>Ga0233425_10000065_pt1 | contig 257770 bp, 285 predicted proteins | sample Watercolumn_Towu_2_FD_181712 | JGI IMG/M metagenome (GOLD analysis project Ga0233425, IMG submission 181712) | Freshwater microbial communities from Lake Towuti, South Sulawesi, Indonesia - Watercolumn_Towuti2014_140_MG | ecosystem: Environmental > Aquatic > Freshwater > Lake | place...
ATCTAGACTAAAATAAGAATTTCCTTTTCCAGTATCTTTACTGCAACAAGAATAACCTTGATCATAGCATGAATTTTGTTGTTTTACACTTAACCCAGTATAATCTAAAACATTAAAATATTCAAATATAATTAGAGCAATTAATAAAAATAAAAAAATAAACAAATGCTCTTTTTTAATGTTTTTATAGATTTTCATAGTCTAAAGAGCTTATTTATAACAAAATTCAATTGTATAATCAACACCACTATGTCCAAAAACTTTTTTAGATTGGTACCCAACAGGACATCCCTTCGATATTGTATTATAACCCCCATACACACCACTGCCAGACGTAGGAGACCATATCCCTCCAAATTGTGCTACTGGTGCTGTGTTTAAATCTGCATAACAATAAAATAAACCATAATCAACGCCTTGGGTACCTAAAATTTGTGCAGAGGTATAACCTGGCGGACAAGTTTTAGAACCAGTTATTGGATTTATATAAGAATCAGTTCCCTCTTCACCACTACCATACATCCCTCCAAATCTAGCCACTTCTGGAGCTTCTGCGGAATTAGCAATACAAACATATATTGATGGATCGTAATTTGAGGAACCGAAACTTTTCTTAGCCATATATCCTTCAGGACAACTTTGTCCGTTTGTAATAATTTTATTATCATAACGAACAGATGTACCAAGAGTTACAGATTCTGAAGGACTATACATTCCCCCAAAATAAAAATTAGATTTAGCAAATGCTCCGCTATTTATAAGCTCTTGTAAAGAATAATCAGCCCCATCTATAGTAACTTTAACATCATTTGCTGAATGAAAAACTTTTTTGGTTATATCCCAACTTGCATAAACACCGCCGATAACTAAAATTAAAATAAATGTAAGTAAGAAATAAAAATGCTTATTTACTCTTTTTTTCATTTAATTCACCTCTTAATCATAATTTTTAATGAAACTAATAAATTTAATAAATATATAAACCTATTGGTTCTCTTAAAAAAAAACAATTATTTTCAAAAAAAATTAATTTTGATTAATAAAGACAGAGGAATAAATGGTATTTTAGAAGCAATGAATAAATTTAAATTAAATAATGGATTAATTTTAACTTACGATAAAGAAGACGAACTTAAAACTAAAGAAAATAAGAATAATTCCAGTTTGGAAATGGCTGTTAAATAATTAATTTTATAACAATATTTATATAATCTTTCAAAGATAAATAAATAATGGAAAAATCATACAAATATCTTGTTATTTTATTAATAATCTTTACTTTTATTTTGATATACAAAGTTCATTTTAATTATCCTTATTTTTATCAAGATCCCCATAATAAAAATTTTATTGTTGAAGAAAAAGCAGGAAAGTATGATTACCCCATACATGGAGATGAATGGACTCATTTAGCGCAAACAGAATACATAATAAAAAACAAGGAGATACCAAAAACAAATCCTTACTTAAAAGACTCAGGAAATAAACTAGATCTTGAATCTGGATTTCAAGTTTTTAATGCTCAATTTTCCATTTTAACAAATTTAGATTTAATATTAAATTATAAATATCTCCCGGCAATATTCTCAATAATATACATTTTATGCTTGATTATATTTATTTTATTAATAACAAAAAATTTTTACATCTCAATATTTTCAAGCTTGTTTTTCTTAAGCGTAAAAAATAATGTTAATTTAATGGGGATATGGTTCCTAGTCCCAATAACATTCTCAATATTTTTAATATATTTGTTTTTTTACTGTTTTTTAAATGAAAATAAAAAGCTTAATTATTTATCAATTTTATTTTATATAACATCAATATTTGTTTATCCTATTTCAACAATATTAATAACATTCGCTTTATTGATATATTCAATTTTTTACAAGAAATTCAGCAAATATTATTTAATTTTATTATTCACATTAGTTATAAGCTCATTAATCTTATTTAGAAATAACTTGGATAAGATATTCAGCATTATTTTATTCAAATATGGCTGGACTGGTGCTTTTGAATTTAATTATTCTATAACAAAAATGTTTGGGTTAATTGCATCTGCATTTGCATTGTTTGGAATATTCCAAGTTTATAAAAAAAAATTGAATAAAATCTTGATTATTCTCCCTTTGGTGTGTTTAATTCCAATTTTAACATATTTAATGTTCAAATTTACGTTATTTATTCCATATCAAAGAGCTTTCTTATATTTATTAATTAACTTAGCCCCATTGGCTGGAATTGGGTTGTATTATTTATCAGAAAACATTTATAATTTTTTGAATAAAATAGATAAATCTGCGGCAATTTTTATTGTTGTCTTGTTCACTCTTTTAGTATTCATAAATAATTTTTATAATTATTATAAAATAGATAACAATCAGTTTTTGATGCTGCATTTCATAAATGATGATGATTACAATGCCTTAAAATTCGTAAAAGATAATTATAGGGGCAACAATTTAATCATGACAAATTTATTGACCGCATTTGCAGTTTATCCAGTAACACAAAATCAAGTTGTTGCATTGCCATTGTCAAATTTAGGCGGGGGAAATGAAAAATTAATAAATAAATTCTACGCTTCTAATTGTGATATGAAAAAAAATATTGTTGAAAATAACAATATAAATTTAGTTTACAGCTATAATAAGATTAATTGTGATTTCTTGAAGGAAGTTTATAATAAGAATGCTTATGTTTATTCTATCCAAAAAAATAATGCATGAATAAATAATACAACCCCTTTATTCTTTTTAAAAAATTTTTCTCAAAAAAAGCATTGACTAATCTTTTTTTGTAGTTATCAAATCCTATTTTTTTAGTGTTAAACAAATAATTGTTATTAAGAATTAATTTTAATATTAAATAATTAATAAATCTAAAGGGGTTATTTAAATAAATTTTTTTTGTTTTGGTTTTAAACAAATTATTTATCAAAAATAAGGTAAAATATAATTCGTTTAATTTGTTGTATTTTTTAGCTTTCCTAATTAAATAACCATAATCTATTTTTTTGCTGATTAACCAATCTAAATCCGCAAGCCAATGCAAACCGTAATAATTATGGTGCTCTTTTAAATGGGTTATTAAAAATATTATGTTGTCCTCATCTTTTAAGGCATTAAAACTAAAATCCTTGTAAAATATTTTTTTATTGTTCTTAAAAAGAAAATAATCTTTTACATACAAGGGTCTTAAGTCCCAGCTAAATTCAATCAATAATTTAAAATCCTTAATTCTTTTAATATATTGAAGTTCATTATTCTTTTTTTCATATTCTTCATTAACAATTAATTTATAATTTTTTAATATTTTTTTTAATTTTTCCTTATCCTCTATTTTTATTGAGATGTCTATATCTGACATTTGCCTTAAAGCAATGTTTTTATAGCATGAAACAGCTAATGCAGTGCCTTTCAAAACAAGAAAATCAATTTTATTTTTATTCAAAATATTTACCAAATTTTTAAGTTCATTGTAAATAATTATATTTCTTGCAGTATTGCCGTAATAGTATTCTGATAATTTTTTATTAATTTTTAAATTGTAACCTTTTAATCGATAATATAATAATTGTTCTACGCCATGCGTCCTAGCTACATTAAGCAAATAATCAAAATCAGTTTTTTTCAATAATTTCTTGATTTTTTTGTGATTAAAATTAAATTTTATGCATTCAAGCAATAACTTATTTTCATTCAACATATTTTAAAAATATTAAATAAATTTATATAAGTAACTGTATAATTTGTATTATGAATATTATTAAAGTAAAAAATTTAACAAAGACTTATTTAATTAAGAAAAGTTTAAATGAATTTTTTAAAGAACCGTTTAAAAGAAAATATTTAACAGCCATAAATAATATAAGTTTTGATATTGGAGAAAACGAGATTGTTGGCTTAATTGGATTAAATGGCGCAGGGAAAACAACATTGCTAAAAATATTCTCCTCATTATTAACCCCAGATAAAGGTTCTGTAAAAATATTTAATTATGATTTAGAAAAGGATACCAATAAAATTAAAAAGATTATAAGCTTGATAAACTCGGAAGAGAGAAGTTTCTACTGGCGTTTAACATTAAAGCAAAATTTAGAATTTTTTGCCAATTTATATAATATCAATAAGAAACTTATAAAAGATAAAGTTGAGAATGTTTTAGAATTAGCTGATTTAACTGACAAAAAAAATTCAAGATTTGATGAACTATCCACAGGAATGAAACAGAGGTTAAACATTGCCCGCGGATTATTAAATGATCCAAAATTAATATTGCTTGACGAGCCGACAAGAGGGTTAGACATAAAACATGCGGATGAAATAAGAAGTATAATAAAAAAATTATCAAAGGATAAAACCATAATTATAACCTCCCATAATTTGGAAGAAATCTCAGAATTATGCAGTAAAATAATTATTATGCATAAGGGAAAAGCAGTGAAAATTGGAAAATTTAAAGATATAAAATCAATATTCAAGAGGATAATAAAAAATGATAAATAAATTATTAGCTTTTCTTAAAAAAGATTTTATTATTGATATTAGCTACAAGCTTTTCTTTATTATAAAATTTGTAAATATATTTTTAGGGGTTGTTGTTTATTATTTTTTATCAAAATTAATTGGTTTTGACGCTTCTAAGTATATATCAAATTATAGCTTGGATTATTTTTCTTATGTTATAATAGGAATAGCTTTTTCAGGTTATTTAAACACTGCGATAAATACCCTTTCAGAATCATTAAAAGATGCGCAAAATACAGGAACTTTAGAATTTATGCTATCAACTCCAACAAGTATAATTCTATTTTTATTTGGCTCATCTTTATGGAGCTTCATAGTAAAATCTTTTGATGTAATAATTTATTTTGTATTTGGAATTTTTGTATTTGGACTTAAATTAAATAATATAAATTTTTTATCAACGATTTTAATAACTATTTTAACAGTATTATCTTTCATAAGCTTTGGAATTTTTGGCGCTTCACTTGTAATACTATATAAAAGAGATTTTTCAGGATGGATAAATTCTGTCTTTAGGTTTTTAGGTGGAGTTTATTTTCCAATAACCATTTTTCCAATTGGGATAAAGGTTTTTTCTTATTTAATGCCTGTTACATATGCCTTAGACGGTTTAAGATTAGCTTTATTAAAAGGATATTCAATAAGCCAATTAACTGCAAATATTCTCGTTTTATCATTATTTATAATTATATTAACACCATTAAGTATTTATTTTTTTAAATTTAGCATAAATAAAGCAAAAAAAGATGGTACTTTAACAGAATTTTAATTAAATAAAATTATTAATTTTTGAAAAATTTTATGAATTAATTTGTTTTTAGAATTTATTAAACCCTCTAAATAAGATATTTTAGCAATTAACTTATTATTGTATAAATTAACATCCTTATTATTTATTTTTGTAACTTTAGCAATTATTTTTGATTTTAAAATCGGTTTGTCAAAAAAATAATTATTATCTCCTTTTGTAATTATCTTCTTATTTATTTTAATTACCCTATGAACTGCTTTTTTATTGTCTTTAAACTTAAATATAATAATATCCCCAGTATTTATCATGTTTGTGTATTTAATTATAACATGAGAATTTTCTTTTATCAAAGGAAACATGCTAATCCCTTTTACAAAAAACTTGTTGTTTATCATTAATTTTAACTAAAGAAAGGTTTATATATATGTTGTGATTAATGATTTTAGGTGATCTACACATGGAAAAATACATTAAACCAAAAATTGAATTAATAAAAAAGACCGAAAGATTATATGCGGCTACAACTATAAATTAATAAAAAAGACCGAAAGATTATATGCGGCTACAATCCCGTTGAAGAATGAGATAATATTTTTTTCTTTTTACAATCTTTTATAAAATCAATAATTTCTTTTTTTGATTCCTCTTTACTTAGATTATACAATTTAGAAAATTCTTCAATTATTTTATTCTCCTCTTCAAAATTTTTTATTAATTCGAATATTATGGAGGCAGATTTATTAAATTTATAGAAGCTGTTATCTTCAAGGACAAATACAAGCAATTCGTCATCAATCTTTTGGTAATCTATATCATTGCTTATTTTTATTATCAATTTCTTCCACCCTCTCTATCAAGTTGTTTTCTTTTGCAAAATACATATTATAACATTCAACTTTTTTCAATAAATTATAAACTTTTCTAAAAATGCTTTTAGACAATTCTTTATTTTCATTAAAGAATATGGTGTATGATAAGAACTCATGTTGCATAAATTCAGAGATTTTTTCAGCTAAACCCAATTTTTCAAAATAAGTTTTTTTGTCTTGAATCAAAAAAAATATTTTATTTAATGTTTCTTTTTCGTTCAATGGTTTTAATTCTCCTCCGAAGGGTGTGCCATAAACAAGAATATGGTCATTTAATTCCTTTATTATTAATGTTTCATCGCTTAATACTTTTCTGTTTGATAATTTTGCTACTGTTGATTTTCCTGCACCGGGTTTGCCGCAAAATAAATAAGCTTTATTTTCACAAATAACACAAGAACCATGCATCAGAAATCCATTTTTATTAAATATTATTAATGAATAGCAAGCCCTTAATAAATTCCTTACAATTAGCCATAAATATGATTTATTATATCTTATAATAAAATTACCCCCATTAAAATACAAATTTCCATAGAATAAATTACAATTAATAAAATAATAATCTTTTTTGTCGTATATTTTTTCTCTTTCTTCTGATAATTCAACGACTTGCCCATTTTTATTAACCACTTCTTTTATCTCTATTTCTTCTCCAAATTCTATTTTTAAAAAGAAATCCTCGCCCTCATTAGTTAAAAAATCAATGCATTTTTCTTTTATCAGATTAATAACTTCATTATCAGAATCTATTTTACAAACAACCCCCCCTACATTTATTTTAATATTCATTTATTTGTGCTTTTATTTTTTTTATAAATATCTTTACATCAAATTTTTTTGCCTGTTTTATGCAGTAATTTTTATATGATTTAGGATTTTTATTGATTTCTTTTACAGCATTAATTAATTCATTTACATCAGCATTAACTAATCTTCCCGTAACCTTATTTAGAATAGTTTCCTTATAACCCCCCTCATTAACAGCCACAACAGGTTTGCCAGAAGCCATTGCTTCCACAGGAGTAATACCAAAATCCTCATTTAATGAAGTTGTAATAAATGCCTTGCAATTAGCATAATAATCTATCAATTCTTTTCTTGGTAAGCTTTCTAATAATATGACATTTTCTGGTTTTATGCTTCTTATATAATTCGCATATTCTGTAAAATGTGCTGAATTTTCATAACAGCCAACAATAACCAGTTTCTCGTTTGGCAATTTTTCAAATGCTTTTACTTGCAATTCAACTCTTTTATGATTTATCAATCTATTCACACTTAGCCAAAAATCCCCATTTTTCTTATAATAAAATTCTTCTGTATTTATTGGTGGATTAACAACAACACTTTCTTTGCCTAAATATTTCTTAACTCTTTGCTGGACGTTTTTAGAGTTAACTGCAATTTTGTTCACGTGTTTAACATATTTTTTTGATAAATGCCTATTATAATAAACCCAAATATCAAATAAAGTCTTGTTTATAATTGGTATTTTTCCAGGCACTATATTTTTTTTAGTGTATTCGTATAAATCCCATATTTCCCTTATTGGTGAATGGCAATACCATAAATTAGGTTTATTTTTTACAGCGCCCGATATTGCCCAGTCCCCATCAATTATAAAAAAATCGTAATTTTTTTTTAAATTTATTTTTCTAAATTGATAAGAAGCGAATTGTTGTTTAAATGGAGCATTTATCGGAACATTGCCAATGCTTTTTATATTTAAATTATTAAAGCCCATTTCTTCTATTTTTTGATAATTAATGTTTGTTGAGTAAAAATCTGCTTTTAATTCTTTAGCTAAAGTCAACCCAACAACTTCAGCGCCACCAATATTATCCATATAATTGTGAAATATTGCTATATTCATAAATTAAAATTACTATAAATATTTATAAGATTTGCTTTATTCTTAATGTTATGGGTTACCTTAAAAATATTATAGATAAATATTCTAACAAAGATGAATTAGATTATTACTATAAGTTAACGCTTAATGGTTTATTTTACCCAGAAAAAATTTTAATCGATAAATATTTAACAAAAAAGAATACAAGTGTTTTAGTTCTTGGCTGTGGCTATGGCAGAGAATCTTTTCCGTTAAGCAAACTTGGTTTTAAAGTTACTGGTGTCGACATAAATAAAAAAATGATTAATATGGGTAAGAAATTAAATGAAAAATTCAAAACAGACGTTAAGTTTGTTAATTCTAACGTGCTTAAATTTAAAACAAGAGAAAAATTTGATTATGTGTTAATGTTCTTTAATTTTATACAGCAATTACCAAAAAATGATTTTATTTTTTTATTGAAAAAATTAAAAAATATAACAAATAAAGATTTTATTTTAATATTAAATTTCATCAATTCTGATTATTCATTAAAAACTACTTTATTTGAATTTTTTAATAATTTTATTAAAACATTAAACTCCTTATTTTCATTGGATTTAAAAATTAAAAGAATTCATGATTATTATTATTTAAATGAAAATGAAAGGTTTATTCATCTTAGCTTAAAAAATTTTATGATATATTCTATTGAAAACCAAATAAAAAACTTTAAATTATTTTTGAATAATATAAAAAAATCTTATTCGACGTCTAACATAGTTTCCGTCAAATCTAAAAATAAAAGTAATTATGTGTATAGTTTTTACTATACAAAAAATTATTTGAAAAAAATATTGAAAAAATCTAATCTAGATTATGATTATTATTTAGAAACAGATTTTTATGATTATCCAAAAATTTTAAGATTAATTTATGATAATATTAGAATAAGAAGGTATTATATAATTAAATTTTAATTTTTCAATCCCAAAATACTTAAAAAGAAACTAGAAAATATGCTTTGAATTCCTAATACAACAAGCGTTAGACTAAATATTGCTGTTCTTAATTCAGCCAAGCTTCCAAACCCAGAGTTAATCCAAGTTATTAAAATATTTAAATTTAGAATTAAACCTATAAAAAATATCAAAAATCCAATTAAAATTCCTTTTTCTAATGTAATAATTTTATTAATTAAGTTTACTAATCTATCTTTTTCATTTAAATAAATTATAGAATATGTTTTTGCATAAAGCCAAAGCATGATTATCTGATAACCAACTATGCTGAATAAACTGCCGATAATCATCGGATGTAAATCCAATTTAATATTAAATATTTGTATTGGTCCATTTAACAACAAAAACATAATTACAAATCCAATAATAAACAGGGTTAAGCCGGGTATTAAAAATAAATAACTTGGGCTGTAGAGCAACATAAATCTTAAGTGTTTCCATCCATCTTTAAATGAATTTAATTTTGATTCGCCTTTTCTTGGGTAATAATTAATATCAACTTCTTTGATTTTTAATTTATTTTTTGCAGCTTTTATCAGCATTTCAGAAGCAAATTCCATGCCTAAACTTTTTAATTGCATTTTTTCTAAAGCACTTTTTTTAATGACCCTGAATCCACAATGGGCATCTTTAATATTAATTTTAAAAAATTTTCTCAATAAAAAACTTAATATTGGATTTCCAATATACCTATGCAAAAAAGGCATAGATCCTTTTTTTATGCCGTTTAATCTATTTCCAATTATAATGTCATAACTAACATATTTAATCAAATTTTGTAGTTCAAATAAATCGTAAGTATTATCCGCATCACACATAACAATATAATCTCCTTTTGCTTCTTTAAAACCAGTCAATAACGCAGAACCATAACCTTGCTTTTTTTCTTTAATTAATTTAACTTTTAGTTTTTTAGCAATATTCGCAGAATTATCCGTCGAATTATTATCTACAACAATAATTTCCGCATTTGGTAATATTTTTTTTATTTTATTGATGCAAATAGCTAAAGTCAATTCTTCATTTTTGCATGGCAATACAATTGAATATTTCATTTTTTAATCATTAATATTAAAATTATTATTATCAAATATAAAGCTAAACTATTTATCAAGCTAAATTTTCCAATAAATGCCAAAAAAGTGCCGATTAATATTGTTATAATTATACTAACACCAATAGTTAATGCAATTTTTTCTAAGTTACTTAATTCTTTAAAAAATTTGTTTATAATTAAAAACCCAGTCAAAAAAAATATTAGGATTATTCCAAAAAGCGTTCTTAAAATTTCTAAAACATCCATAACCGTAATCAAAAATCAGTATTAAAGTACTTTTCGTTTTATATAAAAATTAATATTATATTCATAAATTTTTAAATATATTTTTTATATCTTCCTCGTTCCATCCTTTTTTAATCAGTTCCTCTCTAATCTTATCATTTTTATAACCTTGTTCTTTTAAGTCTTTTATAGTTTCTTTTACTTTAGCATACTCATTAAAGATGTTATGTATATCTTCTTCACTCCACCCTTTTTTCTTTAATTCTTTTTTTATATCCCACTCTTTGTAGCCTTCTTTTTCTAAATCTCTTATAATTTTATTTATTTTTGATTTTTTGTTTAATTTATTCTTAAATAATGTTTTAATTATAAATATTGCTAATAAAACAGAAATTATAGAATAAATTATAATTCCATTATTTTTAACCTCTTGCTCATTTTGTTCTATTATTTGTTGTTCTAATTCTCCCCCTGTGTTTTCTTCTCTTTGTTCTTCTTCTATTTGACCTGTTTTTAATATTGGTTGACACACCGCCCCTTCAAATGGTTTATTTATAAATGGATAATTATTATTGCAATACTTTAAATCATTACATTCTCTTCTCTGTATTCCATTTCTACAATCACCCCAGTCTGTACATTGCCATTCTTCTAAGCAATAATGCCCCCCGCCCCCGCTAGAACCACCACCATAATCGCTAGGTGGATTTTCATTTGATTGAACTTCGGAAGATTCTCCAAATAAACCAAATAAAGATAAGTGTTCTGATTTTATTGTTATTATTGAATCTAATTTAGATAAATTATTTTCATATTCTAACCATTTGTTGCTTGGTTGACTAGAGTAATATGTTTTCAGATTATCTTCATTAATATTATTCTGAATTAAATAAGTTTTATCATATCTTATGTTTATTTTTACTGGGATAATTTGAGGGGGTGGGTTAACAGGCAAACGATCTATAATCTCTTTATCAGCATCTATTTCTATAAAGTTCAAACTCTTTAATTTATTATTTCCAACCAAATTATTCTTTCCAACAGGATTACTATCATATCTTTTAATTCTAATTTTTGCATTTTCGCTCAATGATTGTGATAATTTTAAATTTAAACTAATTTTATTGTCGGAATCTAATATAATTGGATTTAATTCTCCTGCAGGCACATTTAAAGTCTCCTCAAAAATTGGATTAATATCACTTACAAAAATAAAACTAAATCCTTCTCCGTTTGTTATTAAACTTCTTGCTTTAATTGTACATAAACCCCTGCTTAAGCCTTTAATTTTAATATACTTTGTATCTTGACTTTGTTCTATTATATTGCAAGAGTTTCCCTCTAATTGCCAGGAATATCTTATTCCCCCATAAGCATTAATTATACTTTCTTCATTCAATTTTAATAATTTTGTTCTGGGATAAATTTCTATGTTTTCTATTGGGACACAACTTCCAGAATCACATATCTGATTTGCTGGACAATCTTGAGATAAACTCCATTCTAAACATGGATCATTATCATAATTGCCACATGTTCTATAACCATAAGCACCAAAGCAACTTATTTGTCCATTAACTTGACAATCATTGCTGCAAATTTCATAAGCACTTACTGCCAAACTAACATAATTTGAATCTTTTAGACCAAAAGACCCATCAAAATTTTTTACCCTAATAAAATAATTATAATTTCCGTTGTTCAAATTTGATCTTAAATAACTGCATTTATTTGAACTACAACTGTATTCTACATCATTTTCAGAACCTGATTTTATAAAAAGATTGTTTTCATAAATATCAAAAATATACTTTGGAGTTCCCCCACTTCCTTTTGGACTTTTTTCAAATAAATTCTTAAAAAAACTTATAATATCATTAAATAAATCTTTAAAATTACCAAAAATTGCATTTCCAGTTAAATCTTTTATAGAATATCCAACCTGATTTATAACATCTTTAGAAGATATTTTTTCAGTTTTAGTATTTTTAATTAAATATCTAGTAGCCCTGTAAGATCTGTAAGCAGAATATTCCCAATTCAAAGTTATGTCATTACCATAAGCAGAAGCAGTCAAAAAAATATCTGGCAAATTGTTTGTTTGGTCTTGAATGCAAATGCCTTGTTGGCATATTTCTCCAGAATTACAAGCAATGAAATTGCCGAATTCTAAACAACCATCTGAATTATAATCTGCGCATGTTTCATATCCGTAAGCATCATAAGAACTTACACATACTGTGGCACCATAAGGAGTGCATTCACTCGTACAACCTGATGCACTTACATTATTATCATTAAAAATTATAATTAAAACAATCAAGAATATTACAAATAAAACAACACTTTCTCTTTTTATACTATTATTCTCTTTCAAATTACCTCTACCTTATTCAAAAACCTAAAAATAAAATATTTAATAGGTATATAAAGATTATTATTTCAGCAAAAATTTCCTTAATAAAAACAAATCAAGCTTAAAATTCTTAAAAACATTTTTAATCAAGCTTTCTTTTGGAAATTCCCTGTTAAAGCTAGATAAAGAATTTTCATTTGCCAATTCAATAAATTTATTGTAATCTTCATTTGAAAATTTATTTAATAAATTTCTTATTTTCAAATTTATCAATAAATCTAATCCCATTTTTTTTCTCCACAGTTTCTCGTAATCTAAATTTTTTAACAATGCCTTGCTTAATTCTTCTGCAGCTAACATGCTTTTTATTATTCCCCCCCCGGAGATTGCCTTAACTTGCAATGCTGCATCTCCAATTAAATAAACATTATTAATCATTCTTCTCGGTTTAGGATCGTAAATCGGTATTAATCCTGCTTGATAATCAATTATTTGAGAATTAAATTTTCCAAGAAATCTTTTAAAATATAAATCAGTGTTTTTCATAGAACCAATTCCAACTCTCGCTGTGTTTTCATCTTCAGGGACAAACCATCCAAAGAAGTCGGGGCTTATTTCTTTGTCAAAATAAACCTTGAATAATTCAGGATCATTTTTTATTTTAATTCTTGCTTGTCTTGCTATCCAAAATTTCCTTTCGCCGTATAAATTGCTTGATTTTGCCACTTGCGAATTTGGCCCGTCTGCCCCAACCAAAGCTTCAACCTCATAATTTTTTATTTCCCCTTTATTTCTAACAAATATTTTATTATCTTTATAATCAACAAATCTATTTTGTAACATAATTTTTGCTCCTTTATTTACAGCTTCTTCTGCCAAAAATTTGTCCAATCTCATTCTGTTTGTAATCAAATCAGGCTCTCTTAAATCAAATTCAATAGAATTATTGTCTGGAGAAATTAATTCAACTTTTTTTATTTTATTTACAATTATTTCATTTGGAATTTTAATATTTAATGCATTGTTAGAACTTGATAATATTCCTGTGCATTGAACTGGATTTCCAACTTCAGGATGCTCTTCAAATATTACAACATCTTTTTCCTTGCTTAACAAACTAGCCAGGTAGTTTCCGCCAGGACCCGCTCCGATTATTGCTATCATTAAATTTATATATAAAGTTAGATTTAAAAAAGATATGATTGAATTTGTTTTAGTAATAATTTCTATAGTGTGGTTTAGTTTTGCGTCTATACAAGACTTAAAAACAAGAGAAGTTTCAGATTGGTTGAGTTACAGTTTAATCATTATCGGATTAATCTTTTATTTATTTAAGAGTATTATATTCAAAGATATTATTTTTATTCTTCAAAGTCTTGTAATTTCATTATCTTTGTTTTTAGCCGGAAGCTTAATGTATTATTTAAGGCAATGGGGCGGGGGAGATGTAAAATTATTAGCTGCTTTGGGTGCATTATTCCCTTTATACCCTGAAGAATTATTGAGATATTTTAATCCAAATTTAGATTTGCCTTTTGCTTTAATCTTGGTTTTAAATATAATCATTTTTGGTTCATTGCAAAGTTTAATTTATATTTTTTACTTGGTTAAAAAAAATAATTTCAAGGTTGATTTTAAATTGAATAAAATTTATTTGTTAATTTCATTATTTCTAATATTGATAACATTTTTCCTAGATGATTTTTTGATGAAAATATTATTATTGATTATGTCGTTGATGATTTTTATTTATCCAAATTTTAAATCATTGATTTTTTCAATTGAAAATAAATTAATGATTAAAAAAATTCCAATTGATAAATTAACAGAAGGAGACTGGGTAATTAAAGATATTTATTACAAAAACAAATTATTGTATAATAAAAATAATCCGGGAATTTCCATATCTCAAATAAAATTATTAAAAAAATTCAAGATAAAAGATGTTATAATAAAAGAGGGAATGCCGTTCATCCCTAGTTTCTTAATAGCTCTGATTGTAAGCTTAATATTTGGGAATTTATTAAAAATTTAAAATATGCTTTGCATATTAACTCATGAAAAAGATAAATTGATTATTGAAGCAAAATTTTAAGGCAATCTTTCTTTTTTCTTTATATCTTTGATAATAATTTTCTCTTTCTTAACTTCTTTTTTTTCTTGCTCAACCTTTAATATTGATGAAATTTCTTTTAATCTATTTTCGTCAGTTTTTTTTCTTTCCCATTCAAAATTTAAATTATCGTCTTTATTTCTTGGAATTACATTTACGGAAATATGCTCTATTTTTTGGCCTGCATATTCTCCATTATTAACAATCATATTAAAATCAAAGTTTAATTTTTCCTTCATTTTTTTAGAGATTAAATTTGCTATTTCAAATATTCTTGTGTTAACATCATAAATATTTTTAAGATGCGGCTTGGGAATAACTAAAACATGCCCTAAATTTGCAGGATTTATATCTAAAACAGCAATAAAATCATTATCTTCATAAATTTTATATGAAGGAATATTTCCAAAAACAATGCTGCAAAAAATGCATTGCTGCCCTTGGGATTTTTTCAGGAATTCAATTTGTTCCGGAGTTAATTTTTTTAAAAATTCAGGAAGTCTTTTTGATTGTTCTTCCCTTGACAATGAAATTATTTCGTTTAATTCTTCTATCTGATCATCTGTTAGTGGATTATCCAATTGCTCTCCTTACATCAACAACTTCAATCGAATTAATCCCTTCAATTGAACTTATCTCGTTCTCCAAATTTTCGGTGCTTCCTTTGTTCTCATCCATGACAAATGTTATTTTTAAGGCATTTAATCCGAAGGCAACTGGTTCTGTTTCTTTTTTTGTCTCAGTTTCTCCTGCGAATTTTTTTATTCTTTTCATTATCTCATTTTCTAACAAACCTAAATCAATTTCAGGAGATTCAGGCATTATCTTTAATGTTATAATAATTTTAGCCATTTTAATTTGGACCGGAAAAACCGCATGCTGGACAGACATATCTGGAAGCCAGCTCACGACAATGCTTGCATCTTATAATATCATGTTTAAGGCAATTCGGACATTTGAATTTAACGCTTCCAGGACTAGAAATTTCTTTCTTGCATGATATGCAAACTGATTTTTGATCCATAACTTTAATTTTAAATAAATATTTATAAAGGTTTTGTATTAACAATAGTATGATATCTTTCATAATTCCAGCTTATCAGGAAGAAAAATTTATAGAAAGAACACTGTTAAACATTCCAAACAATTTTGAAAAAATTGTTGTATGCAACAATTGCAGTGACCAAACTTACAATATCGCAAAAAAGTATGCTAAAGTTATTAATATAAGCGAAAAAAATGTTTCTAAAGCAAGAAATTTAGGTGGAAAATCAGCTAAAAATGATTTTCTTGTTTTTTTGGATGCCGACACTAGACTGGTCAAAAATGCATTAAAAGAATTAATAAATTTAAAAAATAGAAATATTGTCGGTACATTCAAGACAAAATTTAATAAAAATAATTTTTCCCTTTCCTTATACAGCTTTATAAAAAATATTTTTCCTTTATTCAGAATTCACAATGCTTCTGGTACAATCTTCTGCAATAAAAAAGTTTTTGAAAAAGTTAATGGGTTTGATGAAAATTTAATTCGTGCTGAAAATCAAGATTTTATCAAAAGATGTAAAAGATATAGTGATTTTTATTTTTCAAGGAATTATTCAATTACTTCATCGAGAAGATTTGAAAAAATTGGCTTTGTAAAAGATTTTTTTTACTGGCTTAAGGGATATTTTGGAAAAAAAGAATATATTAATGTAAGATAGGCTTGTTTAAGACAATTCCATCTAAACCAAATTTAATTAAACCTTTAATTTTTTTACTATCTAAATTTTCTTTTGCACTTTCGTAAGCAAATACTTTTAAGTTATTTTTATGAACATTGTCTATAAAATCTTTTTTCAAGAATTTATAATATATTCCGATTAAATCAGCCCTGCATCTTTTAGCTCTTCTTATCAATAAAAATGGCTTAAATGACAATAATGCTGTCTTTATTTTTGAATTTATGCTTTTAACTTTTTTTAAATAGCTTGAATAAAAAGAAGCAATAATAACTTTATCCTCAATTTTATTTTTCTTGATAATTTCCAGAGTTTTTTCTGCTATTCCTTTACAGTCTTTTAACTCAATGACTAAACTAGCTTTATTTTCAGCTAAATCTATTAATTCTTGCAGTGTTGGGATTTTCTCTTTTTTATCTAAATAAAATTTTTTTAATTCATTTAATGTAAAATATTTTATTCTTCCTTTTTCATTTGTTGTTCTATCTAATTTATTATCATGCATAATTACAACTTCTTTATCTCTAGTTAATCTAACATCACACTCTAAATATTTGCATTTTAATTTCAATGCCCTCTTAAAACTTCTTAAACTGTTTTCAGGCTCATAATAACAAGCCCCTCTGTGTCCGATTAAAATAAAATTTTTCATTGTAATAAGGAAATATTTATAATATAAAAATTTAACTAAAATTTATGGGCGAGTAGTATAACTTGGATAGTACACGGTCCCGCGAATTTTAGCAGAAAGGCTGTAATCGGGGTTCAAATCCCCGCTTGCCCGCTTTTATTTCTAAAATATTCTATTATTGCGGGAATTATTGAAATTAAAATTATGGCAGAGATTACTAAAGTAAAATTATTTTTGACAAAAGATAAATTTCCAAAATAAAATCCTCCTAAAGTAAAAAGTAAAACCCATAAAATTCCCCCAATAATATTATATACAAAAAATGTAAAATAATTCATTTTTCCAACCCCGGCAACAAAAGGGGCAAATGTCCTTACTACTGGAACAAATCTTGCAAGGAAAATTGTTTTCTTTCCATATTTCTCGTAAAATTTATGTGTTTTTTCTAAATATTCTTTTTTTAATTTAAACTTATTAAATAATTTTAAGCCAAAATAATTTCCAATCCAGTAATTTAAAGTATCTCCTAAAACAGCAGCTAAAATTAAAATAATTATTAATAAAACTAAATTTAAGGATTGTTGTGATGCAAATGTTCCTGCTGCAAACAACAAAGAATCTCCCGGAAGAAAAGGAAAAATGACTAATCCAGTTTCTAAAAAAATTATTAAAAACAAAATCAAATATGTTAAAGTTCCGTAATCTTGAATTATTAAATTAAGATATTTGTCCAAATGCAAAATAATATCTATTATCTTTTGAAGTGTCATAAAAATCATTAATTATTTGTTATTTATAACTTTATTTAAAATTATTTAAGAATTAAGATTTTAGTTGCCCATCGGTCTTATGAATGTTCAATTAAGTTTTTTAAGAACCATTTATTTTTTAGAATTAAATAAAGAAAAATCTTAAGTTTTTATATTGTTTATATGTAATTCTGCCAATAAAAAATACAAATATGATTAAACAAAATATTAATGTTGCAATAACAATCGGATATTGCCAATCAAAACCATTAGTAGACAGATGTTTAAATAGTATCCCAATATATGCCCATATCAGCACCAACCCATAAGCAATATTTTTATCTTTAAGCATACGTAAAACCCCAATCAATGCTCCAACCAGCAAAATAATGCTTGTCCAGATAAAGTCAGCAATTCCAAATCTACTCCAGCCAATACTCACTAAAAACACAGTAATATTTGCAATTGTTGCTACTGTGATCCAGCCGAAGTACACACTAAATGGGGCGGAAATAAATATTTTTTCAACAGAGGTCATCTTCTGAAAAATAAGAATATCTGCAATCTTGATAAGCAATATAAGTAGTGTTATCATAATCAGAACAGATAAACCGATTAAATCATAATGCCAGGCGAAAATCCATGAAATATTTGCAATCGAAGTCGCAATAAAAAAATAATTAACCTTTTTTAAGAGCTCTTCCTTTTTAGAACCGGCTTTCTTTTCAAATGATATAAATTGATAGAGTACATATCCGGCAAGCAGAAGATAAATCAAACCCCATATAGAAAACGTGAATCCAGCAGGAGTGAACAGATTAGGATATGCATCAGATATTGCACCAGTGGAACGATTATTAATGGGCAAGCTATTAGCTAAGAAATTCACGATTACCATGGCGAGATAAGTAACCGCTACAAAAAATTTTATTAGCATATTTTTCATTATAACTCACTTATCAAGTAATTAAAAAAAAGAAAAAATTATTTCTTCATTGCATAATAAATTATATATGCTGCCGAAATTCCCACAAGCACATATACTGCGTTTTGCAATAAAGGTATGGAACCCAATATCGCTTTAACTAGATCAAATTGGAATAATCCGACTAAACCCCAGTTTAAACCTCCAACTATGACCAGCACTAAAGCAATCCAGTCTATTGCATTTTTTTCTGCCATAAAATCACCTCAAAAACTAGAATAAATCTAGGGTATATAATATTTTCGCTTATCTTTCTCTGGTGCATTAAGTGAGCTTATTCTAATTGTAATTTTTTGAGATAAAAAATTGGAAAGCATTTAACTAGCTACTTCCTATCAAATCTCTTTTAATTTTATTAATTTTTCAACGTTTAAAATTTTATAACTCTCTATCTCTTTATTTTTTTCTTTTAAAAGATTTAAAAATTCTTTAAGTTCTTGATAATCTTTAGATAAAAAATCAATTATTATGTTGTTTTCAATGGTTATTGAAACAAAAGGAATTCTTTTTTCTCTTTTAAAATAGTTTAATAAATTTGATATATTCTTACCGGGAACAATATTTAGAATACACAGATGCCAAAGATATCCTAGACTATTATAATTAAGTAAGATTTTATAATTTTTAATTACTCCCTTATTTTCTAAAGAAACAATGTGCTTTTTTATTGTCTCCGGCTTCTTTTTTAATTTGGTAGATATGTCAAGATAGCTAAATCTAGCATTATTTTTTATTTCTGATAATATTTTTTCATCTAATCTTTCGATATTAAAAATCTTTTTATCATAACTCAATTCTATAACTTTTGAATAATCTTGGGATATAAGATTTATTTTAGGGATCAAATGTTTGTTGATAAGATGGATTTCTTTTCGAATTATTAAAGATCCAAATATTTTATTTATCTTATTTAAAATATATGATAACTCAAAAGTATCCTTATATAAGATAGAAATACCTAAATTTGATTCGCCAAATAATTCCGCAATCCAAGCTATTTCCCTTAATTTTTTTAGCTCCTCTAATTTTTTATTATACATTTCTTTGTCTATTCCTTGTAACATTAAATATAAATGCATATTGTTATAACCTAATTTAAAAAAATCAATTATTGAAATATAATTGAGAATCACCCCCCCTTGGATAAATCTGTTTAGTTTTTTTCTGATTGCTTGTTTTGATAAGTTTAATTTTCCTGCTAAAAAACCTAAAGTGCTTCTAGAATTAGCATCTAGAAGTTCTAATAACATTTTGTCTTTATAATTTAGTTTAAATTTATCCATAATTTAATCAAATATAGTAATTATATAAACTTTTCTATTAAACTCTCTGTCGCAATAACGGGTGATGATTCTTAAGTCGAATGAGGGTGATACTGGCTTTATAATGTTATTTTGTTTGCCATACCAATTTTGTTGATAATCCTATTCAATAACATGCTCTGACGCAAGGTATCTGAATTTCCAATTAAGAGTAGCTTCTTTTTCGCCCTTGTAATAGCAACATTAACCAATGTCTCATTTTCAATAAATTTTAGTTTATATTTCGGAAAGGCGTATTTTTTACTTCTTGCAAAACTCATTATTATCACATCTTTTTCTCTACCTTGGAATTTGTGGACCGTATTAACTTCTACATCATTTATTTCGATGTCTTTAAGAAATTCTTTTATCAATAGTTCTTGTTTAACGTAAGGAGTAATAATACCAATATCTGTTGCTCTCACACCGTTTTTGATAAATAAAGACACAAGATAAGCTACATACTTGGCTTCTTCCGAATTTGAACAACCAGAACCTACTTCTTCTTCATAATATCCTACTTTAGATGTATCAATAAACATGGCAGGTATTTTAGGGTTTAAGAATTGATGTTTGCTTGGCTTCAGACTAAGTATTTTTTCTGCAACTTCTTCTGATGTTCTTAATTTTCCTTCATAAAATATTTCGTTTGCAATTTGGGCTATTGTGTTATGCATTCTATATTGAATTGTAAGCATACTTGATGCTACTGGATACATCTCAAAGAGTCTATTAAATATAGATAAATTCATCTCTTTGGATATATTCTCTTCTTCTATCGGTTGTAATTGTTTATTGTCCCCAACTAAAACAAATTTTTTACATTTCAAAAGAGGCAACAAGGACATAAAGCTAGCTACCTGACTAGCTTCATCCATTATCATCACATCAAAAGTTACATCATCTAAAAAATAATGACATGATGACACAGCCGTAGTAGCTATCAAGTCTGCATCGTCAATTATTTCAGATATAATCGCCCTTACTAATTTATCAACACTTTTTTTATGGTACTCTAAAGAAGAGAGTAAATTAATATACCGCCCGTGTAAATTATTTCTCTTATTTATTTCAATATAAAGTTCTGTGTTTAAGCCTTTTGTTTTGATGTTAATTAAATCAATTTTCGCTCTTAATGATTCCAAATAAAGCATATAGACTTCGCGGTCCATTATCTGGAGTCTCATATCCATCTCAGCTATTTCTTTTTCTCTAAAAGCAGGCAGATACTTGTCTTCTAACACTGTGTAAATTTTAAATTCAAAATTTAAGGCATCTCTATCAGGATGACTATTTTTGTCAGAATAAATTAATGTAAAATCATTTTCACACTGCTTTTTTAAATGATTGTAATTTTTCTGAAGTTCTACAATTTCTTCTAGATATTTTTGATTTTTCTCATAATTTTGCTTCAATTTTTTGATTTCTTTAGCGTTTTGACTTAAAAAAATAGAAGAAAGTTTTTTTCCCAAAATAGATAGCCTCATATTTCGTATATCTTTTTTTAGTTGTTGAATGTATTCGAAATCTGGTATTTTAGCCTCAAGAGCCTTTATTTGTAAAATATTTTTACTTAATACTAAACAAGAGTCTGATTTTTTACTAAGAACATCTAACTCATTATTCAGAGACGAAACGTCGGGTATATGCTTTTGTCTCAAAAGCATTGATATCTTTTCTTGATAATCTTGCTCTTCGTTATTAAGCTTATCAGCTTCTTTATTCAAGATCATTACTTCATCCTTAGTCTTATCTATAAATTTTTGTACTTTTTCTATCTCATCTTTTACTTCTGGAATAATCTTAAATAGTTTGTCAATAATCTCATTTTGTCTCTCAACCTCTTTCCAATCTCTATGCTTCTTCATTTTTTCAAATATAGAATACTTCTTTACTTCAGGATCTATTTCATTAAGTGGACCTATTCTCACAATATTTTTTGGTTCATTTCTCATCAACCTTTTTATGATGTTATCTACAGCTAAATTTGTCCAAGCGGTTATCAATAATTTCTGGTTCATTTTTGAAAATTGCCTAATCAATTCCTCGATAACATAAGTTTTTCCTGTTCCTGGAGGACCTATGATTAAATGAAAATCGTTAGCCTCAATAGCCTTAGTTATTGCTTCTTTTTGGTTGTCATTAATTTTTTTGGAAGTAAAAGTGATTCTTTTTTGGGAATATTGTGGTAATTTGTTTTCTCCAATTAAAAAACTAAGAATTCTTTGATTATCTAAACTGATTTTGCCTTTGTTTATATTATCAACAATGTTTTTTAATCGATCTAAAATTACATTAGTTTTGTTATTATCTATGATAACTTTCTTATTTTCAAATTGTAAAGGATCACCTTTAATCTCAATTTTGATAGTAGAATTATAAACTTCGTTTATAGTGCCTCTTATATCAACGCTTAATGGACTATGCTCTCTGATTAGAACTAAAGAACCTCTTGATAAATCTGATTGTTCGGATTGATTTAATTTAATTGTAATTATGTTATTACTTATATCTATCTTGTCAACGACGCCTTTAACCGTTGTTGGTTTTTTCTTTTTTGCTTCTATAAATCGTTCTATTTCTGAAACAATACTAGAATATTTCCTAACATCAACGGAAAATTCCTCCATATTATCATTTTGATAGAACATTTTTTATAGCCTGTTGTGTCAAAGGTTCGCTCTCATGCCACACATCATTAAAGAACCGAGCAACTTTATTTACTCTATTTTCATCTTTTAAACAAACTCCAGCTTCATAATTAACAGACAATCCTTTTTTAGTCAAATTAGCAGAAGAAATTATCGCAACAGAATTATCTATAATAACCATTTTTGCATGTAAGTTATTATTGTACCTTATCTCAGCACCAAAAACATCTTTTAATACTCTAAGTTTATCTAGATCTGTTACTCCTTTATCTATATCTTCTTTTATAAGACGAGTAATAATTTTGATGTTAACTTTTTTCTTTCCTTCTTTTTTGCTGAGAGTTGAAAGTTCGTCTACAATATAGGTTATCCAAGGAGAACAAATTAACACTTCTTTTTGTGCTTTGGATAATTCTCTACTAATTTCACCATAAACTGTATCTGAGGCTTCATTCGGGGTTGTTATAATAAAATTGTAGGATCCCCTTGATTTCTCTAAATTTAATTTTAGCCCTTTCTTTTCCTCTTCAAGCTCCTTGATTTGCTTAAGAAGCTTATTTTGTTCTATTGTGTTTAATTTTAATATCTTAATGTCTTTTTCTAGTGTTTTCGTTTGTTTTTCCAACGCTTCATTTTTAATTTTAAGCTCTCCTATTAATTTTACATTGATATTGTGTTTCTTGATTTTTTCAGCTAGATCAATAATTTCTTTTGAGACTTTCATTTCTGTCTTGTCGCTCATTTTTTCTCACTTTTTCTCAGAGTATTCCAGTAAGGGCTTTTGCATTTAGGACAAACTTTTGGTTCATCAGTTGTTGTTTCTCGAGGAATCCATTTATGCCCACAACGTTCACAAACATAGCCTTCTAATTTAATTTTTCCCATATTAAACACTTATATTCTCTTTAGTATATAAGCTTTGCTATTATACCAACCGAAAGATTTAAATACTTAATAGTATATTACTATTAGGTATATAGGTAATGTTTATGAAAACCCAACAACCTTTCAGAAAAAAGAGAAGAGTTTCAGATAAAAACCTTTCTCTTAGTCGCAAGATTAGAGGTTATGCTATTTTAGCAAAGGGAGACATGCCAATAGCAGTCAGCGAAGAAGAGTTTTTAGTGCCTTCTCAAAGTTCTAATAAGAAGTATAAAGTAACCAACATTTCTGGATGGAATTGTGAATGCCAAGACTTTCAAAATAGACATTCAGACTGTAAACATATTCATGCCATTAAACTCTGGATTAAGCTAAGAGCAAAGCCAGAAATAGAAGAGTTAGATATAGATACAAACGAAGAGAAATGTATCTACTGCAATTCTCTTAATATTGTAAGGAATGGCTCAAGGAAAACTGTAATTGAGAATAAACAAAGATTCAAATGTAAAGATTGTGGAAAGAGATTTGTTCTTGATCCTGTAAAGAAAATTAAAGGTAATGGAAAGATTGTTACTTTAGCAATGGATTTGTATTTCAAGGGTTTATCATTGAGAGATATTTCTGATACACTTTACCAATTCTATAATTTACGAGTTCATTTTGATACAATTAGAAGATGGATTAACAAATATACTCAGATTATGGATAATTATACAAAGAATTTCAAACCAGAATTAAGCGACAAATGGCATATTGATGAGCAGATGATAAAATCAAAAAAGGATTATATTTGGTGCTGGAATGTCTTAGATAGTGAAACAAGATTTTTGATAGCAAATAATGTAACAAGAGGCAGAGAAATTACAGATGCAAGAGCTGTGTTAAAAGTAGCTAAAGAAAATATCAAAGAAAACCCAAAAGAAATTGTAACAGACGGTTTATGGTCTTACGAAAAAGCCATCAGAAAAGAATTTGTTACAAAAAGAACAAGTCCAAACGCAGTTATTCATTCCAGAAATGCTGGAATTGCTAAGAAGTTATTGAATAACAATAAAGTTGAGCGTTATCATAACGAGTTTAGAGAATTTGACAAGATAAGAAGAGGTTTCAAATCAGATGAAACTGCTCAACAATGGAATGATGCCTTTAGACTTTATCATAACTTCATTAAGAGGCACATGGCTCTAAATGGAGCAACTCCTTCCCAAATAGCAGAAATTGGCGTTCAGTTAGAAAGAAATAGGTGGTTGAGCTTACTCAAACAAAGTCTTAATCACTCGAATACGACAAAAAAGGAGGTAATTTTAAAATGACCCTTTAATACGACAGAGAGCTATTAAATAACATTTATATATTTCCATTATTCATAATTTTTATGTTAGGACCATATACTGCAAATAAAGATGGGACAATTTCCTATAAAGGTAATAAATCGTTTCCTGCTATAAAAAATATACAATCCATTGATGTTCCAATAAAAGAAATCGAAGATAGAGTTAATCAATTTGCTAGAGACGAGATGTGGGGGCATATTGCAAGAATAAATCATCAAATTAATATTTCTGCAAATGAATTTTTTAATAAGCTTGGTGCCCTATTTACAACTCTTCCTTTGACTACTAGGATGATATCATCTCCTGGTGCGGTTTATGGTAAAGAAGCTATTGACTACACAACCGACACCTGTCCCATAACTCTTAAGTGGTTTAATTTATCAGATATGGCTTTTTTATCTGAATCCTCTCAGATTTATCTAGAGCTTGCGATGTTGCAAGAGGGGGTTGATCAAGTTTATTCTATATATAATTCTTTTAGAAGAGAGCATGCTGATGCTACCCATCTTTCAGAGTTCCATCATATTGAATATGAGGGGAAGGTAAATCAAGAACAAAATGAAAAGATAATCCTGGATTTAGTTAGAAAGATGATAATGGATCTTTTAGAAAAAAACAAAGAAGACCTAACATATTTCTTAGCTGAAAATAAAATAGAAGAACTTAAAAATTTTGCAGAAAATATCCATAATGTTCCAAGATTAACTTTTAGAGAAGTTTTAGATTTATTATATAAAGAAACAGGCAACAAAAAATATCAGGAGTTTACTTTAAAACATTTTGGTAGCTGGGAGGAGATAAAGATTACTGAAATTTTAGGAAATATGGTTGTTATAAGAGAATTTCCATTATTGGAGGTTCCATTTTATCATGCTGTAGTAGATGGAAAAGAACCAAAGGTTGCAAATAACTCTGATTTTATTTGGCCAGGGTATAAGGAGACTATTGGTAGTGGGCATAGGGTGAGGTCAAAAGAAGAATTAGAAACAAAAGCTAAGATTTTTAACCTTCCTGTAAACGATTATGAACCTTATCTCCAGACGAGAAGACTTAAGAAATATAAAGAAACTTCTGGATTTGGATTAGGATGGGAGAGGTTGCTTCATGGGCTTCTTGAGATGCCTTTTATATGGAGTGCTAATCAATTTCCAAGAGTAGACAAAACACTAAAACCTTAAAATGGAAATAGAAAAAATAACTGTTGATGATATAAAAAATATGGACTATAATCAACTAATTGGTTTAATTAAAGAAACAAATAGACCTCCTGGAGGAAGGGGAACGGTTTTTGAGATAGCTAACAGAATATTTCTCAATAAAGAAAGTAAAGTCCTAGAGATTGGGACAAGCACAGGTTTTACTGCAATAGAATTAAGTAAACTAGTTAAATGTAAAATAACTTCTATTGATATAAATGAGATGAGTCTAGAAGAAGCAGAGAAGAGAGCTCTTCAAGAGGGATTTGATAATATAACTTTTATAAAAGCTGATGTAAACAACCTTCCTTTTAAAAATTCTGAATTCGATTTAGTGTTCGTTGGAAATGTTCTTTCATTAATGGTAAATAAAGAAAAAGCATTTAATGAATGTAGAAGGGTATGTAAAAAAACAGGATTTATTGCTGTAGTGCCAATGTTCTATATTGAAAAACCATTAGATAAGTTAATTAAAAATGTTTCAGATGCTATCCAAGTTAATATTACTCCACTTTATAAAAAAGATTGGGAAGAATTTTTCAGAATTCCAGACTTAGAAGTTTATTGGACTAAAGACTATAAATTTAATTATATTACTGATAGAATTATCCAGACATTTGTTGAGGATGTGCTGAGTAGAGAGCATCTTAAAAAATTAGAAAAAACCGTTTTTGAAACATTGAAAAGAAAGTATACAGATTATATGTTTTTATTTAGAGACAACCTTTCTAAAATGGGTTTTAGAATTATTTTATTATCAAATAAAATGATGTGGGAAGATCCTGAATTATATACTTCTGTTGAATTAGATAATTAACCCAAAAATTTATAAATTAGCTACTTTATAGTTACAATATGACTTCAAAGAAAAAATATACTGTGAATGTTGCATATACAACTCCTTCAGGTAGGATGCATATCGGGCATGGGCTAGGACACATCATCTCGGATGTAGTCTTAAGATATGGGGCTTTAAGGCAAAGAAAAGATACTTTTTTTGGATTTGGGATGCATTCAACAGGCAAAGATCTTATTAAAATCCTTTTAAAATTAGGTGAAGAATGCCAGTTATCTGAAACATTAGAGCAATATAACATCTCAAGACAAAGGAGAGACGAGATTATTTCAAAAAGGAGTCCACAAGAGCAAATTAATAAATTAGTTGAAGAGTACAGAAAGCAATATCAAGAAGTAATTGAAAAACTTGGTGTTGCTATGGATTTTGATAGTTTTTTTAGCACACATCAAGAAGCAAATCAAAGATACACTCAATGGACATTAAGAAAATTAGCTGAAAGAGGATTAATAATTGAAACAGAAGCCGATAGACCTTATTGTTCCAAATGTGATGACATAAAACATATAGATAAGGACCTCTCTGAAGTTTCTGCAGTTGGGGGAGTAGACTGGGATAAAGTAAGAATAGAAGATGGCAAAATACTTGGAGGAGATTTTGAATGCAGACTTCATTCAGGTGAAAAAATAATTATAAAAAGAAGGAAAGAACGAGCAATTAATTATAATGATCCTCAAATGCAACAAAAAACAATTGAACTTGCAAATGGAATGGACATTTTTCCTAGAAAATACAAAGCCGATTTAGAGGGCATAATAAGAACTAGATTAGCAAAACCATTTGAAAGAAAGGATAGTGAAAATGTGGGAGCAATATCCCCATTCGATTCAACAAAGAGGGTTGAAGCTCTATCAGACAGCAATATCTATATGGAATTCTATGCAATTTCGCAATTAATAAATCAAGGAAAGTTAAAGCCAGAAAATCTTACTGATAAATTTTTTGATTATGTTTATCTTGGAGAAGGTAGTGCAGATACGGTTGCTGAAGAATCAGGATTAAATAGGGGGGTTCTAGATGAGGCAAGAGAAAAAATAAATCATACTTATCCTGTTGATATCAGTATTGCTGGATTTGAACACTTAAGTGTTCACGTGCCGTTTTCACTTTTCACTCATGCTGCCGTGCTTCCAGAAAAATACTTTTTCCGCGAGTATATTATAACACCACACATTACAAAAGGTGGAGAGAAAATGTCAAAATCAAAAGGCAATGTCGTTTATCTTGATGAACTTTTGGAGTTGGCAAAAAGAGAAGGTAAATTAAGTGGTCTAAGTGAAGAGGCATCTCTTGATGCTATCAGATTCTTTTTATCTTATTATCAAAGTCTTGATAAAGATTTTGATTGGAGTGATGAAAATTTTAAATCTTCAGGAATCGGTGGGATGAGAAGATATATTATTGGAATAACTAAAGCAGCCGAATTATTGGGAGGGTTAGAAGAAAGAGCATTAGAATTAGTAGATAAATGGTTCTCAACAGTTGATCAAAAGACTATTTTAGATATAACAGAAAAAATGGACGAAAAAGATTCAAGAGGCGCTCTTATTACGTTAGTGGATATAAGAGGAAAAGCCATGTCATCCTACTTATCTTCATCAAATCTTAATTCAAGAGTATTATTAAATTTTTTAAGGAATCAAATAAATATGGGCTACCCTGTTATGCCAAGAGTAACTGATGACTTAAGAAGAAGATACTTTAGGGATTCAAATTTAGAATGGCCTTCTATAAATCCTGAATTCATATTTCCCGAAGAATATGAAATGGTTGAGCACCAGATAAAGGGGAAGAGTTATGAAACTAATCTTTCTGGAGAAGTAAATGCTCTATTAGGCAAAATATTTGGTAGAGGAGAAATTAAAGCAGGAGATACAATAAGTATAATTGCTCCTACAAACTATCAAATCCAAGTTTTATGTAAACAAAAAATTCCTTTGTCTAGAAAATTAAATATAAACTTCTTAGCAGACCTGTCTGCAAAGAGGATAGAGATCAAAAGAGAAAAATGAGATTATCAAAACAATTATTTGTGCCCAATATGAAAAAACCAGCGGACTACTCTTGTAGGAGAACATCTTCTCTTCTTGAGGAAGGGATTTTTACTTACTTTAGAGATCCTGGAGTTCCATTTTATATGCCCCTTGGTAAAAAGATATTGATTAAAATACAAAATATTTTCTTAGAAGAATCAGAAAATTTAGGCATTCACCATATAGAGATTCCAACATTAGTAAGAGATGAGGTTCTTGAAGAAGGTGAGGAAATAACTGACACTTTTAATGAAAGAATAGTTAGGTTGGATAATTATAGTTTAAAAGGCTATCACCTTTTAACCACACCTGAGCCAATGATGTTAGATCTAGCAAGCACCTCATTATATAGTTTTAATCAATTACCTATTAGATTTGTATATAATGTTGATGTTGTAAGAGGATTACAAAGACCAAGTGGGATATTGAAAGGGAGACAGTTTAAAGTATTCATGGGAAATTCTTTAGATGAAGGTAAAGAATCTTTAGAAGAATCCCTAAAATTATTTGAACAACTTAGTGATAATATATTTGGGCGCTTAGGAATACCTGCTTATAAGAGAAGAAATGCTAGAGAGATAGATGTAGAACACTTTTATTTTGGGACAGAAGGAGAAAATTTAGCTATGTCTGAAATAAACCCTCACGAAAGGGTTAAAGCTTTGAGTTTATCAATGGGTTATCATTATAGCCCTAGAAAAAGGGTTAAAGCAAAATTTAGAAATCGACAAAATAAAAACTCAAGAGTTTTATATTGTACATATGGATTAGGAACCCAAAGGGCATTCTATGCTCTGTTCGATTCTCATAGAGATGAAAGAGGATTTAATCTTCCTTTGGAGCTGGTACCTTTCCAATTTTCAGTTATTCCAGTAAAATCCAATGATTGTGAACCTGCTGAAAAAGTATATCAAATAGTCAGAGATAGAGCATTATTTGATGATCGAAGAAATTTGCTTTTCGGGGAAAAAGCTGCTTTTTCAGATTATATTGGAATACCTTGGAAGATAATTCATGGAAATGGACATTTTACTCTAAAAAATAGGGACGAATCAATAACTAAGGTCTTTAACTTTGCTGAAGAACTAATAAAATATTTAGAAAGAGATATAATTAAAAAATAATTTTGTTAGTAGCCGACACTATTCTAAACAAACTCAAAAAGATTCTGTTTTGAGTCTAATCTAATTTTTGTGCCAAGGGAGATAGTTATTTGTGGGTCAGTATGCCCAATATCTACCCCATACAAAATTGGGAAGTTATATTCTTTTGTATTGTCCAAAATTATCTCTTTAAATTTTTCTTTTTCTTCGTCATCATACCTAAAAGGTCGCCCCACAATCAATCCTTTGATTTGTTTAAATATCCCCCCAATTTCAAGATCACATAATAATGCATCCACTTCTGCTAAAGGCTCTCCCTTATCAAATTGTTGTGCTTCAGGAATCTCAATAAAAAGTATTTTGTTATTATAGTCTGGCCAATATTCTGTTCCCAATAGATTACAAATAGAAGGAAGGCATCCACCAATAATTTCGCCCTCAGACTTTCCTTCTCTTAACCATTCAAATCCTTTATTCTCTTTTAATTCTCTTGCTCTTTCAAGATCTTTTTTTTGGCTCCAATCCAATATCTCATCAGTCCATTTTTCAGACGCCTTAACTACACCAGTTTTCCCCTCTACTATAGCCTTATTAAAATATTTTAAAGTATATTCTAATGGTTTTGGGTATTCACCAAATTGCGTCATTGCGCATGGTCCATAAAATGTGCTAATTCCACATTTTTTATTTAAGGCGTAATGTAGCACGCTTATATCCGAATAACCTATAAATATTTTTGGATTCGCTTTAATTTTTTTAAAATCTAAATATTTTAAAGTTTTATTTATTGTATTTCCTCCAATTGAGCAAATTATTGCCTTTACCTCTGAATCAGTAAAAGCATCCATTATGTCTTTTGCTCTCTCTTCTGCTGGAGCAGACTCCCACCCATTAATCTTTCTTGTACAAGGAAATTCTTTTATTTTATATCCCTCAGATTTTAAGAACTTTATAGCATTGTCTAGTCTATGTGGAAATATAGCAGCGAGTCCTGCAGATGGAGAGATTATTGCTATAGTATCCCCTTTCTTTAATTTTTTGGGTATTATCATTTTCATAGTTAGACAATTAAACTAATATTTATAAATTTATCTTTGTTTCTGGCTTAATTAAAATTTCCTCCTTTATGGCACTTAACTGCCTATTCTTATAGAGTTTAACTTAAATTAATCAAATCTAACCATTTATTCATTTCCAATTTCAGATCAGGAATTGCTAAGTCTGAAGGAGTTTTGCCTTTTAATGCTTCGTGCTTTCTAATAAAATTATAGTAGATTTCTAAACCTTTCATTAAAGCATAAGCACTTTCCAAACTTCCGTGTAATCCTCTAAATCCTTTTGTCCTTTGTCTGATAGAATTATGTAATCGTTCAACCCAAATATTAAACCCTTCACCTTTACTTTGAGTTACTACATTGTGCTCTATCAACCCCTTTTTTAAATTATAATAACCCCAAACCTTCTGGACGCAATCTTGGTATAATTGTAAGCCATCTGTTGTAAGCATTAATCTAGGTCTGCTTATGTTTGCTTTTTCTTTTATCTTGGTTAATACTTCTTTAATCTCTTTCTTATTTCTCGCTTTTGCATATTTAGAAGAAACCATAAATCTTGTTTTAACATCAATTCCATCTATAAACCAATTCTTATCAATTCCTTTCTTGCCCTTTTTATGAGATTTTCTCCTGTGAAATTCCATTTCGTCAATTTCCATATAGCTACCTGTCTGAACTTTAAGATTATCTGTAAAATTAGCTATTTTTAAACTGAATTTTCTTATCCATCTCAAAATTGTGCTGTGGTCTGAATTGTGAGGATAGAAAGCTTTGAAATGGTTTTGAACATCTCTTGTTGATAAGCCACGATAAAATAAATCCAAAGCACAAGTTATCTTTTCAGGAGTATTTCTCATTCTGAAAAAGGGGTTTTGAGGAATAAATTTTTTATAGCAGGATTTACAAAAATATCTTTGCTTCTTTCCACTTAATTTTGTTTCTATATGCCCTCTTTTAACTATCTCTTTATTTTTACACTTAGGGCAGATTATTTCATTTATCATGAAATAATTAGGCACCCGAACTATTTAAATCTTTCGGTGCCCGAATTATCACTTAAAAGTTAAACTAGAAGAATTATTAAAAATTCAAGAAAACTTACTCTTTTTCGATAATAATCTTATCTTTTTCTAATCTAACTACTACTTCTTTACCTAAAAGTTTGCTATCTTCCACAACTTTTTTAGGAATGTTTATTCTATACTTTATGTATTCTGTATTTCCTATTTTTTTATCTAAAACTTTCATAATCTTCATAAAGTAATTGGGTGCCCGAAGTTTTTAAATATATCGGTACCCGCAAAGAAAACCTAATTTCCGAGCCCACTTAATGCACCAGAGAACGCTTATTCCTTGTTATATTCTTCCGTTAGGAATGAGGAATAGTCTGCAAGACGGTTTTTTGCGTAGCAAAAAAATTCCGAAGAGTAAGCGGGCGAGCGTATTTTAGAGGTTGGCGTCGTTTTCAATAGTAACTTAAGAGTAGTAAAATAATCGAAAGGTTTATAAAGGAGTAGATTATACCATATACAAGGTAAATAAAATGGCAAATAAAAAACCAAAAAAATTAAATTTTGATTCAGAAATTGTAGATGGAAGAAGTGCTTTAGAAGCATATAGAGCAATTCTTGATGAGGAGTGGGTAGAACCTATTCACAGAGGGGAACGTGTAAAATTGAGCGATGTTCTTAGGAATGAGTTTTGTCCAGAATTCGGATTTAAAAAAGGAGTTCTTCCAGAACACATCAGCAATGTTTCAATACATGTAAACGGAGGAAAACAAGTTGCATTAAGTTATAATGGAAGATTAGACCATGAATTAGAAAAAAAATATTGGGAAGAGAAAGGATATTCAACTAGAACAGTAAAAAAATCAATGGAAGTTGTTGGTACAGATGATAAAGTCGTTGCAACGTATGGTTTAAACAGAATATTAATAGAAAGAAATAGACTTGGCCATTTTATAAAAAACATGCGGTAGTGAGATGCCTGCCCTATTTTATTAATTCTTCAAAATTGAAAATTTTGACTATCTTTTGGCTCGCCCGCTTATTGAATATAACTATTTATATACGCAAGTCCTTATCTTCTTGGCTTATAGGCTCTATATCATTAATATTCTTACCATCATAACTTAAATTATTAAATTTTAAATTATCTAAAGGACTTTTAACATTAATAAATCTTTTAGGGGCAATATGAAGATAAATCATTGTTGTTTCTAAACTTTTATGGCCAAGCAAAGATTGAACAGAAGAAACATCATATCCATTTTCAATTAAATGAGTTGCGTAAGAATGTCTTAAACTATGGGGGTGAATTTTTTTATTTATTTTAGATCTTTTTGTCGCTTTCTTAATTATTTCTTGTATTGTTCTAACGCTCATTCTTCCATTATAACTCGTAAATAAAAAAGAGTCATAATCTAAATCTTTAACATAATCAATTAAATCTTGCTTTAATGAAATTGCAATCACAAAAATTCTATCTTTATTTCCCTTGCCTTGCCTAACCCACCCATAATCATTTTCAAAATCAAAATCTCTAACTTTTAAATTCAGCAATTCGCTTACTCTTAAACCAGAAGAATACAATAATTTAATCATTAATTTGTGTTTATTATTCTCAATATTATCAATTAATTTAATAATTTCATCCTGGGTTAAAAATAGGGGCAATTTTTTTGGAACTTTGGAATATTTTATTTTTATTGTTAATTTCTTGTTTAAAATTTCTTGGTAAAAAAATTTTATTGCGTTCAAATTTACATTAATCGTGCTTCCGGAAATATTTTTATCAGCCAAATAATAAAAATAAGCATTAATGTCTTGCTTGTTTATTTTCTTAAAATCTTTCTTTACAAAATTAAAAAAATTATTTAAAGAATAATTGTAAGTCTTAATTGTCTTTAAGCTGTAATTTCTTCTTGATAATTCTCTTTCCATTAAATTTATTATTTCCATTTTAAAAAAAATAAAAAAAATTAAGAAGAATCCTCAATTCCTTTTTCTGTAATTTTGAAAATTATTTCAATTTCAGGAATGTTTGGAGCGTCAATCATTTTTGCTACTCTTGTGTCTTTTTTTCCTCTTCTTAAATACACCCTATACGTAGAATTATGGACTAAAAAACCATTTGCAATATAATTTTGTTGTCCCGGAATACTTATATCATAAAGGATTTCCTTATTCTGAATTTTGTTAATCGTCTTAACTTTACTCCAAGAGATATTAGAAAAAATTAAGTTATTAATAAATTCTAATTTCTTTAAGGTATTTGAATTTTTTATCTTTACAAATTTAAGTTTATTCAATATCAATTTTAATTTTTCTAATGTAATGTGCTTGTCTTTCTTGAATTTCATAAAGTGAGAAGGAAAAAGATTTTCTCCTTTAATCAAATCCCAGATTTCTTTCCTCAGAATTGGAATAATTCTCCTCTCGTTAACTTCGAAATCCAGCCATCTTTCCATATTTTCAGATTTATCTTTTGCAGTCATTCCAATTTCTTTATAAAATTTAATAGCTTCTGTGTCATCCATTCTAAGAGCATAGATAATTCCGTCTTTATTATTAGTCTTTTTTTCAAGAGTTGCATTTATATTAAATCTATAAAGCAACATTTGAAGAAATCTCAAAAGCATATCATCTTTTTGGCCGATAACTACTCTTTTTCTTTTTTTATCAACATACCCCTCGGCGTCCGCAAAGCCCCTTATAAATGATAAGATTTGTTCTTTTGGGGATCTTGAAATATAGTGATATAAGTTTTGCTTTAATTTAAAGAAAAGTTCTTTTAGTTCTATGCTATTAATTTCAAGCTCATAACAGTTTTTATCTTTAACCTTGCTGATTTTTCCAGCCAAGCCAAAGGTGTTTTCAAAAATATTACTGTAATTTTGTAAAACATCATATCTAGCGTCCTTAAAAGAAATAGATCTTTCATCGAGATTTCCATCTCCAATCAAATAACCTAAAATTTGTGCTACCCCTGTAGTTAAAGTTTTGGGAATGGATATTTCTCTATACTTATTTGAAGTGTATTGCTGGACAAAACCGTATAATTGGTTGCCAACTCCATTTTGAATCAATAAATCAATGTTTTCTTTATTGGTTGCATATTCTTGATTTAAGACTCTGCGCAATTGTCTAGGTTTTATTTTTAGTTCTTTGGAGATTTTTTTTCTAGTAAATTCTAATTTATCTAGTTGATTTTTTATGAATTCAGATCCTTCTTTGTTAACAATTATCATTTCAGTGTGTTTTACCTGAGGTAATTCTTGTTCTGAACCTTTAAAATCTAAATTGTTGATTCTTGCCAGATAATCTCCTTGCTTGATATCTTCTGCATAAACCTCAGAAATTTCAAAATTGCTTAATTTAAAGAACCTATGTTTCGCTGATGCCTTAATTTTATTCCCAACATCGATTTCGTAAACTTCTTTGGCATCTAAATTAATGATCTTTTTATTTATCGATGCGCTAGAAATTTTTAAATTAGATTTTATCTTATTTCCTACAACTTGTTGACCTTCCTCCAAATCACCTATTGGGGTTATCATACCATCTTGTAATTGTATTAAAGAGTCTGCAGTTAAACAATTATGTCCGACGATGTGACCCCCGATAGCAGTTGTTGGATCTCCAAAAAATACAGCCGGGTTTGCCATAACTTGATTTGTTAAATAAATAGCAACACCATAATTATTTGCTAATTTAAGTAAAGTGTGCATATGCTTATTTAATTTTTGTTGACGATCTGCGAGTTGGCCGCGTCCAGAAAAATCACTTCTAAACAAACTCATCAAAGAATCAACAATAATTAATTTTACAGGCAAATTATCATTCTTAATCAAATCTTCAACTTTTTCTGCAACTAACATTTGGTGATCTGAATTAAAGCAACGTACAACTCTAATTCCTTTTAAAATTTCTTCTGTATTTAATCCATTATTTTCTGCAATTTGTTTTATTCTATCTGCACGAAATGTAGATTCTGTATCAAGCCAGACAGCAATGCCTTCTGCACCGCCTTTATCTTTTGGTAATTGTACATTTACAGCCAATTGGTGCGCAATACTGGACTTTCCACTTCCAAAAGCGCCATAACATTCTGTAATCGCTCCTGTTTCAATTCCACCGCCAAATAAAGTGTCTAGAGCTTTGCTATTTGTTGTTATTTTAATTACTTTTTCTCTTTCTTCTAAAGCTTCTAATCCTGTTTTAAATCCCATATCTAATTTATTTCTTGCAGTATTAATTATTTTTCTTGCAGTCGCTTCTGTCACGCCGGCAATTTCAACCATATCGGCAGGACTTGCAACAGCAATTGACATTAAGGTATTAAAGCCAGCTTCTTCAAGTTTTTCAGCAGTGGCAGCCCCAACACCCGGTAAATCAGTAATCTTAAACTCTTTTTTTTCAGCCATTTTATTCGCCCTCCTCTTCTTCTGCTTCTTGATTTAGCAGTAACTCTTCTTGAACTTTTTCCAATACGAGGATAACTTTTTGTATATCATTGCGGCGCAGATTTATATTTTCATTTCTCCAAATATCTTCTCCTTTCTTCTTATAACTTCTGCTTAAGCTAACTGTCTTAAATTCGACTAAACCGCCATTAAATTCTTTTTCATTGCTCCATATGGCTGCTTCTATATTTCCAGATCTAAATTTCTTAACCGGTCTATTTGCCATTTTACAAATCCTCCTTTGCTTTCGCTTTTTTTTTCAATTTAAAATTAGCTTCCTTATCGGTTTTTATTTCAGCTAATAAATACTATAAAGACAAACTTATTTATAAACATAACCAGTGCGGTTGTCCGATGGACTTTTAGGAACTAAAGATTATTTTAGAAAATATATATCAAATCATATATTTAGATAATTTTTTTCTTTTAGAATAATTTAATCAAATAATAACCATTTAACATAATCAAAATCAATAAAATTATTTTTTCAAGAAATCCATTTGTCTTGATAAATCCGTTAATTTTAAACTTGAATGGGTAGAATAATTGCAATCCCTGCTTTGTTATTAAATCAAGAAATAAATGAGTTAAATAACCTATAAAAAATGGAATATAATAATCATTAAAACTCAATTTAACTAAATAACTTAAAAATAAAGCAAATATTAAACTATGAATCAATTTTCTGTGTCCAAAAAATAAATTTATTATCCAAGATATAAAAAATAATTTTCTTCCTATAAAACTTTTGCTATGATCAATGTCTGGCAAGCTCCCCGCTAAAACTAAAATCAAAACAAAGATAAAGGGATTCAAATTAAAATATTTAAAAGTTAATAAACCGATTAATAAAGAAAACATAAAATGGGTTTTAAACATCAATTTCTTCTATAATTTCCTGAGCCGCTTCTTCCGGTTTTATTTCTTCTATAGAACTTATAATAAATTCTTTTCTGTCAAACATTTCATTTTTGGTTACTTTTCCAGTAAAACTATATTGTGTTCCGAGCAAGTTTGCCCTTATATCATCAAAAAAATTAGGATTATTTTGAATTTCATTTATATTTCCTATTAACTTAACAACATTATCCCTAAAAGCAACCAATCTTATATTTTCTGTTCCATCATCTAAAAAGAAATTAAATATTGGCATTTTATTTGGCAAGCTGTTCGGATGCATCTCGCATTTCATAGTTTCCATATTAACTTTTTTTCCGCATTCAGCGCATGCATCGTAAAATCTTGGTTCAAAAGCCTGCACAATTGTTCCGCTAATGCTGGCAAATTCTCCAGGAATCAAATCTTTGATTTGTTTTTTTATAACTTCTCTTATTATTCCTGTATTAACACTTTCAATTTTTTCCTCAGGGTTTAAATCCAAAGAAGCCCGGTTTCCCAAATGAATTTCTTTAAATCCATTGTTCTCTTTTACATAAGCGTTTTTTACTTTAATCACTTTATCTCTTGTAATATTGCCATTTTCAATTTCCTTAATATGATTTAAATCCCAAAAAACAACCCTGCAAGTTCCTGTTTCATCTCCAAATAACAAACTAGCTACTCTTCCTTTCCTATTATTAGAGTTAAATTCCCTAACTTGGTAAATATCAAGAACTTTTCCTACAATGTTTAATGAACCAATTCCAGCAATTAACTGGTTTATTTTTAATGTTTTTTTGCTGAAATCTTCAAATAATTTAATTCCAAGTTCATTTGCAACAATATAAGCAGCGCCTTCTCTGCTGATTAAATCGCTTAATTCTTTTAATTTAATCTTAACTTTGATTTCTATATCCTCTAAAGAAATATTTTTCTCTTTTTGTATTCTTTCTATTATCTGCTCGTAAGTTAATCCAATCATTTCAGGATTTTTTGATGAAATAAGTATTTAAATCTTTAGTTACCATAAACTAAGCATGAAAATAAGATATTTACTGCCTTTTCTCTTGTTTTTCAATAATTCAAAATCTCAAGATTGGGAATTAACAGATAAAAAAATTAATATTAAGTATAAAGATAAAGAATATGTTTCTCAAATAGCAAAAAAAGATAACTTAATTTGCTACTATATCAAGGAAAAAGATAATTTAGAAAATATAATTGGTGATCAAGAAGATGAATATGAAGATTATAAAAAAATAGCAATTGCGTCAAGAATATATTTCAACAAAACAAATACTTTATCTAAAATTGAAAAAGATTTGGAAATGTTCAAAAAAGCAAATAGGATGTATAAAACAGGAATTTTCTCGAACAAAGTTATTGTGGAGCTAACCGAGCTAGACACAAAGATGTTGTTAAGCATGGGGGGAGATTTCTCAATAAAAGATTATGCCACAAAAAGATTTTTTAGAATTTTAAATGATATTAAGGGGAGTTTTATTGATGAAACTAGAAAAGATAAAACTAAAGTGACAAGCCTTGGAAATTTCTTGAAAATCATGAAAAAGAAAATGTTCGATGTTACTGCAGTTGAGTCTAAAGACAATATTGGGAAATTAAAAGAGGTTAAAGATATTTTATTAAGAAATAACCCGTTAACAGTGGAAGAATATTTAGAATCTGATTCATTAATTTCAAATTGCTTAATCAAAGGAAATTCCCTTGCTGAATTTCAATATTCTTATTTAGAAAAAATAAACGATATAGGTTTCCAATTAATTAATATTGGAAGCACAATGCTAAAAAGTTTTCATGAAGGTCAGGAATTGTATAAAATTGTGGATAAGCTGGGATTATATACTATTGAAGATATACAAGGAGAAGCCATTAAACTATGCATGCAAGATATGAGAAAAGTCGCCGAAAGAACAACATTGAGTCTAAATTTATATAAGAAAAATTTTGATCTCAATAATTCTAATTCATTGGCATATAAAATGATAAAACAATTTACAAAAAAAGAAGAGGTTAAAAAAGAAGAAGTTGTTAAAGAAGAAAAAATTGAGGATAAAATAAACAGAGATAACGAGATTCGGCAGAAACAAGAAATCAATAAAGAGTTAGAGTGGTTTAATGATAGATTAATAAATACTTTCGGGGGGCGTTATAGCTTTAATGGAAATAGAATGGATAATACTTATCTTAATCTTTATATTTCAGCAGGAACAACTAAAAAAAGTGATAGTTATGGGGAAAATGAATATATTTTTGCGATATTAAAAGACAATTTTAAAAAAATAGATTTTAAAAAATGTTATATAAAATTTAATATTGAACCAAGCGAATTTTATAAATTTGGTGATGAAGAAACAATATACTTTGTTGGATTTGGTCCTGAAGTTGAAACAATATATAATAATAATGTAAAATCAGATAATGTATTTATTGGATATTTGAGGACTAGTCTAGATAAAATGGCTGACTGGAATATTGAAATAGATCGAGAAGAAGAAAAAATTAAGATATATAGCAATAGCAATATAAATGTAGATATATCTCTTCCAATTATTAAAGATATTTCTAATTTTGAAAATTTATATTTAAAGATAGGTGTTAGGGATTTCATTGATCCTTATGGAAAAGGAATCGGAATAATGCTAACTAATTTTAAATATGAAATAGAATATTAAATCACATTATATATAATTAACAATTCCATTATTATCCAAATCAATATTAAACGTGAAATCTAATTTTTTTGTTTCAATTTTGTTCTCATAAAGAATTATTTTTTTTTCAATTGGAATTTTAAAAGTTATAATATTTCCATTTTGTTTATGATCATAATCATTGCTAATGCAATTGTTTACTTTATCTTTCTCATCTGAATTAATTAAGCATCTCTTTATTTCTTCTTTTAATTTGTTCAATTTATTAAAATCAATTTTTAATTCTCGCTTAACTACAGATGGAAGATTATATTCAAATTTGAATCCTTTATTTTCATATTTATAGTTAAAATTGCTTTTTATGATTAAAAAATTATTTTCTATGGAAACTTCTTCATTTTTATAGCCATAATAATCTAATTCTTCCTTAAATAAATCAACAAAATTATTTTCTAAATTTGGATTGCATTCTTCATCAAATACCCAATTGTTTTTGCACAATTCTTTAACTCCAGAATATTTTGTAAAATTATTTATTGTTTTATCCAAAGAATATTTTGTTATTTGTTCTAAATTTGTGTAGTATTTTTCTCCTGTATTGTAAGATTTTAATATCTCTACTTGATTTATTCCAAGAACAACTGATTTATCGTCAGAATTCTTAATAACAATAACATAATAAGCAGATCCCAATATAATTAATATAAAAAATGACAATATCGGGGTGAAAATAGCTTTTTTATTCATTTACAACACATCCTTCTGTCAATGTTATAACGGGATCTTTTTTTAATTCTGGAAATTTAATGTCTATTGAAAAAGATTTTGGATAAATTCTATTGCTTGTTGTAAATAAAAATAGATTTCCCCTCGGATTTGGCGTTAATGTGTATTTTCTTATATCGAATTCTGATTCATATTCAAAAAATTTATTGTTGTTTATTTTCCCGTTAATTTTCCATAACGGGCATAAATCCTTATTGTAAATTTTATTAAAAACATTGTTTGTTTCTCTTTCTAAATCATCATAATCATCTTTATAATATGAATTTACAATTAAATCATAAATTGTTGTGTTATCATCTAATGGAGTTCTTAAATAATTGATTAAATTTATATTAATTTTTGCGGATTCAACGCCCATTATGACATAATCTTTTTTATTTATAGAATCAATTGAAAACAATGCAAAAAATACAAATAAAATTATGACTAAAAAAATCATGGAAAATACAAATGTTAACGCTTCTTCTCCCTTTTTCATTTTATTTTAATCATATGAACATTTAATAATCCTGGTTCAATTTTTTCATTTTTGATCATAACATAATATGTGTAATTTGTGCAAAAAAAGTGCTTAGTATCAAAGCAAAATGCATCTTTTTCAGCGATTTTTTCATTAACCCTTATAGTCTTAATTGTTTCATTTACCAAATTTAAAGTCACACCAATCTTATTGTTTTGAAAACATTTTTCTAAATTTTCTTTATCAAATTTTTTAATATCAATAATTCCGGGATAAATTCTATCATCTTTGTAAGCTAAGCAATTTTCATTGTAAACAAATCTCTGCTTTAAAAGATTTTGCTGTAATTCATCTGTTTGAAAGTTTTTTTTAATCGGCAATGTTATGATATAAAAAACAGTTCCAACAATAATAACTAACAATATAATTCTTGGTATCCATAATAAAAGTTCTTTTGTTGTGTCAAACTGCGATTTTTTATTCATTTTCTATAGACTCAAAATTAATTTTATTTTTACCATGATTAATCCTTAAAGTTGAATTACTAAAAGACAAGTCTTCCTTCATTTTGTTATAATTTTTATCAACGGTTAAATAATAAATTTTAGGAAAAGATTTTATTAAATATTTGATTTCAATTATATTCTCTTTAATTTTTAAATTAATATCTTTCAAATATAAATATTCTATCTTAACATTTCCAGGAGAATTATATAATGTGTCAATTGTTAATCCAACTTCTCTAACAAAATATTCTTCAAAAAATGATTTTTCAGATATAACACTTTGAAGCATAAAATAAATAATAACAGCCAATATGAGATAAAAAGCCCATATAAGTTGTTTTTCTAATAATGAATTACCTTTGTGCATAATTAATCAAAGAACTTTTAATTTATAATTCTTATGATTTAAAGTTAAGGGTTTTTTGAAATCTCAACATAAATATCTTCTTTGTCTCTTTTTATAGCCAAGTTTTGCACTTTTTCATCTTTTGTGTATAATATAAAGTTATTGCAGGAATTATCTGTCTTTATATTAACATCAAAAGGAACACATATCAAATCCTCGTCATCGCAGTTTACTTCAAGAGGATTCTCGTCTTTTAATTCACATAAGCACAAACAGCTTTTTCCTCTGCATTTAATGGGTTTATTTATTTCATTTTTAAGGTTAAAATTAGTGCATTTAATATCCTCTTTCTTAATTGGAAAATCTTCTTTGTTAAAACTTATTAAAATCTTTTCTTTTGTCAAAACAATTGAAGATTCTTTTTTATCATCAATTTTTAAATTTTTTAAGTCTTTAGCAAAATGAGAAAAATAAAAAGTGTCTAAATCTTTTTCCCCTTTGTTTTGGTCTAAGAAGAATCCTTTAATTAAGCTTAATAATATGATTATAAAAATAACAGCTACAATCAACCCAAAAATTACTCCAAAGATTTTAGTATCTGCTTTTTTATTCATTTTAAACCTGGCAAACTATTTATGCTTGAATTAGAATCGCTTATTAAATTTCCAAAAGTATTAAACAAACTGTAAATCTGTGATCTAAATGCATACAAAAGAACAATTAAAACCAAGATTGCAAGTATCATTACTATAATTGTTTGTAAACTCAATTCTAACCCTTTTTTATTCATTTTAAAAAAGAAATTAATCGGCTCTGACGCATTTGTCTTCGATATCAGCGCAACCAACATTAATGGCTGAGTCGTAACAATGATATTTAACTATTTTATTCTCTGAATCATAGTCTGCCTTGCCATCTCCATTGGTATCCAATTTCCAAGTTGTTTTGCAATAAGATGAACTCGCTTTTTGAGCATCAGTTGAAAATTGCTGGGCGGTTTGGCACTTCGCAGTGCAGCTAGTTACAGCCACATCTTTATCATCAGGGGTTAATCCTCTAAATAAATTGCTTAACCCGGCAAAACCGCTAGTAAAAAAATAACCAACTAAAACTAAAACTAATAATACTAAAATTGCAATAATTATTATATTAAAAGAAAGTTCAGCTCCTTTTTTATTTATTCTCATTTTATCACCTTATCTTTTATTTATTATTTTATTATATAAATCTTTCTATGACTTTGTTTTAGTTATTTGCATGCATTAATTTTTCTTAAATCAAGTTTGTTTGAAGTTATGCATAACTCATTGCCTGATTTATATAGTCCAACATTGTAATTAAAATAAACATCATTTTGTAAATCGATTCTTGGAAAATCTTCATCAAATTTTATTGTTAAAGGATTTTCATTTTTTATAGAACCATCATAGTAACAATTTAAATTATCTATTTTTTCTTTAGACATTATAATTCGATTATTATTTACAGTATTTATCAATTTTATTTCTCCAGAATTTATTTCAATTTCATGGGTGTTTCTAAAGCCAGATAAAGAAGTTTGGCAATAACAATTGTTTTTGTTTTGTGTTTTGCATTGTTTAATACTTTTAATTAAACTTGTAAAACTCGCTTTAGCTTCATTATTTAATTTTGAATAATCAACTTCAGTTATATTAATCAATCCAAAAATGTTTAAGGCGCTTTTTCCCGCATTCCATATCAATCTTCCCCCACCCATCAAAATAATAAAAGTAATTAAAAATATCAATAATATTTTTGTTATTGTTTTTGTTTGTCCTTTTTTCATTTTATGAGCCAAATCTTACTAATGTTTTTATTTCTTCAACTAATTTGTATAATTTATCCTTAAATAAGATAGCAATTGCAATTATAATGATTAGAAAAAGAATAACGATTAAAATTTTAGAAATCTCTTCCCATCCAATTTCTCCTTTTTTAAACATAAAATTATTTAATTTAGAGTATATTTAAATGTTTTTAAAGAAAAAATTGAGATAAAAAAATTTATATACTTTTTTATGATAGCATTTTCAATGGAAAAAACGTATTTTAAAAATATTTTATCAGCAGGGGATTTTAGTAAAAGATATGAAGTTTTAGGAAATGTTGGGCAAGTAATTTATTTATGGGGTGCTTTGGATTTCACATTATATGCTCTTAACATATTTGGTGTTAGAGATATGATAAATCGAAATGCTGATTTGATTTCCACTTTATTGATCGGGGATGGTCTTAAGATAGGTATTGGATTAGCAATGAAGGGTTATAAAAGAAAAAAGATTATAGAAAAAGAAAATTTAGAAAATAAAGTAAATAATCTTGGAACAAAATTAGATAAATTAATATGAGAAATAAAAACTATAATATAAAAAATTATTTCATGATTCCTTTACTTGGAATAAGTTTATCTTGTTCTAATATTGGAAGCAGTGATCCTAAAAGTGTTGCTGAAGTATATTTTAAAAGCATTAAAAATCAGGATTTAAATGATTTTAAAGAATCAATTTCAGAAGGATATAAAAGTAGATTAAACGATAGAAGATATCATATTAAAAATAAAAATCTTTCTCCTGAAGAAGATGCTTTAAAATACTTAAAAGAGAGCCATTATCATAGTAACACAATTTCTATTGAGTCAAGCATTCCTTTAGAAATATATGAATATGAAAAAGATTTAGAAGAAATTGTTTGGGCAAGACATGAAGGTTGCGGTTATCATGAAGTTATTTTAGCAAATGAAACTGGGAAATGGAAAGTAACTAGCATTGGTAGACATTTTAATTTTTAATTAATTTTGTCTATTCTGAAAATTAAGCGGTTTTTTTTCAGGTTGGTAATAAATATAAGAACATGATCCAATTTTAGGGCTATCTGAGGAAACTAAAGATAATGTGGGATATAAAATACTGCCATCCGCTAAAAATGAAGTACTAACAACAGTAGTGTATATTATTGCCATTCCGATTAAGCCACCTCCTTTCGCTGATGTACCAATTTTCGTGGTTACTGTTCCAAGCTTAGATCCTCCAGCTGACATTATGGGGGCTGTAGAAGAAGTGTATTTTGTATATCTTACTAAACCTCCGAATGCTTTAGGTAGTTTATCGGCAAATGGAATTATTTGAGAACCTCCGGCAATAGCTGTTACAGGAAGTATAATCAATTTATTAAGAAAACCCATAAAGCTATAGTCCCCTCTTTTATTAACAACAAACATTGTGTAAAATTTATCTTCTAAAGGTATCTTACCAGACCCAAAATCTATTTTAGAATTATCAGATTTAGTAAAAAATTCGGCATAAGTTTCTTTATGATTCGGAGGATTATTATTACTTAAATAAATTTCAAATCGATCAACATCAATTTCCTTTATTTCTTTTTTAACTTTTTCATCAAATTCTATCTCGCTACAAATCCTGCAATGCGCATCACTACTGCCCCAATCTATATCAGAATAAAAATCAACATCCCCTTGGCCGTATTGATCCCAGCAATCATACATATTTTGTGCTAATTTTTCATACATTTTTGTTTCATCTATTTCTTTTATCTTCTCTTCAGTTGTAATGCATGGTGAATTTTCAAAATCTCCGACAACTTCTTTTGCAACACTTACGCTGTTTCTATAAACCCAATTTTTGCAGGCTGCTTTATTCCCAGAACCATATAAAAAATCTCCAAAACTAACAAAAACAATCCATAAAATCACAATTATAACTAAAGCATAAATCCATTTGCTTACAGTATTCCAATCACCTTTTTTATTTAATGACATTTTTTAACACACCAGTTACAGCCAAATAAACCAAAAATATAAATAGTAAAATAAATATTAAGATTACAATCGTGCTTAAACTTCCTTTGTTCATTTTATTTATTCTATTTTAGCTGTAAATAAACCTTTCTTTTATTGCAATGAAATCTTTAATGATAATACTGAAAACAAAACAGTCACAATAAATGAAACTAATAAATAAAGTATAGATGATCTAAATAAGTTCTTTCCTAAATTAAATTCTTCGTTTAATTTATCAGAGCCGTTTTCAATTCCATTTGATAATATCGTCAAGATAATTGTAATCTCAATGACATATAACCCGACAATTAATTGGAGATAATAGCTTGGAATAATATTTGGAATTTGAAACAAACCAGCTAAACCGCCTATTCCACCGCCTAAAGCACCGCCTTGTTGTGGGGCTTGCTGTGATGTTGCCTCAGTTAACTGCAAAGTTAGTTTTCCTAATATAAGAACAATCATTGTTGAAATTCCAACAACAATTCCAGATATTACTGGTGTTAAAAATCCAATCTGACTTTTCATGCTAGAAATTATTTCGCTTAATAAATCTTTTAATCTTTCGTTAACTTGTCTTATTTTATCGATATAAATTGAAATGCTTACCAAAGCTGTAGAAACAACTTGCGGTCCTTTTTTCGCGCTCTGCAATAAAACTTTCATGCTGCTTTCAATTAAACTGCTCGGGTAATCCCAGATTGCCCCATTTGATTTGTTAAATATAGATTCTTTAACACTCATTCCTAATTTTTGTACATTAATTGAAACTCTTCTGAAAAAATCACCTGTTGGGGTTCCTTCCATATTCTTTGCAACTTCGCCGAATCCTGCTTCTACGGGAATTCCATCTCCTATTCTATTTCCTAATTGAAATAAAGCTCCTGCAAATTCTAATTCTAATTTTTTTGTTTCATTTCTAATTTTGATTAATTTTCTCGTTCTTATTTTGTAATAAGTTCCTATGCTGACTGCAATTCCTAAAGGCAAAAACAAGCTCAATAAAACAGCGCCAACTCCGAAAGGACCATAACATTTTTTCCCAAATTCACAAGGCAGTCCATTTTCTAATTTATAATCAATTAAATCCAATCCAATAATGTTTATATCATGCAAATTAAAAAAAGAATAAATTAATGGAATTAAGCTTATAAAAGATATTATAAAAAATATAAAAACTGAAATTAAAAATGGATTCATTTGAATTTCCCTATCTCCAATATTAAATACAATGTTTTTGTATTTAGCAAGTTCTGGGTTTTGCTCAATTAAATCAGATTCAGAATAACCAGTTGGTCTTTTTGATAATATATTTATTCCATATAAATAAACAGCTATTGGCAAAAACAAGTTATAAATAAAAAACAAAGAAATTATTTTTGTCGTGCCTGCACCTTGAACCAAGCTTCCAAATAATGGCAAAATTACTAATCCTAAAATTGGCAAGATAACACCAAGCATATGCAATGCAGTTATTGGATTTTTAAGATCTTGGGCATAATGTAACATCTTTTCATAAGTTCCGTTTAAAATAACTTCTAAGGCTTTCTCAAGCAAAGTAATTCTTCTATCTTCACTCGGTTCTAATAAACTCCCCTGAATCAAATGAAATGATTCAACAAATTCCAAGTTATGAGAACGCCATTTTATTAAGTAAGCATCTAAACTTTTTTTCATATCTGGATATTTTCCTGTTTCAATATCCCAAAAAACTTTTCTTAAATCCAAAGCTAGAGGGTTTCCAATATGATCTGAAGCAAATTTAATTGCATGTTCTAAATTAGAAGTATGCCTCATATACATAACAATGTATAGTATGCATAAAACCATTTGATTGCTTGCTCTTAATCTCCATTTTGCGGCAATATAATTAGGGATATTTGTTAATGGTTTTATCGCTAAAATAGAAATTAATATAATAACCATCGGCAATAATAATGCGTTTCCTAAATCTCCTGTGAATAAATAAAGAATTCCAGCTAATAATAAGCTAAGTAAAATTAAAGAAAATGAAACAACTGAAGCAAAACCGCTTGCTTGTTCTGGAGTAATTTCCAAATGAACAGTATCAATTGAATCCTGCAATTTTTTCCTTTCTTCGTCTTTTAATCTTGCATTAAGGACATTTCCAAAAGATTTGCATAATTTTTCATAATTTCCAGTTACATTGCTCAATGCTTCATCTCTAAAAATTTTGTATTCTCTTGAAAAATTTTCACTTGGCTCATAATCATTCATTAATCCGAGATTTTTCTGAATCTTGCCTTCATATTTCTCTAGTATTTTTTTGATATCTTCGTCCATATTTTATCATAATTGCTTTTGTTTTATTGCTCTTTTAACCCAATCGTCCCATTGAAAAAATACTCGATTAGAATCTACAAAACCAACTTCTTCTTTTACTTCATCTGAAATCTGATGAAAAATATCATTGCTCCTTACTGTAAAATTAGATTCTAATAGCCAGTCAAAATTTGTTTTTAATGCGTATCTAACAAGAGTTTCTTTTATTCTTGCTCTTAATAAAATATTATCCCATACAGCGTCCCAGTTTCCAACATATTCTTTTATATTCCCTGCAATTGATTTTAATATTTCTGAATCTCCATTGATTAAATCCTGGCTTGGCTTCAATGCATCTTCTTTAGTATCATAAACCATCAAATCACTAAACCCATTTTCCTGCAAAGGGTCATTTTCCCAATGTTTTCTGACTTCTGTGATTTTTAAAACTCTTCTCCATTTATGCAAACTGTCCGCGCTTCTTACAGGATTGCTTACAACTATTATATCTGTAGCTTTGAAACTTGTTTTTGGAACTTTTAAATCATTTACAACTCTGTCATAAACGCCATAAGGATCTGCCCCATGAATTGTCCCTGAAACAACATTTGCTAATGCACCTACCCTCATTGCTTCGTATAATGCCTGCGCTTCTAAACTCCTTATTTCCCCAACAATTAAAGCGCTGTCTCCAAGTCTCAAGCTTGTTCTTATTCCTTCGTCAGCTCCTAATTCAGAACTTGTGTGTGTTAATGCACTCCTAACTTTCATTGCTTGAATATTGTATCCTAATTTTCTTAATGAATCAGTAGGCAGTTCTTGAGTGTCTTCTACAATTAAAATGCGGTATTTCCTCATTATTTCAACTAAAGTGCTTCCAAGTAAACTAGTTTTTCCACTTCCTCTTGTTCCTGCAAATAAAATTGTTCTTGCACCATCAACTAAAAAACTTAATAATCCAGCTGCTAAAGGATTTATCATTCTTGTTTTAATAAACAAAGGATAAGTCCAAGGATCATCCCTATGTCTTCTAAATGCAAATCCTAAGCCATGCGGGTTTAATGGCCTTGAAATTATTGCAACCCTTGCCCTCGCTTCTTTTAAAACTAATTCTGTATCTAAAACAGGATTTGCCTCATCTAATGGCCTTCCAGAAATTAACCTAAATTTAGAAGCCCAGCCCTCCCCATCTTCTAAACTCGGAATAATATTTGTAACGCATTCGTCGTAATCTTGATGATTTATAAAAATTGGGCTTTCTCCAATAGGACCATTAATCATTATATCTTGTATTTTTGTATCTTTCAACAAAACTTCAATTAGTCCAAAGCCAACAGTATATCTTACTAAAATATTAGCCAAATCTTCGTTTTCTTTTAAGCTTAATTGTAATCCCTTATGCTGTGCTAATTCCTGCAATAAATCTCTTCCGATATTAAAAAAAGTCTGCCTCATTTTTTCTGGGTCTATAAATTCTTCCTTGGCTGGCTTGTGTTCTATTAATGCTAATCTCGCTAATTCAAAAAGTTCATATTTATCTTCATCTAATTTAAATTCAAGCGGAGTTAAATGATATAAAAATTTAATATCTCCAGGAACTTTAAATAAATTAACTTCAGTATCTTTGTCTAGTTTGTAAATATCTAATTCTTCAGCATCTAAAGGAGATTCTGCCATTAATCTCGTGAACATAAAATCAGGGGTTATTTCAGCTTTGAAGAAAGATCTATAAATTTCTCTATCTTGTCCGATAGAATATCCCGCAAGATACGGCTTTGATAAGCTTATCAATTTAGTTTCATCAAGCAATCTTCTTATATTATTTAATATATCTACATAACCATTCCTAACTTGAGTTTCTTCTAAATTATTTGTTTTTTGAATTTTTATTTTTTCTTCCCTTATTAATCTTAAAACTTCAACATAAGCTCCGATTGGATCCTGCCTAATTAAATTAATTACAATATTCTGCAAAATCGATCTCCATCCTTCATATAATCTTTCGAATGTTAAACCGCGTTTTATTATCCCAATGGTTAAAAGATTTTTTTGCTTGACTAAATAATTGTAAATATTGGCAATTTCAATTAATAATTGAGTTTGATCATAATTATAAATATAGTTTCTTCTTTGAGAAAAAACAATTCTTGTAATATTTGCATTTTCTATTATTAAATCAATCACCTTAGCCATAATTAACGGGTTATTTTCTATGCTAGGAGATTCGCTCCAAGAATTAGCATTTATTTTTAAAATATTTTCCTGCCCTTCTTTTATAATCTCAACTAATTTCTCTTTTTTTGGAAAAGCCATATTTGAAATTATTATTCATGAATATAAAAACTTATTCTTTCGAAACATTTTTATAGCTACGAATAGCTAAATAAAGAAGAGGTGAAGATGGAAAGTTTTGAACCAATTAGTGTTGAAGAAAGAGTTAGAATTTTAGAATCTAGATACGGATTGATGAGGGATAGAATTTTTCTGATAAATCAAAATATGATTCAGGAATATAGAAAGTTAAATAAAGACATGAAACTGATTAATGATGAAGTAAAGAGTGTAAAGCAGGACTTAAATGAAATTAAAAACGTTTTAAGAAATATGGTAAATGAAATGCAGACATTTGCAAGAAAAGAAAATGTTAAGGTAATTGAAAAATATATTAATTTTTGGAACCCTTTAAATTTTATGACTGAAAAAGATGTCATCCAAATAATAAAAAGAGGTGAGAAAGATAGCATTGAAGAAACCGCCAGTAGATAAAGTCAAGGAAATGAAAAATTCAGGATTAGATGACAATGATATTGCTAAATCATTAAAAGATGATTTTTCAAATGTAGAAATAGATGATGCTATGAATCAAGCTTCTCAAAGCGATGATAATATATTAGATGAGCTAGATCAGTTTGCTCCTTCTAATGCTCCAAGCGAGTTATTGGAAGAAACACCAGAACCTGAAGAAAGGGAACAAATTAGCCGTATTTCAAATCAAAGTTACAGAGAACCGATGCAGGATTTTAGCTCTAATCAAATGCAGGAAATTGCCGAGTCAATTGTAGAAGAAAAATGGGAAGATTTTATTTCCAAAACAGGAGATATTAATTTATGGAAAGAAACAATTAATAACGATATTGAAGCAATAAAGCAGGAAGTTCTAAGAACTCAGGAAAGATTTAATAATCTGCAAAATATATTGATTGGAAAAGTGACAGATTATAATAAAAGCGTTTTGGAGCTTAATTCTGAAATGAAATCATTAGAGCAGGTAATGCAGAAAATCATAGAACCATTAACGACAAATGTTAAAGAACTTGGAAAAATAGCTGAAGATTTAAAAAAGAAAAAATAAAATAATTACTTGGATTCAATTGATTTTGAAATATTCTTGACTGCAAAAGAAGCTGTAATTAAGAGAAACAATGCTCCTAAAACTCTTGGATGAACCAATATTTGTGTTACGCTTGCTTTTGTCGGATCAGTTATCGAGCCCCCTTCTAAAGCAAAAAAATCACTGAAAACAGTTCCAATTGCAGCAATTAACAAGACCATAATAATTACTAAAATAGTCCACATGGTTGTTGGATCGGTTACTGCGCTTCTGATTGTATCTTCTTTAGCGCCCATAAACATAAACAAAGATAATGTAAATAATGCAACAATAATTAACACAACAAACCAGGGAGTAACAAAGCTGACGAAATCTAAAATCCCTTTAGAAAATAAAAATAACATTGCAATGCACAATGAAGCTATAAATTTTACGCTCTTATTTTTTCCCATTAATTCAAATTTATCCAATACAGCGTACATAATTACAAATATAAAAAGAAAAGAAAATACAGGAAGGAAAAATTCTAAAAATCCCAGAGAATCTAAAATGCTTGCCATTTTTTAGCTTTAATCCTTTCCACCGCTTCCTTTTAAATCTCTATCAATAACTTTTCTTAATCCCTCAAAGAATCCGTCTTTTCCAGAGCCGCTTTTTGGCTTGCTTACAACAGCCCATATAATTATGCCAATTATAAATAAAAATATTATTGTGGAAGAATTTGTGTAAAACCAAGATTCTAAAGGGCTGCTTCCAAAATCTAATCCAATTGAAGGGCTTAACGACCAATAAATCACAAGCAATGAGATTAATGCTGCAATTCCAAAGAAAATTCCGCTTATTCCCGATGAAACTTGCGCTCCAAATATCCCCAATAAAATTAAAAACATTACTGCGATTACAATAAATAAAGATACTTTTGGCAAGAACAAATTTAATCTATTCACAATTTCAAATTGATTTACAATTAACAATCCTAAAATTAAAGAAACAACTGCATTAATCTTTGTCTTAGGCTCTTTATTATTGTCTGTGCCGAATATTTTTGTCTTTTCTAAGATTGCAAACACAATCGTAAATATTAATAGAAAAGGTAATATTATCTCATATAAACCTAAACTTTGCAATTGATATAAAATATCTTGAGCTGCCATTTAAGAACCCTCCTTTTTTTCACTTGATTTTGATGTTGTAATCCAATATATTAACCATACTATTAAAACTAAAAAAACAATAGCTGAAACTACAGCGCCGCTCCATTCAGTTATAATTAAAAACAAAATAACTTCCAGCCATGAATTTCCATCTTTTGTGTAAATTGAATTTAAGAATATTGCGATAACAGCAACAAACATTATAATCATAAACCACTTATACCATTTCTCGTGTTTGCTTGAAAAATTAAGTTCTTCTGTTTTTAAAAATACCCCTATCATTATCAAAAAGCTTACTGCAATAACAACAAGCAAAACAACATTCGGCAAACTTTCATTTATTGTTCTAACAACATTCGCTGTTGCAACAACCAATAATCCAACAACAAAAGCCACCATCGAATTTAAATTTTTATTAGGAATTTCATCCTTCCCAGACTTAACAACCCCTAAAATTCTTGTTTTTTCTAAAATTGCGAACACTATTGTAAAAACAAGCAGGAAAGGAAGAACAACATCAAATAATCCAAAGTCTCTAAAAAATTCTATTGCTTTTCCTAATGGAGAAACCATAATACTTAATTAGTTTATGTGTATTTAAAACTTACTCTTCTTCACTAGAATCTGTTTCTTCTGACGCTGAGCTAGGTATTGCTGATTTGCTTATCACAAAAACATCGCCTATTGCCCTTACTAATTGATGCGGGACAATAACACCTTTAGCGCCGCCCAAAACTTTTGTTAGATAAGAGTTTTTAGTGGCTTTAATTCTCCAGCCCATAACCTTATTTGAAGAAATTGTAGCCTCTTCAATATCACCAAAATAATATCCATCATCAGTGAATACCCTCATATCGTAACTCTGAGTAACTTTTCTTGTTTTTAATGCCATTTTATGCCTCCTTTTATAAAACAAATCTTTTAAATATTTAAATCTTTCTCTTAATAAGGCAATGAAAAATTATAAAAACTTAACTATAATTGGAAGCTCCCATATAGCAAAAGAGAGCATTTTAGAAGTAAAAAAATTTATTTTGAGTGAAAAGCCAGATATAATTGCATTAGAATTAGACCATAAAAGATTATTTGCTTTATTCAATAAAAGAAAAATAAAATTAAATGACATTAAAGAAGTTGGATTTAAAGGATTTTTATTGAATTTAATCGGAGCCTATATTGAAAAAAAATTAGGAAAATTAGTCGGTGTTTCTCCCGGAAGCGAGATGAAAACAGCTTTTAAATTAGCAAAAACCTACAATGCAAAAATTGCCTTGATTGATCAGGATATTCAAGTAACATTAAAAAAATTAGCGAAAATAAAATTCAAGGAAAAATTAAAAATTGCAAAAGATATATTAAAAGGATTAATTCTTAGAAAAAATGAGATTGAACCTTTTGACTTGACTAAAGTCCCAAAAGAAGAAATAATCATTAAAATTCTTGAAAAAATTGAAGAAAAATATCCTGGAGTTTATAATATATTGATAAAAGAAAGAAATGAATATATGGGAAAAGCTTTAAATAAGATAATTCATGATAATTGGGATAAGAAAATATTAGCGGTAATTGGTGCAGGTCATGAAAAAGGAGTTGTTGATATCTTACAGGGAAATTAAAACAATAATTGTTATAGCGTTAATCTTAAGTTTTATTTTTGGCTTTAATGATAATAAGCCAAACTTTGTTTTAAAAGATTGGCTAAAAAATCTAATTTATATTTTTATATTGTCTTTTTCTATTGTCTTGGCAAATAACTTAGGATATAAATTAATGGCAAGGTATGCTAATTCGAATGTTGAAATAAAAATTTGGAATTCTCATGTTTTTAAGGAAGAATTTAAATTTTCCAAAATACCATTGTATATTTTTACCCCTGTTTTGCCCGCATTAATTGCTTTATTTTCAAATGGACAGTGGTTTGTTCCTGTAGTAAATACTTTTAATGTCAATGATTATTCAGTTTATGGAAGAAAATTTCCAAAATTAACTTACTTCAATCAGGGTTTAATTGCAGTAACTGGTTTATTTTTTGTTTTTATTTTGATGATATTTTTTAAAATATTATTAATTAATGAAGGAATAAAAATTGGCTCATGGTTTATTTTATTTAATTTAATCCCAATATCAGATTTGCCCGGAGCAAAAATATTTATTGCGTCAAGAGTAATGTATTTGTCTAGCTTATTATTTTTTATTTTGAATATTTTATTAATTCAAAATTTAAATGTTTTAAGCTCAATAATTATCTCTTTGTTTTTTAGTGTTTTAATTGGTGTAATTTATTTTTATTACATAGAATATAAAAAATAAATTTAAAATCAAGAAGTAAGAATTTCTAAAGCTTTATTGTATTTTTTGTTCTGTTAAGTTCTTGAGTTAGTTCCATTTTCCTATTTCAAAATTTTTGCGCGACGCACCCCAAAACCTGAATTCGAGCCAGCAGGATCCCTGTCGCAGACAAGGTAAGCCCAGTCCGAATCGGCATTGAACCTAGCGACAGTATTTTTAATAGGTTTCCAATAATATAACTCCCCATCTTGAATATTTTTTCTTGGCAATCCCTGGCTAGTTGGATTTTTTAACCAATCCTCTAAACTAATTCCAGGAGTTTTATCTTCCATTAAAGTATCTTTATCTATTTCTTCAGTAACTTGTTTAACATCACCATTATCCATAACCTTATCATAAGTTATAAAATATTTTGTTCCAATTAAATTACCTTGTTTACTAAAATTACCTTGTTTACTAAATCTAGTGTTTAACCATTCTGCTCTAAAAGGAGCTCTTACTTCTGTTATATCATTCCAAATTTTATTTAATAAGCTTATATCAACTTTCTTGCCTTTTACATCATAAACTTTTCTATTATCTCTTATACCTTGATAAATTAAATATAGAAAGTCATTAAAATATCTAGGGGATAATGTTATATCTCCTAAACTTCTATTTAAATTTAGAGCTTGTTCATGATTAATGTTTCCTATAAAACCTTGATCATTATTTTGTAAACTTAATCCTAATTGCTTTATCTCTGGTGAATAACTTAATCTATTTACTTCTACAAGCAAATCATGATATTTATCAGAACGTAAATCTCCGGGTAATATGATATATCTTTCTAAATTAGCTTTTGGAATTGTCTTGATTTTCATTTTTAATAACTTCTAATCTTGGTTAAATTAAAAGGTATATAAAGCTTTCGTCTGTTACTATTTTAAAGTTTATATTAGAAAACAACAAAACTATTTAAACTTAATATCTATAACTAATTTTATGTTTAATTTAATTAATTTCACGCCAAGAGAATATCAATTAAGCATTTTAGAAACGTGCAGAAATAATAATACATTGGTTGTTTTGCCAACAGGAACTGGAAAAACAGCAATTGCTTTATTGCTTGGGTTAGAAAGATTAAATAAATTTGAAAATTCTAAAATATTGTTATTGAGCCCAACAAAGCCATTATGCCAGCAGCATTTCAACACTTTTAAAAATAACACAAACATAAATGAAATATTATTGCTAACCGGGATAATAAATGCTGAAAAGAGAAAAGAATTATGGCAAAATTCAAAAATAATTGTTGCAACACCGCAAACAATTCAAAAAGATTTAGAGAGTAATAGAATTAATTTAAAAGATTTCTCTCTATTAATTGTAGATGAAGCACATAGATCGAGAGAGAATTTCGCAAATACTCACGTGACAAGATATTACTTTGAGCAAGCATTAAATCCAAGGTTAATAGCTTTAACTGCTTCTCCCGGGGGGACTTTAGAAAAAATAAAAGACATTATGAAGAATTTAAACTTGGAAGCTGTTGAAATAAGAACAGACTTAGACAAAGATGTTATGCCTTATGTGCAGAAAAAAGAAGTGGAATGGATAAATATACAACTTCCAAAAGAATTGTTAAATTTGCATGAATTAATTAAAAAAATTTATTTGGAAAAAGCCAAAGGATTGAGAAATTTAGGAGTAACAAAACCAGTAAATTTAATCAGCAAAAAAGACTTATTGAATTTACAATTTCAATTAAGAAAAACATTATATCAAAATAAATCTAGCTTTTATGGATTAAGTTTAACAGCTCAATTAATGAAGATAGATTATATTTTAGAATTATTAGAAATCCAGAGTTTATCTAGTTTAAAAAAATATTTTGAAAAATTAAAAAATGATGAAAGCAAGGCAGCTAAAAATTTGTTAAAGCTTAAAGAAATTCAAGAAATAGTTAATTTAACTAATGAATTAGCAAATAAAAATATAGAGCACCCTAAATTCAACAAATTATTAGAAATAGTGAAAGAAGAAATTAAAATAAATAAAAATGTTAAAATAATCATTTTTGCAAATTATCGGGATACTGTTGACAGTATTTTAAATTTATTCAAAAAAAATAATATTAAAGTTGTAAAATTAATCGGGCAAAAATCAGGATTAACTCAAAAACAGCAGATAATGACAGTCAAAACATTTGAAGAAAGTGGTGATAATGTTCTTGTTGGGACTTCAATTACAGAAGAGGGTTTAGATATAAAAGGTGTAAATTTAGCAATATTTTATGAAGCAGTTCCAAGCGAAATCAGAAAAATACAAAGGACGGGGAGGGTAGCAAGATTACAAGCTGGAAAAATAATGTTCTTAATAACAAAAAATACAAGAGATGAGGCTTATTTTTGGAGTTCATATCAAAAAGAAAAAACAATGAAAAAGACATTGTATAATTTAAAGGATAAAAATATTGAAGAATTTTTAAAGGAGAATGCATAGCTTTTTAAACTCTATTCATATAATAATTTTTAGTATATTTAAAAAATATAACTAAGCAAAGGAGAATAAGAAAATGGGTTTTAATGAACGCGGTGGAAGAAGAGATTTCGGCGGTCCAAGAGAAATGCATAAAGCAACTTGTGCAGATTGTGGCTCAGAATGCGAAGTTCCATTCCAACCAAAAGAAGGCAAACCAGTTTATTGCAGAGACTGCTATCAAAAACACAGGAAATATTAATTATTTTTTGTATAAATGTAAACTAATTTCTTTTTTTATTATTTTAAATAAGTATTTATAGAAATTTATTAGGTATATAATATGACCATGTTAAATGAAAACTTTAGCAATTATTATAAATTAAATAAAAATTAATTAAATTTATGGCAAAAATTATAGTAGATTACAGGGAAGATAAAAACATTGTAAAAGAATTATATAAGCATAAGATAGATGTTGAAATAAAATCTTTAATTTCAGCTGATTTTGTAATGCAGATAAAAGATAACAATGAAAATGTAAAAGATTTAGGAATTGAAAGAAAAACAACGAATGATTTCTTAAATTCCATTATAGACAAAAGAATTTTAACGCAATTAATTTCTCTAAAAGAAAATTTTCCTTTGCAATTGTTAATATTGGAAGGTGAAGAAAATATTTATGCTATAAGGGATTTTCACCCAAATTCGATTCGCGGAATGCTGTCAAGCATTGCAATTGATTATCAAATTCCGATAATTTACACTAAAAATTACCGAGATACTGGTGCTTACTTGGCATTAATTGCAAAAAGATTGGAAAAACCAAGAAAAAATATTAATTTGGTAAGCAAAAGAAAACCATTAACGTTAAAAGAACAGCAAGAATATATTATCGAGGGTTTGCCTGGAATTGGAAATGGTTTGGCTAAAGCATTGTTAATTAAATTTAAATCTGTAAAAAATGTAATGAATGCCGAAGAAGATAGATTAATGAAAGTTGATAAAATTGGAGAAAAGAAAAGTAAAATAATTAAAGAAATTATCGAAAGCGAATACAAAAATTAATTCAGCTTAAATTTTTCCAAAATTTCATATTTTGGTCCTTCTTTATGCAACTCACTTTTAACCAGGCAAAATTCATTTATTTCAAATTCTTTATTTTCAATTTTAATTTTTAAATTTTTTATGAATTCGTTTTTGTCTTGGATTGATTTAACTCTCCCTAAAGTCAAGTGAGCATTAAATTCCTGATCTTTATTAAAAATATCAATTAAATCAGAATCAATTTTTTGCTGTAGATTGATTATTTTTTTATCATTATTTAATCCGACCCATATTACGCGTATAAATTCTTCATTTGGAAATATTCCAATTTTATCTAAACTAATTTTAAATTTTTTAAAATCAATTCTGTTTAATCTTTCCTTTATTAATTTAATTTGGCTTTCATTTACATTTCCAATAAATTTTAAAGTTATATGAATTTTAGATTTTGCAACCCAGTTTATCTTTCCATTTAAATTTTTCTTTAAATTATTCTGAATTTCATATAAATAATCTAAAATTTCTTCTGGCAGAAATGTCCCGATAAATGTTCTCATATTAATTCCTTTATTATCTTAGCAGCTGTTCTTGAAGTTATGTTATTAATGTCTTTGCTTGGATTAACCTCAACTAAATCATATTTTCTAATGTTTTTAAGCAATTTAATTCTTTGTATTAAATATAAAAGTTCGCGGGTTGATAATCCCCCGGGTTCAATATAACCTGTTCCAGGGGCAAATGCGGGATCTAAAATATCTATATCTATTGAAATGTATAAATCTGAAAAATTTCTTGCTAATTCCATAATACTATCGCAGGAATTTTCTAAGTTATTAAATAATTGTCTTGATGTAAAACATTTTATTTTATAATCTCTTAAAAAACTAACTTCTTTCATATCAGTGTTACGAATACCAATTAGAATTATATTCTCTGGTTTAACTAATTTTTCTTTAATTAAAAATAACATCCAGTCTCCGTGGCTTGGGTTTGAAAATTGCTCGTATAAATCAGGATGAGCATCAAAAATTATAATTCCTGGGTTAATCTTATTTTTGAAAAATTTTTTGAAAATATGATAAGTTATTGAATGATCTCCCCCTAAATAAATTTCTCCTTCATCTAAATTTTCTAAATTCGAATTAATAATTTCATATTTATTATCTTGAAAGTCTTCATTGCTCCAGATATCATTTAATTGATTGACAATTTCTTCTGGCGCTTTTTCACAGCCCCTGTTTATTTCTGTTTCATTGTAAGGAATTTTAACTATTTTCATAAGTTTAATAGAAAAAGTAATTTTATAAAATTATCTTGTTATTTTAATTTGTTTAACAATATTGTAAAGCTCTTTAGCTTTCTTATTTTTTTCAAAATATTCTCTTACTGGTTTAATTAATTCTTCTAATTCATTAGTTACTGCTAATTTTAAATCCAAGGGGTGCAATTTTCCATTAATATAATTCTTCCTTAATTCTTCGTAATCATAAAACTCAATATTTCCTCCAAATTTAGAGGGTCTTTCAATTTTTATAGATTTAACATTTTTAAAAATAATATATCTGCAATATTCCAATAAAGGATTTCCTTCTTCAATTCTTTCAGGACAATAAGCAGAATTAACTTTATTTTTTAACTCTTCATAATTTTCGTGCATGTAAATTGCGCTTTTAGGGTCTGATTTTGACATTTTACTTTGTATTAAAGTTTCTTCATCAGTATTTCCTTTTTTAATTCCTTGTAAACCCAGAATAATATGATGATGTGCAGCAACTGGTTTTGTCCATTTTAATTTATCTGCAATCTCTCTTGCTAAGATATTTGCGCGTCTTTGATCCACCCCTAACTGACAAATATCAATATTCATTTCAAAGATATCTGTAACCTGCATTGGTGGATAAAATAGCTGCCCCATGCTTAATTTTTCGCCTTGTCTTCTTCCCATTATTGTCGTAGCTCTCAAATTCCTATCTAAAGAAATTTCTTTTCCAACTTTTAAGAACCGATCCCAATATTTCATTCCATCCATTAAGTCTTTGGCCCATATAATCTCAACTTTATCCATATCAATACCGGACGCTTTCCAGACTTCAATAAAATATTTTCCAGCATTTCTTATATTATCTAAATCCCCCCCAAGTTTATTATTAAGAAAAGCGAAATAATCGGCCAGGTATAATTTAAATTTAACACCTGCCTTTAGCATATTCCTCAAATTTGTTGCTCTTAACAAGCCAAAGTGAATAGGACTTATGCCACTGGGCTCAAACCCGTCATAAGCTATAGGTTTAGAATTATTTTCAAAAATTTTTCTTAAATCTTCCTCTGTAACAATTTCTTCTGCAAAATCTTTAATTAAATTAACTTTAGTTTCAACATCCATGCTTAAGAAGTTATTTAAATCTTTATAAATTTAATTATTTAATGAATGAAAAAACGTTATTAAAAATTTCATTAATTGCGTCTTTAATTGGAATTTTAATTTTATTGATTATTTTAGATAAAATTGATATTTCAGATTCTAATATTAATTTAATAAATAAAACATTAATTGATAAGCAGGTCAAAATTAAAGGAGAAGTTACGAGAATAACAGAAACTCCGGGTTTATATATTCTAAATATTAAGGATAATACTGGAAACATAGATATAATAATATTTAAAGAAAATAAAATTGATTTAGAAAAAGGAAATATAATTCAAGTTGAAGGACAGGTTACGGAATACCAAAATAAGATTGAGTTAATTGCCAAAAAAGTTGTAATTTTATAAAAATCACCTCTTTTTTAATATATCACCAGATCTCAACAACAAGAAAGGATTTATATATTTAACTTTATTTTTAATCATATGCATGTTTTGCCAAATTTAGAATATGAATATACTTCCTTGGAGCCATTTATAGATGAGCAAACAATGATGATTCATCATACAAAGCATCATCAAACTTATATTGATAAATTAAATTTAGCTTTAGAAAAATATTCTGAATTGCAAGAATTATCTGCAGAAGAATTAATTAAAAATTTAAATAAAATTCCAGAAGAAATTAGAACGCAAGTAAGAAATCATGGGGGTGGTCATTTTAATCATTCTATGTTTTGGAAATTGTTAAAAAAAGATGTGAAAATTTCAAATAAATTTTTAAATATTTTAAAAAGAGATTTTGGAAATTTTGAAAAATTTAAAGAATTATTTAGCAAAAGTGCAAATGGTTTATTTGGAAGCGGGTGGTGCTGGTTAATTTTGAACAATGAAAGATTAGAGATTATAAATACACAAAACCAAGATAATCCAATTAGTCAAGGAAAAATCCCAATATTAGGAATTGATTTGTGGGAGCATGCTTACTGGAAATTATATATAAATAAAAAGAACGAGTATGTTGAAGCCTTTTACAATGTAATTAATTGGGAACAGGTTGAAAAAAATTATGAAAATGCAATAAAATAATTTTATATATTTATTTATAATTTTATTTTCAAATGTTAATTGAAATTTTGATAGCAATATTAATTGGTTGTTTATTAGGAATTATCACTGGGTTAACCCCTGGCGTTCATATCAACTTAGTCTCGGTTTTAATTCTTTCATTAACCCCTTTTCTTTCCCAATATGTCTCAATTTTAACATTAGTAATAATAATTATTTCAATGTCAGTAACTCATACGTTTTTAGATTCCATTCCAAGTATTTTTTTGGGGGCTCCTGATTCTGGTTTAGAGTTAAGCGTTCTTCCAGGGCATAAATTATTATTGGAAGGAAGGGGTTATGAAGCAGTTATATTAACAGCAATCGGAAGTTTGTTTGCTGTAATAATGATAATTGCTTTTGCCCCATTGGGGTTGCCATTCATAAAATTTATTTATCCAATAATTCAAAAATTTATCCCATATATTCTTATTTTCTTTTCGATTTTATTAATTTACAAAGAAAGAAAATCAAGAGTTTTAGCTTTAATTGTTTATTTAATTGCAGGAGTTTTAGGAATAATAACTTTAAATTTGCAATTATCACAACCATTATTTCCTTTATTGTCAGGCTTATTTGGAACAAGCATATTATTAATAAGTATTTTTCAGAACACTAAAATTCCCGAGCAAAAAATTACAGAAGTTAAATTAAAGAAAAAAGAGATATTTGCTTCGATGAATTCTGGTTTTATTGCAAGCTTTTTAACTGGTTTATTACCGGGATTGGGGGCAAGTCAGGCAGCGATTGTTGCAACTTCAACCCAGAAAAAAATAACTCCTGAAAAATTTTTGATCATTGTTGGAAGCATAAACACATTTGTAATGATTGTTTCTTTTTTGGCATTGTATTCCATAGATAAAGCAAGAAATGGTTCTGTTGTCGTAATTTCAAAAATATTAGAAACATTTACAATAAATCATTTAATCTTATTTTTAAGTGTGTCTTTGATTGCAGCAGGAATTGCAACATTTTTAACATTGAAATTTGCAAAAATATTCTCTAAAATAATGACAAAAGTAAATTACAAAAAATTGTGTTTAAGCATCATATTTTTAATAACAATTTTAGTTTTAATACTAACTGGCTGGATCGGTTTGCTTGTTTTAATAGTCTCGACATTTGTTGGTTTAATTCCAAATTCAGCAGGCATCGGTAAAAATCATTTAATGGGGTGTTTAATCTTTCCCGTAATTTTATTTTTCTTATTGTAAATAATTTATAATTTTAATTTTTCCTCTAAAACAATATTTACTAAAGCAAATTCCAAATTTTTTTCCAGTAAGAATTTAGAAAAACGATTGATTATTAAAATAAATTTAAAATCAAGAAGTAAGAATTTCTAAAGCTTTATTGTATTTTTTGTTTTGTTAAGTTCTTGAGTTAGTTTCATTTTCCTATTTCAAAATTTTTGCGCGACGCACCCCGAGACCAATATTCGAGTTAGTGGGATTCCTGCCGCAGCTAAGGACAGCCCTGCCCGAATCGGCATAGAACCCAGCGACAGCATTTTCAATAGGATACCAGTAATATAAACTTCCATTTTGAATATTCTTTCTTGGCAATCCCTGGTTGGTTGGGTTTTTTAACCAATCTTCTAAACTAATTCCCGGAGTTTTATTTTCCATTAAAGTATCTTCATCTAGTTTCTCGCCGACTTGTCTAACATTTCCATTATCCATAACCTTATCATAAGTAATGTAGGGTGCTTCCTTTACTTTACTAAATTTAGCGTTTAACCATTCTGCTCTCCAAGGAGTTCTTACTTTTGTTATATCATTCCAAATTTTATTTAATAATCTTATATTAACTTTTTTGCCTTTTACATCATAAACTTTTCTATTATCTCTTATACCTTGATAGATTAAATATAGGAAGTCATTAAAATATCTAGGGGATAATGTTATCTCTCCTAAAATTCTATTTAAACCTAGAGCTTGTTCATGATTAATATTTCCTATAAAACCTTGATTATTATTTTGTAAACTTAATCCTAATTGCTTTATCTCTGGTGAATAACTTAATCTGTTTACTCCTACAAGCAAATTATGATATTTATCAGAACGTAAATCTCCAGGTAATATGATATATCCTTCTAAATTAGAAGTTGGAATTATCTTGAATTTCATTTTTAATAACCTCTAATCTTGGTTAAATTAAAAGGTATATAAAACTTTCGTCTGTTACTATTTTAAAGTTTATATTAAAACCATTTGTTTAGTCCTTCTTGTTTTTCAGGATCTTTGCCAAACATGCTTTCTATTCTTAATTTAGTTAATTCCAAACTTTGCCTTAAATATGAAGGAAGATTAAACTTTTCAGCTAAATCTAATGTCGGCTGCAAATACTTAACTATAAATCCTTCAGCAACAGTAAAAATTATTTTTCCCTGGCATTTAGAGCAAACCCCTGCTAATGGAGGTCTTCTGTATTTTTCATTGCAATTAACGCATCTAAATTGCTGTGTGCTGAATTTTCTTAAATTTCCCCTTATATCTCTAATAAAATGCCTCTCGATAACTAAACGAGCAACATCCTCTTCGTCTACCGCTCTTATTAATTCAGCTATTTGCATCTGTCCAAGAACTTTTTCCTGCATGCTTGGAAGATATTTATATGCAGAGCATCTTACGCCAGTGTTAAAATCACTTACATCGTGCGTAAATCCAAATCCATAGTATTCCCTATCTTTTCCTAAATGATCTCTTAATTGCTCTATTTTAATATCCCAAGGCCATTTATAATCTTGAGCTGCTTGATATAATTCCAAAGGGTATCTTGAACAAACATCTAAATCAAACACCATATCGTCTACCTCGCTCGGAGTTAACAAAGAAGTTATGACTAATGGTGCATCCTGCGTTGCCCCTCTATGCGCAGGCAGGTATTTTTTTGAAAAATTAATCAAGCAATCCAATAATAGCATAACACAGTTTTCATCACCCTCACAATCCCTACGTTGTGCAGCATGCCACATGGGGTGGGCAAAGCATCCTTGAGTTTTGCTAAATCCAATTATTCTCCCGGCAATTGCAGCAGAAGTATGCGGCGCTAATCCTAAAACAATATGTCCGATTAAATCTTCTCTTGTCTTGACATTATAAAATCTAGGAAGCTTGTAAAAATGCTCGAGCAAATCATCAACAAAATTAGCAACTCTTAATAAAATCAAATCAGCACCTTCATCAGGGGATTCTAAGCATGCAGGAAGTATAATATCAGATGGAAATATTTCAATTAATTGTTCTTCATTAATTAATGATTTTCCATAGATATCTTCAGAGTATCCTAATTCTTTTAACTTATTAATGGTTGTTCCAATTTCTTTTGGTTTAAATGCAACAATGGGCATTTCAGTCATATCATATCTTATTGTTCCATCTTTGTTTACATAAACATCATGAGTTGCCCTTAAAATCCCCTTGCATAAATTTTCAGGGGTATGATCCTTATTGCTTGTTCCCCTAACACCTTTAATTAATTCAGGGTATTCTTTTAGATTTATTTTCTTTAACGAATTCCCAAAATAATTATTTATGGGCAAACTCTTAGTTAAATAAGATAATGTTTTTCCGTGTCTTTCGCATTCTTCATTATTAATCATCTTGTCGCAGCCAGAGCAATAATATTTTTTCTGCGTAAATTCATTGCAAACCTCGCATTTAGGATAAATTGTGTCTAAGTTGCATTTTTCACAGAAATATAATGGAAACTGGGCAGTTATTTTTCCTTTCTCCAGGCAAGATTGAAAACTTCTCATTCTTCCGCCCTCTTCTCCAACTGGAAAAAGGGTATGTGGGTTTCCGTTTAATTTTCTTATCTTTGCTTTCTCCGGCCTTCCCATTCTCGCGCCAATATAAGTTCCTGATTTGTCTCTAATAATTATCTTAGAATTCTTATTTAATATCTCTAAAACATTATCATAATCTAATTTTAAATCTAAATCATTTAGTGTAAACAATAATGCCTTCGCGTCGTCATCTTTGATAACAACATTTTCATTTAAAATAACTTCATGCGGCAACCCGATTAACTCTAGAACTCTCTTCGGATCTTTATTATCTAAATCATAATCTACTTTATAATTATAATGCAAAATTATTTTATTTTCAATAACTTTTCCTTCTTCAATCCATTTTAACAAACTAATTAATTGTTCTTTGCTAATATCATTCCAATGATATGTCCATCTCGGATGCAAAGGATTATTATATAACAAAGAAATTTCTTTTGCAATATCGAAGTTGACTTTTGCGGTTGGTTTTTTTATTAAATTTTCTAGAAACTCAAAATCAACACCCAAATCTCTTGTTATTTTATCAAAATCAAACTTTCCATATTTTTCATGAACTTTTTTTTCAAATTCAGCTAACCACCATTCTTCATTATATCCGCAAGGAACAAGTGCATGAGCCCTGTTAAAAAATTCTCCATAATTAATCAAATAGTCTCCTAAAAATATTATTTCTTCAACCTCATCTTTTAATGATTTAGCTTGCTCTTCCGATTCGATAAATATGACATTCTGATTTTTTAATTTGACAATTGGTCCTTCGATTGTATCGCAAGGCGCCATTGCGCTTGATTTGCCCGGGCGTTCATATTTTAATTGCGTGCCTGTTCCAATATAATTTTTCAATAAATGCATTGTAGCAGGATGCATACTCATTGAACTATAACCGGATGTTCTGCTGTGTCCATATCTTAATCTAAATCCTCCAATTCTCAACGGGTGTGTCAAGACAGGCCTTCCTGCAACCAAATCTTTTATATATGTAAAATCTGGCTTTATTTTTTCTTCAGTTTTAATTTCAACTTTTTGTTTAGCTTTAATTTTTTTCTGCAACCCAACAAAATCTTCTAAAAATTTCCATTGTTCCATATTAAATTCTTTGTACCATTTGCTTATTTTTCCCCAGAATTTTGGTGCTTTCTGGCATAAAGATTCCCCAGTAACCAAGCAAACGCCATTTCTCAATTTGTTTGTTTCAATCCTGTCAAGATCTTTATAGTTGCTAACATCAAATTTTTCACTAGGATCTCCATCAATTTGTAAAGGTAAATGAGAAATCATAAATTCAATTTCTTGTTCGCTTGGGAGATATTGTATATTTGTAACACGCTCGTGATAATCATAAATTTCTGCAGTAATTCTTTTAACTTCTTTTTCTTCAGGATCATAAGAAAAATATCCCATCATTGTTCTAATATAATCTGCAACAAAAATACTTCCGCATGTTATTGTTGTTCCAGCGCTTCTAATTGGACCGGAAAACATCAAAGAAAAATATTCTTTTCCATCTCTTCTTTTTTTGATTTTTAAATTTGTGAATCCCTCTAACGGACTTGAAACAACGCCATTGCTTAGATAAGCCAATCCAACTCTTATTCCAGTTTCCATCGCTTCTAATTTATCTTTAAACCTGCAAAATTTTTCTTGCGCAACTTCTAAGCTTACAATCAAAGCAACCCTCCAGTCTAATTTACCATATTGTTTCTCTAATTCTTCGATTCTTTGAACAACGCCAGAGCCTTTAATTTGGGGGGTTAAAGAGCTAATTAAACCCTCAACCCTTTCAGCCATGTTTCTTGCCAATGGAATTTCAACGTGGTTTACAGGATCATAGCCGAGGGAACGAGCACGTTCTGCTAATTTGTAAACTATATTAATTTCTTTATCAATTTCATTGTAATATTCTTTTATTCTATCATTCATTTTCTTTGAAATTCAAAATTTTGATATCTCGATTTTTTAAATTAACTAAAATAACCTTGCATGGGTCTGGTTCAATGCCTCTTCTTTCTTGATCTTCTGTTCTTCCAATCCAGCAACTGCAGTTTGCCATTGTAATTCCTTTATAATTTGCAACAATTGTTTTATGCAAATGTCCGCTTATAAAAAAATCAGGAATTTTTTCTATAACTAACGCGTCTTCTTTCGCGCTTGGCAAGTATAATGTTGATGAATGACTAGGAGCTAAATGTCTTCTTTGAAGCTGATATTTCATTATTAAATCCGGTCTTTCAATTCTCCCTGCTTTCCTTATACTCTCTACATTTTCTGCAATATATGGAAAACTAAATCCATGATAAATCAATAAATTAAATCCAGAAAAATCTTTTGTTGAACCAATATTTATTAAACTTGGATTTGTAGCAAAATAAACATTTGGCAAGTCAAATAAATTTGAGACTAATTTTTTATCAAATGCTGGTTGTGGTTCTGCTATTTGTATTGCGTCATGATTTCCAGGAGTTATGATAATTTTAATATCCCCCCTAATTTTTCCAATATACTCGGTAAATTTGTCGAATTGCTTGTATAAATCTTGAATTGATAAATCCTCTTCCTGCCCTGGATAAACCCCGACCCCTTCAACAATATCCCCGGGAATAAATAAATATTTCACTTTTTTTGCAATTTCTTTTTGTTTTTCATCCCCATATTTTAAATTTAGCCAATCAATAAATTTCAGAAAACTTTTTTCATAAAATAATTTATTTCCCACCTGCATATCTGAAGTAAAAACAACATATTCGTCTTTATTGGATTTTTTTAATGGATTATTTGCAGGAATATCCGGATAATAAATTTCATTTACAAAAATAATTCTATCTCCAATAACGCCTGTAACACCAATTACCTCATCTAATAATATATCATTCGCTTCTTCAAAAATTTCTTTGTTTTTATTAACAACTATATTTATCAATCCTGTCGGGTCTTCCAAGCTTATTAATATATTCCCATTTTTTGTTGTTTTTTTGTCATTAACTAATCCTATTACTGCAATTTTTTCTGGTTCTGTTTTATTATATAATCTATTTATTGAAATTGTATTTTGCAATTCTTGCCTGTTAATTAAAATATTTTTTAATGAATTGTATCTTGATTTAAAATATTTGGTAAATGTTTCAACGCTTCTTTCTTTTTTTAAATCATCATAATTTTTTAATATAATTAGGTTGGAATTATCTCCATTTTCATATTCAATAATTTCTTCCGGTTTAATGCTTTCTTTTATAATGTTAATTTCATTGGTGAAATCTTGATTTAGAATTTTTAGAAAGGTCTTGTAAATATTTTTTTCTTTATTTTTTTGGTATAAAACATTAGATTTATCAAATTCTTGCCAATTAATATTAATTAATTCTTTTTTATTATCTAAAATTCTTTTAATATCTTCGTTTAAAACCAATGGCCTCTCTTTTTGGCTTTTAATAGAATCTAAAAATTCTTTGTAATTTAATTTTTCTAAATTTTTTGCTAAATCTGGATTTAACAAAAAACCTTGGTTAAGAAAAATTTCAATTATTTCTTTCATAACCCTAATCCTTCTTTTAAGATTTCGTCAATCTTTGGAAATGTTGATGGATGAATTGCTATTATAATCTCTCTCGTCCTCCCATATCTGCCTTTTGAAATAACTTTTGCATTAATAATTCCAAGCATGTCAAATTCTTGTATTATATCAGACAGTCTTCTTTGTGTTAATGGTTTTATATTAATTTTATTACAAATTTTTTTATAATAATCATAAACATCTCCTGTAAATATTTTTTCGCCTTCTTTGCAGACGTTTAATAAACTATATAATGTAATTTGAAATTGTTTTGGCTGCGTTTTTACAATATCTAAAATTCTATCTCTTTCAATTTTATCTTCTGCTTGATCCAAATGTCCCAATCTAATCTTATTATCTCTTCCCCTTTCTGCTAATTCCCCAGCAACCCTTAATAATTCCAATGCTCTTCTCGCATCACCATGTTCTCTCGCAGCATAAGCAGCGCATTTTTCAATAACCCCTTCCTCAATAACATCTTTTTTAAACGCTACATTGGCCCTTTGTCTTAAGATATCCTGCAATTGCAATGCATTGTATGGTGGAAAAACCAATTCTTCTTCAGACAGGCTAGATTTTATCCTAGGATCAAGATTATCCGTAAACATTAAATCATTAGAAATTCCGATAAGAGAAAATTCGCATTTTTTCAATTCTGAGTTTAATCTTGTTAAATTATATAATATGCCGTCTCCCGTTTTCATAATTAATTGATCAATCTCATCTAATACTAAAACAATTAATTGCTTCTTGTCATCAATCACATTTATAAAAATTCTATAAATTTCTTCTGTTGGCAAACCGGTTGCAGGAACCTCTTTTCCAAAAGCACGGCATAATTGTGCCATTAATCTATATTCAGTGTCTGCCACTTTCTTTAATTTGCAATTTAAATAATAATATTTCAGTTCTAATTTTTTCTCTTTGCTTAAATTAATTATTTGGTTCATAACATATTGCGTCACGCATGTCTTGCCGGTTCCGGTTTTTCCATAAAGAAAAAGATTGCTTGGTTTTTCAGTTCTTAAAGCGGGGGCTAATATGCTCGCTAATTGTTCTATCTGCTCATTTCTATGTGGTATTGTTTCGGGAGTATAATTGCTTTGCAGGGACTTTTTATTTTCAAAAATTAATGTTGTGTTTAGATAATTTTCAAAGAATTTAGTTAAATCTTTGCCCTCCATTTGATATGAGAATTAAAAGTCATATTTAAGCATTTTTATACTAAAAACTATACACCCAGACCTACATTTCAAATGGAATATATTTTTTAAGTTTTTATCTAATTTAATTAAAACTCATTAAAAAATGATTTTATAATTAAAATATAAATAATAATATATTATATATATTATATTATAGAAAAATTTATATATTATAATTTAAAAAATAAAAATATAAAATATTAAAATACTGATGTTTAAAGGCTTAAAACCAAAAATTTTATTTTATATTATAAAAAAGAAAATAACAATTTTTATTAATAAAAATAAAGACATTTTATAATTTTTTATTATATAAACATTTAAAATAAAACTTAATTTACATTTATGAGCTTATTTCAATTCCAGAAGCAATTAAGGTGTGGGTGTTTAAACATGAATTAAATATAATCTTACTCTAAAATTTATACAATTTTTTTGATCTAGAAAATTATTTTTTATATTTCAAATCAAAATAAATTTTATTAATAATTAAATAAAACAGAAAAATCCTCGAATAAAACACAAAGTTTATAAATAAGTTGTTACTTTAAGATTAACAAGAGGAAAAAAACATGGCAGACGACGAAAAAAAATATAATTCTAGACAACTTTTAGGTAAATTAATTGTTACTAAAACAGGAAAAAGATTTGGAGAAGTCGGCGACTTAAGTTTTGAAACCAGAACAGGAGAGTTAATACACGTTGTTGTAAAAAATCCAACCGGTTATTGTGAAGGCTTAGAATTAGAAAAAGATAAAACTGGAAATCCGTTAATCCCATACACTGCAGTAGTTGCAATTGGAGACTTTATAGTTGTTGCAGAAGAAGAGATAATATAATTCTAAAACTATTTAAATTCAATTTTTTTATATTTTAATATGGAAATTATGAATTTTAAAAACACATCTGAAGTAAAAATACCTTCGAGAATAATTGATCAGATTGTGGGCCAGGAATTATCTGTAAATATTGTTAAGAAAGTAGCAAAACAAAGAAGACATTTATTATTAATCGGACCCCCTGGTGTTGGTAAATCCTTGGTTGGGCAAGGCTTGGCAGAATTATTATCTAAAGAAAAATTGTTAGATATTTTAGCATTCCCAAATTCTGCGGATGAAAATATTCCATTAATAAGAACAGTTTCAAAAGGGCAAGGAAAAAAAATAGTTGCAAAGGCAAAAATACAAGAGATATCATCATTAAAAAATCAAAATATTATATTTTTTATATTGTTAATTTTAACGATGTTCGCCCCCTGGTGGATAAGAAAATCTTATGGTGATATAATGGCGGCTGCTTCTTTAATTGGAAGCATGATATTTTTAGGGGCGTTTGTTATTTTTATGAATTTAAATAGAAAAATGAGCATTAAATCAGGATCAATCAATTCGCCCAGATTATTAATAGATAACTCTGCAACAGACAAGGTGCCTTTTATAGATGCAACAGGGGCTCATTCAGGCGCATTGTTGGGGGATGTTTTGCATGACCCTTTGCAATCTGGCGGTTTTGGTACCCCTGCGCATGAACGTTTAATTCCTGGAATGATTCATAGGGCTAGTGGTGGAGTATTATTTATAGATGAAATTGCAAATTTAACCCCAAAATCTCAGCAAGATTTACTTACAGCATTGCAAGAGAAAAAATATCCAATTACAGGACAGAGCGAAAGAAGTTCTGGTGCAATGACAAGAAGTGAACCAGTTCCATGCGATTTTGTTTTAGTTGCTGCAGGGAACCCAGAAACAATAAAGAATATGCATCCTGCTTTAAGATCAAGAATAAGGGGGTATGGTTACGAAGTTTATATGGATCACGATTTAGATGATAACTTGGAAAATAGGAATTTATTTGTAAAATTTATTGCACAGGAAGTTGTTAAAGACGGAAAAATTCCCCATTTTTCAAGAGAATCTGTATTGAAAATAATTGAAGAGGCAAAAAGAAGAAGCCAAACATCAAATAAATTAACATTAAGATTACGTGAATTGGGTGGTTTAGTAAGGGCCGCAGGAGATATTGCTTTAGAAGAAAATTCAAAATATGTTGAGCCGAAACATATTGAAAAGGCAGTGAAATTAGCAAGAACTTTAGAACAGCAAATGGCAGATAAGTATATTGAACAAAAAAAACATTATCAAGTTATCACAACACAAGGTGTTTTAATAGGGAAAGTTAATGGTTTAGCTGTCATGGGCTCTGATGATCATTTCTCAGGAATTGTACTTCCGATTGAATCAGAAGTTACTTTTGGCGGGAAAAAAGCCGAGTTTATTGCGACAGGCCAACTTGGAAAAATAGCCAAAGAAGCAATAAAAAATGTTTCAGCAATTATACTTAAGTATTTTGGAGAAGATATTAAGGAAAAATATGATATTTTTGTTCAATTTTTACAAACAGCAGACACGGGTGTGGAGGGAGATTCTGCAAGTATTTCTGTTGCAACCGCGATTGTTTCTGCATTAAAAAAAGTTCCAGTTAAACAAGAAATAGCAATGACCGGCAGTTTAAGCGTAAGAGGGGAAGTTTTGGCTATTGGAGGGGTAAATGCAAAGATTGAAGCAGCAATAGAGGCAGGATTAAAAGAAGTTATTATTCCAAAATCTAATGAAAAAGATGTTTTATTAAGCAAGGAAAATCAGAAAAAGATTAAAATTGTTCCAGTTTCAACAATACAAGAAGTGCTTAAAAACGCATTATATTGGAAAGGTAATGAAGATATATTAAAAAAATTAAATAGATAACTCTTTATATTTTTCATAAACTTCTTTTTTTAAACCCCATTTTCTTTTTATATTGCTTCCTGTTGTTTCTTCGATACAATAAACTAAACTCTTACTTTTTAATTCATTTAAAAGGTTTAATACAAATTCATCATCTCTTATTATATTCTCTGCAATTTGATAAGTATAAAGGAAATTAGGATAATTTTCATAAATTGCTCTTAACACTTCTTCTTTTATCCTCTCTTTTTTTACAAAAGATAATTTTGACATTTTTATACAATTCTTTAAATTTATATAAATCATTCGGTTAACAAACAAAATCTTTATATATTAATTGGATTCTGAATTCTCATGCCATTCATAGGATTTAATTTTGATAAAATATTAGCAGAAAGAAAAAAAGATGAAGTAAATGGAAATATCAGCGTTAAACACAATTTGAACATCCTTGATTTAAAAGAGGAAGAAATAAATTTAGATAAGAAACAAGAAGTTTTGAGATTTACATTCGAATTTGTGTTAAATTATGAACCAGAACAAGGTTTTATAAAAATTAATGGTCATTTGCTATTTTTAGATTCTCCTAAAAAAATGAAAGATATTATTCAAGACTGGAAAAAAGATAAGAAAATACCTCCTGAAATCATGCAAAGTTTGTTTAATACTATTTTAGCAAAATCTAATATTAAGGCATTACAGCTCTCGCAAGACATCAATTTACCACCACATTTACCAATGCCTAGATTAGAAAAACAAAAACCTAATTTAAATGAATATATTGGTTAAAATTCTTTTAATGTTTTAGTTTGTTTTTGTTTTTTTTCAGCTTCAACCCAAGTAACACCTTCTTTTTTCATAACCTTAAGAATCTTTAATTCACGATCCATATATTTTTTATCGCATTGTTGTTTATATATTTTCTTGCAATAAATTATGAATATTTTGATATATCTAAAACAATGAAATTAAATTTATAAAGAAAACCACTTTAAAGTTAAAATAATTTTTAACAACCTTTTTATATTTTAACATTTTTTTGTAATTAAAATGGATAACAATAAAATAGTAGAATCATTTCAAAAGGTTAAAGAAGACATAATTTTTTTAAAAAATGAGCTAAAAAAGGTTAAAAATGATTTATTTTTTAAAGATAATGAAGTTTTAAACTTAAAATCTGAAATAGAGGATTTAAAAATTAGATATAACAATTTAAAACAAAAAGACAACGAATTTCAAAAAAATGCATTAATTTTAGAGTTAAATAAGGTTAAAGAAGACTTATTATTAAAAAATAAAGAAATAAATAGCTTGAAATTAGAGATAAATACCATAAATGAGCGTCTTAATACTAAAATAAACTCAATTCAATCGATTTCCATCGGAAATGATAGGGTAAACAATCATCATCAACAATCATCAACAATCATCAACAATCATCAACAATGGCAAACAATGAATGAGGATAAACAAAATTTATCGACGATAAATAATAAATCTGTTGAAAATATCAAAAATCAAACTAAGAAAAGTATACTTAATTATCAAAAACCATTACAAGTTTTACTTGAAAATAAATTTAGATCATTAACAGATAGGGAGTTTTCAGTTTTTATGGCAATATATCAATTAGAAGAAGAAAAAGGAAAAGTGGGTTATCTTGAGATTGCAAACATGCTTGAAATAAATGAGACCACAGTGAGAAACTATATCACTAGTTTAATTAATAAACAAATCCCAATAGATAAAGAAAGAATCTTTAATAAAAAAGCATTATTCCGTATAAAAAAAGAATTTAGAGAATTGAATCTCGCTTCTAATTTATTAGAATTAAGACAGCAAATTCAAAAAAATACCGTCAATAAAACTTAAAGAATATTTCAATTCTTTTAACCGAATGGATAATATTCATTTGCATTTAACTTTAAACATTTAATTAAGTCTACATTATTTATTTTTTGTAAAGTTAAATTAATCTCAAATTACCTCTCATTTTATTTCTTTAAACACACTTTTTTGTTTTAAGCACTAATTTCAAATATTATTAAATTAAATATTTCTTTTTTCCTCTTTTAATGCCCTCTAAATCTAAATTTTATTCGATTTTTTGACCTATTTATCCTCATTTTAGTAAATTAAGTATACTAAATCATACATTTAATTGTAATTAGATATACTTTTTATCTTAATAATCTCTCACTTTTTAAAATTAGAACTACTCTTTTTTAACTTTTCTTATTGCTTTTTTGATTTTTTTTTCTAAGAAAAATACTTTTCTATTCTTGTTTATATTGGTTTTTTCCCCAACATTAAAACCCATTTTTTTAATATCATTAACATGTCTTCTAATAGTTATTATACTTAACCCTAGTTCTCTTGCAATTTCTTCATATTCTAATGGTGTTTCAGCAGAATCTAAGAGTTGTAATACGTTTTTTTGTGCCGGAGTAAGGTTGTTTTTTAAATTTTCAAGCGATTGAACGTTCATGAACGATTGATTTGAACGATTGAATGCGATTGAACGTTCATGAACGATTGAACGGCGTTCAAGTCGACGATTAGAATTCTCTAAAAAATCATAAATTTTTTCTATTTCTTCTTCTAATTTTGTTAATCTTTCATCATGCTTTTCATGCTTATTCTCATGATGGATATGCTTATCTTTAAAATTCTCTAGAACTCGATGTACAGAGAGAATATCATTTTTTATATTCGAGAAAGAGTTTTTTAAATTTTCTTTTAAATCCTGAACTTTATCGCTTTCTTTTTTTCCAAATATCCAAAAACCCATAATAAATTAAAAATTTCTTTGATATTTAAATCTTTCTGTTTAAAATATTTAATCAAAGCTAAAAACAGTAATTTTGAACATTTGTTATCAATTTACACAAATTTTTTGAACGTTCATGAACGTTCAAAAATGATCAAAAATATCTTGAATGATTAAAAATTCCACTATTTCTATAAAAATTAAATAAAAAATTATTTTGATGTTGAGGATTAAAGTAAAAAAGGAGTATTAAATCTAATAAATAAAGTCAAATTACATCAATTATTTCTTAAATATTTTAATCAATGCTAAAAACAAAATGTAAAATATATCTGAAAAATTATGCAGATTTATTGTATTTTAAAAGAATAATGAATCTTAAACTAAGAATTTTGGGATCAAAGAAAAACAAAATCAACTTGGAAAATTATTAAAACAACCGAATTAACAAAAAAAAGAAATCACTTTAACAGCAGTTAAATTTGGACACTCTGCGAGATTTTGTAAAAGAATATATGATATAAAAGAAATATCTTTTCAATTTTAGGAATATCAAGATAATTACAATTAAATAAAGAAAAAATTAAAATAACACTTATGTTTTTTCTGTTAAAAACTTTTAAGCAATGATAAAAAGATAAATTTATATAGAATAAGGACAATTTAATTATATGGATTAACAAAATTTAGATGAAAACAAAGTTAACTTCTTTTTTGAATATGGACTATCTTTAGAACAAAGAACTAAAACAGAACAAGTTTTAAAAGAAAAATGCAATGATTTCAATGTTAGGTTATATGAAAAAATGAAACCAATTATAGAAAAGCACGATTCTTGGTTAAGAAGATCCCTCGAATTATCTTACATAACAGTTATTGGTTCTTATAAATAAGCTAAAGCCTTTAAACAATAATTAAAGGACTTTGGTGCAATTCCAAAGAAGCAATAACGAATAATTTATTTTTCTATGAATGTTTTAGAGGCAATAACTTGGAAATCTCTTATTTATGATTTGTTGTTTTAACAAATTCTCAAAATATAAATTTGGATGTTTTTTTTAATGAACTTAGAAATAAATAACATAAAGAGAGATTAATATATATAAAAAAATATTTAAGCAATTCTTAAAATATTTAATCTTTACCCCATATATATAAAATCTTTACTTAATCAGTATCAATTAAACAAAAAAACGATAATTATTCTAACCTTAAAACATAAAATTTATATACTTTGGGCACCCCAAGTAAACAGAACAAGAGAAAAAATGACCCAAAGTTCACAAAATCAAATTCAAAATAAACCAACCGCAGCACTTTACGTAAGAGTGTCAACAGAAGAACAGGCAAAACAAGGGTATTCCATAGCTGCGCAGGAAGAAGCATTGACAAATTATTGTAAGGCTTTAGGTTACGATATTTACAAAATTTACAAAGATGAGGGAATCTCAGCTAAAGAGATGAAAAATCGACCCGCCCTACAAGAACTGTTAAAAAATGCAGAACAACAAAAATTTGCTGCCATATTCATTTACAAATTAGATAGATTTAGCAGAAGTTTAAAACATTTAATATTAACAATTGATCAAATCAAATCTTGGGGTATTGATTTTGTTTCGTTGCAAGATAGAATAGAAACCACAACCGCTTCAGGAAAACTCATGTTTCATATTATATCCGCCTTTGCAGAATTCGAAAGAAATGTCATAGGAGAAAGAACAAAGTTTGGAATGGACAAAAAAGCAAGAGATGGAAATTTTGTTAATAAAGCACCGTTAGGGTATAAATTTGTAAATAAAGAACTTGTTCTTGATCAAGAAGATTCTCAAAAAGTTTTAAACATTTTCAAAGAATTTAATGATTCTAAAATCAGTTTAACCAAATTAGCAAAGAAGTATGGATTTAGCACCAGTGGTTTAATTAAATTATTAAAAAATAGGACTTATCTCGGTTTAGTGAAATTTGGAGGAGAATATAATGGAACCCACCCCTCTTTAATTAATCAGGATTTATTTAAGAAAGTTCAAGATAAACTTAAAGAGGTATAAAATGCAGGGATCAAAATTTAAAAATAAAGAGGTTTATGAAGATATAAGAAAAGCATTTTATTAACTTTGTGACATTTTAAATCAAATGGAATTAAAAAAGAAAAGGAAGAGATAAGAATACTTTAGAATAAAGCAATGAAAAATATGTTTAATATAATTAATTATAACTAAAAAGTAATCTCATAACATTTAAATAAAATTAAATCAAAATTAAATTGAAATGTTCTTGGAAGACAAGTTGATTGTTGGGCTAGATGATAGCAATCATGCAGCAAAAAGGAGTGGTGAAATAATTGTTGCAGCTTTTTCTTTTGATTTAGAAGATGAAGAAGTAAAAAAATTTGGGAAAAGAGCAAATTATAATGAAGCTTTAGAATGGTTAAATGAAAGCAAGAGGGATTACAGGTTTACGATATTAAGAGCAAAAAAATTTAGATATTTGCATACTAATTTGCCGCATACAGCAGAACAGCTAATTCAAAATTACATAGAGACGAATAATTTAAAGCTAAAAAAAATATCAATATTTTTTGACGGAGAAATCCAGAATTATCAAGTTAAAAATTTGAAAAATCTTTTTAATAATTATGAAATTGAAATAAAGAATTTTATAAAAACTCGCGGGATCCATGTTTGTCCAAAGGTAATTTACATGGCAGATATTTTGGCAAACACGATTTACAATGATCATAAAGGGTTATTAAAAAACAAGAAATTTATTCCTTACAATCTTAATAATTATTAACATATTTAAATAAAAGCTCGTAGGATGCTAAAGCAAGAATTATAATCCAAAATAAAATATAAATCCAGAGCCAGAAGCTAAATTTTTTATTATAAATTTTTTTTAATAATAAAATAACTTCTTTATTATACTGCAAAAAAACAAAGCCAATCATTAAGCTCATAAATGCAATCACAGAAAATATCTGGACAAAATTTAATTCAAATCTAATGTAATTAAGTATTAATAAAGACAATATTAAAAATAAAAAACTAAAAAATTTCGGATTTGAATAAATCTTTAAAGCAATTTTTTCATACCAAGTTCTTTTATCAAATATAACAAAAATGGTTTTAACAACACATATAAAAATAAATATTGCAGCAATGTTTTCCAAAGCAGTAAATACCATAATTAAATATTATTCTTTAAATATATAAATCTTTATATAATATTAAAAATTAATTTAATAATGGAATTTAACAAATATCAAGAATTAAGCAGAAAAACCGCAATTTACCCAAATTTAAATAATAATTTTATTTATCCTTTGCTTGGATTGGTTGGAGAATCCGGAGAAATCACAGAAAAAATAAAAAAAATCATTCGTGATAAAGATTACAAAATTTCTGATTATGATAAACAAGAATTAAGCAAAGAACTTGGTGATGTTTTATGGTACCTAGCAAATTTGGCCTCTGAATTAAAATTAAATTTAAATGAAATTGCTGAATTAAATTTAAGTAAATTAGAAGATAGAAAAAATCGTAATGTGATTCATGGCAATGGAGATAACCGTTAATTTTGCATTTTCGCAATCCTTTTATATTAATTCTTTATATTAATATTATGCTTGATAAACTAGAGGTTGAGTTAAAAAACAGGGGTTTTAGTTCAAAGACCATAGAATCTTATTTATTCCATAATCAGGAGTTCTTAAAATTTACAAATAAAAAACCAGAAGAAATCAATGAACTGGATATAAAAAATTATCTTAATCATTTAAATCAGGAAAAAAATTACAAGCCAAGGAGCATTAATTTGGCATTTTCTTCATTGAAATTCTTGTATTATAATTTATTGAATAAAAAAATAGTTGGAACAATAAAAATTCCAAAGCCAGATAGAAAAGAACAGTTAATTTTGGAAAAAGATGAAATAAAAAACTTAATAAAATCAATTGACAATCAAAAACATAGATTATTGATAAATTTAATGTTAACATCTGGATTAAGGGTAAGCGAGGCGGTTTCATTGAAAATTGAAGATTTAAATTTAGAAAACAAAACAATAAAAATAAGATCAATAAAGCAAAATAGAGAAAGATTAACGATACTTTCAGATAAGGTGCTACAAGATTTAAAAGATTATTTAGCTCAGAGAAAAGACAGTAATCCTTATTTATTTTCAGTAAGAGATTCTCATGTTACAATAAAATTACCGCAGAAAGTAATTAAAATGGCAAACAAAAAATCAAATTTGGATAAATCTGTTTCGTGCCATACATTAAGATCGACATTCGTGAAAACATTATTTAAATCAGGAATAGATTTATCAACAATACAGGAATTAACAGGGAATAATTCATTTAATAATATCTATTCTCCTGCTTATATTGAAAAAATTAAGAAGATAAAAAATCCTTTTGATGACCTTTGAATTATATTCTAGAAAATATATATTAACTTCCAAAAGTCAATCGGACAACCGCACTTTTTTTATTTATAAATAAAATGATATTAAAAATATTGGGTTATAATGAAAGGAAGAAAAAAATAAAGAACATAAGGTAAAAATAAAAAAAATTAAAAACTTCGACGAAAAACAATAGGTTTATATACTAGTTTGTATTGCTAATATCGACGATAATTAAAAAATTGGGGGTGCATTTCAATGGGAAAAGTAATCCTAAAGAATGCCATTACTCGCAAAAAAGGCTATCTATACTATGTTGATGGCAAAGGAAATTCTATTTGAGAAAAATCAAATAGGACCAGAGATGTTTGCGAGGCTATGATGGCACGTGGAAAAAAGAAAAAGAAGAGATAAAATCTTCTTTTTTTATTTTTTTTTAAAATTTCTGAGAAAAACCATCAACTGTTTTATATGTCATTAAATAATTCTCGCTAAACCCCCTATTCTTGAAACTTTTAACCAATTCATTAAATCTTTTAAAATAAACATTTAACTTCCCCTCTAATTCTTCCAAATCTTTGTCAAATCTTACAACAACAATGCTGTTTATCAAATCACCTTCATCTTCTGGCTTATTCTTTGATTTAACATCATTTTTAATAAAATCAAGAAGATTTTTAACAATCTCATCAGCTTTCCCTAATTTATAATTTTTTTTCAGTGACTCTTTTTTTCCATTTATATCTAAAAATATATTCAAATTAAAAATGTCTTCTTTTCTTTTATAATTGTCTATTTTAAGTTCGTTTATTTTTATTATTATGTTTTTCATATTAATATTAGATAAGTTCCTCCTAGCATTAATAAATATGCAATGAACTTCTTAAATAAAAACCTTTCGTGCAGCAGGTTTTCTTCCAAAACAACAATAATTAATACGCCTGGTTTCTATGGAAATAAATATAGCAGAGATTAATGCAAACTAAAACCAGTTTATGTTATTGATAAAATTTTATTATTTAAATTGTTTTCCAATAAGTTTTTAAAGTTTAATTTAAAGAAATAAATTTACGGGCTCGTAGCTCAGGTTGGTAGAGCACTTGATTTTAAAGGTGAAGCTCTTAACCTTGGAGTCACCAAGGGGTCGTGGGTTCAAATCCCATCGGGCCCGTTTTTTTCAAAAGGTTTATATCATAATTCATCTTTCTAAATCTAAATGCATAATATTGACAAGTGGGTTGATCAACTCGTGCAAGATAATTCTTCCCTAATGCTTGTCGAAGGCAGAAATGATATTAAAACATTAAATAAATTAGGAATAAATAATGTTAGTTCAATAGACAAGCCAATTTATCTAATAATTGAAAATATTACAAAGAAAAATAAGAAAGTTATTATTTTGACAGATTTTGATTTTGAAGGAGTGAAATTGCATAATAAAATTAAGCATAAATTAAACAGAAAATTCCTTCATTTTATTAATAATTCTTTAATTTTTTCAATGTATTCAGCTATTTTATTACCTTGATCTGTTAATTGTATGCTTTTAATTCTGCCCTGTTTTTCAAATAAGACTAACTTAGCTTTTTCCATATCCTGCAAAATTTTAACAGCGTGAGAATATGTGCAGTCGACTTCTTTGGCTAAAACACTCCCATATCTATTTTTAGTATTTCTTCTCAATGCAACAAGAATTAAAGCAGGTTTTTTCCTGAAAAATACTTCAAACATTGATTCTTGTTTTTTAACCATTTTTCTTAACCCCAATATAAAAAAATTTACTTATATTTAAATGTTTCTTTTGAAATATATTTATTAATTTAACTATTATACCATAATCTTTATATATATTGTTTATTAAATAATATTATGATTGATATTAATTTAATAAGAGAAAATGAAGATTTAGTGAAGGAAAATATAAGGAAAAAATTCCAGAATGAAAAAATAATTATAGTTGATAAAATAAAAAAATTAGATGAAGAATGGAGAAAATTAAAATCAAAATTAGATGAATTAAGGCATGAAAGAAATAAAATTTCTGAAAAAATAAATATTGCTAAAAAAAATGATAACCAAGAAGAATTTAATAAATTAATAAAAAAAGTAAAAGAATTGCCGAAAGAAATACAAGATTTAGAAGATAAAGGGAGAAATTTAGAAGATGAAATCAAACAATTAATGTATAAAATTCCTAATATAATCCATAAATCAGTTCCAATCGGCAGAGATGCTTCTGAAAATAAGATAATAAAAATTATTGGTAAACCAAAAAAAATAAAATTTGAAATACAAAATCACGCAGAGTTCGCAGAAAGATTAGAAGGGGCTGATTTCGATACTGCTAGAAAAATTTCCGGAAATGGTTTTTATTTTCTTAGAGGAAAGATTGCTCAATTAAGCGTTGCACTGATAAATTATGCTAGAGATTACATGATAAAACAGGATTTTCATTATGTAGAACCTCCATTAATGATAAGAAAACGAGTTGTCGAGGGAGTTATGTCTTTTCAAGAAATGGAAAACATGATGTACAAAATAGATGGGGAAGATTTATACTTGATAGGGACATCGGAACATCCTTTAATTGGCATGTTTGCTGATAAAATTTTAAATAGAAAAAATATTCCTTATATGATTACGGGATTTTCGCCATGTTTTAGAAAGGAAGTTGGAGCTCATGGAATTGAAGAAAAAGGTTTTTATAGAGTTCATCAATTTTATAAACAGGAAATGATTGTTATTTGCGAGCAAAAAGATTCTTATAAATTTTATAATAAAATGTTGGATCATACAATAAAAATTTTTAAATCTCTAAAAATTCCAATTAGGGTATTAGAATGTTGTTCTGGAGACTTAGCTGATTTAAAAACAAAATCTTGTGATGTTGAAGCATGGAGTTCCAGACAAAAAAAGTATTTTGAAGTTGGTTCATTGACAAATATGGAAGAAGCGCAATCAAGAAGATTAAACATAAAAATTTCCGGAGAAAATGGAAATTATTTTGCGCACACTTTGAATAATACGGTGATTGCAACACCGCGAGCTTTAATTGCTTTAATTGAAAATCATCAGCAAAAAGACGGGAGCATTAAAATTCCAAAAGTTTTGCATAAATATACTGGCTTTAAAACAATCAAAAATAAAAATTAAAATCTTTCAATGCAGTTTTTGCAAATTCCATTTTTAGAACAATTTAAGCAAGTTCTTCTTCCGCAAAATTTACAAGATTGAGAACTTAACCCATTTTTGCATATCTGACATACGCTTAATTTTTCCATAAAATTATGATAAATATAAAGTTTATAAACCTTATTTCTTAATTAACAATATGAGAATTTTAGCCGCAGGGGATATTCATGGAGACACTTTGTTAGCCAAAAGATTAGCAAGCAAGGCTGAAAAGGAAAAGGTTGACTTGGTTGTATTAGCAGGAGATATTGTGGAAGAAAATAGTTTATTGCCGGGGGTTATTTCTCCATTTCTTGAAAAAAAGAAAAAAATATTATTTGTTCCTGGAAATCATGAAAGCCTGGCAACAGCTGATTTTATTGCTGATTTTTACGGAATAACAAATTTGCACGGTTATTCTGTTAAATATGATCACGTTGGCATTTTTGGGTGCTCTGGAAATAACCTTGGAATTAATCAATTATCAGAAGACGAAATATTCTCTTTATTAAAAAAAGGTTTTGAAAAAATTAAAGATTCTAAGAAGAAAATAATGGTAACCCATGTTCATCCTTCTGACACAAAAATGGGAAAATTTGGCCATCCCTTGGTAAGAGAGGGAAGTGAAGGTGTAAAAAGAGCAGTTCAAAAATTCAAGCCAGATATTCTAATTTGCTCTCACGTTCATGAAGCTTCTGGAATTGAAGAAAAATTAAATAAAACTTTAGTTATTAATGTAGGAACTGAAGGAAAAATAATTGAGATTTAATAAGAAACATTTTTATATCTTGTTTTTAATTTTGAATTAATGGTAGAACTTTTGATAGCTGAAAAGCCATTGAGCGCATTAAAAATAGCAACTGCTTTAGCAGACAAAGAAATTATCAAAAATAATAATAAAAAAGTTCCATATTACGAAATAACGCATAATGGGAAAAAAATAATTGTTGGTTGCGCTGTTGGACATTTATTTGGATTAAAAGAAGTTGATAAAAAAGGATGGGTATATCCCATTTTTAATTATGATTGGTTTCCGATTTATGAAAATAATAAGGAAGCTAAATATACAAAAGATTATGTTGATACTTTAAAAAAATTAGCAAAACAATCAAATGAATTTACATTATGTACTGATTTTGATCAAGAAGGAACAGTTCTTGGACTAAATATTATAAGATATATTTGCAAGCAAAAAGATGCAAACAGAATGAAGTTTTCCACATTAACAAAGAAAGAATTAGTTGAAAGTTATGAGAAAAAAATGCCAAAATTAGACTGGGGGCAGGCTAATGCGGGTTTAGCTCGCCATGAATTGGATTGGATTACAGGAATTAATTTATCAAGGGCATTGACATTAGCTGTAAAAAATTCAAAAGGCGGATTCAAAATTCTTTCAATTGGTAGGGTTCAAGGCCCGACATTAAATTTTATTGTAAAAAAGGAAAAAGAAATTCAAAAATTTATTTCAAAAACATATTGGCAAATTTCTTTGTCATTTAAAAAAGAGAATAAGGAATTAATTGCATGGCATAAAAAAAATGCTTTTTTGGAGAAGAAAGAAGCTGAAATAATAATAAAAAATACGAAAAATAAAAAAACAATTATAAGCAAAATAAAAAAATCAGAATTAATTAATAACCCACCAAATCCATTTGATTTAACAAGCTTACAATTAGAAGCTTATAGAACGATTGGAATAAATCCAAAAGAAACATTGGCTTTAGCGCAAAATCTATACGCAAATGGCTTAATTAGCTACCCAAGAACTTCCAGCCAGCAAATTCCAGATTCAATTGATTTAAGGGATATATTAACTAAATTATCAAAAACAAATTACAAAGATTTGATAAAAGAATTGTTAAAAAAACAATTAAAGCCAAATAACGGAAAGAAAATAGACCCGGCTCACCCAGCAATAATCCCCACAGGTGAAATACCAGAACAATTAACAGACAAAGAATTTAAATTATATGATTTAATTGTTAGGAGAACTTTATCAACATTAGCAGAGCCGGCAAAACGCGAGTCAATGAATATAGAAGTCGATTGCAATAATGAAATTTTTAATTTAAATGGAATAAAAACAGTTTATTTAGGATGGCATAAATATTATAGTCATTTTTTGATGTTAAAAGAAACAGAATTGCCAAATTTTAAAGAAGGAGAAGAAATTAATAATTATAGGATTGATTTGCATGAAAAAGAGACACAGCCGCCAAGAAGATATAACCCTGCTTCATTAGTTAAAGAACTTGAAGTTCATGGGCTTGGAACAAAAGCTACAAGATCAAATATTATAGATACGTTATATGAAAGAAATTATATTGAAGAACAAAGCATTAAAGCAACAAACTTGGGAATAAAAACAGTTGAAACTTTAGAAAAATATTCTCCTGAAATAATTGATGAAAAATTGACAAGACATTTTGAGAAAGAAACAGAATTAATAGAGCAAAATAAGAAGAAAAAAGAAGATGTTATTAATGAGAATAAAAAAGTTTTGATTAAAATTCTGGAAAAATTCAAAAAAAATGAATTATTCATTGGAAATGAATTAGCAGAAGCAAATAGGGAAACAAGAGACAAAGCAAGCATTGTTGGAAAATGTCTTAAATGCAAGGAAGGAGATTTAAAAATTTTATATAATAGAAATAATAAATCTTATTTTATAGCATGTAACAAATATCCTGAATGCAAAACAACATTTTCCATGCCAAAATATGCATTGCCAAAGCCAAATGAGATATGCAAGGAATGCAATTATCCAAGATTGAAGATGATCAGGAAAGGAAAACGTCCTTATGATTTTTGCATAAATCCAGAATGTCCTTCAAGAAAAAGATATTTAGAAGAAAATTCAAATTAATTTTACTCCTTCATTTTTAATTTCAAACGAATATTCAATTTTAGTATTTTCCATTACTATTTTCCTAGGATTTTTTTCTAATTTAATTATAAAATTGCAGAATTTTTTTATCAGATTTCCCCCGACACTTTCTAAATTATTTGTATTAAAATTATTGTAAACTTGATTTGTCAAGAAAATCTTTACATTTTTCTTCGATAATAAATTTAATATCTTTAAAATATCGCTCATTTTATTATTTGCAAATTTAAAGTCATTTTTTAATTCCAATCTATAATAAAATCCAATTGTATCTATTACAACTAAGCTAATATTACCTATATTTTCTAAATTTTTAATGATTTTAAATTGTTCATTAAAATCCTTGATTTTAAACAATAAAATATTTTTCAAACAATTCTTATAATTATCTTGAGAAATCTGCTTAAATCTTTCAAAATTAAACCCATTTTCAGTATCAATAAAAATTACTTTGCTGAATTTGCTGTAGTTATAAGCCAGCATTAATGCTAAAGTTGTTTTTCCTGTTCCACCTTCCCCGTAAACCAAACTAATTCCAGAATCTAAATCAAGGATTTCATTTATCATAAGATTTATTAATCATGAATTTATTAAAACCTTATCTATTTTAAAACAGAAAGCTTTATATAGGAATGTATACACAAATTGTATATACAAAATGCAGGATATATTTGAAACAACAATTTTATGTGAAGATTGCAATAGAAAAACAAATAAGCACGAGTTAATTAAAGAAGGATTTAAAATAAGAACATGGGAATGTCCTTCATGCGGAAAGATCTGGCATCATCCAGGAGATAAGCAAGCTTACGATGAATTTAAAAAAATAAAGGAAAAAGAATTTCAAGTTAAATTAAGAATGGTTGGAAATTCTTATACTGTTTCAATACCAAGAGAGATAATTGATTTTGAAGAAGAATTTAATCGAGAAATAAACAAATTAATTTCAATGTCAATGGAAGAGCCGGGAAAAGTTTCATTGATATTTCACAAGCAAATAACAAGAATTTACAAAAAAAATGGAAAATAAAGATATTAAATTAAAAGTCATGGAAGCATTGCAGGAAGAAGCTTACAAGGGAATTGTAAGGATTGATTCAGAAACAATGCATTTGCTTGGAGTTCATTCTGGGGATGTTATTAATATAATTGGTGGCAGGGAAACGGTTGGAATTGTTGATAGGGCATATCCTACGGATGTTGGCCAGAATGTTATAAGGATGGACGGAATTTTAAGAAGAAATGCAAAAACAAGTATAGGCGAATTCATAGCAGTTAAAAAAGCAGAAATAAAAGAAGCCAAAGATATTGTAATTGCTCCAGCTCAGAAAGGAGTTATGATAAAAGCAGATCCTAGAATTTTTAAAAGAACTTTATTAGGGCGAGCAGTCATTAAAGGAGATATTATAGCTCCTGGTGGAACCAAAACAAGGCATAGAGCAATGTCTGATTCTCCATTTTTTGAAGAAGTTTTTAGCATGTTTGAAGAAAATTTTACAGCAGGGTTTGGAATGGCTGGTTTAAGGTTTATTGTTGTTAATACAAACCCAAAGACAGCAGTTATTATTACAGAAAATACAGAGATAACTTTGAGCCCAAAAGCAATTGAAATTTCAGAAGAAAAAGTTCCAGAGTTTACATACGAAGATATTGGCGGGTTGAAAAGCGAAATTGATAAAATAAGAGAAATGGTTGAATTGCCGTTAAAGCATCCGGGATTGTTTGCTAAGCTGGGAATTGAACCCCCAAAAGGAGTTTTATTGCATGGACCACCAGGAACAGGAAAAACATTATTGGCAAAAGCAGTTGCAAATGAAAGCGAAGCTAATTTTATTTTAGTAAATGGCCCTGAAGTTTTTAATAAATTTTATGGTGAAACTGAGAAGAAAATACGCGAAACATTTGAAGATGCTGAAAAAAATGCTCCGAGCATAATTTTTATTGACGAAATAGATGCTATAGCCCCAAAAAGAGAAGAAAGCTATGGAGAATTAGAAAGAAGGGCTGTTTCTCAATTATTAACTATGATGGATGGTTTAAAATCCCGTGGAAAAGTAGTTGTTATTGGGGCTACGAATAGGCCAAATGCAGTTGATCCTGCTTTAAGACGTCCTGGGAGATTTGACAGAGAAATTTCAATTAGCGTGCCAAATAAAGAAGGAAGGTTAAATATTTTAAAAATCCATACAAGAAGCATGCCATTATCAAAAGATGTTAATTTAAGCAAATTAGCAGAGATTACCCATGGTTTTGTCGGCGCAGACATAAATGCTTTATGCAAAGAAGCTGCAATGAATGTTTTAAGAAGAGTTTTGCCAGAAATAAAATTAGGAGAAAAAGAAGATATACCAAATGAAGTCTTAGAAAAATTAACAGTAACTGATTTAGATTTTTATGAATCATTAAAAATAGTTCGCCCTAGCGCTATGAGAGAAGTTTTAATTGAAACGCCAAATATTCATTGGGAAGATATTGGTGGATTAGAACAGATAAAACAAGAATTAATCGAAAGCGTTGAGTGGCCATTAAAATATTCTCATGCATTTAAAAGAATAGGAATTGAACCACCAAAAGGATTATTATTATACGGACCACCAGGAACAGGAAAAACATTATTGGCAAAAGCAGTTGCAAAGGAAAGTGAAGCTAATTTTATTTTAGTAAATGGCCCAGAATTATTAAATAAATGGGTGGGAGAAAGTTCAAAAGGAATAAAAAAAATATTTGAAAAAGCAAGGCAAGCTTCCCCATGCATTATATTTTTTGATGAAATAGATTCTATTACACCAAGAAGAGGGAGTGATATTGGAAATAAAGTAAGTGATCAAATGGTTAATACTTTATTGGCTGAAATAGATGGATTGCAGGAATTAAACAATGTTGTTGTTATTGGAGCTACAAACAGGCCAGATATTATGGATTCAGCATTATTAAGACCAGGAAGATTTGACAGATTATTGCTTGTTCCGCCCCCAAATAAAAATGGAAGATTAGAAATTTTAAATATTCACACTAAGGAAATGCCATTAGCAAAAGACGTTAATTTAGATGAAATTTCGAAGAAGACCGAATGTTATGTTGGCGCTGACTTGAAGAGTGTTTGCAGGGAAGCTGGAATATTATCTTTAAGAGAAGATATTAAAGCTAAAGAAGTTACAAAAGCTCATTTTGAAACAGCTTTGAGAAAAGTTAAACCAACTGTTTCTCCTGAATTAATGGACAAGTATAAGGAAATTGAAGAAGATTATTTGAAAAATGCAAAAGCAGGATTAGCCAGAGAAATTCCAAATTATTTTGGTTAAATTAATAATCTATATTTTCCTTTAACTTCGTAAACCTCTCCATCTTTTAATAATTCTTGTAAAATATTATTTATTTCATTTAAATCAGCATGCAATTTTATTTTAATATCTTCTAAAGAAATTCCAAGACTTTCCTCATTTTTTTCAATTAAATTTAATAATTCATTTCTTAAATCATTCGAGGAAAATTTTATTTCCTCATAAGATACTTTAACTTCTTCATCTTTAATTATCTCTTTATTCGGCAAGCCGTATTCCTTGATTAATTCAGCTTTCCTTAACAATTCAAAATTTATATCAACTTTTTTGATAACTTCAGGAATAATGTAAATCTCATTGTTATAATTTTTTATTTTTCCTACAACCAAAACAATATCTCCAATATTGACTTTTTTTAATATTTTTGTATTATCTCCCCATGTTTTTAATCTTATTTGACATGTATTATCGTCTATCGTTATTGAAATGTAATTTTCATCTTCGCTTGTAAATTTATTAACAACATTTGCAATAACATTAATCCTTGAAATTTGCTTATCTTTAAATAAAATATAGCTTGATTCAAAATCAGTTTTTCTCTGGACAAAGTTTTCTTCTTTTAATTCATTAAGCCATATTTTACAAGCAATTAATCTGTTGAATTGTTCCATTATAATTTGCTGATAAATCCTTTTTTCGGCTCAAATATTTCAGCTTCTCTTTTTAATTGTTCTATAATCTCTTCAACATGAGAACTGTCAATATTATGCTGTGAAGCTTCGTTTATAATGTCTACAATCGGAATAATCTTTCCAACTTTATCGTCTAATTTTCTGATTAATTCACGAACAATAACAATTTTTGATCTTTGAGATGTTGGAACTCCTGTAGCAATTCTATCAATGTCAATCTGCCCTGTTTCTTTATCAAAACCAATGCGCAGTAAGCAATATCTTAACAATTCAACAGCTCTTTTAGAATCCTCCTTCGTAACTAATTCTGATAATCTTATTTTTGCAGAAGCTTCAGCTAATCTTACTAATGCTTCTAATTGTCTCGCAGTTATCGGAATTGGCTTTAATCCACTTTCTCCTTCTTGTCCCGAATTTCTTAAATCAACGTAAAACTCTTTTATCTCTTCTACAGCTTCTTTTGTCAATTTTGGAAATATTTTTTGTTTAGTATAAGAAATATATTTTTTTAATAAATCGCTGGATACCTCTGTCTTAATTTCTTCAGGATTTTGCTGCAGATTTAAAACATGTCCCGCTATTTTTTCATCTAATTCTTTGCTTGGCAAATCTTTTATTGTAAATATTAAATCAAACCTATTGATTAATGTTGCAGGCAAATCAATCTGCGATGGAATCGGAGCATAAGGATCAAATCTCCCAAGTTTTGGATTTGCTGCAGCCAATAAAGTTGTTTCAGCGCGCAATGTTGCTTGGATATTTGCTTTAGAAATTGAAATTCTTTGTTGTTCTAACGCTTCATGCAATGCGTCCCTGTCTTCAGAAGACATTTTATCAAGTTCGTCAATAACAGCAATCCCCCCATTTGCTAAAACTAAAGCTCCTGCTTCTAAAGCCCAACCTCGTAAAAATTCATCCTTAATAACACTTGCAGTTAAACCCGCAGACGAAGCCCCTTTTCCTGAAACAATTCTTGCTTTTGGTGCAATTTTCGAAATAAAAGTTAACATTTGACTTTTACCGCTCCCTGGATCGCCCACTAACAGAACGTGAATATCGCCCCTAGTAGTTGTTCCATCGTCTTTTATTTTTTTAACTCCACCCATTAACTGCAATATTAATGCTTCCTTTACTTTTTGATGGCCATAAATGCTCGGTGCAATCGATTTTACTAATTTTTCAAAAACATTTTTATCTTGGGCTAATTTTTTAATTTCAATTTCATCTTCTTCGCTTAATTCAGTTTCGCCGAATGATTTCTCTAAAGATTCAATATTGTTAGCTTCCATCATTAAATCATATCTTATTGACTGAGCTCCTGTTCTTAATAAAATTGGAACTTCTTTTATAATTCCATAAGCAATAACCTTGCTTCCAGGTGTGGTTCTTTTTTCCATTTTTGGCTCTACTAAATCTTCTTTTAAGAATACACTTAATCTTTTAGGCTGTTCTCCCCCTTGCAGTGATTCCGGAATTTCTTCAAGAATTAACCTTTGCGCATCAACTAAATCTTTACTTATTAATTTGAAACTTCCCCGTCTTCCACACGAGCATCTTGAAGGCTCTTTAAATTTTGAATCTAACTGTAAAATTGTTATTATATTCCCGCAAGAAGGACATTCAAATCTTGCAGAAGTTACTTGCGGTCTGACATCAGAACTTTGTCTTACTATTCCTTCAATAAACATAAATTTATCAAGATGATTGCTTCTTATATCTCTGATAAAAACAAACTGATCTTTTGGGAGATTATAAAATCTAACTCTAAAATTTTTTAAAGGCAGATCAAAGCTGTCAATTGCTAATTCTCCTGCTCTTATGATTTCTTCTGGTTCTTCTAACAAATTATCTGCAATTTCTGGATCAAATTTAGCTAATTCAGAAAAATCAACTTTTAAAACATTTATCCCGCGAGAAGAAAGGTGATGCAGGGAATCCTCATAATTATTTGAAAAGAATTCCTTGAATCTTTCAATTTGTTCATTTGCATCTAAACGCATTTTATTTTACTTTTTTTAAGACAACAACTAATTTTGCGACAGCTTCTCTCAGCCTTACTTCTGATCTTGTTCCTGTGCAGACTATTTTTCCATTGCTAAACAATAAAAATGTTGCTCTTGTTCCAGGCAGTTTATAAACTAAACCAGGAAATTGTTCTGGTTCATATTCTGTATTTTCCAATTTCATAGCTAACTCATTTAAATTTAAAGCCATGTTAATATTCCCGGAAGCAACCATATTTTGCACATTTATTTTTGGCTTAACTTTAATTCTTATTCTTATTTTTCTTAAATTTTCTATTATTCTAGTTAAACTTTCTCTGACTTTTGTAATGGATTTTGCTCCAGTGCACACAACTTTCCCAGAACTAAAAATCAAAGCAGAAGTTTTCGGGTTTTTTATTCTCATTACCAAGCCAGGAAATTGTTCTGGATTGTATTCCGTGTTTGGCAGAATTTCGGCAAGTTTTATTAAAGGTATGTCATGTTCTAAGCTTGTAGAAACAACTATATTTTGTATTTTTATCTGACTTCTATGTTTACTCATTAGTTAAATCCCCCCTCGTTAAATTTTTTATTTATAAATTCTTCTTAAAAACTAGTAGAAAGGTATATAAAGGTGTTTATAAATAACTTGTAATCACTTAAAAATAAATAAATTTAAATTTTTTTAATCTTAATTTCAAATTCTTTTTCTTTAATCTTAATTTTTTCTTCAGAATGAAATTTTTCTAATTTTTTTACAATTTTAGAATTGCTTATTTTTTTAATTAAATTATAATCTAAATCAATTTTAGAATCAATAAATAATTCAATTTTATCATTTTTATTTAATTTAGATTTTTTCCTTAAGTCTTGAATTCTTCTTAATACTTCTCTTGTATAACCTTCTTTTTCCAATTCTGAAGTTAAATTAATATTTAATTCAATTTCAAAATCGTTTTCAATAACTTGTTTTTTCAAGATTATTTTTTTGCAATTAACTTGAGATTTAATTAATAATTCCAAAGATTTCACAGAATTATAAATAAAATCTTCTTTTGTTTTAATTTCAATTTCTAATAAAGGCCATCTAACTCCAATTTGTTTTATATTTCTTTCATTTAATATTTTTTGAATTACATTTTTAGCGTGATTCATGTTATCTTCAATATCTTTTTTTATGAAATGCTTGTCTGCTATTGGCCATTCAGATAAATGAACACTTTTATTTCCAATACTTTGATAAATATAATCTGAAATATAAGGCGCAAATGGGGCTAATAACTTGCTTATCCTATCAAATATATAATTAAAAATATAACCAAGGGTTAAATCATTTTCATCAACCCGATCTCTAATTAATTTTATATAGGTTCTTGATAAATCTTCATTTACAAAATTAATAAATAATTCAAAACATTTGTTGTAATTATGATTTTCTAATTCTTCAGTAACATTTTTTATTAAAGTATTTATCCTAGACAAAATCCATTTATCTTCGATTTGCAATTTCGGATTATTTGTTGATTTTAAATTTTTTGAATATTGATAGCAATTCCATAATATTGTCAGGAAAGGCATTACTTGTTGATTAACTAGATTAATGCTGAATCTCTTATCATCTCCGGGCTCATTAACACAAAATTGTAATCTTGTTGCATCAATTCCAATTTTATCAAAGATTTCCCAAGGATTGAGAATATTCCCCTTGCTTTTTGACATTTTTTCTCCATTTTCATCAACTAAAAAACCAGCGCAAACAACATTTTGATAAGCGTTTTTATTAAATAGAATAACCCCTAGAACATGCAATGTATAAAACCATCCTCTTGTTTGATCAATTGCTTCAGCTATGAAATTATAAGGAAAACTTTTCTCAAAAATATCTTTGTTTTCAAAAGGATAATGAAATTGCGCAAATGAACTAGAGCCGGAATCATACCAACAGTCAATTACATCAGGAACTCTTATCATTAAATTTTTGCATTTATCGCATTTTATTTTAATTTTATCTATTTCTGGTTTGTGCAAATCAATTTCTTTTTTTATCTTGCTTAAATTTTTTAATTCTTTTACACTTCCAATTATTATTTCATTTTTGCATTTATCGCATCTCCAAATCGGCAAAGGCGTACCCCAGAATTTCTTACGTGATAATGCCCAATCTTTTGCTCCTTCCAGCCAATTTCCAAATCTGCCTTCTTTTATATGTTTAGGGGTCCAAGAAATTTTCTCATTATTTTTTAATAATTCTTTTCTTATAGATGAAACTTTAATAAACCAAGATCTCATCGCATAATAAATTAATGGTGTTGAGCATCTCCAGCAAAAAGGATAAGTATGCTTATAATTTTCTTTTTTGAATAATATTTTTTTAATGTCTAAATATTCTATGATTTTTTCATCCGCTTTTTTTACAAATAACCCGTTAAAATCCGAAACCTTAGAAGTAAAATGTCCGGTTTCATCAATTGGCTGTATAAAATCTATTTTATTCGATTTGCAGGCTTCATAATCATCTTCCCCAAATGCAGGAGCCAAATGAATTAATCCAGTTCCTTCTTCAGCAGACACAAAATCAACCGTGATAATTTTAAATGAATTTTTTAAATCTTTAAAATAAGGAAATAATGGGTCATATTTTAAATTTTTTAATTTTTCACCCCTGAACTCTTCAATTATTTTTACGTTCTTAAAAAATTTATCAATTAAGCTTTTTAATACAATATATTCTTCATCTCCTTCTTTTACAACCGCATAAATTAAATTTTTATCAACACCAATTGCTAAATTGCTTGGCAAAGTCCAGGGCGTTGTTGTAAAAATTAATAAATACCTATTTTTATAGTCCTTTAACTTAAATTTAATATAAATAGATTGTTCTGTAACATCTTTATAACCAAGAGCAACTTCATGAGAACTTAAAGGTGTTTCACATCTTGGACAAAAAGGGACAACTTTATGTCCTTCATACAGCATTTTTTTATTATAAAGTTCTTTTAATGACCACCAGACACTTTCAATATAATCATTAGCCATTGTAATATATGGTTTTTCCAAGTCCACCCAAAATGCCATTTTTTCAGTTAAATTGTTCCATTCTTTAATATAAGAAAAAACACTTTCCTTGCATTGTTTGTTGAATTTTTCAATACCATAATGCAAAATCTCCTTTTTAGAGTTTAATTTTAATGCTTTTTCAACCTGAACTTCAACAGGCAATCCGTGGCAATCCCAACCCCCTTTTCTTGGAACAGAATACCCCTGCATATATTTAAACCTGCAAAATAAATCTTTAAAAACGCGGACTTCAACATGATGCAATCCAGGTGGGGCATTTGCCGTTGGGGGCCCTTCCAAAAAAGAATAGAGTTTTTTCTTTGAATCATATTGCAAACTTTTTTTAATCTCTTTTTTTTGCTTATCCCAAAGTTTCAATACATCATTTTCAACATATTTAAAATCATACATAAGAGCTTATTGTTTTTATTCATTTTAAATAGTTTTTTATTAAAAGAAAGTTTTATAAATCACAATTTTAAACAATAAACTAAACATTCGTTAGACTATTTTTTGTAGTTTTAGCGGTGTAAATAAGATAAGGAGAGTAAAAAATATGTACAATAAGAATAGAAGATTCGGTGAAGATAGAGGGGGGTATGGTGGCGGTGGAGGAAGAAGTTTCGCGCCGGTTAATGTAGGAGAAGAACTTGACTTAAAAATAGAAGCTGTTGGTGAAAAAGGAGATGGAATTGCAAAAATTAAGGGTTTTGTAATTTTTGTTCCAAATGCTAAGCAAGGTGAAGAAGTCAAGGTTAGAATTACTAAGGTTTTGAGAAAAGTCGGATTTGGAGAAATCGTTGGACAAGGAAGTCCAAAAGAAGAATCTGAATCAGAAGAATCAAACGAAGAAGAGCAAACTTATGAAGAAGAATCTGATGATAACGCAGAAGAAAATAGTGAAGATTCTGAAAGTTTTGGTGATGATGAGAATTAATTAAAATTATTCTATTTCTTTTTTATTTTTTTTAATAAGTTTTATAAATATTATAGCTTTAACATAAATAATGAATGATTTGTTTATAGAAAAATACAGACCAAGCAAGTTTGATGAAGTCGTTGGCCAGGAAATAATTGTTTCTAGGATAAGATCAATGGTGGAACAAGAAAATATTCCGCATATGCTTTTTGCTGGTTCTCCTGGAACTGGTAAAACAACAATTGCATTAATTATAGCTAAAACACTATTTAAAGAGAATTGGAAACAGAACTTTTTAGAAACTAATGCGTCTTCAGAAAGAGGAATAGATGTTATAAGAGAAAACATAAAAGATTTTGCAAGAACAAAACCAATTGGAACAAATATCCCAAAGATAATCCTATTGGACGAAGCAGATGCATTGACAAGAGATGCTCAAAATGCATTAAGAAGAACAATGGAACAATATTCTGAAAATTGCAGATTTATTTTATCCGCAAATTACAGTTCTAAAATAATTGAGCCAATACAAAGCCGTTGTTCTATTTTTAGATTTAAGCCACTGGCAATGGAAGATGTAAAAAAAATTACAAAAAGAATAGCAAAGGAAGAAAAATTAAATGTAAATGATAAAGTAATTGAATTAATTTATGAAGCTTCTGAAGGTGATTTAAGAAGAGTTGAAAATATATTGCAGAGCTGTTCAATAATAAATAGTGAAATAACTGAAAACTTAGTCAATGAAATAACATTAAATGCAAATCCTAAGGAGATCAAAGAAATTTTAGAATTGGCATTAAAAAGCGATTTTATAAAATCAAGAAATAAATTATTGGATTTAATGTTAAAAAATGGTTTTTCTGGCTTGGATATAATAAAGCAAATGCAGAAAGAGATTTTAAATTTAGAAATAGAAAACAATAAAAAGCTGGAATTGATAGATAAATGCGGAGAGATTGAGTTTAGGTTAGTAGAAGGGGGCGATGATTTTATACAATTAGAGTCATTCTTGGCTTTCATGGGAAAATGAATGAAGAGAAAATATGAATAAAAGAGATATAGGATTTTTCAGAAAACTTGTAAGAAACTTTAAAAGATGAATATTATAAAAAATTCAAGAAAAAAAGAACTTTATGATATCTTAAAAGAATTATTTAAACTAGCTTTAAAAAATGATTATAAAAATTATATAAATTTAAAAAAAGATTTTAATAATTTGATTATAATTATTTTTGGACATAATTTATCAAAAGGAGAGGAGGGTTTTGAGTGGGATTTTGCAAGAAATCAAACTGACAATATCATAACAATAAGAAATGCAATGATTAACTTTAGCAATAATGAAAAGTTAAGATTAAAATATGAAAAAATGTTAAAAGAGCACATACTAAAAACTGAAAAAATCATTGAGGATATAAAAAAATTGATATGAAAATAAATTTTAACTATTCAAATATTTATGACGAACTTTTAACTCATATGTCTAGAAATAATTATGATAATAAGCAATATTTAGAAATGGAAGCTAAAACTTTGGAATTTTCCAAATATTTTAAAGAAAATGAAAATAAAATAATAAAAGAAATTGAAAATATTTCTGGTTTAAAATTTAATTCTAATGTCAATTGTTTTGTTGTAAAACATTTAGGATTCAGGGCAATTTCAAATCCGTTAACAATAAAATTTACCAAGGATTTTAAGTATTTAACAGCTGTTTTAGCACATGAATTAATACATATTTTATTAAATGACAATGAAAAAGTTTTAAATTTGGTTAGGAAAAAATTTAATTATTCATTTAATGATTTTAAAATTCATTTTCCAGTTTTGTTGATTGAAAGAAAAGTTATTGAAAATTTATTTGGAAATGGTTTTTTTAAGAATGTTTTGATTAAAGATGATCATAACCAAGAATTAGCTTTCGAATGGGAAAAGGTAAATAAAGTTTATGATAAATTTGATAAAAATATAATAAAATTTTTAGAAAAAATTTAATTGCCTTATAAACTTGAAGCAATTTCATGAAGCTTTTTTGCTAATTTTTGTATCGCTATTCTACGCAATTTATCTGACTGTTGAACCTGAAATTCACTCACACCAACCATTTGCCTATGGGTATGACTATAATACGGGTGTGACTCATTTATTATTCTCTCAGATTCATCATAACCTTTTTGACATTCTATCAAAGCATCTTCTATCAATGTTCTGACACTTTTTATATAAGAATTTTTAATTCTTTTTTTTAATAAACCCATAAGATTATCAACAACAACATCTATATATATATCGTTTTTAATAAAAATATGTTAATCAACAAATACAAGCCAAAAACATTAAAGGAGATTATAGGTCAGGAAAAACCATTAGAAGAATTAAAAAAATACGTTTTAAATAACAAACCAGTTTTAATACAAGGAAATGTTGGAATAGGAAAAACAACTTCAATTCACGCTTTAGCAAATGATTTAGACTACGAAATTTTGGAAATAAATGCCGGTGATTTAAGAAATAAAGAACAAATACAAAATATTGTAGTAAATAATATCAAACAAGCAAGTTTATTTAAAAAAAATAAATTAGTTTTATTAGACGAAATAGACGGAATAAACAAGGAAGATAGAGGTGGTTTAACAGAATTATTAAAAGAATTAGAAGATAGCAATTATCCAATTATTTTAACAGCAAATGACATTTCTGATTCAAAATTCAGCTTATTAAGAAAAAAATGCAAATTAATCAAGTTCAATGATTTAAATTACTTAACAATTACAAAAATATTGAGAGAAATAATAAAAAAAGAAAATTTAAGATTAAATGAAGAGTTCCTAAAAAAAATAGCAATTAATTCAAAAGGAGATGCAAGGGCTGCAATAAATGATTTAAATTTAGTTTTGCAGGATAATATTATTGATTTAGATGAAAGAGAAAAAGAAGATAATATAATAAATATTCTAAAAACAATTTTTAAAACAAAGAATATAGAATTATTAAAAAAAGTATTTGAAAATTCAAAAGAAGACCTGGACGAAATATTATTATGGATTGATGAAAATTTAGCAAAAGAATATTCTAAAAATGATTTGGCAAAAGCTTATTATTATTTAAGCAAAGCAGATATTTTTAGAAAAAGAATAATCAAGCAGCAATACTGGAGATTCTTATATCAACAGAATTTATTAATGGGCTTTGGGGTTTCTTTAAGCAAGAATAACATAAATAACAATTTTTTAAATTACACTAGAACGCAAAGAATATTAAAAATATGGACATATAATCAGAAAAATGCAAAAAGAAACGAAACAATAAAAAAAATATTTCCTAAATTACATCTATCAAAAAATAAATTACTTAAAGAACTCCCTTACCTAAAATTAATATTCAAAAATAACGATTTAAGCGAAAAATTTAATTTAAAAAAGGAAGAATTAGATTATCTAATTTAGAATTTCATTAAATTCAATCTTTTAGTCCTATCATTAACCGGAGGATGTGTTGAAAGCAGGTTAAGCAAAGCATTTCCTTTAAAAGGATTTGCAATAAATAATGATGAAGCCGCTTCACTTCCAAATCTTAAAGGGTTTTCCTTAACTGAATCATGGATTTTTTCTAAAGCTTTTGCTAGAGGTTTTCCATCTTTTACTAATTTAGCTCCTGTTTCATCCGCCAAATATTCTCTTGATCTTGAAATTGCCATTTGAATTATCAAAGCTATAATCGGAGTTAAAATTGCCAAAACTAATAAGCCAATAATGTTCATTCCACCGCGATTTTCATCTTTATTCCCAAAACCGCCAAAGATAGCTGCGAATTGTGCCATCTGCGCCAAATAAGAAATAACTCCTGCAATTGTGGCTGCAACTGTTGCAACTAAAACATCTCTATTTTTAGCGTGACTAATTTCATGCGCTAAAACCCCTTTTAACTCTTCTTTTGTTAATAAATCTAATATTCCCTGTGTGCATGCTACAACATAACTGCTTGGCCCCCTACCCGCACAAAAAGCATTTGATTGTTCTGTTGGAATTAAATAAATTCCTTTTGGTTCTTTAATATTAGCTTCTTTTGCAATTTCTTTTATCATTGCATGCAGCCAAGGCAATTGTGATTTTTTAATTTCCTTTGCACGATAAAACATCAAAGCAATTTTGTCGGAAAAAAAATAAGTTACCCCATTCATTAAAACCACAAAAATAATCGCGAATGTTAAGCCAGTTGGACCAAAAAAACTCCCTATAAATAATAAAATTCCAGTTAAAATTCCAAGCAATAAAACTGTTTTAATTTGGTTCCACATTTTAATAAATAATTTATGATAAGTTAGTATTTAAATATTTTTTTATTATTATAATCTTATGAACTTAAAGAACAACATTTATAATGGACTTAAAATTTTAAGCTTGTCTTTATTTTTTTACTCATGTTCAAGAAAACCAGAGAAGGTTGTTGAAGATTTTATATATTATGCAAAAGAGAATAATTTAGATGATTTTAGAGAATGCTTTACAGAGAGAAGATTATATTCTAAAAAAGGACCTGAATTAAACATGCTGGTTGTAAGAAATCATTATCAAGACGAGACATATAAAATCAAAAAAACAAAACATGAAATTGAAAACTATGGAAAAGATTTAGAAGAAATTGTTTGGATTGAGCACCCAAATGGAAAATTTCATGAAGTTAAGTTAATTAATGAAGATGGATGGAAAATCAATGAAATTAGTTTTTGCAATGACGTTGATGAAGAAGTAGAATGATTTTTAAAGAATAGATTATTATTAATTCTATGCCTTACGATATTGTGATTGGTAGAAATGAAAAAGAGATAAAAGAATTAGGAAATAAGGGATTAATATTTTATGCTAAAGCTTATGTTAAAATGGGGCCAATTAGCTCATTAAGCAATAGAATTTTTTTGGATGTTGCAAAATCTCACACAATTTTAGTCGCGGGCAAAAAAGGATCGGGGAAGTCTTACTCTTTATCAATTATAGCGGAAGAAATGTCAATGCTGCCGGAAGATATTAAATATAATCTAGCTGTTTTAATGTTAGACACAATGGGTATTTTTGGAGGAATGAAATACCCAAATTATAAACAAATAGATGAATTAAGAGATTGGGGTTTAGAACCAAAGGGATTGCCTGTAAAGGTATTTGTGCCGAAAGGAAAATTTCAGGAATATAAAGATAAAGCAATTCCTGCTGACCATATGTTTGCAATTAAACCAAGTGAATTGTCTTCAGAAGAATGGTGTAATGTATTTCAATTAAAAATTACAGATAACCTTGGAATTTTGATTGAAAAAATATTAGCAAGACTAAAAGAAAAAAACAAAGATTATAATATTGATGATATAATTGATGAAATTAGAAGGGATGAAAGAACTGAAAATCATGTAAAAGATGCAACTGAAAATAGATTTCAAGCTGCAAAATCATGGGGGTTATTTGATAAAGAGGGTTTTGAAATTAAAGATATAATTAAAGGAGGCCAAGTAAGCATTTTAGACACAAGTGCTTACGATGATTGGAATATTAAAAGTTTAGCTGTAGGAATTGTTTGCAAAAAATTATTTAATGAACGAGTTGCATCTAGAAAATTAGAAGAAGCAAAAGAGATTGAGTATAGCCAGCATTACTTGAGAGTTGAAAAAGAGGAAAAACAAGAAAATCCTTTAGTTTGGATATTTATTGATGAGGCGCATGAATTATTGCCAAGAGAAGGAATAAACCCAGCTATGCCAGCATTAATACAAATATTAAGAGAAGGAAGACAACCAGGAATTACTTTAGTTATGGCAACGCAGCAACCAGGGGAAATTCACCACGATGTTATAACCCAAAGTGATATTGTTATAAGCCACAGGATTACAGCAAAAAGAGATGTGGAAGCTTTAAATGCTATAAATCAATCTTATTTAACAGAAGGAATTTTAGGATATTTAAATGATTTACCGAAGGTAAAAGGCGCAGGAATAATTTTAGATGACAATAATGAAAGAATTTATCCAATAAAAGTAAGGCCAAAAATAAGCTGGCACGGCGGAGATACACCATCTGCTGTTAAAATCAAAAAAGAATTGCTGAAAATATGAAAGATAAATTCACATTAAGATCAAGGCAAGAAGGATATTTAGCAAGAAGTGTTTACAAATTAATTTTTTTGAATCGAAAATATAGAATAATTCATAGGAATAATAAAGTTCTTGATTTAGGTTGTTTTCCTGGTTCTTGGCTTCAAGTTATTAAACAATTGAATGCTGAAGGATATGGTGTTGATAAAAAGCAAATTAAAAATGCCCCTTGTAAAAAGTTTATTTTAGGGGATATTAAAGATGAAAAAACATTAAATGAAATTTTATCTCTTGGAAAATTTGATGTTGTTTTAAGCGATTTAGCCCCAAATACTTCTGGAAATAAAGAGTTAGACGAAGCAAGATCTTCTGATTTATCCGAAAATGCCTTGGAAATTGCAAAAAAAGTTTTAAAAAGAAAAGGAAATTTTGTTTGCAAGATATTTCAAGGACAGGAATTTAATAATTTTCTAAATGAAGTTAAAAAATATTTCTTCTTTGTAAAATCCATAAAGCCGGAAGCTTCTAAAAAAGAAAGCAAGGAAATGTATGTTGTTGCTTTTGGCTATAAATATTGAAATTCTACACAAACCCGATAATTGTAAGGAGAAACATTTCCACATTTTACATAATTTAAGACTTTAATTTTTTTAAAATATTTTTTTATTTTACTAATTGTTTTTTCCGGGAAATCTTTTTCTTGGGAGAAATCATAAAAATAAATTATTGTTGATTTTTTAATATTCTTTTTAACTAAACTTAAATAATTTTCAGAATTTTTTGGAGCAGGCATTATTATTCTGTCAAATTTTATCTTGATTTTTGGAAGAATTTTTTTAACATTCCCTCTAAATAATTTAATATTGTTAATCCTATTTAATCTTAAATTTTCCAAAGCATACTCATGAGCAATTGGATTAATCTCAATTCCATAAATTTCTTTAGCTTTAGAATTTTTTGAAATTACAATTGGATAAACACCAATTCCAGAAAACATGACTAATATTATCTCATTATTTTTAATCTGTTTTGCAATCCTTAACCTTTCGTAAGACAACCTTGGAGAAAAGTAGCATTTTTCAACATTTAATTTAAATATGCAATTATTTTCTTTATGAATTGTTTCTTTTGTTTTTATCCCATCTAATATTTTATACTTTGGTAATCTATAAATTCCTGAAAAGTCCTTAATTTTTAATAAAACTGTTTTAATGTTTTTATTTATTTTTAATAATGATTTGGCAATTAATTTTTGTTTCTTTATTTTTTTAGAAAGTTTTGAAAAGATTGCAATATTTCCTATGATATCAAAAGATTTTGGAATTTCGTCTTCAGGAATTTTGCTTTTTAATAACCCTTTTAAATTAACCATGAGATTATTATAAAGTAAGGTTTATATATAGTTTATGTTTAATAAGAAATGATAAATATGAAAGGTGATAAAAAAGAGAATAAATCTATTCTTTACATATTTGTAATTTTATTTTTTGGATGGATAATTTCTGAATTAATTTCTCTTAATCCAAATTATTTGAAGATAAGCCAGAATGAAATTACTGGATTGCAATTTTATGATCCTTTTGGAAGTTTAGGAAATACATTAAGTTCAACAACACTTTTTGGCGGCACTTCAGTATTGAGTTTTTTAATTGCTTTTTTAATTATTTTTAGTATTATATTTATTGCATCAAGCAACATAAAATTTTTTGAAGGCAATGAAAAAAGAGGGGCTTTAATTACATTTTCTATAGCTGTTTCATTAATAACAGCTTTATATACACCAATCGTTTCATGGATTTTAGGATTTGCAGCTTATCTTGGATTCTTTTTGCCAATTTTAATTTTTGTTATAATTGCAATAATCGCTTATTTATATTTTCACAGGACAATTAGACAAGATATAAGACAAACTTTTCCAAGAAATGAAAATGAACCGGGATTTGTAGAAAGGTATTTTGGCGGAGTACAGCAAAGAGATCGGGAAGAACCACAACAAGAAGAAAGACAAAGAAGGCAAAGAAATCAACAGCAGAATCAAGGAATAAGGGCGCAAGATAGGCAAAATCTAGAAAATAATTTAAATAATTTAATTCAGATTTACAGAAGAGGACGTAATGAAGTAAACAAACAAAATCCAAGATTAAATAGAATATTAAACGATTTAGAAGATTTAAATGATATTATTGATCAGATTATTTTAAATGTTGAAAGAATAAATATTCCTGGAAATCAAAATTTGGCTTTAATTAATAATAGATGTACAAGATTAAACCAAGATGTTGAAAATTTAATAACAATTATTAGAAGAATTTTGCAGGTGCGTGCTCCAATAAACGCACAGCAATCAAATCAAATAAGAAATGATTATGAAAATTTGCACAACAATTTAAACGATTTAAGAAATTTAATCAGAAGATTATAAAAAGTAAAGTTTATATATAACTTTTATTTAATATTTTTGAGGCAATATGATTAAAAAAGAAAATAAAACTATTTTTTACATATTTTTAATATTATTTTTTGGGTGGATGATTGCAGAGCTTGCTTGGCTTGAAAAAGATTATTTTCCAAATCAAGTTACAGGGTTCCAAGTTTTTGATCCCGTTCAAGGCTTAACTGATTTATTAAGCAAAGATGTTGGGATTGGAGGACAAAGTTTTCCTTTAGGGGCTAGTTTAGTAGCTATTTTAATCATATTTGCTGTAATTACCGTTTTTGCAGGAAGATTAAACTTTTTTGAAGGTGAAGGGAGAAGAGGGTATTTATTTTTGTTTTCAATAGGGGTTTCTGTATTAACAGCTTTTTATACCCCTGTTGTTTCGTGGATTTTTGGTTTATCAGCCTATTTAGGATTTTTTTTACCAGTATTAATTTTTGTTTTGTTAATTATAAGCGCGTATTTATTCTTCCATAGAAATGTAAGGGAAGAAATTAGAGAAACATTTCCAGGAGGTACTGGAATTGGAAGATTTTTTGGCGGGTTAGGAAGAGGAGCAGGAAGAGGAGCAGGAAGAGTAGTGGGTGGAGGTAGAGCTGCAATCATAACACGATTAGTTAATACTTATTTTGATCCTATAAGAAATAATGCTTTGCAAATAGCAAATGAGATTAGAAGTAATCCGACAGGAAATCCAAATTCAGGTACAATTAAAGGTCATTTGAATACTATACTGCGTGCTGCAAATGATTTAGGAAATGAAATTAGAGCTTCCACATTAACAGGACCTAATGTTACTATAAGTGTTAATTTAACAACTCAAATTATAAATAGGGTTGGCCCAATGATAGGAAGAAATTATAGGGCAATGATAAATTTTAGAGCAGCGTTTGTACCTTTACAAAATGATATTAACAATCTAGATACACCTTTACGTAATTTATAAAATGTTTAATATTTTTAAAATTTTTAAAAAGAAAAAAGAAGAATTCCCAGAAGACAATCTTGATTTGAATGAAAGCAATTCTCAAAATTTAAATACATTTTCTCAAAGCCAAAATGATTATCCTAACTTAGATAAGCAGGATTTAATTTTAAGCAGATTAGAGACAATAAACGTTAAATTAGATAATCTAAATGAAAGATTAAAGAAAATAGAAGAACTTGCTAAATCTTAAAAAATAAGGTTGGTAAATTTTAATAAAAAATATTCCATTATGGAAATGACTAATTGAATAAATAGGAGATAAAAATTCTTAAATATAAAATCATAATTATTTATTTCCACCAAAATATGGACTTATAATTGGTTCAATAAAAGGCCAAATATAAGGCGATAAAACAATTAAAACACTTACAACAAAGCTATGGGCCCAAGTTTCTTTTAATCCTTTTGAGCTTCCAATTGTTGTTTTAACAACAGCAGAAGCTGCATGAATCTTAATCATTGTAACAAAACCAATGAAAATTTGAAAAACTAAAGGATTATTTAAATAAGGAATTCCTTGCAAAAATGTTAAAGTATTATAAGCATACTCAACATTCATTACAGCAAATACAGCTAGCATTGCCCAAAAAATAGAATGTAAACCGTGACTTAGCCAATGACTTCCTTTGAAATTCTCATCCCTATGAATCAAAATTAATTCATATAACCCAATTATTAATCCCATAACCAAAGGGCCAATAAACTGCAATTCACCTTCTGCCATAAATATAACTCATTTTATTTTAGTATTTAAACTTTTTGAAAATGTTTAAATAAGGATTAATATTTAAAATTTACATGAAACCTTTATTTCATAAATTAGAAGTTTTTACAGATAAGATAATCCCTTATTTGGTTTTTATTTTATTAATGTTAATAATATTGGATTTATTTTATCATGAAAAAACAATTCCTTATGAAAATGAAATTTTAATATTAGATTATTCAATTGTTATTGTTTTTATAATTGATTTAAGCTTTAAATATTACCGGGTTAGAAATGCAAAAATATTTCTCAAGATGTATTGGATAGATATCCTTGCTGTATTTCCATTTTTTTTATTATTTAGGGTTGTTGAGGAAATTTTAATTTTAGCAAGTTTAAGAGAAAGCTTAATTGAAAGCCAAAAAATAATCCACAGCAGTGTTGAAATCGGAAGAATTGCTAAAGAATTGCAAGAAGAAGAAAGAATTTTAAAGGAAATCCAGGAAGCTTCAAGATTGGAAAGAACTTCTTTAATTGCAAGAATAATAAGACCATTAGAAAGAATCCCAAGAATCATAAGAATGCTTCATTTTTACGAAAGGCCTTATAAAAAATCTAAAAAAACTTAGTTAAATTATTTTGTCCAGAATTTTTCCTGACATTAATTATTCTATCAATATTTTTTTGCACTCTTTCTTGATTGAATTCATGTTTGTCAACCAATAATTTCATTATTTTTTCAACATCAGGATAACTCCATTTTAATTGATAATTTTTCATGATTGGCATATTTTTAAAAACAGCATAAATTTCTTTCCAATTAAAATCAGCCTTAACTTCTTTGAACAAATCATCAAAATTTTTATATTGTTTTACTAACCTCAATGCTGTTTTTTGTCCTATTCTTGGAACGCCTTCGTTATAATCATTTCCAATCAGTATGGCAATAACAATTAATTGATCTTGGTTTATATCTAAATTAGAAAGAACTTGTTTTAATTCAATTTCTTCAGGCGAGATATTTATATAAGCTCCAGAAGAAATTCTTCTTTTTTGAGATACTGTTAGATTTTTAACTAATCTTGGCGCATTATATAATAAAGCATCATAATCCGTGCTTCCCACATAATCAACATCACCTTTCTCATTCATAAATGCACATTGTGCTTCTGCTTCGCTCGGAGCTTGAATTACAGGCAATCCTAAATATTCTATTAATTCCTTGCTTTCTTCAATCATTTCTTTTTTTAATCTTATGCTTTGCTTGGAATATTTTAACATGGACTCTTCATTATACTCTTCTTTGGCTTCCTGAAATTTTTTCTCTGCCAATTGTTTTTTATATTCTCTTTCTTCCTGCTCTTTGATTTTTAATAAAGGCGGCTTTCCGTCGAAAACAAAGCATAATTTTATATTTTGAGACATTAAATTAGTTACTCTGCTAATAATTCCCTGCAAATGCGAAGTTATTCTTTGCTGAGAATCCATTAAAGGAGTTCCATCTTGTTGCCTTATTGAACTTAAGAATTGATACAGCATTTGGGAACTGTCTATTGCTATCTTTTTATTTTCTAGATTTTTAAAAGAAATTTCTTTCTTTGGAATTAGTTCTGATATCTGCAAACCCATAAGATTAATAATTAAAAAGAATTTATAAATTCTACCAAAAGCTTTAAAAAGATTTATTAAATTGATATATAAAATGTCGAATAATAAACCAATAAAAATAAAAAAATTAGATGAATTAAATAAATTTGAAGCTTTGGAAGAGTTGACTAAGGTTGGACTGCCAAATAAGGAAGTACATTCATATATGGAATTACAAAAAGATCCAATAAAATCCGAAGCTTATATTATATCTAAAATATATAATTTAAATCAAGAATTAATCCAAAAGATGATTATGGAAATTGGCCATTTAAAAACGTTAGAATTCACAGACTTTTATTTTAAAATATTAAAAAGACAAGCTAATGATTTTTTTGATTCTTATGAATCTGCTAAAAAGGGTGGTTTTTCTTTTGTTCCAAAGGAAACTAGTTTATTAGAAAAAGAAGTAAGCGAATGTCAAAAAAAATTTAATTTAGATTTAAATCAGGTAAATTATCGGGGAGAAGTTTCCGATTCTTCGCATTATCATGAGCATTTTGGTAGCAGATTAGACAGAGAGCACGATTATTAGAAAAGATTATAAATAAATTCTAATTTTTATTTTTAATGATTAAAAATCTTGTTTTAAATCATAAAGGAGGGTATTATAATTATAAGATTCACAATATTAAATTAAATAAATTATGCAATGGATTTACTTCTTTAAAAAATTATCTTGACAATATGTTTGTTAACTGCCCAAATGAATATTTTAATTCAGGTCCAAGAAGTTCTGGCTTGAAATTTGTGTTAAATAATTTAAAATTGCATCAAATTTCTGGTCATGAAGTAAGTGATTTAGCGAGACAAGGATTAAATGCAAATAAAGACAGATTTAAAGAAGCTCATCCAAAAATACAAGTATTCATGCTGGAAAATGATAATAATACAATTGCAATGGAAATTCCAATATGGGTTAATCAAGATGAATTATCTGATTTTACGAATATATTCAAAACAAATTCTCCATTAACAGGACATATTGATATTTTAAGAATTGAAGATGGGAAAATATGGATTTGGGATTACAAGCCAAGAGCTTATGAGGAAAAATACGCTTCAACACAAGTTTATTTTTACGCATTGATGTTAAGCAAGAGAACGGGGTTAAGCTTGGATAATTTTAGATGCGGTTATTTTGATGATAAGTATGCTTATGTTTTTAAGCCAGAAATAAATTTATTGGGCAACAAGCTGTTATTTGAGTTCTTACAATAAATTTAAATAAGAATTTAATTTAATAATATTATGGATGTCAAAATTGAATTTTATCCAATAGATGTAGATTTTAATAACCAAGGAATTATAAGAATTTTTGGCACAACTAAAAAAAACGAGAAAATATGTGTTTATGATGATTCATTAAAGCCCTACTTTTGGGTTTTTAACAATAAAGATGCCAAGAAATTAAAGAATGAAATTGATGACATAGAAATGGAAAATAAAGAATTTAATATTATAAATACAAGCATTCATGAAAAAAATTATTTGGGAAATGAAATAAAAGCAGTAAAAGTCGAAGTTAACAATATAAAAGCAGTTAAGGAAATTTCTAAGAATTTAAATGATTTAGATTTAGAAGTCAAGGAAGATGATATTAATTTTGCAAAAAGATATTTGTTTGATAAAAATATTTCAATGCTAAGCTTATGCGAAGTTGAAGGAGAATTAATTAATGATTCAAGATATGATTTATGTGTTCAAGGAGAGGTCAGGCAGAGAAATAATGATTTTTACGATGATGTTAAAGCAATTGTTTTTGACATCGAAGTTTACAGTTCTCTTGGAGGAATTGAAAAAGCAAAAAATGACCCCGTTTTAATGATTGGTCTTTATGGAAAAAATATAAAAAAAATTTTGACATGGAAAAAATTTAAAGCCCCAGATTACGTTGAATTTCTTGATTCTGAATCAGAGATGATTGAAAGATTTGTTGAATTAATAAAAGAGCACAAACCGGATATTTTAATTGGCTATAATTCAGATAATTTTGATTTTCCATATATCAGGGCAAGAGCTGATAAATATAATATTGATTTAAATCTAGGATTGGATAATTCAAATTTGAAATTTACACGCGGTTTAGAAACAAATGCAAAGATTAATGGGATAATACATTTAGACTTATTAAAATTTATCAAGAAGAATATGGCTGCAAATTTGCAATTAGATTCTTATAGTTTAGATTCTGTAGCAAAGGAATTATTGAATGAAGGAAAAAAAGAAATTGATTTTGAAGAAGCAATGGAATTATGGGATAAAAATTTAGACATAAAAGATTTTTACGAATATAATATTAAAGATGTTGAATTAACATATAAATTATTTGAAAAAATTTTTCCTGTGATTTTAGAATTAGTCAAATTAGTCGGAATTTCCGCTTATGATTTATCAAGAATAAGCTACGGACAATTAGCTGAGAATTATTTTATTAAAAGAGCACATGAATTTAATGAAATAATTCCAAACAAGCCAAGATACAATGAAGTTTCTGAGAGAAGATACGAAACTTACCAAGGAGCTTTTGTAATGGAGCCAAAAATTGGGTTTTATAATGAAATTGTTTTTTTTGATTTTAGGGCATTATATGCGAGTTTGATTGTTGCTAAAAATATATATCCTGGAAATTTGAATAATAAAAAATTAGGATATAAAACGCCAGAAATAATTGGAGAAGGAAAAAAACAAGTTTATTATTTTGATACTAAAAAAGAAGGTTTTATTCCCAAGATAATGAAAGAGATTATAACAAGAAGAAACAGAATTAAAGAATTAACTAAAAAAGAAAATAATGTTACATTAAACGCAAGGTCTTATGCATTAAAAACAATTGGGAATTCAACATACGGAATGTATGGATTTTTCGGAGCAAGATATTACAGCAAAGAATGTGCTGCAAGCATTACTGCATTTGCAAGGCAATATATTAAAGACGCAATAAAAAATGCTGAAAAGGAAAATTTTGAAGTTATTTATTCAGATACTGATTCGATTTGCTTATCATTAAAAAACAAAACAAGAAAAGATGCTTTAAATCTTTTGAAGAAAATCAATGAAGAACTTCCAAATTTAATGGAATTAGAATTGGAAAATTTCTATAAAAGAGGAATTTTTGTAAGCAAGAAAAGTGATTCACAAGGTGCAAAGAAAAAATACGCATTAATTGACGACAACGGAAAACTAAAAATAACTGGGTTTGAAACAGTAAGGAAAGATTGGAGTGTTATAGCTAGAGAAACACAATTAAAGGTTCTAGAATTAATTTTGAAAAATGGAAAATATGAAAATGCTTTGAATTATGCAAGAAAAATAATAAAAGAAATTAAAGATAAAAAAATTCCATTGAAAAAAATGATAATAAAAGAACAATTAAAAATGCCATTAGAAAGCTATAAGCAGATTGGACCTCATGTTGCAGTTGCTAAAAAAATGAAGGCAAAGGGATATGATGTAAGTCCTGGAGCAAGCATTTATTTTATTGTTAGTAATGATAATGGAATTATAAGGGATAAAGCAAAAATTCCAAATGAATGCAAGGATTACGACTCAAATTATTACATTGAAAATCAGATAATTCCTTCTGTAGAAAAGATTTTTGAAGTTTTTGGAATTACAAAAGATAAATTATTAAATAAAGAACAAAAAAATCTTGGAGATTATTAAATGGATAACTGGGAAAAAACAGGAAAAATAGCAGCAGAATCATTAGAATATGGAAGCAAATTAATTAAAATTGGAAATAATTTAAAAGAAGTTATTGAAAAAATTGAGAATAAAATTTACGAATTAAATGGAAAGCCAGCATTTCCTGTTCAAATATCAATAAATGATATGGCTGCTCATTTTACAATATTAGATGAAGATATTTTATTTAAAGAGAATGATATTGTTAAATTAGATGTTGGAACTCACGTAGGGGGTTGTATTGGTGATAATGCTCTAACAATAGATTTGGGAAATAATCAAGAATTATTAAAAGCTTCTAAATTAGCTTTAAATGAAGCAGTTAAAATTGCAAAACCAGGAACAAAATTATTTGAAATAGGAGAAATAATTGAAAAAACAATAACAGAATTTAAATTTAATCCCATAAGAAATTTATCTGGCCATGGAATAAATGTTTATGAGGAACACGCTAATTTTTCAATTCCTAATTTTAATAATAATGACAATACAGAATTAGAAGAAAATCAGGTCATTGCAATAGAACCATTTGCGACTGATGGAATCGGATTAGTAAAAGATGGAAAACTTTCTACAATATTTAAGGTTGTTAATATTAAAAATGTAAGGGACAATAATTCAAGAGAAATTTTGAAATTTATCTTGGAAAATTATAATGTATTACCGTTTGCAAAAAGATGGTTGCTAAAAAAATTTCCAAGTTTTAAAGTTAATTTTGCATTAAGAATTTTAGAAAATGAAGGAATTTTGCATCATTATCCTCAATTGCCTGAAAAAAGCCAAGGATTAGTAAGCCAGCATGAGTATACTTTATTAGTAAAAGACAAGCCAAAAATATTAACTAAAGTAGATTAAAAAGATTTATATAAAACAAATTTTAATTAAACACCATGGAAAAGATAAGTGACATTATGGTCAAAAATATTGTAACTTTTAAAGAAAATGATTCTATCTTAGATATTGCAAAAAAAATGGGAGAAAAAGATATTGGGTGTACAATAATTGTAAAAGGCGAAAAACCAATAGGAATTATTACAGAAAGAGATATGGTCAAAAGAGTTGTTGCTAAAAATCTTGATTTAAAAAAAATAAAAGCCAAAGATATTATGACATCCCCGGTAGAATCAATAAATCCTGAATCAAATATTTTTTACGTTAATAAAATAATGAGAGAAAAAGGATATAAGAGATACCCTGTTGCTAAAAACGGAAAATTAGTTGGATTAGTAACGCAGACTGATTTAATTGATTATTTTACAGAAAAAAGAAGAAAGTTTGTCTTGAGCAATTTAGGAAAAAATTTAAAAAATAAATATCCAGTTTAAAAACCTTTAAAAATGGGCTTTATTCTTTAATTTTATGGAAACATACGAAGAATTACTGGATAAGGCAAAAGCAAATCTTCCTGAAATAAAACAAAGCACCGAAAGATTTGAAATTCCAAAAGCTCTTGGGCATATTCAGGGAAATAGAACAATAATTTCAAATTTTGCAAATATTGTAAAAACTTTTAATAGAGAACAAGATCATTTATTAAAATTTTTATTGAAAGAATTAGCAACCCCTGGAAATTTAGATGGCCAAAGATTAATCTTAGGAAGAAAAATTTCAGCATCATTGATAAATTTAAAATTAGAACAATATGCTAATGAATTTGTTTTATGCCCCATCTGCAAAAAACCAGACACATTATTAATAAAAGAAGAAAGAGTTACAATGATGAAGTGTACTGCGTGCGGAGCAAAAAACCCAGTTAGAACAAAGATATGATTTATTTAAAGATAAATAAAACTGAATTTAGCGAAATAGTAGCAATATGCGATGAAGAATTAATAGGAAAGACATTCATTGAAAATGATTTAAAATTAGATATAACAGAAAGATTTTACAAAGGAAAATTGATGAAAGAAGATGAAATTGTGGATATCTTAAAGCACGCAAAAAATATAAATATTATAGGAAAAAATGCGGTAAATTTAGCAATTAAAAATAATATAATAGAGAAAGAAAACATAATAAAGATAAAAAAGATACCTCATGCGATTATTTTTGGAATATGATATACACAAATTCAAGATATTATGAAGGGATTCTGCAGATAAGGCCAAATAATAAAATGGTTTTGAATTATGTAAAAAATGAAATTGAAAAAGAAGGAAATGTTTTTATTTCAAGAGAAGTTTACAAAAAATTTGGCACTGATTTATACTTGACAAACAAATTTTTTTTGATGCAGTTAGGAAGAAAATTAAAGCAGAAATTTCATGGAATTGTAAAAAGATCAAGAAGTTTGTATAAAACACATAGATTAACAAGCAAATTAGTTTACAGAACAACAATTTGTTTCAGATTAATAGAGGAAAATTCTACAAAAGATTTATAAAACACTTTGATTTAAATTCACTAATGGAACCGCAGCAAGAACAGCCAGAGTTTAGAATAAAAGTTCCAAGAAATAAGGAAGTTCTTGGATTTATAGAACAAAGGTTAGGCGGCAGTAGAATGAGGGTACGTTGTTTAGATGGAAAAACAAGAATATGCCGAGTTCCAGGAAGATTAAAAAGAAAACTATGGATTAGAGAAGGAGATTTATTACTAATCGAGCCTTGGGAATTTGATAATGAAAAAGGAGATGTTGTATTTAAGTATCAGCCAAATCAGGTAGACTGGCTAAAAAAGAAGGGTTATCTAAAAGAAAGTGAAATTCAAGAAGAATTCTAAATATGGATGAAATTAAAATTCCAAAAGAAAGAATTGCTGTTTTAATCGGCAAAAAGGGAGAAACAAAAAGAAAAATATCAAGGCTAACAAAAACAAGAATACAAGTTAGCTCTAAAGAAGGGGATATTGTAATAGACGGAGAGGATGGACTAAATATTTATACAGCAAAAAAAATAATTAACGCAATTGGACGCGGTTTTAATCCAGAGATAGCATTAAATTTATTGGAAGAAAATAATGATATTGAAATAATTAATATTCAGGAATTTTCCAGAAATGCGAGAAATGATTTAACTAGAATAAAATCGAGACTGATAGGAAGAGATGGAAAAGTAAGAAAATTAATAGAACAATTGGCTAATGTTGATATTTCTATTTATGGCAAAACAATAAGTATTATCGGGAATTATAATCATTTAAATATGGCAAGACATGCTATTATTAATTTATTAAATGGAAGCAAGCATGGAAATGTTTATGGCTATTTAGAAAAACAAAGAAAGATTTATAAGGAAGTTCCTTACAGCAAATAAAAAAGAGAGTGAAGTTATGGCAGAAAGCATAAAAGCATACGAACTAGCTAAAAAACAAAAAGAAATTTCTATTTCAGAGTTTTTTTTAAAGAACAGGCATTTATTGGGGTTTGATAATCCAACAAGGGCTTTAATGATGGTTGTTAAAGAAGCTGTTGATAATTCTTTAGATGCATGTACTGAAATGAAAGTTATTCCGGAAATTAAGATTGAATTAAAGCAAATTAATGAAAACAGATTTGTTGTAATTGTCGAGGATAATGGTCCTGGGATTGTTAAGCAGCAAATTCCAAATATTTTTGGGAAATTATTATATGGAAGCAAATTTCATTCTATGAGGCAATCACGCGGACAGCAGGGAATTGGGATAAGTGCAGCTGTTTTATATTCCCAATTGACAACAGGAAAATCAACTAAAATTTATTCTAGAATAAACCCAAAAAAACCATCGCATTATTTTGAATTGCAGATTGACACTAAAAAAAATGAGCCAAATGTAATTAAAGACGAAGAAATAAATTGGAATAAAGAAAATGGAACTAAAATTGAAATAGAAATTGAAGGGAGATATTTGAAAGGAAAACAAAGTGTGGACGAATATGTAAAAGAAACCGCGATTGTAAATCCTCATGCCACATTTATTTACATTAATCCTGAAAAAGAAAAATCTACTTATGAAAGAGTAACTGACCAATTGCCGCATGACCCAAAAGAGATAAAACCACATCCTTATGGAATTGAATTAGGGCATTTGATAAAAATGCTTCAAGATACAAGGGCAAATACTTTGCAAGGGTTTTTGCACGGTGATTTTTCAAGCATTAGTTTGCAAGTAGCTCACGATATTTGCAAGAATTCTAAATTAAAAACAGAAACAAGGCCAAAAAATTTAGAGCCAAAAGAAATTGAAGTTTTATTTAAAATATTGCAAGAAACAAAAATAATGGCGCCTCGCGGAGATTGCTTAAGCCCTATTACTTCAGAATTGCTTGAAAAAGGATTAATGAAAGAAATTAAATCTGATTTTTATGCAACAACATCTAGGTCTCCTCAAGTTTACCGAGGAATGCCTTTTATTATAGAAGTTGGAATTGCCTTTGGAGGAGAATTAGAAAAAGAATCACAAGTAAGATTAATGAGATTAGCAAACAGAGTTCCTTTGTTGTACCAACAAGGCGCATGCGCGATTACAGAAGCTGTTTCAGAAACAAATTGGAAGCCATATGGTTTAAATCAAAGCGGAAGTAATTTGCCAACAGGACCTGCAGTTGTTTTAGTTCATATTGCGAGTGTTTGGGTTCCATTTACAAATGAAGCAAAAGAAGCAATTGCGCATTACGACGAGATTATTAAAGAGATTAAATTAGCATTGCAGGAATGCGGAAGAAAATTAAGCATTTACATCCACAAGCACATTAAGGCAGCGGAACAGAGGGAAAAAATAAATTTATTTGAAAAATATATTCCAGAATTATCGAATGCATTATCTAATTTGACAAATAATAAAAAAGAAATTTTGCAGGAAAAATTGCATAATGTATTAAAAAAAGAATTACCATTGTTAGAGTCTGAAAATGGTTTAGAAAATGGCAAGAAAGAACAAAGCAATTGAAGAATTGAAAGGATTGGGTGAAAAAGTAATTAAGGATTTAAATAAAAACAAAAATCCAAGCATAGAAGTTCCTATAAGAGCATTAAGCAATGTAATATTTAATGAGAAAACAAAAACATTAGAATTAGGAAATAAATTTTCAAATAGGCTTTTCTTTAATATAGCCCACGCTAAAAAATTTTTGCAAACTATTGAGATAGCAAGCATAAGCAAGAATTTGATTGAAGAAGATAAACATGCAAGCCTAAGAGATGTCTTTTATATGGCTAAGAGAACAGTTCCAAATACGAACGTTAACATTGTTGATGAACAAAATGAAAGTGATGATATTATAGAAGATTTGGAATTAATCACAGGAGATTCTAGAGAACAATTAAATATTAACGCAAATAAAAATGGAAGTGTTGTTGGAAAAGTTACAATAGAAGATTCTGGAGATATTATAAGATGGGATAAACTAGGAAGCGGTGGATGGAGTATTCCGAGCAATGTTGAAGAAATTAAATTCAAAAAAGTTGATGCAAAATATATTATTTATATGGAAAAAGCAGCTGTTTGGGAAAGATTGAATGAGGATAAATTTTGGGACAAGCAAAATTGCATAATAATCAGTTCGCAAGGCCAAACAACAAGAGGGATAAGAAGATTATTGCAAAGATTATATGAGGAATTTAAACTTCCAATTTATGTTCTCTGTGATTTCGATGCGTATGGATTTTACATCTATTCTGTATTGAAATACGGAAGTATTAACTTAGCACATGCATCAGAGCATATGGCTATACCAAGCATCAAATATTTAGGAATTACATCAGACGATATAGAGAAATATGATTTAAAAAAACATTTTATTAAATTAAAAGATCATGATTTATCAAGATTGAAACAAATAGCAGACTACGAATGGTTTAAAGACAACAAGGCATGGCAAAAAGAAATTAAAACAATGAAGCAGTATGGTGCAAAAGCAGAAATTCAAGCACTAAGTTCTAAAGGAATTAGCTTTATTTCAAATATTTATCTTCCTGAAAAAATAAGACATAAGGAATTTATTGATTAGCTATTTTTATTGCATTTTCAGATAAGCTATAATGCGTGTTATTGGTGTTTTAGGAACTTGGGTAATGGGTCTAATGCCAATGCTAGGAACAATTTCAATGATAACACTCGCTTGTTTGGAATGATCTTAACTAAGTTATGATTTATCATGAAAACTTATAATAATATTTACCCAAAACTTTGTTCATTTACAAATCTATATTTAGCTTATAGATTAAATTTATATACTCTCTATTATTATTTTAATTGCCCTGTTCCTTAAACTTGCAGATTAAAAAATGAGAGCAAGAGAATAAACAGGGCTACAATTTTAGAAACCTTTTTAAAAGAATTTCTTAATGTTTTAATTAAATGTCCCGGTAGCTTAACCTGGTGGAGCTCGCGGCTGTTAAAATTTATAGAAACCGCGTGGTTGAGGGTTCAAATCCCTCCTGGGACGTATAAACTTATCTTAAATTTAATTCTTATGAAACCGCAAAACGAATTTTTAAATTGATTTGGGAAAAAAAGTTTCAAGCCAAATACAGAATAAAAAGTTTATGCATAAAATCTTGATTTTTACAAAGATAAAAAATTAATACCTCTCAAAACATTTATAAATTATCTACAAATCTTTAATTCTTATGGGGCTGTAGCTTAGACAAAGATTTAATCTTTGGAGCAACCTGGCTGGAGCACTCGGCATTAAGGGTGAAACTGATAGCCAAGGTTAGAGATCGAGAGATAAAAAATTTTACTCGAAGTCGGAAGTTCAAATCTTCCCAGCCCCACTTTACAATAACAAATCTAATTCATAACATTTTTATACTTCTAAATCTTGTTAAAATTAACAAAAAGGAGGTTTTTTATAATGGCAATGATGAAAAAAGAAATGGGGATGAAAGAAGGATGCAATTGTCCGCACCATGGTATTTTTAGATGGGTAATTCTTATTGTTGGTGTATTATTTTTATTTAGAGATCTAGGTTGGTGGGACTTTTGGAATATCCAATGGTGGACTATATTGTTCTTAGTAATAGGTTTGACTAGCGGATGTAAGTGCTGCGGTAAGAACTGGTGTTAATTTTTCCTTTTTTTTCTTTTAATTTATTTAATACATTTGCTATTAAAATTCATTGAATAACTGCCCCGTTATCAATGTTTTTTTCTGGAGCAATTAAAATAACTTTTTCATCTTTTACAGCAGCTAAAATCATTCCCTCACTTTTAATTCCTCTTAATTCTTTCTGCTCCAAATTAGTAAAAATAACGACTTTTTTATTCAACAATTCTTTTTTAGTATAATGATTTTTTAAACCAGCAACAATTGTTCTAATTTCATCCCCAATATCAACTTTTATAACCAATAATTTATCAGCATTGGGATGATCATTTACCTCTAAGATTTTTCCCACTTTCAAATTCATTTCTTTCCAATTATTGAATGATATCATTTTTATTATTCAAAATAAACTTATTTAAGTCATTAAAAACCTTTTCATACTTATCTGTTTTTGTATATTGCTTTAAAAAATCAGTCATTCCTTTATCGTTTAATAATTTAGAGCATAATAAAGCATAATCATAATCATGGCTTTTAAAAGCATAATCTAATTCTTCCCTTAATTTCTTTTCAGCCATTTCTTTATTTTTTGCTAAAGCATAACTTAAAACACAGTTAACCATGAAAGCTAACCCATTATAATACAAAAATTTTTCCCCGTAACTTTCATATATTTTCTTTTTTTGCTGTTCATTAAACATAGAAGTATTTACATTATTTATTCCTTTTTCTCTCATTAAATTATGCAATAATTTTATTTTGTTTTCATCTAATAAATACATTTTTAACCCTCAAAAAATTTAGTCACTTTTGAAGTTTTAATTCTCAAATCTTCTATTTTTTTATCTTCTAATTTATTAAATAAAATGTATGGCTTGTTTATTCTACCATAAAAATTAAATTTTCCTATTTTTCCAAAATCTTTTTCGTTGCAATTTAAAATTTCTAATATTTTTTTTGATGATTCTGGAGTAAACGGTTGAATTAACAAAGCTAAATCCTTACATAAATTTAAACAAATAAATAAAACTTCCTGATCTTTATTTTTCCATGGTTCTTTTTCTTGGAAGTATTTGTTTCCCAAATCGGATAATTTTAATATTGACTCTAAAGTTTTTTTTAATTCGACTTTTTCAAAAGAATTAATTATAATTTTAATCTCATTTTTTATTTTCTTTACTAATTCTTTATCTTTAAAATTTGTTTTTTTCACTTCAGAATTATTTTTATTATATATGAAAGTTAAAGTTCTATTTATGAAATTGCCAAAGTTTCCGACTAATTCCTTATTTACCCTTTCTTGAAATGATTTCCATAAAAATTCAGTGTCAGAGTTTTCAGGTATTATAAATGTTAAATAAAATCTCCAATAATCAGCATCTAATTCAGAATTAATTAAATTCTCGCAAAAAACACCATGCCCTTTGCTTTTGGAAAATTTCCCATTTTCATAGTTTAAATATTGCAAACCAACAACATTGTAAGGCAAATTATAATCTCCATTTGCAATTAACTCACCAGGAAATAACAAAGTATGAAAAGGAATGTTATCTTTACCTATAAAATTATAAATTTTAGAATTTTTATTTTTCCAATAATCTTGCCATTTATCCTTATCCCACTCTTTTGTTGAACTTATATATCCGATAGCTGCTTCTGCCCAAACATAAAAAACTAAATTTTCAAAACCCTTAAATGGAATTTTAACACCCCATTTTAAATTTCTCGATATGCATCTTGGTTTTAAACCTTCTTTAATCCATCCTAACGCTATACTTTTTACTTGAGGCCTCCAAGATTTACTTTTTTTAACCCAGATTTCTAATTTATGAGATAATTTGGTTAAATCTAAAAATAAATGTTTTATTCTTTGAAATTCTATATCTTTTTTTTTACAAATAATGCAATAAGGATTTTTTAATTGGATTGGATCAAGGACATTGCTGCATCTTTCACATTGATCTCCACGAGCAGTTTCATTGCCACAGATCGGGCAAGTCCCTTCTATATACCTATCTGCTAAGTTTAATTTGCAATTTTTACAATATGGTGTTTCTAAATAAGATTCTTTTATGTAATTATTATCATAAACTTTTTTTAAAAATTCTTGGACTGTCTTATGATGAATTTCTTTGCTTGTTCTTGAAAAATTATCATAGCTTAAATTAAACCAATCATAAATTTCTTTATGTTTTTTGTAATAAAAATCAGCTAATTTTTGGGGTGTTGTATTATTTTTTATTGCAGCAACTTCAATTGGAGTTCCGTGCTCGTCAGTTCCACCAATAAAAATAGCATCATAATTATTTAATTTGCAATATCTAGAAAAAATATCCGCCGGCAAATGACTTCCAACAATATTTCCAAGGTGAGGGATATTATTTACGTAAGGAAGAGCCGATGTTATCAATCTTTTTTCTTTTTTCATAACCTTTTTAAAAAAACAGGTTTATTTAAATATTTGTATAAGCAGTAGTTGTATAGTGGTTAGTATCTGAGCTTCCCAAGCTTAGGACCCGGGTTCGAATCCCGGCTACTGCATGAAGCCCTGTAGTGTAGAGGCCAAGCATACGAGGTTCTGGACCTTGTGACGGAAGTTCGAATCTTCCCAGGGCTATGTTTTATATTTCTTTCTAAATTTAATTTTGAAATGGGATATACCTATCATGAATTAGTTCCAGTAGCAGTCTTATTAGATCACTCGGGTATTAATAAGGATAAATTTGTAAAGATTTTAAATTTTATCGGACTAAAAGCCCAAGAGTATTCACATTTTGATTTTATGAGATTTAGACTTCTTGCAACAAAATCGAAATAAAATACTCGGAACTTTTATAAAATCATTAAAAAATCTTAATTTTGAGCTCTTGTAGTCTAGCGGTCAAGGATTCGGCCCTCTCGAAGAAACTTTTAAAAAAGTTTCATAAAAATTGGAGAACGGCTGAGACCTGGGTTCAAATCCCAGCAAGAGCATAAATTCCAAAAGATTATTATAATGCGATAATAATTATCACAATTAAGATAGTTTTAAAATGAAATACGATCAGCACTTTTTAAATGATTTAGAATTAGCTAAAAAAATAGTTTCTTTTTTGGATATTAAGGATAATGAAAAAGTTCTTGAGATTGGTCCTGGGAAAGGAATATTAACTCAATTTTTAAAAGGAAATATTACTTTAATTGAAATTGACAAAAATTTATGCAATGAATTGAAAAATAAATTTCCCAATATGAAAATAATAAATGAAAATATTTTAAAATATAAAATAAATTTTGACAAGATAATTTCTAATGTTCCTTATTCTATATGCGAACCTTTAATGAATAAATTATTAAAAATGAATTTTAAAAAAGCAATTTTAACTGTCCCTGAAAATTTTATGAATAAAGGCGTTCTAAATTTAACAATGAATCATTTTTTTGAAATTAAAGAATTATTAATAATCCCTAAAAACTCTTTTTATCCCATTCCTAGAGTAGAAAGTAAAGTTCTTGAAATAAAACATAAAAAATTAAATGACAAAGAAAAAATATTAAGAAAAATTTACATTCAGAGCGATAAAAAATTAAAAAATGTTTTTAAAACAAATTTATTATTTAAAGAAAAAAGAATTTATCAGATGAATTTTGGTGAATGGAAGGAATTGGTAAATGAAGTGCTTATTTAAGGGTCTGTGGTCTAGTGGCTATGATATTTGATATAGCAAACACTGCTCTCACTCAGCAGAGATCTCCGGTTCAAATCCGGACAGACCCATGATAAAATTTAAATACTTAAAATAAATTCCTAAGAAAATGACATTAATAGAACCAACATCAATGGAAGAATGCGTATATTTTACTAATAGAATATTTAATGATAAAGGAAAAATAAGATGCTGGGTTTTTAGGGAGAAATGTCCTAAATGCAACAAAGGATTAATGGGCAAGCCAAGAGACCCTAAAACAGGAAGAGCTAAAATACGGGCCAAGGAATACCAATGTCCTGAATGCAAATATACCTTACCGGAAGAAGATTATGAAAATACTTTAACAGCAAATATTAAATATGTTTGCCAATATTGCAATAATGAAGGAGAATTACAAATTCCTTTTGAGAGAAAAAAAGTTAAGATAATCGATGAAATTGAATTAAAGAAAAAAACAATTGAAAGTTTAAGATTTCAATGCTCTAAATGCTTGAAAAATATTGATATAACTAAAAAAATGAAATAAAATGGGAAGCAATTTAGATTTAAGGGACCAAGTAGGTAATCCTCAAGTAAGAAGTACTTTAGGAGAATTATTTTCAGGAAAAAAAGGTTATCAAGTCAAGGAAATAATAACAATTAAATGCAGAAATTGCAAAAAAATAATTAAGAATACAGAGAAGTTTTGTTCTGAATGCGGAACTTCTGTGCAAGAAGAATTTAAGAGAAATTGCCCCTCATGCAAAAAACAATTGAAAGGCACGGAGAAGTTTTGCACGGAATGCGGAAGTAAGATTTAAGAATAATCACTATTTGTTTTAAATTCGGTTGATGGGTAGGTTTAGCCAATCTACTTTAATGTTTTCTTGTTATTTTAATCCATATAAATTTAAATGATTTAAAGAATATCTTAAATAAACCTAAAAATCTTAATTAATTTATTTTACAGCTAACTCAATATCTCTATCTTTAATGGTAGTTCTTTTGGAATGATTTGCAAATCTTACAGCTTTCTCCCCAATATTTAAAGCAATTTTCTCTAACTCCTTTCTTAAAGATTCTTTTGCATTGTCAGAAACTCTTTTAGCTCCTGATCTTTTCAATAATCTTTCCATTGCAGCTAAAGCCAGAATTCCTTCGTTTGTCATATTACAAAGAAATTAAACTAATATAAAAGCTTTACCAAAACCTTTATAAATCTTTTAAAAAACAAAAATCTTACCCTACTGAATAAATAAAATAAGAATATTATTTTATAATAAGCCGCTGATTCTAAAGGCGAAATGGTCATACGTCTTCAGACCAAAGATTTAGAATAAAGAATACAAAATGGGAAGAGCACATAAATCTAAAGCAGGAAGTATGCAATACTGGCCTAGAAAGAGGGCTAGAAGAATTTATCCAAGAGTAAGAGCTTGGGCCGATATAGAAACAACTAATTTGCTCGGTTTTCTTGGATATAAAGCAGGAATGACTCATGTTCAGTTGTTAGAAAATAATCCATTTATAAAACAAGGAAAGCTTAAAGCATTTGCCTGCACAATAATAGAATGCCCCCCATTAAAAGTTTTAGGAATAAGATTTTACAAAAAAACAAATTACGGCATAAAAACAACATCACAAATTCTATCCTCAAATTTAAACAAGGAATTATCAAGGAAAATATTCTTGCCAAAAAAAGTTAATAATAATGAAACAAAAGATTTTGATGATATAAAATTAATTGTTTACACACAGCCAAAATTAATTGATTTAAAGAAAACACCAGAAATATTGGAATTGGGAATTTCTGGAAATAAAGATGAAAAATTAAATTATGCAAAAGAATTATTGAACAAAGAAATTAAAATCAATGATATTTTCAAAGCGAATCAAAATATTGATATTCATGCTGTGACAAAAGGAAAAGGATTTCAAGGCCCTGTTAAAAGATTTGGAGTTGATTTGAAAGGTCATAAATCAGAGAAAAAAAGAAGGGCCCCCGGTAACATGGGTGCTTGGACACCAAAAAAAATATTATTTACAGTTCCGCAGGCAGGACAAATGGGATTCCATACAAGAACAGAATATAACAAGACAATTTTAAAAATAGGAAATAAGCCAGAAGAAATAAACCCAAAAGAAGGATTGCAAAATTATGGATTAATAAAAAATGATTATTTGTTAATTAAGGGATCAATTCCCGGAGCTAGAAAAAGATTAATTGTAATGACATATCCAATGAGAAACAAAAAAGAATTCCCAATGGAGTTAAAATTTATTCAAAAATGAACTTATTAAATTTAGAAGGAAAAAAAGTAAAAGAAATTAATCTGCCTAATCAGTTTAATGAGGAATATCATCCTAATTTAATTTGGCGCGCATTTATTACAATACAATCAAATAAAAGACAACCTTATGGAACAAAAGAGCATGCAGGAATGAGATACTCTGCAAAATTATCAAGAAGAAGAAGAGATTACAAAAGAAGCTATGGTTATGGAATTTCAAGAGTCCCAAGAAAAGTTTTATGGAGGAGGGGAAGCCAATTTGGATTTGTAGGGGCAGAAGCCCCGGGAACTGTTGGAGGAAGAAGAGCCCACCCCCCAAAAGCAGAAAAAATTTGGGATAAAAAAATTAACATAAAAGAGAGAAGAAAAGCAATAAGAAGCGCATTAAGCGCAACATTGAATAAAGATTTAGTTTTAAAAAGAAATCATCAAATTCCAATTTTATATCCTTTAATAATTGAAAATAAATTTGAAGATATTTCAAAAACAAAAGATGTTATTAAAATATTGGAAACAATAGGATTAAAAAAAGAATTATCAAGGATAAATATAAGAAAAGTAAGGGCTGGAAAAGGAAAAAACAGAAGCAGAAAATACAGAAATAAAACAGGCCCATTAATAATTGTTTCAAAAAAATGCAAATTAATTGAATCTGCAAAAAATATTAATGGAATAAATATTGTTCCAGTAAATTTAGTTAATGTTGAATTGCTTGCCCCCGGTTCGCATGCAGGAAGATTAACACTGTATACCGAAGCAGCAATTGAAAAAATGGAGAAAGAAAATTTATTTATGTAAAATGGAAAATAAATTAGAAGATAGAATAAATAAATATAGTAAAGGTTATTGAATTAAAATGCAAGCTGTAAAATATCCAATATCAACTGAAAAAGCAGTAAGATTAATGGAATCGGACAATAAATTAATCTTTGTAGTTGAAAGAAAGTCAACAAAACAGGATATAAAAAAAGACATTGAAAAATCATTTAATGTTAAAGTTGTTAAAGTAAATACTTTAATCACACCATTGGGATTAAAAAAAGCTTACGTTAAATTGTCAAGAGAAACGCCTGCAATTGATGTTGCGACGAAATTAGGATTAATGTAAAGATGGGTAAGAGAATTATAACACAAAGACGAGGAAGAGGTTCGCCTAGATATAGGGCTCCAAGCCATAATTTTCAATATGAAATTAGTTATCCAAAAACAAATGAAGCATTGCGCGGAAAAGTTATAGAAATTGTAAAAGATCCTTCAAGAAGTGCGCCAACAGCATTGATACAGTTTAATGATAAATCTAAAATAGCCTTGCCAGCCCCTTTAAATATAAGAGAAAATGACGAAGCAAATTATAATTTAAATGAAAAATTAGATATATTATCAATCTTGCCCTTATCGCAAATTCCAGAAGGCACTGAAGTTTTTAATATAGAAAATAATCCTGGAGACGGCGGAAAATTTTGCAGGGCGGCCGGAACATCAGCAAAAATAATTTCAAAAACAGAAGAATTTGTTTTGGTAAGATTACCTTCAAAAAAACAAAAAAAATTTAGTCCGCAATGTAAAGCAACAATTGGATCAATTTCTGGAACAGGAAGATTGGAAAAACCAATGTTAAAAGCAGGAAAACATCATCATGCTATGAAGGCCCATAATAAATTATATCCAATAACATCAGGAGTAGCAATGAATGCCGTTGATCATCCATTTGGTTCAGGGCGTGGAAGGCATGTTGGAAAGCCAAAGACAGCTCCAAAGAATGCACCGCCTGGAAGAAATGTAGGAATGATAGGCGCAAGAAGAACAGGAAGGAAGAGATAAAATGGCTAAAATTTTTACTTATCGTGGAAAAACAATTGAAGAATTAAAGAAAATTGATTTAAATGAATTTATGCAATTAGTCCCGGCAAGACAAAGAAGAACTCTTAAACATGGATTTACAAATGATCAAAAAAAATTATTGTTAAAAATTGATAAATTTATAAAAGGAGAATACAAAAAACCAATAAAAACGCATTGTCGTAATTTAGTAATTTTGCCAAAAATGATAAATTTAACAATTCATGTTCACGCTGGAAATAAATTTGTTCCAGTAATAATTTCGCCAGAATCTATTGGGATGTTTTTGGGTGAATTTGCATTGACAAGACAAAAGGTAGAACATTCTGCGCCAGGAATTGGAGCAACAAGATCAAGTGCAGCAGTCTCTGTTAAATAAAATGGAAGCTAAAGTTGACGTAAAAAATTTGGAGATTTCAACAAAGAAATCAATTGAAATAGCTAATTTTATTAAATATAAAAATTTGGATAATGCAAAAAAAATGCTGCAAATGGTAATTGAAATGAAACAGCCAGTTCCGTATAAAAAGCATAATAAAGATATTCCTCATAGGCCTGGAATGATGTCTGGGAGATATCCGATAAAAACATGCAAAAAAATTTTAGAATTATTAAACAGCTTAGGGTCAAATGCGCAAAATAAAGGTTTGTCATCTGACTTAATTATCTCAGAAGTTATTGTCAATCAAGGAAACAAGCAAATGCATTCTGGAAGAAACAGGGGAAAAAGAAAAAGCACTCATTTAAAAATTGTAGTTAAAGAAATAGAAAAGAAGGAAAATAAAAAATGATTGAAAAACAAATTGTTTCAAAAAATTTGCGTGAATATTTAATACAAGATTATGTAAAACAATATTTTCCAAGAGGAAGCTACAGCAAAATTGATTTGAAAAAAACACCTTTGGGAGAAAAAATTGTTGTTCATACTTCAATGCCGGGATTAGTTGTAGGCAGAAAAGGGGAAAATATTTCAGAATTAACAAAAGCTTTGAAAACAAAATTTAATATGGAAAATCCCCAAGTTGAAGTTAATGAAATTATGGAAGTTAATTTAGATCCAGCTTCAGTTGCGCAAAGAATTGCATCTTCCTTCGAGAGATATGGTCCAAAAAGATTCAAATTGATTGGATATAAAGAATTGCAAAATATAATTGATGCAGGCGCTTTAGGTGCTGAAATTATAATTTCAGGAAGAGGAGTTCCGGGAAGCAGAGCAAAAAGCTGGAGATTCCAAGCAGGCCATTTAAAAAAATCAGGAGATATATCTGAAAACCATACTAAGAGAGCAATTGCTGTAGCTAACCTTCAATCAGGGACAATAGGAATTCAAGTAGGGATATTAACACCAGATGTTATAATGCCAGATGAAATCAAAATTAATATTATTAAGCCTCAAATTATTATAGAAGAAAAAAAAGACGAAGAAATTAAAGAAGAACCTAAAATTGAAATAAAGGAAAAAAAGACAAGAAAAAAGAAAAAAACAGAAGAACAAAAAGAAAATGAAGAAAATTGAGCTTAAGCAGTTGAATAATGAACAATTAAAGGAAAAATTAGTTGATTTAAGAAAAGATTTAATAAGATTGAATACTCAAAGGGCAACAAAAACAGTTCCTGAAAATCCAAGCAATATTAGAAATTTAAAAAGAAACATTGCTAGAATATTTACATTATTAAAACAAAAGAATAAATCGGAGGTAAAAGCGAACAAGAAATGAGCCAAATCTGTCCTAAATGTGGACTTGCAAAGGATATTTGTGTCTGTGAAACAATAGCTCTTGAATCTCAGATAGTGAAGGTAAAAGCTGTTAAAAGAAGATTCGGAAAATTGATAACCATGATAGAAGGCATAGATGACAAATCAGTTAACCTAAAAGAAATCGCAAAAAAACTTAAAGAAAAATTTGCATGTGGTGGAACTGTAAAAGACAAGGCGATTGAATTGCAGGGAAATCATGTGTCTCAAGCTAAGCAAGAGCTGATAAAATTAGGCTTTGATGAAAACAGCATAAAACTGGAGTAAGTTGAAACAAAAAATAATTATAGGGAGTTTGATAGGAAAATTTATCAGAATATCAGATTCAAAAAATAAATCCTTAACAGGATTAGACGGAAAAATAATTGATGAAACAAAAAATACAATCACATTAAAAACAAAAAATAAAGAAATAAAAATAATAAAAAATCAAATAAAAATATAAAATGAAAACAAAAACGATTGGAATTGAAGTAAATTTGCCTAAACAGGAATGTAACGATTTTCATTGTCCATTTCATGGCAGTTTGAAATTACACGGTAGAATTTTTCAGGGAGAAATAAAGAAAACAGACGCTAATAAATCTGCAACTGTTGAATTTTTAAATTTTTATTATCTGCCAAAATATGAAAGACATGAAAAAAGAATTGCAAGATTAAAAGTTCACAATCCGCCATGCGTAAATGCTAAAATTGGTGATTATGTTAAAATAATGGAATCAAGACCAATTTCAAAGACAAAAAAATTTGTTATAGTTGAGGTTATAAAAAGATGAAATCAGTTGGATCAAGAGTAACAAGAGGATTGCCATTTGGCTCAAGATTAGAAGTCTGCGATAATTCAGGTGCTAAAATAATAAGATTATTTGGTGTTAAAGGGAATAACACAAAAAAAGGAAAGTATCCTGCTGCAGGCGTCGGTGATCTGATTTACGCTTCAATTATTAAAGGAAAACCAGGAATGAAATCAGAAACAGTACTAGCCGTAATTGTCAGGCAAAGAAAGGAATACCGAAGAGAATCTGGAGAAAGAATAAAATTTGAAGATAATGCAGCAGTTGTTTTAAAAGATGATAAAGGAAATCCGAAAGGGACCATATTTAAAGGTCCAATTGCAAAGGAAGCTACCTTAAGATGGCCGGGAATAGCAAAAGTAGCTTCAATCGTGGTATAAAATGGAAAAATTATTTTCAAAATCATGGAAATCTAGCAAACAAGCTAGGAAGCAGAGGAAATATTTGTATAATTCTCCTTTGCACATTAGAAGAAAATTTGTTTCATCTTTATTATCAAATGAGTTAAGAAAGAAAATTGGGAAAAGAAATATTCCAATTTCAAAAGACGATGAAGTTAAAATATTAAGAGGACAATACAAAGGAAAAATAGGGAAAATAACAAGAGTAAACGTAAAAAAAATCAGAGTTTATGTTGATCAAGCTTATAGATTAAAACTAGACGGAAGCAAGTCATACTACCCAATACATCCGTCTAACTTGATGATTATAAATTTAAACTTAAAAGATAAGAAAAGAAAGGCAAAATTAGAGAAGAAAAAATAAAATGGCAAAAAAACACTTATTTTCATTAAATGCACCGGCAAACTGGCCGATTAAGAGGAAAGAACACATTTGGGTAACGAGACCAAATCCTGGTTCACATCCATTAAACAGGTGCCTTTCTTTAAGTTTATTAATTAAAGAAATATTAGGATACGCAAAAACAGCAAGAGAGGTAAGGAACATATTAAATAACGGGGAAATCTTAATCAATAATAAAGTCATAAAAGAACCAAAATTTTCAGTTGGTGTTTTTGACATAATTAAAATTAAAAGCAAAAATGAAACATTTCTTTTATTAATCAATTCTAAAAACAAATATGAAACTAAAAAAATAAGTGGAAAAGAATCAAATTTGAAATTATGCAAAGTTATAAATAAAAAAACATTGAAAAAAGGATTAATTCAGGTGAATCTTTTTGATGGAAGAAACATAATTGTTGATAAAGATTCTTATAAAACAGGGGATACAATTATTTTAGATTTAGAAAAAAATAAAATTAATTCACATTTAAAACTAGAAAAAAATTCTATTGTTTATTTAATTGGTGGAAAATATATCGGTAATATAGGGAAGGTTGAAGATATTGTCAGCAAAAAAGGATTGCAAAAATCAAAGATTTTATTAAAAATTGATGATAAAAATATTGAGACATTAAAAGAATACGCGTTTGTTGTTGATAAGAGTATGATGGTGCAAAATGAATAATCAAGTAAATCCAATGAAACAGATTAAAATTGAAAAGATTACATTAAACATTGGAGTTGGAGAAGCAGGAGATAAATTAAACAAAGCTAAAAGAATACTGGAAAAACTGACAGATGCAAAAGCAGTTCAAACAATTACAATGAAAAGAATTCCAACATGGGGTGTAAGGCCAAAACTGCCAATCGGTTGCAAAGTAACCTTAAGAAGAGAAAAAGCCGAAATTGTTTTATCTAGATTGTTTAAAGCTGTAGAAAATAAGATTAATGTTAAAAAATTTGATAAATCTGGAAATTTATCCTTTGGAATCCCAGAATATATAGATATTCCTGGTTTGGAATATGATCCAACAATCGGGATTATAGGATTAGAAGTTGCAGTAACATTGGAAAGATCAGGTTATAGAATAAAAAGAAGAAGAATTAAAACTAAAAAGATAGCATTAAGACATTTGATTAAAAGAGAAGATGCTCAACATTTTATTAAAAATAAATTTGGAATAGAGATAATAAGCGAGGAAAAAGAATGAGTTACAGCAATTATGATAAGGCATTTAAGCAGTTAAAAATAAAACCAGTAAAGCTTAGAAAATTTATTAAGCATAACTCTCCAAAAAAAAGAACAACTGGAATTGCTCAGAGGAAATGTTCTTTATGCGGAAGGGTTGGGGCCCATATAAGCTCTTACAATTTAAATTTATGCAGGCAATGCTTTAGATTAAATGCAAAAAACATGGGGTTTAAAAAATACTCTTAAAATGACAATGACAGATCCATTATCAAGTGTACTTTCACATTTGTTTAATTGCGAAAAGGTCAGCCGGCCAGAATGTATAGTCAAACCAGCATCAAAATTAATTATAGGTGTTTTAAAAATAATAAAGGATAATAATTATATTGGTGAATTTAATGTAATTAAAAATGGCAGAGGGGATTTAATAAAAATAAATTTGCTTGGAAATATAAATAAATGTGGAACAATAAGGCCAAGATTTTCTTTCGTTTTAAAAAAGTTAGAAAAGTATGAAAAAAGATTTTTACCATCAAAGGATTTTGGAATAATAATTGTTTCTACATCAAAAGGCTTAATGACTCACATTGAAGCCAAGGAAAAGAAAATTGGGGGAAGGTTAATAGCATATGTTTACTAAAGAGAAAGCAAAGAAAATGACATTTAAGGAAGAAATAATCATCCCGGAAAATGTTGAATTAGATATTAAAGGTTCATTAATAAAAGCTAAAGGTCCGCAGGGCAACAATGAAAAAAGATTGATTAATCCAAAAATCAAAATAAGAAAAGATAATAATAAAATTGTATTAGAATCGACAAATTATACAAGAAAAGAAAAAAGAGTGTTAATGACATTTAAATCTCATTTAAATAATCTTATTAAAGGCGTTTTAAATTCTTACACTTACACTTTAAAAATATGTTCCGGTCATTTTCCAATGAACGTTTCTGTTTCTAATAATAAAGTTATAATAAAAAATTTTTTTGCTGAAAAAATTCCGAGGGAAGCAAAGATATTGCCTAATGTCGAAGTTAAAATTAATGGGGATATAGTAACTGTAAAAAGTGTTGATAAGGATTTGGCAGGACAAACAGCAGGAAATATCGAACAAGCATGCAGAATAGTTAATAGGGATAGGAGAGTATTTATGGATGGCATTTACATAACTCATAAATCTGGGAAAGTTTTAATCTAAAAATGGAAAATACAAATATATCAAAGAAGAAAAGAAAGTTTGTTAGATATAAATCTGTAAATCAAGTTAAACTAAAAGGGGGCTGGCGCAGGGTTAGGGGAATGCACAATAAAGTTAGATTAAAGAAAAAAGGCCATATTCATAAAGTCTCAATTGGTTATGGAACTAAAAAAGAAGAAAGAAATTTATATAATTCCAAATTTGATTATAAATTAATTAATAACTTAAATGATTTAAATGATCTTGATAAAAAATATATTTTAATTTCTAAATCAATTGGATTAAAAAAAAGAATTGAAATCTTAAAGAGGGCTATGGAATTAAATTTAAATGTCATAAAATTTAATGATATTAATTTATTTTTAAAAAATGCTGAAGAAAAATTAAATGAGAATAAAAAAAATAAACAAAAAAAACAGCAAAAAAAAGAATTTTACCAAAAAAAAGCTGAAGAAAAATCAAAAGAGAAAAAAGAATTAACCCCTGAAGAAAAAATAGAAGCAGAGAAAGAAGAAAAGAAAAAATTATTGGAAAGCAAATAAAATGAATCTAAGAACAAAAAGAAGAATAGCAAAATCATTGTTTGATGTTGGAAATCGAAGGATTTGGATAGATCCAGATAAATCTAAAGAAGTAAAAGAGGCTATAACAAAGAGGGACATTAAAGGTTTAATAAAAAAAGGAATAATATTTATTAAACAAGAAAAAGGACAATCTAGATTTAGATCAAGAGAAAATAGAATTCAATTGATTAAAGGCAGAAGAAAAGGAATCGGTTCAAGAAAAGGAACTAGCAATGCGAGATTATCAAAAAAATTACAATGGATGATAAGAATTAGAAATCAAAAGGAATTTTTAAGAAATTTAAAAGCAAAATCTTTAATTTCAAGAAAAATATACCGGTTATTATATAGAAAAGCTAAAGGTGGATTCTTTAGAAGCAAGAGACATATTGAAATTTATTTAAACGAGCGTAAACTAATGCAAAATGGCAACGAATAAAAAATACACAATACCATTGAAGAGAAAAAAGCTTGGCTTAACAGATTATAAATCAAGACTTAATTTAATATTATCTAAAAAACCAAGGCTAGTTGTAAGAAGATCATTAAACAAATTAACCGCTCAATTAATAATATATGATAAGAAAGGAGATAAAATATTATTTTCTTTTGATACTAAAAAATTAAAAGAATTTGGATGGAAATTTCATACGGGAAATTTACCTTCTGCATATTTGCTAGGATATTTAGTTGGTTTTGAAGCAAAAAAAATTAAACTGGCTGAAGTTGTTTTAGATATTGGATTAAATGAATCTATAAATGGATCTTCAATCTACGCTTTATTAAAAGGAGCCTTAGATTCTGGATTAAAAATACCACACGATAATCAAATTTTGCCAAGTGAAGATAGAATAAAAGGAAAGCACATAATAAATTATTATAGCAAATTATCACAGAATGATAAGAATAAACAATTTTCAAAATATTTAAAAAACAATGTTAATGTTGGAAACATAGAAAAAGATTTTGAAGACATTAAATCAAAAATATCAAATAAATACAAAAATGCCTAAAGAAGAAATTAAAGAAGAAGTTATTTTAGAAGAAATTCCAGTTGGAATTCAAAGAAATAAAGATTCAAATTTAGATAGTTGGAATCCTAAGACAGATATAGGCAAAAAAGTAAAATCAGGACAAATTACGAACATAGACGAGATTTTAAGTTCTGGAAATAAGATTTTTGAAACTCAAATTGTTGATTTTTTAATTCCAAATTTACAAAATGAGTTATTATTAATTGGGCAGTCAAAAGGAAAATTTGGCGGTGGAAAAAGAAGCATTTGGAGACAGACTCAGAAAAAAACGAGCGAAGGAAACAAGCCAAAATTCACAACATTAGCTTTAGTTGGAAATAAAGATGGTTATGTGGGAATTGGTTTTGGTAAATCAAAAGAAACAATGCCCGCCAAGGAAAAAGCCATGAGAAATGCTAAACTTAACATTATTAAAGTAAAAAGGGGATGTGGCTCATGGGAATGCGGTTGCGGTAAAAATCATTCAATTCCATTTAAAGTAGAAGGAAAATCTGCTTCTGTTGAAATAAAATTAATTCCAGCCCCAAAGGGAATAAAATTATGCGTAGAAAAAGAGTGCCAGAAAATATTGAGTTTTGCAGGAATAAAAGATATTTATTCCAAGACTTCCAAATCAAGAACAAAAATAGGTTTAATTAAAGCATGTTTTGAAGCCTTAAAAAATTTATCAAATGTAAAAATTAAATCAGAATACGTCGAGAAATTAGGTGTAAAATGAGTAAAATAGGAGTTATAAGAATCAGGGGAGAACTTAATGTAAAAAGAGAAATTAAAGATACAATGAACATGCTTAGATTATTTAATAAAAATTATTGTGTTGTAATAGATAATAATGACAATTATGTTGGTATGATTAAAAAAATAAAAGATTATGTAACTTGGGGTGAAATCAACAAAGAAACTTTTGAATCTCTGTTAAAAAATAGGGGTAGACTTGCTGGAAATAAAAGATTAACAGAAGATTATTTAAAGGAGAAATTAAAAATTTCATCCAAAGAGTTTACAGAAGAATTTTTTAATAATAAAAAATCAATGAAGGAAATCCCGGGATTAAAATTATTTTTTAGACTACATCCGCCGGTAAAAGGGTTTGAGCGCGGAGGTATAAAAAAAGTATTTAGCTTGGGTGGAGTACTTGGTTATAGAAAAGATAAAATTAATGACTTAATTCAAAGGATGATTTAAAATGATAAATAAAAGAAAAAAATTTTCTAGAATGAGAGCAAGTCATACTCACGGCGGAGGTGCAAAAAAGAAGAGAAGAGGCTCTGGCCATAGAGGTGGATTTGGTATGGCTGGTAGTGGAAAAAGAGCAGATCAAAGAAAGCCGACAATATTAAAATTATATGGACCAGAATATTTTGGAAAGCATGGATTTATCAGACCAAAAAAGATTGTGTTTAAAGTTAAAGCAATTAACATATCTGAAATTGAAAGAAATTTAGATAGTTTTATTAATAAGAATTTAATAACTAAAGAAAAAGATTTGCATTTAATTGATTTAAAAAGATTAGGATATGATAAAGTGATTGGCTCTGGAACAATAAACAAAAAATATAAAATTACTGGAAAAGTCTCAAAAAAAGCCAGAGAAAAAATTGAAAAATTAGGTGGAATTGTCGAGGAAAGCTAAATGTCTTTGATAAATAATCTATTAGCAAGTTTACCTTCAATTAAAGGGCCTTCGCAAAAATATCTTTCTTTTAATGAGAAACTTAAATGGACTGCTATAATCTTAGTTGCTTATTTTATAATGGGTGTAATTCCATTGTATGGTCTTGGAAAGAATGAATTGCAAAATTTTGAATTTCTTTCAATTATTTTAGGCGCGCAATTTGGTTCATTAATTTCATTGGGAATAGGACCAATTGTAACAGCTTCGATTGTCTTGCAATTATTAAAAGGTTCAGGAATACTGAAATTGGATACAAACACGCAAGAAGGAAGGTCATTTTTTCAAGGATTGCAGAAATTATTATCAATCTTTTTTATAATTTTTGAAGCTATAATCTATGTTTTTATGGGTGGTTTAAGCCCAGAATTAGGGTTTTCACCTTGGACATTAGTATTTCAATTATTTGTAGCAGGTATTTTGATTTTATATATGGATGAATTATTGAATAAATGGGGTTTCGGCTCAGGAATAAGTTTATTTATAGCAGCAGGAGTTGCAAGTCAAATTGTGATTGGTGCTTTCTCTCCATTGACAACTACAGGAGATTTTGCGTTTGGTTCCGATCAAGCGCCTGTAGGAAGGATTTTCGTGATGTTTATTTCATTATTTAAGGGATTGCCACAAGAAGCGTTGCTGGCATTTTTAGCTATTTTTGCTACAGTATTAATATTCTTAATCTCAGTTTATGTTCAATCAATGAAAGTTGAAATTCCCTTATCATTTGGAAAAATTCGAGGATATGGAATAAGATGGCCTTTAAAATTTATTTATACGAGCAATATGCCTGTGATACTAGTTGCAGCTTTATTAGCTAATGTACAATTATGGGCCACTTTATTGGAAAAATGGGGTCATCCAATTTTAGGAACGTTTTCAAATGGCAATCCTGTTTCTGGTTTTGTTCTTTGGGTATTTCCCCCAAATCTATTTCAAAATATATTCACTGGAAGTTTTGTTATAACTGATTTATTAAGATCCTTATCTTACATTTCATTTATGATTATTGGTTCAGTAATATTTTCGATATTCTGGGTTCAGACTTCGGGAATGGATGCTAATACCCAAGCCAAACAAATATTAAGTTCAGGCTTACAAATTCCCGGTTTTAGAAAAGATGAAAGGGTTTTAGAAAGAATTTTAAATAGGTATATTATGCCTTTAACAGTTATGGGTGCTATTGCTGTTGGTTTTTTAGCAGCAATGGCTGATGTCATGGGGGCTTTATCGAGAGGAACCGGGATATTATTGGCAGTAATGATTATTTATAAATTATATGAAGATATTGCCCAGCAACATCTCACAGATATGAATCCAGCTTTAAGGAAGGTTATGGGAAAATGAGCTTTTCGCAATCAATAAATGGATTTTTTACTTTGACTTTAGGACCTTTTATTAGTTGGAACCCCTTAATTTCATTGCTATTCATATCATTTATTTTGACATTAATAACAACATTGATTTATAAATACACAACTAACCAAGAGATGATGAAATCATTTAAAGAAGAAATAAAAAAATTGCAGGAAGAAATGAAATTATTAAAAGATAATCCAAATAAAATGATGGAAAAAAATAAAGAAATAATGGCAAAGAACATGCAGATGATGACGCAATCATTTAAGCCTTTACTTTACACATTTGTACCTTTTGGAATAATTTTTTTCGGACTTAGAAACATTTATGAACCTTTTGGGAAATTGCTATTTGGATTAAGCTGGATCTGGATTTACATCTTATCTTCGTTTGTATTCAGCATCATCTTAAGAAAAATGTTAAAAGTTTACTAAAATGCCAAGATTAAATAAAAGATCAAGAACATTTAGAAGAATTTATGTCAAAACTCCTTCGGGAAAAAATGTAATTTCATATAGAAGAAGAAAGCCAAGTAAATCGCATTGTGCTAATTGCGGAAAGTTACTCCAGGGGATTCCAAGAGAATTGCCGTATAAAATGAAGAATATGCCAAAATCTCAGAAAAGACCAGAAAGAATTTTTGGTGGAAAGTTATGCTCAAACTGCACTAAGCGTGAATTGATAAGAAGGATAAGAAAATGATTGGAAGGTTATGCCTGAAATTAACAGGAAGAGAAGCTGGAAAATATTGTGTTATTGTAAACAAGATTGATGATAATTTTGTTTTAATAGATGGAAATATTAAAAGAAGAAAATGTAATATCAATCACTTGGAATTTACTGAAAAAGTTTTAGATATAAAAAAAGATGCTTCCACAGAAGATATTTTAAATGCAATGAAAAAATCAGGAATTGGAATAGTTAAAAGAAAAGAAATAAAACAAAACAAGGAAAAACCAAAGAAAAATAGAAGTTCTAATAAACATATTAAATTAGGGAAAAAAATAAATAAAAATGTCAAAGCAAAATAGTAATGATTCACAAAAAAAATATTTAGAGTTACAAATAATAATCCAACAAATTAACCAAATTCAGGAGCAAATTTCTAACTTAAATAACCAAGTTGTTGAATTAAATGAATTAAAAAAGGGGATTAATTTAATTAAGGATGTTAAAAATAATACGGAATCATTTGTTCCTGTTGGATTTAATATTTTCGCAAAAGCAAAATTAGAAAATGCTAATGAATTGCTTGTTAATGTCGGATCAAACATTTTTGTTATGAAAAATATAGAAGAAACCATTTTTTTGATAAATTCTCAAATTGAACAGATCGAGATTATTATAAAAGAAATTGATAATAAATTGTATAGATTAGAACATGCTGGTGAATTAATACAATCTGAAATTTTAAGCGCAAATAAATAATTATATAAATTATAAATTTCTCATTAATTCTATGAAAAAAGGGAGTTATATTACAATAATATTGATTTTATCATATTTAATTTTAATGTTTATTAATAAAGAAAATTTTTTTATTGGGAAAGCAGTTAATAATCCAGATGGGGAAAGTACTTTAAGTTCTTGTACTTCGAATTGGCAATGTTCTTTATGGAACTCCTGCATAAATGGACAACAAACAAGAACATGTAATGATTTAAACAATTGTCAAAGCAGCTCTTTAGTTCTAGCAAATGTTGTTATTGATCCTAATGTTAAACCACCAACAACTAGAGTTTGTAATTGCAATCCATTATTATGCAATCCAAGCAATCAAAATCAATATTGTTATGATTATCAATGGGCTAATTGTCCTCAGAATAAAATTTGCAGTGGCGGAAATTGTATTTCAATAATTTATGCGTTAACGGCTTCTAAATCTGGAACTGGTTCTGGAAGTATAACAAGTAATATAAATGGAATTAATTGTGGTAATGACTGTAATGAAAATTATAATTCTGGAACTCAAGTCACTTTGACAGCAACATCAAATACCGGTTCTGTTTTTAATGGTTGGAACGGTGCTTGTACTGGAACAGAAAATTGTAATTTGGTAATTGATGGAAACAAACAAGTTACAGCAAGTTTTTCTACAGTTCCAACGTGTGTAAATGAATGTTCTACATCTGGAAGTAAGCAATGCTCTGGAAATGGTTATCAAACTTGCGGTAATTATGATGTTGATTCATGTCTGGAATGGAGCACTGTAACTAATTGTGTCCAGGGACAAACCTGCAGCAACGGGGTATGCACTGCATCCTGCACAGATGAATGTTCCCAAGGAAGTAAGCAATGCTCTGGAAATGGTTATCAAACTTGCGGCAATTATGATGCTGATTCATGTCTGGAATGGAGTAATATAATCATTTGTGATGGACAAACCTGCAGCAACGGGGTATGCACTGCATCCTGCACAGATGAATGTTCCCAAGGAAGTAAGCAATGCTCTGGAAATGGTTATCAAACTTGCGGTAATTATGATGCTGATTCATGTCTGGAATGGAGTAATATAATCATTTGTGATGGACAAACCTGTAGCAATGGAAATTGTATTTCTCAACAAACCACTTTAAAATCTATTATTAAAGAAGATAAATTAAAAGAAAAAAAATCAGTAACCCAAACATCAAATATAGATTTAAGCAATTGCCCAAATGGAAACAATAAATGTTCCAATAAACCAGGGTATTTATGTGACAATAAAGGCAGTTTGTTTGAAGATTCAATAAAATGCCCATGCCCAAATAATGGTAAATTTTTAGATGGATCCTGCGTACAAGTTGTAAAAGGGATAGAATCAAATGATTTAAGTATATTTGATAAATCATCAAACTTTTTATTTATTCCTAAAATAAAAATAGATGAGAATTCTAATTTAGAAAGTTTAATTGAATTAAATAATTATATAATTTATTATCAAGATATTAAAATAAATTTTAATTTTAAAGATAATAAAAAAGAATTTAAATCAGAAATTATCGATTGTTTTATAAAAAATAATATCTTTGGTTGTAATAAACCTAAAAAAGATGGGAATCTTGAAATAGAAATATTCGCTGATAATGGAAGAAAAGAATCATCCTCAATTATTTATTTAGAAATAATTCCGAAATCTTTTGGTTTTGCAAAAGGAGTTCTCGGTGGGAAAGGCTCTGAAAATAAAGCACCAGTCGCCAATGCAGGGGAAGATAAAATAGCTATAATTGGAGCTTCAGTTATTTTAGACGGTTCAAAATCTTATGATGAGGATAACAACATTCCGAACTTACCAGATAATTATGTGTGGTATGAGCATGGAAAAGAGATTGGAAAAGGAATTAATCTAAAAAAATCATTTTCTTCCGGAAATCATAAAATAATATTACAAGTTATTGATTCGGGTGGTTTAAGCTCAACAGATAGCGTTAACGTATTAATAAAATCAAGAGATAAATGCCGGGATACCAATACACTTTATTTTCCTCAAGATACCAATTGTAATAAAAAATGGCCGTCTCAAGAAGGAGAATTATTAAATTTAAATTCTCCAGGATATTCCTGTAATTTGGTAGAAGTTTGCAATGAAGATATAGACCCAATTGTTCAAGAATCAATTGATTGTTGTGACGGAACTCCTTTAACTAAAGATCAAAATAGAATAAATGCGTGTGACTTTGCAAATAGAAACTCTAATCAAAATACAAAAAAATGTCAAGCACTTTATGTAATCGAATCATTGGGTGGAAGCAGGATATATATGAAAGATTATCTTGAAGTTGAAATGTGTTGCAAAGGTGTTGAACAATTATGCAATAATGAAAAAAATTTATATTCAGCAAGGCCTTTGCCAAAAACAAATAAAGATTTATCTGATTTAAGATGCAAAAATGACCCAAATAATAATCCACCCGGAGAATGGGTATCTGATTCAAAATTAGAATTAAATAATATTGCATTGCAAGATGTCCCAACACACGTTAGCTTAAATCTTTTAAGTAGTGGCACTTGTGTGGATTATTCTTTTTCAATTACAACCTTACTTAGAAAATTAGGATACAAACAAGATGAAATTTATACAGTAGAAGCCTCTAATCACGCCTATAATCTAGTTAAATTACCTTTAGATAAAAAATATACAATTGTTGATACAACTGGAAATAATAATCCTGCAATTTTACTTGGCAAAGTAATTCAAGGGTATAAATATTGTGAAGGAATACAAAAATGTTATAATGATAATGGGCAGGCTTTGTGCCCAACTTTAGAAGAGATTTATGGTTGCGAAAATATCGAACAGAATATAGCACAAAAAAGTAAAGTAATTGGATTTAAAACAAACAAATTCTTTGATAACTTGATTAATTTAATCAAAAATGAGGTGTTAAGATGAAAAAAACATTTTTTATTTTAATGTTATTATTAATTTTTTCTGTAAATGCCCAAACAGCAAATGTAATTAAAAATTCTCCAGATTCAATTAAATTAAATGACATTTTAAAAGTTGATATAAGTATAAACAATAATTATAATATTGAAAAATCTTATGAAGTTACTGAGAAAATTCCTAGGAGTTTTATACCGATAAATCCGAATAAGCCAGATGATGTTGAAAAAAATGATGCCCTGTCAATAAATTTATATAAGTGGAGAATTACAATTCCTTCAAATAAGATAGTAACTTTAAGTTATGAAGTGAAACCAACTGAGTTAGGAGAATACACATTATCCTCAACAAAAGTAAGAGAATTAGATACAAATACAATCTTGTTAAGTGATTCAAAAAAACTTATAGTTCTATGCAAACCAAATAATATATGTGATCCGGGCGAAAATTCATTGAATTGCTATGAAGATTGTGGTTCTGGATTAGCAGACGGAATTTGTGATTATAAATCAGATGGAAAATGTGATCCCGATTGTGAAGACGAGCCCGACTGCAAAAAAGGTTCTTATAAAAACTATATTTATATTTTTTTAGGGTTAATTGTTTTATTAATAATAATTATATCTCTCATTAATATATATAAGAAAATTAAAAACCAAAGTATTTAAATTAATTTACATTATTTTATTATTATGGATTTATTGAAATATTATTCTAGAAAGGATGTTCAAAAGGCGATTTATGAAAGTTCAATTAATCGTGAAATAGCTGTAAAGTTTGGAGATAAAGGTTTTGGCAAACGTCCGGATATCTTGCAATTTGGGACAGATGTTTATGAGCTTGTTAAGCAAGGAGCCACTTCATTTAATATTTCAGAAGAGAGATGGCAAGACCCTCTATTATTAAAGATAGGTATGACAAAAAAACAATTAGATGATTTAAGAATTGGATGGGATTTATTATTAGATATTGACGGTTTGTTCGAATATTCAAAGATAGCGGCTTATCTTGTAATAGAAGCTTTAAAATTCCATAATGTAAAATCTTATTCTATTAAATTCAGCGGAAACAAGGGATTTCACATTTTAGTTCCATTTGAAACTTTTCCTTCAACATTAAATAATTTAGACACAAAAATATTATTTCCAGAATGCGCAAGGATTGTTGCAAATTATTTAAAGCATATGATAAAAGATCATTTATTAGATAATCTTTCGAAAAATCTTCCGAATGTTAAGGATGAAAAATTTGATATATTTTCTTTGGTGGATATAGATAGTATCGCGATTTCAAGCAGGCATATGTTTCGCGCACCTTATTCTTATAATGAAAAATCAGGCTTGATATCAATTCCCATAGAAGAAAAAAGCATATTGAATTTTGATAAAGAAAATGCAAAAATAGAAAATGTAGAAACTAATTTGAAATTTTTTAACTTGGAAAACATAAATCAAGGAGAATCTTCTCAATTATTAATTCAGGCTTATGATTGGTTTCATAAAACAAAAAAACATGACTTGGAAGAAGTTCAATTTATTAAAAAACATTACGAGCAATTATCAAATGCATTAGATCTGAAATATTTTCCTCCTTGCATTTTAAACGGGTTAAAAGGGATGGATGATGGGAAAAAAAGATTTTTATTTGTATTATTGAATTTTCTGAAAAATGTAGGTTATAATGACGATAATGCAAAAAAAATAATTTATGACTGGAATAAAAAAAATAAAGAGCCGTTGAGAGAAAATTATATTAATGCGCAATTAACATGGCAAAAAAAACAAAAAAATATATTGCCGCAAAATTGCCCAACAGATAAAGAAAATATAATTAATAATCAAGATAATGTTTATGTTTCTTTAGGGATATGTAAGCCAGACAATTTATGCAAGCTAATTAAAAATCCAGTAAACTATACAATAAGAAAATCAAAATTTAAGAATTAATTTTAATATACTTTTAAAATTCTCGTCATCTTGCTCGTGTTTATATTTAATTAATTTTTCTAGCAATTTTTTTTTATCAATTTTAAATTTCTTTTTTATTAATAAATTCTTTAAATTATTTGACATAATAAACTGGGAAAACTGAGTCACATTTTTTGGTTTGTTTGTTTTGTAGCATCTTTCAAAATCAATCATATTAACCTTTTTATTAATTATAATGTGTTTAAACGGATTATGCATCTCTTTTTTATTAACTTTTAATTTATCCATTATTCTACACTGTTTTAAAACATTCAAAAGAACTTTTTTTATTTCTTTTTTGTTATTTTTTTCAATAAAATCTATAATAAAATTTCCTTTTATGAATTTATATTTAAAGTAATCTTTTCCATATTTAATTAATTTAGGCCCAATATTATATTTATTAAGTATTTTTAACCATTTAACCTCATTTTTTATTCTTATATGTTCTGCTTTTTTTATAATATATTCTTTATCTAGATATATTTTACCACGTTTTCCTTTGGAATAATACTTCATTTTGTTTATAGAAATGTTTTTAAATTACTTAAATCTATTGATAAAAATGAAAAAGTGGGTGATTTATCTATTTATTATTCTTATATCTAGTTTAAGTGTTTTTGCTTATTCTAAAGATATTTCCTTAAAATGGCTTCTTAATGCAAATAATATAAAATGGTCGGAAGGTGCAATAGACGAAAAAGCATTTTCATTATTGGCTTTAAACTCAAATGATCAGAATACAGAAATTATAAATAATATTTTGTTACAGAGAAAAGACCCCCTTAATTGTTATCCAAAGGGCAATTGTAATGTTAAAGATACCGCTTTAATGGCCTTGGCATTGAAATCTTCTAATCTAAATATAACAGGATTATTATCTTGGTTAGATTCAACATTGACAAAAGCTCAAATTTCTAATTGGTATATTCAAATAAAAACAGATAAAACTGGAAACTGTATTTTAACTTATGATCAAATTAACGATGAAGCTTACAAAACAAAAAAAATATTTGTGAATGGAACTGAAAAAATAAAAATTGACAATAAATTAGTTGACTGGATTAGCGTTGAAAGAGATTTGCAGGCTGTTTTGGATAAACCTGTTGAAAATATTGAAGTTGATTGCACCCAGATAAATGATCAAGATATTGTTATTTCATTATTAAGAATATTGAACAATGAAAATGATTTTTATATTATCCAAGAATCGCAGTCAAGCGTAACTGATTTAACGATAAACAATGCATGCTACCCTAGCAAAAAAGGTGGTGTCTGTAATGAAGAATCTTCATTTTACACAGCTTATGTTTTAAATGAATTAGACAATAATAATATTAAGGTTCTTCCTTATTTGTTGGACAAAGCAGACACAAACTTAGAAAACTCAATTTTATATAAGATTACTAATGATCAAAAATTTGCAGATTTTTTAATAAGCAAGCAGAATAAAAAAGGATATTGGGATAATCAAGATATTTATGGAACATCATTTGCAATAAATGCGTTAAGAAATTCTAATTATCAAGAAAAAATAGAAAATTCTACAGAATGGCTTAAATCAAAACAAAATGCAGACGGCTCATTTGGAAATGTTAAAAATACAGGTGTAGCAATTTATTTAGCTTTAACAGAAGATTATTCTATCATAGGTGATGATGGGAATAATGAATCAGATTCTAATGAAACAGAAGATGGAGACAACTCACAGGAAAATTGCCAAAGTGATATAGATTGCAGTAACCCAGATAACCAATATTGCGATGAAAATACAAATATATGTTTACCAAGGGAAATATCTGGTTCAGAATGTGAAACAGACTCAGATTGCACCAAAAGTGATGAAAAATGTGAAAATGGAATTTGCAAATCAAATGAAGTTACAGAAGATAATCCAGAATGTGAAACAGACTCAGATTGCACCAGAAGTGATGAAAAATGTGAAAATGGAATTTGTAAATCAAATGAAGTTACAGAAGATAATCCAGAATGTGAAACAGACTCAGATTGCGCTGGAGAAAATGAAGTGTGCATAGAAAATCAATGTAAGATAAATGTTACAGAAAAAAAAGGTATTTCTTTATGGGTTGTTTTATTAGTGATAATTGCAGTCTTGGGAATTGGAGGTTACTTCTTTTACACTAAAGTTTTAAAGAAACCAGGCGATAGAAAACCAAATTCATCTTATTCTTTCGAGCCATCATTTTCTAATAAACAAACATCTCAGAGAATAATACCTCAAAAACAACCTCAAAAATCCTATAGAAGAACAAACACAGATCAAAGATTGGAAACTGAATTGGATAAATCAATAAAGGAAGCTGAAAAATTATTGAAGAAATAACATTATGAAAAAGATATTAATTTTATTGTTATTTTTAATGCCGATTGTTTATGCTCAAGATATTAAGATAGATCTTGCAAAGAATAATTATAACTTATATGAAACTTTACAGGCAGATATAGTGTTTAATTTGTCTTTAACAGAGAAAATAACGGCTTCTAATTTTGGTTTAATTGATAAGTATAACGAAACAATTCCAATATCTATTTTTTTAGAAAAATTATCAAATAACAATTATTATGTTTATTTTAACATTCCAAAATTAAATAGCGATACTTATTATTTTATGATTAAGGATATAAAATATCTTGATAACATATTAAAGATAACATCTAAAAAAAATGAATTTTATTTAAATAATTTAAGTTCAGTTTCAATATTTCCTGGGATTTTTAACAATAAAACTTCCGGAAATCTAAAAATAATAAATAATGGCTATGAAAAAAATATTACTTTAACAGCTGATAAAATTGGTTTATCTGAAAAAATAATTTTAAAGAATGATTTTAATATTAATCTAAATTTTCCAAAAAATATAGAAGACTTTAATATAAGATTAGATTATGAAAATAATTATTACTTAATTCCAGTTTATACTTATAAAGAACAAATAAAAATAAATAATTTTAATTTAGAAAATAAAACAATATCAAAAAATGAAAATAAATCAGAAGAAACTATTAATAAAAAAGAACTAAATGGGTCAATTATTTTATTGAACTCAACATATGGAACAAATTTCAACTCAAAATTCGATTTAAAAAAGGAGTCTATTGTAAGAGGTCATTTTTATATAAAAAATAACCTCAATTATGATATTAAAAACGTTGAATTATCTTTAACGGGAAATATTAGAAATATTATTAAATTGTATTCCCCATTTATTCCAATCATAGGACAAAATGAAACAGTAATTCAGTACATAAAAATTAATGAAAATCAAAATCCAGATAAATTAGAGTATAAGGGGAAGATAGAAATCAAATCGAATAATACCTTGTTAACTTATTTGCCTTTTGAAATAAACTTTATTGAGAAAAACTTAATTAAAAATAATCTCACAAATCTAACCGACTTAAAACAAGAAAATAAAAAAGATAATAAAATTCAGAGTAATAAAATAAACAATCAACAACAAATTAATAAAGCAAAATCAAATAAAAAAATAATTATAATTTTTATATTGTTTATTGTTTTTATAATTATTGGATTTATTTATTATTTAATGAAAAAACCAAAAAGTAAAACCTTTGATGAATTTTTAAACAAAAAATAATCAATTTTCTTGTTTATTTTCATTCTTCTTTTTCATTGTCATATTTTCAGCTTGCAGGTTCTTTACAACCATATCATATTCATGCAATCTTGCTAGCAAATCATTTATAAAACCAGCAAAGTCCATAGATTTAAAATTTAATTGCTCCGGTTCAAGAATCTCTATAGAGCTCGGCATAAATTCAAAACAAAAAAGTGTTAATCTATTTATGTCTTCAAATTTTATTTCTATTTCTGAAAAAACACTCCAAAACCCAGTTAATTTGTCTTTTAATTCAACGCTCTCAAATATCTCTGACTTTATAACTTCAAAGTTTTCCTTTAATTTTTCCACAACTTTTTTCATTACTCCTTCAATATGATCTTTTGGAAAACCAGCTACTTCTATCACTGCCCTAGTCCATATTTTTTCCATAGTATTTTATCTTTAACTAAATTTATAAACCTTTTCTAAAAATTGCAAAAATCACAATAGCTAGCAATATTATTAAAATATATTGGATGGAATTTTTTGTTTTTAGATCACTTGATTCATATATTATTCTTCCTTGAATTTTATTTGTTAAATTTTCTTCTTCTATTTCATTTTCTAAAATCTTTATATTTGTTGTAAAATCATCTGCCCTCTTATTTTCTTCCTTAAAATTTATCTTTAATTTATATTCTCCCGGCAGAGTGTGCAAATCTAATTTATTATCTAAATCAATTATAGCTGAACCTTGAGAAGGTATATTTAATTTTTTTATTTCTTTTTCTTGAGATATCATATTTCTTCCTTTGTAAATATAACTTGAAATTTCTATATTTTTACCTTCCGTGGAATTATTATTTATCTTTAATTTTATCTTTACTTCATCACTCGCATTAACTTCATTTGGAATTTCTAATAATTCATAGCTTACATCATTAACCTCTTTTTTGGTTTCTTTTTCTTTTTTTATATTGCATAATTTTTCATTTATCCCATTTACTTTTATTTCTTTTTTATCAATTGAATCAATGCCATCAACAATTATGCTATATTTCCCATCTTCATAATCATAGTCACAATTATTTTTTAAAGCTAAAGGAATATTTATCGTATAATTTTGGAATTTTCCGTAAATATTAAAATTAGTTACTCTGCTAATTTTATTATCTTTATTTTCAACCCATGCTTCAATTGCATTTTTGCTTGTATTTCCTTTGTAAATTTCTAATCTAACTTCAAATTCGTCTCCAAAACTTGCTTCATTGTCATTTCCCAAATAAATATTTTCTATTTTTATTATGCTTTTTCCCTTGTTAAATAAAACTTCATCGATATTTTCTTGATTTGGACTTGGCGTTAATAATTTCCAATAGTTTCCAATTTTGCTCCAAGATAACCCTTCTTTTGAATTGCTGTAATAAACTTCGTCAATTAAAGAGTTATTATAATATAATTTTATTTTATCTTCATCATTGTTCAATAAACCCGAAAAACCATTCATATAAACTGTTAAAAATCCATTTGGTTGTATTATTGTTGTGGTTGTATGGGTATCATCAATTTTTAATTTATGTACATCATCACTAAGATATAACCCATTAAGATCTAAACTTTTTCCCCCGGGATTATAAATTTCAACAAATTCCCCATTGGGCATTTGAGAATTATCATCCCCAATTGGATCTGGTAAAAATTCATTTATTTTTAATTTAGTATAATCCTGATCAAATTTTTCAGGCAGTATTACAACTAATTTAGATTTTAGATTATCTTCTAAATTGTCATCATTACACTCCGGAAATATTTTTCCCTTTATCAAATAAATTCCCTCATCTAAATTTGGACTTAAGATGGTGGTTGTATGCTGATTAGTTATTTCTTTTGTATAATTATCATAATCTTTTAATATAACTTTATTTATATCTTCTATCCATCTTATCAAAGTTACATTGGTTTTATTTCCACTTATTCTTTCAATTTTATATTTAAATTCAAAATCCTCTTTGTTATCAAAAATATCATTTGAAATAATATCAACTTTCCAATCACAGTCATTTGTTAAAGAATCGATATTTATGGCTAAAGAAATCATAATTAAGATAAGAAATAACCCAAATCTCATTGAAACTAATATATTCTTTAGAGATTTAAATTTATTGTTTTATTAATTCCTCAAATTTTAACCCGTTTTTCTCTAGAAATTCCAAAGAAGCAATTAAAGTTCCATTTTTCTTGCTTTTTTCAAGTTTATCTGGCTGAATAAAATACCACCCAAAATTATTGAATCTTAAGCCAATCCAAGGCTCTGCTCCAAATTTTTTGCTGAATTCAATTAATTCTAAAATTTGTTCCGGTTCCAAATATTTAGCTTTAGTTTTAATTGATTTGCATTCTATTGCTAAATATCTTTTTCCATTTGCAACCAATAAATCAGGACTTGGCAAGGGGGTTGAACCGCTTCCAGGCATTCTGCATCCAGCAAAATTATTATCCCAAAACATTGACAAAAGTTCTCTTTCAGCTCGACTTCCTTTATCTTTTTGACTCATTTTACATCAATGATCTTATGAAACAAAAAGCCTTTTATAAACCTTTTTTTTAAAATAAATATGATTAAATGGAACAAGAAAAAATTAAAATTGACTTATGATTACGAACATTTTGAATTTAATTATAAGTTTAAATATTTAATTGAAGAAAGAAAAACAAAATATAACAATATAAAAGTTTTATATCATAGTGTTTTAGGAAAAATTATTTTGATTAATAATGATATAATGTCAAGCGAATTTGATAAAGAATATGATAAATTAATAATTGAATTAATGCCAAAGAATGTAAAAAATGTATTAATTCTTTGGGGTGGAGATTTATCGCTTGCTTTTGAACTGCAAAAAAGAAAATCTGTAAAAAACATTAATGTTGTAGAGATAGATAAAGGAGTTATAGAAATCTATAAAAAATATTTTAATTATAATACTAAATTAAATAAAAAATGCAGAATTATAATAGAAGATGCATTTAATTACATTAAAAATATAAATATTAAACCAGACATTATAATCGATGATATGACTACAAATCCGATTAATGCGAATTTTAATTATTATAAATTTATCGCAAAAGTATTCCCTAAAACATATATTATAAGCCAGACAGATACAAAAAATTATATTTACTTTGAAAAAATATTAAAAAAAATAAAAAAATTTACAGATGATTTTTTTATAAAAGAAGGATTTGTAAAAACTTATTTAGAAAATTGGACATTTATAAAATACAGAATTAAATAAAAAACTTTTCATAAGTCTCTTGATTGAACAGTAGCACGTTTATTCTCTTCAGCTCTTTTGACTGCATCTGAAATTAATGCTTCAACTCTTTCGCTTAATCTTTTCGCAAAATCTTCAGACATATTTCTAACCTTATTCTTCCCGTATTTTAGAACAACTTCTTTTAATCTGCTTCTTACAACCAAGGATTCTTTCATGATTTTAATAATTTAAACTAATATATAAACTTAATTCTTCATCATTGGAAATAAAATAACTTCTTTAATCGAGTTATTATTTGTTAAAACCATTGTTAATCTGTCAATTCCAATTCCAACTCCACCAGTAGGGGGCATTCCTTGTTCTATTGCACGAACAAAATCTTCATCCATTGGATTTGCTTCTTCAAAACCGGCCCTTAATTCTTTAGCTTGTTCCTCTAACAATTTTCTCTGTATTATTGGATTATTTAATTCAGAGTAGCCGTTGCTCATTTCCATTCCAGAAATAAACAATTCAAATCTTTCAATTAATTCTTTATTTTTTCTGCTTCCTTTGCATAAGGGAGTTGTTTCTCTTGGATGTTCTATAATAAAAGTCGGCTGTATCAAATGTTCCTCGCAAAAATGCTCGAATAACAATTGAATTACCCACCCTCTTGTTAATGTTCCTTGAAATTCCAATTTATATTTATCCTTTAATTTGAATAATTCTTTATCATTTAATTTATCAACCTCTATTTTTCCATAAGTTTTAATTGCATCTTTCATTGTCATAATTTTAAAAGGCGATTTTAAATCGATTTTATTGTTATCAAATTCAATAATTTCTTTATTTCCAATTGATTTATTCGCATTAATTATTATTTTCTCAGTTAATTTCATCATTTCATTATAATCGGCATAAGCTTGATAATATTCAATCATTGTAAATTCAGGATTATGTATTGTATCAATGCTCTCATTTCTAAAGTCTTTGCTCATTTCATAAACTCTATCAAAACCTCCGACAATTAATCTTTTTAGAAAAAGTTCATCTGAAATTCTTAAGTAAGCGTCTCTTTTTAAATCATTTACATGCGTTTTGAACGGTTTTGCATTTGCTCCGCCGTAAATAGTTTGCACGATGGGGGTTTCAACTTCAACATAATCTTCTTTGTTTAATGCCTCTCTTACCGAATTTATTATCTTGAATTTTTTTATGAATATTTCTTTAACTTCCGGATTAACAATCAAATCAACATATCTTTTTCTGTATCTTTCTTCAATGTCTTTTAATCCATGATATTTATCTGGCAATGGTCTCAAGCTTTTAGTTAATAATTCTAATTTTTTAACTAAAATTGTAATTTCTCCTGCTTTTGTCCTGAATACACTTCCTTCTATTCCAATAATATCTCCCAAATCTAATAAATTGAATATTTCAAATTCTTTTTTTGTCATTTCTTTTTCATTTATAAAAAACTGGATTTTTCCCTTAAAATCCTGCAAATGTCCAAATCCAATTTTTCCCATTGGCCTTAATGTCATTATTCTTCCAGCCATAGAGACTTTATCTTTTGTTTTTTCCTCATTTTTTAATTTGCCGTATTTATCTAGAACATCTTGAGAAAAATTCTTTTGCTCAAATTTATAAGGATAGGGACTAATTCCCAATTTATCTAATTTATCTAATTTTTTTATTCTCTCCTGCATTAATTGTTCTTCTGGTTGCATTTTAATAAAATTTTAGTATTAACGTATTATTTAAATCTTTTTAAACTCAAAATATAATAATCTAAATTGCCATATTTTACAATTAATTCCTTTTTTAAAATAAAATTATAAATTTTAGAATATTTTTCAATTAATTCTAATTTAGGAGTTAATAATATCATTAAACCATTTTTCTTTAATATATATCCCGCTTGATGAAATAGTTCTCTAATAATCTTATCAACAAAATTTTCGCTCTTTTTCTTGCTTGGAAATAATGGCTTAGTAATAATTAAATCAACTGAGTTTTTCTTAAATAAAGTATCTAGCCAATTTAAATTTTCTTTATAAAAGTTAATTTTTACCTTGGCAACTTTACTGTTAATAATTGCATTTTTAACATCATTATTTAATCCGTATAATTTTTTCCCCCCAATTAAGCCTGCTTCAATCAATATTATCCCATCACCGCAAAAAGGATCTAACAAAATTTTATTTTTATCAAACTTGGCTATTTTTAACAGAGAAAAAGCTAAAGCAGCGTTTAAAGAGTCCATACTTGATCTTACCCTATAATTTCTTTTAAATGAAACTGGATTTTTTCCAAAAAAACAATAATTATTAATGATATCAGCATAAAAAATATTACTTGGGTTTTTTAAATCAACTTTGTTTCCTTGGTTATAAATAATTTCTCCAATTTTTTGTCTTATTTCTTGGGAATTAAAAATATGATCTCCTTGTCTTGAACAATCAACTCTAAAACTTCCTTTAAATTTTATCTTGGGGATTTTTTCATAAATTTCATTTTCACCTTCAAATTTAAAATGTTTAATGTAACCATAAAATAGCGAAGCACTCTTTAAATGATTTTTATTGTTAAATAAAACTCTTCCTGGAATTATTATTTTACCTTTACATTCGTCTTTCAAAATTTTTTCTAATCCAACTAATGTAACACCAATTTTCATGAATTTAAATTAAAGATATAGTTTATAAAATTAATTAAAAAAAGAAAAAAAAGATTAGTTTTTTGCTAATCCATGCACAGACTTTAATGCAACAATTACTGTAGCAGGAACAACTAAAACCATTATAGCATCTAAAACATTTCCTAACATAGGAACTGCACTTAATACATTTTTACCAAATGCACTTACAATTACCAAGGAAACTGATGCCATCAAGAAGCTGCTAGATTCAGTTCCTGTTACGTTCAAGAAGCCTATGACTAAACCAATTAAAACCAATATAACCATCCACCTAGAGCTTAGGCTTCCCAACAAACCAGTTATAACAGTAATTACTACACCAATAATAAATGCCCAATAGCCTATTGTATTTCCATTCTTTGCCATTATTACACCCCCTTTTTAATATAAATATAAAATAATAATGTGTATTTAATATATAAATTTTACTCTTGTCTAAATTTTGGATATAAACTAGTTTCCATAAAAACTTTATTAATCTTAACAGATTTCCCATAATCTAATTTATTTAATTCATTATAATCAATTATGCTGTCTCCAATTCCAATTAATTCATTTTTTAATGTCATTACAGCAATTGTTTCATTTTTATCAAAATTATTATATTTGCTTATTCCTGGAATAGATAAATCAGCACCATGGGTTAAATTAAATACACAAGAATCTAGAACCCATATTTTTGGCAAATGTTCAACAGCTCGTTCTATTGGCAATATCACTTTTCTAATATATTTTTCTTCATTATTCTCTTTATATAATGTATAGGCATCTTTTAAATCATGCAAATTATGCCACGTTTTATCTGTAAACGGACCTGCTTTTGTTCTTACTAATTCAGACATGTGGGCATTTGTATTCAATTTTAAACCCCAATCGTGGCAGAATTTTCTGACGTAAAAACCCGCTTCAGAACCAACTTTAAATAAAATTTCTTTGTTTTCTATTTCTAAAATTTTTAAATAATAAATCTCTCTTGTTCTTAATTGTCTTTTGACAGCACTTCTTATTGGGGGAAGTTGTTTTATCTTACCAACAAATTCTTCAGCTGTTTTTTTAATTAAATCTTCATCTATATTTTTATGCAAATGCATCAAGCAAATATATTCTTTTCCTGCTTTTAACAAAACTTGAACAATTCTTCTAGCTCTTTCTAATGCAATCGGCAAAACACCAGTTACCCCTGGATCAAGTGTACCACTATGTCCTGCATGTTTTATTCCAAGAATTCTTTGTGTATAATCTGAAATTTGATGACTTGTCGGCCCTGAAAATTTATTTAGATTAATAACCCCATAATTGATTAATTCATTAACACTTCTTTCTTCAGGTTTTAGACCATAATCCCAATTTGTTTCAGATTCTTTTTTTACAAATAGATTTCTTTTTGTTCTTTCAAAAGGCAATAATTCCATAATAATCGGAATCTAATACAATTTATAATTATTTCTTTCCTGTACTTCCAATAATCCCAGAAATCTTCTGCTCTTGTGTTGGTTTTGTTTTGTCAAAAAATGATTTAGTTTTTCTTTCTTTTTTTTCAACTTTGTTATGTTCAAGGACTTCTTTTTTTTCTTCTTGCAATTTCTCAATATTTTCTTCTAATTTGCTTTCTTTAACTTCTACTTTCGCTTCTTTCTTTTTAACTTCTTCTTTAACTTTTTCAAAAGGAGCATTAATTAACTCGGCTTTTACAAAAGAAATATTATCTTTCGAAATTTCTTTTACAGATTTAATTTTAATTCTTGGGGGCGGATTCTTCCTTCCATTCTTAAAAATTTCTAAATTTAGATATTTTCCAATTTTTACATTATCAACTTTCATGTGCTTCATCAAAAATCTTTTTATTTCATTAATAGCTTTAGCGCTTCTTTTATAACTAGAAGCTTTTGAAAATGCTTTCCTTAAGGGTATTGTATAAATTCTTTCTTCTGCCATTTTTATGCTTGAGTCTTAGTTCTTCTCCAGTTTCTTTTTACAGCAGTATGCCTTCCAGGATGAACCCTTCTTGTTTTGCCGTATTTCTTAGGAACGGTCCAAAAAGGAGCCCATTTAGTTTGCTTTATTCTTTTTCCCAACCTTAATTTTTTCCCCAGGCTTTTGTATTTGCTCATTTTATAATCCTGAATTCTTTTTTATTGTCTAATTGAAATAATAAATATTTAAACTTTTGATCATCTATTTTTTCTATTATTTGTCCATTGTTTATTAGCTGTACAATCAATGTAGCAACTTTAATTGCTTTTTCTGGAAATGCTGTTTTTAAATTTCCGTATCTTGCTAATGCTTCTTTGCTTAAATATTGTTTTGCTATTTTTTCAAGCTCTTGAACTTGCCTTTGTAATTCTAATTCTTTGTTAGCATCATCATTCATTTTATATTTTTTGCTAATTTATCTAAAAAGCTTTTTCCTTTGCTTGTTATTATTCTCCCTTTGTGAATCCCTTTTTCGACTTTTTTGATTAATTGCAATTTTTCTAAATCCTGCAAACATGTTCTAATTATCTTTCCAGAACCTTTGTAAACCCTTTCTCCAGCCATTCCAACATTTCTTCGGTCTCCGTACTTTATTCTTAATCTGTTTGTTCCTAAGGGCCCATTTAAGTAAACTCTTCTTAGAATAGAAGCCAATCTTTTATAATACCAGTCTCTTTCAATTGGTGGTCTTTCTTTTCCAGCTCCGGTCTTCACATAATCAACCCAAGCCTGAGATTTAACTAATTTTTTTAATTCTTCGCTGGCTTTTTCTATTATTCGAATTGCTTCAACATCATACACAGTTGCCATTATGAAGCTTAGAAATAAACAATTTAAAAAGGTTTCCATACGAAATTTTATAAGATATAAAATAAATAGCGTGGTTAAAACTTAAAAAAAGATTCAAGAGAAAAAATAATTCCTTTTTTTTGTTTTTAATTTATTTAAATTATGCATCTTTTTTCTTTATCTGTTAAATTATATTTTTCTTTTATTTTTTTATTTTATTAATTAAGTTATTATTTTTATTATAAATTAAAATGAGATTATTATAACTATCAAAATTAGGACTTTTTACGCTATTTTTACTTAATTTGTCAGACTTTTTCAATTGATATGCATTTAATATTTACTTAATATGTAAGAATTAGTTTTTCTTTAAAATATAACCAAAATCTATATCTTCAACTAAATAACCCATATTTTTGATTTCTTCCCTTAATTTGTCTGATTTTTGCCAATTTTTTTCTTTTCTTGCTTTTTCTCTTTCTTCAGCTAATTTAATTATTTCTTTTGGAATTTTTTCTTTATTTTCTTTTCCTAAATCTAAACCAAAAATTTTATCAAATTTTAATGCTAAAATATATTTATCTTGATTTGTTAAATTTTTATCATCTATTAGTCCCCATAATAAAGCCAAAGCTTTGGGCGTATTTAAATCATCATTTATAAATTCCAAAAATTTCTTTTCATATATTTTATGATTATTTAATCTGCCTTTTTTATCTTTAAATTCTAAAATCTTGCTTTTTAATCTATTTAATCCATTTTTTGCAGAATCTAAGTTTTCATAATTAAATTCCAAAGGGCTTTTATAATGCGCTGTTAAACATAAATAGCGATATTCTAAAGGACCATAACCATTTTTAATCAATGTATTTAATGTAATAAAATTATCTCCAGATTTAGCCATCTTTTCATTTTTTAAAATTAGAAATTCCCCATGTAGCCAATAATTTACAAATTTTTTGCCGGTAGCTCCTTCTGATTGTGCTATCTCATTTGTGTGATGCACTTGAATATGATCAATACCGCCGCAATGGATATCAAAAGTTTCCCCTAAATGTTTCATTGACATCGCAGAACATTCAATATGCCATCCAGGAAAACCAGTTCCAAAATCAGATTTCCATTCCATATCCCTTTTTTTATCTTTTGGAGAAAATTTCCATAAAGCGAAATCAGTAATATTCTTTTTATCTTTTATTTCTATTCTTATTCCTGATTTTAGTTTTTCTTTTTTTAATCCAAATAATTTTCCATAATCTTTTAATTTAGAAGTATCAAAATAAATTCCATCTTCTGTTTTATATGTAAATTCTTTTTTCTCCAATCTTTTAATTAAATTTATTTGTTCTTTTATATTATCTGTAGCCTTGCACCAAATCTCTGGAGGAATAATATTTAATTTTTTTAAATCATCCTTAAATGCTCTAGTATAAAATTCGGCAATCTCCCAAGCTGTCTTTCCTTCTCTTTTTGCCCCTTTTTCTAATTTATCTTCTCCTGTATCTGCATCACTAGTTAAGTGTCCAACATCTGTTATATTCATCACATGTTTTATTTTATAATTATTATAAAATAAAACTCTTTTTAAAATATCTTCAAATATATAAGTTCTTAAGTTACCGATATGAGCATAATTATAAACTGTTGGGCCACATGTATAGAGTCCAACTGAATTTTTATTTATAGCTTTAAAAATTTCTTTTTTTCTTGTTAATGTGTTATATAATCTTAACATAAAAATAAAGAATTAATTTAGTATATAAATTTATTCAACCTTTACAGTAACTTCTCTTGATGTTACAAATGGCTGGTCTTCTATTCCTCCGCCTTCTAATTTAAATTCGCATCCATAAATTCCCGTAGAACCTTTTTTAGTTTTTACATTTATTCTGATTTTAAATTCTTTTCCGGGAGCTATTTTTCCTAAAGATCTTGTCGATTTTCCATCAATAAACTCGCAGCTAATCCCTTTTTGTTTAGCTTCATCGCTTGTTATTATTTTTGCATTTACGCCATTATAAGTATCTTCCTCAACATTTTTTACTAAGACACCAAATGCATTCGCATCTCCATCCTTCATCTTTATATTTTCACTCGATAAAGTTATAAATTCGCTTGTGCTTCCCCCCAATTTATCTAATTCTTCAGAAGCCTTCGAAAAAGCACTTTCACTCAAATCTTGGCTTTTTCCAACAATATTTCTTACAAAAACCAAACCAAGCGTAAGCATTGTAACACCAATAACAATCACGACAATAGTATTTATAGAAAGCTCCATTGCCCCCTTTTTATTTACCATAAAAACACAATAATTCTTTTATTTAAAAACTTAACGATTGTTTTAAATTAAATTGGATAAATGGGCAAGGGGAGATTTGAACTCCCGATACTACGGTCTTCAGCCGTATGCTTTCCCAGGCTAAGCTACCTGCCCGTAAAACCTGTTAAATAAATTCACTTTTTAAATCTTATTAAAGTAAGCAACAAAATTAAATATAAAACATGAACGTAAGTTATTGCAAGACTTAGGTAATAAATTAAGATAAGATAATGGAAACAGTGTTTTAGTTTTAAAATTGTTAGATAAAATTAAAGATAATAAAAATATCATTATAGATTCAATAAGAAATATATCTGCATTGAAATGGCTGATTTCTTTATATTTAATGACAAGACTAACAGAATTAAATGATAATATTGAAAAATTTTTAAAAAAATAAATTTAAATACTATGCATTAAACTTAATTTTATGCAATTACCAAATGAATATAATACTCAAGAATCTGAGTTAAAATGGCAGAAATATTGGAAAAAAGAAAAAATATACAAATTTGAAGAAAACTCAAAAAAAGAAATTTTCTCAATAGATACACCTCCGCCAACTTTATCAGGAAAAATGCATCTCGGTCATTCTTTTTCTTATTCTCAGGAAGATTTTATTGCACGTTATCAAAGAATGAAGCAAAAAAATGTATTTTACCCATTTGGAACAGATGATAATGGCTTGCCGACAGAACGTTTAATTGAGAAATTAAAAAATGTTAGATCCATTAAAATGAACAGACAAGATTTTATTGATTTATGCAACAAAACATTAGATGAAATAAAGCAAGATTTTGTAAATGACTGGATAAAAATTGGAATGAGCTGTGATTTTTCACAAGCATACTCAACAATAGACAAACATTCAATTAAGACATCTCAAAAATCTTTTTTGGATTTATACAAAAAAAATTTAGTTTACCAAAAGGAATATCCCAGCATTTGGTGCGTTAATTGCCAAACCGCCATTGCGCAAGCTGAATTAGAAGATAAGGAAATTGAATCAACATTTAATTATATTAATTTTCAATTGGAAAATAATTCAAATATAACCATTGCAACAACAAGGCCAGAATTGCTTCCTTCATGCGTTTGCATTTTTGTTAATCCGAATGACAAAAGATACAAGAATTTAATCAATAAAAGTGCTAAAGTTCCATTGTTTAATCAAGTTGTCAAAATTATAGGAGATAATTCAGCAGATATTAATAAAGGAACGGGGGCTTTAATGATTTGCTCATATGGCGATAAATATGACGTGGAAGCAATAAATAAATTAAAATTAAATCCAAAAGTTTGTATAACTAAAGATGGAAAATTAAATGAATTAGCAGGAAAATATTCTGGTTTGAATATGAGAGATGCAAGAAAAGAAATTTTAAATGATTTGGAAAAAAATAATTTTTTATTAAAAAAAGAAAATATAAAACATAATGTAAATGTTCATGATAAATGCAATACAGAGATTGAATTTTTAAGCTCCAAGCAATGGTTTGTAAAAATAATTGAAAACAAGAAAAAATTTATTGAATTTGGAAAAAAGATTAAATGGCACCCTGAAACAATGTTAACAAGATATATTAATTGGATCAAAGGAATACAATGGGACTGGTGTATTTCAAGGCAAAGACATTTTGGGGTTCCTTTTCCATTATGGCATTGTGAAAAATGCAATGAAATAATTTTAGCAAAGGAAGATGATATTCCAGTAGACCCTTTAAATAAAAAAATTAAATGTTCATGCGGCGGAAATGGAATTCCTGAAAAAGATGTTATGGATACTTGGGCAACTTCTTCTTTAACGCCTCAAATTGCATTAAATTGGGCTGAAAAAAATAATAATTTTAAAAAATTTTATCCAATGGGTTTAAGACCACAAGCTCATGACATTATAAGAACTTGGGCATTTTACACGATTGTGAAAAGCATTTACCACAATGAAAATATTCCATGGAAAGAAGTAATTATTTCAGGGCATGTCTTAACCCCTAATGGAGATTCAATGCATAAATCAAAAGGAAATGCAATTGAAGTAGAAGAAGTTTTAGCTAAATATGGCGCTGATTCATTAAGATTTTGGTCAGCTGGATCTAAATTAGGCGAAGATTTAAGATATTTAGAAAAAGATTTAGTTACAGGAAAAAAAACAATTACAAAATTATTTAATGCGGGAAAATTAATTTTAATGAATTTGAAAGATTATAATAATGAAAAACCAGATAAATTTGAATTAATTGATTTGTGGTTATTGTCAAGATTAAATGAAGTAATAAAAAATTGCACAAATTATTTTGATAATTATGAATATGCCAAAGCCAAATCAGAAATTGACAATTTTTTTTGGAACACATTTTGCGATTATTATTTGGAAATTGTTAAAGATAGATTATACAACGAAAAAAGCAAAGAATCTAAAATATCTGCGCAATACACATTAAACTATTCTTTATTAAATATATTAAAATTGTTTGCTCCAATAATGCCACACATTACAGAAGAAATTTATCATTTATATTATTCAAAAATAGAAAATAAGAAAAGCATTCATATAAACGAATGGCCTAAATATAACAAAGAATTAAAAAATAAAAAAGCAGAAAAGATTGGAGAAGAATTAATCAAATTAATTTCTGAAGTCCGGCAATTCAAATCGAAAAACAATAAATCTTTAAAAGAGCCCATTAATATAACTTTAGAAAAATCAAAACATCAGAAACTTAAACATGTATTAGCTGATTTTAAAGCAGTTACAAATGCCATTAATATAAATTTTGGAGAAAAATTTGAAATAAAATTTTAAAATGGATACAAAGAAAAAACAAAAATTAAAGCGTTTTATTAAAGAGTTAGAACAAATACGGGGAAGACATACAGAGTTAGTTTCAGTTTATGTTCCTATGGGTTATGAAATTATTAAAATTATACAGCATTTGCAGCAAGAACAAGGAACTGCTGAAAACATTAAAGATAAAAATACTAGACTGCATGTTATTGACAGTTTAGAAAAGGCAATAAGACATTTAAGATTGTATAAAAAGACACCTGAAAATGGGTTGGCTATTTTTGCTGGAAATGTTGCAGCACAAGAAGGAAAAACAGATTTAAAAGTTTGGAGCATTGAACCGCCCGAGCCTATAACAACCAGATTGTACAGATGCGATCAAACATTTGTTTTGAATATTTTGAAAAATCAATTGGAGATTAAAGATGTTTTTGGAATTATTGTTATGGATAATAGAGAAGCAACAATTGGTTTATTAAAAGGAACAGCAATTATTGTTTTAAATAGCATGACTTCTGGAGTTCCTGGGAAGATAAAAGCAGGAGGGCAGAGTCAACAACGTTTTGCTCGTTTAAGAGAAGGAGCTGCGCATGATTTTTATCAAAGAATAGCTGAATTTTGCAATAAAGAATTTTACAATAAAGCAGAAATTAAAGGAATAATTTTAGGGGGTCCTGGCCCGACAAAAGAAACTTTTTTCACAGGAAATTATTTGAATAATGAGGTTAAGAAAAAAGTCTTGGGATTAAAAGATTTAAGTTATACTGATGAATTCGGCTTGCACGAATTGGTAGATAAAAGTCAAGATTTGCTTTCACAAGAATCAATAACGGAAGAAAAAAACTTATTAAATAAATTTTTTACGATGTTAGCTAAAGAGCCGGATAAAACAACATATGGTAAAATACAAACTAAAAAAGCATTGGAATATGGTGCTGTTGATATTTTATTGTTATCAGAAGATTTGGACGACGCAACAACAGACGAGTTTATAGATATTGCCAATAATTTTAATACGAAAGTCGAGATTATTTCCACGGAAACTAAAGAAGGCAATCAATTGAAAGAACTAAGCGGTATTGCAGCAATATTAAGATTCCCTATGACTTCATAACCTTTAAAAATTAATTTATCAACTTAATTTTATGGATATTAAAAATAAAATAGAAGCTGTGTTATTTATAACAGGCAAATTTTTAACAATAGAAGATATATCTAATTTAACAAATATAAAAGAATTAGAATTAATTAATCAAGAATTAAGCAATTTATTACAAGAATATCATTCAAGAAATTCTTCTATGCAGATTATCCAGCAGGGAAATCAATATAAGTTAACATTAAAAAAAGATTATTTGTACTTAACAACTCAATTATTAAGGGATACTGAATTGGAAAAACCAGTTCAAGAAACATTGGCCCTAATTGCATATAAACAACCAGTTTTACAAAGTTTAATAATTAAAATGAGGGGAAATTCAGCTTATGAACATATTGCTAGGCTGCTTGAACTAGAATTTATTGAATCTGATAAATCTGGCAGAACAAGATTATTAAAAACAACAAATAAATTTTATGAGTATTTTGATGTTGTTGATAAAGAATTAAAAGAAAAATTTAATGTAATAGAAAATGAAACTAAAGCCTAAAACATATCTAATCTTAATATTTTTATTAACATTATCTTTTAGATTGTATTTTGCATTTTCAATAAATAGTTTTAGTTCAGATGAATCTTATTTTCATTATAGATTAATAAATAATATTATAGAAAATAAATTTCCTATTTTTTATGATTCATTAAGTTATGGTGGCAGTAAATTTTTTTACCCCCAATTGTTTCATGTAATATTGTCTTTATTTTCATTTATTCCTTATTTCCTGAAGATTATTCCAGCAATAATTGCTTCAAGCTTGGTTATAATTGTTTATTTAATATCAAAGAAAATAACAAATAATGAAACTTCAAGCTTATTAACAGCATTTATTTCTGCATTTATTCCGTTAGAAATAAAGACGACAACAAACCAAGTTTCTATATATTCATTCTTAATGCCCATGGTATTATTAATATATTTATGCCTAATTAATATAAGTGAAAAAAAATACTTTAATTTATTTTTAATATTATCATTTTTATTGTCATTAATTCATCCAGCATCTTTATTATTTATTTTATCATTAATATTTTATTTAATTCTGTCAAACACAGAATCTTTATTTATCTCTAAATATAAGAGAGAAGCAATGATATTCTCATTTTTTTTAATTTTTATCATAAACCTTTTAATATATAAAAATGAATTTCTTAAATATGGCTTAAATATTATATGGCAAAACATCCCAAGCTCATTATTCTCATCTTATTTTCAGAATATAAATGTTTTAGAAGCAATTTATCTAATTGGTTTATTGCCAATTATTTTAGGCAGTCTTGGAATATTTTTTGGATTATTTAAGGAAAAAGATGATTCAATTATATTATTAACATCAGCTATATTAACAACATTTTTTTTATTGTCAATTAAAGCATTAAATATTCAAATTGGTTTTTTATTTTTAAGCATATTTATGACTATAACTTCTTCTTTGACAATATTAAAAATTTATAATTATTTATCTATAACTAAATTTTCTAGTTTAAAGAAAAATACAACATTTATAATTATAGGATTAATAATTTTATTATCTTTAATTCCATCATATTTTACAGCAAAATCTTTGCCAAATTATGATTCCCAAGTTAATTCATTTAAATGGATAAAAGATAATACAAATGAGAATTCAGTTGTTTTAGCTCCTTTGGAATTTGGGAATATTTTAACCGCCGAATCTCAAAGGAAAAATGTAATGGATAATAATTTTTTGCTGGCTAAGAATACAGAAGAAAGATTTAATGATATTAACATAGTTTATAATACTTTTTCAAAAATAAAAGCGCTAGAATCTTTAAGAAAATATAACGTTGATTATATTTATTTTGACAATTATATAAAAAATAAATATAAAATTGAAAAAATAAGATATATTGATGATGAAAAATGTTTCGAGGAAATAAAAAATGATGTTTACAAAGTTATCTGTTAGAATAATTTTTTTATTTGTAATAAGTTTAATTGTATTAGTTTTACCTAATTTAATTAGAAATTCTGCATTTTATATTGGAGAAGATTCTTATTTTTACCAAAGAATTTCAGGTTCAATAAATAAATATGATGAATTGAGTTATTCTGGAAGAGATTTTACATATCCAATGGCGCAACCCTTAATTTTTTTTACATTGCATAAATTTATGCCGGAATATTTTATAATTAATATAATTCCGATAATTTTAGGAATAATATCTTTGATATTATTTTATTTAATCCTAAAAGAGTTATACGCAGAACCAAATGTAATTTATTTATCATTAATAATCTTGATTTTATCACCCTCATTTATTTATATTTTTTCATCATATAATTATTTTACATTTATTACATTAATTTTATTATCAACATTTTATTTATTTATTAAAAAAAATGATATTTTAAATTTAATATCTTATATTTTATTTTTTATAATCCCATTTTTCGGATATGAATTCTCAATTTTAGCTTTATTTTTAATATTGATCTATTGTATAAAGCAAAAGCAAATAAAAAAATTTTATGTCATATTAATAATAAGCTTTATTTCAATTAGTTTTATTTATTTTCCAATATTATCTAAATATGGGCTTTCTCAAACAGCAAAATTTGACAGAAACTTAATTTATCAATCATTAATCTCAGATTTAGGGGGTGGCTTTGGAATAAGCATTTTTATCATATTTTTAAGCTTTTTTGGAATAAGTTATTTATGGAAATACAAATACAAATATTATTACATTTATTTATCTTTAATTTTATTTATTTTATTTATATTTTATTTTCCAAAATTCATTGTTTACCTAAACTTTTTATTGTCATTTTTATCCGGCTTTGGATTAATAAACTTATTAAGGTCAAAATGGGAATCAGAAACAATAAGAAAATTAACACTTTGGCTTTTGATTTTAGGATTAATATTTTCTACAATAACATCTATAACAGAAATTTCTAAACAAGAACCAGGCAAAAATCTTCATGATTCATTAATCTTTTTAAAAAATTATGACAAATCAAATTCTGTTGTATTCTCTCATTATTCTTACGGCATTTTCATTAATTCCATAGCCGATAAGAAAAATGTAATGGACTCTAAGTTTTTGTACTCCATTAATTTAAATGAACGTTATCAAGATTCAAAAACTTTGTTTTATACTAGAAGCTTTGAAACTGCTCAAGAAATAATAAAAAAATATGATATTAAATATATATTAATAACAAAAAAAATGAAAGAAGGATTTGTTTGGGAAGAAAAGGATGAAGGATTGTTATTCTTGTTGAATTCAGGTAATATTTATAAGAATATTTATAATAATGATGAAGTAGAAATATGGGAAGTTAAAAAATGAAAGAATTACTGCTATGGGTCTCATTTTTTTTTGCATTAATTATTTCCATATTTTGGATTCAAGTAATATATTTTAAGGAAGAAAAAAAAATTATGAAAAGTTTTTTCCCAAAAGTTAGCATATTGATTCCAGCATATAACGAAGAAAAAACAATTTCAAAAACAATAAGTTCAATATTAGATTTAGATTATCCAAAAGAAAAAATACAGATTATTGTTATTAATGATAGCTCCACGGATAAAACAGCTGAAGTAGTCAGACATTTTAAAAAAGTCAATTTAATATATAATAAGCATCAAGGGGTTGGCAAGGCTTCTGCATTAAATAAGGGATTAAAATATGTTACTGGAGAATTTATTGCAGTTGTAGACGCTGATTCAGAAGTTGATAAGGAATCTTTAAAAAAATTAATTGTTTGTTTTGATGATGAGAAAGTAGGAGCTGTGATAAGTTCAATAAAAATAAAAAATTTAAAGAATACATATCATCACATCCAAAGACTAGAGTATATTTTAGCAACATTTCTTAGGAAATTAATGTCAAAAATAGACACATTGCACATAACCCCTGGAGTTTTAAGTGTTTATAGGACTAAATTAATTAAAGAATTGGGAAATTTTGACGAAAATAATATTACAGAAGATTTAGAAATTGCATTGAGGTTGAGGGCAAATAATTATTCTGTGAAAATGAGCCATGATTCAATAACATACACAAATGTTCCTTCTAATTTTAAGAGTTTATGGAATCAGAGAATAAGATGGTTTAGGGGTTTTATTTACAATAACAACAAATATAGAAATATGTTTATGAATAAAAAGTATGGCCTTATGGGGAAGTTTCAATTTCCTCTAAATATAATAAGTTTTTTTACAATAATTTTATTATTTATATTAATAAGCTACGAAATTTTTACAAATTTGTATGAATTTATATTTAAAATTATTTTATTAAAAGGAAATTTGTTTAATTCATTTGATTTTAGATTTCCAACTTTAAATGAAATTATAATAAATGCAAATATAAGACTGTTATTCCCATTATTTATCTCATTTTTATTATCCTTTTACATATTAAAAAAAGCCCATAAATCTATGAATGAGAAATTAATTTTTAATCCTGCTCTATTTATATATTTTACAGTTTACCCATTAATAAGAACAGCACACTGGATAACTGCATTTTATAAAGAGATAATTAAAACAAAAAGAAAATGGTAAAGATAAACTATAAAAAATTTTTAATGTTAAGCTTAGGAATATCCGTTATGATATTTACAGCCGGACTATTGCTTGGAATAAGTTTGGATGACACAAAAATTAATGATATTATTATCAATATAAATCAAAATGAGCTTAATTCAGAAAGTTATAATGTTGAAAAGGAATTTTTAAATGTTTTTGGGGGAAACAAATGCACATTATCAAATCCAAGATTGAATGAATTATCTGAAGAGAGCACCAAAATAGGGAGATTATTGACAAAATATGAATTAACAAATACGATTAAAAAACCAGATTTTGATTATTTAAAAAGAAAATATTCTTTACTAGAGATAAAAATATATAATTTATTTAATTCATTAAAAAAAGAATGCGGTTATAATTACACAACAATATTATTTTTTTATGGAAATAATGATGATTTTTCAACTAGACAGGGATATGTTTTAGACACCTTGGTGAAAATTAACCCAAATATACATATTTTTTCATTTGATTATAATTTTAAAGCAGACCCGGCTCTCGAAACTCTAAAAATATATTACAATATAACCGCTTCACCATCTTTAATTATAAACAATAAGATAAAGAAAGAAGAATTGACAGATTTAGATTCATTGATAAAAATAACAAATGAATAAAGTTATTAAATTCTTAAGGGAAAATAAGATATTAATTTTTGCTTATTTTTTTTCTGCTTTGTTTTTTATTTATCAACATTATAAAATTCTTAACTGGGATTTTATAACTTATATATTAAACGCAAAATATTTATTTTCACAAGGAAATTATTTTGAATGGATTCGTGAACCTTTAACCCCTTTTTTAATCGGAATATTTAGCGTTTTTACATGGAAACTCGCCCCCTATTTTTATATCATATTAACTTCATCTTTACATTTATATGCTTCGATAAAATTATCAAATAGATTTAATATAAATAAAAATGTTTATTATTTAATATCTTTATGCCCCTTCTTATTATTAGATGGGCTAATAAATGGAACCGAATTATTATTTTTATCATTTATTGAATTATTTTTAGCATATTTTAATTATAATATTTCTGCTGTTTTTTTTGCTTTGGCTTTTTTATCAAGATATACTGCATTGGGGTTATTTCCCCTAATTATATTTTTAGGAAAGATAAAAAAAATTCTAATCTTTATAATAATATTTTTAATTATAGTTTCTCCCTGGCTTATTTTTAATTATATAAAAACAGGAAATGTTTTATTGAGCATCGCAGACACTTATGCTTTAAATATAACTTTTAGAGATTATATAAATGACAAATTTCCTTTTTTTGGAATTATCTTAACCCTTAATTATCTCTTAATATTTTTTATACTTGGATTTTATAAAAAAATAAAGAATTTAAATAAATATGATTATATCATGTTATCTATAATTATTTTAACATTATTTTCTTTTTATAGAATTCCTGTAAAAAGTTATACAATAAGGTATATATTTTTGATTATCATTCCTTTATCATATTTTTCAGCAATTGCATTGGAAAAAATAAAAAAACAATTTATTATTTTATTATTTTTAATTTCCATTATTATTTCATTTTATTTTATATCTAATCAATATCATGATGATATAAAAAATTATAAAGAATCTTTGCCTTATTTAAATAACTGTTCAACTTATTCAAACAACTGGGTTTATTTAAATTATCTTGGAAAAAATGTGCAACCAGATTTATACAAAGAACAGTTTAAGTCAAAATTAGAAAAAGGTTACAGAATATTAATGTTTTATAATAACCCAGAAAATTTATATATTAAGGATGAAAATTTTTTAAAAGATTTGCCGGTTATTGAAAAAAATGATAAGTTCATTTTATTTGGAAATAAAAATAAATGTATTCAAGATGGAGAAAAAATTGATACCCCCTATATTATAAATAAAAGAGAGAGTGTGAAAGAAGTTTATGGTTACGATGAAGATATTTCAAATTGTTATATATTTTTTAAGAAAAAAATTCCGCTTATATGCTAATCAAAAAGTATTTAAAAATTAACAATATCATTAGATTATGGCAAATTGTGAAATATGCGGCATTAATAAAAATTTAATAAAAGCAATAATAGAGGGAACATTATTAAATGTGTGTGAAAGCTGCGCTAAATTTGGAAAAGCTATTTTTGTAAAGCAAAATTTGCAGAATGTTAAACCAATAAAAAAAGATATTACAGAAATAATCAGCTTGGTTAATTCCAATTACCCGATTATTGTTAAAAATGCTCGCGAAAAACAAGGATTAAAGCAGGAAGAATTGGCAAAAAAAATAGACGAAAAAACATCTTTAATACATAAAGTAGAAACAGGGAGCATGCAGCCAACAATATTGCTTGCAAAAAAATTGGAAAAGGTACTCAATATAAAATTGATAGAAGTTTACGAAGAGACTCACGAAACTCTAAATTTTAAAAATTCTGATTTAACAATCGGCGATTTAATCAGGGAAAAAAATTAACGAAAGCTTTAAAAATTAATTCTTTGACTTAAAATAATGGAAATCAAGATATTAAAAGAAGATAAAAACAAGATAGAATTTGAAGTTGTTGGAGAAGATCATACCTTATGCAATGCAATAAGAGATGAGCTTTGGAATAATGAAGATGTTGAAATATCAGCATACAATATAAAACATCCATTAATTTCTAACCCGATAATGTTGGTTGAAACAAGCAAAGGAGATCCTAAAAAGGCCCTGCAGAATGCTGTTTCTGGATTGAGGAAAAAAATAAAAGAAATAAAAAATAATTTTTAAAAACAAAACTTATTTAAATAATAAATCTTGATTATAATTTATGGCTGATGATAATAATTCCTCTGTGATTATACTATACTCATTTGTTTTTCTTTTTATGGTATTTTTGCTTTTGCAGAACACAAATTTTATTGATAAACCAACAGGATATGCAACTTCAGATAATCTAATTTCAAATTCCTTGATAACAGTTATTGCTACAGTTTTTGTTCTTGGTGTTGGCGGATTTTTTATCTATAAAAAAATAAGAAAAAAAAAAGAAACGAATTTGGAAATACCAAAACCGCCAATTCCTGCCGAGAAATCAATAGAGACTTTGAATAAAGATTTTAATATTCCCCCAAGCCCAAATCAAAATTTTAATAATGATATTAATCAATTGTTTACAGAAATTCCTCCTGAGCCGGAAAATACAACGCCCGCACAAGAAAAAGAAATTCCTCAAGAAATGCCGAAGATTGAAGATGAGACATTAAAAAAACTTCTTAAATTGCTAATAAATAAAAAATACAGCAAAGATAATATTTTAAAATATTTAAACAGCAAGGGATATAACATTATGCAGATAAAAAATGCAATTGACTCAATAAATGAAGAAAATATTAATAATTATGTTGAATTAGCTTCTTCGCAAGGATTTAACAAGCAGGAAATAGTTAGCTCATTGCTAAAAGCAGGCTGGAAAAAGGAAGATATTCTTAAATGCATTTAATAGAAACATTTTTATTTGAACAATCATAAAAAATTAAAATGAAAATAAAAAAAATATGGAAATTTATCTGGCATGAAGATTCTTTTCTTTCGTGGATTGTGAATGTTGTTTTAGCTTTTATATTGGTTAAGTTCCTAATTTATCCGGGATTAGGGTTGATTTTGCAGACTTCTTATCCAATTGTAGCTGTTGTTTCTGGCAGTATGGAACATAATTCATTAAATTTCAATAATTGGTGGGAAAATTCAAAGCCTTGGTACATTGCAAATGGAATAACAAAAGAAGAATTCAAGAATTTTAAAATGGAAAATGGGTTTAATAAGGGAGATATAATTTTTTTAAAATCAGGAAAAAATATTATTAAAGGAGATATAATTGTTTTTAAGAGATTAAAAAATAACGGTAATCCAATAATTCACAGAGTGGTAAAAATTTACCAAGAGAACAACAAAATATATTACCAGACAAAAGGTGATAACAATGCAGATTCAATTGCAGAATATGGAGAATTTGGAATTTCTCAAGATATGATAATTGGAAAGTCAATGTTTAAGATTCCATATCTTGGCTGGTTTAAAATCCTTGCTACTGATTTAATAAAATTATTTTAATAGCAAAGTATATAAATAATAGCAGTTTACCGAGAAAGTTAAAATCATAGGAGGAAAATAAATGTTATTTTGTCCAAAATGCAAAGGTTTGCTTGCACCTAAAAAAGAAGATCCTAGGAAGATAGTTTGCAATGGCTGCGGTTATAATCCAAGACAGCAAAAAGTTATAAAAATTGGAGAAAAAGCAGAAGTTTCCAAAAAACTTGAAATAATTGATAAGACTATGGAAACTTTGCCAAAGACAGATGCAACATGCCCTAAATGTGAGCATAATAAGGCATATTATTGGTCAGCCCAGACAAGGGCAGCTGATGAAGCAGAAACAATGTTCTTTAGATGCGCTAAATGCAGCAATCAATGGAGAAGTTATTAATAACATTTATTTACTTTTCTTTTTGTTGATATAATATGCAATCTCCATACAAAGAAATTTTTATAAATAAATTAGAAGAAAACTCAAAAGTTTCTATAACTGGATTTATAATAAATAAGAATAAAGATGGAATAACAATAGATGATAGTACTGGAACTTTATCTATATTGATTGAAACAAATTTGGAATTAAACTCCTTTGTTAGGGTGTTTGGCTTGTACATAAATAACAACTTGCAAGCTCATTTAATTCAAGATTTAAGCAATGTTAATAAGCAAATTTATAACAAAGTTAAATCATTGCTAAACCAAAAGCAATAAATACTTTTTTAATTTACTTAAAAAAATGAAATTAACGCTAAATGAAATAAAATATTTCAAGGAACCGATAAATATAATCTCTGAATTAGTCAATGAAGTTACTTTTAAAATCAATAAAGATATGATTGAACTTGTTGCGATAGACCCCGCAAATGTATCAATGGTTATTTTTAAATTATTAAATACAGCATTTTTAGAATATGATATTAAAGAGCCTTTGGAGATTTCATTGAACTTAGATACTTTAAAGCAGATTTTAAGAAGAGCAAACCCCCAGGATCAAATTAGCTTTGAATTGATGAATAACAAGCTTAAACTAGATTTAAAATCAAATTCAAAAAGAACATTTTATTTATCCTTATTAAATTTGGATGAAAAACAGCAAAAAATTCCTGATTTAAAATTTCCATTGAAGATTGAAACAGATACTTCCTTGTTTGACGAAGCAATAGAAGATGCAGGCGTTGTTTCTGATTCTGTTTTATTCTCTGTAAACAAAGATATGTTTTCAATGGAAGCCATTGGAAACTTGACCTCTGCAAAAGTTGATTTAGTCAAGGACGATCAGACAAGCATTAATATTGAGGAAGAAGCAAAATCAAAATATTCAACAGAATACTTGAAAAAAATAATTAAAGGAAGCAAGCTGTCTGATAAGGTTGTTCTTCAATTTAACAATGATTACCCTCTTAAAGCTAGCTATAAGATTACAGATATAATGTTGTTAGAGTTTATTTTAGCTCCAAGAACAGCGAATGACTAATCATGATGTTTGATATCTGTCTATTATAAAAATTCTTAAAGCGAAAAGTTTATATATATACATATTTATATGAATATTATGGCAAAGAACATAATGATATCAAATGAAGTTTATGAAAAATTAAGTAAGCTAAAGGAAAATTCTCCTAATATGAGTTATAGCGATGTAATAATAAACTCTTTAGAAATTAGAGAAGGTAAAAAGACAATGATGGGTCTAAGAGAATGTTTTGGTATTTTAAAAGAAGATAAAGAATATGATGAAGTTAGAAAAAAATTAAAAAAAGGATGGGTTAAATGGACAAAAAAATATGTTTAGATACAGATATTTGCATTGAATTTGTAAAAGGAAATAAAGATTTTTATTCATTTTTTGAAATTGATTATGTTCCTTACGTTACATCAATCACCGTTTTTGAACTTCTTTTAAGAAAAACAAATTTAGATAAAATGGAATTTTTGTTATCTAAAGTCAATATATTAAATTTTGATGAAATTTCTGCAAGAGAATCTAGCCATATTTATAAGGAATTAGAGAAATCTGGAGATTTAATAGAATTTAGAGATATATTTATAGCTTTGACATGCATAATAAATAATTGTACTTTATTAACCTTAAATAAAAAACATTTTTCTAGGATTAAAAATTTAAAATTATTATAAAAAATATTCCATTAAATATTAATTAGAAAGTAAAACTTTATATACTCTTTTAATTTAAAATTATTATGCAAAAAAGAGGACAAATGACAGTATTTGTGATAATTGGGATTTTGCTTGTGATTATCATTGGAATTATATTTTATTTATACGGAAATAAATTAAAAGTTCAGACAGAAGAAGAAGTTAAGTTTGACTCATCTTCAATTGATTCTATTAAAACATTTATCCAAGATTGCATTAATAAAAATTCATTGGATGCTGTAAACTTAGTTGGAAAACATGGGGGAGAAATTCAGCCGTTATTTTACCAGAGTTGGTGTTATCCTGAAACTAGGACATGTGATAAAATAAGTTATTTATGCTACACAACAGAATATAGTTCTTGCTACAATAAAAAACCTTTTTTAAAAGATTATGCTGAAAAAGAAATTTATAATTACATGAAAAGTAAACTAAATAATTGCATTGACTTGGAAAAATTTAGAAATTCTGGTTTTAATATTGAAAAAAATGGGGAATTAAAATTCAATGTTTCAATCGGAGATTATGCAACAATTGTGAATGTAAATTATCCTTTGACAATTTCAAAGGGAGATTCTTCATTGAAATTGGATAAATTTTCTAAACAAATTGATGTTCCTTTGGGAAGATTAATTAAAAATGCTGAGAGCCTTGTCTTATTAGCACAGCAAAATCCAAGTTATAATTCATTTGCAGAAGCATTGATATTTGCAAGCAACGGGGAATTGGAAATTGAAAGAAAAATATTTGATGATACAGACATTTACATTACAAAATTAAGAAATAATCCTTATAAGTTTCAGTTTGCAATCCAAAGTTTTGTGAGGAATATTTAAATGACAAAATTAATTAAGCAGAAGTTATTGTATATTAAAAAATTATAAGATGATAAAATAAAAAGATAATTGAAAAATGAAAACTAAATTACTAAAACAAAAAGCTTTATTTGAAATATTCTTAATAATCAGTTTAAGTTTTTATTCATCATTGTCTTTTGCATCTTTAAATAAAATTAAAGAAAACACTAATGAAAATAAAATAAGTTATTTTGATTTAATTAAACAAGAATTAATTCCAAGTGTAAGCGCTGAAACAAAAGCTTGCTGTGAAAAAACAACTTCTGGAAATTCCTGCGAGTTTACAGAAAAGTCAAATTGTGTTATAAATAAACCAAATAATGGCGGAACTTATGGAAATGAAGAAATTGCGTGTGAGCAGACAGATTACTGCGGATTAAATTGTTGCATTAAAGAGGGGGTATGCAAAGACAAAGTTGAAAGAGGAATTTGTGAATCTACGAATGGTGAATCAAGAACCGGAGAATGTTCTGCATTGCCTTTATGCTCTGTTGGATGCTGTAACCTGCCTTCTGGTGCTTCAATAACAACACAAGCTCAATGTGCAAATACAGTAAAAAAATTTCCAGGATTAGTTTTAAGCAATGTTTTTGATGCAAGTGTTACAGATGCTGCTGCTTGCGCTGCTAGAAGCAGAGGAACAGAAGAAGGATGCTGTGTTTTAACAGATAAATGCGTTTTTGGCACAAGAAAACAATGCAATGATTTAAATGGAAATGGAGATGCATTTAGATTAGGAAAAATATGCAGCAGTATTCCAAGTTGTTTAGTTACTCCCAAAACAACTACAGCTTGTTACAATAATAAAGTTTACTGGCAGGATTCAGCAGGAAATAGAGAGAACATCGTTGGCTTTGCTGATAGTGATCAAATAATAAAGCCAAAGGAAACTGGAAGTTGCAAATTACAATATGATTCTAATGGAAACATAATTTCAAATAGCGATTTAAATTGTGGTAATTGTGATTACAGCGAAGGTTCAGCATGCCAAAATGCCGATGATGATTTTTTAACAAGATTAAGTTCAAGCTCTGTTGCGAATAAAGAAAGAATAAAAAATCAATGTGTTTCTTTAAACTGCAAAGAAACAATTGAAAGCAAGAAAAATTCCAACAATGAAGAAATAAATCCTTGGATGAATGGAGATCCAAAAAAAAATGGGGAATCTTGGTGCGAATATGAAGGAAAAGTTGGAGAAGGAAAAGATTTAGTTGGCTCAAGGCATTATCTTCATAAATGCTTAAATGGACGCGAGATAATTGAGCCATGCAAAACAGAAAGAAAAGAAATTTGTGTTCAGGGAGAACAGCCAAAAGAAGCAACTGGTTTAGATTATGATTTATCAACTGCAAGATGCGTTGAAAACAAAGGAAATATATGTTTAACAGCTAATTCAGAAGAATCTCAAAATTGCGAGCCTGAAGGAAATTCAGAGGATTATATTTCTGGAGTTGGAGATTATGCAGATAAAAAGGGTTGTGGCGGTGAATGCTATGCTTTAAAAGATATAAAACAAGATGAATATCGTTCTTGCTGTAAAAAACAATTATGCAGAAGAGAAGAATGTGATGGACTGGGAGCAAAAGCAACTTGTTATTTTAATGAAAACGTGAAATTATGTGCGCCTTCTGTGCCTTTGGGAACTTTAAAAGCTGTTTCAAAAGATACTTCTGCAGAAAGAGATGATTTAGAGACTCCTTTTGAATATTCTTGCAAAGAGATTTGGGCAATCGAGGGTGCTGAGTTCTTTTTTAATTGGAATTGTGCTGCAAATTGTATAGGTGAAAACGAAGGAATATGTCATCTTTCTCAAACAGCAAATGAATGGAATTCTTTTTGCAGAAGTTTAGGAGACTATGGTGCTCATTATAATGTTAAGGAAAGATATACAAAAAATGGTTTTATTGCTTCAAAGCCAACAGGTTATCCAGGTGGAGAAGCTTTTTATTGGGATGATTCATTTTATTCGCAAAAAGGGCAAAAAAATTATACAGGTGTCAAAGGAGTAACAACAAGTTCTAATGATAAGGATAATTTTAATAAAAATTCAGAAGAAGGTTGGTTAAAAGGAAATGTTGATTTTTTATTTGCAGTTGTAGGAAGTATATCTGGAAGAAGTAATGCAGAATTAACAAGTGTTTATCATCAGGATAGTAGTTCATATATTATTGGTAGTGGAATTATCGGAGGTCTTGGTTTAACAGGATTAGCTCTTTATGCAATTTTCCCTTCTCTAAGTGCTACTGGTGTTTTTTCTATTAGTAACGCAATTGGTGCTGCGCATATAGCTGAATTTTTTGGAGGAGTAGTAACAACAACAATAACAGCAACAACACAAACAGGAACAGCAATAGCAGCAGGAACAACAATAGCAACAAACGCAGGAACAGTAATAACAGGAACAGTAGCAACAGGAACAGCAGGAACAGCAGGAACAGCAGCAACAGCAGGAACATTAGCAGTAGAAGGAGGAACAGTACCTGTATCAGTAACAACAACAACAACAGTGGGGGGAGCATCAACAGTAGCATGGATTTTAGGTCCAATTTTCATTGCTTTAGCTTTAATCTTAGTTTTTGCACCAGAATGGATTTTTGGAAAAGCAAAACAAAAAGAAGTTACATATAAATTTTCATGCAGATCCTGGACACCTCCAAAAAAAGGAAACGATTGTGAAAAATGCAATGATTTCACAGAATGCGATGAATATAAATGCTTAAGCTTGGGAAAAGCATGCGAATCAATAGGAACTCCAGGAAACATAACTTGTGTCTGGAAGAATCCAGGAGATACATCCCCCCCAATAAGAAGTTTATTAGAAATTGCCCCAAGAACAAGAACAAATTATGCTGTCATTCCTAAAAGCGAAATAAATGACGGAGGATACATTGTTAAAAATTTAAATAATCCCCCTTCAGATATTTTGCCAGCATACGCAGAATTAACAATTGGGGTAAGAACAGATGAGCGTTCAACCTGCAAAATTTCAAGATTTGACAATAAAAAATATGATGATATCCCTGATTCAAATATTTTCGGAAGCCCTTATCCTAATTTTGATCATAAAATGACAATTCCAATTGCAAGAGAAGGATTATTGCCAGAAGAAGATATTGTTGCAAGTGAATGCGGCAAAGAAAATTTATTCTATGTAAAATGCTCAGATGTAAATGAAGTTAAAAATGAAAAGCCTTATTTCATTAAATTTACAACAGGAACTTGCGCAGATACAACAGAGCCGATAATAAAGGATTATAGCATAAGAAATAATGCTTACTTGCCTTATAATTTAAATCACACAAGGTTAGTTGTTTACTTAGATGAGCCTGTTGAACAATGCAGGGTTTCAACTGTTGCAAATCAAATATATGATTTAATGCCGAAGAATTTAACATGTTCGTCAAATAAAGAAAGAAATGGGTATTATCCTTGCGCAATTGCTTATTTAGATGTAAAAGCAAATCAAGATAATATATTTTACTTTAAATGTAAAGATTTGGCAAATCCTCCAAATATAAACAGGAATGATCAGCCAGCAGAAGGCTATAAATTAAAATCAAGCAAAGCATTAAAAATAAGTTCAAGCGGCCCGAATGGAAGAGTATTATCAACAGAGGTTAAATTAACAGCAGCAACGAGTGAAGGTGCAGAATCTGGAAAAGCAGTTTGTTATTATAATGTATTAAAGGCATTCGGTCCTGGTTCAGTTAAATTTACAACAACAGAGTCAGAAAATCATGAAACAACATTGCCATTGCAAAATGAACAAGATTACACTTTTTATTTAGGATGCAGAGATATAGCTGGAAATGAAGACAATTCAACAATAAAATTCCATACAACAACACCTGATTTGAATATAACAAATGCTTTGCCAAATAATGAAATAATTTATTCTGACAAAGTTCAATTGCAAGTCAAGACAAAAGGCGGAATTAAATTGAATGGGGAATCAGATTGTAGTTATAAAAGCATAAGCGGAAGAACATTAGCTTCTGGAAATTTAAATGATGGTAAAATAATACAGGGAGAAGAAACTACGCACTATAAAAATTTAACAAGTTTAGAAAACGGAAATTATGAACTAGAAATTATATGCAATGATCAATACAAAAAAGACAATGCAACAATAAGGTTTACAGTTGATGTTTTAGGAATCCCAAAGATAATAAGAATATTCAGGCAAAACAGCTTATTAAATGTAATTACAAATAGAAAAGCAGAATGCCATTACTCTCCAACTCAAAATAACTTTAAATTTGAAGAAGGAACATTAATGATATCAACAGATAATTTAATTCATAGTTTACAAATAGCAAATTCAAATGTTTATTATATTAAATGCAAGGATATAAACACAAATAATATTGCTCCTGATAAAATTAATTCTTACGTTGTTTATCCATAAAGACTCTCTGTCTAATCCTCATGGCTTTTCTTAATGTTTTCTGAGTTTGTCACATTCGGACTTTTATGCTTAATTAGGCACCCATAGGTATATAAATTTTCAGTACAAAATAGAAACCTTTATATATAATCGCCAGCACATTTATAAATATATAAATAAAAATAGAAACCTTTATATATAATAGCCAGCACATTTATATTAAATGAGCAAAAAGAGGAAAAAAGTATTAGACATGAATGAGTTGCTTAATAAGATTAGAGGAGTTCAGACTATTGAGTCAATAAAGAACGCATTAGACATAGATAAAACCAAAGCGATTTATATAGTCTATAAACTAAGAAAAAAAGGTTATGTTATAACAAAACAGGATTCAGGAAATAATAGAATCTATTTCATCTCACGAGAAAATGCTTTGGGTGGAACAAGTTATATTGATGTTTTAAATAAATATTCTCCAATTAAATTATCAACAGCAGAGGTTTACAAAATTTATGGAAGAGAAGTTTCTATTGAGGAGACGATTATTTACTCTCTTAAAACAAGAAAATTTAGATATATTCTTGCTTCATTGGCATTATATAAAAAAATTAAAGATTGGCGGGAGTTATATAGACTTGCAAAGAGGAATAATTTAGTTAGAGAAGTTGGAAGTCTTTATAGTTTAATAGAACATATTTTACCGAGAGTGAAGAAAATCCATAAAATATTTTTATACTACGCATTACCAAAAGATAATAATGAGTATAAATTTATAATCCCGAATTTAAGGTCTGAAGATTATAGAATGATTGAGGAAAAATGGAGGGTTCATATACCCTTTAATAAAGAAGATTTGAAAGAGTATTTAAAATGATTTCAGTAAACGAACAAAAACAACTATTAATTCAATTAGGAAATCAACTTTCGAAAGAGGTTATAGTTTATGCTATCGGAGGAACCGCAATGATGTTTCTTGGATTCAAAGAAGCAACAAAAGATATAGATTTAGTTTTTACAAACAAAGAAGATAGAATATTATTTAAAAAGATTGCACTTTCTTTAGGATATAAAGATATTGATTCTGTTATTGTTTATGGGGTAAAAAACAATAAACCAGAAATGATTAATTTAGGAGACTCTCGTTTTGATTTATTTTTTCTGGATGTTATAGATTTCACTTTTTCAGAAAGTATGCAAAAAAGGTCTGTGCAAATACATCAATTTGGTAAAAATTTAATTTTAAAGATTGCAGATAAACATGATATTATTCTTATGAAGTGTGTTACAAAAAGAGTAAGAGACGAAGATGATATTGTAAACATAGTTAAAAATTCCGAAATTGATTGGAATATTATAATTGAAGAGGCAAAAGTACAAGTTAGCTTAGGTAGAGAAAATGCTTTTTTGGAGATGGGAGAATTAGTTGAAAAATTAATTTATAAACATCATCTTAATATTTTAAAATCTATCCATGAAGATTTGTTTAAACTACTTAAAAATCAAGCAGAGGAAAAGTTGCGAAAAGGAGCGACAAAAAAATAAAATTGATTTATTTATGAAAAATCAATAACTATAATCCTTTCTTTTTAACGCTAAATCCTAACTATCTCCTTCCTTCATCCCAGCTTCCTTAACTATTTCTAGAGGGATAACAACAAGAATTAGACACTTAATTTAAGCCACAAGGATTAGAAGAGAACATAAAGAAAAACATTATAAATTAAAAAATTAATATAATTTTAATGAAAAGAGGACAATTAAATCAAGTTTTTATTTACATTTTAGCAATACTTGTCATAGCATTTATTTTCTTTTTTGGGTATCAGCAAATTAATAACTTGCTCAAATTAGCAGAAAAAACAAAGTTCATAGAATTTCAAAGAGACTTGGAAAAAGCAATTAATAATATTTATTACAAAAATCCCGGATCAACAATTTATTATTCAAAAGATTCAAGGAACAAGCCTTTAATTCTGCCAAAAGATGCATCAAAAATCTGCTTTAAAAAATTTACAAATAAAGCGGCTGTTTCATCAGATTCTGCATTTTCAAAATCATTTGATGTGGAAAATTTAATTCCAGAATCAGGAACAAACTTAAAATTAGAAGATGGAAAATACTGCCAAATATTAAAAAATTCTGAATTTAAATTTATTTTAGAAAATAAAATTCAAAATCAGGAAACAATTGTAATAATAAAATGAAAGGAGAAATAGAATTTAACTGGATTTTTATGTTAATAGCTGGTGTGGTTATATTGGCATTTTTTTTCTCTTTCGGAATTAAATACAAAAATCTTCAGGAAGAAAAATTATCAATAGAGTTATTAATTAATTTAGACAACGCTTTATTAAATTTACAGTCAAGTTCATTTAACACATTCGACAAAGTTGATATTCCAAAAGATGTAAAAATTAATTGCAATGAATTAAAAATACAGGATAAAAATTATAAAAACACAAAATTTATTTTCTCTCCTAAAGAATTAAGAGATAAAATTTATATTTGGTTTAAGCCGTTTAATTTTCCATTCAAAATAGACAATTTTTATTATTTAATTTCCCCAAAAGATAAATTTTACTTGATTTATAATGACCAAGCTTCAAAAGAATTTGCAGAATCCTTAATAAATGACTTGCCTGAAAAATTCAAAGATAATATAAAAGCAAAAAATTCAAGGCAGCCAGATGGGAAGAATATTTTTATTAATTCCAATCAGGGTGAAGTAAATATTAATTTGAACAATGAAAAAATTAATTTGAATGTGAAAAATAAATTATATGAAGATGTTAGTAAAGAATTAGTTTATGGTGCAATATTTTCGGATGATTTTGACTGCAATTACAAAAAAATTAAATTATCAATGGAAGAAATAATAAATAATTACAAAAAAAAATTAGTTATATTACAAAGTTCAACATGCAGTTATGCGTCGATCCCAAATTATCTATCAAAATTGAAAGATTTAAAATTCCAAGATACAAAATCAATTGAAGAATTAAATAAAAATTTAGCTTCAATAAATTGCCCGACATTATATTGAGGTTGTAAAATATATCAAGAGTTGTAAAAAAGCAATATGAAAAAAGCAGAAATACAAATGCAGGAAACAATTTTGGTTACATTTATAGTCGCAATAATAATTGTTTTAGGATTATTTTTCTTTTATAAGATAAATCAAAGTTCTTTGGAAAAAGAAAGATTAGGTTATGAGCAATTACAAGTTTACACTTTATTATCAACAATGCAAAATCATGCCTTAATGCAATATTCTTATCTGGGAAATTCTGAAAATTCAATTGATACAACAAAATTATTGAATCTTAATTTAAAAAATTTAGGAGAAAAAGAGATAACAATAAAACAAGTTTATCCTCAAGCTGAAAATAAAAAATGCCTTCCAAACAATTATCCAAACTGCAATTCATATTTAATTTATTCAAAGCACAATAAAAAAAATCTTAATATTATTTCAACGCCTGTTTCATTGTATTTTCCGTTGACAAAAGAATATAAAATGGGAATATTGGAGATAAAATGGTACTATTAGAAACATTTTCTGGGAAAAACTTAAAAAAAATATTTCACAAAAAAGCGCAGACAGAAATAATCGGGTTAGTAATTATTGTGATTATATTGTCATTTGCCTTAATCTTCGGATTGCAATTTTTAAATAAGGAAGATAACAAACTGCAGGAACGTTATTTGCAATTAAATGCTGATAATTTAAGAAATGCAATTTTAAAAACAAATATCTGCAAAGGCATAACAATAAAAGATGAAATTGTAAATTGTGAGAATAACATTGTTTCATGCTTAGAAAATTGTCAAAAACTCGACGATAAAATCAAAGAAATTGTTAGTTTAAGCGTAAAAAATGATTACGAATTTTACATTAATGATAAAAAAATAAAGGATAAAGGATGTTTAAACAAAGATACTTTAACATCAAGTACTCAGCCAATCGCGCTTAGTGAAATTAAGGTTAGTTTAAAACTTTGTTAATCGACGTATATTAAAAAGTAGACTTAATATTATTGAATTATAAATTATTCATTTTTAAAGCTTAAAAACATAATATTTTTAAGATTTAACTTTATCATAACTATTAATATAGAGAAAACTTTATAAATGAATTTATTACCATATAATTTAATGATATTAAAACATAATATCATCTAAAATCCCGATCATGGGAACACAAAACGGAGGTGTGTTATAAATGCAAAAAATAAAGAGTATGATTAAAAAAATAGGTGCTGTTTCTGTTGGTGCAGCTTTTTTAGGAAGCACATTAACTGGTGCTTTGGCAGCTGACTTAAAAGATTACCCAACACCATTTGTTGATTTAACAGCAAAAAAATTTACATATCTAGGTGTTGTAGGTGAAAGTTCTGCAGCAGTCGATAATTTAGGATTGAGTGATATTACAGCTGGTTTAAGTGCTGTAAAGGTTCCTGGAACTGGCGGTGGAAATGTAGTAGTAAGCGGTGGAGTTTCTGAGACAATTCCATTAGGGAGTAATATTGCTGAAAAAAATCAGCACGATAAAGAACTTACCGATTCAGATATTAGTTCACTATTAGACACAACAGTTAATTTTCAAGGTACAGAATATGATGTAAGTGAAGTGGTAGAATTTGGTCTTTACAATACAAACAATGTAAGTGTAGAAACTGGTTTGACTGCGACAGATGATGATTATAAGGATAGTGTTGTTATGGAAGCTGTTACAGACTCGATAAAATATTATTACCGCTTTGATGAGTCCATACAACCAAATAAAACAAAGTCATCTGATTCGTTAGAAATTAAATTTCTAGGAAAAACTTTGAAGATAACTACTATAGATTCTGCAACTAAATTTACAGCAAATGTTGGGGCAGAATATTACTTATCAGTTGGAGACGCAGTAACTGTTAATGGAAAAGAAATTAAATTAATTGACGTTGGTTCTGGTGGAAATGTAATTGTAAATGTTGGTGGTGTACAAGATGTTATTTCAGGAGACACAACAAAAACAATTAATAGCTTAGAAATTAAGAACGATGACACATTTTATACAGACACGAAAGCTGAAAGATCAGCGTGGTTGGTTATAGGAAAAGATGCAACTGAAAGTTATATTGATGCAGATCCTTACGTTGGAGAAGATGAAGATGATCCTATTTGGATTTGGGATGTTGGTAATTTGAATTCAATTGGGTCAACCACTGTAAGTAATGCAGTTACTGCTGAAATAAATGCTAGTAATGCTGGAGCATATATTGGAATTGAATTAGACCATAATTATCGGGATGGAAGTGATGAATCAGCTATAGAAATTGGCAAATGCATTGATTTACCAAATAATTATGTAAGTGTCTGTCTTGACAGCTTAACAGTTGCAGATGGTGACTATATGTCTTTAATATTTGAATTAGCAGAAGGCATTGATTTAACTTCAGATAGTAAGGTTCCAGGATTAGGAAATGCAAATGCACTTCATGTTAAAGTAAGTAAAGATGATGGAATAAAACTATTATCTGGTGGATCTGGACTTAGTAATATAAGTTCAAATAAATTAACTGAAGAATTGTGGTTAATGAATAATACAGTTTTCTACTACGATAAAGATTTGAGGAAGAAAACATTTGCAGGTAATGCAACAAACGCAGTAGGCTTTGCTGAACTTACTTATGAAGATACAAAAGGAACAAACGTTGTTTTAAATAGAACTTACGCTGGAAACAATGGTGGAGGTTCTGGTGGGGGTCTTCTTAATTGGAGTCTTGGATTTAATACACAGGGAGATACAACAGATGATTTAAGTGCTGGGAAAGATGCAATTTATTCATACTGGACTGTGGCTTCAAACGAAGGGATTACTCAATTAGGAGCGACAAAATCAAGTGAAGAAGCAGGTGAAGTTATTTGGAACAGTGGAAGTGTTACGAATATAGGAACCAAAGACGAAAACCATAGAACAAGATATGGTGTTGTTATAAAAAATCCAAAAAGTGCAGGAGCAAGTGATAAAGTTGAATTTATGATACCTTCAGACCAGGTACAAGCAAATGTTGTTGTTAAGGGAGTATCAGGAACAACTGGAAATCCAAGTTCTGGAAATGCTTTAGCAAGTTATGACGTAGCTCCTTCAGGAGTGCTTGATACACAAGTAACTACCCCTGCAGACAATAACTTAATCTTGGTTGGAGGTCCAGCTGTAAATAAATTAAGCGCCCAATTCCTTGGAGTAACTTATCCAGCATATGGTGAAGCATCTGGATTAAAACAAGGTGAAGCTATACTAAGCTTAAAAACCAATGGAGATAAAGTAGCATTAATTGTAGCTGGATGGGAAGGAACAGATACACAAAGAGCTGCACTTGTCTTGAAGAATTATGAAGCATATAAAGACAGATTAATGGGCAGTGAAGTTAAAGTATCTGGCACAACATCAAGTCCAACAATAGTTACAGCATAAGTAACTTTTTTCTTTTTTTCTTTTTTTAAATAAAAAGCTTTTTAAGTTCTTAAATTTTTAAACATTTTATGAAAAAATCAAATCTAATTTTGGCTGTTTTTATTCTTTTAATAATGGTTTCAAGCGTAATTGGTTTTATATATTCCCCAAAAGATCAAAATAATCCAAATCAAAATTCTATTGATTATAAAGGATTTAAATTTCAAATTACAAATGATAATAGATTCATAACTAACTTTAACGGAAATAACATTATTTTTGATTATAATCCAAATGAATTAAAAGATATTAATGTGCCTAATTTTCAATTGACAAAAGATAAAGTTTATTTAATTTTTAATCCAGATGAAAGGGACAATAATTTAGATTATGCTATTTCAAAGATTGCTTATAATTTGCAATTTAAAAATATCAGGGGAATTTTAGCATGTTCAACTGAGAAAAATTGTCCTAATGAGATTCCAATAAAAGATTGCAATAATGAAGCATTTTATTTTAAAAAAGACAATCTAAGCAAGGTTTATAAAGATTCTAATTGCGTTGTATTGCAAGGTGATAATATAAATATAAATAAATTTGCTGACAAAATTAATTTAAATTTAATAGGGATAAAATGAAGCAAGAATCTAAATTAAAAATATTATTTTTTGTATTGGTTATCATAACAATTACCTTGATAATATTTGCAGTTATAAGTTTTAAAAAACCAATTATAAAAGATAGATATATTTATACAAGCCCTTCTGGAGAACAATTTCAATTTATAAAATCAAATGCAGGAAATATTACACAGCACATTGTGACAATTTATGCAATTGATGGAAGAGGAAATAAACATCAAGTTGATATTCCAATTATAAATGATCCTTATTCTTTAGAGGAAATTCCAATATTAAATGAAGTTAAGAATAAAATTTTAACAAAACAAGGCGTTTTTGTTACTGTAGATCCATATGGAAGCAGTAAAAGTGTTTTAGCGGCCATTGAGATTAGCAAAGTAATTGGAACAAATGATTATGGGGTGTTTAAAATTCCAACGCAATCAGCAACGTATAAACCAACAAATACAACATTTCCTTATGTAACATGCGCAAATGCAACAAAACAAATCGGGGTAATTTATTTATTGTCTGGAAATAAAACAAGAATAGGTTCTTTAGGAGAATGTGTTGTTGTTGAAGGAAAAAATTACGATGATTTAATAAAATCAGCTGATAAACTAACATTGAATTTATTGGGTGTTATGTAAAGTTTTATAAATAAATTTAATTTTAATTTTTATAAGTGCCACGGTCGCATAACCTGGTAGTGCACTGGTCTTGAGCATTATTAAGAAAACCAGCGCCCGCAAGGGCTTCTCGGTTCAAAAGAGCTTTTCAGGGGAAATCTCGGAAAAGTTCGGAAATTCCGAGCCGTGGCGTCCTTATTTAAAGTGGTTGCAATCGAAAGATTTATAAATAGTTAAAAATTAAGAAGATTAAAATGAAAAACTCACAAAATAATTATCCAATAAAGACAGAACCTTTTTATAACACTAGAGGATTTTATATGTTATCTGGAACGGTTTTAGGAATGATCGGTGCAAATTTATTTAATGACTATGTATTTCTTCAGAATCCAGAGACTGTTAACACAAACGTTTGCCAAGTAACAGAAACAATTAAAGCTGCTCGTGTATTAGCACCATTATTATTTGGCGGCTTTGCTGGATCAATAGCTGGATTTAGTTTGGATGTACTAGTCAACCCTGATGGGCATAATAAAAACGAAGAACTTGATGAATGCCCTTAATCTTCCACAGCTTTGAACTGTTTTTCTTAAGCTGAGCCGTGGCGTAATAAATATAAACTTATTTTAATTGCTTAAATTATGAATTTACCAAAAGTCTTGGTTGGAGCACCAGTATGCGATTTATATGAGTATTGTTTTAATGAGTTTATAAATAATATTAAAAATCTAACTTACAAAAATTATGATATTTTATTAATTGACAATTCAAAGGAAGAAGATTTTTTTAATAAAATTAAATTATTAAACATAAATGTTATAAGAATACCTTATTTAGATAAAATGAGGGAAAGAGTTGTTAAATCGCACAATAAGTTAAGAGAATATTTTTTAAATAATAATTACGATTATTTATTAATCTTAGATCAAGATGTAATTCCACAAAAAGAAGTTATTGAAAAATTGATTAATCATAAAAAAGATGCTGTTTCAGCATTATTTTTCGGGCATCATAATATTCAAACAGGGGAAAATAAATTAATGCCTTTTGCCTGGAAATTCATTGAAAAAAGTGGTTTTTGGGGTAAAACTTATTATTTAAATGAAAATGAAATTTTTTCTAATAAATTAATTGAAATTGCTTTTGCAGGAATGGGGTGTATATTATTAAGTAAAAAAGTTTTAAAGAAAATAGAATTTAGGTATGATCAAACCATAGATTCTTGGGATGATAGGTGGTTAGGATACGATATTCATAAAGAAGGATTTAATTTTTATTTAGATCCAAATGTAAAATGTAAACATTTATATTTAAACAGACCTTTTGATTACTATGAAATTAAAAAACAAGGATTAGTTTAATATGACATTAAAACTTTTGGTTGGTTGTCCGACATCATTCCATAAGGAATATTCATTAAAAGAATACGCAGATTCAGTTAAATCATTAGATTATAATAATTATGATATTTTAATAGTCGATAATTCTCAAGATGATGTTTATCTTAATAAAATTAAAGAATATGGTTTAAATGCAATAAAAGGGCCTTATTTTAAGGGCGCCATAAAAAGAATAATTGAAAGCAGAAACATATTAAGAAAATATGTTTTAGACAATAATTATGATTATTTTTTAAGCTTGGAGCAAGATGTTATTCCAAATAAAGATATATTAAACAAACTAATTAGCCATAATAAAGAAGTTGTTTCTGGAATTTATTTTGTTCATAATATCATAAATAATCAAAAAAAATTGATACCTCAAGTTTTTATTGAATTAAAAAATAAAACAAATGAATTGCCAGATATGCGTTGGCTTACAGAAACTGAATTTTTAAGCAATAAATTGATAAAAATAGTTTCCTGTGGATTAGGATGCGTTTTAATTCATAGAAAAATTTTAGAAAAAATAGAATTTAGAAGCGAAAATAATAATTTTGATGATCGTTTTTTTGGAATTGATTTATATAAAAAAAACATCCCAATGTATTGCGATACAAGCGTTAAATGCAAACATTTAATTTTAAACAGGCCTTATCCTTGGAATAAAATCAAGAAATAATTATTTCTTCTTTCTTATTAAAAAATAAATAAATAATCCAATTACAATAATAAATAAGGTTATTATTAATCCTTTTATATTAAAAATATTATCTTTTTCTTTTATGTTATCATTGATTTTACCATCTGTTTGCTCTTTTTTTTCATTTAATGCTTCAAAAAATATATCTACTTTTGATCTATTATCATCTATTTTTAATAATTTAACACTGAGATCATAAATATCATCTTTCTCAAAATCAATTTTATTATTATATTTTTGATTTAAGATAAGATAAAATGTTTCTCTAGAATTATTTTTATAAGCAAATGACTTTAATCTAACTCCGTTCTTGCCAATCTCATCTATGCTAATAATATACTCTTTATCTTCTTTTAAAAAAGAGATTCCATCGCCATTTTCCAATCTAAACGCTTGCCTTGGTTCTTTGTAGAAATCTGTTTTAGTTATATTTGCCACTTTAGCTTCTATTATAGGAAATAATAAAACTAATATTAACATAATTATCAAGGATTTTTTCATACAATAAAAAAGAAAAAAAAGTTTAAAAGCTTATTGCTTTTTCTTTGTAAAATACCAAATAACCAATATTGCAACAATTACTATCAATATCCATAACCATGTTGTTGAACTAGATTCTGTTTCTTCTCCAGTTACAATCCCTTCTTCTTTAGGTTGTTCACCTGTTTCTTCTCCAGGAGCAACAGCCTCTATAATTTTGAACACCAAATCAGCTTTTCCATCAGTTATAGATTTTAATGTAACACTCATATCGTTTTTAGTATCATCATTAACATCAACTTCTTTTGTTTCTCCAATATTTAATGTCAATTGTTTTGGAGTTGATGCAACTTCAATTGTTACGCTAGTTTCAGTTATATCTAACACTTTAACACTATGCGAACTTCCTACAACATTAAATTTAACTGTTCCTTCTTTAGCTATACTTGTAAATGTTTCAGTTGTTGATAATGCACCTGCATCAGCACTTGCTCCTTTTTCAACAGTTACTGGATTTGAAGAACTTCCAGATCCTCCTGAACTTCCTCCTCCTCCGCCAGAACTTCCACTTCCATCACCGCCACCTGCAGCAGATACAGAAAATGATGAAGATTTTGAAGTTTTTCTTCCAACGTTATCTTTAACTTCACATTTAATTGTATATGTTCCAGCATTATTATTATCTGTTGTTGTCAATGTATGTTCTGTTCCACAACCTGTTTTTGTAATTACAGTTCCGTCAGGTTTTGTGGAAGTTAAAGTACAAGATTCTAGTCCACTTGTATCACTTCCATCACAGGTATACTTGATTGGATTATATAAACCAATAGTAGTATCTGATGGTTCTTTTAATGTTACACTTGGAACATTAACATCTCTTGCTAAAATATATTCTGCATTTGAATTATTTATAATTTCCGTGTTGTTATATAAGTCATAAACTACGAATACATATTTAAATGTGGTTCCATCACTCGCACCCAAACCCCATGTGTTATTTGATATGTTAAATGTATATACAAATGAAGGTGCCGAGGCTAAATTTACATCACTTCTTCTATTTAATGCAAGTAATCCTGTTGCGTTTCCGACTTGCCCTCCGCCGCTTCCACTAGATAATACTGTAAAGTTAGAATTAGGGAATGCAGGAACACTTCCTTCTGAAAAGTTTGACATAAATGTCACGTTGCCCAATAAATTCCTTAATAACTGAAGATTTAATGAACCCCCGGTGCCATTATATATTAATAATACCCTATCAGCATTATAATCTTTTATTTCTATAGTAATATTTATCCCTTGTTGAGGATTGCTGTTGTCATACAGTAGATATTTTGTTGTGCTATCAAATGAAGTTTTTGTATTTGTTCCATCAGTAACATTTGTTGTGTTCAACCTTGGTGCCAATCCATCTACACCAAATAAAGCACCAAATCCATTATCTGCTGTTGAAACATTTCTAAGAGTAATTGTCCAATTATATACTGCTTCTGTATGGTTTGTAGCAATAGCATTAAACCACATACTTATATTTACACCCGACGTAAGATTAGAATTAGGGAATAACCCACTACTTGTATTTACTGCTCTAAAAGTTGCAATATAAGTCGAGTCTGCTACATCATTATAAACCCTAGCAAGTGTCCAATTTCCACCCACATCACCAAATTGATTACTAGTATTACGACCTCCGACTGCATATATTGTTATATTAGTAAAACCAGCACTAGGTAGAGTTATATTAATTTCAGATATATTTATTGCATCACTGTTTAGTGTTATTGTAAAGTTAAATAATTTTATATTTCCTCCTTTTGACCAATTTAGCAACTCTGTAAAACCAAAACTATATCCCCCAGTAAATCCAGCAGAATTATTTTGGGGCGTAAAAGTAGTAGTATTTGTTGTAAAAAATCCTGTAGACAAAGTTGGAATCCTATTTACAAATCCAACGCCATTAACAACATTAACAAAATAAGCACCAACCAAAAATAATAATAAAATTGAACTATATAAGAAAATCCTCTTTTTATTTAATACCATTATAAATTCCCCTCCTTTTTATCTTTATGAGTAATCATAATATAAAGATTTATACAATTAATAGGTATATAAATCTTTCGTCTTTTTTAATTTAATAGATTAACCCCAATTAATTATAATTAGTTCTGCCGAATTTTATGAATTTATTAGGATTTATAGGTTATATTATTTATAATTTTAAAATAAGTAATGCTTTATAAATTTATTTTATTAAATATATTTATGAAAAATTTACTTGTAATAAGCTCAGCATATCCGCGTTATGATAACGATGTTTATGCTAATTTTGTAAAAGATTTGCTTGAAAATTTAAGTAGTTTTAATATAACTGTTTTAGCACCTCACGATCATAATATAAAAAAAGAAGAAATTATTAATAATTTAAAAATTAAAAGATTCCAATATTTTTATCCGCAAAATTCACAAAAGTTAGCCTATGCAATAATTCCAAATTTAAAAAAAAATCCATTTTTAATATTCCAATTACCATTTTTTAATTTATCATTTTTAATCTCAACAATAAAATTAATAAAAAAAAATAAATTTGATATAATAAATTCACATTGGTTATTGCCTTCAGGATTGATAGGGGCGATATGCAAAAAATTATTTAATATTAAACACATATCAACAACCCACGGGGGAGATTTAGAAACCTTAAACAAAATGCCATTTAAAAGAATTATATCAAATTTTGTTTTAAATAATTCTGATTATATTTTATTTGTTAGCAGTTATAGTAAAAATATTTTTAAAAATTTAATTAAAGATAAAAATAAATTAGAAAAAAAATCCTTAATATTACCCATGGGAATTAATATTAATAATTTAAAAAATAATATAAGCTTAAACAAAATAAAGAAGAATTATAATGTCAAAACAAATAAAAACATTGTTTTCATAGGAAGATTAGAAGAAAGAAAGGGAATAAATTATTTAATCGGTTCTATTCCAAAAATTCTCAACGAATTTAACATAACTTTATTTATTTTAGGAGATGGTCCAATAAAAAAAGAATTATCAAATCTAGTTAAAATATTAAAACTTGAAAATAATGTAAAATTTTTAGGTCATACAATTGGAAAGAAAAAGTTAGATTTTCTTAAGTTAGCGGATATATTGATTATCCCGAGTTTAAGTGAGGGTTTGCCTGTAACACTATTAGAAGGATTAGCAACTGGAAAAGCGGTTATTGCAACTAAAGTTGGGGGGATTCCGGATGTTCTTAAGAATAATAATGGGATATTAATTAATCCAAAAAACAAAGAAGAATTATCTAGTAATATAATCAAATTATTTAAAAATCCAAAATTAGCTAAAAAATTATCTAAAAATGCACTTAAAATAAGCAAGAATTATGATTGGAAAATTATTTCAGAAAAATATACCAAAATTTTCAATAAGTAGTTTTTTAAGTTTTTTTATTAGTTAAATTTTATGTATAAAGGCAGAAATATATCTTTGGTAATTCCAGCATATAATGAAGAAAAATTAATAGTCCCAACTTTAAAAGGAGTTCCTAAATTAATTGACAGAATTTATGTTATTGATGATTCAAGTACAGATAATATGTTTAATGTTGTTCGTGAGTTGCAAAAAAAAGATAAAAGAATTAAGATAATAAAACATCATAAAAACCAAGGTCCTGGGATTGGAATCATTCATGGTTATCAAAAATCTTCTGAAGAAAATTATGATATTGCTGTTGTTATTGGTGGAGATAATCAAATGGATTTAAAGGAAGTTGAAAAATTTTTAGACCCTATAATTCGTAATGAAGCAGACTATACCAAAGGAAATAGATTTATGCATGGGAGTGCTTTTAAGGATATGCCTGGAAAAAGATTTATTGGAAATTCTATTTTAAGTTTTCTAACTAAATTTGCATCAGGTTATTGGAAGTTATTTGATACTCAAGATGGTTATACTGCAATAAGCAAAGAAATGATAGACAAAGTTGACTGGAGCAAAGCAATGGTAGGATATGGTTATGTATCTGATTTTATTATATTATTAAATGTTTATAATGCAAGAATAAAAGATATTCCTAGAAGAGCCATTTATTTGCCCGGAGAAAGACAATCTCAAATTAAAATTGTTAAGTATATGTTAAAAGTTTTCCCAAGAGTAATTAAAAAATTTTTCTGGAGATTAAATAATAAATATATTTTTCAAGATTTTCATCCCTTAATATTTATGTATTATTTTGGAATTTTATTTTTATTAATTGGAATTATATTGGCAATGAAAATTTTTATTAATGGGTTAACTGGAAATGTTTCACCAAATCAGGCAATTCTATCCAGCTTATTATTAACCTCTGGATTGCAATTTTTCTTATTTGCAATATTTTTTGATATGGAAAATAATAAACATTTATGTGTTTAATTTTTATAAAATTTATTTATTTTATTTACAACATAATCAATTTGTTCTTCACTTATTTCAGGATACAATGGAATAGAAAGTATTTCTTCAGCGTGTTTTTCAGCAACAGGAAAATCACCTTTTTTATAATTTAAATTTTTGTAAGCTTGTTGTAAATGTAAAGGTAATGGATAATGTACCCCTGTTTCAATTTCATTTTCATTTAGATAATTTTGTAATCTTTCTCTATCTTTAACCCTAATAACATACATATAATAACAATGTTTAGAATTTTTACTTTCTTTTGGTGTTTTAATAAATTCATATAAACCATTTTCATTAAAAAATTTATTATATAAAGAAGCTGCATCTCTTCTTTTTTCTATCCAATTATCGAGATATTTTAATTTAACATTTAAAATTGCAGCTTGTAATGCATCTATTCTGTAATTATACCCCTCAATTATATGTTCATATTTATTCATTCTCCCGTGGTTTCTTAATAAATTTACTTTTTTTGCTAAATCTTCATTATTTGTTACAACAGCTCCGGCATCTCCAAATGAACCAAGTACTTTTGCGGGAAACATACTAAATGCTGCTAAACTCCCAAAATTTCCAAGTTTTAATCCGTTATATTCTGCTCCGTGGGCCTGGGCACAATCTTCAATCAATTTTAAATTATTCTTATCACAAATTTTTAATATCTCTTCTAAATTACAGGAATTTCCATATAAATGAACTGCAATTATTGCTTTTGTTTTATTTGTTATTTTTTCTTCAATTAAATTTGAGTTAATATTATAACCCTCTTCTTCTATATCGACAAAAACCGGTTTAGCCCCGCAATAAGAAATTGCTTCCGTAGTGGCGATAAACGTGTTTGGCACCGTAATAATTTCATCATTCTGTTTAATATCAGAAGCAATTAGTGATAAATGCAAAGCAAAAGTTCCATTTCCAACACCAATTGCATATTTAGAATTAATAAATCTAGCAAAATTTTTATCAAATTCTCCAACTTCTTTACCCATAATAAAACTAGAATTTTCGATAACCCTTTGAATAGAAGAATCTATTTCTTCTTTTATACTTAAATAATTTGCTTTTAAATCAACTAAAGGAATTTTCATTTTAGATTATATTGTATTTTCCCGTTTTTATTTTTTAATTCTCTTATATCTCCTTTAATTATTGCAGGATGTCCATAAACTATCGCGTAATCTGGAACATTTTTTGTTACTAAAGAGTCTGCCCCTATTAAAGCATACTTTCCAATCTCAACGCCAGGCATTATAATAGAACATGCTGAAATTATTGCTCCTTTTTTTATAATTACAGGATCTATTATTGGTTTCTGATTCGGTCTATATGGATACTTTGTATTAAGAATATAAACCCCTGGATTAAATCTTACATCGTCTTCTATAATCGTATGTTCATAAACATGACAATTGGAATGAAATTTGACATTGTTTCCTATTCTCACTCTAAAAGCGATTTCACCAAAAGTTCCAATATTAAAATTATTCCCAATTTCATTATTTTCTCTAATTACAATGTTGTGTCCTGTTTGAAAATTATTACCAATAAGGTTACCAGAATAAATTATTGTATTTGATCGAATTACAGAATTTATTCCAATTATTGTTTCTAACTCTCCATCATTTTTATCTTTTGGTGGTTCTCCAATCGTAACAAGATCTCCAATTCTTGAATTTTTTCCTATTTTTACATTTTTATATATCTTGTTCATAATATAATCTCTCTCCCATCCTTAGCAGATATTAATGCAAGCTCACATATTTTGGTTGTAAATATTTCTTCTTCCCCAAGATTGTAAAACATATTCCCTTTTATTGTTTGCAGAAAATTGTTTAAAGATTCTTTTAATGGTTCATTTTTTCTTATTTGTACATTTATTTCTGGTTTTCTTTTAACTTCTTCATAACTTATTTCAACGAAATATTTAATTAAAATTTGTTCACCTAAATCAACATAAATTTTTTCTTTGTTTCCATGAAACCACATATCCCTTTTCTTTTCCGGATGTAAATTACTCAATTCCAAATCAGCATGAAATCCATCATAATCAAGTAGCACTTGAGCTATATCTTCTCTTTCTTTAGACAAGTAGTTATGAGTTTTGCAATAAATTTTTTTAGGTTTTTTTTCTAACACAAAATTTAAAATATCAATTAAATGTACCCCTAAATTAAATATGGCGCCAGAATCTTTTCTTGGAGTTTTATCCCCCTGAACATAACGTGCAGTAATATAATGAATATCTCCTATATTTTTTATTTGATTTTTTAGCTCTTTTACAACAGCATTAAATCTATATAAATAACCAACATTCAAAACTAAGTTTTTGTTTTTAGCTAATGTGACTAAATACTCTGCTTCTTCATGATTTAATGTTAAAGGTTTCTCTGCATAAACATTTTTTCCTGCATTTAAACAATCTTCAATTGTTTTATAATGCTCTGTTGTGGGGGTTACTACAGAAACAGCATCTACTAAAGGCAATAATTCTTTGTAATCTTTAAAATAAAATATTCCATTTTCAATTGCTATTCTTTCTTTGCTTTTATCAATATCAGAAATCCCAATTAATTCGCAGGATAATTCTTCTTTATAAATTCTTAAATGATTTATCCCCCATTTTCCCAAACCAATTACACCAACTTTTGTCATCAACAAATTAAACTTAGAAAGGCTTAAATAGTTTTTTAATGAACTTTATATAAATAAATATTATTTTTTGTTTCATAAATTTTTTCTAAATTTAATTTATAAGTTGAGATTACATAATCTACATTTTTAAGATTATTAACATTTCCAATAATTAATTCATCATTTAACCAGTATCCTAAAATAGTATATAAGTTTTTTCCCGAGCCGCCGTAAAGTGCCTTTTCGTTTCTCCCGGGAGTTGTATCATATTTTCCAGCATCAACCAAATCCCCATTATCCCTTTCATCTATTAGTACTATAGATCTCTTTGAATCTATCTCGTTTAGGTATAATGCTATTTGTCTTTGTTCAGAGTTATAATACCAAGAAGTGCTTGCCGCATAATAAACAACACCGAAGCTAATTAAACCATTTACAATAAAAAATATTATTAATAATGAAATAAATTTCCTATAATCTAATTTATTTAGCAAATAAAATGTAATTATTGGAAATAATATAAATATAGAAGATATTATTAAATATGAAGCTAGGTTTATACCAAATTCAAATGAACTTCTTGAATAAAATATTAAATTTATAAAATATTTTAAAACACCAAATAAAGTTAAAGATATGTTATTAAATGGGACTAATTGATTTAAAAGTATACTTGTGCTAATAATCATTATCAAAATTAAAATTAGCTTAACTATTTTTAAATATTTTTTAAATTTATTTTTATTTCTAAAATAATAATCTAAACCAATAAACCCTAATATTGTTATTAGGGGTAAAACAAAATCAACATATCTGCCAATTATTCTACCTCCAACAATGGTTATGCCATTAATGTCATAAAAATATCTTTTACTATATATGCCGTGATTTGCTGCTAAAAATATAGATATGAGTACTGTAATTAAAGATATTTTTCTTAATAGATTTAATTTAATATTTTTTATCTTAAAAGAGATGATTAAAGGGATCATCAAAATAAACGAACTTAATAATAAAAATCCAATATAAGATATGATCTTGATTATAAATGCCAATATGATTCCCTTACTTTTCATTAATGCCAAGATTTCATTTGTATAAATCAAATCAATAATATTTTTAAAATAAATTAACAAAAATATTATTGTAATAAGAATCAATATAATTAAAGGCATAAATCTTAAATTGAATTTTTCCTTTCGAGTTTTATAAAAAATTAAAATTAAAATTAAAGGTATTAATATTAAACCTTGAATTTTTGTAAATAGAGTTAACAAAGAAAACAATATCATAAGAAGATAATATTTTGAATTTTTATCTTTAAACGAGAGGTATATAAAATATATTGAAAACAAAAATAAAGTATAAAAAAGATTTTCGGCCATTATATATGAAACCAATGCAAAATTACCAGGTAACAAAGAAACCACAATAGCAGTCAATAATGATTTCTTTTCTAATAAGAACTCTTTACTTAAATAGTAAGCTGGAAATATTATTAGCGATGATGATAAAGAATTTATTACTTTTATCCCAATATAGATTAAATTATTATCTTTAAAAATTTGGGCTAGAGATATTAAAATAGGATATAAAGGTAAGAATTGTCCATTAAAATTGTCATGAACTTTTAAAGAAAAATGATAAAAAAAACTTTCACTCATTTTTAAATAATTATAATCATCTGCTAATGTTTTAGAACTTGGTATATAATAAGCTAGTATCACTTTAACTATTACAAATCCAAAATATAAAAAAATTAAATTCTTTAATCCCTTATTCATAAAATTGTTTAACCAAGAAAATTTAAAAGACTTATTATTCATTAAATTCTTCTTTTATGAAATTAAGCCTATGAAAAAAAGCACGAATCATAGCAAAAAATGTTATTATTATATAAAAAATAAGCATAATTTTTACTTTCTGTGTTAAAGCACCTATAATAAACAGTAAAAAAGAGATTGTAAAAATTCCTAAATGCAATCTTTTTGAAAATTTAAATTTAAATGGTAAAATTATCGCTTTTATCTTTTTTATTCTATCTGTTTTTTTACTTATAGTTATTACCCCCACACTTGCAATTAAGGTTAAAGCAATTAAAGATAATATTAATATTAACCCATCTTGACTAAATCTGAAATTTCCTATGACTATCCCTGCCAAAACAAAAAAAAGCAGAATATAATCACCTACATGATCTAACCAAATACTAACTTCTGATCTGATTTTTTTATATCTTGCTAATTCTCCATCTACTAAATCCAAAATATAAGCCAAAATAAATAATAAAACCGCAACTATTGTTAGTACATTGCCCCCAAAACTAAATAAAAATGCCGCCATCAACCCAATGATTAAATGTGTCCATGTTACTTGCAAGGGTGTAATTTTGGTATTAATCAATAATGTTGTAATCATTGTAGAAATATATCTAAATGGATAAGAAAAAATATCATTACTCTTCTTAAAAGTTTTTTTCCTTACTTTTTTTAATAGAGAGACCATCTAAACTCCCTATTACAAAAAGGTTTAAATAATTTACCAAAAGGATTATTTTATGTTCAAAAAAACAATTAATGAAATAAAAGAAGGTTATAATTCTCAAGATTATTATGACTCTTGGAGAGATAAAAGTAAGTATTACAATATAATTACAGAAATTACACAAAGAGCTATAAAGGAAAATATTCATTTTGTTTCTAAAGAAAAGAAAGTTTTGGATGCGGGTTGTGGTACCGGTAGAAATATACAATTGTTGTTAAACTTAGGAGCTAGGAGAGTAATTGGGGTAGACTTAACACCTAAATTATTGGATTTTGCAAAGAAAAAATTTAAAAATAATAAAAAAATTGAGTTATTTAAACATAACCTTGAAGAAAGATTGCCTTTTAAAAATGAGTCTTTTGATGTTATAGTTTGTTGTAAAACCCTTCCCCATATCAGCAATATAAAACAAACTTTAAATGAATTTAATCGAGTTTTAAAAAAAGGAGGGGTAATGCTCTTAGATTTTTATAGCCCTTATAGTTTTAGAAGACTGTTTGCATCAAAAGATTATTTAAAATACACAAGATGGGATCCGATCTCAAAAGTTAAAGAATATATAAAAAATGAAAATTTAAAAATTAAAAAAATTTATGGGGAAAGAACCTTTATGGTAACAGAGTTTTTAGTTAATAATTTTGGTTTATATCAATTATTTAGGTGGTTTGAGGATAAATTTACAAATACTTTTCTTAATAGGTTTTCAGGAATCTATACAATTGTTGTAAAAAATTAATATACAAAGCGTTTAAAAAGTTTATTGTAGTATTATAATAATTAATTTAAAATGCCACAACAATTTCAAACAAGTATAACAGAAAAAGATGAATATCCTGTATTTGATAAATTAGGGTTAGAAAAGTTTTTATTAGATGGCTATGACTCGGAGCTTGGTTGGTGCAGAAAACCCTTTACTTCTGGTTTTGAACAAGGAAAATATGGGAGCACCATATATAGAATAAATGAAAAAAGAGCTCGTTTTAATCCTAGTTATGAAAATTTACCAACTAAAATTTCCATTTATGGGGATAGTTTCGCATTATCTAGACAAGTTAATGATGATGAAACAATTGCCCATTATCTTTCTGAACTTACACAAACCAATATATTAAATTTTGGCGTCGGTAATTATGGAATAGACCAAGCTTTATTAAGGATGAGAAGAGAATATGCTAATAATAGAACAAATATTGTTATTCAAGCTTTCGTACCAGAACAAATTCTTAGGGTGGTAAGTTATTGGAAACATTACTCAGAATATGGAAATCATTTTGGCTTTAAACCAAGATTTAAATTACAAGATAATCAATTAATATTAATTCCAAACATTATGAATTCTAAAGAAAGATTTAATCAACTAATTGATTTACTCCCGGAGATTAAAAAATATGATTATTGGTATGAAAGAAGATTTAAAAAGGATTTCAATAAAGAGTATAATTTCGATCAAATGATGGAATCTAATCTAAAATGGAGAATAAAATCCTATCAAGATGAAGAATGTTTTAAAACTCTTTTTGGGTTAATCGGTCTTTTTAAAGAATATTCACAAGAACAAGGATTTAAACCTATTGTTGTAGTTCTCCCATATAAAAATGATGTTTTATACATAAAAGAAAACAACTCCAACAAGAGCTATTATTCTAAATTTATAGAGTGGTCTAATAAAATATTATTAACTTTAGATTTAATGCCAAATTTAATTGAATTACATGAATTAGATTACTATTATTCTGATAACACTAGATATGGGGGTCATTATTCAAAACATGGAAATGAATTTGTTGCAAATTTAATCCATAAAAAACTGAAAGATGAAGGGATTATAAAATGATAGAGATTAAAGATAATAAAAAAGGTAAGATTTTTTTGGTAACAGGTTTATCTGGAGCGGGTAAATCTACCCTGGGTAAGGCTATAACAAATATGTTAAAAGAAATTGGTAAAAGGGTATATTTTTTAGATGGGGATGAGGTAAGAAAATTTTTCGGAACAATAGGGCAATTAACAGAAGAACAGAGATTAGAGCAAGGCAAGAGAATTGCTTTTGCAAGTAGTTTATTATCTATGAATGGCATAGATGTTATTGTTGGAGTAACCCTAGGACAAAAATATCTACGTGACTATATAAAAAGTAAAATAGATTTTATTGAAATATTTTTAGATGCTAATGTAAATGATTGCATTAAAAATGATCCAAACGGTTTTTATGCAGAACGTTTAAAACTAGAAAAACCTTTGTTAAGAGGTATTGATTTACCATTTGAAAAACCAGAAAATCCAGATTTAGTGCTTTACCCATATAAAGAAGATAAAGAAAAGAGTTTAGAAAAGATTAAAGAATTTTTAAAGAAATTAAATTATCTTTAAAATGATTAATAATAAAGAAACTAAAAAAGTTGTGTACACTTGCGTAGTTGGAGACTTATTTCACCATGGACATTTAAAAGCTTTAAAATTTGCAAAATCATTAGGGGATTATTTAATTGTTGGTGTTTTAACTGACGAAACTGTTCAAAATTATAGGAAAAAACCAATAATTGATTTTGAAAATAGAAAATTTATCATTGAAAGCTTAAATTTTATTGATGAGGTGATTGTAGAAAATAATATAGATGCAACAAACACATTAAAAAATATTTACAATAGATTTAAAAATTCTAAGATAATACTTGTGCGTGGAGAGCGTTGGAAATTCTTTCCAGAAAAGGATTATCTAAATACTATTAATGGGGAAATAGTCAAATACTCTCATTCAAATGATTTATCAGAATTTAAAATATTAAAATATTTGTTGGAGTCTTATAAAGGTAAATTTAAAACTTTTGATGAATTTATCAATTATTTTAAAGTAAGAGATTTTGTTGATTATGATACTAAAAAAATTAAAACAGCGATTATATCGACAAAAGCAAATACTTTAAAAAATTTAAATCCATTGTTAAAGCATTCTAATGTGGAAAAAACATTTGTCTTTTCATTAAAAGAATGGAAAGAAAATAAAAATAATATTTTAGAGAATATAAAAAAAGAGTTTTCCTCAGATTTAGTAGTTATAAGAAGTTCTACATTAAATGAAGATAGTTATGAATCTTCTATGGCTGGGTATTATGATACAAAACTTAATATCCCTTCTAATGATATGGAAAAAATTGAAGATGCTATTATTCATGTCATTAATTCATATAAAGATAAATCATCATTAAATGAATTTAATCAAATATTAATACAAAAACAAACAACTGAAATAGTGATAAGCGGGGTTGTATTAACGAGAAAATTAGAAAATGGTTCACCTTATTATACTATAAATTATGATGATATAACTGGTTATAGTAATACAGTTACCCAAGGGATGGAAAATAAAACTTTATATATTTCAAGATTTTTAAATCCAAAAAAATATCCAAATAAATTCTATAAACTATTAATGGCTGTAAAAGAAGTAGAACAATTGGTAGAAGAAATACCCCTAGATATAGAATTTGCAGTTAATAAAAATGAAGAGGTTATAATATTTCAAGTTAGACCATTGATTATAAGATCAAAATTAGAAGATTTTGATGAAGAAGATATAGAAGAATCTATTAAACAAATGAAAGAAAATTTTAATGAATTATCTAAAAGAAAAGATCACTTGGCTTCTGACTACACTTGTTTTGCGGATATGCCGGATTGGAATCCTGCAGAGATAATAGGGGATCGACCAAATTATTTAGATTATTCACTATATGATTATTTGATAACAAATTCAATATGGCATGAGGCTAGAACTTCTCAGAATTATTATAACGTTAATCCGGCTAAACTAATTGTTTTATTTGGAGATAAACCCTATGTTGATGTTCGCAGCACGTTTAATTCATTTACCCCGATGTCAATTTCAATGGAATTAAGAAAAAAATTAATCAATTTCTATATTAATAAATTAAAAAAAAATCCAGAATTACAAGATAAAGTTGAATTTGAAATATTACACACTTGCTATGATTTAACATTAGATGAAAAATTAAATGAATTATTGAATTCTGGTTTCACTCAAAATGAAATAAACGAATTAAAAATAGCATTACTTAACATTACAAATAATTTGATACTAAATTCGGAAATATCAATAGAAGAAGATTTAAATTCAAATAATAAAATGGATTTTTTAAGAAAAAAGATACAAAATTTTTTGAATAACAATGAAAAAAATCCAAAAATTTTAATAGGATTTGCTTTTGATTTATTAGATGATTGTAAAAAAAATGGCACTTTACAATTTTCAAGATTAGCAAGATTAGCATTTATAGGAAAAATTATATTAAAAAGTTTAGTTAAAAAAGGTGTAATTGATAAAAATAATTATGAATCTTTTTTAAATTCAATAAATACAATTGCAAAATCATTAAATTTAGATTTTGTCTTATTTTTAAAAGGTAAATTAAGTAAAAATGATTTTTTAAATAAATATGGCCATTTAAGACCCGGAACTTATGATATAACTAGTAAAATATATTATGATAACCAGAACTTATTAGAATCAAAATCAGAATTAGTTGCGGAAACATATAACAATAATTTCATTTTTGACAATAAAACTTTAGAATATATAAATAAAGAACTTAATATAAATAATTTAAAATTTAATGCTTTATATTTATTAAATTTTATAAAAAAATCCATAGAAGCAAGAGAATTATCAAAGTTTGAATTTACCAAAAGTTTAAGTTATGCAATAGAATTAATTGCTGAAGCTGGAAACCAGCTTGGATTTTTAAGAGAAGAAATGGCACAATTAGATATTGAATTTTTGTCAAAAATAAATGAATATAGTTTAATTGAAATTCGGAATATATGGAAAAAGTTGATTAAATCAAGGAGTAAAAGAAAGTCTTTATATAAAAATTTAATATTGCCTTCATTAATATTCTCAGAAAATGATTTTGAAATCATTCAACCATATTATCCAAAACCAAATTTCATAACAAGAAAAAAAATTAATTCTAAAATAATAAATATTACAAGTCTGAATAAAGAGAGTTTACCTGATTTAAAGGAAAAAATAGTTCTATTAGAAAATGGAGACCCCGGTTATGATTGGATATTCACAAAAGAAATATCCGGATTAATAACCAAGTATGGTGGCGTTGCTTCCCATATGGCTATAAGATGCGCTGAATTTGGATTACCAGCAGCAATAGGTTGTGGGGAATTATTTGATAAAATTAAAAATGAAAGTAATCTATTTTTAGATTGTGAATCTGAAAAAATTAGTTCTATTAAGAATGGTTTAATTTTTTAATGAATAAAATCTATTTAATGTACCCTCTTCCACCCATATTTTTACTTTTTCATAATCCTCATTGGTATCAAATTCCAACCATCCTTTATTAATTATAATTGGTTTTATTTTAACCCCAGAATCTATTATAGCTTGCAGAAAATCAGTCATATATGCTTTTTTAAATGATTTTGAATTATACCACGGTTTATCCCAATAATTTTTTACTGAATCATCATATATTCTTTCTATTTCTTTAATAATATTTTTGGAAAATTTTATTATTCCAACATAACGAGCATTCATGTCTTCAGGATTATCTGTTTGTTTTCCTAGTGATTTTATTTCATTATCATTAATAATTAATGTTTCAAGATCATGATTTATAGAACCATATCTTGCCTTCCAATAGGGTTTCCAATCAACATCTACAACAACACCAATTTCATCTTCAAATTTAATAACTTTATTTAAAACATTTTCCTCAAATAACAAATCCCCATAAGACATAATAATGTCATCATTAAATTCATTTCTTGCATTAAATAAACCAACAACCATATGCGTGTTAAAATCAAGTTCGTCATAATATTTAACTCCAGAAATATTTATTTTGTCTGCTAAATATTTTCTTACAACTATAATATCATTAACTCCACATTTCCTATAAGTATCTATTTGCCTTTGCAATATTGGTTTATCTAAAAAATTTAACATACATTTAGGGATATTTTTAGTATATAGATCTAGTCTAGTCCCCAAACCGCCTGCTAAAATTATTGATTTCATAATAATGATTTAGCAATTTTAGTTATATTTAATTCCCCATAATTTTTTAATACGTCATTTAAAAGTTTTTTAGTGTATTCTTCATAGCATTTTCTTTTTTTGATATTCATCCAATTTCCCATCATCAAATTATTTACTTTATCATAAAGTTTATATAATCTTATCTCTCTTGGCTTGTTCCATATTTCTTTGTTTTCCTGTTCTATTCCCCCATAAAAAACCATCTCATTAATTAAATATTTTATTCTTTTGTTTAACCAATCTGGTAATTTTTTATTCGTGTCTTCTAATACATCATGATAAAGTAATGTTAATGTTCCTTCTTCTCTTGTTTTTTTATTTAATGCAGTTTCTGCAGCTATTGAAGTAGCACACCATAAAGGATGGATAGAATAAGGCGTTTTCATATCAAAAAATCTAACTGCATCTTTTGGTTCTTTTGGATTATTTTGATGTGCATCCCAAATATAGATAATATCTTCTAGTTTCACTTTTTCTCCCAAAATAACTCTCTTTTTATAAAAGCATTAATTAACATATTATCTACTTTTCTATCTGGACCTTTTCTTTCAGGATGCCACTGAACACCAGCAATAGGGTAATTGGGGTGATAAATTCCTTCTATTAACCCATCTTCTGATATGGCAAAATATTTTAATTCTTTTGATAAAATTTCTTGAGTTATAGCTTGATTATGAAAAGAGTTTACTAAAAAATCGTCTTTTTTTAAATATGAATTAACTTTTTCATCAGTAATTTTAATTATGTGATTTGTTGCTAGGTGGTCTAATTTTAATTGTTTCTTAGTATCTTGAATTAAATTACCTCCAAAAAATACATTAACAAATTGCATCCCCCTGCAATTACAAAATACAGGTAATTTTTTTTCTATAGCTATTTCAAGTAAACTTGATTCAGTATTGTCTCTTAACTCAGAAAAATTATTAACATATTGTGCTTTTTGTTCGTATAGTTTAGGATTTACGTCACCTCCACCAGTTAATATAACCCCATTTATTGACAACTCTTTAAAATATTTTTCTATTTTTTTACTTGAATTTGGTATTTGAATTAATATAATCCCAAAACTTTCATAATAATTAATATAATTATTCTCTAATCTATCACTATAATCCATAAACTCGGATTTTTCATTTCTCTGGGAGATGGCTATTAGCATAAACTAAAAAAGTTAGAAAGATTTAAAAGTTTATTTAGAAATCTTAAGTTTTTCATTTAATTTATATCTAAGGTTTTTAATTAAATTTAACTCTTCTTTGTTAAATGATTTCGTTAAGAATAATAATCCGAAATAAAATATTAAAATTAATAAAATTAGAATCACCAAAATAAAATTATTTTTAGGAAATAGATTCTCTAAAAAGTATATTAACAATGTTATGGATGACATAATTAAAAATGGTTTTAAAAAATCCTTGTTTATTAATTTTAATTTTAATAATTTATATCCAATTGTGCTTATTAACATTAAATAAATTGCGCTTGAAATTAAAGTTGAAAATGCAGCACCATTTATACCGTATCTTGGAATTAATAAAAAATTTAGAATCAAGTTTACAATTGTTGTAATAACAACTAATAATAATAAGGTTTTTGTTCTTTTTATCATCAATAAATTACCACCATAAACATGCGTTATTGATAAAAGTAGATAAGAAAGCACCAAAAAGATTAAAGCACCTTTTCCATCAATATATTCTAACCCAAAAACAAATTTTAATAATTCTTCTGAAAATATAATCAAAATAAAAATAAAAGGTAAATTTAAAATATAAATCCATTTTGAAATGATAATACTCAATTTTTTAGTTTCTTTATATTTTTTTTTAGAATATAAATTCGTTACTAGTGGTATAAACAAAGACATTATAGCTGTTGGAAAAATTGATAATAAAGCAGCGGTTGACATTGATATACTATATACTCCTATTTCACTAGTTGTTCTATAAATTCCTAAAATAAATATATCTGCCCATTTTTGTAAAAGAGTTAGTAAACTAGAAAATATTAAAGGAATAGAATAAATTAACAACTCTTTTCCTCTAAAAGTTGATTTAATCTTATTATTAAATAAATAAAATTTTTTCTTTTTTAAAATATAAAAGAACAAAATTACGGTTAATAAACTCGATAATAAATAGGTAGATGCAACCCAATTTAGGTTAAACCCCAAGTAAATAAATAATAAGATTAAGATTAATTTAATAATTTTCTCTATAATATCTCTTATAATCACATTATATTCTATTTTTTTAAAAGATAAAAAAACTCCAGATATTATTTCTATAAAAATTATCAAAGGAATCATTATTGAAAATATTTTTAATATAGGTACTAATTCTGGTTTATTAAAAAAATTTATAGATATGAATTTAGATGAAATAAATATTACAATAAACATGATAAAACCAATAGGTATAGAGATATTTAATGCAGATCTAATTATACTTTTAACCTCTTTTTTATCTTTTTTTCCAAGATAGTAAGATACATATCTTAAAACACCATTATTTAGTCCAAGTAAAGAAATTATCGTGACAAAGGATATGATGCTAAAACCTAAATTCAATAAACCAAGATTAACACTCCCTGTTTTTGCAATTAATATCACATTTAAGTAAGATATTATCTTAGATATGGCTAAACCAAATATAGAAATGCCCGCACCCTTCAGTATTGTTTCATAAGCCTTCATTTTAATAGAAGAAATTAAAACATTTATAAATGATTGGGATTATCTTTTTTTATTTTTTTAAATAAGATATAAAAAAAGACACTACCCAATAGGAAAACATAAATTATTGCAATTGTTCTATCTATTACTGCTGCAGCAATTCCTAAACTCAAATCTTTTCCAATTATCTTTGTTGAATAAATTATTAATACTTCTTTAATCCCTATCGAAGCTGGTGTTAACCCAACTATTAAAGAAAATAAAGCTAAAACCGAAATTAATATACTTGAAATAAAATTTATTTTATTTGATAAAATATAAAATATAAAATATATTCTAAAAGAATAATTTAATAATGATAATAAGTCATTAAATGTTAATTTAATTAATAATTTATAATTCTTTTTTATTTTGTTCCATTTGTTAATAATCACTAAAAATTTAGAAAAGAAATTCTTTTTTTTATAATTAATTTTTTTGGAAAATAGTATCACAGTTGTACAAAATAAAAATGTAATTAAGAATAAAAAAAATAAAAAAATGTTGGAAAAATTATATTTAAAATAAAAAATAATAATTACAATCAAACCCAAAAAACTATATAAAAAAAAACTTGTTAAATAACTTGTAGCTAAAGTAGTAATAAAAATTCCGTAAGAAAAATTATATTTTCTTTTTAAATATATCCCCCTTAATGACATGCCCAATCCAAAAGGTGCAAGGTAATTGCTCATAGTTGTTACAACCGATAAACCAAACCACTCTTTAAACTTTAATTTTAATCCATAATATTTTGTTAGAATCTCAATTTTATTTCCATTTAATAATATTGTAATCCATGTTGAGATGCTTAAAATAAAAAAATCTAGAAACGAAATACTTATAATAATCTCTTTTATATTATTAAAATTATTTTTGATAAAAATTAATATAAATAATAAAAATACACTTATGAATATTAAATGGATATACTTTAAAATTTTTTTCATAAAATCTATCAAAAAAGTAGATATTTATACTTTTCTTATTTTATTCGCTTTATCAATATTTTCGCCTATATTTAAGATTAGTAATTTATTTAACATAAAATTGAAAAAAAACCCAAAAGGTTTATAAATTATATCATAAATTTTTTTATTAAAATTAATAATATTTAATACTATAAAGTGATTACGTGTTCTTTATAAAGTGTGAGGTTTTTACAATTTTACTTCCAGGGAGATTCTGGTGTAATAAAATGAAAAAAATCGAGAGTTTATTATTATTAAGTTGTAGAAGTCCATTCTTGGATGATGCCAAAATTTATGTTCCAATGGCGAATCTTTATCTAAAGAGTTATGTAAATAAATATCTTCCAAATATTAATGTTACAATAGGCGATGATAACTATGACTTAAGTAATCCTGAAATGTTTGAACCATATGATGCCATTGGGTTAAGCATAATGACCCCTCAAAGAGAAGAGGCCTCAAAAATATTACATACAATAAAACAAAAATATCCGGAAAAGATTGTTATTGCGGGGGGTCCTCATGTTAAACATTACTTAGGAGATATTTTAAGGACAAAAGAACAATATGATTATTTAATCCCATTAGATGGAGAAAAAGCTTTAACCGGAATTCTAAGTGGAGATACTGAAAAATTTATTCATTCTTATTCTAGAACTGGAAGAAGTAAAGACAGAAAAAGTTTTGTCCTAGAAAATTATGAATGTCCTAGAATAATAAATCATTTCATGACTAAAGATGATATTTCTAATCAACCTAGACCAGATAGAACCTCTCAAAATGCAATGTCTATAGTTCAAAGTTATCATTATTCTTTAGGTGGTAGAGCGTCGACAACAATGATGACCTCTAGGGGGTGTCCTGAACATTGCACTTTTTGTGAAGATGCACAAACAGCTGTTAAATGGAGTTCTTTAGACAATTTAATTATGGAAATGGAAGATATTAAGAATTTAGGATATGGCGGAGTTTACATTTTTGATGATTTATTCGCAATTGCAAAAGATAAAGTTGAACCAATAGTTAAAGAATTATATAAAAGGGATTTAATTTATAGATGTAATTCTCAGGCAAGATATTTTACTAAATGGGGGGAGGAATTTGCTAAATTATTGAGTGATACTGGATGTTATGAAATCGCTTTTGGGGCTGAAACTGGTAGTCAAAAAATCCTTGATAATATTGAAAAAAGAACCACAATTGATATGAATTATAAAACTGTTGAATATGCAAATAAGCATGGAATTATTGTTAAAGCGTTTATGCTTTTAGGATTGCCTGGAGAAGATGAAACTACTTTAAAAGAAACTGAAACATTTATTGATTTTTTAATGAACAATTCTGTAAATGGAACTGATAAAAGGAATGATTTTGGGGCTTATGTTTATATGCCCTTCAAGGGAACTTACATAAGAGATAGTTTAGACAGAGGAGAAGAAATCGGATTAAAAATGTTAGTTCCAGAGGTAAGTGGGGCATATGGTGTTAAAGGGGGAGAAACTTCATACGAAATCCAAACTAAAGATTTGTCAGCACAAAGTCTAAAAGAATTTAGAAATTATCTTGTTGAAAAATATAGGCCTGTATCTTCTAAAGAGAAATGGAAAAACAAATTTCATGACACCCACTTAGTTACTAATGTAGAATATGGGGATTTAATAGATTTAGATGATCCTAATAATGGTAACGGGGAACAAAGTAAATTAATTGGTAAAAATAAATAAAATGACACAATTAAAATCTAAAAATGATAAAGTAAAAATTTACCTAGCTGATTTAGTGCATAACTGGGTTGGTCGCGGTCCTTTTATGTTTCCAATTAATATTGGCTATTTAAAATCTTATTTAAATAAATTTCACGGAGATGATTTAGAAACTAGATTGTTTAAATATCCAGATGATCTGATTAAAGCAGTTGAAAAAGATCCTCCAAATATTATTGGGTTGAGCAATTATGCTTGGAATGAGGATTTGGGTATTAAACTAATAAATTATTTTAAATTTAAATATCCAAGTATTGTTACTGTAATGGGAGGCCCTAATGTAAGCATACCAAGACCCGGAATTAATTTTAAAGAATATGATACCAATCCGAATTATTTAAACCAATTTTTGAGAAATAACACAAGCTTAGATTTTTATGTTGTACTTGCTGGGGAACAGGGGTTTTTAAATTTAGTTAATAGATACTTGGAATCGGACATGGATATTAAGAAGGTTAAAATGTCCCCAATTGAGGGAATCGCATTTTTAAATTCAATGAATGATGAGATTATAAGAGGAAATGATCCTTTAATTTTTAAAGAAAAGAACTTAGATTATATTCCCTCACCATATTTAACTGGGATAATGGATGAATTTTTTTACTTACCTCTTATTCCGAATCTTGAGACAGATCGAGGATGCCCATATCCATGTACATTCTGCGTTTGGGGTGATACGTTACATCAAAAAATGGCATTCTTTCCAGAAGATAGAGTAAAGGAAGAATTAAAGTATATTGTCGATATGGTTAAAAAGACAAAGAAAACAAATATTTTATGTATGGCCAACGCGAATTTTGGCATTGTTCCACAAGATTTTGAATATTCAAAATTGATAAGAGAATCTTATGAGGAAACAGGGTATCCAAGAAAACTTACAACATTTTGGGCAAAAAATAAAGGAGAAGAGGTAATTAAAAATGCGAGAGTTTTAGGAGAATTGGTTGCAGTAGATGCTTCATTACAATCTACAAATCCCGCTACATTAAAAGCAATTAAAAGAGATAATATAAGTCAGGACGATTATAAGATGTTTTTGAGAGAGTTAAACAAAATGGGAATTGATTCAGATGCCGAGTTAATAATGGGGTTACCAGAAGAAACAAGAGAGAGTTTCTTGAATGGAATAAGAGACCTTTTCAATGAAAAAGCTGGACAAATTATTGCATATCACTGCCGTATTTTAAAAGGAGCAGAAATGTCAGACCCTCGAGACCAAAGAAAATATGGTGTAAAAACAAAATGGAGATTAATTGATACGCAGTATGGAGGATATAAAATTAATGGACAAAGTTTTAAATCAATTGAGGCTGAAGAAATGGTTAAGTCTAATAATACCACCTCTGAAGAAGATTTATTTTATTTTAGAGATTTAAGCTGGTTAATGCAATTTACATGGAATTATAAATATCATCGTCCTCTATTAGAGTATTTATCATCCCCAGCAATTAAAATAAACTCAGCAAATTTTCTTGATTATGCCCTAAGTAATATAGAAAGAGCACCAAAGAAAGTTCAGAAATTAATGCGAGAATTTAGAGAAGAATCTAAAAGCGAATGGTTTCCAACAAGAGAATCATTAGTGGAACATTATACTAAGCCAGAAAACTGGGAAGATTTGAAAAATGGAAGTTTTGGAAAATTAAATTTTAAATACACATTTAAAACTCTTTTAGAATGCGCAAATGACTTTGATGACTTTATGAACCAATTGGCAAAGGAGTTAATTCCTTATCAGACAAAAACCAATCATGAAAAAGCTATAAATGATATAACAAGATTCCAAAAGATAATAAGAATTGATTTTAGTAGTTTAGATATTAACAAAGAATTTTCAGTTGAGCAAGAGAAAATCGGCAAATTTAATTATGATATCTTACAATGGGGGAAGAATGCTTACGAGCAAGATTTACAAATTTATTTTTCGAAATCCCCTATTTTATATAGATTTTATTTACCCCAAGACCAGGTTGAAGCATTAAATAACAATATTAATCAATTTAAAAATATAAACTCCAATTTTACACTAAGAAAGATGGGAGAGTATATGCGTTTTAGCGACTTATTTTATAAAGTTGAATCTTTATCAAAACCAAACTTGAATTATAAAGTAGAAATAGAAAATCAGGAGTTCCATACTTCAAAATACGCTCAATAAAATGGTAAAAGTATTAATAAGAACAGAAGGGCATGTAAAGTTGGGAATGGGAAATATTTATAGAAGTATTAGAATAGCAAAAAAAATAAAACAGTTGTATAATAACACAGAAATACAATTCATAGCTGAACCGACTTCTGTTATCGGATTGAAAAAAATATTAGACGCTGGGCTTAAAGTTGATTTGGTTGATTTTAGCAATATCAATCAGTATATTAGATACATCAAAAATTATAATCCAGACATTGTCATTAATGATATTCTTAATTTAGAGGAAGATTATATGAGAGAGTTAAAAAAACTTAGATTATTAATAGTAAATTTTGAAGATAAACAGTATTCAGTTACGAGGAATTATGCAGATATAGTGTTCAACTCGCTGTATGAGGATAAAGAAGCTGGAGAAAATTATTATTATGGACCAAAATATGCGCCTATAAAAGAAGAATTTAGAAGTATTGAAGAAAGAAAGATAAATAAAGAATGCAAGAATTTTTTATTAACTTTTGGAGGGAGTGATCCATCTGGTTTTACATTAAAAGTTTCAAATATATTAAGTAAAATTCCTAATATTAAAATCACTATTTTTTTAGGCCCGACATTTAGTAATAGGGAGCCTTTAAAGGATTTATTGAAAAATTTGGATAAAGACAGATTTATTATAAAATATGATGTAGAATATGATCCAGAATATTTTAAAGATGCAGATATCGCATTAGCTTCTGGCGGGAATACAGTTTATGAATTATCAGCATGTGGTGTGCCAATAATTTTATTATGCCAAAACGATCTAGAAACAGAAAGAGGGAAAGTATTTTCTAAGTTTGGTAATTTGATTAATATGGGAGATGGAAATAAAATAAATAATGAAGATTTATTAAAAATAGTAAAGAAATTAATGAAAAATTATGGACTAAGAAAAAAAATGAGCGAGAAAGGCCAAGAATTGGTTGATGGCAATGGTTTAGATAGAATTGTTGATATTATATTTAATGAATTTAAAAATAATAAATAACTTTATAAATTTTTTTAACCGGATCTAAAAAATGAAAGAAATAAAAATAGGGGATAAAATTGTAGGTGAAAATAACTCGGTTTATATAATTGCAGAATCGGGATGCAACCATGATGGCAAACTAGAACAAGCTTTTAAAATTGTGAAAAGTGCTTATGAGAATGGTGCAGATGCTATAAAGTTCCAGTTATTTAAAGCTGAAAAATTAGTAACAAAAAACACCCCTCAATGGTGGCTTCCAGAGGATAAAGTTAAAGGTACAAGACAAATCGATCTTTATCTAAATCAAGACATGTTTGGTTTTGATGAATTTAAGAAAATATCTGATTACTGTAAGTCTTTGGGTATAACTTTTTTGGCAACACCATTTGATGATCAAAGTGCAGATTTATTAGATAAATTAAATGTTCCTGCTTTTAAAATAGCTTCTACAGATTTAACAAATTTACCTTTTTTAGAATATGTCGCTAAAAAAAATAAGCCCATGTTAATATCTGTGGGAATGGGGTCTCTAGAAGAGATTAAAGAAGCTGTTAATGTTGTAGAAGAAACAGGCAATAAACAAATCGCTTTATTGCATTGTATTGTAGAATATCCTACTCCAATTTCTGATGCTAACTTAAACTTTATAAAAACTCTGCAGAAAAATTTTCCAGATTATGTAATTGGATTCTCTGATCATACTTTAGGAACAATTATACCTGTAGTTGCAGCAACATTAGGCGCTAGAGTAATAGAAAAACACTTTACAATTGATAAATCTATAAGGGGAGCTCCAGATCATATAATTTCTGTAGATCCTAAGGACTTGTCAATAATGGTTAAAGATATAAGGGCGGCCGAAGATGCTTTAGGGTCGTCTGAAAGGGTTTTACTTCACTATGAGAAGTTGGCTTATGAACATGGTAGAAGAAAAATTGTGGCCAATGTTTATATCCCTAAAGGCACGATTATTCAATCAAATATGATTGCATGTAAGAGAAATAATGAAGGATTGCCTCCGAAACATTTTAAAGAAGTTATAGGTAAAAAAGCCGCTGTTGATCTAAATGAAGATGACCCAATTTCTGAAGATAAAATTTATTAACCTTCTTCAAAAGTTTTATAAATTTGTCTGAAACAATTTTGATTGTGAAAAAAATATTAGCAGTTAATAATGACATTGGTGGGGCAAATGCAATAATTAATCCCATCTTAAAATTGATTGATAACCATCAAATTGATTTAACTGTAATCAGTGAAGGACCTTCTCAAAAAATTTACGCACAAAAAAAATTTAGTTATAAAACATTGGCAGATTATGACATTAAAAAATTGGAATTAAACTCCTTTGATTCTATATTTGAACAAGAAAAACCAGATCTATTAATTACCGGAACTTCTGGCATAAGCGATTTAGAGAGATATGCAATTTACTGCGCTAAAAAATTTTCAAAACCTTCCATCTCAGTTTTAGACGGTTATATTGATCACGGAATGCGTTTTTTAGACAATTCATCTAATGATAAATATAGATTTTTACCCAATTACATCTGTGTTCTAGATCAATTTTCTTTAGAACAATCTCAAAAAGAAGGTTTAGACAAATCAAATCTAATAATTACCGGAAATCCTTATTTTGATGATTTAATTTCTTTGAGAACTAATTTTAAACTTGAAGACAGGATTAGAATTAGAAAAGAATTAAATATCCCTGAAACAAATTATTTAATAACGTTTGCTTCTCAATACATTACAACCAGGATAAAAGAGCTAGGTTTTGATCCGGGTTATACCGAATTTACTGTTTTAAAAAGCGTTTATGAATCATTAAAAAAAATAATGAAAGAAAACTTAACTTTATTAGTAAAAATACATCCCGATCCAAAGGAAGATATTGAAAATACAAAAAAAGCAATAGTTGACCAACTTAAATCACATCAAATTATATTTTTAAGAGATAAAAACACAAGACAACATATACTAGCATCTGATCTTATTATTGGAATGAACTCTGCTTCTTTATTAGAAGCTGTTTATTTAGGTAAAAGTGTTCTAAGTGTACAACCAAACCTAGTGGGGGAAGATTCTTTGATCACAAATAAACTTGGGCTTAGTGTTCCAGTGTATAAAAATGATGATTTAGAACCTGTTTTAGAAAAAATCATTTTTGATAAAAAGTTTAAAAATGATTTGCATCAAAGATTATCTAAATTTAATTTAGATAGTAGATCTACAGAAAGGGTTGTTAATTTAATCTACAAAATTCTTAAAATTTAATTATTTCTTTAAATAATGAGCTAAATCATAAGAGAATATAGTTTTATCATTAACATTCAAGAGAATTTCTGGATGATCATCCGTCAACTTTACCATGCTCTTTAAAGGGATTATTTTTCCAGGTTGATATAATATCTTATAGACCCTTCTAGCTGCTTCAAGATCATCTTGTGTATCTACAGATAATTTTAATTTTGGTCTTAAAATTTCCTCAGGAGCATCTAACTTTTTTGTTATAAATCTATCTGCGTTTGCTGGGTCTCTTGCAAATAAAGTAACATGTTCTCTGTATTTCAAGTCTTTAGTTAAATCATCTATTCTAAATAAAGCATCTCTAGTTATTGCTTCTGCTCCAGCCCCACTTGGCCAACCTTTTTCATGATAACTATCGACATGGTCTGCTTTTGTTTCTTTAAGATAATCAACTAATTTATCTATACCCTCTGGATCTATAAATGGATTATCTGCACAAACTCTAACAATGATATCTAGATTATAAGTTTTTGTTGCCCCTAAAAATCTTGCTAGAACATCATCTTCTGGACCTCGAAAATTCTTTATTCCTAATTTATTACTTAAATCAACTAAAATATCATCTCTATCTTTATCGGTAGTTGCAAGAACTATATTTTCTTTATAACGAGTATATTTTAAACGTTCAATAATATGCTCAAATAATGTTTTTCCTTCTATAACCATAACCATCTTATTTGGCAATCTAGTTGAACCTGTTCTTGCCTGCACAACTATACCAACGTTTTCCATAATTAGTTATTTCATAAAAAGATTTATATTACTTCCTAGGGCTATTTAGTTTATGAATAGCAAAAAAGTTGTTGCAACAATTGAATGTAGAATGGGTTCAACAAGACTACCTGGTAAGGTTTTAAAAGAAATAAAAGGTAAGCCTGAGCTAGAAATTTTTTATGAAAGAGTAAAACCATCTAAACATTTAAATGATATTGTTATAGCTACAACAACTAGCCCTAGAGATGATGTCCTTGCAAATTTTGCTAATGATAGAAATATAAATCTATATAGGGGATCTGAAGATGATGTATTAGATAGAGTTTTAAATGCAGCTAAAAGTAAAGACGCAGATGTTATCGTTGAATTAATTCCAGATAATCCATTAATGCACTATAAGATTGTAGATGAGGTAGTAGATTATTATCTAAATAATGAGTATGATTATATTTCTACATTCGTTCCAAAGATTACATTCCCAACGGGAATCGGAGTTCAAGTTTTTTCAACGAAAGTTTTGGATGAAGTAGACAGATTAACTAGAGATCCTCAAGACCCGGAATATAAGAAGAATAGAGAAAATGTAACTTGGTATATTTATCATCATCTCGAAAGATATAGAATTAATAATTATGAAGCTAAAGGTATTTTAAAAAATACAGGATTAAGATTAGATTTGGATAATCCAGAAGATTTTGCTTTAATTACTAAATTATATGAAAATTTTAATTCTTTTATGTTTACTGTTGAAGAAGCTGTAGAATTTTTATTAAAAAACCCCGAGGTAGCAAACCTTAATGCAAAATATCGATATAAAGATGACCACTACAAATAAAATTTATAATGCGGCAATTATTGGTTGCGGTAAAATTGCAAGTGATCTTGATCCGGGTAGAGATTATATTGTTACTCATGCAGGGGCTTATACAAATCTAAAAAATACCAATCTAGTCTCAATTTCTGATATTAATCATAATAAACTTCAAGAGTCAGGTAAAAAATGGAACATTTCAAATTTATATCTTGATTATAATGAAATGCTTAAAAAAGAAAAAATAGATATTCTAAGCATTTGTACTTGGACAGATTCACACTATCAAATAGTTAAAGACGCTGTTAACTATAAGATAAAAGCTATTTTATGTGAAAAACCTTTAGCAAAAAATTTGGATCAAGCTGAAGAAATGATTAAATTATGCAAAGAGAAAAATATTCTTTTATTTGTTAATCATCAAAGGAGATTTGATCCATTCCATAATAAAATTAGAGAATATATCTCAAATGGAAATATTGGAAAAATACAGCAGGCTAATTTTTATTATAGTTCCGGCATAGAAAATTTTGGAAGTCATATGTTTGATTTATTAAGATTTTTCTTTGGCGAACCTAAATTTGTTCAATCTTATTATAAAGAATTGAAAGAAGACCCCGGAATAGATGGAATTGTTAAATTTAAAGATTTTATAACAACAATACAATATTTTGATACAAAAAATTATTCGACTTTTGATTTTTATATTTATGGTACTAAAGGCGCATTAAAAATAACTAGATTAGGACTAGATTTAGAAGTTTATGAAATAGAAAATAGTGATTTATTGCCTGGGTATAAAGAATTATTTAGAAAACCTTCTAAAATTTTTAGAATTAAAGATGAAAGTCCAATGATTAGGGGCATTGAGCATATTTTAGATTGTATTAATAATAATACTAAACAAAATTCAAGCGGGCATGATGGTTTTAAATCACTTGAATTAATTGAAGCTTTTAAAATGTCTGCAGATAAATCTGGGGAAAAAATAGCAATACCTTTAAAAGTTTAACCAGAATAATAATTTCATGGCAAAATTAGCAATTAATGGTGGAGAAAAATATAGAAAAGCACCCTTTCCCCCATTTCCGGTAATAGGCGATGAAGAGGCGAATGCAGCATATAATGTAATTAAGAGCGGAAAATTATCAACATTTTTAGCATCTCCTGGAGAATATTTTAACGGAGGTAAAAAAATTAAAGAACTTGAATCTTTATTTAAACAATATTTTAATGTTGGACATGCTGTTTCAATGAATTCTGCTACAGCTTGTTTGGACGCTTCTATCTCAGCAGTCGGTGTTCAACCCGGAGATCAAGTTTTAGTTACCCCTTATTCCATGACATGTAGTGCTACTTGTACTTTGATGAGCAACGCAGTACCTATTTTTTGTGATGTTAATGATAACAATTTTGCTATAGATCCAACTAAACTTGAAGATAAAATAAATGAAAAGACAAAGGCTATAGTTGTTGTTCACTTGTTTGGGGGACCTGCAGATATGGATGGAATAATGAGCATCGCTGATAAACATCATTTAAAGGTTATTGAAGACTGTGCCCAAGCCATAGGCGGAACTTACAAAGGTAAATTACTAGGGACAATTGGAGACTGTGGTATTTTTTCATTTAATGAAGGTAAACATATTACTTGCGGTGAAGGAGGGGTATTGATAACAAATGATGAAGAAGTTGCACACGTTTCAAGATTAGTAAGAAATCATGGAGAAGCGATTATAGAAAATATGCCTAGGGAGTATAAAACTAATATCTTAGGTAGAAACTATAGACTAACTGAGCAAGACGCAGCAGTAGCTATTGAACAATTTAAAAAATTAGATAATTTTATAGACCAAAGATTAAAATTAGCGGAATATTTTGGTAACAAAATTGAAAGAGAGATTCCTGGAATTACATTTGCTTCCAATAGAGAGAATGGAAAGAATGTTTACAATATGACTGTTTTCAAATATGATGAAAATATTGTGGGATTGCCAAGAAATTTATTTATTAAAGCATTGAGTGAAGAGGGAATTCCTTTAACTTTTGCTGGTTATGTAAAACCTTTGTACCTATCTCCAATTTATCACGATAATAAGCATTTTGCAATTAAACACTTTGCACCAGAAGTGAGTTATGATAAAGGAATATGCCCTGTTGTTGAAAGATTACATGAAAAAGAAGTTTTCTTTACAATGCTTGCTAGACCTCCTGCAACTTTAGAAGATATGGATGATATTGTTGGTGCAATGAAAAAAGTTATAGATAATAAAAGTGAGCTAGAAGACTTGATAACAAAATAAATAAGTTAAATTTTTAAATAATATTCATTTAAGGTTATTATGGAATGGTATATTTTTGCTTTTCTTGGAGCATTTTTTGATGCTATTTATAATTTTATATCCATGAATAAGCTTTAAGAAACTTTCTCTACTATTTTTACTATGAAAAACCTACTAATCTTAAATATAGAAAATAATTTTGATAGAGCGGTTAATATATTTAGGAAATTAAATAAAGAAAACTTAGAAATTCTTTATTTAAATAATAATGTTTTAATAAAGAACTTTAACTATAAACTATTAGATGATTATTTTAAACCAGAATATGCCACAAAGATAGATAAATTCGTTAGATTTTTAGCTAAAAATTGGTATAAAAATTTCAAAAGTCGTTTAAATTATGACAACATATTACTACCAGAGTTATTAGAAAACGAATTTCTAAAAACATGGCCTATATTTCTAAAAATAGAAATCTTAAGCAGAGTAATAAAAAATTATGATAAAGTCTATTTAATTACAGAATATGAAGAAGATAAACATATCATTAATGAATTTAAAAATAAAGATTTTTATCCATGTATAATAAAAACTAAATTTAAAGAAAATAACAAGTTTAAGAAACTCTTTTATAAATTTATTGCAAAATATCAAAATTTATTATTAAATAATTATTTGAAAAGAAAAAATAATAACAAAAATATACTAATAATTGCTAATTTAAGGCAAAACATTTCTTTATTAATGAAGTTAAGGGATGATAATAATGTTATTATAAGAGCTGGAGAAAACCTTGGACGTGGCTTATTCACAAAAAATTGTGATTATTATTTGACTTTTAAAGAATTTTCAAATAGAAAAATTAATTACATAATAAAACAAGAAAAAATAAGATTAGATGAAGAATTTAATTATGTTCTCAGTAACTTTAATTTTAAATACTATATTAAATTAGATAAAGTTCTGGAACAAACTCTTAGAAAGATATTCCTCTATCATTTTCTCAGATTAATCAAATATATTGAAGTTACTAAATTACTTAAAAATATAGATCTTATATTAACACATAATGATGTTATTGCATTTGAAAAAACAGTGATTAAGGAGGCTAATATGTTAAATATTCCAACCTTAACAATGATAGAAGGGTTTTTACCAGTAAAACAAATCAAAAAGGGAACCCAGTTTATCCCGTTTACAGCAAATAAAATGGCTGTTCATTCTGAAGCTCAATTAAAAGCAATGATTAATAAGAAAATACCAAAGGATAAATTATTTATAACAGGTTACCCGGATTTTGATAAATATTATAACTCTAAACCAATAAAAAAGGAATTAATATATAAAAGATATAATATTCCCTTGGACAAAAAAATAGTTTTGTATGTTGGAGAAAGGTACACAAAGAATAAATATGAGAGTTCTATTTGGGCAGCTCAAACTCAAGAACAATACAAAGAAGTTTATCGAGAACTTTTTAGAACATTTAAAGAATTTCCGGATTTATTTTTAATAATTAAAAAACATCCTTCTGGATCTTTAGATGAAGAAGTTATAGTTGATTTGGCAAGAAAAGAAAAATTTGATAATTATAAAATAATTTCGGACATAGATGTTTACGGTTTATTGAATGCTTCATACGCTATTATTAATAGGTTATCAACAATGGCTTTAGAAGCTATGTTTTTAAGAAAACCGGTTATTGTAATGGATGCTTATTTTGATACAAATGACAATTTTGATTATACTAAATTTGATGCAGCTTTACATGCAAGAAAAAAAGGCGATTTAAAGAAATTATTTAATAAGTTATACGATAAAGATGTTTTAAATAAACTTAATAAAAACATGGAAAAATTTGTTAAATATAATTATATCAATGATGGAAATGCTTCATTAAGAATGACCAAGTTAATTGAAAATCTAATTAAATAACTTTTTAAATTATATTATTTTTATTAAATGGGGACTGATATGGTAGACAATCTAGGCAAACCATTATTTGAAAAAATGAAGTATTGTGTAAGGTGCTGTATTCCTTCTACCAATGAAGGGATGCGGTTTGATGAATTAGGAATTTGCTTAGCCTGTAGATCTTCAGAAGAAAAGATGCATATTAACTGGGTAGATAGACAAAAAAAACTAAAAGAAATCCTAGAAACTTATAAAGCAAAAGCAGGAGATAATTATGATTGTATTATTCCGATAAGTGGGGGGAAAGATAGTGCATTTCAATTACACGTTTTAACTAAAGTATATGGAATGAAGCCTTTAGCAGTAACATTTTCTCATAATTTGTACAGTAAAACAGGTTGGTATAATTTGTGGAATATGATTGAAAAATTTAATGTTGATCATGTTATGTTTACATTAAATCGTGATTTAATAAATAGATTAATGAAACAATCTTTGAAAGGAATTGGAGATCCATGTTGGCATTGTCATATTGGTGTGGGAACTTTTCCAATAAAAGTTGCTGTTAAATTTAATGTTCCTTTAATGATATGGGGAGAATCGATAGCAGAAGGAACTGGAAGAGCAACATACTTTAATCCTGTAATGGAGTTTAATAGGGATTATTTTGTAAAACAATCAGCTATATTATACCCTAATCAGATGGTTTCTTATACTGTTTCAAAAAAAGATATTAACACTTTACAAATCCCTACTGTAGAAGAAATAGAAAAAGTTGGAGTTATAGGAATTCATTTAGGAGATTTTATTTTTTGGGATACTGAAAGACAAGTTGAATTCTTGAAGAAAGAATATGGTTGGAAAGAAGATATTGTTGAAGGAAGTTACAAAGGTTACAAAAGCGTTGAATGTATAATGGAAGGAATGCATAGTTATACTAAATTTTTAAAAAGAGGTTTTGGAAGAGCAAGTGATCACGCTTCTCAAGATGTAAGAGCAGGACTATTAACAAGAGAAGAAGGATTTGAATTAGCAAAGAGATATGATACAGAAAGGCCAGAAGTCATGGATTATTTATTAAAACAAACGAATCTTAAAGAAAATGAATTTAATGAAATAATGAAAGAACATCGTGAAAAACATCTTGGTAAACAAGGGATTACTGAAAAAGAATTCTGGAATGCTGTAAATAAATATCAAAGAAAGTCTAGAGTTGATAAGTCTAAAGAACTTTATGTTAATAATTTAGATTAAAATGCTAATGCAAGATTTTTGTAAATTAACTGCAGCTGAAATGATTAATAAAATTAGAAATAGAGAAATTTCTGCTAGAGATTTAATTAAATCTCATCTTGAAAGAATAGAGAAAATAGAGCCAAAAGTTTTAGCTTGGGCGTATTTAGATAAAAACTCTGCATTAAAAAAAGCTGAAGAAATAGATAATAAAATTAAGAATAATGAGCTTGGAAAATTATCTGGAATTCCTATTGGTGTTAAAGATGTTTTTAATACATTTGATATGCCAAATGAAATGGGGAGTGTAATATGGAAGGATTATACCCCTGGAAATGATGCAAGAGTTATTTATATGATTAGAGAAGAAGGTGCTGTAATTCCAGGAAAAACAGTCACTGCGGAATTTGCAGTACATGCAGAAGGTAAAACTCTTAATCCACATAACTCTGAATTTAGTCCAGGAACTTCTTCTTCAGGATCAGCTGTAGCTGTTGCAACTTGTATGGTTCCTTTAGCTTTAGGAACTCAAACAGGAGGTTCAATAATAAAACCAGCTAGTTATAATGGAGTTTATGGGATGAAACCAAGTTTTGGACTAATTCCAAGAACAGGCGTACTAAAGACAACAGATACCTTAGATACAATCGGCTTTTTTTCTAGAAGTGTTGAGGATTTAAAATTAATGTTAGATATTACAAGAGTTTCTGGAGATGATTATCCTCTAATTAAAGAACATCTAGAAAACGAATCAAGACAAAAATCAAGAAATATTTGGAAAGTTGCTTTAGTCAAATCTCATTTATGGAAATATGCAGAAGATTATGCTAAAGATGCGTTGTTAAATTTTGTAGACAAATTAAAGGAAAATAAAAATATTGTAATTAATGAAGTTAATTTGCCAGAAGGATTTGAAAATGTTTATGATGTTCATACTTTAATTTATGATAAAACTTTAGCTTATTACTTTAACAAAGAATATAGTGATAATATAAATAAATTAAGTTCTATAATTAAAGAGATTATTGCAAGAGGAAATAAAATTTCTTTAGATGATTATAAAATTGCATTAAAAAAACAAATAGATTTATCTTTAAAATTAGATAAATTATTTGAAAATTATGATATAATATTAACTTTATCAACATCGTCACATGCTCCAAAGAAACATAGATCAGAAAATCTAGATACGTCTTGGATATGGACATTCTGTGGAGTTCCAAGTATTAACCTCCCAGTATTTAAATCTCCAAATAACTTGCCGTTCGGAGCTCAAATTGTTGCAAGGAAATATAACGATTACTTATTATTAAATTTTGCAGAATTTTTAAGAAAAAATAATTATGTAAAAGATGGGACTTTTCCAAAGATACCCTTTTAAACTTTACTTTTATTATTATTAAAATGAAAAATGCATTTTTAATTGGAGAGAAAATCTACTTAAGAGCACTGAACGAATCTGATGCTGATGGCAATTACCCTATTTGGTTTAATGATCCTGAAGTTTGTAAATATAATCGTCATGCTCGTTACCCGAATACAAAAGAAAAAACTTTAGCTTATATTAAACATGTAAAAAGTTCTTTAAATAAAATTGTTCTTGCTATTGCTGAAAAGAAGGATGATAAGCATATAGGAAACGTTGCTTTATCAAGAGTAGACTATATTGATAGAAATGCTGAACTTTCAATTATCTTAGGAGAAAAAGAATTTTGGAAATCTGGGTTTGGAAAAGAAGCATGTGGCTTAATGATAGATTATGCCTTTAAAATTTTGAATCTGCACAGGGTATATTCCGGAACTCATGAAGATAATATTGGATTCAGAAAACTGGCAGAATCCATTGGCATGAAAGAAGAAGGAAAGTTTGTTGATGATGTTTATAAAAACGGGAGATATTCAAACACAATATGGTACGGGATAATTAATCCAAGTGATAAACAATAAAATGAAAAATTTTTTAGAAAGAACATGGAAACTGAATAGACATCTTGTTTCAGATGATTTTAAAAAAACTTTAGATGTAATAAATGAAAGAATTCCTTTAACTTACCACACCTATCCAACCGGGAGGCAATATTTTGATTGGGTAGTGCCAAAAAAATGGGTTATAAATGATGCTTATATTGAAGATGAAAATAGAAATAAAGTTTTAGATTGGAAAAAAAATCCTTTGCATGTTGTTTCTGGCTCTTTACCTATAAACCAAACAATTTCAAAAGAAGAATTATTAAAAAAGACATATGTATCTGAAAAATATCATAATTTGATCCCTTATATATTTAAATTTTATGAACTGGATTGGGGTTTTTGTATGTCAAAGAATGATCGTGATAATCTGAGGGGGGATAAATTTAAAGTTGTTATAGATTCGAAATATGTAGATGATTATATGTACCTTGGAGAACATGTTATCAAAGGTCAAATTGATAAATCATTTATTTTAATGGCACATATAGATCATCCAGCTCAAGTTAATGATGATTTAGCAGGCGCCGCTATACTATTAAAATTAGCAGAAGATTTAAAAAATTTTAGTCCATATTATACATTAAAATTCCAATTCTTGGCAGAAAGAATAGGATCAATAGCTTATTTAGCAGAAGCAGAAGAAAAAGGAACCATTGATGATATTGTCGGGGCTATCTTTTGCGAAATGCCAGGCACGCCAAATTACCCCATAACATTGCAACATTCAAAATTTAATAATAGTATTGTGGACAGAATTTCAAAATATGTTTTAAAAAGAACTGACGAAGAAGTTAAATTTGCAAATTGTTTTGAACACGTTGTCAATGATGATGGTGTTTACAATAGTCCGGATATGGATATCCCATGTGTTTCAATATCAAGGGCAAAAAAATTAGAAGTCGATGATTGGAATCATTTTCCGTATTATCATACAAGCGGAGACAATCTAGATAATCTTGACTTTATACAAATGGAAAGAACTCTTGATGTGTTTAAAGAAATATTAAATGTTTTTAACAAGGATAGGGTAATCTATAAAAATTATAAAGGAGTTCTTCATCTATCAAGACATAACTTGTGGGTTGATGCTAAATTAAATCCTGAACTGCATAAAAATATCTATAAGCTGTTATATGTTATGGATAATGGAAGGACAATATTTGACTTATGTGAACAAGAAAATATAGATTTTAACCAAGTTTATGGTTTTATGAAGACTTTAGAAGAAAAAGATCTTGTGCATTTAACTCCGACAGATAAAATTTGGCAGGGGGACAGAAAATGAGAATAGGTTTAATTTCAGGAGATTCATATAGACACAAATATTATTGTAATACAATCTTGGATAATTATGATGTTTCTTTATTAGTTAATACAAAGAGATCATTAAATATTGCAGATGAAGTTAAAATTTCTTATCTTAATGAAAATGATAAGAAATTATTAGAAGACCATACTAATTTGAGGATAATTAAGGAAAAGGAATATTTTTTACCGAAAGGAGAATCATTTAATTGTAAAAACTTGGAGGTGAGATTAGAAGTTGACCAAAAATCCCTCAATAGTAACCAAGTTATTGAAGCCGCCAAAAAAGCAAATTTGGATATGGTTTTGGTATTCGGGACTTCTTTAATTAAAAAAGATTTGCTAAAGGTTTTACCAAAGTATACTATAAATCTTAGTGGTTTATCTCCTTATTATAAAGGAGCTGCAACATTATTATGGCCTTTTTATTTTATGGAACCGCAATATGCAGGCCACACTTTTCATATAGTTGACTTAAGGATTGACCATGGGGATATAATCCACCAAGGCAGGCCAGAAATATTCGTAGATGATACTTTGCCAGACATAGGTGCAAGGGATGTTATAAGGGCAACCGAAGAACTTCCTCTTTTATTAAAAAAAATAGAATCAGGAGACATAAAACTATACCCGCAAAATTCAAAAGGTAAAATATTTTACCAGAACGATTTCAAACCATATCATCTAAGGGTGATTAGATTTTTATTAGATAATGGTTTTTTAGGAGAGTATTTACAGAATAAACATTTATTTCCTGATCCGGAAGTTATAAATCAAGTTTAACATCTTGGTAAGACCGCCAGCAACTTACAATGATATGGATGATATTGTTAATTCCATGAAAAAAATTCTATATAATAAAAATGAATTATTTAGGAATTAATTTTAACATTTCTTCTAAGCTTAACAATGAACTTTCTGATTCATGCGCTCTTTCATTTAGTAATATTTCTTTAGCTACATTCGTCATTGCAGGGTAAGCTGCTCTTAATAAATGATTTGCGTATATTACCATATTAAAACCATTATTAATAAGCTCTGCTTCATTTACATGAGAATAAGTTGAAGGTACCGCTACCAAACTTACTTTGTTCTCTAATTTACTATATTCTTCACAAAATTCTCTTATCTCTCTAAAATCTTTTTCTTTGCTATGAATCATTATAGCATCTGCTCCAGAATTAATGTAAGCTTTTGCTCTATTAATAGCATCACCTAAACCATTTTTTAATATCAAACTCTCAATTCTTGCTATAATCATAAAATCATCTGTAACCTGAGATTTTTTACCTTGTTTAATTTTATCAGAAAAATTTTCTATAGTATCTTGTTCTTGCTTTATATCTGTTCCAAACAAAGAATTTCTTTTATAACCGGTTTTATCTTCTATTATTATAGCGGAAACACCTAGTCTCTCAAGTGTTTTAACCATTGATACAAAATGTTCTGTATATCCTCCATTATCTCCATCAACTATAATTGGTTTTGTTGTTACCTCTAAAACTTGATTTATTGTATCTAATCTAGAACTAAAATCAACGTATCCTGTGTCTGGTTTTCCCTTTGCTAATGAATCAGTTAAGCTACTAATCCAAATTCCATCGAATTCTTTTGGTTTACTATCCTTCATAAAACTAGTATTTTCAATAATATAAGCACTAATACCATTATGAGCTTCTAAAATTCTTACAATATCTCTTGCACTTAATAATCTTCTTAATCTTTTCATCCTTATTTCAGGCGTATATCCTATTTGACGCAATGCTTTATTAAGTTCTGTAGAAGACGTTGCATATTTACTCTTCCAAGAAATTTCTTTTAATTCCCCCCCAAATTCCTTTAAAACTTCAATTACTTTTGCACGAGTTTCTTTTTGTATGCCTTCTTTCCAATCATCTCCATGAACAACATAATTGGGTTTTATTTTTCTTAAATTTTCAGTATAATCTAATGTATTTTGAGGGATAACTTCTGAAACCCCCTTTAAATTTTCTACAACAACTTTTCGTTCTTCATAAGTTAAAAATGGGAGTCTTTTATAACTAGAAACTGCTTTATCTGTTAATAATCCAATAGTTATCTCTCCTAATTTTCTAGCTTCTTCAATTATATGCAAATGTCCTGGATGTATTAAATCTCCGACCATCCCAACATAAACTTTTTTCATTTTTTCACCTTGTTATATTAAATAAAAAAGTTTTATAAGTCTACCTTATTTTTTCCAATAATTCATTTAATGATTCTTCACTTACCTTTCTTGGATTATTACTCATTCTTTCTTTAGTAAACCCTTCTCTTAAAATTATATCAATATCATCAATATTAGCTTCATTTAAACTTAAAGGAGCATTAATATTTTTCATAACTTCTTTTATTTTAGAATATAGCTCATTTACAGAGTCAAATCCTAAGTAAAAAGATAAATTATCTAATCTTTTTTTTACAAATTCATGTCCTCTAGGATCTAAACAGTTTTCATTATTAACACCATAATTGTACAATAAAAATTCTGACAGAGTTAAAGCACAAGCAAATCCATGATCCAGATTAAAATAGGAAGTCATCGGATAAGAAATTGAATGAGGCGCTGTTGTGGCAGTTTGACTAAAAGCTAATCCTGCTTCTAAACTTGCTTTTGCCATGTTAAATTTAGAATCTACATCATTAACGCGTTCATAAGAATTTTCTAAATTTTCTAGAGTTAGTTTTATTGCTTCAATAGCATGCGTGTCTGATAATGGGTTCGAGTTAATATTCCAATAAGATTCAATTGCTTGTGATAATGCATCTAATCCTGTGGAAGCTGTAAGTTTTTTGGGCATTGTAAAAGTTAGTTCAGGATCAACGATAGCATATTCAGGATAATTTGAATAATCATTTATTTTTCCAAAAGATTGTTTTTTATTATCCTTATAAAAAGCACTGAATGGTGTAACTTCAGAACCCGTTCCTGCAGTTGTTGGAATTGCAATTAAACTAACTTTATCATTTTTTTTTATTGAATTAATATAATCTAATTCTCCGTAATTTCTAAGCATAATAGCAACTATTTTTGATGTATCCAAAACACTTCCCCCCCCAATTCCAATAATTAAATCAGGGTCATATTGTTTTACATATTCTATTGAATTATAAATTTCTTTTTCTTTAGGAACAGGATTAACTTTATCATATACAATTACATGAAAATTTTTTAATAAATCTAAAACACGATCTTGTAAACCAGATTTTTTAACAAAATTCTTTCCAGTTATTAGCAATATTTGATGTGGATTTTTCTTATTTACAATTTCTTCTAATTCATTTAATGCTTTATTTCCGAAATGTATTTTAGTTGGAATGTGATACATCATCTTATTGCTCTCATAAATCTTTTAGTAATTTCCTCCGGGCTTATTTCAATTCTTTTTATTTTTTCCTGATTACCCGGCTTAACTTTTACTAGTAAAAAATTTGGGCCTTTAACATTTAACAATTGCTCTAAATTTTCCTTTAATTCTTCTTTGTTTATTGCTCTTTTATTATTTATATAACCACAACCCATAGCAACCTGATCTAAATCAGTAGTATTAGAGGTTGTAACTTGCAATCCTGTAGAAGAATATGATTCATTATCCAAACAAATATGTAATAAATTTTCAGGTTTAATGTTTCCAATAGTAGATAAAACACCCAAGTGCATCAATAAAGCACCATCGCCATCTAAAATTATAACTTTTTCTTTTTTTTCTAAAGCAGTTCCTAATGCTATCGCCCCTATGTGTCCCATTGATCCAATTATATAAAAATTTTTCTCAGAGTCGTCTATTTCATATAATTCACGAGATATCATTGCAGTTGTTGAAAATCTTATTTTATTTTTTGTTAAATTAGAGATTATTTCTATTGCTTCATATCTTGACATTTTATATCTAGAATCAAAGTTCATTTTATAATCTTCAATAAAGCCCGGATTAATTAGCAATGCGATTGTATTTTTGTATTTTAATTCTTCATCTGCCCAAGCAATTTCTTCTAAAGAATTTAAAATTTTTGACTCTATATTTGCTAATCTCAAAAAATCTATTGTTTTTTCGCCCATTAATAAGTGTTCAGGAGCATCTTTTGGAAAACTTGGATTTCCTCTCCATCCTACTAACAATAAAGATTTTATTTTGTATAAATCATTTAAAGAAGTTTGAGGATTAATTAAATTTCCAATGCCAGCATTTTGTAACATTACAACCGGTTTTTTTCCGGCTAAATAGAATCCTGTAGCTATAGATAAAGCTAAACCTTCATTTGCTGCAGGAATATACTTATTTAATTCTGTAAGATAATTAAAAAAACTTGAAAATAAAGAATCTGCAACTCCTATAAATGGTCCAAATTTATATTTCTTTAATTCTTCATATAATAATGCTGGTTTCATAGTAATAAAACCATAGAAATCCTTAAAAATTAATCTATTTGTTTTATTTAAATGGTTGAATCTATAAAAAAATTACGCGAAATATGTCAAAAACCTGTGATACATCTTAATACATGGTATCCAAGAAATGTTTCTAGAAAAATATCAATTTATATAACCTGGTTCTTGGTTTTATTAAAAATTAAAGCTACGCCGGTGTCATTGTCCATGTTGTTTACTGGATTTGTTGGAACACTTTTTTTTATTTTTGGAGATTATAAAAATTACCTTATCGGCACATTAATATTACAATTTTGGTTTATCCTAGATCATGTTGATGGAGAATTAGCAAGATATTGGAAAGAAGCAGATGCGAAAGGAGTTTTTTTGGATAAACTAGATCATCATATTATTCACCCGTTGATTTTTCTATTTTTAGGAATTGGATTATGGAAACAATATAATGATAGTTTAATGTTAATTTTAGGGGGATTTATAGCATATTTAATATTATTACAAGATTTAATCAATATAGATAAAAAAGAGGCTGTTGAATTATTTAATAAAAAAATCAATGATAAAAATTCAGATAAAAAATCAAATGGTTTTAGGTTTTTATTCACTAAAGTTTCATCAATAATCTATAAAATTCCAGGCTTAATGAATATAATTACTTTAGCAGCCATATTTAATTTAATTTATTATGTGTTTTTGTTTTATGCAATTACTTTTCCAGTAATGATTTTATTAAAAATAATTTATAACTTAAGCATCCCAGACAGTAAATTTAAATAACTTTCTTTCAAAATATTAATATGAAAATTTTGGATTTAGGTTGCGGGAAAAATAAATTAAAAGATGCATTCGGGGTAGATTTTGTTAAATTTCATGGAGTTGATCTAGCTTGGAACTTAAATAATCCCTTGCCGAAGAAATTTAATGATAAATTTGACATTGTTTATCATAAATGTGTTTTGGATCATATTGGAAATCCTTTAGATTTCTTAAAAAATTGCAAAAATTACCTGAAAAATAATGGTAAATTAATAATGATAGTTGATAATGGGGATTATTGGAGATTTCATGTTAAATTTGGAACATACCATGCAGACATATGGGAATTAGATGAACCAGGGCATCCAGAAACGCACCATAAAATGATATTTCAAATGAAGCATCTAATTAAAATGTTAAATTTAATTGGTTTTAAAATTCAAAAAGCACATTATTATAATGATTATGATGAATTAAGTTTATTTAAAAAATTAAGACGGGGGCATATAGATTATTTATTGCCAAGATACCTTGGAAAAAATATGATTAAGATTGAAGCTATGAAAATTTAAAATCTTTGTTTTCCAGTAATGAAACCCTTCCAAAATCCAAATAAACTTATTAAATCTTTAATTATTTTAAATATAGGAATAAATAGAACTCTAATGTCTTTAATATAAATTAATATCCTTGACGTATATATCAATATTATTAATCCCAAAAAAATTAAAAATAAAGGTTGAATTAATGATGGTATTGATGCAAATAAATAAATTATAGAATAAGTTAAAGCATTCCTATATTTATTGCTTAAAAATAAGTGTTTTCTAAATATAACACCAGAAGCTTCAGATAGGGGTAGCGCCTTTTTAAATAATTGATTTTTTAATGATAACTTATAGAATCCATGCATATGAATAATATCTGTATTAGCCAAGGGTAATTTGTATCCTTTTTTTATTAATTTTAAACATAAATCCGTATCTTCACCCGCAATTCTAAATGTTTTATTATCATATAAACCAAATTTTTTAATTAATTTTTTACTAAATAAAGTTGGTCTTCCAAATTTAATACATTTAATATTTCTAATATATTCCTCTAAAGTATTTACTTTATTCCAGAAATTGTATTTTTGCCATACCTCATTTGGTAAAATTAAATTAGATCTTACAGAAGCTATTTTTTCGTTAGCGATATATTTATTAATCATGTTTTTTAACCAATCTTCTCCAACTAAGATACAATCGCACCAAATAATTGCTATTAACTCATATTTGGATTTTAAAATTGATTTATTTAAACTGCCACTCAATCCGATATTTTTTTTATTTTTTATTAATCTAAAATTTTTATATTTGTTAAACTTAGAGATTATTTTTACACTTTTATCTGTACTTTTATCATCTATAACAATTATTTCAAATTTTCCTTTATATTTCTGCATTAAGATTGATTTTATTGTTTTTTCAATAGTAGATTCCGCATTGTAATTTGGAATGATGAATGAAACGTTTTTCATATTCTTTTATAGTGGAAAAAGGCTTTAAAATGCTTCTATTGTTAGATTATTGATCTATAAACTTCTTTAATATGTTTAGCAACAGTACTCCACAAGAAATTTTTCTTTATATGCTCTTTTAACCCTTTATTTTTTTCATTATTAAATGCTTTTAATATCTTATTTTTTATATCATTATTGTCAAAAGGATTTATATAATAAGCATAATCCCTAAAATATTCACAAGCACTCCCTCTGGAGGTTATTACAATATTTGCTCCTGCTAAACCTCCTTCTAATGCAGACAAACCCGGAGTTTCTAGCCAAGATGGTAATACAACAACTTTAGCAGCCGCATAAGCACTTTTTAATAATGAACTTTCATGATCTATTTTTCCCAGGAAATGAATATTTTTTTTAGCCAATTTTTTGCATAAGTCATAATACTCTTTTGATTGGGGTAAATAATCCCCAATTATAACCAATTTGATGTTTAAATGATTAAATATTTTGATTAAATTTAAAACATTTTTTCTTGATTCAATCCTTCCAACATATAAAACAAAATCTTCTAAATTAAATTTATCAATAAATTCTTTTTTGTTGGAATTATAAAATTTTTCATCAACCCCATTTGGGATTCGTTGAAATTTTTCTTTTTTTATTTTAAATTTTTTTATTAACAAATCTATTTCTGCATTAGAATCTGGTAAAATCTTATTTGATTTTTCTAAAATTTTTTTAACAATAGTGTATTTATTTAAGAAATTAATGTTATGATATAGTGCATAAAAACTTAAATTAATTTTGTTTTTTAATGTATGCCCACTTTTTATTGCGAATTTTAATGAAGGCCAAGAATATATAGGGGTTAAGACAATAGGTATTTTTTTAACATTTGTAATATTAATCAGATCATAACAATTTTTTGATAATCCGAAGTTATGTAAAATATTAAAATCTTGTAATTTATCATTCCATTGATCAAATAATTTTACATTAACTTTTTCTTTATTAAGAAATTCTTTAGTTTTCAGTAATAAGATCTCCCCACCTCCGGGAGATTGAAATGCAGTATTATTACAGTTAAATAAAACGTTCATGTTATTAAATTAACAGTTATATTTAAAAATATTATTAAATTAACAGTTATATTTAAAAATATTATTAAATTAACAGTTATATTTAAAAATATTATTAAATTAACAGTTATATTTAAAAATATTATTAAATTAATTTATCTTTATCAAAATTAAATTTACCTTTTAAATAATCATCATAAAAAATTAAAGATTGTAATGTAAAAATTGTACACCATGAATTTAAATGATTTTTTTTTGAAGAATTTAAATTATTTCTATAATCAACATCATATCCAAACAGAAAACCGCCATTACTTTTTATATCATTGCTTTTACTTTTATATTGAAATGAAATTAATCTATCTTTTAATTTAGCTAAATTCTTTTCGTAATTTTTATCCAAAAAACCTAAACTAATCATTATCGTCCCTAACCTTAATGTTTGTGCTAAAACATCACTTCTTTCAAATTCAACGATTTTATTATTAACATACATGCTCGGTATTCCACCATTTTTCATTTGAATATCCAATGCCCATTTTGTACCTTTTGTTACACTTTCTAAATATTTTTCATTATTAAAATATAATCCAGAATATAATAGTCCTTCCAAAGAATAGCAATGAGGATGAATATGGGTATCTTTCTCTTTTTTATATGAAATAAATCTTCCATTTTCTTCTTGGAAATCCAAAGATTTATTACAAAGTTTTATGGTTGCTTCCTTATATTTATCATTTTTTAATAGTTTATATAATTTCAAAAAACCAATTGACATTTTTGCATGATAACTTCCAGATTGCGTTGACCATTTTTCTCCTTCATCTTTTAATTTTTCATCTTTATGACTATAACTAGCATATAAACTCCCATCTTCTTTTTGCATTAATTCAACCAAAAAATTACCAATTTTCTCAGCAGTATTAAGGTACCTCTTTTCCTTTGTTTTATTATATAAATCAATTAAACCACTTAAGGCAATCCCATTATCAAAAGAGTGTATGACTCCGCTTGAAAAATCATATTGCTCCGGAGCACTTTCCCTGTTAAAATAATATCTTGTTTTTAAACCCCCGCTTTTGTGAGACGCTTTGTCCAAAAGCCATTCTGCAGCTAATATTGATCTTAATAAATATAAATCTTTATTATCTATTGAATTTAAGAATAATAATGTACTTATAGCATAACCCGCTACTTCAGAATAAGCGTAAAAATAATTTTTATTATCTAAATCGTACCAAGAATTAAAACCCCCTTTTATCTCTAATGAGTTTGAATCTAAATTTTGAATGCCCGATTCTATTAACCAATTTTTTCCATCTTTAATATATTTTTCTAAATTATTAGAATTTCCCAAAGAGATCACCCATTTTTAAGTTATAATAATTAGAAAATTCACTTCCCCACATTTCCGGCATATTTTCCATTTGAATTCTTTTTATTAATAAACTACCTGTTTTTGTGTTTACAAATATTCCATTTTTATCTAAATTTATTATTTGACCATTCTGAGCATCATTATTATGACTATTTTCTATATTTGAGTTAAATATCAATACTTTTTTATTTTTATATAAAGTAAAAGCTCCGGGAAATGGTTTTATTTGTGCACGAATAAAATCGTAAATTTCTTTGTTACTAGAGTTCCAATCTATAAATCCATCTTGTGGTTTTCTCTGGGGCATAAATATTGCTTTATTTGAAAAATTTTTAAAATCCTTATAACTATCTTTTACTTCACGATTCCATTTAATTATATCGTCCCAATCAAAATCAATTTTACTCGGTCTTATCTTTATAGTTTCTAATTTATTATTTTTTGGTATCTCATTTTTTAATTTAAAATTTTCTAAAAAATACCCCAACATATTTGCAGTTGCTAAATCTGATTTATCATGAATTGTATTTATATCATCATAATCTTCAATTATAAATTCTTCTGTTTTAATCAAGATACCATCATCTATATTTGAATTTAAATAATAAATTGACACACCCCATTCTTTTTCTCCATTAATCAAAGCCCAGTTCATTGAAGCTCCACCTTTTATGTAAGGAAGTTTTCCACCATGAGAACCAATACAACCATATCTTGCACTTTCTATTATCACTCTAGGAATCATTTTAGATGACCCAAGTTCAACAATTAAATCCAAATTTAAATCTTTAAATCTTTTTATTACTTTATCATCTTTTAAATTATTCTCGTCATAAAAAATCTCAAAGCCATATTTGTTTGCTTGATCTTCGAAACTTGTATAGCGTGCTTTTTTAATTCCAAGTTCCTGAGGTAAAGTAAAAAGAGCTTTTATATCATTGTTTCTAGCAATTTCTTCTATACCATAATAGGTGTTCAAAGTCGGTCCAATTACTGCAATTTTCATTTTATTTATTATCAATTACCCATTCTATATTTTTTCTTAATCCTTCTTCTAGCTTTACTTTAGGCTCCCACCCAAATAATTCTTTGGCTTTTGTATTATCACAACATAATCTTTTAACTTCTCCAATTCTTTCATCTAAATGTATAATTTTAGACGTGCTTTTAGAAATTTCAATAATTTTTTTTGCTAAATCAATTATTTTTGTATCTTTTCCAGTCCCAAAATTTACTGCTTGACCAATCGATTCTTTTTTTGAACCCATTATCAAAAAACCATCAATCGTATCATCAACATACATTAAATCTCTTTTTTGTTTACCATTACCATACACAGTTATGTCTTTTCCTTCCAAAGCTAAGGAAATAAATTTTGGAGGGGCATCATATGTGTGTTTTGGTCCGTAAGTATTGAATGGCCTAATTATCGCGATTGGTAAACCATAAGAATTATAATATGAATATGATAACCTATCTGCAGCTGCTTTGCTTGCACCATAAGGTGTGCTCGGTTTTAATTCAAATTCTTCTTTTATTGGTTTTTCATAACTTCCATATATTTCGCTAGATGATGTTACAACTATTTTTTCAATATAACCAAAAGGTTTTTTGTTTTCATCCAAGCAAGAATCCAAAATGTTTAGAGTCCCATCAACATTTGCTCTTATAACTTCTCTTGGCTGCAAGAAAGATTTATTGACATAGGCCTCAGCTCCTAAATGAAATATTATTTGTGGTTTCTCTCTTTTTATTAAATCAATTATATCTTGGTTTCCTAAATCACCAGACAATATTTTAACATTATCTTTAAAATTATCAATATTCTTTAATTGAATATTGTGTGGTGTAATTAAAGAGGACCACCTCACAAAAGCTGAAACATGGGCATTATAATTTACTAACCTTTCTAATAAATGACTACCCATAAATCCATCTGCTCCGGTTACTAAAACTTTCTTTTTATGATAAAAATCTTTGAAATTATCCATTTTAAATCATTAACATTATTTTAAAAAAATTTATAAGTTTATTGTTGAATTGGAGTATCTAAAATCTTTATTTCCGTTTGAGTTTAATACCTTGAGTTTGCTTCTATTAGGGGCTTCATTCCTTGATTAAAATATAATAAAGATTTAAAATTTTAAAATAGAATTATAAAAACAGTTATAAATTTAAGCAATTTGCGCTGAGTTCATTTTATTAAATCTTGTTTATTATATCTATAATTTTCTCACTTACTTTTCCATCACCAAAAGGATTAATCCAATTTTTCTCTTTATTTATCATTAATTCAGATAATTCTAATATTTTATTTGGCTCGTAACCAACTAACATATTGCTTCCAACTTCCAATGTTTCCGGCCTTTCTGTTTTTTCCCTAATTGTAACGCAAGGAACTTTCAAGATACAACTTTCTTCTTGTATGCCCCCTGAATCAGTAATTATTAATTTAGAATTTGCCATTAATTGCAAAAATTCTAGATAACCCAATGGTTCTATAACTTTAATGTTATTTGAAATATTTAAATTAAATTCATTAATTTTATTTTTAGTTCTTGGATGCATTGGAAATATTATAGGAATACTAAATTTATCATAAACTAATTTTAATCCTTCCAATATATTATTCAGTTTTTCTTTATTATCAACGCATTCAGCCCTGTGGCAAGTGACTGAAATGTAATTATCTTTTTTTAAATCTAAATATTTTAAAATATTATATTTTTCATCTGCAATTTTAATATTTTCATAGACTGCATCAACAATCGTGTTTCCCGTAATAAATATTTTATCTTCTTTAATATTTTCTTTTAATAAATTCTCCTTGGAATTTTCAGTTGGCGCAAAGCAATAATCAGAATAAATGTCTGTTAAAATCCTGTTAAATTCTTCTGCCATTATTTCATAGCTTCTTAATCCAGCTTCAACATGCCCTATTTTAATTTTTAATTCAAAGCCCGCCAAAGTTCCAGCTAAAACAGTATTTGTGTCTCCCTCAACCAAAATAATATCTGGTTTTTCTATTATTAATTTTTCCTTTACCTTTTCTATCATTAATTTTAATTGTCTTCCTTGGGTGTGAGAGCCAATTTCAAGATTATATTTTGGCAAAGGCAAATTTAACTCTTCAAAAAACAATTTATCTAAATTGTAAGAATAATGCTGTCCTGTATGCAGTATAAAATAATCTAAATTTCTTTTTTCACATTCTCTTATTATTGGAGATAGCTTAATAATTTCTGGTCTAGTTCCAAGAATTATAGCAATTTTCATATAATTTTTTTATTAAAAATATATTTAAATCTTCTTATTAAAGTTTTATTATGAAAATAGGTTTTTTGATAAATTATTTTTATCCTTTAAAAGGGGGAGCTGAGAATAACTGTTTTTATCTAGCCAAAGAACTAGCAAAGAATCATGAAGTTTATATTTTTACGTCTTTATTGAAAAACACAAAAAAATATGAAATTATAGATAATATTCACGTTCATAGATATAAAACATTTTTTAGATATAAATATTATTTAAGTTTTACACCTGGACTAATAAATATATTAAAATACAAATTTGATGTTTTGCATGTTCATAGCTTTGGGTTTGTTTATCATGATATAATTTTAATGTTGAAGAAATTATTTTCTAAAACTAAGATTATTAATACACCCCACGGTCCGTTTATGGTATTAAAAAAATATAACTTCTTTGAAAAAATCTTTAAAGCAATAGTTGGAAATTTTGAACGGTTTATTGTAAACAAATTTTATGATAAAGTAATTCAGGTTAATCCTTTGCAATATGAATGGATGACTAAGTATAGAATTAAAAAAAATAAGATATTCTTTATACCGAATGGTGTTTCTGAATCAAACTTCAAAAAAATTGATAATAAAGATTTCATTAAAAAATATAATTTAAAAGATAGATTTGTTATTTCTTATCTTGGAAGAATTCAGAGATATAAAGGAATAGAACAAGTTATTAAAATTTTAGATAAATTAAATAAAAATGTTTTATTCTTAATTATGGGTAAAGATGCAGGCGATTTAAGTAGATTAAAAATTTTAATTAATAAATTGAAGGTTCGAGATAAAGTAATATTTACAAATGAAATTTCAGATGAAAATGTTTTAAAAGGCTTAAGTGTAAGCAAGATATTTATTCTTCCAAGCGAATGGGAGGCATTTGGGATCTCTATATTGCAGGCAATGGCGCAAGGAAATGCCATTATTTCAACGTCAACAGAAGGCGGGAAATTTTTAGTATCAAAAGAAAATGGATTTTTGTATAATTATAATGATTTAAAGGATTTAGAAAATAAAATTAAAGTTTTGATTGTAAATAAACAAGCTTTAAATAAAATCTCTAAAATTAATAAAGAAAAAGCCAAGCAATTTTTATGGAATAATATTGCTAAAGATTTAGAAGAAGTTTATAACAAAGTAAAATGAAAATTATTATGAAATTCTTAAATCCAAACATTATTTAAAACTTTTTTTTATCTTAATTTTATGAAAATAGCATTTATCTGTCCTTATTATGATCCTGCAATAGACGGACCAAAACAAGTAATTAAAGAATTAGCTTCACGTTTAGTTAAAGATAATCATGAAGTACATGTTTATACATCTGATTCAGACAAATACAAAACAATAAAAAAAAAGGAAGAAATAATAGATAATATAAAAATTCATAGATGTTACTCTTATTTTAAAATAGCAAATTTTGTGAATTTCTTTCCAAGTGTTTTTATAAAATTATTAAAAGAAGACTTTGATATAATACATACTCATGTTTACGGTCATCCTCATGTTTTTTTCGCAAGTTTGGCAGCTAAAATTAAAAATATAAAATTAATTCATACAACTCATTGTCCTTGGACAGATTCAAATAGATCATTAACAGGAAAAATTTTGCTAAAATTAACTTATTCAACATTAAGCAAATTTGCAGTTAACTTATCCAATAAAATTATAGCAATAACCCCTTGGGAATTAGAGTTTTTCAAAAAATATAAATTAAACAAGCCAATTATAATCCCAAATGGAGTAAATAATTTGTTCTTTGAAAAAATAAAAAACAATTTTAAAAAAAATTTAAACATAAAAGGAAAAATTGTTTTGTTTTTTGGAAGATTAAATATAACAAAAGGCGTTGATAAATTAATTTTGGCAGCAAAAGAAATTTTAAAAGAAAGAAGAGATATTTACTTCCTAATTATTGGCCCTGATGAAGGCATTAAAAATGATTTGATTAGATTAATAAATAAAAATAAAAATATTTTGTTATTAGACCCAATTTATGATAGAAAAAAAATAGCTGAAATGTATCAAGCTTCTGATATTTATGTTCTTCCCAGTTATAGGGAAGGGTTACCATTGACATTATTCGAAGCAATGGCATCAGGTCTACCAATAATTGCTTCTCCTGTAAATGGAATCCCTTACGAAATGAACGAAAATAATGGAATCTTTGTAAATTATGGAGATATTCAAGGATTAAAGCAAGCTATACTAAAAATACTTACAAATCCTAACTTAGCTAGGAAATATGCTTTAAACAATAAAAAAACAGCTTTAAAATACAAATGGGATTTGATTTATCAAAGAACTTTAGAATTGTATAAAAATTAAATTTTAGGTTAGTAATAAATTTTATTCAGAAGCGTGATTTACTTTTACATCTTTAAAGCCAGAGCCAGTTATTTCTGTAATTTCATTTTTTATTGTTATTCTTATTTTATTTAAATTTCTTATCTCAATAGCTCTTTTTCCAACTTCATTTAATCCTAATTCTCCTTCCTTGCCTTTTCTTATATCTGCTTCTAAATCCCAAATCTTTCCATTAACATCATATAATCTTTCAAGCCATTCATCTTTTATTAAAAATCCATTTTTTCTATATTCTTCTAATTCTTCCATATAAAATTTAAGTTCTTTTTCTTTTTCTTTATCTTTAATTCTTTCAGCTTTTAACCTTACAATTACTAATCTGTCAATTAATTCAGGCAATGGCATTTCCATAATTTTTTGTTGACAAGAAATATATATAAGTCTTTTTAATTTTAAATTTGAAATGATATCTATAATAATAACATCTTTTAAGGAACCAAATTTAGAGAATGCAATAAATGCAATTAAAAATCAGAAAATTAATTATAAGCATGAAATTATTGTTGTTGCTCCAGATAAGGAAGCTGAAAAATTATCTAAAAAATACAATATAAAATATTTTAAAGACGAAGGCAAAGGAAAATCTTATGCTTTAAATTTATTATTAAAAAAATTAAAAAGTAATATATTAATTTTTACAGACGGCGATGTTTATCTTGGAAATAATGCGATAAATGAAATCATGGAATTATTTAAAGATGAAAAAATAGGAGTTGTTTCAGGAAGAATAATTTCAAATAATAAAAAAAATAATTTATTTGGATATTGGAGCCATTTATTGGCAGATAATGGGGCACATAAAATAAGAAAAAAATTATTTAATCAGGGTAAATTCTTGGAATGTTCTGGTTATTTATTTGCTTTTAGAAATAATATAATAAAAGAATTTCCATTGGATGTTGCTGAAGATGCCATAATCCCATATATGTTTTATTTAAAAGATTATAAAATTGGATATTGTGAAAAAGCTTTGGTTTATGTTAAAAATCCAGATAATTTTAAGGATTGGATTAAACAGAGAAAGAGAACAGCAAAAGCGCATGAAACATTAAAAAAATATTATCCAAATTTTCCAAGGGTAAAATCTTTCAAGAATGAAATTATTTTTGGAACATTTTGGGCACTAAGCTACCCTAAAACAATTAAAGAAATGTACTGGACAATATTATTATTTTTTGCAAGATTTTATATGTGGTTTTTAGTTTTAACAGAATCTAAAATATTAAAAAAACAATATCAGGATGCTTGGGAAAAAGTTAATTCAACAAAATAAGAACTTTTTTAAAGTTTATAAGTAATTTAATTTCAATGGAAGAAAATCAAGAAATTAAAAAAAATAAATTAAAAGATTTTTTAAAAGAGAATTTGCCTATAATTTTAATACTTATTTTTGGTTTTGCAATAAGATTATATTACTTAATTTTAACAAAAAATCAAGCGACTTGGTGGGATGAATCAGAGTATATTTCCGTTGGGTTACACTGGTTTTTTGATATTCCATACGAACTTAACCCCCAGAGACCCCCTCTATTATCTTTATTAGAAGGAATTATGATGAAAATTGGATCAAGTGAAATTGTTTTAAAATTTGTAATAGAATTAATTCCCTCAACATTATTAATTTTAATTTCATATTTGATTGTAAAAGAAATGTACAATAAAAAATTAGCCTTGCTAGTTAGTTTTTTTATTGCAGTATCATGGGAAATTTTATTTAATACAGTAAGATTGCATGCAGATATTCCTTTATTATTTTTTGGCTATTTATCAATTTTATTTTTTTGGAAAGGTTATATCAAAAAAGAAAAAAATTATTATATTTTATTAATTGGAGTTTTTATAGCTCTAGCTTTCTTGACAAAATTAACAGGGGTTTTATTTGGGCTAATTTTATTAGTTTTCTTATTAATTATAGATAAATTAAAATTTTTAAAAAATAAATATTTATGGTTTTCATTCATTTTAATGTTTTTAATTATCTTGCCTTATTTAATCTGGCAGAACAATGTTTTTGGAAATCCAACTGCTTTTTTTGCAGGAAGCCATGTTACAAGCAATCCAGAAGGAATAACCTCATACAAACCAATTGGATGGCATGTTTTAAATTTAATACCTTGGATTTTAAATACCCCTTTACTGACTTATCTTTTAATAGGAATATCAAGTTTGTATTTGTTAATTTTAAGTTTTGATTTAATTATAAAAAACAAAAGCAATGAAAATTATAATGACTTATTTGTTTTAGTATGGGTTTTAATGCCATTAATTTATTTTATATTTCTAGAAAGAGATGCTGAAGATAGATGGTTACTTCCAATAATCTTGCCATTGTTAATATTATCGGGAAAAGGAGTTTACGTTATCTATGATTTTATTAAGAAATATCAAAAAAATATTGCAATTTTAATTTTTGTTATGTTAATCATTTTAGGAAGTTATTTTCAATTATCAAGGGGAAATGAAGTTATAAATGCAAAGAAAGATTCTTATAAAGAAGTTAAAGAAAGCGCGTTATGGATAAAAGAAAATTCTAATAAAAATGATATTATATTTAGCAAATCAGTTACACAAATGACTTATTATGCGCAAAGACAAGTTCTAGGATTTGGTGGCAATGAAACAGAATTTAAGGAAAGTGTAAAAAAATACAAGCCAAAATATATTGTTTTTTCAATATTTGAGCCTCATGGAAATACTTTAAGCTATCCTGATAAATTTAAAAATTATTTAGAACCTGTAAAAGTTTACTTTGCAGATAAAGAACAAAAGCAGACTGTTTTAGTTATTTATAAATTTAGTAATTATGATTTATAAAAAATTATTTTTAATATAACTTAAACCTTCTTTAGAAAAAAACATAATTTTAGTGTAAATAATTAAATTAATAAAAGCCATAAATGGGTGCAATAACCATAAAATTTCTTTGTCTTTTATTGAATTTTTTATGCTAATAGCTAAATTTGGAATTATAATTAAATTTTTTAAATAATGAGTAATTATTTTTAATTTGCCATTCATATTTGAAGGAACATATTTAACATTTCTATTTATGCTATTCTCTTTAACAAAATATTTAAAATGAGAATTTCTTTTCTTTATAAATTCTAGAAAGCCTTTTGTTATGTTAATATGATGCAAAGGGGATCCCAAAGATATTACCAATTTCTTGTTTAAATTAGCAAATTTGTATATCACATCGCTGTCTTGGCTGTAACCCCCTATTTTTTTTATATCCTCTTTCCTATAAGCATAACCATTTGAACCAGCAATATACCATTTGTCTTTGTTCATCTGAAGAACTAAAAAATTATCAATTTTTTTAAATTTATTTTTATTCAATGAAACTTGGCCGTCTATACTAAAAGGAGCCATAAATGGATCTGTTCCGACAATGCTTAAATATTTATTAACAATATTATCATCTTTAACAATTGAAATTTTAGACCCAACAACGCAAATTTCCTTGTCCATAAATAAAGGTTTTATTAAATTATTAACACAGTCTTTTGATAAAAAAACGTTATCTTGATCAATGAAAATTATAATATCTCCGGAAGATTTTTCAAAACCTTGGGCTTTGCCCATTCCCTCACCCTCAGAATATTTTTTTAAATTATTGAAAATTTTTACATCATAATTTTTGGCGATTTCCAAAGTTTTGTCTTTTGAACCGCCATCTAATATAAGAACCTCCATTAAGCTTTTAGGATAATCTTGAAAAAATATGCTATCTAAACATTTCTTTATGGTTCTTTCGCCTTGATATGTTGCTAATACAAAGCTTATTTTTGGTTTTTTAAACATTTTTAATTCCGCTCATATAATTATCAAGAGTTTTTACTACATAATCCATCATTTCATCTGTTATCCCTGGATAAATGCCCAAGAAAAAACAATCTTTCAAAATTTTATTTGCATTGTCTAATTTTCCATGAATTTTATAATTAACATTTTTATATGCAGGGTGAGCAGTCAGGTTTCCAGAGAATTGAACTCTTGTTTGTATTTTTTTCTCTTCAAAGTATGTTATAATTTTATTTCTGCTAAATTTATCAGTCTTTAATGTTACAGGATAAGCAAACCATGAAGGCTCTGCAAGTTTTTCTGATTTTGGCAATATAAAAACATCCTCATATTTTTTAAATGCATCATCTAATTTTTTAAAATTATTTTTTCTTTTTTCCATGAATTCACCCAATCTTTCTAATTGAACTAATAGCATGGCTGCCTGAAATTCTAATGGTTTTAAATTAAATCCAATATCATCAAAAATATATTTATGATCATAAGGAATATCATTTAACTTATGCTCAAATCTGCTTCCGCATTCTCCAAAAGGTTTTTGATCAGAGCCGGAGCAATAACAACCCCTTCCCCAATCTCTTAATGTTTTAACTATCCTTTGTATTTTATTTGATTTCATTAAAACAGCTCCGCCTTCTCCACAAGTTAAATGATGAGCCGGATAAAAGCTATGTGTTGCTAAATCTCCAAAACTTCCTGTCATTTTTCCATTAAATTTAGAGCCTAAGGCATCGCAATTGTCTTCTATTAAAAATAAATTATTTTCTTGGCATATATTTTGCAAATCTTCCAAATGATATGGATTTCCTAAAGTGTGAGCAAAATATACTGCACGAGTTTTATCAGTTATAGCTTCTTTAACTTTATTTAAACTAACATTATATGTTCCTAAATCAGGATCAAGAAAAACAGGAATTAACCCAAATTGAATAATTGGATTTACAGTTGTTGGAAATGAGTTTGCAGCCACTATAATTTCATCTCCATATTTTAATTTTTTATCGTTCATCTTCCAAGATGATAATGTAGCAATGCTCAATAAGCTGGCAGAAGAACCTGAATTTGTTAGAACACCATATCCTGTTCCGATTGTTTCAGCAAGCTTGTTTTCAAATTCTTCCCCTTTTGACCCCAAGCCAAACCATCCATCCAAAAATGAATTAATAAATGCTTTGGATTCTTCTTTGCCGTAATAAGCGCCAGAGTACTGCACATAAGTAAGTCCCGGAATAAAATTTTTACTTCCTTCTTTTAAATTAACAAAATTAGAAACTTCTTTAATTATTTTACTTCTAGAATTATTAATTAATTTTTCTAAATCCCTTTTTTCATTTGTCATTTTTAATATTTTAACCCCTCAAATTATTATTATAAAACAATATTTTATAACTTTATCTGTTTAAAATAAGATTTTAACAACAGGAAACTATTTAAAATTTATGTAGGGGAAAAATAATATGAAAAGCAAAAAAAATATTTTAATAACGGGGGGCTTTGGTTTTATTGGAAGCCATTTAGCTAAAAAATATGCGCAAAATGAAGATAATGTTTATATATTATCAAAGTCTAAAGATAAAATAAGCAATATTTCTGGTATTGAAGATAAAGTAAATTGCATAATAAAAGATATAAGAGAGATTGAAAAAGAAGATGTTATCAATAAGGATTATATTTTCCATCTTGCAGGAACTGTTGATAATTATTCAATTAAAGAAAATAAACCATATAAAGATATAGAAACAAACTGCAATGGAACAATTGCACTTTTAGAAGCGTGTAAAAATTATAACCCAAAAACAAAGATAATTTATGCAAGCACTTTTTTCGTTAATGGCAATGTTGATAAACTTCCTGTTGATGCTAATTCTCCGTGCAACCCGTTGGGATTATATGGGGCTACAAGATTAGCTGGCGAGCATTTTTGTCATATTTATAATAAAATATTTGATTTAGACTCTGTAATTGCAAGATTTACCAATGTTTTTGGTCTATTTGAGCAAGGTGAAAATAAGAAAAAAGCAGGTTTTAACTTTATGATAAACCAAGCTGTTAAAGGTGAAGAGCTTCAAGTTTATAATAATGGTGATTTTATCAGAGATTATATTTTTGTTGATGATGTCGTTGATGCATGTGTAGTTTTAGCTCAAAAAGGACAAACAGATAAGGTTTATTACGTTGGAAGAGGGGAGTTTATTAAATTTAAAAAATTAATAGATATCATAAAAAAACATTTGCCAAATACGAAGATTAAGTCAATAGAACCTCCTGAGTTTCATAAAAGCGTTGGAATAATTAATTTTGTATGTGATAATTCTGATTTAAAGAATTTAGGATGGAGTCCAAAGGTTTCATTGGAAGAAGGAATAAAAAGAACGATAGAATATTATCAGAAAAAAAATTAAAAGTTACCTAAATATTTAAAGTGATTATTGTAAGTGTTTCGTTAATTTATTTTGATAATCAAAGGGTTAATAAATATTTTTAAGAAGATTTATGACAGAGCCTTTACTATGTTTTAATAATTCTAAAGTCCTGTCTTTAATTTCTATATTCTGATGATTTTACAGAACCTTATTTTTAACTTTTTGAAATAGTTTCAAATAAGCTTACTAGCATTCCCATACCATATGAAAAATGTATTAAAAAAAACACAAAAGGTAGAAAAGGAATAAATAAAATATTATTTTTTAATCCAATATAAATCCCCATAAAAATATCAATTATCAAATGTAATTTTATTGGAAAGAAAAAATCTTTTGAAATCAATATTAATATTGGCAAAAAAATAGTATATAATGCAAATACCCCTGGGATAATCATTACAGGATTTACAAAATTCTTATTTATTGCTTCTTTTTTTAATCTTACATTTCCATATTTATAATGTTGTTTTAATAAAGAAAATAAATTTGATCTTCTCCTGTGATAAATAATCAATTCAGGAGAATAAGCAATTTTAAAATTATTTTTTTTTGCTCTTGAAAAAAATTCAGGATCTTCTCCAGGCCATAATCTTTCATCAAAACCTTTAATTTTTTTAAAAACATTTTTCTTGATAAAAACATTTGCTGAAGTCAGGCTTAATTCATCTGCATCTAAATTTAATTTCCCTTTTTTATATCTATTAGCCATCTTATAACTGCACCAATAACTTTCAATTGCGCTTCCGAAAATTTTTGCAAAAAATTTATCATCTTTTGGGGTTAATTGTGGCCCGCCTAAAATATCAACATCATATTTATCAAAAAATTCTTCCGCATTCTTTAAAATATTTTGATCAATAATTGCATCATCATCCAAAAAATAAATTATTTCTCCTTTGGCTTTTTTAATTCCATAATTTCTATTTTCGCTTGCATTATAGCCTTTTTTTATAATAATTTCATATTTTTTATTATTATATTTTAATTCTTTTAATGATTTTAATACTTCTATATCTCTATAAGGTGCTACTGCAATTACAATAGAAAATTTTAGTTTCATTTTAATTAATAAACCTATATTTTAGCAAATAATATAAAGCCTTTATCCCATCCTTCCATGTAATTTTTTTTCCTTCTTTGAATGACCTGCAATTATAAATTATAGGCATTTCAATTATTTTATAACCTTTTTTAATTATCTTTGCTGTAATTTCTGGTTCAAAATCAAATCTTTTGGCTTTTAATTTTAATGAGTTTGCTACCTCTTTTGTCATCATTTTATAGCATGTTTCCATATCTGTAATTCTTCTAAAATATAATATTGTTGTTACAAAAGATAAAATCCTATTTCCAAGGTGATGTAAGGGAACATTAAAACCTTTTTCTTCCCCCAATAATCTTGAACCATAAACAACTTTTGTTTTATTGTCTAAAATTGGTTTTATTAGTTTTCTAAAATCATTTGGGTTATACTCTAAATCCCCATCTTGAATTACAATAATATCTCCTGTAAAATTTTTTAATCCTGTTCTTATAGCTGCACCTTTTCCTTGATTAATATTATGAGAAAATATTTTCATATTTTCATATTTTTTAGATATTTTTTTTATTTTATCATATGTTTTATCAACACTTGCATCATTTATAATTATAATTTCCTTTTCTATTTTATCTAATCTGACTTTTTGAACTTTTTCAATTATTTTTTCAATTGTTTTTTCTTCGTTATAAACTGGAACAATAATGCTTAATTTCATTCTAAATCTTTCTCGCTTTTTATCAATAAATAAAATATTAAAATAATGGAGCATAAAGCTATTAAAATTTCTAAATATAATATAAGATGTGCTAGTAAATCTAATATTTTTCCAAAACCTTTTGTAGTATAATCATCAAAACTTTCTTTTTCATATTTTAATGGATAGTAAAACCATTCGTGGGTTAAATCCGCTAAATTCAAGACAGAATCTTTTAATATTAAATTTGTTGAGTAAACATTAAAATATGGTTCATTATCTTTATTTGATATGGTTCCTAAATGATTTGAATTATTTTTAAAAAAACTTACTAAATTTTCCATCGAAGCGTTAAATTCTGGCTGATTATTCACAGTTCCCCAACCGCAGTCATCTGTTACACATTCTGTAAAATAAGTTTTAACGGATGTAATTTCTCCTTGTATATCATTTAAATTATTGGCTAAATTAATAAAATAATTTCCCTCTAAAAAATGTTTGTCATTAAAAATCCAAAAAATTCTTCCGCGATAAACCCGACTATCTACAACAACTAAAGAATCTTTTTCAATATTCTTATTATAATCCATCATTTTAGTAACTTCCCCTTTTTTGAAAATATTGTGATTAATTAATATAAAAAAACTAAAAATAATTATAATTAATAAAAAGATATTTATTGCTAAATTTTGTTTTGTTTTAAATTTAATAGATAAAAAATCTATGAATATTGCGCTAAATAAAGCTAATATCGGAACTCCAAATATAAAATGATATTCTAATAATGATGTCCCTGCCAAAAAAACAAATGGAAATATAAATAACAATGAAAATAACAATATAAATTCTTTCTTTTTTAAAATTGCAATTAAAAATCCTAAAATTCCAAGAATAAAAATTAATTTGTCAAAATTCCAGAAAAATTTTAATCCAGTAATAAAACCCGGATTTTTATTAAAGAATAATGTGTTAAGGCTAAATGGTTGAATCGTAGCTTCTATAGGTTTGTAAGTTTCTTTTGCAATTCCTAAAAATCTTGAAAACTGCAGATCAACTAATTTTTTATCTTTATACAGTAAATAGTTAAATGTTAATATTGGCGTTGAGATTATAAAAAGTATCATGATAAAAATAAAAATTTGTTTAAATGTTATAATCTCTTTATTTTTTGTTTTGTAATAAATTAAATAGATAATAAGAGCCGGAATGAAAGTTATTGCAATTTGTTTTACCAATATTGAAATTCCTAAAAATATTGTTGATGATATTAAAAATATATTTCTATTTTCTTTCAAGAATTTAATAAAGAAAAATAAACTTAATAAAACAAAAAAAACCATCGCAACATCCATTTCAGCAAGGCTCATTAATATATGAAACGAAGAGAATGTTAAAATTACAGCAGAAATTAAAGCTATTTTTTTATTATATAATATCTTAACAATTAAATATAACATCAATATAGAAAGAGTGCCAAATAAAACTGCTAAAAATCTAGCGGAAAACATACTAATCCCAAATATCTTATAAGATAAATCTGTTAAAAAAAACCAAATTGAGTCCTGATCCATTATCTGCAATTTTCCTGAATTAATAAAATTAATTGCATGGGGTGCATGTAACATTTCATCAGCATTGGGACTTTGATTAATTGCGACAATTGTCCTTAAAGTAAAACCGATAATAAATAATAAAATTAAATATTTTAGATTACCTTTGCTAAATAAAAAATCTATAATTTTGTTAATTATCTTTTTGTTTTCTTCCATTATTTAATCCTATGATGAATTTTTAACCATTCTGGCAATTTATCATAAATTTTAACTATAAATTTAAATTTTGAATATATTAATCTTAACCTTAATAAACCAAGGAACATTTCAGGCATCGCCTTAACTAAGTTAAAATGCGAAGCGCCAACCGCATTCCATTCTGTTGGTATTTCTTTTATTTTATAACCTTTCCTTTTTATTGAATATAATAAATTAACATCAAATGCCCATTTTGTTATACCAATTTCATTTAAAATTTTTTTAATAACATTTTTTTTGAATAATTTTGCACCGCATTGAGTATCATTAAAATTTAAATTAAGTAATATTTTTGTTAAAAAATTAAATCCCCTGCTTCCTATTCTTTTCATTAAAGGCTGTTTTTCTCCTATTTTAGATCCTTCAATCCACCTTGAAGCAATTATTCCATGATAACTATTTATTTTAATAATTAAATCATAAAATGCATCTGGCGGAGTTGCCATGTCAGCATCTATAAAACCAATTAAATCACCCTTAGCTATTTTAAAACCTTCTAAAATTGCCCCTCCTTTGCCAATTGCTTCTTTAAAATTTAAATATTTAATTTTTTTATTTTTTTTAATAAATTCTTTTACGATTTTTAGGGTGTTATCTTTGCAATTATTTAGTACAACAATAATTTCAAAATCTTTTATATTCTTAGAAAAAAATTTTGAATAACTATCTAAAGTTCTTCCGATTCTTTTTTCTTCATTATATGCTGGAATTATAATGCTTAGTTTCATCTTTTTTAAAAGTTATAATTAATAATATTATGAATAATAAAATTAATAATATGATTATATTAATAAGTATTTGCAGCAATGAATCATGGAATAAATAAATTGAAACAATTTCTAAAATATTAAATATTAACAATAAATAAATAAATTTTGTCTTATGCAAAGATATATTGTAAAATGATATTAAATAGATAAATGAAAATATTGCCATCATTATCCCTGAAAATAATATTAACTTGTCAATCACTAAAAACTCTTTTCCAAAAAGTAAATTAATTATTAATTGTGGGAATAAATAAAAAATTAATAATGCAGGAATTGTTAATAAAAATATGATTAACAAAGATTTTTTTAATAAATGCTTATGTTGTTTTTTATCTGATTGTAATCCTGAAACTTTAGCAAACATTACCTGACTTATGGATAATGATCCAAAAAACAACATCTTTCCAATTAAACCTGCTGCGGAATAATAGCCTGCTTCTTTGTTTGTAAAAAAGTGCTTAACTAATAATATATCTAAACTATAAAATGCAGTTAAGCTTATTAACATTAATAAAACAGGAATTGTATAGTTATAAATTTCTTTTGTATTAATTTTAATTAAATTATTTTTCTTGATAAATCTTAAATTATAATTTCCAATTAAAAATGGTATAACATAAGATAATATTATTGCTATAACTGCCCCAATAACATTTAATCCATTAATAACTAATAATATTCCAAAAAATAATTTTATTATTCCTTCCAAAATTAAATTTAATCCCAATATGTTAAATTTTTGCAACCCTTGTAAAGAACCCCTTATTATGGGCAACAAAAATTCAAATGTTATCATAAAGCTTAAAATTATTAAAGGAAGAACAGGAATTTTCAAAAAATCAGACAAAAATGATGAAAATATGATAAATATAATATTAAAAGTTATTCCACAAATCACCAACCTCTTTAATGAACTTTTTAATAAAAAATTTATTTTTCCATATTCTTTTTTTATATTAAATTTAGAAATAAATTTTGCAATGCTTGTTTGAATTGTGTTCGCTGTAATACTAAAAAAATAAATTAAAGCTAATAAAACACCCAAAATGCCGTAATTTTCAGGCCCAAGTTTTCTCCCCATATAAAAGTGAAACAAAAAAGCAAGTAAATTTGTTATATTTGTTGCTATAAAAAAAAATAAATTTTCTCTGACCAAAGAATTTTTATTATTAAATTTTAACATTTAAATCACCCAAATCAAACTTGAAAAGAACAATTGAATAATTATCATAAACCAGAATACCTGCCTTTCGGTGTATTTTCCTTTTCTTGTTAACAAATGAGGAATTGAATAAATTTTGTTATTATGATAAGACCTTATTTTTCCTTCTTTGTAATAACCATAGCTTTTAGCTTTAAACTTGCTTCTTGCTTTTAATATAAATTCAATAAAAAATGGAAAACTTGAAATAATTGCTGCTTTTTCAATATTTCCAAGAATTGCAATAGTAACCAAAACACCCCCTAACAAATAAGTCAAAGAATCTCCGGGCAAGATTTTTGCAGGATATTTGTTATAAAAATAAAATGCTATTAATGAAGCCAATGTAATTAAAGCAATTAAAGCAGCCACTTCTCTATTGTTAAAAAAACTATATAATCCTAAACTTGTAATATAAACAATTCCCATTCCAACTTCCATACCATTAAAACCAGCCAGCATATTAACCATATTGGCAGCACCAACAACCCCAATTGGAATAAAAATTAAAGGATAAATCAAACCAACATCGACTCTCCCTAAAAAAGGAATCCATAATATTTCTATACCTGCATTAACAACCATGAATGGAACAGCAGCACTCAATGTTAATAATGGTTTTTGCCATTGTTTTAAGCCAATGGAACTTTCTTTTGATTTTTTTATGATTAAATCATCTAAAAAACCAACAAATGTTATCATTATTATTGAAGTTAAACCTGCGAATAAATAAGTTAATGTATTTATATACTTATAATAAAATGTTTGTATGAAAATATAAATCATTAAGCCGACAAATATACCCGCCATAACAGATAAACCTCCAGAAATTGGGATTAAAGGGGTATTTTTTTTATTTTGGTCCTTAACAACTAAATTAATTCTTTTTAAATAACGAATTAGCCAATTTGTGGCAACATAAGTGATTAAAAATGCAAACAATGCCGATATAAATGGAACATAAGTCATATTAAATTTATCTTTAAGAGTTTATAAAAAGGTTTCGAAAACTAGCTCTGGTGCAATCATTTATTTAAAGGATTGCACCAGAGTCCTAAAATTATCAATTTCAATTAAAAAATATATTTTTAAACAAGGACCAAACATATCTCCAACCTTCTTTAAATAGATTTATATTTGATTTACCATGAACTCTAACATATTCATGGGCGGGAACCTCAATTACATTGTATTTTTTCTTTAGGCATTTTATTACCATTTCTTGTTCTATTGTAAATCTATTTTCTTTAGTCTTTATATCTAAAAACACTCCTTTCTTTATAGCTCTAAATCCATTTTGACAATCTGTGAATTGTCTATTAAATATATAATTTATAATTAGATTTATTATAGTATTTCCCATTAATCTAATAAATTGAGAAAAATTACCGTGTAACTCATCACTCCCGCCTCTCATCCTAGATCCTATTACTAAATCTGCATGATTATTTTTTATTGGTAAAACTAATTTTTTAATGTCTTTTGGATTATGAGAACCATCAGCATCTATAAAAACTAGGAGATTATATCTAGCATTTTTTGCAGCTATCCTCAAGGCAGCCCCCTTTCCTTTCCTGTTATCAATTATGACCTTTGTTTTTAATTTCTTTGCTACCTCTCTTGTATTGTCTTTAGAATGTCCATCAACTATAATAATTTCATTACCATAGGGTCTAGCACCATTTATAATTTTTTTTATTGTTTTTTCCTCATTTTTTGTAGGAATTATTATTGTTGTTTTCATAGGTTATTTATTAACTTTTTTTATTTTTTTGTATAAATTTACATGAAACAGAGTTAAGAATGGGAAACTTATTGGTATCTTTTTATTATGAATCCTCTTAAAACCATGCAATCTAATAAATTTATCTATTTGATTAGCATTCCAATAATGTGCCCCCGCAGTTGGTCCACTTTCTTGAGAAAATGTACCCTTATAAATAAAACGTAAACTTTTATATAATAAATTTTCAGTTGGTTCACTTGTTATTAAGAATCCATTCTCTTTAATGACACTTTTAATCTTAGATAAAGCTGAGTTTAGATCTTTTATATGTTCAAGAACATCTAAGCATGTTATTGTATCAAAACTATTTCTTTTAAATGAAAGTTTATTTAAGTCTTGTTTGCTAAATATTTTTTCCTTAAAAATAGAATTTAATTTAATAACATTTGGATTAATATCTATACCAAATGTTTTAATCATTTTATTTTTCTTTTTTATTTTTCTTATCAAACTTCCATCCCCACAACCTATGTCTAATAAAATGTATGGATTGATTTTTGATATATACATTAACGCAATATTTTGTCTTTTTTCAAAAAGCAATTTTATAAAGAGGTTATTAGAATAATATTCCGGAACTATTTCTTTTAAAGGTATACTTAAATGCTGTTTCTTATCATTAAAATATTTTTCTTTTATATTTTTTTTCATTGTGTATATAAATTTACCCCTATATTTATCCCCTAAATCTTACTATAAATTATTTATATTTTTTAGCTATCATAATTAAACCACCACCAAATTTACAATCATTTTTTATAAGATTATAAAAATAACCTTTTATTAACCATGTCCATAAAAATCTTGGGGTTATGGTTCTTTTATTGAATACCTTAAGCCACAATCTACTTATGGCTCCAAATGGGGTAATTAAATCAAAAACCATCATAGCCTTACTATCCATAAAATACTTATAACTTATCATTCTTAAACCAACTTTTTTCAAACGTTCTCTCCAAAAATTAGGCCCCCTTACATATAAATGTTCTAGAACTTTATTAAAATTTTTTATATAAATTTCCTCCATTAATCCTAAACCGAATTTCCTAAAAATATTTGGAAAAAATAGCATTTTGTTAAAATAATCACTTGGCACGGTAAAAATAAAAATCCCATTTTTTTTTAGTACTCTACTAACTTCTTCTAAAACCTCATCTAATGGTTTAACATGTTCCATCACACAATTACTTAAAACAGTATTGAATTTTTTAGAAGCAAATGGCATTTTTTTAGCATCTATTGCATATAATTCCTTATAAACCTTTAAGGATGACGCTTTATTAACTTCTTTTTTATTCATATCGATACCCGCATCTACTCCAGAATCAAAAAGAATTGATGCAAAAAATCCATCCCCACAACCTAAATCTAAGATAGGTTTATTCATATTTAATCTAATAAGCTCACGATATTCTGCAGATCTCCAAAGGACATGAGAAATTGGTCTTTTTTCAAGATAAATTTTTAAAAATTTTTCAAGCTTTGATTGTTTACTCATTTTGTTACATTTATAATATTTATTAAGAATATTTATAAAACTTGTTATTTATTGAGCAATTTATATGAAACAAAAAAAATTAAATATATTAATTGGATTAATAATTTTTCTTCTATTACTAATCCTTAAGTACCCAACATTAAATCTCCCCCATCATTGGGATTCTTTAATTTTAATTGGCCCGACGGTGGATTATCTTTATAGAAACCCGATTACCATCTTTCTATGGGATTATAATGTTGGTCATCCACCATTTATCTTTATATTCATTGCGATTTTATCTAAAATATTAGGAAAATCATTGGCACTTACGAATTCTATAATATTATTTTTTTCTTTTTTAACATTATATTTTATGTATTTAGTTGGAAAAGAATTATTTAATACTAAAATTGGAATCATCGCCTCTTTGTTATTGTTATTTACACCAATATATTTCTCATATTCGGGGTTGGCCTCTCTTGCAATACCTTTAGCCGCTTTTACTATAATGACGATATATTTTGCTATAAAAAATAAATATTTATTATATTTTCTCTTTGGTTCATTATCTATTCTAACTGAAAATACGGGTGTACTTATTGTTTTAGGTTTATCTATATACAAATTTATAAATGAAAAGAAGCTTAATAGAAAAACATTAATTTTCTTATCCCCATTAATAATCTTTTTTATAATGAATTTATTAAACTACTTTTATTATGGTAAATTTCATCCACTTAATTTATATTTATTTAATTTAGATATAATAAGAAATATTTTTAATTTTTTAATTATAATAAAGACAATATTTTTCGATCAATACCGATTTATTTTAACATCATTTTTGATAATATCTATTATAAATTTTAGGGAATTAAAAAATAAAAATCCTAAAAAAATAATATTAAATTTATTTATTTCTATACTAATTTTTATATTTTTATATAATCTAGATATGTTAACTAGATATTTTGTTAGTATATATCCAAACATTGCAAATTATTTTACTCTAGTGAAATCTTTTAGTATTTTATTTACAATTTTAATATTCATTATACTAACTTTTTCTAGAAATTTAATTATTTTAATGAAAGAAAAACGAGTATTAACTATATTCATCTTTATTTCGATATTATTTCATGCATTTATAATTCCATTATCTCCGAGGTATATTTTATTTATTTTTCCATTAATCTATTTATTTTATTCTTATTCCGTTATTAAAATATTTAAAAAATATTATATTGTTTCTGTTATTCTTATACTAATTATATTCTTATTGAATTTTACGGGAAATAGGAATAAGGTTGGTTTTGAATTAGAAACGAATATGGAATATGTCGATACAATAAAAACACATCAGTTAGCAGCATCTTATATAGAAAAAAATTTTCCAGATGCTACAGTATTAGCTGCTTATCCACAATCAATGGAATTGCAATATCCTTATGCAGGATATATTAAAAAACCAATTAAAGTAATTACAGCCCCCCCCTATCCTGGAATTACAGATTATCATAAAAATTATACACAATTTCTATATTCTAAAAAAAGACCGAAGATGGAAATTAATTTATCCGAAATCAATTTATATTATTATTCTACTCAAGAATTTCAAACAAAGGAAATTTATGATATTAGAGATAAATTGAATTTGAAATTATTAAAGAGATTTGAAATTAATAAGAAGGTTGTTGAGATATCTAAAGTAGAATAGAGTCTGGGGCTATCCCCGCAGCTTGCTGCGGAAACAGAAGTAATATATTCTCAAATTAATTTGCTTCTGCATGGTTAGTTTAGAGCATGCTTGTCATAAAGTATATTTGATTAAGTATCATTTGATATTTGTAGTTAAATACAGAAAAGATATGCTTGTTTCTGAGGATTATATAGACTATATGAAAATAATACTAGCTGAAATCCAGAAGCGTTATTTTTTAACTCCAGAAACAATCGGATTTGATGAAGATCATGTCCATATTCTTATTCTTTAAGCAAGAAAACTACTCCAGACTTTAGTCTGTAGATGAATTGCTTACAATTCAAAAGCTTTTTCTTTTTAGTTTAAATAAAAAAGCATGGCGAGCGAAGCTTGCGCCATGCAATTCAAAGCATAACTTAGCGTGAGCTTTCCTCTCCAGGAGGAAAAAATGGAATTTAAATACACACGAAATCACCATTCTGTCGGCGATTCAATGTGGCACATGGAGTGGTGCCCTAAGTATCGCTATAAGATGTTTAGGAAAGAAGAGTATAAAAATCTAGCTGGTGCCTGTGTAAGGAAAGCAGCCTACGAAAATAACATCAAAATTATCGAACTTTATGTCATGCCGGATCATTTACATTGTTTTGTTAAGCTTCCTTTGACAATGACGCCAAGCAAAGCGTTGCAGCTACTTAAAGGAAGAAGTGCTTATTTGTTCTTTAGAAACCACGAGAGAGCAAGGCTTAGATATCCGCAGGGACATTTATGGAGCAGAGGCAAATTTGCTTCGTCTGTTGGATATTCTAATTTTGAAACAACAATCAATTACATAAAAAATCAAGAAGAGCATCATCTACGAAACTCCACACTTTAGTGTGGAGAGGGGGTCAT
>Ga0233425_10000066_pt1 | contig 256240 bp, 219 predicted proteins | sample Watercolumn_Towu_2_FD_181712 | JGI IMG/M metagenome (GOLD analysis project Ga0233425, IMG submission 181712) | Freshwater microbial communities from Lake Towuti, South Sulawesi, Indonesia - Watercolumn_Towuti2014_140_MG | ecosystem: Environmental > Aquatic > Freshwater > Lake | place...
CTGGGATACGAACCGTGCGCTGCACCAAAGGGCGCACGCAGCACGACATCGCGCACATTACGACCAGCACTACGGCGCACTGCACTACGTCCAGCGACATAACCACACGACGACACGGTGTCTCACCACGATTCCACAATTTTGACAGTTTTTGTTTTCAGCCGTTACAAACGGCCGATCGACTGGCCCAATCGGGAGTTGCGACAAAGCTACGATTTCGGTTTGAGTCTTTGCGCAACGTTTTGACATGGGTCGGTGATGCATGGCGCCGTGCTGTCGGGCACATTTTGACATGGGTCGGTGATGCATGGCGCTGTGCTGTCGGGCACATTTTGACATGGGTCGGTGATGCATGGCGGTGTACATGGCGCGATGCCGGCGTCACCGAACGCGACGTGCCTGCCGCGGACGGGACGAAGCTTGCTGCCGAGGAACGAATTGGGGTAAAATCGCCAGTGTCCGGGTTTTCGGGCAGAGCAACAAAGCGTTACTGCTTGTGTGTGCAATCGAGTAAGTCCATCAAGCGATGCTTTGATCGATCAATTGGAATGTTTGACATAAGACATTACATTTGCTATATTTGCGGCAACGTGTTGGTTTGGATTACGTTGATGAAAAGATCGGTTGATCGCGGCAGGGTTGGGTGGTTGCACTCAAATACAGCTGCCACTGGACGGAAATTCCGGTATTTCGGGAACTGAGTTGGAATTCCTGGCGTCAGAAGGTAAGACAAGAATGCCCACCGCGACGGTCGACACTCCGGAAAATCGTTGACAGAAGTGTTGATCTGCGGTGTAGTTAAGTGACCATAGCGAGCCATTGTCGACTTCTCTAACTTTTGGGGGTTTGACCCATGTTCGGATGGGAATCAGCACAATCGTCGCGGCGGCATTTCATGAAGCACCTGGCCGGCATGTCGGCCATTGCAGCGACCGGCACCAGTTTCATGTCGGCGTTGGCCAAAGACGCACCGGCGGCCAAGAAGCAAGGCAAGAGCCTGATCATTCTGTGGATGAGCGGCGGCCCGAGTACGATTGACTTGTGGGACCTTAAGCCGGGCGCTCCGACGGGCGGCGAATTCAAGCCGATTCCAACGGCCGCATCTGGCGTGCAAATTTCTCAGCACCTTCCGACGGTTGCCAAGCAGTTCAAGGATTTTGCCATCATTCGCTCGCTTACGACCACCGAAGGCGATCACAACCGCGGCACGCAGTTGATGAACACCGGCCGATCGCCGAGCCCGGTCGTTAACTATCCGTCGATTGGTTCTGTCGCTGCGAAGATTCTCACCCCGAAGGATCTTGATCTTCCGTCGTTCATTTCCGTCGGCGGCGCCGGCGGTTCTCGCGTCGGTTCGGGCTTCCTCGGCATGACGTATGCACCGTTCACGGTTCAGAATCCGGGTTCGTTGCCGGAAAACGTTGCCGCTCCGTCGGGCGTCACTGACACCCGATTGGTTCGTCGCAAAGGCCTGTTCGGCGGCGTCGAAGGCAGCTTGAAGACGAACGTGAAGGATGACGCAACGAAGGCACACGCGGACATCTATGCCAAGGCATTCAGTCTGTCGGTGTCCGATCGTCGAAACGTGTTCCAGTTCGACGCCAAAGACAACGCGATGTTGCCTGAGTACGGCGCCAACAACTTCGGTCGCGGCTGCTTGCTCGCACGTAAGCTGGTCGAAGCCGGCGCGGTTTGCGTCGAGGTCGACCTCGGCGGCTGGGACAACCACAACGGCATCTTCCCGATTCTTGCCAACCAACGCCTGCCGGTTCTGGATAAGGCGATGGGTACGTTGGCGAAGGATTTGAAGGATCGCGGTTTGCTTCAGAACACGACGATCGTGTGGATGGGCGAATTCGGTCGTACGCCGCGCATCAATCAGAACGCCGGCCGCGATCACTACCCGCGAGTTTGGTCAGTCGTTGTCGGCGGCGGCGGCATCAAGGGCGGTCAGGCCTATGGCACGACCGACGCAAACGGCGAAGCCGCCAAGGACAACCCGGTCAACGTCAGCCAACTGTTCGGAACGCTCTACAAGAGCATGGGCATCGACCCGACTCCGGAAACCAACGCTTCGATCCGCGACAACCTCGGCCGGCCGTTCCCGATTGCCGGTGAAAAGGGCACGTGGATCAAGGAATTGGTCGGCTAAGTTCGACGCGAGTTCGTGAATTTGGAAAGCCCGCCTGTTGCTACAGGTGGGCTTTCCTCGTTATGGTGGCGTACATGGACTCGCCAGACCCATCGCCGACTCCCAAGGTCCTGTCGAAACAAAACGTGTTGCGACTGACGCTGGCAGTGGCTGCAGTCACGGCAATCATCGCTTTCTATACATTGGGGCTTTACCGGCATTTCCGCTGGGAGAGCTTGCGAGCCCATCTGAAAGAGTTTGAATCGTTTGTCAGCGTCCACTGGTTCTCGTCGGCGTTCATTTTCGCAAGCGTTTACATTGCCGTCACCGGATTGTCACTGCCGGTGGCGACGTGGCTGTCGCTGATCGCCGGCGCATTGTTTGGTCGTTGGTGGGGCACCTGCATTGTTAGCGTAAGTGCAACGATTGGCGCGACGGTTGCGTTCCTCAGCAGCCGATTCCTTTTTCGAGGATGGGTCGAGTCGCGATTTCGGACCAGGCTGCAGGGACTGCGGGAAGGTCTAGAACGCGACGGCGGCTTCTATGTGCTGTTGCTGCGACTTGTGCCGCTCTTCCCGTTCTTCCTGGTCAATTTGGGGCTGGGCGTGACGCGTGTTCGGTTGACGACCTATGTTGCACTGAGTTGGATCGGAATGTTGCCGGCGACATTCCTGTTCGCGAGCGCCGGCACGGAGATCGCCGCGATCGAAAAGCCTGAGGAGATTCTCTCGTGGCGGATCATGTTATCGCTGACGGCGCTGGGAATATTTCCGCTGCTGGCGCGGTGGGGATACCACGCTTGGAAAAAACGCGCCCGCAGAATCGACGCCTAAGAGGGCAATAACTCTTTGACGGCGTCGCGTTCTTCCAGTAGTTCTTGAAGCGACAGTTTGAATTTCTCTTGGCCAAATGCGTCGAACTGCAGTCCTTCAACGATACGCAGTCCGCCTTTGCCGTCCGTTTGAACGGGGTATCCGAACACGAGGCCCGCGGGTACTCCATACTCGCCGTTCGAAACCGTAGCGACGCTGACCCAGTCGTTGGCAGGCGTAGGCTTGAGAAGGCTCTTGACGTGATCAATGGCCCCGTTGGCTGCGGACATCGCCGACGACATGCCGCGTGCTTTGATGATGGCCGCGCCGCGAGTCTGACATTGCGGAAGGAAAGTCTGTTCCAACCACGCACGATCGGTAATTATGCTTGTCGCGGGCTTGCCCTGAATTCGTGCGTTTTGGAAATCGACCCATTGCGTATTGCTATGGTTGCCCCAGATCGTCACACAAGTTACGACCTCATTTGGAACTGCCGCCTTCTTAGCGAGGGCGCTAACCGCGCGATTGTGATCAAGCCTTGTCATTGCCGTCCAGCGATCGCGAGGGATGTCACGGCCATTGAGGTAGCCGACAAGGCAATTGGTGTTGCATGGATTGCCGACAACCAGGATTCGCACATCCGAGGCGGCATTCTTTGCCAATGCCTTTCCCTGGCCGACAAAGATCTTGCCGTTCATGCTGAGCAAATCTTTGCGTTCCATACCTTGCTTTCGTGGAGCAGCGCCTACGAGCAGCGCCCAGTTACAGCCTGAGAACGCCTTATTCGGATCGTCGGTGACGATGACCTCCTTGAGTGTTGGAAATCCACAATCTTCCAGTTCCATGGCAACGCCTTCGAGGGCTTGCATTGCCGGTGTGATTTCCAAGAGTTGCAATGTCACTTTTGTTTCGTGGCCGAATACCTCGCCGGAAGCGAGTCGCGCCAACATCGCGTATGCCACTTGTCCTGCTGCGCCGGTGACGGCGACTCGAACGGTTGCACTCATGATCACAGTCCAATCCAAAGAGAATCGGCAGCGCCGTTCTCGGCGTTGGCCGGTTTCGAGTCAATTCATAGCCTATACGCTATGAATGAAATGGGGGTCGGTCGAGTGTCGCGCGGAGCGGCGTCCGACGATTCGTGTGATGGATTGACAGGAGACTTCGATGGCAGGACAGGTTGTACGCGTCGGTATCAACGGCTTCGGACGAATCGGAAGACTCATCTATCGTGCCATGGCGGAGCAGAAGTTTCTGGACGGCAAGCTTGAAGTCGTAGCAGTAAATGACCTTGTGCCCGCCGACAACCTCGCCTACCTGCTCAAGTACGATTCCACTCAACTTCGTTTCAACGGCGATGTTTCCAGCCAGGCTTCGGATGCCGCCAAGGCGCGTGCTGCAGAAAAGAAGGTCGAACTGGAGGACGATCTTTTATTCGTTGACGGCAAGAAAATCGAGTGTCTCGCCGTCAAAGAAGGCCCGGAGCGGTTGCAGACGGAATGGAGACGGCTCGGCGTCGAATATGTCATCGAATCGACTGGACTGTTCACCGATGCTGCCAAGGCCAGGCAGCATCTGCATCCAGACGGTGCGAAGAAGGTCATCATTTCAGCGCCGGCGAAGGACGAGGACATCACCATTGTCATGGGCGTGAACGACGGCGAGTACAAGCCCGCGGAACATAACATCGTCAGCAACGCGAGTTGCACCACGAACTGCTTGGCGCCGATCGTTCATGTGTTGCTGAAAGAGGGATTCGGCATCGATGAAGCGATCATGACGACCGTGCACAGTTACACGGCGACGCAGAAGACTGTGGATGGACCGTCAAAGAAGGACTGGAAAGGCGGCCGCGCAGCAGCAATCAACATCATTCCGTCGACGACGGGCGCGACGAAAGCCATTGTCAAAGCATTTCCACAGTTGAAGGGCCGACTAACCGGCATGTCGTTCCGCGTACCGACGCCCACGGTCTCAGTCGTCGATCTAAGCGTTCGCATCACGGCCGACAACAAGACCTACAACGACATTTCCGTGGCCATGGAACGAGCTAGCAAATCGTACTTGGCGGGCGTACTCGGCCATACACGCGATCAGGTCGTTTCGACGGATTTCATTCACGACACGCGGTCGAGCATTTTCGACCATGATGCTGGCATGAGCATTCATGGTTCCGGCGATGAGGCCAATTCGAAAGTGGCGAAGTTCTTTAAGCTCATCAGCTGGTACGACAACGAGTGGGGCTACTCCAACCGTTGCGTCGACTTGCTGAAGCACATGATTGGTAAAGACAGTCGCTAGACGGTAATACTGCATCGGCGACTCATTCGTGAGCCAAAGAGAGTTTCATGGCGAAGAAGACGATTCGAGATTTGACCGCGGCACAAATCCGAGGCAAGCGCGTGCTCGTCCGTTTTGACCTGAATGTCAGCACCGACGATGCTGGGAACATCACAGGGGATCGGCGGATTTTCGCGGCCAAGCCGACGCTCGATTATCTGATCGCCGCCGGCGCTCGCGTGATCGTAATGAGTCACTTAGGGCGACCGGACCCTGCCGGCGCCCTGGAATCGAATCGTCCGTTTCAGTTGGATCGGGTGGCTGATCGGCTGCGAGAAATCTGCGGCGCTCCTGTGCAAAAAGTGGATCAGTTGGTTGGCGACAAGGCTCTAGCCGCGGTCCAGTCGCTGAAAGACGCTCATGTATTAGTTCTTGAGAACGTGCGATTCCACGCAGGCGAGCAGCACAGGGACGAGTCCAAGAAACAGGAGCTTGCCGCCGAGATTGCAAAATACGGTGATGTCTATGTCAACGACGCGTTTGGCACGCTGCACAACAAAGATGTTTCCGTGCTGGCGTTGCCGGCCGCGATGAAGGATCGGCCCCGTGTGATCGGCCTGCTGGTCGAAAAAGAGCTCGCTATCGTCGATCAGATTCTGTCCGCGCCGAAGCGACCGTTGATCGGCATTATGGGCGGCGCCAAAGTGTCGGACAAAATCAAATTCATTCGAGTGCTTGTGCAAAAGGTAGATCGCCTTTTGATCGGCGGCGCGATGAGTTACACTTTCATGAAAGCGGCCGGTCAGGGCGTAGGCTCTTCCAAGGTCGAGGGCATCGTCGAAAACAAGGACGGCACGAAGACCGATGTCCAGGCATTGGCTCGCGAATTGTTGGCCGAGCATGCAGACAAGATCGTGCTGCCGTTCGATCATGTTGCAGCCGACCGATTCGCCGAAGATGCTGCAACCCAGGTTGTTAAGGGTGCGATTCCGGAAGGCTTGATGGGTCTGGATATTGGTCCGCGAACCTGCCATGAGTACTCTGCGGTAATTGCGTCGGCAGGGACAGTAATTTGGAACGGACCGATGGGCAAGTTTGAATGGGAGCGGTTTGCCAAGGGCACTCGATCTGTGGCAGATGCAATGAGCGTTTCAAAGGGAACTACGGTGATCGGTGGCGGCGAGACTGCGGAAGCCGTCGAGGCGATGGGACTTGCCGAACAGATGACGCATGTGTCCACGGGCGGCGGTGCGTTCCTAAAGTATGTGGAAGAACGAAAGTTCAAGACACTCGACCAGATTGAAGATCGCTAATATGGCGCAGAACGGGAGAAAGGGCGCTGGCATCCCAGAGGGACTGTGGCTTCAATGCCCACAGTGCAAGGCGACGCTGTTCCGAAAGGAAGTGTCCGACCGATTGAATGTCTGCCCGGAATGCCAGCATCACTTCAAAGTCACGGCACGCGAACGAATTCGTCAATTACTTGATCCGGACAGTTTCGAAGAGTGGTTCACGGAAATCACGCCGCTCGATCCGCTCGGTTTCGTTGACTCGGTGCCCTATGAAGCTCGGTTGAAGTCGATTCAGAAGAAAACGGGAATGGCGGACGCAGCAGTCGTGGGCAAAGGATTCATTCGCGGCCGACCAGTCGTTCTGGGCATCACCGATTTTGCTTTTATGGCCGGTAGTATGGGCTCAGTCGTCGGCGAAAAACTGACGCGGGCCGTCGAACGTGCGATCGAGCTTTCGCTGCCGCTGATCTTTGTCAGCGGGTCGGGCGGCGGCGCTCGCATGCAAGAGGGGATTCTGTCGCTGATGCAGATGGGCAAGATATCCGCGGCGCTTGCGCGATTTGATTCAGCCGGCGGCCTTTATGTCTCAGTGTTGACTGATCCGACGATGGGTGGAGTGGCCGCCAGTTTCGCCTTACAGGGTGACATTACGTTAGCAGAACCAGGAGCGATGATCGGCTTTGCCGGCAAGCGCACCATTTGGAACACCGTGCGGTTGGAACTTCCCCAGGGGTTTCAAACAAGTGAATTCTTGCTCAAGCATGGATTTGTTGATCGAATCATACCAAGGGGCGAGTTACGTGCAGAGGTCGCCCGTATCGTGGACTACTGCGAACACTGATCCATTCATGGTGGCATTGTGGGATTACTCGACGGTCTCAAGAATCTGTTCGGCTCCAAAGGCAAAAAGAAGCTCAAAATCGCGGACGTGGCGAAGCGATTCGACTTGCGCGGCCGAACGGGGCAGGGCAGCATGTCGAAAGTCTTCCAGGCTTACGATCGTGAACTCGGCCGAACCGTATGCTTGAAGCTGCTCGACAAAGAAAAGACGGCGACGTTCGAAGGCCGGTTCAAGGGTTTGAACAAACCGACCGAGGGCGAAATCTGCATTCAACTCAAGCATCCGAATCTGGTCACGACTTACGAGCATGGCATCACGACGAAGGGTGAACCGTATCTGGTCATGGAGTGGATCGATGGCTACGGGATGAATTTTCTAGTGGAGACAAAGAGCGAGAAGCTCAAGACCCACGCATTTGATTATCTGATTCAAATGTCGGAAGCACTAGCATACATGCACCAGCAGAAGTACTTACACCGCGACATCTGTCCGAGGAACGCCATGATCAACAAGGATGGCGTTCTCAAACTTATTGATTTCGGTTTGACGATACCCTACAAACCCGAGTTCTGCAGACCGGGAAACCGAACTGGCACAGCAGACTACCTTGCCCCAGAACTGATTAAACGCCAGACGACGGATCATCGAATTGACTTGTTCGCACTTGGTGTGACCGCGTTTGAGATATTCATCGGTGCATTGCCATGGGAGCGTGCTGCCTCTTCCGAAGAAACGCTTCGCCGGCACATGAACACCGATTCACGCGATCCGAGACCGTTACGGCCTGGGTTGCCCGAGGGTCTTTATCGATTGTTGGAAAAGGCGGTCGCTCGCGACCGGGACATGCGGTTTCAAACGGCCATGGAGTTTCGCGACTCGCTTCGTGCCATGTCGCAATCATTCAAGTGAGACTGGGGCAATTCCTTGCGCTGCTAGTGCCATAGCGGCGGTCTCAATCCTCAGTACTCGCGGCCCGAGCGAAATAGCAGACCAATTCGCCTTCAGCGCTTCAGTGATTTCTTCTTCAGTGAATCCGCCTTCAGGGCCGACGGCAAATACTGTGGCTCCATGTCGAATCGAACCTTGCGCAACCGTGGTCGGGATGGCGATTAGGCGTTGTTCCGGCAGTTCCGCTCGCGTGAGAAAGCTGTTCCAATCCATCGGCAAGTGAATCTTCATCAGTATGTTTCGACCGCACTGCTTGCTGGCTTCGATCACAGCCCGTTCCAGCCGTTCCAACTTGGCATCGCCTGGGTCGACGACACTTCGACGAGTGCGTAACGGGACATACTCGGCGACGCCAAGTTCCGTTAGCTTTTCGATCATGAACATGCCGCGATCACCCTTCGGAAGCGGCGCGCCAATTATCAGTTGATGTGGACGTTCACGGTCCGGTTCAAGTCGCTCAACAACATCGAGGGCGACTTGTTTTCGCGCGATTCCAACGACCTCTGCGACAAACTCAGCGCCGGTTCCGTCGAACAGAGCGACGCGATCACCCTCTCGATGGCGACAAACGACGGTAAGATGGTGAGCTTCGGGGCCCTGGAGAAGGACCTGCCCAAGCGAAATTGCAGAATTGATGTAATACCTTTGCGACATTTCTGCTACTGTACTCCTCGCTGAATTGGCGGCTAGTTTGAAGGACGGTTGAAGGGAGTCAACCATGTCAACGGCGCTCGACCCGACCCGCAAACAACTTGAAGACCTGGACGCATTGCTGCAACGCATGTTGGCGCTGCCCGTAAGTAACGGCGAGGCGGAAACACCGCCGCAGGCGCCTCCGCGGCAAGTTCAACCGGTAATGCCGGCAGTCGGACCGGCGACGGTGTATTCCTATACCGAAACAGCCATGCCAGCGGGCATGTCGTTTACTGCACCGGCGCCGGTGGCGCCGCCGCGACGCGTTGCTCAAGCCGCGCCTCAGCCGGAAGTACGAACGCTGGCCGCGCGTGCCGTTGATCCGGGATGGGCAGTGCCGATGCCAGGCGTTGCACCAACGCCAAGTGTATTGTCATGGTCGCAGGGGTTTGAGAATATTCCGAAGAGGAATCCTCCATCCTCGCCGCCGCCGACTCCCGCAGCGTATGCGCCGCAGGCTCAAATTCCCGCGCAGTCAGAAACGCCGAATCGTCGGCTGATCATCGAGACAATTTCGCCGTTGGATGCACGCGCTTCGGCGAATGCCGCAGCGCAAGCCGCGCATCATCGAGCTGTCGAGCCGCCGTCGGCGCCGGTGCCGTTTGTGCTTTGGCCGTTTGCTGCCGTTGATTGGATTTGTGGAAACCTGTTGGCTGGGTTTGGGCCCGCAGGACGATGGCTTGGAAAAGGCGGCGGCAAATATTTGTTCGGCTGGGCGGGCCTTTTTATGAGCGGCGGCGCTATTGCCTGGGCGGTCATGGACTACTTCGGCTGGTCGTTGTAGAACACTTGTGGGGTTTCGATTGTTTGCGCAAAGAATCTGCGCTGGCCTGCGAATGACAATCTGAAGTCTCGCATTGGTGTTTTCTCGACGGAGCCGTGTCTCAGATGAATCAGCCGACGACCCAGAGTCCTCCGCCGAGGAAGATGGATTACCTGGCAGGCCTGCTTAGTTATCTGGTACCCGGTCTAGGTCAAATCTACCAGAAGCGATACTCTAAAGGACTTCTCTTTCTCGTTTCACTGTATTTACTGTTTTTCTATGGCATGTGGATGGGCCAGTGGAGCAACGTCTATTTGCCGCACACGAACGTGAAAGACAACTACCTGTTCACATTCCGGCCGCTTGGCGACGTTGAAAATCGCGTGCATTTTGCGGGACAGTTCTGCATCGGCATCTCGGCATGGCCGGCATTGATTCAGTATTATGCTTACGATCCATTGCAGCCAAATAAGCCGTTGCCGATCATTCAAACGTATCAGCAAGCGCCAAGTGAAGAAAAACTGAACGACTTTCAGCGAAAAGGCGATAAACGTTGGGATTTGGGATGGGTCTATACAGTGATCGCCGGTGTGCTGAATATCCTGGTGATTTATGATGCGATTGCCGGCCCTGCCCATCGCGAGGTCAAAGAGGAGCCGGCGAGGGAGAAGAAAGAGGCGGTCGTATGACGATGGCTGCGTTGCCGTTAGCAGTGAGTATCTACTGGGATCTGCCGGTGCTGCTGGTAGTCGTCAGTCTGGTTTATAGTGCCACTCGCTATGATCAATGGAAGATGATCTTGCACGAAGCGGCACGATGGGGTTATCGCATGGCCATGTTTCTGGGCGCCATTGCATTGGTGCTGTATCTTCTTTCGACCTATCTGAAGTAATCACCCGGCAGAAGACGATGGGGCGACCGAAGTCGGCAGCATCGGACGAGTTCAACAGCCAAGCGCTGTTCCAAAGCACTACCGATCCAGTCTTCATTCTCAATCGAGACCGTCGCATTCGATTTGTTAATCCTGCGTTTGAGCAACTTGCAAAGGCAAAGTCTCAGGATCTCGTTGGAAAGCTCTGCACAGACCGTCAAACGGCGGCCGAATTTGGACCGCTGCGAAAGACGCTTTCGCCGCCTCCGGAAGTTCTGTCAGGCAACTCTGCGATAGTTCGTCGGCCGGCTCCGCCCAGCCGCGTCGGACCGCCGTGGTGGGAGATCGCATTCACGCCGTTGGCGCACGAACAGACGCTGTACGCTGTCTTGGGAAAGGTGGCCGTCTTTGGAGCGGCGTTGCCGAGGTCCGCTCGGTCCTTGCCCGAGGTGCTGTCGGACTTACGGCGCACCATGGTGAGTGCCTATTCCTTGGCACAGTTCGAAAGCGAAGTGCCGGCATGTGCCCATGTTCTCAGTCAGATTCGACTGGCCACACAACATCGCGATCCGGTGCTCATATTCGGCGAAACGGGCACCGGCAAACGAACGGCTGCACGTGTCATTCACCAGAGTAGCAGTCAGGCGGAACGGTCGATGCTTCGCATCAGCGCGGCCGCATTGCCGGAATCGGCCTTGCGCGATCTGGTGGATCTCACGTCAGACCACCGCTTTGGTACAATCAGTCTCGAAGATCCAGCGTCATTGCCGCGAGACTTGCAACAGCAGTTGCATCAACAACTCTCAGCCGGGAATTCTCATTCGAGGTGGATCACGCTGAATCAGCGGCCATTGGAAGTCGAAGTGGCCGCCGGTCGAATGATATCCGATTTGTGTTATTCGCTGGGAGTTCAGTCTATCCGACTGCTGCCGCTCCGTGAGCGAATTGATGACCTAGCCAGATTGGCGCTTTCATTGGTACGTCGTTGGCCGGAAATGAGTCAGTTGGTCCCACAGTTTTCAGATGCGGCAATGGTGCTGCTTCGAGCGCATTCATGGCCTGGCAACTTACGGGAGCTTGAGGAGGTGTTGAAAGCCGCGCTGACCGCCTCCGAAGGCAAAGTCGTCCAAGTAGAGCATCTGCCAGTCAAGTTGCGTCGATCGTCCGAAGAACTGCCAGTGTCGAAACCGCAGTCGTGGCGTCTCGATCAATTACTGGAGTCGGTGGAACGTCGGATGATACAACTTGCGCTGACGAAATCAAAAGGCAACAAGACTGTCGCGGCGGAATTGCTCGGCATCTGGAGGCCGCGGTTTTTGCGACGCATGGATGCATTGGGTATAGCAGCCGAAACACAGTCTGACTTTCAGGAGAATGATGACGATGCGCCATCCACGGATCGTGGTGCTTGAGGGCGACGGTTTACTTGCGAAGTCGCTATTGCCACATTGCGAAAAAATGCGTTGGCTGCTTGTTGAAGAACGCCAAATGGAGTCATGCCGGCGACAATTGCAACGGACAGGGTCAGCCGTGCTTGTGCTCAAGTTGGGCCGAAATTTGGTTCGCGAGCTGGGATTGCTTCGTGACTTGCAATTCGAGGCCAACGAGATTCAGACATTGGTTGTCAGTGAAAGTGACGACCCGAGCTTGCAGGCTTTGGCGTATGACCTTGGGGCGAGTTACGTCATGTTGCCGCCGATTGACAGATTGCAACTGACGGAAATCGTTGAACACTTGATGCTCGCACGGTTGCCGCAACAAACAACTGAAACTGCGCCGCAACGACACCCACATGAAGACCTTGCGACCTGAACTACCAAAACTCGATTTGACCCGATGTACAGGATGCGGCGACTGTGTTGCCGTTTGTCCGACGAATTGCCTGGAACAATCGCAGATGCTTCCGTGGCTGCCTCGGCCGCGAGACTGTTGTAGTTGCGGAGCGTGCGCGCTGATTTGTCCAGTAAATGCAATCGAATTGTCGCACATGCGAGTCGGCATGGAATGAACAAAGCCACCCGATCGAGTTCGAACGGGCGGCTTCGAAGGGACAAACGGGACCCAACCTCACTTCTTATCAGCGCTGGCTATGGCGGTCGGTGCGCTAAATCGGTGGAACGACTCGCGGACCATGTCGCCGGCGCCAAGTACGATCTTCTTGGATTCCGATACCGTCTTGCCGTCCTTGACTAGTTCGATGCGAACGTCGTAATAGTAGCGCTCTCCGGCAGTCAAAGTTGGTGTGTAAAAGAGGCGTTCGCCGGCGGCTACATGAATCTGACGATCATCGATGAACAGTTTTGCGTTTGCTGGAACGTCGATGAGCAAACGCGCTTTCCCGTCCACCGCTTTGGGCTTCGGCGGTTCTTCGGTCGGAGCAACTTTTCCTGGTACATGTGACGGGACGGACTGCGGAGTCACACCACAGCAGTAATTGTAGTTGGCGCCCCAAACGGCTCGCGTCATTGGCATCGACCCGTAGCAGCCAGTGCACCCGGTACAGCCCGAGCAGCCGGAGACCACCACGCCATGGCAGCCGCCATGGCAAGAGCCCCAACATCCACCATAACAACTCCAATGATACCGAGCGTGAATATGGCCATAACAACCGCCCCAGCAGCCGCCACACCCATAGCACGCTGCAACCGGTGGTCCAAACAACAGGGACCGGATCAAACCGTGACTCGGCGTAGCCGGAGCTGCCGTGCCCATCGCTGTCATCAACACTAAACTGTACATTAGATCATACTCCAGAATCGGTAGATCGACTGGGACAGTGGATTGTTAGAATGCTAATGTGCAGCTGTCGATCTGTCAAACTCAAACATCCCAATCTGCGCAATTTAGATAATTGCTGCAGTCGTTACAATCGCTACTGCCAACCGAATCTTCGGAAACAAACCGTCGCGACTGCGTTCCAGGCTATTGCAAGACCGGCTGTATACAGCAGCTCCAAGTAATCGGCGACCGTGACCGAGTTGGTCATCGCAGCATTGAGCATTCGCGGGCCATGGAACTCCACCATCAACTGAGGAATCGCTGAGATTTGATTCTGTTGGCAATGAAGAACGCCAAGCGAAACCACCAGCATGTAGCAAAGTGCGGTCATGCTCGCCGATCTTTGGGTTCTGGCAATGCAGGCGATCGTCATGCCAATGCCAAGCGAGGCAAACGCCAATACGATGAGTGTGAGCCAAAAGAACGGCTGCGTTAACACTTGCGGGCGGACGAGAACTCCGAGAATTGCAGCAAATGCGACTGCAATCGTTGGGTAGAAGATCAACCTGGCGGCGATGATCTCAAACGAGGTCGCCGGCGATAATGCCTGAGCGAGAAGCACGCCGTTTTCGCGTTCCTCGCACGCCAACGACGGCAGGAGATAAACGCAGACGAAAAATAACGCGAATAATACAAGGGCTGCCGAGATCGTTGTTCGCGCCCCCGAAGAGTTGGCGTGAAGTGGCCGGCATTCGACACTGAGTTCCGGCACGCACAGTTTGTCCGCGGTTTCGGGCGGGAGAGTAGACTTTAACGATTGAACGTCGGCGACGAATCGGCCGTGCGACTCCTGCCATTGCCATGAATCACCTGTCGGCGATGCCGGAAATGGCTGTCGAGTGCCCGAGGCCGCGAGAATTCGGTTGAGTTCGGCGCAATGATGTGCTCGAGTCGTCTTCCAAAACCAGTTCTCGAAGTTCCCTATCGCGATCCGATCTTCACCGGGATACCAGAACAACACTTCGAGCGGCCCGGAGGGTTTTTCGGCCGGTCGCAGTTGAATCGCGCACGACCCGGTCGGGTAGTTGATCGTTGCGCTTGGCTTGCCGACGATCGCGGCCGTCATGTGGCGGAAATGCACTGAAGTGCGCAGATTTTCCGGTACGTTGTTTTTCAAATACTCGATCCAGGGTCCGTCTTCCCAATAGTCGACGTAGCAATGGTGCACTCCGCGGAATAACCCCAGCGACGACGTAGCGCCGTCGGATCGACCGAATGCGGCAAGTATCAGTGCCATACCGATGAGCAACAGCGAAAGTGCCAACCCGCCGCGATTGGACAGGTGTCGCAGGCATTCTTTGTGGATCAAAGTTCGGATAATATGCCAGCGCATGTTCTAGTCGAAAGCCTGACCCGTGAGTTTCAAGAACGCATCATGAAAATCAAATTCTCGAGTGTGCATGCTGGCGACACTGCCTGCATGCAGAAGTTCCACGAGTCGGTTGCGATCGGTTTCGCGATCCAAATTGAGCTGTAATTTGCTGCCGTCACCACAAATCAAATCCGCCGTGCGATGATGATGCTGCTGCCGCAATGCCAGTGGTGTGTCGAGCGCGATCAAGCAACCCTTGCACAGGATGGCGACCCGATGACAAATTTCTTGAACTTCCTTCATGTTGTGCGTCGTCAGAATGATAGTGCTGCCGTCTGCAAGCATGTTCCGAAGGATTCGATGAACGATGGAAGCGGAATAGACGTCGAGATTCGCGGTTGGTTCATCCAAGTAGAGAATCTCGGGTCGATGCAAGATCGCTCTTGCCAGCAACAGCTTTTTCCGCATTCCAAGCGAGTACCGCTTTACCTGCAGGTCAGCAGCTTCGTCGAGCTCGACCATCTTGAGGCATTCGTGGATTCTTGTACGGGGAACATCGTACAGTCCTGCGAATATCTGTAGGTTTCTGCGGCCGGTAAACTCGTCGAAGTGATTCTCTTTGTCCGGCACATAGCCGAATTTTGGCTTAATCAAAGACCACTCGCGGACCACGTCGTGGCCCAGGATTTTCACGCTGCCGTTAGTGGGACGGCGCTGGCCAATAAGCACTTTTAACGTCGTGCTTTTGCCTGCGCCGTTTGGGCCTAGAAGGCCGAAAAGTTCCCCCCGCCGAATCTCAAGATCGAGTTGATCCACGGCAATGAACTTGCCGTACTCGACGGTGAGGCCTTGGATGCAAATGGCGGGCGGAGGCAGCATGTCACAAAGATACGTCGCAAATGGGCTCATGCAACGCGCCGACGGTGCAATTCGCCGCAAATGCTGCCTTTTTTTGATGTTACAGTCGGTCGCAATAAACAGATTCCGGCGAGTGGCCTAATCCGCTTTGCACCAGGCGCGAAGTCCAGCCCAAACTAACATGCTAATGGATCGCAATGCTTCGCGCGGATTGACCTTCGAAGCTCCGGCTCGCCGGTTCTCGAATAAGATCGGAGTCTCTCCCAATCTGCAGCCGGCACGATGGCATCGATAAAGGACTTCCTGTTGGAATGAGTAGCCGCGTGAGCGAACCAGGTCGAGGCGAGTTTCCCGCAGCATGGCGACCCGATAACAGCGGAATGCGCCGCTGGCGTCATTCACCGGCATTCGAAAGAGGAAGCGCACCAGCGCATTGACGCAGCGGCTCAAGATGCGGCGAGTCAGCGGCCAGTTCTGTGTGCCGCCGCCTCTCACATAGCGTGAACCGATCATTACGTCGTGATTGTCCATGCCTTTCAGCAAGGAGGGAATAAACCGTGGAGGGTGGCTAAAGTCGCCGTCGAGATTCAGCAGTAGGTCGTAGTGGTTGTCGATGGCAAATCTCATTGCTGCCAGGGTCGCGGTTCCAAGGCCCAATTTGGCGGGACGGTGAAGCACGTGGATGCGGCGATCTGCAGCCGACAATTCATCGGCGAGCTTGCCCGTTCCATCGGGGGAATTATCGTCGATTACCAATATGTCGGCGTGAGGAGCGAATTCGAGAATGGAGCGAATGAGCGGTTGTAGGTTGTCACGCTCGTTGTATGTCGCCAATGTTGCCAGGAGCCGGGTTGACTCCAACCGAGTTTTCGTCGGCATTCGTGAGAAAACGGCACTGGCGGCTTGCATCCCCACGGGCTCCGATACTATCCTACTTATTCCGCGACGCGTTCGATTCCGTCAGTATGATGAAGCGCACGGCGGTTCTATTCCCGCCTTGAGGTACTTTCCAACATATGTCCACAATCGACATTGTCTGCCCGTCGTGCAAACACGCCAGCAAAGCGCCGGCGAATCTGAAGGGCAAGAAGATCCGTTGCAAACAATGCAAAGAAGTATTCGTTGCCGGCGGCACCGGAGCAGCCGCAGCTACCAAGCCGCAAGCGATGGACGCCGAGATCGATCGCAACCCATACGGGGTTACGACAGAGAATCTCGCGGCTCGATGCCCGTTTTGCGCCATGGCGTTAGACCCTCCGGAATCACGGATTTGTTTGCATTGTGGATACGATTTGGTCAAGCGGCGTCGAGTCGAGAGCAAGAAAACCTATGAGACGACGCCGGTCGACTATCTGCTTTGGCATCTGCCCACGTTCGGCTGTTTTGTCGGAATCAATGCCGTAATCGGCGTTTGCGTTTTCTGCGGCATCAGGATGTCCGGTTGGCTCGAAGGTACTTTGGTGGAGGGAATCCTCCCGCCGGAGTGTTTCACTACTTGGCTCGGGATCATGGGCATCGCAGCGATCTGGTTTCAGGGCAAATTCATTTTCAAACGACTTGTGTACAACCTTCATCCACCAGAAAAAATCAAAAAGGCACAAACGGAGTAGCAACCCTCCGGAAGCCATTTCGGGGCTCGCCTACGCCCATGCTCGCGAAACTTAATACCTTTGCGCTGATCGGCATCGACGCCATTCCCGTCGAAGTTGAAGTCGACGTATCCGGCGGACTTTACAAGACCGTGCTCGTTGGTTTGCCGGAGATGGCCGTTCGCGAGAGCATTCATCGAATCGAACGCGCACTGGTGAATCTCGGCTATGAACGGCCCCGTGGCAGAACCGTCATCAACCTTGCACCTGCTGATCTCAAGAAAGATGCCGGTGCGTTTGACCTGCCTATTGCGTTGGGCATGCTGGTCGCCACTCATCAGTTGCTGCCGGAAAAACTTGCTGATTGCGTGACGGTGGGAGAGTTGGCGCTCGATGGCAGCGTGCGGCCGATCAAGGGCGCGTTGTCCATGGCGATGGAGGCTCGCGACAGAGGACTAAAGAAGCTCTTCCTGCCGGCGGAAAACGCGCGAGAGGCAGCGGTGGTCGAAGGCATCGACGTTTACGCGGTACATAGTCTTGCGACCGCCGTCGGTATGGTCTCCGGCCAGATACAGGTCGATCCGATGCCGTCGGGAATGGACTCGCTTGCCGCCAAGCTGAACACGTACACGGAGGACTATTCCGACGTTCGCGGCCAAGAATACGCCAAGAGAGCGCTCGTGGTCGCTGCCTCGGGCGGTCACAACGTGCTGATGATCGGCAGTCCCGGCACAGGCAAGACCATGCTCGCACGGCGATTGCCCACGATTCTGCCGTTGCTCACGCCGGCTGAGAGCCTGGAAACGACGCGAATCTACAGTGCATTGGGGCGTTTGGCGGCAAACGAACCGCTACTTGCGATTCGTCCGTTTCGTGATCCGCATCACACCATCAGCGATGCAGGCATGGTCGGCGGCGGAGCCATTCCACGTCCAGGCGAAATCAGCATGGCTCATCACGGCGTGTTGTTTCTGGACGAATTGCCGGAATTTAACCGTCGAAGCCTCGAAGTGCTCCGCGAACCGCTCGAACGCGGCCAGGTAACCATCTCGCGTTCCGCCATGGCCTCGACTTTCCCGGCCCGATTCATCCTCGTTGCGTCGATGAACCCGTGTCCGTGCGGCTACATGGGCGATCCCAAACATGCCTGCAAATGCTCGCCAATGCTCGTGGAAAAGTACATGGGTCGGGTGAGTGGGCCTTTGTTGGATCGAATTGACCTGCACATTGAGGTTCCCGCGGTTCCGTTTCAAGAGCTTTCCGCGACTCGTGACGGCACCGACACAGCAACCATGCGCGAACGCGTTCGAAACGCGCGTTCCGTGCAGGCGAAACGATTCGGAAACGAGACTCTCAATAGCCGGATGTCGAGCAAACAGCTTCGCCGCTTCTGTCCGCTCAAACCCGATTGCCAGTCGCTGCTGCAAGCCGCTATGGACGAATTGGGCCTCTCCGCACGTGCGCACGACCGAATTCTGAAAATGGCTCGAACAATCGCCGATCTCGACGCCGCCCCTGACATCGCACCGCCGCACCTGAGCGAAGCAATCGGTTACCGCAGTCTCGACCGACGACTGTGGGCGAAATAGACAGTTTCATTTTCGAGACTTGTTTTCTCTTTTGTCGACGAGTACTTGGGGCGCGATGTTGCGCCAAGCAGCACGCACCGCAGGACGGAGCATCGTCGTCGCAGCCGACGGCAGGTGCACTCGTGTGCAGCCTTGGCGACCCCATGCACCCGCAAACGCGCTAAATACATCGGGCTCGTCGTGCAGCAATTGTCGTTGCTCGTCTGGCGCTACTTTGATCATCGCCCAATCGCTACCCGCCGGACCCAGCGAAGCGAATATCTTGCCTGCGACTCGAAAGTCCGGATGGTTCATATGCTCGTGTTCTTCCGCCTGCGGCATCGACAGCGCCAAACGGCGGAATTGCGCGGCAGTCATGACGTTCACCGGAAAGAATGGCGGCACGATCTCGCATGAGAACGTGCCGCTGTTTCGTTGACGTACGGCGACGTCACTTCGCCCGCTCCAATTCTGCGCCTTTGCCATCCTTGTCAATGATGCTCAACTTGTCGTCGGTCAGGGTCTTGATGGTGTCTTCGTCTTTCTCTTCCTTGTCTCCAACTTTGAGCGCCGTTTGGAGTTTGTCGCCTTCGACCTTGTAGGTGCCGCTCAATTCCAGCTTCATGCCGTCGGCCTCGATGGATATCTTGAGCTTGCCGTCTTTTGAGAATTCGACAATCGTCCCCGGCGGGACGCCTTCGGCCTTGATGACCTTCCATTTGCCGACGATTTTGGCTTTGTCGACGTCTTTCTTCTCCTGAGCGTGCGTCAGCGAAACCGCAATGCCAATTAACGCCAACATTGCAACCGCGATCCTGATCGACTTCATGATTTGCCTTTCGTTGAAGTACTGTGTCTCGGCACGATTCCTCTCCCGCGCCAAGATTGTACCAAGGAAACAAATTCTGTGAATCGGTGCTTGTCGGTTCCGCTTGACACGGCCTTGAGAAAAAGCTATCCGGCCCTCGCTTTTTCCAAGCACGATATCAGCGAGTTGTTAAGCAGGGGAGGCCGGGCAATGCCAGGCAGAAAATGGCTGTTGGGTTTAGCCGTACTGGTCCTGAGCATGGCCTCGGGCTGCCGGCTTTGTGACCGTTATTGCGAACGCGAGTGGGACGACCGACACCACCGAAATCGCAATTATGGCGGGCGAAACGACTGCTGTCCGCCGCCGCAGTGCTGTCCGCCAGGCGGCTACAGCAATTACCAGTATGGTGCGCCGGCGTTCGCGCCGCCGCCGGCCTATGGCGGCTACAACGACTGCTGCCGCTAAGTTCGTCAGTCCAAAGACTGCCGTCCTTGATTCGCGTCGTACCATGCGCGCAGACGCCGTTCGCATTCCCGCATCGACCTGCGCGCAATGACGAGTGCGGCAAGTCCGGCCGCGATTGGGCCGATCATCCACTCAACCGTAGCGGGGTTCGTTTGCGCCAGGTAGACGGCGCCGGGCGGAAACAGTGCCGGTAACACAGGCAACTTCAGCAACAATGTGGCCGCCGTCAGCGCCGGCACGATCACTGTCAAAACTGTCCCCAACCCGTTGGCATGCACGCCTCGAGCGAACGCTCGAAATCCCAGTGCGAACGAAAGGGTCCACAAGGTAATTGATGCGCCGATTGCGGCGCCCATCTGCAACCAGGTCATCCTGCCTGCAAACACGTAAGCCGCCCACAGTACCACGGCCACGATCAAGTAACCTCGCCCTCGTCGCCAGGCGGCAGCGGCGGCGGCCATCCAAAAATCCGTACCATTCAATTCCGATAAGAGCAACAGTTCGAGTCGTTTGCATCAGTCGGCGGTGCTTGAGTCCCAGAGCCCGTATTGAAACGCCGCCGGCACCGCAGCCATCACGACGAGCGCGGTGCTGAACACCGGAATGCCGCCGCAACTTTCGAAGATCTCGAACACGAGCCTGCCAAGCCAGGTGGGCCAGTGGTCGCCGGCGATGATGAAGAGCGCATAAAGCGCACCGAATGCACCGGCGATCCAAATGTTCAATCGGCCGGAATATTCCATAACGCGTCGAACCGCCCACCATGAAAGCGGGCGATCGCCAATGCCCGTCGCGTCGGCTTGCTTTCGCCCGGCAATCGGCCGGTAATGTCGATCATGGAAATGTCCCTTAAATCGCCAGGTCGCCCGCACCACGCAGGCGGCGATGGCCAGTGCTGCATACACGTGGACGACGTGAAGCCGGTGTTCTGCTTGGGCCGTATCGCCAAGCGAAAGGTAGGAACCGATGGCGCTAAATGGGTTGTACTGTGTCATCGCCAGTATGACGGTCAGCAAGCCGCGGCTGAATTCTGGCGGCAGCCGTTGCAGCCAGACGCCGATGCGTTCCGCAGCGAGTACACCGACCACCAGGTAAATTACTAACCCGACAATTGCGAGACGTTCGCCCCATCGACGAATCGAAATTGTCTCGTATGCCCAAGCGGTCAGTCCGAATCCGGAAAGCAGGCCGCAGAGCAACGGCGCAGATATTAGCGCCGGCATGTCGTCGAGAGTGATCTTGCCGGTGAATGTGAGAAACAAGAGCACGGGCAAACCGGCGAGCGTGACCATCATGAGGCGACCTGCGCCCGCTAAAGCCTCGATGAGAAAGACCCGCCATGGTTGCAGCGGGCTGACCAGAAGAAATTCGAGCGCCTGGCTCTTGGGAAGTTGGACGAGCCGCCAGCCGACGAGTGCGGCGCCTTCAACGATCGCGAGAATGAGCATGGCCTGTCCCAGCCAGGCCGCGGAGAATCGGGTCAGGAACATCGCGGCGGCGAGTATGGAGGTGATCGCCAAGTGCAGCACGACGACGCGTCGAAACGCGAGTTGCCGGCCCGGTGACTTCATTGCCAATGCAAATAGCGGCAGACTCATTCGCTTTCTCGAAAGCAACGGATGTGAACCACGAGCAAACATAGCACATGCGACAGCGCGCCGCTGTGCGAATGCACACGTCCGTCGTGGTGAACTCTTTCAATCTGCTGAATGGCCAAGCAAGAAAATCAGGTTACCAAGGACACGAAAGAGACTCAAAGGTCACGAAGAAACGCGAATGCAAAACATCTTCTGGGCTCGCAGACTCACTCCAGGCTAATGACGGCCTGCCCTACGGTGCTTTGAAGCTCCAACGGAGCGTCCGTGAATAGCCAGGATCGAGGCCTGAGCCCCTGGACTAGTTTGTGTTTCATCTTTGTGTGCTCTGGGCCACTGTGTTGAACACTCGACTAAATCCAGTTCTTGGCTCTTGCCCATCCAATTTCCCAAAAACACGCCCGGACATATCAATTTCTGTCATTCTCTCTCACCTGTTTCTCGATTTGCGCGCACCACGAACGCAAACGCGAGATCGCGCTTCTGCAATCAACCGAACCAACGCTACTATCCGGTTTGGGAAAGTCAAAACGATTGCGGACTGCGGATTGCGGATTGCGATTGCCGAATGACAGCACGAAAATACTTGCACCACTCTGACGCCCGCCGCTACAGTACACATCGAAGAGAAACCGCAACGGATGGAGAACCCATTGCCGCCGGTTGTGGGTGACGCGGCATTTGTCCATCGCAAGGCCATCCGCTCGCTCCGCCCTAAAGTCGAGGCGCGTGCGGCGAGTCGTTGCCGGCGGAGCGGGCAGATGGTTTTCTTTACGCTTTTTGCAGGAGTCGACTTCTTATCATGGATGCCAACCGAATCTACCACGGCGACGCGTTGGAACTCCTGACCGACGTTCCGGAGGAATCTGTTGATCTTATCATTTGCGATGGTCCATACGGCGTTACTACGAACTCGTGGGATCGAATCAGCAACATCCAGCAATTCAACTTGGAATTGATCACCTGCTTTGCGAGTAAGCTGAAAGAGGGCGGCACGCTGTATCTTTTTGGCAAGCCTGACTGCATCGATTTCATCGACTATCGTCCATACCTGACCTTGCGGTCGCGAATCGTTTGGTATCAGCCGAGCCGCCTTGCGCAAGGTAGGATCAATTACACGAACAATTACGACATCATCTGCTACTTTGTCAAAGGCGCTCGGCCAGCAACGTTCAACCTTGACGACATTCGCGTACCTCAGCTGGTTGAGTTGGAACATCGATTGCGTTGTGAACGGGTCCCATCGGTTACGAATGGCCAATATGGGAAGACGAAATTCAACGACAACGGCAAGAATCCCGGCGACGTCTGGGGGGACATCAAGCAACTGACCTACAAATCCAAGGAACTCGTAGCGCGTGAAGTCCTCAATACAATTCAGAAACCGCTTCGGCTTATCGAGCGACTCGTTGCCGCAAGCTCGAATCCAGACGATCTGGTTCTCGATCCATTCTGTGGCGTTGGCACTGCTTTGGTTGCCTGCGAGAAACTTGGGCGCCGCTACATCGGATTTGAATCAAACCAAAAGTTTGTTGAGCTTGCTCGATGCCGTTTGAAGCGATTGAGACCGAACAGGCGGCGAGGCTCTTCTAGCAATGGCCAAAAAAACCTACCGCCGGATTATCGACCTCGTCGTCGAGGCTCACCAATTGGCGAGATCGATTGACATTCCAAACCTTTTGCAACCTGGTCTCGTCAAAGAAATGATCATCGCGGAAGTTCTCGGCCACAAGGTGATCATTACGAAGGGCGATTCGGACGCTTGCGAACCCAATAACGCGTCGATCAAGTTCGAATACCTGACCTGCAAAGAAGGTGGGTCGGGCCAGCTTGACCGTATGTTCAAGTCACCGCCCGACAAGAGAGCCGAATCACTAGTTCGAATTACTCGAAATCGAAAGGTGTACCTCGCCGTTTTCTACAAGGCCAACCAGATCAAGCTGAAAGCAATCTACGAACTTGAGCCGTCGGTGGTGCTGGCTGAAACCGAGCGTAAGCTGAATCGAAGTCGTAACGCGATTTCGCACGTTGGATTCCCAATCAGTTGGGCAATACAGAATGGCAAGCTCGTGTACGAGGACAAGTAGGGCAGTTAACAGCCTTATTTCCCGCCTTACTTGAATGAGAACAACGAGTCCGCGCACGACTGCGACTAATCCCGCCATGCCGAAATTTTGTTCCAGCCTGTCTTGAGCCGGGCGAGTGTCTTGTGCGTGCATCGGGACGGTTCTTGCTACGGTGTCTTGCTTCAAAGAAACAGCGCCAAACAGCCTTACCAGTTCGGACCCGCCGGGCCCAAACCGCGATGGAATTCATTCGCAAATCCGGCTATCATAACCAGTATAGGAACGACCAAGTTACGTCGAAGGAGACATGTAATGCTGGATTCAAGGCGATTGGTGGGCGGTTTTATCGCGATTTTCGTGGCCGTGTTGTTTGCCAACGTCGCCGCCGCGGCCGACGACGAGGCGGATTTGAAGGAAAAGGCGCTCAAGCTCAATTCGATCACCGGCGACGACACCGTCGCAGGCACCATCAAGGAAATGGTCAAGGACGCTGAGAATTCGAAGAAGCTGCTGAAGTTGGCGGCGACAATGGCCCAACAAAAGCCTCAGCCGTTTCAGTATAACGCGACTTACATCTTGGCGCGAGTGGCCCGCGATCTGAAAGAACTCGATACGGCCAACACGTTTTTCACGATCAGCGCTCAACTCGCCCTCAACGTTCGTAGCACCAAGAAGCTGCTCGAAACATTCGACGGCCGCATTTCGCTCTTGTACGAGATGAAGAAATTCGACGAGGCCGAGAAGATCTGCCAGGAGTTGCTCGATCTGGAAATCGATCCGAAATTCGCCGAGGCGAAACTGTTTGTTTTGGAGCAGATGATTCAGTTCAAGGCCAAGCAGGGCAAGATCGAGGAAGCGACGAGACTCACCGAGAACCTGATCAAGCTCGACGAGGGCGGTTGGTACTTTGTGAGGCTCAAGGCCTGGGTGCTGCATGAAGCCGGCAAGTACAAGGAATCCGTCGACGCCTATCTCGACACGATCAAATTGCTCGGCGAAAACAAGCGGATGAAGGCGGACGAGAAGGAACGCTGGGAGGAACGCACGCGTTACATTCTCAGCAGCGTTTTCGTGGACATGAACGAGATCGACAAAGCGGCCGAACAGTTGCAGATGCTTTTGAAGAAAAAGCCCGATTACCCGACGTACAACAACGACCTCGGATACATTTGGGCCGACCATGACATGAAGCTGGAAGAATCGGAAAAGCTCATTCGTAAGGCGATTGATGACGACCGCAAACAACGCAAGACGGTGTCGGTGCCGCCGGAAGAAGACAAGGACAACGCGGCGTACCTCGACAGCCTTGGCTGGGTCTTGTTCAAGAAGAAGCAGTATCCCGAAGCCAAGAAGCATCTTCTCGAAGCAGTCAAGGACAAGGACGGCCAGCACATCGAGATTTTCGATCATCTTGCCGACGTGCACATGGCTTTGGGCGAAAAGTCGGAGGCGATTGCGATCTGGAAGAAGACGCTCGACCTTGAACCGGCCAACAAACGGGACCTCAAGCGGCTCGACGAGATTCGCAAGAAGCTGAAAGCGGCGCAGAAGTAGTCTCGCTCTTCATTCGTGCGGCCGGCGCGGCTCATCGGTGAGCAACGCCGGCTCTTTTCTTCAGGTCATGCATGTCCCAGTGGCAGCAACTCGAAATCTCAGGCGTCCGCGTAGATGTTTTTGAGCCGGAAGGCGCTATTCGCTTTGGCCTGATGTTTCTCAGGGACTACGAACAGACTTCCCCAGTTGGCAACGCTCACTTCTTTCGTTTGTTGCAGGAACACCGCCTCGCCTGTGCGGCGCCGGTTGCCGGACGAACCTTCTGGACCGAGCGCCGAGGCGACGGATTTCACGCTACGATGTCTGCGTCGCAGCATGTTGTCGAGCATTGCCTTCCCTGGATGTTGTCGCGATGGGCGCTGGGACCGCGAGGCGTCGCTATTGCGGGCGAGGGAATCGGAGGGCAGGGGGCGCTGCGGCTTTCGTTCCTTCATCCGAATTTGTTTCCGGTCGTAGCGGCCATCGCTCCTTCCGTCGAGTTCCAGGAGTGGTACAACGCCGACACGCCGCTTCAGGAGATGTACGACAGCAAGGAGCAGTGCCGGCAAGACACGGCGTCGTTGCACATTCACCCGACCGAATTCCCGCCGCACATTTTCTTCTGCTCGAATCGGGCTCAGCCGCACTGGTGGCGGGGCGGCGACCGGCTTCATGAGAAGCTGGCGGCACTCGGGATCGGCCACACCGTTGACTTGCAGTCGCGAGCGGACCAGCCGCGCGATTACTTCGAGCGCATGTGGCCGGCGGCGATGCGATTCCTGATCGGCGGTTTGGAGAAAGAAAGCCGCAGGCTCGTTTGAACTCGCGGACAAAAACGGCACTGGCCGGAATTGCAGGGGCAACATATCTCAAGAATTATCGCGCAAGCGCCTCCAAAATCACTCCTGCTGCGTCGGGGTCCGAATGAGTCAGATCGAACTGCGTCCTGGTTTGGCGGACGTGCCGGTTGCGGAATCATCGATCAGTTTTATCGATGGCAAACAAGCGAGATTGGAATATCGCGGCTACGCCGTCGAGACCTTGGCAAGAGAAAGCAATTTCGAAGAGACTTCGTGGCTGTTGCTGAAAGGCGCTTTGCCTACCCGCACTGAATTGGCTGAATTCGATCAACAACTTCGCAGTCATCGACGGTTGAAATACAAGCTGATTGACCTGATCAAGACGCTGCCCGAAACCGGCCATCCGATGGACGCGGTTCAGGCCGGCGTCGCCGCACTCGGCATGTTCTATCCGGCAAAAAACGTCAACGATCCCAGGAAGAACTGGGAATCCGTGGTCCGCATTCTCGCAAAGATGCCGACGATCGTCGCCGCTTTTCACCGCTTGCGACATGGCAACGAGGCGATCACACCGCGCGACGACTTGGATCACGCCGCGAACTTCTATTACATGCTCTCAGGGAAGACGCCCACGCCTGCCGTGCGAAAGGTGCTTGACGCCTGCTTGATCCTGCATGCCGAGCACACGATGAATGCGTCTACGTTTTCAGGGCGTGTCACCGGCTCTACGTTGGCAAGCCCGTTCTCGGTCGTTAGCGCCGCAGTAGGGACGCTCACCGGTCCGTTGCACGGCGGCGCCAATGAAGAGGCGCTCGACTCGCTGGACGAGATCGGCAGCGTGCAGAATGTTCGATCCTGGCTGGATGCCAAACGCGCGGCCGATCCGAAATTCAAGGTGATGGGATTCGGTCATCGCGTCTACAAGGTGAAGGACCCGCGAGCTACGGTGTTGCAAGAGCTTGCCGAGCAGGTGTTCGTCGAGGCCGGCCGGCCGAAGATCTATGACATCGCCGTTGAATTGGAAAAGGCTGCTGAGCCGTTCTATGGTCCCAAGGGCGTCTACCCAAACGTCGATTTCTACTCTGGCATCGTCTATCAAGCGTTGGGTATTCAGACCGACTTGTTCACGCCGATCTTTGCCATTGCTCGCACCGCGGGCTGGCTCGCGCACTGGCTCGAACAGCTTCAGAACAACCGCATCTTTCGGCCTGAGCAAGTCTACGTGGGCAAACGCAATCAAGAATATGTGCCCATGGCAAAACGAAGCTAAGTCATTTCAGAAAGTCACGTATGCTCGATGCCGCTTACATCCGTGAGAATCTTGACGCCGTTATTGCGAATTGTCGCAATCGCGCCGTACAGGCCGACCCAATGAATGCGGTTCGACTCGATGACGAGCGCAAGCGAATCGAGCACGAAAAGCAAGAGATCGAGCGTCGGCGAAACAGCGTCTCCGAACAGATTCCGAAACAGAAAGACAAGGCGGAGAAAGACAAGTTGATTGCCGAAGGCAAGTCGCTGCGTGAACAGCTTGCGGTCTTTGAGAAAGATCTCGAACGAATCAAGGCGGAACTTCATACGGCGATTTCTCAGATACCCAATATGACCCATCCGGCAGCGCCGATAGGGACTGCTGCGACCGACAACCGAGTGATCAAGAAATGGGGTGTTCCGAGAGCGTTTTCATTCAAGCCGAAAGACCACGTTACGCTGGCCGAATCGCTTCGGCTCGTGGATTTTGAAGCAGGGGCGAGGGTTGCCGGCCAGAAATTTTACTTTCTGAAGAACGAAGGAGCGTTGCTGGAACTGGCGCTCGTGCAGTACGCGATGCAGACGCTGGTTCAAGCCGGGTACACTCCGGTGATTACACCGGACCTTGCCCACGTGGACATACTTGAAGGCATCGGCTTCTTGCCGCGTGACCCGAATCCGCAGACGCGGCAAGTTTATCGAATCGCAGATTCGGATTTGTGCTTGATCGCGACGGCGGAGATCACGCTGGGCGGCATGTTGGCGGACCGTGTGCTGGATGAACAGGATCTGCCGCAGCGCTATGTCGGATTGTCGCATTGTTTCCGCACGGAGGCTGGCGCTCCTGGAAGAGACACGCGAGGGCTCTATCGCGTGCATCAGTTCACGAAGGTCGAGATGTTCGCCTTCTGCACGCCTGACCAAAGCGACTCGATCCACGAGGAGATATTGGCGATTGAGGAAAAGATCTTTCAGGGCCTCGAGTTGCCGTATCATGTGATCGATACGTGCACGGGCGACCTGGGCGGGCCGGCGTATCGCAAATACGACCTCGAAGCCTGGATGCCCGGACGAGGCAGCAACGGCGAGTACGGCGAGGTCACCAGCACTTCGAACTGCACGGATTTTCAGGCACGCCGTCTGAAGATTCGATCCAAGAGCTCGCAGAAGAAGGGCACGACATTCGTTCATACTTTGAACGGCACCGCAGTTGCGTCAACGCGTGCCATCGTCGCAATACTTGAGAATTATCAGCAAGAGGATGGTTCCGTTATGATTCCCGCCGTACTGCGGCCGTGGGTTGGCAAAGATCGAATCGGTCCGGTCGTCGAGGCTCGCAGCTAATGCTAGTCGGTTGTCCAAAATCTTTCTAGGATTCATAGGTGGTTATCGGCTATTCTGAAGGAGTCAGATGCCCGTCGAGTTCACCCCGTCTCTCAGTGGAATGGACTTGGATATCCGTCGGCGAGGTCGCCGTATACACAAGGGATTGCCGCATGTCGGCATTTGAATTCGAAATCCGTCGTCGGCGCAGAACCGGCGCGTTGCAAGTTGTTGCAGCATCCGATTTCAAATTGCGGCGATGCGGTGCGGTTGATGCACGGGAATTGTTGCAGCGTCCAAATGTTTCGCTTTATTGCGTCGACGAGCCGGCGAAACAGGCCCTGTTTGTGGAGACTCCTCCGGGACTTGACTTGTTGCAAGGGTCGTTCCTTTTCTTGGAACAGTATCGTAACGCGAGAAGGGTCTTCGGCGTTTCATACGAGACGCTGCAGCAGATCGGCGACGAACGCGGCGAATGGTGGAATGATCTGTCGTTGATTTATTCGGTGGGTCGCTGCGGTTCGACGCTCGTCAGCCGGATGTTTGGCCGGCTTCCAGAATGCCTTAGCCTATCTGAGCCTGACGTGTTTACGCAGCTTGTCGGCCTTGGGCTCACCGACGAAGAAATCGTTCAACGATTGCGGATGTGTACGCGTTGCGTCATACTTCCAGGTCAAAGCAAGTCGCATCTGGTGATCAAGTATCGGAGCATGGGTATTGAGCACGCGGCGCTCATGAGTCGTGCATTTCCGGCCGCCAAATTACTGTTTTTGTACCGGCACGTGGAGTCGTTCATCGTCTCGGCGATGCGAGCATTTGCGTATCGCGGCTCCCCCTTGTGGGGATTCAGCTTGATGTATCGTTGGCCGATTTTGAAGTCGATCCTCCGGTGGTATTTCGCGAAGAACTACGAGGAACAGGTTCGTTTCGCGCCGTTTGCGAGACAATTCACGCCTTCCGAAATGGTCGATCTCGGACCGGTTGGCACTTTGACGATGACCTGGCTCAGCGCGATGCAACGGTGTCTCGCACTTCAGGGCGCCAGCGTTCCCCTGCTGGCTCTTCGCTATGAAGATCTATTGGCGAGCCCGTCGGACGTTTCTCGCGAAATCATGAAATACTGTCATGTGCCCGAGGAAAAGATACCTCAGACTCTCGACGCTATGTCAGAGGATGCTCAACGTGATTCGATATTGGCAAGGCGCAAACATCGCAAGTGGCAAATGACCGACGAATCGCGGCAGACAATTGAACAGGTGCTTGCACGTCACGAGACGATTCGGACCGCCGACTATCAGTTGCCGAACACCTTGCGCGTTTTTCCGAGATTGCATGGCGCCGATTCGGCCGGCGACAAGGCCCGTCATCGATCGGCCGGTTGAGTCGCCGGCAAGTACGAGATCCCCGTCACGCACGACGTTGCCGGAGCGGCTGACGCATGTCTCATCCTAAAAGTCAGGCGGCTGAAAAAGCCCGGCAGTTCCCGACTTCACCTGGCGTCTACCTCATGAAGGACGAGGCAGGTACGGTCATCTACGTCGGTAAGGCCAAAAACCTTCGCAGCCGGGCGGGCAGCTACTTCAGCGCGGCGGCGGCGATTGACGAGCGAATCGAAGAGCTTCGCAAGCACATTGCCGATATCGATTGCGTGCCGACCGATTCGGAAGTCGACGCCGTGTTGATGGAAGCTCGCCTGATCAAGGACATCCAGCCTCGATTCAATCGCGACCTGAAAGACGACAAGACCTTTCCTTACCTGCAGATTCGGATTCGCGAAGAATTTCCAAGAATCGAATTTACTCGCAAGCCGAGACGGAAGGGCGTGCGCTTGTATGGCCCGTTCACGAGCGCCCGCAGTCTGCGCATGGCGATTCAGGTGCTGCAGCGCGTCTTTCAGTTCCGCACGTGCGCGTTGGATATTCGCAGTTCGGAAGAGCGTTGGCGTTGGTTTCGGCCCTGCATTTTGCACAACATTCAGCAGTGCACCGCTCCGTGCAACTTTCGCGTCTCACGCGAAGACTATCGCAAACAAGTGCGGTCGCTCTGTCTTGTTTTGGAAGGGAAGAAAGAAAAGCTGTTGACCGAAATGTCCGCTCAGATGACTCAGGCGGCTGAGGCTCTGCAATTCGAAAAAGCGGCGAAGATCCGTGACGAGATCGAAGCACTCAAAACATTGAAGCTGCGCGGCGACGTCGATAAGGACCTGCAGCCGGAAGCATTTCATATCAACCCGCGCAAGGGGCTCGCCGGACTCAAACGTGCATTGGGGATGCGCGGAGTGCCGCGCGTGATCGAGGGAATCGACATCGCCCATTTCGCCGGCGACGACACGGTTGCTTCGCTCGTTAGCTTCATCGATGGAACGCCGTTCAAACCGGGCTACCGGCGATTCAAAATCAAATCGGTGTCGGGCGTCGACGACTTTGCATCGATTCGCGAAGTTGTCGCTCGCCGCTTTCGCCGACTGCAAAGCGATGAAAGCGTCTTCCCCGATATCCTTTTGATCGACGGCGGCAAAGGTCAATTGAATGCCGCAATTGAGGCGTTTCGAATGCTCGAGATCGAACCGCCTACGCTGATTTCCTTGGCCAAGCGGGAGGAGGAAGTCTTCCGGCCCGGCGAATCGGAACCGATTCGACTGAGCCGGCATGCGGCCTCATTACGCCTGTTGCAAAGCGTGCGTGACGAGGCCCATCGCTTCGCTCAGCACTATCATCATCTACTGCAACGCAAGAAACTCGGCGGAGATTCGTAAGCCAGGTGCACTGACCGCATTGGGAGTTTGTAACGTGCGCATTCTGCTGACCAACGACGACGGCATTCACGCTCCGGGCCTTCGTGCGCTGCGCAGAGAATTGATGAAGCTCGGAGAAGTCACAGTCGTCGCACCGGTCGGCGAGCAGAGTGCCGTCGGGCATTCCGTGACGTTGCTCACGCCGCTGATCATTCAAGAAGTGTTCGACGAAGATCGCAGTTTCCTTGGTTGGGCTGTCGAAGGCAGGCCGGCTGATTGCGTTAAACTGGCGCTTTTGGAGTTACTCAAGGAACCGCCGGACCTGATCGTCAGCGGCATGAACGCCGGGTCAAACGCAGGGATCAACGTGCTTTACTCCGGAACGGTTGCAGCCGCAATCGAAGGCGCCTTCTACAAACAAACGAGCATTGCCGTGTCACTGGAATACACGAAGCCAAAGCCGCTTGATTTTGCGACGGCGGCAGGTTTTGCACGGCAGGTGATCGAGCAGATTCTGACGCACAGCCCGCTGCGCGGCACGTTGATCAACGTGAATATTCCAAGTCTTGAGAAGGGGCCGATTCGAGGGGTCCGAGTCGTCCCACAAAATGTGGCGCCGTACGTCGAGTGTTTTGATCGGCGCATCGATCCGCGAGGACGAACCTATTTTTGGACGTCCGGCGTGCTCGACTGCCCGGAACCGCATCCAGACACCGATGTAACGCTGCTTGCCGATAGCTACATCACCGTCACTCCGTTGCAGTTCAACCTAACGCGTTACGAGCAGATGACCGAAATGCAGTCCTGGAGTTGGCGAGAAATTGAATAAGAGTCGCTGGCAAAATGGGGTCAGGCACCTCGAAGACTCGGAGCCAGACCCCTTTTTGGTAGAAGCTGCAAATCGGCTCAGGGCTTGGACTCGGGATACTCGGCCAGCCGAAAATGACGGAAGCTCAGGTTTGTGGTCGGATCATGTCCTTGAATGCTGATGGCTCCCTTGTTTGTCTTTGATCCATTGCGGCCGTTCTCGTTTTTGTCGCGGGTGTCCGTGAAGTCGGCAACAGGGAAGCCGTTGACCCATGTGGCCATGTGGTTTCCGTGGGCGATCAGTGTCAACGTGAACCACTCGCGGTCGGAAGAGACAACTATTCGAGCGGGTTGACGGCGATAGATCGCACCGGTGCCAAAATCGACCGGCTTGGTCCGATCGTCCCCTGTCCACTGATTGCGTATCTGCACTTCGTACCCCTGCTGGTACTGATCCGTCAAGCAACGGAAGAATATCCCGCTGTTGAGATGTGTCCCGTTGCTTCGGCATTCCAACTGAAGGACGAAGTCGGCCCATTGCCCAACGGTCTGTAAGTCGCCGGGGCCGTTTTCGACTGTCAGCCATCCGTCTTCGCTCACGGTGAACGTCGATTTCTGTCGCTTGTCGTCGCCCGTGTATTTCTTCCAGCCGCTGAGGTCTTTGCCGGAGAATAGGGGCTTCGTTCCGAGGGGCTTGAACTTGATGTTGCGAATTTCGAGTTTCGAGTTGATGCCGGTCACAAATCGTAGTGGTCCGACAAGGTTCGGATCACCCGTATCGGGAATCCAGTCGCCGGAAGTTTTTTCATCGGTTGAAAAAGATCGAAGCAGTTTTCCGTTCTCAACGCGAACGGCGGCATCGATCCATTTGGTCTTGTCCTTCAGTGCAACCAATCCTCGTGACTGCCCCTTCACGCGCGCCTCGGCATCTCGGCTATCGCCGACGTTTCGATACTGAAATCGCCATTCACCGTCTGCGAAGAATGTTGTTGTGGAAGCGATCGTGGCGTCTTTGCCGCCGATCAACAACATGTCGTCTTTGACCGTTACGGAGTCGCCATGCACATGCCAACCGAATGTGGTCTTGCCGTCAAAGAGCAATAACCAGCCGGAAGCCGCCTCGTCAGCGGTCAGGGTGTTTTGACGAAGGGGTTCTGCCGCCGATGCGGCAGCTGCCGAGAAGAAGAGGACTGCAAATGCTCGATTCATTTCCTTCGTCTCCGTCTGTGACTCCAAGTGTCGGAAGGACTTAGGAGTCGTAGCCAGATCCAGCACTGGGCAAGTCTCTCAGACTTCCCTCATCACCGGAACCATAAACGGTCCGTTATTTGCTTGTCTTGTCACGTATACTGGGTTAGTGTGTTTTCCGGTAGTCAATGTTCCTCGTTAGCGAGGTACTCTTATGAACCCAAGCGCTACGATGTCGCAGAGCGAATCGTTTCAGATTAGTCGTCATGGCGATGTGGTCGTTGTCGTCCCGTCGCCGGAAGTCGAAAGCATGTCGGACTTGATGGTCGAGGAAGCGAGTCAGCTCGTGCTGGTGCCGCTAAAGGCCGATCCGCCGTCTGGCGTCATCATCGATCTGACAAACGTCAGCTACTTTGGCTCGATGTTCATTACCTTTTTGCTTCGGCTGCACGTACAGCTAAAGAAGCAGGGGGATGGCGAAGTTGTGTTGGCCGGCGTGTCCGAACGCATTCGCGAATTACTGCGAATGACACAACTGGATACTCTCTGGGCGCTGTATGACACCAGGGCAGAGGCCCTGGAGGGCATCGGAGCGTATTGACAATTCAGTTCGAAAAAAGTACACCCGCCTCCAGCCTTTGGATGCGGGTTTTTTTGTCGAATCAATCGAGAATCGAAATGAGTTCTCAGTCACAATCCCACTCGGCGTTCGGCGCATTTCAGCAAGTGAATGAAGTTGATGCGTCTGTGGATGAAGCGTCGTACTCCATCGGCGTCGAACAGATCGTCCAACAGATTAAGGAAACCGCCGACAAGCTGATCACGGACCGCACCGCGCGCGGCGACGTGAAATTGTTGAGTACGGCTCTCAAAGAGCTTCGCTACAGTTTCAAAGTGTTTGGTCAGTACGAACGGATGCGAAAAGTGACTGTTTTTGGGTCGGCGCGCCTCAAGCCGGATCATCCGTCCTACCTGCAGGCGATTGAGTTTTCCAAACGGATGGTGCAGCATCAATTCATGGTCATCACCGGGGCTGCAAGCGGCATCATGGAAGCGGGACACGTCGGCGCCGGTCGAGACATGAGCATCGGCATCAACATTCAGTTGCCGTTCGAGCAATCGGCAAACCCGATCATCCAAGGCGATAAGAAGCTGATGAATCTGAAGTACTTCTTCACGCGCAAGCTGATGTTCGTGAAAGAGGCGGAAGCCGTCGTACTATTCCCCGGCGGCTTCGGGACGTTGGACGAAGGATTTGAAGTGCTGACTTTGCTGCAGACGGGGAAGTCGCACCTGTTTCCGATTGTAATGGTGGATGAGCCGGGTGGAGACTTTTGGCGGCGGTGCCGCGATTTCATTCAGCACTGCTTGCTGGATCGAGGCATGATTTCTCCGGCCGACATGTCGCTGTTTCGTCTAACGGACTCGGTCGATGAAGCCGTGGATGAAGTGCTTGGTTTCTATCGAGTTTACCACAGCATGCGCTACGTCAACGGCGAACTCGTACTCCGGCTGCTGAGTCCGCTGCCGGCAAAGCTTTTGGAGTCGATTCGGCATGAATTCGCGGACATCGTCGAATCGGGGACGATCAGTGCATGCGATTCGCTGCCTCAGGAGGCGAACGAATCTCAGCTTGTGCATTTGCCGAGGTTGAAGTTCTGGTTTGATCGCAAGAATCTTGGGCGATTGCGGCAAATGATCGACCGAATAAACCAAGAGGGTTAATATTGAATCAACGGCTCGAGCGCTTTCAGAAACTCTTCCGCGAATTGCCCGTCTTTCGACCCAATCACAATCGCAACGTCCCCAATTGTCAGCCAGATCGCGTCGGCAGGAACATTTTTCAAATTGTTGTGATATTGCCCATAAGCAAAGACGCCGGCGGACTTGTCGTTTCGACGGTACGGCTCCAGGCGAATGATCCGCGTGGTAATGGAAGCGGCTGCGTCGGAATTGATGCCGCTGTAGGCTGAGTCCGAAGTCGCGTAATGGCGAAGCCGCAAATGAATCTCGTTGTCCTTGTCGTCCTTGTAGAAGGCGCTCCAAGTGGCGATTGCGTCGTCGAGATCCAACGCTCGTTTGGACTCGGAGCGGCGAAATCGGCCGACTTTGGCAGGGGCAAGCTGATCCAATGTGCCTTCAAAGCCTGGATAATCAGTTGGGTACGGTGGATCGAACGGGAGGATGTTGGTGGAGGCCGCTGGCGCCACGAGCGGCGGCACCGTTGTCGCCTTTCTCGCACCGACGAAGAGGATGCCGGCGCAACCAAGCATTACCACTGCTATCGGAGCGATAACGACGCAAACGACAATCAGGATGATAGCCCAAACGGGAAAACCGGAGCCGCGCGAAGACGACGATTCGGACATAGTTGCTCCGTAATTGGGATTTGTTGGATGGTAAACGGAAGGGCAAGGAGATGCAATCGAAGGGCAAAAAAAACCGGGGCATCACAAGGATGCCCCGGCTACCAAGCATACTTACGGGTCCCGTCCATCCCTTCGGTAGCTCGGCCGCCTTATCCGTTCCCCCCTCGGAACGGTTAAGACCCACAGCTTTGCGCCCCCGTCTTTCGACGGGTTTGCCTTTTCGGGGAGGTTAAGATCACCTCGCTGTGCGACAACTAAAGCTTGCCGCACACATCGCCATCTTAGAACAGCATTTTTCGGTCTGCAAATTCTTTTGTGGAACTTTTTCCGAAGAAGTAACGATTCTGCCGATTATCGGAGCATCAACGAACACGAACCGGCCGCGGTGTTGAAGAATCGCTCCAGTTCGGCGGAATGGGCCGTCGGGCTTCTTCATCGTCAAAATGCCAGTATTCGACCGATTTGTCGCCGATCTGCCATGAAAAATATGCTGGACGACCGTTCACAAGCGTTGGAAAGTCCACCTGGCCGGCAATTGGGTTGACCAGGACAGCTCCTATCAGATCGAGTTCCTTTTTTTGTTCTTCAAGGGTCTTTTGCAAGCGATCGACCTCGCCTTGAACGGCGTATCTTCGCTCGCGTTCCGGCCAGGAAAGATGGGTCTTTTCGCGATCCAAGCCGTTCAGTTCGAAGCGGAACCGGTCGAGAGCCTTGGAGTCTTGCACAATGTCGGCGGCAATTCGGGAAACGAGCGGCAACATCCTGCGGGCCGTGTTTAGATCGACGGGCTTGTCCTTGCGACGTGATTTTGTGGCAGAGGTTCGATTCGATTTGCCGTTCATCGTACACCCCCGTGATCCCAGTCGTGCCGCCGCCTCACGTTCCCCATCTTCATCATAGCTCGCCGATCAAGTCCTTGAGGCCACTTTCTTCACCTTACATTGCGGACGGCTGATTTTTGTGCCGATTGCCCCCAGTTCGAGAGCGTCACATAACCAACAAAGCGAAAGAAATCTACCCTTGTTACAAGCCTCTCCAAAGCACAAATCCTTCCAAGGCGTAATACTCCGGCAGCCCGAGCGCGTCGTAGATCTTTGCCGTGTCGCGATTTCGGTCTTCCGCACGCTGCCAGAATTCCCTCCGGTCGTTGCTCCCTGGAAACATCGCCCGATCCTTCTGTGATTGATGACGGAAAATCGCCAGTTTCTTGCGCTCCAAGTCCTCGGAACATAGCGGAACGGCACGCTCGATTTCGTGCGGCTCCCATTCCTCCCAAGCGCCCCGATACAACCAGACATCGAATTGCTGACCTTTTGACCGAACTCGCCGAACCGACTCGAATATCGCCTCGGCACAAACTCGATGCGTGCCATGCGGGTCCGACATTTCGCCGGCGACGTAAATCTGCGCCGGCCTGAGCTTCTCGAAAAGCGCCACGATATCGTTGTAATCTTCCGAGTGTATCGGAGCCTTGGTCTTTGTCCCCGTTCGGTAGAAACGCAAATTCATGAACTCGAGTTGTTCCGGCGGGATGCCGCAGGCCAATGCGGCCGCTCGCGCCTCCGTCTCGCGAATAAGTTGCTTGATGCTCTGCAAGTCAATCGAGTCGGGCTGACCGGATTTTCGTGAATTCATGAACTGCTCGACGCGCCGTGCAACGGCTTCAGTTCGTTCGCGGTCAATATCCAACGTTCGATTGAATGACTCCACAAAGTCGAGGAACCGACGGGCATCGTGGTCAAAAACGGCGATGTTGCCGCTGGTCATGTAAGCCACATGCACCTTGTGTCCTTGCTCGACAAGACGAATGAGCGTGCCGCCCATGCTGATGACGTCGTCGTCGGGGTGCGGACTGAATACGAGAATTGTCTGTCGCTCTTCGCCGGCGGGGCGGGCGCAGATTGTCGCCATGCGGTCTCGGAACACGCGGGCACACAACTTGTCGGCAGGACCATGTTCGCGCAATAGTTCGTACAGATGATGTTCGCGAAAATCGTCATCGCTCAGCTTCAACAGCGCTTTCTTGACCGAGAGCGCCAACCAGATGACTGCCTGGCGAATTCGCTCATCGGTCCACTTCACCGGGCCGAGTTCCCATGGTCGCCGCTTGGCGCTGAGTTGGCCGGCCGCCGCCTCGTCGAGAATCATCGTCGCATCGTTGTGCGTCTGCAGGAAACTCGCTGGAATCTTGTCCGTTGGGTTTTGCTCAACGGTCTGCTGAACAATGTGCGCCTTGTGCTCGCCGTACGCCATGATGATGACTTTGCGAGCTTCCATGATCGTACCGACACCCATCGTGATGGCGCGATACGGTACGTTCTCTTCGCCAAAAAAACTGTCGGCGGCGTCGCGGCGTGTCACAGGGTCCAACGTCACCAGGCGCGTGCGGCTGTGCCGCGTCGAACCCGGTTCGTTGAAGCCGATGTGTCCGGAACGGCCGATTCCGAGAATCTGCAGATCGATGCCGCCGGCCTTGCGAATCAACTGTTCATAGCGAACACAGTGGTCATCGACTTCTTCCGGTTTCTGCGTGCCGTCCGGAATGTGGATGTTCTCTTTTGGAATGTTTACGTGATCGAAGAACGTCTCATGCATCCAGCGATGATAGCTGTGCACCTCACTCGGCTGCATCGGGAAATATTCGTCGAGATTAAACGTTATCACGCGAGAGAAATCGAGCCCGTCTTTTTCATGCAGACGAATCAACTCGCGATAAAGGCTGACCGGCGTCGAACCCGTCGCCAAGCCAAGGACGGTTCGCCGGTCTTGGTTGTTGTTCTGGCGGATCATGCTGTCGATCAGCATTGCGACGTGCCGAGCCGCTTGCGCGCTTTGGGAAAAGACGAGCGTTGGAATATGCGTATGCGGCAGGTAGTGCGACGCCATTACATTTTCGCCGGACTGCACGCCGGCGCCGAAGTTTGCGGGCAATTCTCGAACGTCTGAGTCATGATATGTATCATGACGGCAGACTGGAAAGACAGACTTGCGAGATGTCCAATGCCACAGATTCGACTGAACGGTGAATCACGCGAATACCCCGACCCGCTGACGGTCGCAACGCTGCTCGAAAAACTCGGCTTTCGCGATACGCAACGACTCGCGGTCGAAGTCAATGCCGAGGTAGTGCCGCGGTCGGTTCATGTGAATCGCAGCCTGAAAAACGGCGACGCAATCGAGATCGTGACACTGGTCGGCGGCGGCGCTCCTCCGGACGACAAGCCGCTCGTGATCGGCAAACACCGATTTCAATCAAGGCTCATCACCGGCACCGGCAAGTACGCCAGCCTTGAACTGATGAACGAATGCATGAAAGCCAGCGCCTGTGAGGTGACGACGGTTGCGGTGCGGCGGGAGCGCCTGATCGATGCCGCGGGACGAAGCCTGCTCGACGCGCTCGATCTCAAGCAATTGACGATCCTGCCGAATACGGCCGGTTGCTTCAGCGCCGAAGACGCGATTCGTCACGCCCGGCTGGCCCGCGAATTGTTGACGAACCTTGGAAATCCAGGGGCTGATTGGGTCAAACTCGAATGCCTCGGCGACAAGAAAACCCTGTTGCCCGATCCCATCGACACGCTCAAGGCGACCGAGCAGCTTGTATCCGAAGGATTTCAAGTGTTGGTCTATTCCAGCGACGACCCGATACTGGCGCGGCGATTGAAGAACGCCGGGGCTGCGAGCGTGATGCCGGCCGGCAGCCCAATCGGCAGCGGGCAGGGCATCCTGAACGCCAACAGCATTCGCATCATTCTGGAGTACCTCAAAGAGGGCGATCCGGATTATCCCGTGATCGTCGATGCCGGCGTGGGCACTGCCAGCGACGTTGCCTATGCGATGGAATTGGGCTGCGACGGCGTCCTCTTGAACACCGCAATCGCACAGGCTCAAGACCCCGTGCGAATGGCGCTGGCGATGCGCTACGCCTGCGAAGCGGGCCGGCTTGCTTTTCTTGCGGGCCGAATCCCAAGGAAAATGTACGCGTCGGCATCCAGCCCGATGGAAGGCCGAATCGAGCCGGTGCGAGGGAATGTTTGATTCGAGCGGTTGTTTTCGGTGAAGTTACGGTCCGACCGGTTTCGGTGAGGACATTTGTCTTACGATTACCATAATTGTTGCCGGCTCGCGGTAACGGTCGCGTTCCATCGAGATTTCTGCGACGACTTCATTCGGAAACGGCAACTCCATTCGCGGTTCGTCGCTTCGCCACCAGTAACAAAAGTGCGTCATTGTCTGCCAAGATTCCGGCCACGGCTCGCCGACTGGCAGAATGGGGATCGTTTCACCGAAGTGATAACTGAACAAGTGGTGCGCCGGCCCGATGCTTGCAAGGCGAAGTGACGGGCCGACTTCGTTGCGAAACTCCCGAATTCTCGCCTCTGCCAGCCCATTGCGATATGCAAGATGTTGAACCACTGGCCCCGCATAGAGTGCGCCGCAAGACACAGCCAACGTACCAGCGACAAAGAGTAAAGAATGCGGGTTTTTCTTCCGTGTGGCGATGGCTGCGAACAAGGCAATTGCCGATGCTGATACAACGAATTGCCATCCGAACGGCAATTTCAATCCACTCCACGGTTCCGAGAGATTGACGAAGTTCGACGCAACGACCGCGAACAGAGTCAATGCCGACGCGCAATAGAGGACGATTCGTCCGGCTGAAAAAAAAATGCGGGATGGTGCGTTGGACTCGATCTCGATGGTAACGACCGCGCCGACCAGCATGGCCAAACACGGATACATCGGCAAGAAGTATCTCGACAAGCCGCCCTGCGTCAACCAGCAGGTCGGGTAAGTGACAATCAACGCCGTCAGTAGGAATTGAGCGGCACTGCCGTGAGAAAAAAGTCTTCGTCTCACGGATCGAAAACCGATGGCGACCAGCGCAAGCGACCAAGGGCCGGTGCAGCCGAGTGTCTCAAGTGGGTACGTTAGTGCATGTAGCGCGAACTTTTCGATCGTCATCTCGCGAAAACGAAACGCCGAATCGCCCAGAATGATCTGTTTCACCGATGCAAAGTCCGTCTTGAGCCAAAATGGGACAATCCAGGCGGCGACGATCGACAGATAGACCAGCATTCCGACGAAATACGGAGCACAAAAAAGTTCGCGCCACCGTCGCTGCCAGGCGAGCCAAATTCCCGTGACTGCGACAAAATACAGCGGTGCCTGCGGGCCTTTGGTTAGCGTCGCTACGGCTGCGAGGCCGAAACCAACGGTCCAGGCCAGGCCGCGATGGGTGTGATGAACCAAGAGCCAGTGCCAGGCCAAGAGCGATGCCGCGACGAACAACGTAAAGACTGCGTCAGTTTCTCCGACTCGCCCCATTTGCAGTACTTCGCCCATGGTGGGAAAGGCGGCCGCCGCAATGAATGCACTCGCTGGCGCAAACAACGCTCGGCCATATGCGTACACCATCAGCGTCGTGAACAGTACGGCAATAAGCGTCGGCAGTCGCACCGACCAGGCATCCCACTTTCCGCGAATATCTGCTGCCAGCGCCATCAACAAGCTGCCGACCGGCGGCCTGCTCAAAAACGGCCGGCCTTGTTGGCGAGGCACAATCCAGTCGCCCGTTCGCTGCATCTCCTGGCCGACGCTGGCCCAGCGTGACTCTTCACCGCGAATGCTCAGACGACCCGCTTGGAGGAAATAACAGCCGAACACCAACAAAATTAAGAGTGCAACTTGTGCAATCGTTTCGAAGCGATGCAAACGGTGTGGCGTTGTCTCGTCCAGCATGCCGGAGCGTACCGAGTTGAGGCGAAATGGGCAACGCAACCTGGACTCAACGAATCACTTTCTTGACGGCCTCCACCAGTTGGTCGATTTCGGCTTCCGTGTTGTAGAAATGCGTCGACACACGCAACAGTAAGTAACCGGGGCGAATGACGACGGGAATCTCGATTCCGCGTTGCCAGAATTGCTGGCGGATTTCATGCCACTCCGCGCGAACTTTTGCGGGAATTCGAAATGCTGTTAGGGAACCATGAAGGTCGGGCTGCGGAGGCGTCGCCAAAGTCAGTCCACAGAGACCGTTCAGACGTTGACGCACATACTCAGCCAGTTGGGCGATACGGCGGCGAATGGTGACGACGCCGAGTTGTTCCTGAAACGAGATTGCATCCGGGACCACAAGCCAAGGGCAGGGGTCGCGCGTTCCTTCGAACTCCAACGCTCGAATTCGCGGGGTCGAACCAAACTCATCGCGGGCATCGACGTTTTTTCGTTCGTGGTGCCAACCCCAACTGACTTGCATCGGCTGTAATCGGTCTTCGTTGCCGGCGCTCGGGCAGAGAAACCCGGTTCCGGTCGGCGCAAGCAGCCACTTGTGGCCGTTTCCGGTGTAAAAATCGGCACGAACATCGTCCACGTTCAGCGGGATCATCGCCGGTGCGTGCGCGCCATCGACCACGCTAAGAATTCCTCGACGTCGTGCCGTCGCACAAATCTCGCGAGCCGGCAGCACCAGTCCTGTCGGCGACAGAACGTGGCTGAAGAACACGAGCCGAGTCGCCGGCGTGAATTCGCGTTCGAATGCAGCCACAATTTCATCCGGACTATTTGCCATCGTCGGCAGTGGGAACGTGCGAAGCGACAATCCTTGCGTTGCGGCCGCGCGCTCCCAGCACCAATGCATCGCGCCGTATTCGTGGTCGGTCAGCAAAATCTCGCCGGGCGACGCGACCTTCAGCGACGACGCTACGATGTTGATGGCAACGCTGACGTTGGCGCAGAAAACCAGCCGAGTCGGAGCGACGCCCAGAAACGTCGCGAACGCAGTGCGAGCGTTCCACAACGGCTCAGGCAAAGCTCGAATGAAAAAATCAGTAGGTTCCTCTGCCAGCTGGACACGAAGTTGCGTCACACGATCGAATACGCAACGAGGCAGCGGGCCGAACGAACCGGTGTTGAGATTCGTTATGCCTTCCCGCAGCATCATGGCTTCGCGTGCTTCTGCCCAAAATGCCTGGGACTCGTTGCTATCTTGTTTCACCGTCGTGTGCCCGCCTTCATTGGGTGCAACCGTTCCGCGCCGTGATTGATCTTATCTTGCCGCAACCACTCGGCGAGGCGTTGCGAGAGCGACCAGCTTTGTTTGTCATGACGAACTCCAACCTGGACGAAGGCAAGTCGCCGCGAATCAGCGAATTCTGTAATCTAACTAAGCCAGTCAAGATCGGCGCTCGAAACCACTGCTGAGGCGGAAATGGACGAACTCCAGCATGAATGCGGGATTGCTGCCATTTATCACTTGCAGGGGCCGCAGCAGTCATCGCTGTTGCAGTCGTTGCGGCCTGATCAAGTCTCCCGTTTGATGCCACGATTGTTATTGGACCTGCAGAATCGCGGGCAGCTTGCGGCCGGTATGAGCACGTTCAACCCGCGTCGCGGCCAGATACTCGATACGTACAAAGCGATTGGTACGGTGATCGAGGCCTTTCGGCTCAATCACAAAGAAAAATACGACTCGATCATGGACGAGTTCGAGGGCCGCGCCGCCATTGGCCACGTGCGCTATGCAACCTCCGGCCCCATGACCCGCGCTTACGCCCAACCTTTCGATCGACGGCATGGTTGCAAATGGAAATGGTTCAGCATGGGCTTTAACGGGCAGTTGGCCAACGCCCATCAACTGCGTGCCGATCTGCTTGCTCGATCCGACTATCACCTGACGCGTGACAACGATACGGAAGTGCTTCTGCATTCCATCGCGCAGGAAATGCGGGGCGAGGAGAAGCCGGACCTGGTCGCAGTGTTCAGGAATCTGGCGCAGCGATTTGACGGTGCGTACAACCTGGTTTTCCTGAATGCACTTGGCGAGATGGTCGTGTTGCGTGACCCGAAAGGGATCCACCCGCTGTGCTATGCGATCGACGGTCCTTTCTTTGCCGCGGCGAGCGAAAGCGTCGCTTTGCTCAATCTCGGTTTCCGCGAGATTCAGTCCCTTGAACCGGGTGAAATGATCGTTATCCAAGACAACCAGATTCGCATTGAACGCTTCGCACCGGCACAATCGCCGGCTCATTGCTTCTTCGAATGGATCTACTTTGCCAATGTTGCATCGACCTTGGACAGCAAGAGCGTCTATTTGTCACGTTCGCGATTGGGGCGGGAATTAGCCGCCCAGGAGCGCACGCTGAATCTAGTGCCGTTGGACGACGACACTATTGTGGTTCCGGTGCCGGATACCGGCAAAGCGGCCGCTGATGCGATGTCGTACGAACTGAAACTTCGCTCTGCCGAGGGACTCATCCGCAATCGATATGTCGGCCGCACGTTCATTGAAGGCACGAATCGAGCGGACCGAGTACGGTTGAAATTCACACCGTTGCGGGAGGTGCTTGCCGGCAAGCGAGTGCTCTTGATCGAAGATTCAATTGTTCGCAGTACGACACTGAAGACGCTGTTGTCGCATTTGCGCGAATTGGGCGGCGCTCGCGAAGTGCATGTGCGAGTCGCTTGCCCGCCGATTATCGCCCCGTGTTTCTACGGCATCGACATGTCGTCGGTGAAGGAACTGTTTGCGCCGCGATTCATGAGCGGCGAGTTTCCGACGCCGGAGGAACAGGACAACATGGCCAAGGCGCTGGAAGCGGACAGTCTGCGCTATCTGCCGCTCGACGCTGTGGCGCGTTGCATCGGCTTGCCGGAATCGCAATTGTGTCGGGCTTGCATCACCGGTCAGTATCCGACGCCGACGGGGCAGCAGCATTATGAACTCGACCGATTGCACCTGGCGAATGTCGCCGCCGGCGCCAACGGGCGAAGCGTCGAGTTGCCGGTCCTGGCACGGCGATGATCGTCAGGCCGCCCGAGAGGCGACATCCACGTCGTCGATCAAACTGTCGCGAACGTCATCATTCAAGTGAGCGCTGTAGCAAGTGTAGCGTTTGTAATCAACTTCAAATCGAATCGCGCAAGTCGTGTCGGCGAAGCGCATGCGAACATCGTCCCCGATGGGAAACTCCAGCCAGTGTGCGATGCCAAGGCTGCGGTCCTCGTGTCTGGCGGTGATGATTCCTGCGGTGACGGATTCGTCATCGAGCCATAAACGGACGTGCTGCCCTTTCAGATCCCGCCAGTAATCGAATTCACGATACCAATGAGCCTCGTCATCGATGTCGAGGACGAAAGCGGTCTGCAGCCGATTCGGCCGAGGAAGCAGCAGGTTGAACCAATCGAGGTGATGCTGAATCTGTTGACGATCCGAGATGCGCGCCAATCGGAGAAATTCCTGCACACGAAACCACAGTGTCTGACGGTTCTCGAATAGAAGCGACACGCGCGGCCCGACGCGAACACGTCGATAACGCTCGCGATAACGGCGATGTGCGTCGTAGAATTCCTGCCGCCGCGACAGATATTCGGGCATGGACAGCAAGTCGTCCTGCGTGAGCGGCTGCATCGGCGGTTCCTTTCAACCGTGGAAATCTATTACACTTTCTGCTTTTCGTTCTGCTCCGGCAGGATGGCATACTGGTACACGATGCCTGCCAAAACTGCTCCGACGGTCGGCCCAATCCAGTAGACCGCGTGATCGGAGAATGGTCTCATCTCGGCCAGGCCGGCGACCGTGAATTCCCAAACGACGGTTCCGAACCAACGGGCGGGATTGAGCGCCGCACCGGTGTAGCTGTGGCCAACCATGTTCGACGCGAACACCAGCAACCCCAACCAAAGATAACTGAGTCGAGTGACGTTTTGCGTGAATTTCTCGTGAAATCGCGGATCGTAGTGACACGCGTAAATTGCGAGCACCAGGAAGAAAGTCAGGATCGCCTCGATGCCGATCCCGAGAAGCACCGTGTCGCGAAAGACGGCATCAGCGCCGAACGCATTCAGATTCAAGTGCGGCGTGCCCAATCGGCTCGCATTCAATGCCGGCTCGTTGGCGAACAGCAAAACCCGAACGGCGAGGCCGGCGGCGAGCGATGCGGCCGCCTGGGCAATGAGGTAGCCGATCGCGCGGCGGTGATCGAGCATGCCAAACGCCCACTGCATGATGGTGATTGCAGGGTTTGCGAATGCTCCGGTGATTCGATGCGTGATCGCAAGGACGCCTGACCAGGCACACGCAGTGACTAGGGCGATTCCAATTCTTCCGCCGGATGATCCGATGAGCGTCTCGGTGCAGACTGCGCCGGCACTGAGAAACACGATCGCGAATGTGCCGAGGAATTCGGCGACGATCTTTCGGGCCAGGACATTCATCCGGAATACCGTTGTTTCAGCATGGCGCGATAATCCACTGCGAATTGCGCCTTGGCGAAATCGGGTATCTAGCGGGCATGCGCCGGCGTGTCAATCTGACTTACCGGCGCCCCTAGCCAGCGCCTCCGCGGCGAGGTCTACATCGCTTTCGGTTGTAATCCGGCCGACCGAAAGACGGACGGCGCCGCGACCAGTTTCGGGCGGCACACCCATTGCACACAATACGGGCGAGAGGTGCACCGTGCCTTCGTGACATGCGGAACCGGTCGATGCGGCAACTTCGGGAACGCGGGCAAGCAACTCGGCGCCAATGCAACCGCGAAAGTTGACATTGAGCGTGTTCGGCAAACGCATCGTCGGATGGCCGTTCAGCGACAAACGATCCGGCAACAACTCTCGCAGACGTTGCTCCAATCTATCGCGGAGTTTCGTCAGAACATCCGTTGCCCCCGGCAGGCTTCGCTCGGCGATAGTGCAAGCGGCGCCGAGACCGACGACGTACGGCACATTTTCGGTGCCGGCCCGTCTGCCGCCTTCGTGCCCGGCCCCGTGAATGAGCGGCTCAATCTCGACGCCACGGCGAACATAGAGCGCCCCGACGCCCTTCGGTGCATACAGTTTGTGCCCGGCAATGGTCAACAGGTCGACTCCCAGTGAATTCACATCGATCGCGACTTTGCCGACCGATTGGGCCGCGTCGGTGTGCATCAGTACGCCGCGTTCTCGGGCCTGGGCGGCAATTTCTGCGATGGGCTGCAGCGTGCCGACTTCGTTGTTGCTGTGCATAATGGAAATAAGCACGGTGTTCTTGCGAACGGCGCGGCGAACGGAATCGGGATCAACGCGGCCAGTGCCATCGACCGGCAGTACTGTGACTGAAACGCCGATGCGTTCGAGGAATTCGCAGGGCTTTCTCGTAGCGGGGTGCTCGATCGCGGTGGTGATGATGTGTGCCGATCGGGACCATAACCTTGCGAATATGGACTTCAGGCGAGCAAAAACGGCCCCCTTGATCGCGTGATTGCTTGCTTCGCTGCCGCCGCCGGTGAACACGATTTCGCTTGCTTGGGCATGGATCAATGAGGCTGCATGGGCTCGCGCTTGCTCGACAGCGTCATGTGCGGTCCGGCCGTAAGCGTGTGTGCTGGACGGGTTGCCGAAGTGCTCATCCAAGAACGGTTGCATGGCGCTGCGGACGGCGGGATCGATTGGCGTAGTCGCGTTATAGTCGAGGTAGATTGGGAGCCTTGGCATTGGTTGGCACCGGCTTTCATTCGCAAAGTGTCCATGTTGTAGCCAAAAACCAGCGTTGGTACAGCACTAGCCGATTGCTGGCTCGGCTTGCTAGAATCGGCGAGTCGCTTCGAGGGAAGTTCATGCTGTCGGTTACGGACGCGATTGAGATTGTTCAGCAGCATTGCAAGGTGCGGAATTCGACATCGATTCCGCTAATCTGTGCAACTGGACTGTTCCTCACCGAGAATGTCGCCAGCGACATCGATTCACCGCCGTTTGACAAAGCGATGATGGATGGCTATGCCGTTCGCAGTGCTGAGATAGGTCCGGGTCTGATGGAACTGCCCGTTGCCGCTGAAGTGATGGCCGGTCAAACGCCGCCGCCGCTGCCGGTTGGATCCGCAATTCGAATCATGACCGGCGCCCCGATTCCAGCCGGGGCCGATTCGGTCGTGAAAATCGAACAAACGCAATTGGTCGCTGACGGGCGCGTCCGGATTGATCCGCCGATGCCATCGCTGGGCCAGCATGTCATGCGGCGCGGCCAGGAGATGCGCGAAGGCGATGTTGTCCTCCAAAGCGGCAGTCAATTGACACCGCAGGCAATCGGACTCCTGGCAACGGTCGGAAGGTCGTCAATCCAGGTGCGCCCGCGACCGACATTGGCCATTCTGTCTACCGGCGACGAATTGGTCGAACCGGAAAACCGGCCTCTCGCCGGCCAGATTCGAAACTCAAATGCCTACATGCTGATTGCACAGGCAACGCGAGCAGGCGCTGACGTGCAGTATTTGGGAATCAGCCGCGATCATGTGGATGCCTTGACCGAGCGGATCGCCGTCGGACTCCGTGGCGATGTGCTGGTCTTGTCCGGCGGCGTGTCCGCGGGCAAACTCGATCTGGTGCCAGGCGTACTGCGAGACCTTGGGACAACGGTCCATTTCCATCAAGTGGCAATGAAGCCGGGTAAGCCGCTCTTATTTGGAACCTGCGGTGAAACGCTCGTGTTCGGGTTGCCTGGCAATCCTGTCAGTTCATTCTGTTGCTTCGAGCTGTTCGTACGTCCAGCGCTGCGAAAGATGTCAGGAGGAGCCAACGCGCCGTTGAGTTGGTCGCAGGCTTCGCTCGAAGAAAAATATCGATATCGAACGGATCGCCCAACCTATCATCCTTCCCGCGTTGCCCAACAGAATGGCAGGCTCAGCGTCCGGTTAGTGCCGTGGTTTGGCTCGCCGGACCTTCGTGCTTTGGCAGATGCGAACGCATTGGCCTTGTTGCCGGTCGGTGACAATGAGTATACCGCTGGTCAGTTATTGGATGTATTGCCTCTCGACTGAGGTGCCGGCGGCATGGCTACAACGACAAGGATGCATGTGACGTCACAGATAATGCCAAACTCCGTGCAAATTTCGCCGGGCTTGTCGTTTGGCAAGGCGCTGTTGCTGGGCTTATGCACGGCCGGGTTGCTTTGGGCCAGCTTTTTCCCGATGAACATCGGAGTCTTGGCGTGGGTCGCGCTGGCGCCGATGTTGTTGCTCGTGCGCGCTCCCATTTCCACTCGCAAGGCAGCCGCAGCCGTTTGGCTCGCAGGATTGCTTTGTAACATCGTCACCATGGAATGGATTCGCATCGCCGATCCTCGGATGTACGCCAGTTGGATCGGTCTGTCATTCTACTGTTCGTTGTACTTTCCATTGACTCTGTGGCTGCTTCGCCGGCTCGACCGCATGCGATGGCCGCTGACGCTCACGGTGCCCCTGATTTGGGTCCCGCTCGAGTATTTCAAAGCGCACTTCCTCACCGGGTTTGCCTGGTACTTTTTGGGACACGCCCAACACGATTACCTGGCACTGGTGCAGATCACCGATGTTACCGGCGTCTACGGCGTCAGCTTTCTGGTTGCAGCAGGCAACGGACTCGCAGCCGAGTTGTTGTCACGATCGATGTGGATTCGGGCGAAACTGCAATTGCTTTCAGCGCCGACCAGCCGACTTGCGTGGCAAGGCGCCACCGTGGCCGTGTTGGTTCTGCTCTCGGCCGGTTACGGCCTGATTCGCATGAATCAGGCGAATTTCACTGAAGGACCGACTGTTGCGCTCTTGCAAAGCAATATCGATCAACGGCTCAAAAACTCTCGGCACCTGGGCACTTCAGAAGGCGTTAGTGCGGCGGAGTACATGTACCTGAAAATGGCCGGACTGACGCTGGAAGCCAAGAAAAAGCACGCCAATATCGACCTCATGATCTGGCCGGAAACGGCATGCCCTTATGACTGGAAGACGATGGCATCGGTGCAGGCAGACGATCCTCGTCGAGCCGACTGGGAAAAGTACATGGATGATCGCAGCTTGATGGTGAAAGAAATCACTCACAATGCGAACAGCAACGTCCTGGTCGGCATCAACGCGGACGAACTGACGGCCGGCGAGCGCGGGAACAGATACAATTCGGCGCTTCTGGTTTCCAAGGATGGCACGGCAAAAGAGCGATATGACAAGATGCACTGCGTTCCCTTTGGCGAGTACGTGCCGCTCAGGCAGACGCTGCCGTTCATGTCAGTTTTTGTGCCTTATGACTTCGACTACAGCCTGACCTCAGGCACGAACTGGACTCGATTCAAGCTGCCGACGGAGAAGGGTGAATTCACTTTTGGCGCAATCATTTGTTACGAGGATTCCGACCCCTTGCTGGCGCGCCGGTACGTTTGCGAAGAAGGGCCTGATCGGCCGCCGGTGGACTTCCTCGTGAACATGTCGAATGACGGGTGGTTTGACGGCCATCCGGAACACGAGCAGCATTTGGCGATCTGTCGATTTCGAGCGATCGAAAGCCGGCGAGCCGTGTTGCGCTCCGTCAACATGGGCATTTCTGCGGTCATAGACGGCAACGGTAAGATCGTGGCATTGCCGGCGTCGACATGGGGCCAGTCCAAGAAGATCTCCGCAGTCGTCGTCGCGACAGTGCCCGTTGATCGGCGATCAGGTCTTTACGCCCGATTCGGCGATTGGTTTCCGGCGTCAATGTCGGTGCTCGCGGTGCTCGGACTCGCGCTAACCTTGCGTCGTAGTCAAACCGCCTAACTTAACGCAGTTCCGCCGTTGCGAAACTCGCATTGCCCAGACCGCCCGATAACGCTATCTCCGCATCGACGGAATTCGTTTTAGTGGCGCAGCGGAGGTCGGACATGTCGCACATGCGTTCGGTAGCGATCTTGTTCCTCGCAGTCGTCCCGATGACGACATTCGCCGAATCGAACATTCGCTTTCAGTGGCGGTCCGGCGAAAAGCTACAATACCGCGTCGCCCAGGACACAACTGTCCAAGACACCGCCGACGGCCAAACCCTTGCAACTCAGACCAAACTGAACCTGACCAAGCAATGGACCGTTGCGAATGTGGACAGCGCCGGGGTTGCGACTCTGCAAATGTCGCTTTTGCACTTGCGCATGGAAACGAAGAAAGGAAATGGGGACCCGATCATTTTCGATTCGTCGAAAACCGATTCGCAGCAAGCCGAACTTAACAAGGAAATGCTTCAGTACATCGGCCAGCCGATAGCAACGCTGCGAATCGACTCTCAAGGTCGTGTGATCGAGGTCAAGGAAAGCAAATTCGGCCCGGCGAGTCGATTCACAAGCGAGTTGCCGTTTCGGCTGACGCTGCCCGACGTTGGGCCGATCGCGGGTCAATCGTGGGAACGCACGTACTCGGTGAAGTTGGAGCCGCCGCAAGGCGCTGGCGAAACTTACGACGCCGTTCAAAAATACACTGCGACTGCAATCAACGACGGAATCGCGACGATCACACTGACGACGCAGATCAAGAACCTGCCGGAGGCGGCGGTTGATCGTATTTCATTGATTCCCATGTCGCCGACAGGCGTGCTTACTTTTAATCTCAAATCCGGTCGTCTGCAAAAGGCGGAATTGAAGATGGCGGCGCAACTCGCTGAGCATCGCGGCGCCGGCAGTTCTTTCACTTTCAGCAGCACCTACACCGAAGAGCAGGTCGAGCGGTAGTTGCCGCTTCACTCGGCTTCGACGCCGTCGACAAACGTGCGGCAATCGGGCAACGCAGTCAGAAACGTGCGGCCGTAGCGCTTGGTCAAAACACGCGGGTCGAAGATGACGACGATTCCGCGATCCTGCGCCGTGCGAATGAGTCTTCCAAACCCTTGTTTCAATTTGATGGCCGCCTGCGGCACGCTGTAGTCGAAGAATGGATTGCCGCCGGCCTGCTCAATGGCTTCAAGTCGGGCTTCGATGACCGGCCGATCCGGCACGGCAAAGGGCAGCTTGGCGATCATCACATTCGTCAGCGCCTCGCCCCGAACATCGACGCCCTGCCAAAAACTGTCCACGCCGAAGAGCACTGGCCGTTCCAGTTCGCGGAACTGGGAGAGCAACTTGGCCGGCGGCGAGCCTTCGCCCTGACACAAAACAGTGTAGCCCGACTCTTGCAGGGTTGGACGCAGAGTTTGCGCCGCACGCTGCAAAAAGCCGTAGTTCGTGAACAGCACGAACGCATGGCCGTCGGATCGAGCCACGTATTCAGGTATCAACTCGATGACCTTGTCTTCGAAAGCGGCACGCTCGGCTGATGGGTCGGGCATTTTCCGAAACAAATGCAACTCGACCTGGCGCTGAATGTCAAACGGGCTGCCAAGCCGCAGGGCAGTGGCGTCGTCGAGGCCGAGGCGGTCTTGCGTATGGCGAAAGCCGGCGGCGCTGTCGCCTTTCGATGAAGCGCTCAAAGTTGCGCTTGTCAGAATGACCGTCGGGACCTTGGTGTAAAGCTGTTCCTTCAGAGCAGGGCCGACGTCGATCGGCGAACTCGCCAGAGCAAGTCGCGTGCCCCTTTCACCACGCGCCTCAACCCAATACACCTGTCCCGGCATCTCCTGCTTAAGCCATGACACAATCGTGCGAGAGAACTCGTAACAACGGTTGCCGGCCCATTCCATTTCAATCTGTTCCTCGGCATTCATGATGCGCTTGGCAATCGTCAAAAGCTCTGATCCGAGCTTGAGCAATTCCTCGGAGAGCGCGTCGGCGACGATGTTCGGCTGCTTGACGCGCACCTCTGATGCGGTCCTTTCGCCGGTACGGGGTTGTTGCGAAAGCCAGGATTGGAGCGAGCCGAAGAAACGAGTTAGGGCGTGTCGAGCGGCTTGTAGTTGCCGTAAGGACTCCACGCTGCCGTGGAATGAAAGCAGACCGCGTTCGGATTTTGGAGATCGAAGCCGATTGAACAAGTGATCGATCTGGGCCTGGGACACGCCGAGCCCCATGTGATCGGCAGCGACATCTTCGAGGTTGTGAGCCTCATCAAAGATCACTGTTTGATAGGGCGGCAGCAGGCCGCTGCCCGTGCGACGCAACGCAAGGTCGCTGAAGAAAAGCGAGTGATTGACGACGAGCAACTGTGCGCCTTGCATGGCTCGTCGTGCTTTGAAATAGAAGCATGTCTGGTGTTCGGAGCAGTTGCGGCCGAGACAATTACCGCTGTCGCTCTCAACGGTTTCCCAAACCGTGTGCAACGGCTGAAAATCCATGTCTGCTTTGCTGCCGTCCAGAGTGTTTTTCGCCCATCTGCCGATCTGCTGCAATTGATGCAACGGCGCCGAATCGGTGAAGAGCATCCCGGCACGTTGTTGGGCGACTCGAAGGCGGCGCAGGCTCAAGTAATTCGATCTTCCTTTGACCAATGCAGCCCGAAACTCGCCTGGCATCACGGTCTGCAGCAGCGGAACGTCCTTCTGAATCAGTTGTTCCTGCAGGTTGATCGTATGCGTTGAAACGATCACTCGATGTTTCGGGTCATCCAATGCCGCGAGCAGGGCCGGAACAAGATAGGCAAAGCTCTTTCCGACGCCGGTGCCGGCTTCCACAAGCAAGTGTTTCTTGTTGCGGATGGCGCGGCCGACTGCAGCAGCCATTTCGAGTTGTTGCGGCCGGGATTCGTAATGGGGCAATGTCGATGCGATGCGGCCTTCCGGGCCGAGTATGTCCTCAATATTCATTCAGCCATTGTCGCCGGATGCTCCAAGTTGGCAAAGGGCCAAAAGGACAACATCGAAAAAGCGGCTGCGAGTTGGTTTTCGAAGCGCCTGAAAACAAAAAGGCCCGTCCCACGTGGGACGGGCCGGGCTCACCTCACCTCGCTCTACCAGTAACGAACTCGCCAGTAGTCGTGCTTGGTGCCGTTGCGGCCCATGAACCAGTGGCCGTCCTGCCATTCGAGGGTCACGCTGCGCCAGCCGAGCGGAACCTTCGGGAAGGGATAAAACGGGCCGATGAATGGCCAGGCGTTGTACGGGTACTGCGTGGGGTAGCCAACGCGAGAGTAGTTGTTGTAAGGAGCGTACGTCGGCCAGGCGTACGGCGGCATCTTCGGCGGATTCAAATCATACGGAGCGGCGCCGAAGGGCTGAGTAATCGGGATCGGATCGACAATCGGCTGCGTCGCTGGGGGGGGCAGCACGCCCGGGTCCGCCATCGGCGGTTGGCCGTTTTCGATGATGACCGGCGAAGGCGAAACGCCTTGCACAGGGCGAATCGGTTCGAAGTTGGCGGCGACCATGCCGTCAACCACGCCCTTGACGCCCGGAACATTCAACACGGTGCGAATCACTTCGTCGTGCTGAATGCGGTCGGCGACCCGGCCTTTCAATTCGACAATGCCTTCTTTGGCGACGATGTCGATGGTGTAGCCGCGCAGGCCGATCTTCTGCAGATGGGTAGCGACGGCGTTGGCCAGTTCTTGATTGGAAACACGAACCGCTGGAGCGGCCGTTTCATTCGATTGTTGCGCATATGCGGAGCCGGCCAAGCCCAGGCCAAGAACCGCAGCGAATGCGAGGGAGCGCTTCACGAGAACATCCTCCTGACGTTGAAATGTGGTTTCAATCCACGCTCCACTGTTCCCTTCGAATTCGCTGCCGTCAAATCAAGCCGATCGAAATCCTTGCTTCGGTTGGTTGGTAGACCAGGCATTCCAATTACATTCGGAACGCTCGACGCATCTTTACAACGACTTTGCCGATTATTCCGTCGCCCCATTGTCGCTACCTGTTCTTGATGCACCACAGATTCCGGAATGTACGAATGAAAATCTCGCCGTCGGAGATCGCCAACGACGAGTTGGTGGCTTCGCCGCCGCCCAGCGAATTCGTAGCGACCAGTTCATATTTCGGGCTCGCTGCAAATACCAGAGTCTGACCATTCCGCATGAGTACGTAGAGCTTTCCATCGGCGTGCACCATCGATCCCCAAGTCAAGGTAGGACCGGGCCGTTCGCTGATGTTCCACATTTCCTTGCCGGATTTCAATTCATAGCACTTCGGTACGCCGTTTTCGTCGACGATGTAGACGTGATCGCCGACGATCATGCCGGAGCCGACTCGTTGCGTGTTTTTGGGATGAAGCCACAAACGGTCATTGGTGATATCGCCGGCGCCGCCAAGCTTGACTGCGATTGCTGACCCACCGTAACCGGACATGTTGACCGCGATGCCGTTGCCGAAAAGCGGCGACGTGTACACGTAGCTGTTCAAGCCGCGACAGTGCCAAAGCTCTTTGCCGGTCTTCGGGTCGAAGCCTTTGAAGAACCCGGTGTTTGGATCTTTGGCGCCTTTGACATCTCGCGACAAACCGAGCAGCAGTTGATCCTGGCCGTTGACGCTGGTGATGAGCGGAGTGCTCCACGAGCCGAACTTCTCTTCATGCTCCCAGGCCGTCTTGCCGGTCTTCTTGTCCACTGCCAACAGGAAGTTACGGCCCGTGTCTTCGTTTGGCCCACACCACAGGATCGCCAGATCGCCGTAGAGGAGCGGCGACGAACCGTTGCCGAACTGATGTTCCCACTTGCCAAGGTCCGTGCGCTTCCACAATTCGTTGCCTTCGAAATCGTAGCAGTACATTCCGGCGGACGCAAACGATACGACGACGCGTTCGCCGTCGGTGACCGCCGAAGCGTTGGTCCAGGTGATGCCCTTCCAATTTCGCTCTTTTTCAGTGTACGCAACGTCCTTCTGCCACAGCTTCTTACCGTCGGCGCGTGCAAGGCAAAGTAGGCTGCGAACCGAACCGTCCTTATTGGCCTGAGTCAGGAAGATCTTGTCCTTCCAAATGATCGGTGTCGAGTTGCCCGGAAATTCCAACGCGACTTTCCATTTGACGTTCTGCTTGTCGCTCCACTTCGTCGGCACGTTCTTCTCGTCGGAGAATCCTTGCCCTGTCGGCCCGCGCCACGCCGGCCAGTCGCCTGCAAAGAGGATGGAGCTTTGCAAACACAGGAATGTGCAAACGCAAAGGAATTGACGCATGTCAGGCCCTCACAGAAACGTTGCAAATCTGGCTTTTGGTCGGCGGGAGGAATTCTGCCACAGCGTCAGACTATTTGCCGGCAGGCATGTCGTCACCTGCATCAGGAGCCAAGCACGGCTTCACGGCCATGAACGCGGGGCAATTGACAACCGCGCCCGCCGTTTCTAGGATTCAACAAAGGCGCACCCATAGCTCAACTGGATAGAGCATCGGTCTACGGAACCGAAGGTTGCTGGTTCGAATCCAGCTGGGTGTAATTCAATTCAGACCAAGTCTACTTTGAATCGTTTGTCTTCCCGGGCTTTGGATACTTCTCCCGCTCGGCTCGCCACTTCTTCACCTCGTCCGGCTTGTTCGTCGCGGTGTACAGATCGATCAGCCGGTCGAGCGCAGCGGGGATCCGGGTGCTGCCCACCGGCGGGATGGTCTTCTCGCGGACCTTCATTCCTTCGTAGCCCTTCTGTAGTAGTGGCTCCGCGTCGGCGGTAACTTCTTTGGCTCTTTGGGCGGTGGAGTTCCCTGTTTCGGGGGCAACTTCTTCTCCAACTTCGCCACCAGCTTCTGGAAGTCTGCCCGGTCGCGGACGGCGTTGAAGTCCTGCTCGTTCAGTTCGACGCGATTGGCCCAGCCGGCTTTGATCGTGTCCGCGAGAGCAGCGACGGCCTGGTCGGCAAACGCCTTGGCCTCGGCCACCGTCACCCCGGACTTCGTGTCGCCGCCCAGCCCGGCCAGCATCGCCAGCGATCGCACCCACTCGAGCCGCGTCGCAAACCTTCGCTCACCGCCGAGCTTTAGGAACACCTCGTGGACGAGAGCCGTGGCGTCGAGGGTGTGTCCGGGCCGTTCGTTGGCCATCTGTGCCGCGGCCAACTTGCGCAGTTCGTCATAGACCAGCGGCAGCAGCTCCGCGGCGGCCTTCGGATCGCCGGCGTCGATGGCGTTCAGGATGTGCGTGACGTCGGGCATCGCGATTCATCGTTCTCTGTAGATTGCGTTATCTGACGCTCGATGCAACAACACGCTCTACTGCGAATTCGCCCTGCATCGGCCACAATACAGCCTCGTCGGCGAGATTCAAACAGAGTAGAACGCATCGCCCGTCAGTTCTTCATAAAGCAGGCATGCGAAATGGCACAACGAAGCGAAGCCCGGCATGGCGCTGCCGGTGCCCACGTAATGCATGTTCGGAAACGGGCTCTTGTAGTTCACATGTCCGAGGTTGACATGGCTCGTATCCAGCGGCACACCGTAGCAGTTGCCCCGAGGGGCGTGAATGAACCGCTCGTTCGTCAAAGGACTGCCGACGACTTGCGTGATGATGTTTCGAGACAAGTCGGGAACGAAATGTCGTTCGGCAAGCGAAATGAGGCGTTCTGCGTATTGCTGCTTGGCGGCCTGGTACTCCGCCTCGCTTCGGTCCCGCAATCGCCGGAAGTACTCGTAACTGCACGGAGAGATCATGACCAGTTGGTGGCATCCCGCAGGGGCAAGTCGCGGATCGGTCATACGGACGGTTGGAGCGTCGCAGAAGAAGTACGGTTCGTCGGGAATTCCGTCGGCTGCCTGCCGGGCATACACCGCGTTGAGATCATCTGAAGGATGCCAGTAAATGTTCTCGTCTCCAAAACCTGCCGCACGCAAATCGACGCCCTTCAAACCGAGATAGACGCTCAGTGCACTAATCCCGTAATCGTAATGCAGCTTACGGCGGAAAGACTCGGGGAACTGCCCTTCGCCGATAAGGCTGAGGCTCAATTGAGGGTCGCCGTCAAACAACACCCAGTCGGCCTCGATGGAGTCGCCGCGGCTGGTTTGGACGCCGCGCACCCGGCCGTCTTCGACCGGTATCCGAGTGACTTCGGTGGCCAGTTGGACGCTGCAACCGGGCTGCCGCCGAATGTACGAAACAAGCGACTCGATCACGTATCCGAAACTCTTTTCCGGTACGTAAGCTCCCGAGTCGTAGCTGCCGACGCCGGTCGAGTGAGCCAATAGGGACAACTGGGCCGGCGGCATGAAGAAAATGGCGCTTTGTCCTGCGAGAATGAGTTGTAACTGACGAGGAAAGCCGAGTGCGTCGAAGTACTCCTGCAGCGTCCATCCGAGAAATCGGATGATGTGGCGAAATCGAATCGGGTGACTTGCGAGCGTCCACCAGGAGAAGCCGATGGGCAGCTTGTACATTTCGGAGTGAATGCTTGCAATTGTATGATAGTATTTGCTGAGTCCTTCGGAACATTCGGGGAACCGCTCGGAAAGTCGGCGCCGTTCTCGGTCAAAACCGCTGCCGATTGTGTAGTCGATGCCCGGTGCAATGATTCGATCGAATCCATCCGGATTGAGCCGGCGAAACCGTATCTCCTCGTGAAGGCCAAGCTTCTGAAGCATTCGATAGACTCTCTGACCTTCGCCGCAATCCCAGACATAATGCAACTCGGCACAGAAGGCGAATTCCCCAACATGAAAGGTCTGCCCGTAGCCGCCAGGAAGATAGTGGCGTTCGAATATGATCACTCGCTTGCCAGCGCCTGCCAGAAGGGCGCCGATGGCAAGGCCTCCGACTCCAGCTCCAACTACGGCATAATCGAAGTGTTCACCAGTAAGCGGTCTCGGCATGGCAGCACTCAAAATGTGGGATCAAATGATCCGACTTCTCATTCTTTGTGATTCTTGTGTCATCGGGCTGCAATGAAGTCGTCGCCAAATGCATTGACTGAGTCGGTTATTCAGCACGAATGACCGATTGCGGCGGTTTGGTCATCGACAATACCTCTCCGATTACCGAGGCGTGTAGGTAACCCGCACCGCGAAGCTGGCTGATGACACGATCCGCAAGCTGCGGCTTGACACTCGCCAGCAGGCCGCCGGAGGTCTGCGGATCGAATAGCCACGCCGGCAGCGGTACGGTCGCGTGCACTCGGCAAGCCGCTTTAGCGTTGTCGCCGTGCAGTGTGCTGACGATGCCCCGTTGGACGACTTCAGCAAACCCGCTGTAAGTGGGGACGTCGTTCATGCTCAGAGTCGCGTCGGCCTGGCTGGCGTCGAGCATTTCGAGTAGGTGGCCCGCGAGACCGAAGCCGGTGACGTCGGTGCATGCTTGTATGCCGTGTTCAGCGAAGATCTCGCTGCCGCGTTTGTTGGATACGAGCATCGTTTCAAGCAACGTTGCGTACCATTCTGCAGCGCATGCGCCGCGCATCCATGCCGCCAGCAATGCGCCGCTGCCAAGCGGCTTTGTCAGAATGAGCAGATCGCCAGGTTTCAAGTTCCCCTTCTTGAACAGCCGATCTTCTTCTGCGTGTCCGGTTACCGAGAATCCTAGCGCCATCTCGGCGCCTTCCGTCGTATGCCCGCCGGCGAGCGTGACGCCTAGTTCTCGCAGCGTTCTGACCGCTCCGGTGAGCAACTCGTAAAGCATGCCTTCCTGAACCGGCCCGCGCGCGTAAGGAAGCGTGGCGATTGCCAGTGCGGTGAATGGCCGGGCGTTCATCGCAAAGAGATCGCTTACTGCATTGATCGCCGCAATTCGGCCAAACAGATACGGGTCGTCGATGAAGGCCTTGAAATAGTCGACAGTCTGCACTTCTACGAGCTTCGACGGGTCGCGGCCGAACAACTCCGGCTGCGTCCGATACACCGAGGCATCTTCGCCGGCGCGCGTGCCCATGACGATGCGAGGATCGTCGCCGACGTCGATTTGCTTTAGTACGGCCGATAGCACATCGCTCGAAACCTTGTTGCCGCATCCGCCGCAGCGCATCTGAGGCGAATCTGTTTCTCCCCCAGTTGCCGTTGTCATGGGCGCGAGACTCTGGAATTTCTCGATCCAGGCGCGGTCAATTCGATCCTTGAGGCGGCGTGCGAGAGTGCCTTTGTGTACAAAGGGCCCGTACGCAAGGATGGCGGCGCCGTCGGAAGCATTGAGCAGACTGAGACAACGTCGTTGCGGCCGAAATGGTACGAGCGGCTTTTCCTGAAGGAACCGACTGATGTTTTCGAAGAGCACAGCGCCTTGCCGTACGGCATAAACTCCGTTCTTCGGCAGGTCCGGGCGTGATTGCATCGAGATGCAGTCGCCGGTTCCGAAAACGGCGGGATCGCTAACGGACTGTAAGGTGTCGCCGACCAGCAAGAACCCGTCGTCATTGGTTTTGAGTTCATTCGCAGACAAGAGCAACGGCAACGGAGCGGCGTTGGTGGCCCAAAGCACGGCGTCGAATGTCAGCGAAGCGCCATCGCTGAGGCTCAGTGAATTGCCTTTGCCGCCAACGACACGGGTGTTCAGGCGCATGTCGATTCGGCGTTGCTGCAGAAGTTCGGCAAAGATGGTTGCTGCTTTTTCCGGAAACTGAGGGACGAGCCTGGGCGTGCTTTGCAACAGCGTCATTCGAAAGCCGTCGATGCCGGAGAACCGTTTCGCAATTGCGAGCGACAATTCGCAGCCGCTGGCGCCGCCGCCGACGACCACGAGGTGAAAAGGGCGTGGATGCTTACGCAAGTCCGCTTCCAACGTTGTGAGCCTGTCGATCAACGGCGCCAAAGGTCGCATCGTCCATGACGATTCGTTTGAAGCCATTCTTTCGGGGAGTGCCGGCAATGAGCCGAGGCCCAATGAAACCACGTCGAAGCGAATGGCCGCGCGTGAGTCGAATTCCACGCGACGGCCTGTCAGATCGATCCGCGTCGCCCTCGCGGCGACGAACCGAACTCCGGCCGCCCGGCAGAGTTTGACGAGGTCGATGGTGATTTCATCCCAGGTGTAGTCGCCGCCGATGTGCCCCGGCACCATGGCCGAATACGGAATGACCGGCGCTTCGCTGACCAGCGTCACCTGGATGCCGTGCAGCGGTTCCATCGACCACATGCGGACGAAGCGAATGTGCGCGTTGCCGGCCCCTAACAATACGACGTCTTTTTGAATCGTCGCGGCATCCATACGGCATCCTGTGAGCGCGGAGAACGCCTATCGAGAATGACTGTTGCCCGAGTTTCGCACACGAGCAAGCAACTGCGTCAGTTCTCTGACCTTGTCCGGGTTTTTTGCCGCGAGGTTGGTGGACTCACTCAGGTCATCCCTGAGATTGAAAAGCTCGGCGGGGCGGTTTGTACCATTCGGTCGCTTCACTTCCGGAATGAGTTTCCAATCGCCCTGGCGAATTGCAAGCGGAGTCGATTGCATCACCAGCGACGTGCGGCACGGCGCTTCTGGTTTTTCGGCGAGCAGGGCAGGGAAGACGTTGAAACTGTCCGGACCGGCTTCCGGCGGCAGTTGCTGTTTCGTGATCGCAGCACAAGTCGCCAAGAGGTCGGCGGAGCAGATCATCTCGTGCGATATCTTGCCCGATGGTATCCGTCCTGGCCATGCGGCGATGAATGGAACACGGGTGCCGCCTTCGTATGGCGTGCCTTTCCGCCCCCGCAGCACGCCGTTGCACTGGTGGCCGCTGGCGTCGGAGCCGGTGCCGTCGATGTAGCCATCGTCCATGACTCCGCCGTTGTCGCTGGTGAAAATGATAAGCGTGTTTTGAGCCAGATTCAGGTCCTTGAGTGTCTGCACAATTTGTCCGACGCACCAGTCGAGCTCGACGATGGCATCTCCCCGCAGGCCGTGCTGGCTCTTACCACGAAACCTTGGATGCGGGCATCGCGGCACATGCGCATCGTGCGTGGCGAAGTACAGGAAGAACGGTTTCGCCTTGTTGGCTGTAACAAATCCGGTGGCACGCTTGGTCAGTTCGTCGGCCATATCTTCGTCTTTCCATCGGGCCGCTTTGCCGCCGGTCATGTAGCCAATCCGGCTTATCCCGTTGACAATCGTTTGATCGTGGCCATGACTCGGTTTTTGGTTGACGAGCAGTTCGGGATTGTCTTTGCCCGTCGGTTCATTGCCGATCTTGGCGCCGTAGGAGACTTCGATTGGGTCCTTTGGGTCGTAGCCGACGACGCGTCCGTTTTCCACATAGACGCAGGGAGTGCGGTCGCCGGTCGCCGGAATAATGAACGAGTAGTCGAAGCCCACTTCGCGGGGACCGGGCTTGATCTCGCCGTTGTAATTCGTTTGTTTTTCACCAAGTCCCAGGTGCCATTTGCCGACGACGCCCGTCGAGTACTTGACCTGTTGCAACAGCTTGGGCACGGTGAGTCGGTTCAACGGAATCGACAACGGAGCGACACCGCTGAGAATGCCGCGGGCCGGTTCGTGTCTCCATGCGTACTGGCCGGTCAACAGCGCGTATCGGGTGGGAGTGCAAACCGCGGCTGCGCTGTGTCCATCGGTGAAACGCAAGCCTCTCGAGGCCAGTGCGTCGAGGTTTGGCGTCGAGATCTTCTTCGCTCCGTAACACGACAGGTCGCCGTATCCGACGTCGTCAGCCAGGATGACGACGATGTTCGGTTGGTTCGACCTGGGTTGGTCGGCTAACGCCGCTCCCGCGATAGCCACCCAGGCGGCCAAGCAGCATTGTGCAAGCGTGAATCTGGACATATTGATTTCTCACTGTGGTTTGACTGTCAATCTGAACCGTGCGGCTGAGACCCAATTCAATTACATTCGGCTACCAACGGATCGAGTAGGTCGCGGACAAAAAAGAGCCGGCCGGCAAGCGTCGGCATGTACGTGCTCGGAATCCACGGCGTTGGTTGGTGCTGCAACGACATGCGCAACGACAAGCCCTGCCATTGCATCCCGCGATTGAAGGTCCCGTCGGCCCCGCCGATGATTCGGTCGGCCGAAAGGAAAAGCGCCGGGCCGATAGTGTTGGCGAATGCAGGCACCAGTGTCGTTCGACTCTTGAAGCTCGTCAGCGCGTTTTGCTCTACGGTCAACGGATGCAGCTTTGCGCCCAGTCGATGCGTTTGTGCTCGCCACGCTGCTTCCGAATCGAACTCCGCCGCAAAATGCGGTTCCCAAAAGGCAATGTGGCAGACGCGGCCGATGCCGAACACCGTGACCAGTCGTCCGCCCTGGCGTTTCAAGTCGCCTATCTTTTCTGGGTAGGTTGGCAGCTCTGACTTCCAGGCGAAGTGTCGCTGGCCGGCCGGCACCGTCAATTCACCAAGCGGACCGTAAAACGCCTGCTCCATCGCGAACTGAAACGCGCCCGTGTGCGTAACAGGAAGAGTGTTGCCGGCTGCATCGGACCACTCGTCCATGTTGAAGCCGTGGACGTGTCGGCATGGAACGTTCCACTCTTTCAAAAAGTAGACGGTCCAACGGTACATGCCCATTGGACCGACTGGCAGGATGAGAATCAGCGGTTGGCCGGCCACGTGCGACTTCTGGATTTCGCGGGCGATTTCATGGCCCATAAGCGTGTCGAAGTCGGCGTAGTCGCGGCAGGAAACCGGTTCGAAGTTCGCGTTCCACCAAGCCCTCCGTGCAACGACTGACTCGCCGTGGAGTGCGCCGAGCTTATCGATCTCGGCGAGGTTCCATCCCTTGGGGAAGAATCCTTCCATCAGGGAACCGGCAATCGTTGAGTTGAGGTCCATGATGCATGCTCCGGTTGAACTTGAAGGCTGCTGTCGGTTCACTGCTTAGTGCGCTTCGGGTCAGTGGTCAACGAAATTCGCGGATTCTCTTGCTTCCGCGTGCCACCGGCCTAGAAAAATAGTTTGGAAATTCGATTCCCGCTTGGGCATCGAATGTGTCGTCTCTCGGAGGAATTGCCGTGCTGCGAAGCCGCGTTGGGCTGGGTGTCTTGACTGTGTTGGTTTGTCTTGCGCCGGTCATGGCCCAGGACAAGGCGATGATCGACTGGAAATTCGAGAAGGCCAAGACCTTCTATCAAGAATTGACGACGTCAACGACTCAGAACATGAAGGTCATGGGTCAGGACGTTGTGCAGAAGCAGAACCAAACCTTCTACTTCAGCTTCACTCCGACCGAAGAAAAAGACGGCGCCTGGACGATCGTGCAAAAAATCGAAGGCGTCAAAATGTCGATTGAGATCGCCGGCCAGTCGATCAGCTACGATTCAACCAATACGACGGCCCCTGCCAATCCGTTGGCCGACTTCTTCAAAGCCCTGCTCAATACCGAGTTCAAGTTGATGCTCGACAAGGCAAAGAAGGTCACCAAAGTCGAGGGCCGGGAAGATTTCGTCAAGAAGCTGACCGCCGCCAATGCTCAGATGCAGCCGCTGCTCAAAGAAATCCTCACCGACGAAGCATTGAAGCAAATGGCCGATCCGACTTTCGGTGGCATGGCGGCTGGCAAGGAAGTCACCAAGGGCGAAGCTTGGGAACGCAAGAACACCGTGAATCTCGGACCCATCGGCGGTTACGACGGGACCTACAAGTTTATCTACGAAGGCCCGGACAAGGACCTGCAGAAGCTCAAGGTTGAATCCACGCTCACCTACAAGAGTCCGGCGTCGTCTACGGAGGGCGGCCTGCCGTTCAAGATCAAGTCCGCGAACCTGGTTTCGAAAGATGGCGGCGGCTCAGCGCTGTTTGACAGCAAGAAGGGCCGGCTGGAGAGCATGAAACTCAGCCAGAAGCTCGAAGGCACGATCGACGTCGAGATCAGCGGGCAGACCAGTAAGGTCGAACTGAAACAGGAACAGACGACCGAGATCAAGACGAGCGATACCTCGCCGCTAGTTAAGAAACCGAACTAGCCCTCGCTGAACGGCATGACATTGCGGCAATATGTTGCGGCAGGTGATCGGAATTTCCGATTGCCTGCCGTTTTTGTTAGAGGGCTTCGGCCATGCGTTTTGTGGTGTTCGGCGCCAACGGTCAACTTGGTCGAGACTTATGCCAAAAACTCGGCGGCGATGTCATTGCCGTCGATCGTGCCAGGGCAGACTTACTCCAACCGGAGGCAGTGCAGTCGGTCCTCGATCAGTCGAGGCCGGACATCGTGATCAATTGTGCGGCTTACAATCTGGTGGATCGAGCCGAAGCTGACGGAGCGGATGCGTTTGCCGTCAACGCGATGGCGGTGCGCAGTCTGGCCAGGCAGTGCGCTGCCAGGCAGACTACGATCGTGCATTTCAGCACCGATTACGTATTCGGGCAGGACGTCACGCGCAGCTCGCCGTGGACCGAAGAAGATACGCCTGGCCCAGTGAGCACGTATGGCATCAGCAAATTGGCGGGAGAGCATTTCGTTCGCAGCATATGCGACCGGCACTTCGTGATTCGAACGTGCGGCTTGTACGGTGCGTGGGGGGCCGGCGGCAAAGGGGGCAATTTCATCGAGACAATGCTTCGGCTCGCCGGCAGCGGCCGACCGGTTCGCGTTGTCAATGACCAGGTTTGTACGCCGACCTATACACGAGACCTGGCCGATGCCGTCGTTCGCCTGTTGCACACGGGCCGTTTCGGACTCTATCACATCACTAGTTCTGGCTGCTGTTCCTGGCATCAATTGGCGACAGCGATTTTTCAATTGTCCGGATTGCAGGTCGAAGCGCATCCGATTTCGACGCAGGAATTTGGCGCAGCCGCTCGCCGGCCGGCGTACTCGGTGTTGTCCAATTCGAGGTGTGAGTTGCTCGGTTTGCCGCCGATGCGGTCATGGCGTGAAGCTCTCGCCGACTACTTGAATGAACGCAAACGACCCGTCAATAACTGAATTGAAATCCAAGTGAAATGCCATGCACCGCGAAGTCGGTCGAGTTGTTCGGCACCAGCGGCCGCGATACGCCGACAAGTGCACCGCTGCCGATGGTCGGCGATTGACTGGTGTTGATCGACATGTCCATTTGGCGTCCTGGCCGTGCAACGCTGCTGAGGAACATCACGTTGTACCCAGCGAATGCGCGAAACCGAGGCGTCAACAGGTAGCCGACGCGAATCTGTCCTTCGGGTGCGACGCAAAACGTGTCGTTGCTGGAGCGGTATGCGTATGTCGGTTGGGCCAACAAACCGCCCGGCGATGCCGGCCCCGCCGGAGTAGTCAATTGAGAGCGACCGTCGGCGTACTGCCGTGCGTGCGACCATCCCATCGAGAATTTCGCCACCCAGTTCAACGACAAGCGGCCCATTACATAATCGCCGCGGGCTCCGATCATCGCTGCATACAGACGCGTAACGTTCTCGAATCGATCTCGGATCAACACAGTGTCGCCGATGGCCATCGGGACGCCAAGGAACGACAGAGCGCCCGGCGCTAACACCACCTTGTTCTCCGTCAGTTGCAGTTCTTCACGAAGGTAAACAATCTTGTAGCCAAGCAAAACGTGAACGGCGCGTTGCTCATCGCGATGCACGTTGAACAACAAGGCGGAATCGCTGTTGTTCATTTTGAGTCGAGTTTCAGCGACGAAGCTGCCTCGCAAAAGTCCCGGCATCGCTACGGCGCTGGACGTCTGCGTTGCGGTCGTCGCATCGACGTACGGCCGGAAGATCGGAATCGTACCGTCAGAGATGTATCGAAAGCTGCGCGCACGCTGTTCCAGATAGAACGCGGAGCCTTCTGTGCCGAACGTAGCCGACGAGTTGTTCCATCCGCCCATCGTGTACTGAAAACCGTTGAAAGTCCCGTAGTCGGCTGCGCCTTGCAACAGGATGCGCGTGTCCGGGTGCCCCAACACTCCTCGCGAAGCGACAGTCCCGGTTGTGGCCAGCGGGAACAGCGACTCGGCCGGGCTCGTGAAGAACAGGACGTACTCGCCCCGGAACCAAAAACTCGGGATCGCGGGATCGGGTTCGCCCAACTGAAACAGCGGAAACGGCCGGCTCTGTTGGTACGGCGCCGGAATCAGCGGCTCTGGCGGTGGAACGTACGGCGGGTTGTCCGGCGGCGCGAACGGTTGGACCGGAGCTTGGGCGAATGTCACCGAAGCGGTCATCGTGATCCATAGCGATAACGCCAGCAGCCGTCTCATCGGTTGCTACCCGTGTGCATGGCAGAGGTCCTGCCATCGAAGCATTTTCCCCGATTGAGTGCCATCTAGCTTACTCGGCCATTGGCGTGAAGAGCAGAATGGGCACAATCTCGCGGAGGTGCGTCCGAACGGCAGCGTCCTGTTGCGACAAGATTTCACAATTGCGTAACTGCACAGCTGAGGCGGCTTGAGAGACGCTGAGAATGGCAGTTTGGTATCTCAGGGCATTGACACTTGCAACGGATGCGATAAGCTGTAATGAGACTAAGTCTCAATATCAGGTAATGGAGTCGTCTTGTACAGCAACATCATGCCGTTGGAACTGCTGTCCTGCGGTGAACTTGCCGTGGTTGAGGACGTGCATGGCGACCCACAGTGGGTGAATCGCATGGCCGAGCTTGGGCTGCGTACAGGATGCCAGCTGCGAATGCTTCAGTCGGGTAGTCCATGCTTGTTGCAGGTTGGCGGTTGCAGGTTGTGTCTGCGCGGGGATGATTGCATGAAGATTCTCGTTCGGCCGGTCATGTGAGCCGTTTGTGCGCACCCTCGATCAAGTTCGCGCCGGTGACAAGGTTACAATTCAGGCCGTCAACGCCGACCCGGCCCTCATGCAGCGGTTGTTGGAAATGGGCTTGATGGAGGGAGAGTCGGTCGAAGTGCTCACGATTGCTCCACTCGGCGACCCCATTGAGATTGTCGTTGGAAACACACGCCTGAGCCTGCGGCGACGAGAAGCGGCCGCAATCGCCGTCACTTGAGTCCGCAAACACGTGAGTAACTAGGGCCGAATGCCCGCTCAACACTGAGTCAATCGCAGAAATGTCGAGCGTGAATATCACGGTTGCGCTGGCCGGCAATCCGAATACTGGGAAGACGACTTTGTTCAACGCCCTGTCGGGGCTCCGGCAGCGCGTCGGCAATTATCCCGGCGTCACTGTCGAATTGAAAAAAGGGCGCACCACTCACTCCGGAACAACGTTCGAATTGATCGACCTGCCGGGTACCTATAGCTTAGCGCCGCGCAGCCCCGATGAAATGGTCGCGGTCGATTTGCTGCTAGGGCAATGCGCTCAGGAGCGTCGTCCGGATGTCATTCTGGCAATCGTCGATGCATCGAACTTGGATCGGCACCTCTATTTGACGACGCAGTTGCTCGAACTTGGCCTGCCGGTCGTCATCGCGCTCAACATGGTCGACGTGGCAGCAGCGCAAGGCATCGCGATTGACGCTGCGATGTTGGAGTCACGGTTGGGAACGCCGGTTGTTTCCATTCAGGCGAACAAAGGCGCGGGACTCGATCAACTCAAAGACGTACTGATTCGAACAGCGAAGTCGGCCGGGCACGCGCCAACTCCGGTTTTTCCGGCGGAGTTCGATGCTGAAGCCGCTGCACTTGGCGCGGAGTTGCCGGGCATTGCGCCGTTTCTTGTGCGACGACTGTTGCTCGACATCGGCGGATACACGGAAAGCCGGCTTGCCGCGCAGTTCGGGACGTCTCTTACGCAACACGTCGCGTCGGCACGTGATCGCCTCGCGTCAGCCGGCCACGGCGTGCCTGCTGTCGAAGCGAAAACTCGGTACGCATGGATTCGGCAAAAGGTCGCAGGGTGCGTCACGAGGCCGGCACAACGCCCGGTGACGTGGACCGATCGAATCGACCGCGTTGTCACGCATCGTGTCTGGGGAACTCTGATCTTCATGGCGGTGATGCTGTTGATATTCCAGGCGATATTCAATTGGGCGACACCGCTAATGGACCTGGTAAGCGGTGCAAAGGACGGACTGAGCGAACGAGTCGGTTCCGGCATGTCGAATGGCCCATTGAAAGGGCTCATTACCAAGGGCGTGATCGAAGGAGTGGGCGGCGTTCTCGTATTTTTGCCCCAAATTCTGATCCTCTTTGCATTCATTGCCGTACTCGAAGACTGCGGGTACATGGCTCGCGCGGCATTCTTGATGGATCGGCTCATGTCCCGTTGCGGGCTTAGCGGCAAGTCATTTATCCCAATGTTGTCGTCGTTGGCGTGCGCCGTGCCCGGCATTATGGCGACTCGCGTAATCGAGAATCGCCGCGATCGTTTCGTCACGATCCTGGTGGCGCCGCTCATGAGTTGTTCCGCACGCTTGCCCGTCTATCTGTTGATGATCGGGGCGTTTGTGCGGCCGGGGCGAGCCTGGTGGGTCCCGGGCGTCGTCATGTTCTGCATGTACCTCATCGGCCCGGTTGCAGCGGCAATGGTTGCATTGTTGCTCAAACGAACGTTGTTGAAAGGCGAAACTCCGGTCTTCGTCATGGAGATGCCGACCTACAAGTGGCCTTCGTTTCGGACCATCCTTCGCCGCGTTCTGGATGCCGGCTGGGAGTTCATTCGTCGAGCAGGGACCATCATCCTGGCAACGATGGTTCTGGTTTGGGCACTACTTAATTTCCCTCAACGTGATGCCCAAGGCCGACTGTATCAGGATCGCTTGGCAGAGGTCGACGAAGCGATTGCCGCTGCAGGCGCAAGCCGCAGCGAAATCGAAGAGTCGATTGACGGCAAGAACAAAGAACGATCCAAGCAAGGAGCAGATGCTTCCCCTGAGAGCGTCGCCATTTTGGATCGCGAGATCGCTGACTTGGAGAAGCGAGTTGCTCCGTATTACCAGACCCAGCAGGAGTGGATCTCCGGAAGTTACCTGGGGCAGTTCGGCAAAACGATTGAACCCGTCGTGCGGCCGTTGGGATGGGATTGGAGAATTGGCGTTGCCTCGCTGGCCAGTTTTCCCGCCCGCGAGGTCGTGGTCGGAACGCTTGGCATCTTGTTCAACGTCGGCGAGGTCGATGCCGGTTCTCTGCGTGACGCGGAAGATCCCGGCGACACTCGCTTGGGGCGAGCCATGCGATCCGCCCGCCGCGCAGGTTCGGCCGAGCAGCCGGCATTCGCGATGCCAACCGCCCTTTCACTGATGGTGTTCTTTGCACTATGCTGTCAATGTGGGTCCACGCTGGCAGTGATCCGTCGAGAAACGAAAAGCTGGTCCTGGCCGGCTTTCACGTTTGTGTACATGACCGGCTTGGCGTACGTAGCAGCCCTGCTGACATATCAGATTTCTTCGAGACTCGTTTAACAGCGAGATCATATGCCTGGCGAACAGACCATCATCGTAATGATCCTCGCGTTGCTGGCAGCCGGGTACATCGTGTGGAATCTGGTTCGCGAATTGCGGGGCAAGGGAGCATGCAGCGGCTGCGGTTGTGCCGCGAAGGATCAAGCGAATCGTGAGAGTACGAGCAAGCTGATTCCGGTCGAACAGATTCGCGTTCGCAATCGAAGTGGCGAACATTCCGCTACTTCAACGTCTTGACGGTCCAACTTTCTTTTGCGATCCAGTCGTCGGCTTTGCCCTCGCCGGTCGCCCACCAAACCGGCGTTTGCAGGTTGTGCAACGTTTCCTTGCCGAAATGCACTGTGTCAACTTCGACGTGCGGATCGACGTGTTGGACCAGAAAATCACCGGCGTCTTTGCCGAAATACATGAGCCGACCCGGCGATTTGTCATCGAGCGCCAACGACATGTCGACGGGCGCCCAACCGACTCCTGGGACGAAGAACTCCGCTTTGACGTGCCATTGAAAGTATGCCTTTCCTTTCAGCTTCTCTTCCGGATCAGCGGACTTCGCCCATCGGCCAAACAGCGTCCGTGCGGGAATGCTGTTCGCTCGCAGCACCGACACAAATAGGATCGACAACCCACCGCAATCGGATGTCAAGTCGTTGCAAACGGAAGATGCTCGCCGCACCATGCCGTCTCGAAACTCGTATTTGCCGTTTGCTTGAATTCGTTGAAACACGCGCCGGGCGAACTCGACCTCACTCTCTTTTGGACCGCGCCGGAACTTCTCGGCATCAAGCCATTTGCGAAATCGGTCGGCAGTGAAATCATAGTCGCCTCGCGATTCGAGGTAATGTTTGCTCTCTGCAACCGTTATGGGCGCGACTTTGGGCGGAGTTTCGCCGACTGCGATTGGCCGCATCGTTCGCGAGCGCAGGGTGGCCGTGTACGTGATTTGAGCGTCGAACTTCGGTTCGGCGCCAGGCTTGAAACGGGCCCGCACCATGCCGCGACTCTGTGCGCCGGCTTCCTTAACGAGAGCGCCTTTCGGCGACATCGTGGTCTGCACACGGGTCTGCCCGGGCAACTCCGGCATTGCCGGAGCGACCACGATCCACTCCTTCGGCTTAAGGCTGCGTGCCGTAATCTCGTAACTCAACACAGCCTGCACTCGTTTCACGTCCTTCGTTTCGAGAACGTGCGATGGTGCCGGCGGTGCGGCCAGGATCAGCGACAAAATGAACTCGATCACAAGACTCTCGCGGGTTACTACAGCTGCACCGCAGGCAATTCTTGCGGCGTCTCGCGCTCCGACAATCGTTGGAGCAACGTCGCGGCCAGTTGCAAGTACGCCTTGCTGACCACGTTATGCGGGTAACGTTGGACGATTGGCTCGCCGGCGTCGCCACATTCGGCCACCTTTGGGTCGATCGGGATCTCGCCGAGGAAGGGGACGTTGTTGTCTTGTGCAAGCTTGTTGCCGCCGCCGTGTCGAAAGATCTCGTATCGCTTGCCGTCGTCGCCGACAAAGTAGCTCATGTTCTCAATGGTGCCGAGAACAGGGACTCGCAGTTCGCCGAACATGTTGAGCGCTTTGCGAGCATCTACGACGCTAACCTCTTGCGGTGTCGTGACGATGACCGCACCGGATACGACGACAGTTTGACCGATGCTCAATTGTGCGTCGCCGGTGCCGGGCGGCATGTCGATCAAAAGCACGTCAAGGTTTCCCCAGTCGACCTGGGTCAGGAACATGGTGATGTACTTCGCGACCATGGGGCCGCGCAGCAACACGCCGCGGCCCGCGTCGGGAAGAAACCCGATCGACATGAGCTTAAGGCCGTATTTCGTGATCGGAAAAGGCGTCGTCTGTGGATCGACCGGTCCAATGCCCATCATTGTCGGAACGCTCGGCCCGTAGATGTCCGCATCGAGGAGGCCGACTCGCCGGCCGTTCATCTGCAGCGCGAGCGCTAGGTTGGCGGCGACAGTCGATTTGCCGACACCGCCTTTGCCGCTCGCAACTGCAACGATGTGGCGAACTCCCTGCAAGGCGATCTTCTGAAACCCCTGCTGTGGTTGCATCAACGAATCTCCTGAATCCGAAAGTATGGTCGATTATTGAACTGGCGAGGATTCACAAAGTTCTCGCAACAATTCGAGTTTGTAGATTCCTGAGTCGTGCCCGTCATTCCACACGATTTGATAGGCGTATGAACCGCGTGCCGGCATTGCGACGGGCATCGGGACGCCTGCCTGCAATTCCTTATCCGACAAAACGCGGAATGGATCGGGAGGCGCCTGACGCTTTTCATTACAGCCGGCGCATGGACACGCGGCCCGTAGATTGGTCAGTGAAATCGAACCGCGAAACCCGTCGCTCCACTCGATGACGAGGCGATCACCGTCGCGGCGCAGCGACACGGGTCGCAGTGAATTCTCGGCGGCAGTCACACAGCACCCCCGTGCCTGATCTCGGCGATGATGTGATTATAGAAAAGCGAAACGCGAACGGACCGCTTTCTCGCGGCCCGTGCGTTCGACAGTTGGATCGTGAGTTAGGGTGTCTAACAAAATAGGGTCAGGCGCCTCGAAGACTTGGAGCCAGACCCAATTTTGTTAGACGCTGTTAGTTGTTGGGAGACGAAACGGGTGAACCGCTGGGAACCAATTGCAGTCGCAGGTCGTTGCCGTGTGCGGCCGCTTGGACGACCCAACGCTGGTTGCGCCAGTAGAGACCGTTGCTCTTCGCCGGAAGCGAATCCTGCCATAGCACTTTGCCGCCGTCGCGAATTTCGAGGCTCATCTGCCGTTGGACGCCGGCCTGCTCGCCGACGGCCGTGGGCATTGGCAACACCGCAACGCTGCCGGGCGTAAGCGCTGTCGTGACCTCGGCAGGCGGCGCCGACATCTTCATTTGACGCTCCTGGGTCACCAGGACTGCAATGGTCGGATGGTTGGGCGACTTCATCATGTCCTGTGTCATCGCCGCCTCGCCGCTGATTGTCGCGAATCGCCGGTCGGCCGAAATCTGAATCTTGAGGTTCTTGAATGCAGGATCGACCTGTCCAAGTTCTGCTTTGTTAATGACGGCGCCGGTACGGGCAGCGACGCGCCGCTCGATCTTCTGCCCGCCGGACTTGCGCTGCATTGCCAGCGGCACCATTTCCGTCGATTGCCATTGTTCCATTTTGTTGCCGCGATCAGAAACACGCAGACGGGCGATCAACGTGTCCTGCCTCGGCGGCGCGACATCGATGATGAGTTGCCGTTTCACTGCCTGGTTGCCTCCCAGAGCTGTCAGTTGAACGACGTGCTGACCGGGAGTGGCAAAAGTGATCGTGCGTTCTTGTTTCGCGAGATTCTCTGTGGCGACCTCCAGAGGCCGCTCGGCTCCCAGGTCCCAAAGCAGCCGTTCAGCGTCCTTCGATTGAGCGACCAGTTTGAACGACGCCGGAGCGCTGCGATCCGCGCTGACCGGAATCGCCTCGAACTGCGTCAGCGCCGGCGTGGCGGCGTTTGTGTTGGTTACAGTGACTTCGACAGATACGGTTCGCTCGTGCTCATCGCCGATGAAGTTGCGAACGATCAGCCGCGACGAATAGGTCCCAGGCTTCGAGTAGGTGTGGCTGATCGATGCTTGATCCAGTGAGGCGGGTTCCAGCGGCGATCCGTCGCCGAAGTCCCACCAACCTTCGCCTGCATAGCGATTATGAAACGTCGCTGTCAGGCCGTCGGTCTCGACGGCGAAATTCGCCAGCGGCTTCGGCGGTTTGACGACGCTGTCTACGAGCGGGGAAATGTACATCATCACGGCGCCGGACACGAGCCCGGCAACTGCCCCAAAGATTGCCTTGAACCAACCAATGCCCTTGCTCGGCTTTGATGCATCCTGTGCCATCGCTTTGCTCCTACGATATTCCGGGCCGAATTTCGGCGGGCACCATACGAAGAAGCGGTGGCAAGGTCGAGGTCAATTGCACGGATCGCCGTAAATAAATTGCAAGAAACACTTTGCGATGCAATGAAACGTCAGTTCACCTGCTCGGCCGGTAAATGATTTTTGGCCACAAAGACGGGACGACCCATCGGCCTCACGGCCATCACACCTGATCGGGCGCGGGGGGCGATGGTTCGTTTCCCGCAACGAAGCGCAGGTTCTCCTGCCGAATCCGAGCAGCGGCATCGTCGTACAAGAACGGCAGGAACACGTAGCGCTTGCCCTTCGTGACAGGAGTGGCCTCGTGCAACAGCGAACAGGAAAACACGACCGCGCCGCCCGCCGGCGGACAATATGTTTGCCGGCCGAACTCCGGAAAGCGTAGGTTCCCACCTTCAAATTCCCCCGTGTTTAGGACCAGGGATACCGCGAACCGGCGGTGGGCCGTTCCTTTGGTCGTATTGTCTCGATGGGGGCGGAAATGGCCGCCGGTCTCGGCCTCGTAGCAAGCGACAATGTACCGCTCGATGCGTGTTGCCCGAAACTGGAACGCCTTGAGAATCTCGGGCGCCAAACGGTCGTGGATGCGAACCATACACGTCTTGCGGAGTGGTTCCTCAGCGATTTCTTGGTCCCGGCGGCGCTTATGGCCGTAGTCATGGACCGCGACCGTCTTGCCGCCGACATCGCGCATGAACCCCGACTCCTCGCCGCCGCGCTCCTCATAGTAGCGGGTTAGCGTTCGACACAGCTCGGGCTCAAAGATGCGCGGAACGATCAGAACCGGGGCCGGCACGCTGGCCATTTGTGCTGGCTCCAGGGGGGCAGGGCCGACAGCGCTTTCAGCAACCGCGGCACGTGTTGATCCGGCTGCTCATCGAAAGGCACGATGGCAGCGATCCGCAGCCGCTCGTCCAGCACCAGCGTGAAGCGGCGATAGGTGCCCGCCTCATCAGTGACGGCCCCGAACAGCCGGCTGACGTTGCGGTCAAAATCCCAGAACAGGTGGATGCCAGGAAGCACTACTTGGATGCGGCCAGATCGCTCGTCTTCTGGATCGATGCCGACGCCGAAGAAACAGACATTCTCATTGTCGAACAGGTGACGTTGCTGCAGAATGTCGTCCAGCACGCGCCGGCTGGCCGGCTCGGCTGCGGAAGCGAAAAAGCACAGCACGATATAGCGGCCGGCGACCGTGTCAAAGTGAAACCGCGGGTTGACCGGCGAGCGAGCCTCGAACCAAGGCGCCGGCTCGCCGACTTGGAGCAAAGTTCCTGGCATATGGCGATCTTCCTGGCAAGCCGACTGCCCGAATCGTTTAGAAGGCTTTCTGCCTGCTCCGCATCCCACGACTGGCCGCACTTTCCCCGACTTGCAGGTGAAGCGGGCAGATAGACTTACGTTGGACAAAAACCGCATCACTCACAACCGGCGGCTATGGGATTACGATCACTTGCGGTTCGGTTGTGATGTGTACTGTAGCGGTTGTTGCTGATGCGATGCAAGCGACTTCGGGCCTTGTTCGCCATCGAGATTTGAAGCAACGTGCGGAGCGTTGGGAGAGCGAGGCTCCCGCCGAGCCGACATAGACCGCCATATCCGGCTCGGCAGGAGCCTCGAAGAATGAGGTTACGAGCGAGACCCCAGGGGGAGGTGGAGTCAAGGTTGAGGTCAATTACCGGCAACACTCCGTCCACAACTTGCGATTCGTCGTTGTTGCGGATTCAGACTGGGCAACATAGATTGACCCCCGTCCTCTTCGATTCACGGTTGCCAATGAGCGACGCTGTTTTTCAACGCTGTGTATTCCCGCATTGCCGTGCCACGGCGGCGCTGGAGGACATATCGTTTCAATGTCCCAAATGCGGCGGATTGCTTGATGTCGCTTATGACTGGGACCGCCTTCAAACGCCAAAATCACTGCGGGACATCGAAGCGAAATGGGTGCGACGGACCGATCCGCTTTGTTTCAGCGGCGTCTGGCGGTTTCGCGACCTGTTGCCGTTCGCGCCGGCGGAGAGCATCCTCACGATCGGCGAGGGCCAGACGATCCTGCAACAAGCGGATGCGGTCGCTGCCTACGCCGGCTTGGATGCCGGCCGGCTCTACCTGCAGTACGAAGGGATGAATCCATCAGGCAGTTTCAAAGACAACGGCATGACGGCGGCGTTCACGCACGCGCGAATGGTCGGCGCTCGACGAGCGGCATGTGCCAGCACCGGCAATACCAGCGCCTCGCTCGCTGTGTACTGTTCGGCCACGAGTCTGATGCGGGCGATTATTTTCATCGGCAGCGGCAAGATATCGTACGGCAAATTGGCACAGGCGCTTGATCACGGGGCGTTGACAATTCAGATCACCGGCGATTTCGACGATGCGATGGCGCGTGTTCGAGAGGTTGCCGGCAGACTCGGCATCTACCTGGTTAACAGCATCAATCCATTTCGCCTTGAAGGTCAAAAGACCATCATGTTCCGCGTGATTGAAGCGATGAAATGGGAGACTCCCGAGTGGATCGTCGTGCCGGGCGGCAATCTCGGCAACGTCAGCAGCTTCGGCAAAGCGCTGATCGAACTTCGCGACTTGGGCCTTATCAAACGTGTGCCTCGTCTCGCGGTGATCAACGCAGCAGGCGCAAATACCTTCTGCAGTCTCTATCAGCGATTCGGCGTCCGATGGAACGGCGGACAAATGGACAAGGTTAAGATCGATGGATATTATCGTTCGCTGGAGATGGAGAACATTCATGCGGCAACGCTAGCGAGCGCGATTGAAATCAATCGGCCGGTCAATTTGCCGAAGGCGCTCCGAGCAATGGAACAGTGCGGCGGCGTGGTAAGCGAAGTCACCGATCAGGAAATCCTCGACGCAAAGGCGAAAGTCGGGATCGGCGGACTCGGCTGCGAACCGGCGTCGGCTGCGACTGTCGCGGGTCTCAGAAAGCTCCGCCAGGACGGGACGATTCAAAAAGACGAACGCGTCGTTTGTATTCTCACGGGCCATCAATTGAAGGACCCGACGGCGACGGTCGCATATCATAGCACGGACCCCAAGGTGTTTGACGATGTGCTGGGACGCCGCGGTGTGCGACGGGCGAACTTCGCCAATCGAGCCGTCCTAGTGCCCAATGAAGTCGAAGAGATTATCAAAGCGATCGAACTATTTGCATGAGGCTCGACAGTTATGCGAACGATGATCGGCATCAATGGCGCTTGCGGACGGATGGGCCAACGACTCGTCGCGTTGGCTAACGCCGATGCAGAGCTTTCCGTGGTGGCGGCGCTCGATGCGCCGGGGCACGCCAGGCAAGGGTGTGACGCCGGCGAGGTAGCCGGGATCGGAGCGATGGGGCTTAAAATCGCATCGGAATTGCCGCTTGCGCAGCGGGTTGACGCGATGATCGACTTCTCGTTGCCGTCGGGCACGATGTCGATTCTGCCGATGTGCGTTGCGAGACGGATTCCTCTTGTCATCGCCACGACCGGCCACGAGCCGGAGCAGCGCCGTCAGATTGAAGAAGCAGCGCATGACACGGCGATCCTGATGGCGCCGAACATGAGCCTGGCCGTCAACGTCGTCATGAAATTGGTCGCGGAAGCCGGCAAGTTGCTGAAGACCAGCGACTTCGATGTCGAGATTCTCGAACGGCATCATCGATTTAAGAAAGACTCACCCAGCGGAACGGCGCTGCACATTGCCAAGATCGTCCAAGACGCGCTTGGTTATGGAATGCTGAAGCACGGGCGCGAAGGGCTCGTCGGTGAGCGGCCGTCGCATGAGATCGGCGTCCACGCAATTCGCGTCGGCGACAACGTCGGCGAGCATACCATCGTTTTCAGCACTTTGGGCGAAACGCTGGAACTGACCCACCGAGCGCATTCTCGCGACTGTTACGCCCGTGGAGCGCTGCAGGCCGCGAAGTTTCTGGCGACTCGTCCGCCAGGTAGGTATTCGATGAACGACGTGCTCGGGTTGTAAGCCCAATCAACGTCGACCCATGAGTGTAAAGGAATCGATTGGAATCGACAAAGGCAGCGTTTACGCATGGATTCACATACCCTGGCGCTCTTGGAATTCGAAAAAGTCCGCGAGTTGCTGGCGAGTCATGCTGCTTGTTCGCTGGGCAAGGAATTAGCGCGATCACTGGAACCGTCGACCGATTTGCCGGTTCTGCAAAAAGAAATCGCGTTAGTGAGCGAAATGGTCGAGGCATTGTCGATGGGGCAATCGCCTCCATTCGGCGGATTGCACGATGTGCGTTTGATCATTCGCCGTGCTGCGATCGGAGCCATGCTCACCGCCGACCATCTGCTTCAAGCAGCCGAGACGCTGTTATGCACCGGCGCCATGTATCGCTACCGAATGACGCTGAATGAAAGGTGCCAAGGTCTCATCGAGTTGTTGGGACCGGTGGAGGACCTTGGCCTCGTCGGCAAGTTGATCGGCGGGTCGATCGACTCTCGCGGGCACGTGCTGGACATGGCTAGTCCGGAACTTGGCCGTGTCCGACAGCAGCTAGTCCAACTTGAAGACCGCGTTCAACACGAGATCAGACGCCTGCTCCGCGACCCGAAGCTGCGCGAGATACTGCGCTATCCGAACGCCACAGTGAGCGGCGAACACTATGTGTTGCCGGTCGCGTTGAATCACCGCCACAAGCTCACGGGCGTCGTTCACCGCACGAGCAGCACCGGCGAGACTGTTTTCATCGAACCGGCAGCCATCGCCCATTTGAGTGCGGAACGTGTAGTCCTCAAGGGCGACGAGGACCGCGAAGTGCGACGCATACTCCGGCAGCTATCAGCCGAAGTCGCCCGCGTCGCAAAACCGTTGACCTATTCTCTCGATGTTCTGGCCAAACTTGATTTGATTACGGCAAAAGCAAAATTCAGCCGTAGTTTTGAGATGCATGCTCCGGATCTGAACGACGAGGGACGGTTATGGCTGCGCGGAGCGAGGCACCCGCTTTTGGAAAATCTGTTTCGGACTGAGTGGGCCGATGCACTCCGACTTGCACAAACGAGCGGCAGCCCGATTCCGGCCGAATCGCGAAAAGTCGTGCCGATAGACGTTCGCTGCGGCGAGTCGTTTCGCATGTTGGTCATCACTGGGCCCAATACGGGCGGCAAGACCGCGACCCTGAAGACGACCGGCCTTCTCTGCGTCATGGCGCAGTGCGGCATGCACATTCCGGCGAGTCAGGGCAGTCAGGTCCCGGTTTTGGATCAGGCTCTTGCGGACATTGGGGACGAACAGAGCTTGGAGCAATCGCTTAGCACCTTTAGCTCGCACGTCTCGCGGATTGCGGAAATTCTACGTGTTGCCACATCCCGCAGTCTGGTGCTTTTTGATGAACTCGGGGCGGGTACGGATCCGACTGAGGGCGCGGCCTTGGGGCGTGCGATTCTTGATGAGTTGGACCGGCGCGGTTGCCTTGCAATGGTTACGACTCACCTCGGCGATCTCAAGACCTATGCGTTTTCGAACAAGCATGCCGAGAATGCAGCCGTCGAGTTCGACGTTGAAACTCTGCGGCCGACCTATCGGTTGCTCATTGGTCAATTCGGCATGAGCAATGCACTAAGAATTGCAAGACGCTTGAAACTGCCGCAGTCGCTACTGCGTCGCGCGAGGCGCTACCTTCGCAAACGCCGTCGAAAAGACCCGGAACTGGCGGACTTGCAGAAGATCAAGGCGGACGCTGAGGCAGCACGTGAGCAAGCCCGCCAAGCACAAATCGAGGCGGAGCAGCAGAGAGCGGAACTCGAACAAAAGACGGCGGAGCTTGAACGCGTTGCTGCGTTAGAAGCGGCGCTTCGCGCTGCTCGCGCACGATTACAGCCCAATGATCGCGTGCGTGTGGCTCGGTTCGACCAACCAGGGCGAGTGGTTCGCGTGGATCATAAGCGCAACACGGCCGTCGTTTCCGTTGGACTGGGACAATGGGACGTTTCACTTGAGGAGATCGAACCGTTGCCGTGAGTTACTGTTCGCATCGAAGCAGCGCGGGCTGCACCGACATCAGAAAACTGACGGCGAAGGCGACAACAAATCCTTCGATGATTGCCAGCGGCAAATGTGCGGCCAGGATCAGCGACGCAATCACATGCCAATCTTCCTCGCCGCCGGCGACGAGGACGGCGCTATTCAGCACGGCAGTCAAAATGATCGCGCCGGCGCCGGCAACGAATCCGGCGCGAAACACGCCATCGCTGTTCCAGTTCTTTTCCATGCGACGCCAGATGACGAGCAAGGGCGCGAGGACTAGAAGCAGCGCCGGGTGCAGCACATAAGAGACCGCGAGAGCGGCTTCCTTGACTCCCATGGTGGGGGCATGTCGATTCGCGTGAAAAAACCAGCCTGCGAACAGTGCTGGCAGAGTGATGACCACGGCATTGACGCCCAGCGTCTGAAAACCGCCGTGCCCGAGTAAGACCGCCTGCAGCACGATCGCCACCGGAATCGCGACGCAGGCGCGTTTGCCCAAAATGACGCCGACCAGGCCGTTAAGCAGCAAGTGGACGCTGGTGGGGCCAACGCGGATATGAATCATCGACGCGACAAAGGACGCAGCCGTGATCAAAGCGATACGAGGTATTTCGTGATCTCGAAGTCGTCGGATACCGATCAGAATCAGGACTGTGGCGACGACGTAGCCGCTAGTCCACCACGGCCAACGAAGGACTGAATCGGAGATGTGAACCGCAAGTGTAAGGAGCCGCATTGATTCAAATGCCTGTAGCAGCAGGTTGCGCGACGCGACTCATTCTATGAGTGAATGTGAGTTTTGAACTGAAAATCGTCGCCGGGGCTCGCGAAGAGAAATTGTGAAATGATTCACATTTTTTCTTTGACTTGAGCAGCTGGTCCCTTTACAAGGTGATAGTCAAAAACAGATGTAACGGACTGCGAAGGCCGCCGGCGCGTGTTGCGAGGGCGGCAATTCACCGTGATGGACACAAGGTCTAGTCTCAGGGGAGTTGTGAGTCATGCGCAAATTGGGATTGGTGGCGAGCTTGTTGTGTGCGTTCGCAATTGTCTTTTCGACCGGCCTTATCGGCCAGGAAAAGAAGCCGAAGGCCAAGGGCCAGTTGCCAGCGAATTGGGCGAAGCTTGGACTTTCGCAAGAACAAAAAGACAAGATCTATGACATTATGGCGAGCAACAAAGCGAAGAAGGACGAACTCAACAAGAAGCTCAAGGAAATCAATGATGCAGAGCGAGCCGAGATGGCGGCAGTGCTGACGGACGCGCAGAAAGAGGAGTTGAAGAAGATTCTGTTGAAAGACGTTCCGTCGGACAAGAAGAAGCCGGCCGACACCAAGAAGCCGGATGAGAAGAAGCCGACGGAATCGAAGTAGGCAATGCGTTTCTCATCGAAACGGCTCTCACAACTTGGTGGGAGCCGTTTCGCTTTACAGTCGCTCGTTGATCTCACGGAAACCTGAGAGATGTTCAGTTAGAATCGCCTTGAGCTTGCCGGCGTTCACGTGACCTTCGCTGCGGAAGATCAACTGCAACCACTGCCCGTCACTTCGTTCCGAATCGAGATTCTGTTCCGCCGCAAGACCGTCCAGACGGCTGAGGTTGAACAGGCCGGGCTTGCCCAGGAAGCGGCAATCCAATCCTGATTCGTCCTTTGTCCGCCAGCGAGACCACGACTTGCTGATGCCCGATACGTAGAAGAGTATGCCGTCCCGTGCGTCCCAACTTATCTGAATCTGCGGCTCCACATCGTACATCAGTTTGATCATCCTCGGCAGAATCGAACGATCCCATTGAATCTTGCGTCCCGGCGGGAATCCCTTCTCGCTCAGGTGCCAGCGCTCGCCGTTGACTTTCCAGGGCATGACGTCTTCGATCTTCGTTTGCATCTTCGTGATGTTGCCCTTGAATCCGGCGACGGCATCTTTAAGAAACGCTCGGAACTCTGGCGTATCCAATTCCTCCCGTCGATAGGCCAGCACAGCTACTTCTTGCCAGGGCCCCTTGCGATTGCTGACTTCGACGCGGCGTGTGCGGTTGTATTCCTGCACCCCGGGAATTTCGTCGAGCGGTTTGAGATTCAATCGGCGATTTAGCGACTCTTCTTTGAACGTGTTGCGGGCGACGCGGAACACCAATCGCAGCACCCATTCGAAACCGGTCATTGCGTGGAGAATCCAACCCTGCGTCTTCGAAGTGGCAGGCACTTCAACCACCGTGCGGTGGTTCCAGTTCGTCGGGCCAAATTCGCCGAGTTTGTGAATTTCATCAATCAGCCAAGGGAGAATCTCGCCTTCCCAGCGACTTGGCCGGCCCTTGGCGGTGATGCGATCACGAGTATGCCAGCCTTCGCCATCCGCCTCCCAGGGCAGGGCGGTATCCTGGCCGACGTCTTCCAACGCCACGTCGCCGGCCTTTGCTGCGGCAAGTGCCTTCGGATTGAATCGCGGCCGATCCGCGTATTCCCCGGTCGCAAGCGCATCTCGAACAAATCCGGCCGTCCGGCTAAGCCCGGCATCCGCAAGTGCGGCCACCGATTCCGGCGTTCCTGCAGCAACGACCTGGCCGCCTTTGTCGCCGGCCTCCGGACCCATGTCTATGATCCAGTCGGCCGTCTTGATCACATCGAGATTGTGTTCGACGACGATGACGGTATTGCCCATGTCCACGAGACGGTTCAGCATGTCGAGCAACTTGCGGATGTCGTCGAAATGTAATCCCGTCGTCGGCTCATCCAGTAGATACAGTGTTCGTCCAGTTGTTGGACGCGCGAGTTCTGATGCCAGTTTCACTCGCTGCGCCTCGCCGCCGGATAGCGTCGGCGCCGACTGGCCGAGCGAAACATAATCGAGACCGACATCGGCGAGAGTTTGCAAAACGGTGCGGATCTTCGGTATGTTTCCAAAAAGCGAAAGCGCATCACCCACGCTCATGTGCAGCACATCGGCGATGGATTTGCCGTGATATCGCACTGCCAGCGTTTCCTGGTTGTAGCGGCTGCCGCGACAAACATCGCATTCCACCCATACGTCGGGCAGGAAGTGCATCTCGATCTTTTTCTGCCCATTGCCCTCGCATGCCTCGCACCGGCCGCCCTTTTTGTTGAAGCTGAATCGGGCCGGTTGATAACCGCGTACTTTGGATTCCGGCAGTTGCGCAAACAACTGCCGGATCAAATCGAATACGCCGGTGTACGTAGCCGGGTTTGAGCTTGGCGCGTTGCCGATCGGTTCCTGGTCAACGTTGATGATTTTGTCGATCTGTTCAATGCCAAGGATGTCGTCATGTGCGGCCGCGACGGTGCGAGCGCGATGCAGTCGTCGTGCGAGAGTATTTGACAAGATGTCGTGGATCAGCGAACTCTTGCCAGAGCCGCTGACGCCGGTCACCGCGATGAACGCACCAAGTGGGAACGAAACATCGACGTTTTTGAGATTATTGTGCCGGGCACCCTTGATGGTGAGCACAGCCTTCGATTGCGACAGCAGTCGGCGGTTCTTGGGTATGGCGATGAACTTGTCGCCGGAGAGATACTGCCCTGTCAAAGACGATCGGCTCTTCAAAACGCGAGTTGGCGTACCTGCCGCCGTGACTTCGCCGCCATGGGTGCCGGCGCCGGGACCAAAATCGAGCAGATAATCGGCTGCCGCGATCACATCCCGGTCGTGCTCCACAAGGACCATCGTGTTGCCCAGGTCACGAAGATTCTGCAGCGCACGCAAAAGCCGACGATTGTCACGCGGGTGCAAGCCGATCGTCGGCTCATCGAGGACGTACAATACCCCCGTCAGGCCCGAACCGATTTGGCTCGCCAGTCGAATGCGTTGAGCCTCGCCGCCGGAAAGCGTTGGTCCTGGGCGAGCCAGACTCAAATAGTCCAAGCCCACATCCACTAGAAATTGCAGCCGATTGCGGATTTCGCGGAGCAATTCGCCTGCGACTTGTTGCTGCGCTTTGGTCAACGTCAGGCCGTTGAAGCGTTGCAAGTTTTCCGACAACGGCAATGAGCAGAGTTCACCAAGCGTGAGTCCATCAAATCGCATGGCAGCGGCATCGTCGCGCATGCGATGGCCTGAGCAAGCAGTGCAGGGGATGTCGCTCACGAGATGATCGAGCCGCTGCCTGTATGCGGGGCTAATTCGGGCCGCCTCGTCCAAGGCTGGAAATACACCCTTGTATTGAAACGCCGGTCCAAACTCTTTGGATTTTCGTTCCGGCAGCAACTCGATCCAATCGTCGCCGCAACCGTGCAGTACGATGCGCTGATGGGCCGCGGTGAGTTCATGGAACGGCACGTCCAACGAGAAGCCGGCGTGCTTGGCCAGGGCCTGCGCGAAGTGCGTGAACGCGGCCTGCGGTTCCAAGTCGGGCCAGGCGAGGATTGCGCCCTCGCGCAACGACTTGCCGGGATCGCGGATCAGAACCTGTGTGTTCGCTCCGCGCTGTACGCCGAGTCCTTCGCATGACGGACACCAGCCGAGCGGGCTGTTGAATGAAAAGTGATGCGGGTTGAGCGGTTCGAATCCGCGCCCGCATTTGCCGCATGCGAGGTGCTGGCTGAATCGATCCACTCGCCAGCGTTCCTCCGGCTTGGCGTCGTCGACGTAAGCCACGTTCATGAGACCTTGTCCAAGATCGAGAGCGGCCTCGACGGCATCGTTGATCCGGCTTCGTTGGTTGGCCCGAACCACGATACGGTCGACGACGACTTCAATCTGGTGTTTACGACGATGGTCAATTACCGGAGGACTCTCGACGCTGTGTGACTTTTTGTCGACGCGAATACGCTGATAGCCGTTTCCCCGAATCTCATCCCAGATCGACTCGTACTTTTCCTGGCCGCGCCTTTCGATCGGCGCCAACAGATAGAGCTTCGTTCCTTCCGGCAATGCAAGCACCTGGTCGACAATCTCATCGGTGGATTGCGTGCTGACTGGAATTCTGCACTTCGGGCAGTGCAACTGACCGAGGCGCGAATACAGAACGCGAAGATAGTCGTAAATCTCTGTGACTGTGCCAACGGTCGATCGAGGCGATTTGCTGGTGGTCTTTTGTTCGATGCTGATCGCCGGAGAAAGCCCAGTCACGTGTTCGACCTTTGGCTTTTGAACCTGGCCGAGGAACTGCCGGGCGTAGCTCGACAGCGATTCGACGTACCGCCGCTGCCCTTCGGCATAGATCGTGTCGAGGGCAAACGAGCTTTTGCCGGAGCCGCTCGGTCCGCAGCACACGGTCATCGCCTCGCGGGGCAGCCGCACCGACACGTCTTTGAGGTTATGTTCACGTGCACCGTGCACCTCCAGATGCGTGATCTTTTCGTGACGATGAGCCGCTTGTTTCACTTTCGTTGGTTTGCCGGCTTTCGCCTTTTGCCTGCCGAGCACCATCTGCAAGGCGGCCCCAGTGAATGATGACGAGACGTTAGCGACTTGTTCCGGTGTTCCTGACGCAATCACGCGACCGCCGCCGGCGCCTCCTTCGGGGCCCATATCGATGATCCAATCTGCGGTCTTTATCACGTCGAGATTGTGCTCGATGACGAGGACCGAATTGCCGCACTCGACAAACCCGTGAAGCACGCTCAATAGCTTTTGAATGTCGTCGAAATGCAAGCCCGTCGTTGGCTCGTCGAGGACATACAGAGTCTTGCCGGTGCTTCGCCGGCACAATTCCCGCGCCAGCTTGATGCGTTGTGCCTCGCCGCCGGAAAGGGTCGGCGACGGCTGTCCGAGTTTGATGTAATCCATGCCGACGTCGTGCAGAGTCTGCAGCATCGCCTTGATCTTGGGCACGTGCTCGAACAACTGCAGGGCCTGCTGCACGTCCATCTCGAGAACATCGTGTATGCTTTTGCCGCGAAAACGAACCTGCAATGTCTCGCGGTTGAAACGCCTCCCTTCACAGACAGGGCAAGTGACCCAAACGTCCGCGAGGAAGTCCATTTCGAGCCGGTTAGATCCGTTGCCTTCGCAGGACTCACAGCGGCCGCCGGGCCGGTTAAAACTGAATCGGCCCGGCTGGTAGCCTCGCACTTTGGCATCGGTGACGCCTGCGAACAGGGACCGAATCTCGTCGAAGACTTTGATGTACGTCGCTGGGTTGGATCGCGGCGTGCGTCCAATCGGCGACTGGTCGATGTCAATGATCTTGTCGAGGAATTCCGTCCCGTCGATTCGGTCAAATGCGTCCTTGAGCGACACGGCGAGGCTGCGTTCCGAATCGGCCCCGTTGTCGGAGGCATCGTCGGAGTCGTCTGCAGCATTGCCATTGGCGTTCGCACGAAGTCCCCCGAGCAGCACGTCGTTGATCAGAGAGCTCTTGCCCGAGCCGCTGACGCCGGTCACGCAGACGAAGACGCCGAGCGGCAGTTCGACATTGATGTTCTTGAGATTGTTGTGACGAGCGCCGACGATGCAAAGCGACTTGCCGTTGATCGAGCGGCGCTGCTTGGGAATCTCAATACGTCGGATGCCTGAAAGAAACTGACCCGTGATGCTGTTTTTGGCACGAAGGATGTCGTTGAAGCGGCCGGCGGCGACCACTTCGCCGCCGCGAATTCCCGGCCCCGGGCCAAAGTCGACAACGTAATCAGCGGCACGCATCGTGTCTTCGTCGTGCTCGACGACGAGAACGGTATTGCCCATGTCTCGGAGGCGTTCGAGACTGCGCAGGAGCCGGTCATTGTCGCGCGGATGTAGGCCGATGCTTGGCTCATCGAGTATGTACAAGACGCCGACAAGACCCGAGCCAATTTGGCCCGCCAGGCGAATTCGTTGCGCTTCGCCGCCGGAAAGCGTCGGGGCAGGGCGGTGCAGCGTAAGGTAGTGCAGACCGACGTCCAGCAGGAACTTGAGCCTGGCGCGAATCTCTTTCAACAGCTCCGTCGCAATGTGCAGTTGAATCGGGTCAAGTGCCTTCTCAAGCTTGCCGCCGTCGGAGAGCCACGCGGCCAGATCGTCGATGGTTTCTGCTTCTGCTTCGATGAGTGTCTTGCCGCCGACGCGAACTGCACGGGCCTGATCATTGAGCCGTTGACCCGAACACGCGGTGCACCGCAGCACACGCATGTACTTTTCCAATTGCAATCGGCGCGGACCGGCTGCAGTCTTCTTGAAACTGGCGAGCAACTGGGGGACGATTCCCTCCCACTTGCCGCCGTGCTTCCAGACGCCGGATCGCATTTTCCATTCGAACGTAATGTGCCGGTCGCCTGTTCCCGCGAGTAGCGCGTTTTGATGCTCCGGCGGCAATTCGCTCCAGGGCAGTTTCATGTCGATGTCGAGCGATCGGGCCACGCCTTCGAAGATGTGTTTGCGCCATTTTCCCATGCCGCGAAGCGAGCCGACAATCGGAATCGCTCCGTCATAAAAGCTCTTTCCAGCATCGGGAATCAGCAAGTCCGGATCGAACGTGTATTGGACCCCCAGGCCGTCGCATTGCAGACACATTCCGAGAGGACTGTTAAAGCTGAATAGCTGCGGCGACGGCGGCTCGTAGCTTCGATCGCAGTGAAGGCAAGCATAGTGGGCCGACAGCAACAGGTTCTCATGCGATTCATCCGCTTCGTCGCGTCCCGGCTGTTTGTCCTTTTCGATGGCAATGACGACGGCACCGTGTGCGAGTCCCAACGCTTGCTCGACGGCCTCGGCGAGACGCGAGCGACTCTTCGAATCACATACGAGCCGGTCAATAACGATCTCGATGTCGTGCTTGATGCGGCGGTCGAGGCGAAGGTCGTCAGCGAGCCGGACAGTTTGCCCATCGATTCGTGCACGAACAAATCCGCGTTTGAGCATGTCGGCGCAGAAGTCCTTAAACTCTCCCTTTTGGCCGCGGACGACCGGCGCGAGCACCTGGAACTTCGTGCCGGCCGGCAATGCCAAGATGCGATCGATAATCTGATCGCGGCTCTGTGCGGTGATCGGGCGGCTGCAATTTGGACAGTGACCTTGCCCGATGCGCGCGTACAACACACGGAGGAAGTCGTGAATTTCTGTTATCGTGCCAACAGTGGAACGCGGATTGCGTGCGGCCGTTTTTTGCTGAATGCTGATGGCGGGAGAAAGCCCGCCCAGGTAATCGACGTCGGGTTTTGGAAGTTGACCGAGAAACTGCCGGGCGTAACTTGAGAGCGATTCGACATACCGCCTCTGACCTTCGGCGTACAAGGTGTCGAACGCAAGCGAGCTTTTACCTGATCCGGACACGCCGGTAAAGACGATCAACGAGTTTTTGGGTAGTTCAAGATCAACGTTTCGGAGCGTGTGTTCCCGGGCCCCGCGAATGATGATGCGATCCGTATCCATAGCAGCGGAGCCGAATTCCTGGGGATTCTAAAGGGCAGGGCATAGTATACACACGAACCGTATGTGTTCAAGCGGTACTTTTTTAGGGGTTTTTGACATGGCGAACCGGCCATGTCATGATGAAGTGCGGGGCGGCTTGGCGTATCCAACGACCCGTTATGGGAACCAAATCCCGGTCTTGCGCGTCGAAATGTCAGGAACACTGTGTTAGCGAATGATGATCGCAAGCTGATTTCGCAATGTTTGGGCGGCCGGACTGCCGCTTTTGGTGAATTGGTCCGGAGGTATCAGGACCGGTTGTTCAATACCGTGTTGCGGTTGGTTGACAATCCGGACGATGCCCAAGACGTGGTGCAGGACGCTTTCCTCAGCGCGTATCTTTCGCTCGATACTTTCAAGGGCGACGCACAGTTTTTCACCTGGCTGTACCGAATCGCAATGAACGCAGCGATCAGCCAAAAACGCAAGCGCCGAGTTATGGTGGGTATCGAGACCGGCGCTAACGGCGAGATGATGCACGAACCGATTGACGAATCGGTCTTCAGTCAGCCGGGCGAAGCGATTGAGAAACAAGAGGACGAGCGTCAATTGCAGGAAGCGTTGCGAAAGTTATCGCCGGATCATCGGGCTGTGTTGGTTCTTAAGGACATAGAAGGGCAAAAGTACGAAGTCATTGCCGAGATCATGGAGATACCGATAGGAACCGTTCGCAGTCGATTGCACCGAGCACGCCTTGAACTGCGTGACTTGATCGAGAAGAACGGCAAGTAGGGGTGGATTCTTGAGGTGATGGAATGTTGACGGATCGCGACTACCGATTGTTGACTACGGCAGTGGACGGCGAGCTTTCACCGGCCGAGCAGCAATCGTTTGATGTACTGTTGGCGAACTCCGTTGACGCCCGTGACTGTTACGGCCGGCTTCAGGCCGATGCAATGTCTCTCAGGAATCTGCCGAAGGCACAATTGCCGCAGCACTTTGGCACCGAGATTGTTCGCAAGTTGTCTTCACGCGAGTTCGCTAAGCCGTCCCAACGCAACGATCGTTTGGCTCGGCGTCTGCCGATTTGGGCGAATGCCGCGGCAGCGCTCGCTGTGCTCTTCGCAGTATCGCTGGGCACGTATCTGGTCATGACACTTTCGGACAAGGGTCCAGCCGTCGCGAAGAAAAACGTCGTGCCGGAATCGCCGGCCACAGGTTCGCCGCCGATTCCAAATCCGCCTTCGATCGCGTCAAACGGCAATGATGTGGCAAAGAAAACAGAGCCGGAGTCGTTGCCTCTGCCGCGCGACGCCGTAGTTGAAGCGAGCAATCCGCCGATCGTCGAACCGGGCAGCAAGGGAGTCTTGGCTGCGAATCCGAGGCCAGGCGTTGACAGGTTGTTCGTCGTCGAATTGCCGAAACTGGCGCCGATTTTAGCGGTTCGCGATATCGACCAAAATGGATCGAAGCAGCAACTCTTGGAAGTGCTGAAGAAGAACGAAGGCGTTCACCTCGACCTGTTTTGCAAGGACACTAACCGTGCCTTTGACCGCTTGCAAGCGGCGTTTCGTGGACAAAAACTGTTGATCGACGCAGTTGCGAGTGAGCGCCTCCAGCGAAAACTAAAGACGCACTACGTCTTCTACACCGAAGCGCTCAATGCCGATGAGATTTTGGGAGTGCTGCAGACTTTGGCCGCCGAAGAACGACGCTCCGAAGTCAAGAAGGAAAACCAGTTCGACAAGTTGGTGGCCAACCCGATGTCGCCTAACAGCCTCAAGACGTTGTCGATGCTGCTTGGCATTGATCCGAAGTCGCTCAATCGGCCCAAGTCAGCCGCGCCGATAGATCCAACCAAGCCGCTCAGTGATTCAACGGCTGACAGTCTCACCAAATCGCTCAAGGGATCGTCAACGCGCGGCGAGCGACTGGTCCTGGTGCTGCCGTACAATCCGATTCGTCCCAATCCGCTGGCTTCCAAAGAGGTGCGCCAGTTTCTCGACCACGCAAGCGTCGAACGGCGTCCAGGTACAGTGCCGATGCTGCTTGTGCTGCGATCGAGCGATTGAACCAACACGCACTTTTCTCGTAACTACACTGTAACAGCCACATCGAACTCCAATCGATTCACTCGGCTGCCTCGTTATACTATCGTTGTGTGATCTCGTACAAACCGGACACGAGGATTGTCCCATGCGCTACGCAATTCCTGCATTCCTGGCATTCGTTTCGCTCGCCGCACCGGTGAGCGCTCACGGCTTGCTGATCCCTGAAGACAAAAAGGTCCCGCCATTGGCGATGGTGCACCACCGCGTGCAGATCGGCATTGAAGATCAGGTCGCCACGACCCGCATTGAACAGGTGTTTCGAAATCACACGGATCGCCAACTTGAAGCGACCTATGTGTTTCCGATCCCGAAAGGCGCCAGCGTCAACAAGTTCTCAATGTCCGTTGACGGCAAGGACGTGTCCGGCGAACTCGTGCCGGCCGACAAAGCAAGGCAGATTTACACCGACATCGTTCGCCGCACGCAGGATCCAGGATTGCTCGAGTACATGGGCAATAACTTGATGCGGCTGCGTATTTTCCCGATTCTGCCGAAGGTCGATCAAAAAGTCGTACTCAGTTTTCAGGCGGTGATCCCATCCGATTCGGGCATGATCGAGTACATCTACCCGCTCAAGACCGACGGCAAGGCGACGCAAACACTCGAAGACTTTTCCATCAAAGCGACGATCAAGTCGCAGCATGCCGTGCAGAATATCTACAGTCCGACGCACGCCATTTCGATTCAGAAGATCAGCGATAAGGAATCGCGCGTCACGTTTGAACGCAACCAGGCTTTGCTCGACAAGGACTTTCAGTTGATGTACACGACGGGGGATAAGGAAATCGGACTTACGCCGGTTTTCTATCGGCCGATCAGCAGCGAGAACGGCTACTTTATGTTGCTCGTGTCTCCGAACATGGAGATCAGCAAGTCCAACGTCATTTCGCGTGATGTCGTGTTGGTGCTTGACACCTCGGGCAGCATGAGCGGCGTCAAGATGGAACAGGCCAAGAAAGCGGTGAAACACTGCCTGTCGAACCTCAACACGCAGGACCGATTTGCCGTGATCAATTTCTCGACGACCGTCACGCGCTATCGAGACAATCTTGTCGATGCCTCTTCTGAACACGTCGAGCATGCGAAGAAATGGGTGGACAATCTGCGGACCGCCGGCGGCACGGCGATCCAAGACGCTCTGAATGCCGCCCTCGAACTGCGTTCGACCGACGCATCACGAACGTTTACCGTCGTGTTCTTCACGGACGGCCAACCGACGATCGGTGAAACCAACCCCGACAAGATTCTGAAGAACGTTTCAGCCAAAAACTCCGCCAATACGCGCATTTTCACGTTTGGCGTTGGCGACGATGTCAATGCCACGATGCTCGACCAGATCGCCGACCAGTCGCGGGCCATCAGCACCTACGTTCGCCCCGCCGAAGACATCGAGGTTAAGGTGAGCAACCTGTACACAAAGATCAGCCATCCCGTCTTGGCAAATCTGCGGCTCTCCACCAGCGACAACGTTCGTCTGGAAGAAGTGTATCCGCCGCAATTGCCTGACTTGTTCCATGGCGGGCAACTTGTCGTCTTCGGCCGCTACACCGGAAATGGTCCAGCAGCGATCAAACTGCACGGCGTCATGGGCAAAGAGTCCCGCGACTTTGTGTATGAAACCAATTTCGCGCCCAAGACCGGCGACGAACGCGATTTTGTCGAACATATCTGGGCGCGTCGAAAAGTCGGATATCTACTTGATCAAATTCGCGCTAACGGCGAAAAGAAGGAACTAATGGATGAGCTTCTCGCGCTGGCGAAGAAGTACAGCATCGCCACTCCGTACACGAGTCACTTGATCGTGCCCGATGCCGCAATGCCCGTCGCCAACGGCGGTCGAGACGCCGATCCGAACAATCGGTTGCCGCTGCCCGGCGTTCCAAGCGCGTCCGGCAGGCCCGGAGGCGGCTTCGGCGGCGGCGGCGCCCCTGGCATGCCCGGCGGTCCTTTGCCCGATGGCCTGACCCAGGGCGGAGCGGCCAAGAAACCCGATTCCGTCATCAATTTCGCACGCCTGAATCAGACCAAGCCCGGCGACGTCAACATGGGCCGCGGCGGCTACCTCGATAAGCGATTTGCTGAGGAATACGAAAAGGCCCGTAAGGAAGCCGAAGCAGGCAAGGGCGAAGGAAAGGATCGTCTGAAAGCGCTCGACGAAGCCAAAGGCCAGAAGGACGCCTACGACAAAGCCAAGGAAGCGTTGGCCAAACAGAATTGGCGCGAAACGCAGGCCGGCAAACTCGGCGTCGATCTGTCATGTGCCAACAACAACATGCGCTTCCAGGAGCGATTGTCGCAAACGGCTCAGCGCCAATGCAATGGCCGCAACTGCGTCGAACTCGGCGGCGTTTGGATCGACGAGGCTTTCAGCCCGAAGATGACCACCATCGTCATCAAGGCGCAGAGCGACGCGTACTTCCGCATGCTCGAATTGCAGCCGAAAATGAAAGAAGTGTTCCGCCTCGGCAATCATCTCGTGTGGGTCACGCCGAATCAATCGGCTCTGGTCATCGACACGACCGAAGGGCAGGAGAAATTGACGGACGAAGAGATTCAGAAGCTCTTCGAGGTCAAGAAGTAAGTGCCGTTTCGAAACGCAATCGGCCGGGAGCAATCCTCCCGGCCGATTGCGTTTCCAGGCAGCCGACACTCGGGAGAATCACTGAATTGTTGACCGACAAAGCCGCTCCAAAGAGGCTTGTAGGATCGCTTGGGTTGCTATAGCGGATTAGTTGTTTTCACTTCTTGAGTTTGGAGATTGATCGCCGCCAGGACAGATCAGGCTTGTTCCAGCCGCGAAGCAATTCAATGCTCAATTCCATTGGACCGGATGCACGCGCGATCGTGACAGGAAGCGATCCTTCCTTGGGAGCGGACTTCATCGCCCACATCACGTCGCCCTGACTGTTGGTCTGAGTGGTTCCGATGTTGCGCAACATATCTCCCGGTCTCAAACCGGCCCTCTCTGCTGGGGAGTTCTTAGCCACCTTTTCCACACGATTGCCTGCGTCAATAGATAGCGTTATTCCAAGATCCTCCGGAATCGGCAGGAACCGCAGTCGACCTAGGTCTGTCGCCTTTGGTTTTGGCTTTTCCAGTTTGTAAAAGTTCTCGTTCACTTGGTGGCAGTGCATGCACTTACCCTTCATGCCGAAAAGGTCCATGGGTCTCACGACCTCTACATGTGCAGGAGGAGCATTTTTTCGATGGAGTTCGTGCTCCTTGAGCACGAGATGCATCGTGTATTTCAACCCGGTCACCGAGAGCCGACTCGCGGGGTCGGCGTCGCCGCTGCCGCCGAAACGGCTGTAAACGCGTTCATTGGCGTCAATCAAGAACGCCCACCACGTCAGGTCGTAATCGAAGTCAAAAACCTTGAGGTTGACATCATGCATCGAAGTGCGTTTGACGCACACAAAACGTTTCAACAGTTGCTTCAGTTCTGCATCGTCGGGACGAACAACCTGCTCGTCGAAGCCGCAGCCTCACTTTAGTCAGTGGAACAAAACGAGCAGCGGTTGTCCTGTCATTTTGGCCTTGGCAAGAGCTTGTGCGTAGTCGCCATACCAACCGGCCGGCAGGTTTTTCTCTTCTTTGGACTTCTTGCCCGCATCCACTTTCTCGCCGTTGCCTGGATCAAGTGCAAGCAGCAGGTCGGGCTGATTTGCCGACTCTTGAATGGCTCGAGTGCGATCGTCGATGGGCCGCCGCGCCGGCGTGAAATCCGATGCGTTGTTTTTCGAACAGCCAACGATGAGTCCCGTGATCAGCGGCACGGCATAAACAAGTCGATACATAAGAAGCCTTTCAATGCATCGCCGATCTCAATTGTTTGCGGCTCATTCATTCTTAGTACTGTAACGAACGGCCAATCGCCATTGCAAGTGATTTCGATTCGAAAGCGATACCGTTGCAGGAACCATCCCGATGCACGCAAGAACCGTCGCTCGACGCACAACGGACTTGAATACCAACAACGACTCACGCCGTTAGTCGGCGTCGTGCCCGGACTCGTTGTTTTTTGTTCAGGTTCGGCGGGGCATAAGCGGTTAGCCGGCGACCAGGGAGAGTAGCCTCGCGCGCCGAATCGTAGTCTCACTTTCGTTTCAGGACCAACTTGCCGTTCTCAATGTTGTAACTGCAACCCAGTGGTCGCAGCAACTTAACTAAAGCCGCCTCGCACGACTCACCCGTGATGTTTGGAGTAACCCACCGTCGAGCCAAGTCACCAAGGTTGGCACGAGATTTCTCCAGATCGTACTCGACACCTACCTGCTTTAGTATGTCTGCAACAGCGTTTTGCATCGAGATACGGTCTGTCGGCGCACCCAGGTAGCTTTGCCGATAGGGTGCCTTCAAAGAGACCTTTTGCCTCAGCGCAGCCCCGATGTCTGCCTTAGGGTTGGGCAGGCTCTTATTCGACCCAGCCGCAGGCTTGGAAGGACCGTGAACGGTTGCCATTGAGTCCTTCTTCTTTTCGGATTGCTCCGACTGCTCCCGCTGCTTCTTCTGTTCGTCTTCGAACTCCTTACGTTTCGTCTCCTTCTCTTCCCGTGCCTTTTGGACCTCCCTGTCGGTTTGTTCGCGCTCTCTCTTGGTACTTTCTTCTCTGTCCTTCTCTTCCTTCTCCATTCGATCTTGAAACTTCCGTAAGAAGTCGTCCATCTCCTTGGAGTCTCTTGCAGCCTGCTTTTCTGACCGTTCCTTCGCAGTTTTGGGATCGGCATCGACACCGACAGCCGCAAGTTGTTTGTCTGTGATCTGCTCGATTCGTCCGTCACTGAACAACACGAAGCGATTCCCGTTCTTCGCTTCGCTTTCATAGGCAATCACATTCGTCGAGTGCTTATTAAGCGAGATCCCAGCAGCTGACTCGTAATTGTATATTGCGGCGAGGTTGTCCGGGATTTCGCTCGGCGGTGGCATCGTGTTGGTTTTTCGATAATGGTCCTTGCACGCGTCCCAAATCTTAGACAGGTCTGCTTTGGCATCAGATGCGCCTCTGGGTACATTTCCCGACTTTGAGTTGCACCCCATTGTGGTCGTAAGCGTCGTTCCTCCGAGTGCAAGCAGGAAAATCAGACGCATAGGACGGCCCATTGGAGTCCCTCCAAGACCAATCAAGGGTTCATTAGTCTATCTGCCTGCTCCGCGTACAATAATTGGCCTCACATGCCGCGACTTGCGGGCGGAGCGGGCAGATAGCCTTGCGTTGGACTGAGCCGCGGACCCCACAGCCGGCGGTTATGGGTTTTCGATCGGTCGCGGCTCGTCCTCGATGTTTACTGTAGCGGCGGTTGTCGGGGTGGTGCAAGCGTTTTCACGCCGTTATTCAGCAATCGCAACTCACAAATCGCAATTCGCAAATCATCAATTGCCCTTGCTCTCGCCGCGGGCTCACTCAGGTGATTTGACATTCCCAAACCGGATCGTAGCGTTGGTTCGGTTGATTGACGAAGCGCGGAATCGCGTTTGCGTTCGCGGTGCGCGCAACTTCAGGAACAGGTGTCACAAAATGTCACAATTTGTCACCGTTGGCACAGTTTTTCGGGAAACCGGGCCAGGCAAGAGCCAAGGCAAGGCCAAGGCGAAGACAAGAAATCACCACAAATCCACAAAGTACACAAAGAAGAATCATAAGGACAAGAACTTGCATTCTTTGTGTCCTTCGTGCCTTTGTGGTGAGTCTCTAGATTACATCTTGGCTGCGTTAGCCGGGAATTCTCACCACGGATTTCACTGATGACACGGATGAACAGGCGCGAGCAAGACTTGTGTCAATGGACTTGCGTCCGAAAACCTAACGCTGCCGTGTTTCGGAGCGATGGTGTTTTCACTTTCTTATCGGTGCGATCCGTGAGATCCGTGGTTTCATTGGTGAGAAGACCGGGTTGCATATGATGTGTCCGCTTTTTCGCTGGCCGATGGGTCGCTCCAGGCGGACAATGCGGGGTATCTCGAAATTCACTGAGGAGGTTTGCCATGGTTGAACAATACCGAAACACGCGTCGAGGTTTTCTAGCTGCGGCTGCGGCCGTCGGCGGCACGATGCTCGGCGGCACGCCTTTGTTTGCCGAGAAGCCCGAAGCGCCGGCCCAAGACTTTAACGGCTTTACCGTCGGCGTGCAGACCTACACGTTTCGCAATTTCGGCCTGGAAAAAGCGCTTGATTTGACCCGTGGGCTTGGGCTGAAGTATGCCGAGTTCTACCAGAAGCACATTCCAGCCGAAAGCACTCCGGCACAACTTGCCGCGTTCAAAAAGCTGCTTGGAGAGTACGGCATCACGCCGATCGCGTTTGGCGTGCAGCGATTCACCAAGAACCACGACGCGAACAAGAAGCAGTTCGAGTTCGGCAAAGCGCTCGGAATTCAGCACTTCAGTGCGGACCCCGATCCGGACAGCTTTGACAGTCTTGATAAGCTGTGCGACGAGTACAAGATCAGCATCGCGATTCATCCGCACGGACCAGCCGGCAAGAATGAGTTGCATCGCTGGTATTCCGCCGAAGTGATCATGGCGGCGGTGAAAGATCATCACGAGTTGATTGGCACATGCTTGGACACGGGGCATTTGATTCGTGCGGCTCAAATGGGTAAGAAACTCGATCCCGCACAGCAAGTGCGTACGATGGGTTCCCGAAACTTCGGCCTGCATCTGAAGGACCACGACAACGAGAAGCGACGCGACGTGATCTACGGCAAGGGAGTGCTCGATGTGCCGGCAGTGCTGAAAGCGCTAAGAGAGGTGAAATTCAAGGGCTACATCAGCATCGAATACGAAGCGAATCCGGGAGATCCGACGGCCGACGTGCGCGAATGTGTGAAGATTCTCAAAGAGGCGGCCGCGAAGGTTTGATGTACAGCGAGTCGCCTAGAATGAGGTGTGGAGAAAGTTTTGAGTCGATGGCAAGCAGGCGGAATTCATGACACCGGCAGAGATCACAGAACTCCGGCAGAAGCGCTACAACGCGACGGTTTCCTGGCTTAAGAAGCCGAATCCGGATTTGATGCTGGTTCGCGTGCAACCGGACTTTCCGGTGCCGGAGCACATGCCGGGCCAGTACTGCTCGCTGGGGTTGGGAAACTGGGAACCGCGTTTTCCCAGTTCTCAGGAGGAGAACCTGAAGCCTGAGGACGAAGTGCGGCTGGTGCGACGCGCGTATTCGATCAGTTTCTCGATCCTGGATGAGCAGGGAAGCTTATTTCCAGAACAACCGAAGGACTGGTTGGAGTTTTACATCGTGTTAGTGAAGAGCGCCGGGGAAGGGCGGAAGCCGCCCGGCCTGACTCCACGGTTGTTCATGTTGCGGCAAGGAGATCGGCTGAACATTGGCGACAAGATCACGGGTCACTTTACGCTTGAAGGAGTCAAGCCCGACGATACCGTGCTGTTCTTGTCTACCGGCACGGGTGAAGCACCGCACAATTACATGCTGTGGGAACTGCTGCGACGAGGGCACGGCGGCAAGATTCTCAGCGCCTGCTGCGTCCGCTACCAACGAGACCTGGGCTATCTGGAAACGCATCGAAAACTGATGACGATGCATTCCAATTACACGTACCTGAGCCTGACGACGCGGGAAGCATTGGCGGACGGCCGCAAGGTATACATTCAAGACTTGATCACCAGCGGTCAGTTGGAAGAACTCCTTCAATTGACGCTGGAGCCAGCAAAGACACATGTGTTTCTTTGCGGGAACCCGAAGATGATTGGTGTTCCGGAAAACGACAAGACAACCGGAGTGCGTCGCTACCCGTCGCCGCCCGGGGTCATCGAGATACTGGAGCAACGGGGATTCAAAGTGGACGATGCAAAAGCGAAGATTCGCGGTAACATTCACTTTGAAGAGTATTGGTAGATATTCGTAGGAATCGGCGCGAGAGGGGATGTTACTCGTGGAAGGCACCGGCTCTGAGATCATTGAAGGATTCCGCTTGCGCGGACTTTTGCACCCGGGACAGAACTCACAGGTGTATGAGGTTGTGGAGGTAACGAGCAACCGCCACTTTGCCATGAAGTTGCTTCTGCCGGAGAACGCTCGAAACACCGAACATCGAAAATTCCTTTTTCATGAGGCCTTGGTCGGCAAGGAAATGTCCCATCCGAACATCATTCGCATCGTAAAGGTTTCGAGGTCGCTAGTTACGCCGTTTATCGTGATGGAGTTCTTTCCGGCCGGCTCGTTGCGCGCTCGGCTGTTGCAGAAGAATACGGAGTTCATCGAGCAGCACTTGCAGAGCATCCTCAAACAGGCCGCGACGGGCTTGGCGTTCATGAACTCCAGCGGCTGGGTTCACCGCGACGTCAAGCCGGACAATATTCTGGTGAACGCCAGCGGTGACGTGCGTCTCATCGACTTTGCCTTGTCGTGCCGAATCGTCACTGGATTGGCGAAGATATTTCACAAGAAGCAGGCCATGGGCACACGGAGCTACATGTCGCCGGAGCAAATCCGCGGACAGCCGCTCGATGGCCGAGCAGACATATACAGTTTCGGGATTACTTGCTATGAGCTTGCGACCGGCCGTCCGCCTTTCCGCGGGTTGAGCGCACAGGATCTGTTGCAGAAACAGATCATGGAGAAACCAGTTTCGCCCAAGAACTACAACTCCAACCTGACGGACGATTATTGCAACATCGTGATGCACATGCTGCAGAAAAAGAAAGAGGACAGGCCGAAGGACTTTCACGATGTATTGATGGCGCTTCGCAGCATCCGCATCTACAAGGAAGAACGTAAGCCTGCCGATGGAGAAGGTGCGGTAGGCCGGTGAAATGACGAGTTGTGATCTGAGCACTGGAGCAATAGACACATGGCGATAGCACCATTGCCATTCGAAAAGGAAATCCAGGACATGGAACGTGCGCTGGCCACGCTCGAGGCCAGCGCCGGAGATTCCGCCGGCGACGAAATCCAGCGTATGCGCCGCGAGATTACGAACCTGTTGCGAAAGCGATACAGTGAACTCTCGCCTTGGGAAACCGTTCTGGTCTCCCGGCATCCGGAGCGGCCGCAGTTTCTCGATTACGTTGGCATGATCTTCGACGAGTTTTTGGAATTGCACGGCGATCGCGCCTTCGGAGACGATCGTGCGATTCGCACGGGCTTCGCGAAGCTCGGCGAGAACCGTCTATTGCTGGTCGGACATCAGAAGGGCAAGTCGTTCAAAGAAAGAAACGAATGTTTCTACGGCTGCGCGCACCCCGAAGGGTATCGCAAGGCGATGAACAAGATGAAACTTGCCGCGAAATTCGGCCTGCCGGTGGTCTGCTTGATTGACACGCCCGGCGCCTACCCGGGCCTCGGCGCCGAGGAGCGAGGCCAGGCTCAGCTGATTGCGACGAGCATGTTCGAAATGTCCCGGCTGCCGACGCCGATCGTCTGCGTTGTTATCGGCGAGGGAGGTTCCGGCGGTGCACTGGGCATTGGCGTCGGCGATCGTGTCAGCGTCCTCGAACACGCGTACTACTCCGTGATTAGTCCGGAAGGGTGCGCAGGGATCTTGTGGAAAACCGCAACCGAAGTGACCAAGCCGCGCGCCGCCGACGCCTTGAAGCTGACATCACGCGATTTATACAGACTGAGAGTTGTCGATGACATCATTCCGGAACCGCTTGGTGGAGCGCACCGGAACCCGCGCGAGATGGGGCTCACCTTGCAGCGATATCTATTGAAGTATCTGCGACAGTTGAAATCGCTTTCAGCCGATGCATTGCTTGAGGAACGATATCAGAAGTTCCGGCGCATGGGCGTTTTTGAAGACGGACTTGCCCAGGCTCAATCCTGAGACACAGCGGCGATGCGCCGATCCGTCAGATCGTAGATTAGAAACGTACCGGTTTCCGCCATTGGCTGCATCTGCCGGAACCACTTGACCATTTCCTTCTGCTGCGGCGTCGCCTTATAACCGCCGTACAACAGGGTCTTGCTGACGGCGAGCGGCCGGCCCTGCAGCCGGTTCTCGAGGTCGGAAAGAGTAGCGGCCGGATATTGGTGCAACGGCATTTGCACGAAAGGCTGTCGGTTTACTCGAGGATCGCCGCCGAAGTACCAGATGCAGATTTCTTTGTGGTTGTTGCGATCTTGCCATATTGCCAGGTCATGCAGCCCTTGGCCCCAATCGCAATTGGAGTCGCTCAGAAGTTGGTAAATTCGATCCGGTCCGCCCCAAGCCTCGTTTGCGTAGCGAAGCCGATCCGGCCCGGATTGCACAGCACCGAAGAGCAGCCATCCGAATCCTGCTGCGGCGCCGGCAATCCAGAGTCGCCGCTGACGAAGGGAGGACGTGATCTCGTGTGCCTTAGCCCAGGCAGCCGCCAGACCGATGACGCCAAAGACGATGATCGGCATTACAAGGCGGACTCCAATCTGTACCCGACAATTGAGACTGAAGAGGAGTAGTGCAGCCGTAACCAGCAACCAAACATTGCCAAGTGCGCGCCGCCGGAAGATCGCGAGCACCATGGGAGCAAACAACAACGGAAGGGGAGTCTTGATTGAAAGGGCGACTGGGAAGTAATACCAGAACGATCGAGGGGCTGTTTCTCCAAGCAGAAAGACGCCGTGGCCCTGCATGTTGTGTTTGATTTGACGGGCGAACGCAACGCCTGCGTTATTGAAGATGCACAAGTTTTGAGAGAACCAACGCATCGCGCCGCCGACCAAACCTTCCGGAAGGCGATTTGCCCAATCGACGAAGCCAGGTTCGGCCTGCCAGTCGCTGCCGCAGTAGATGTAGACGCCGACCAGCGCAATGAAGGAACCGACGACGGAATCGAAGAAATTGCGCCGAGTAATGATCGCGGCTGCCGTGCCACGCAGGCGATCGAGCAACCTGCCATCGGGAAGACTCTGCCATAGTCGTGAGGACTCCAATACAAGGGCAATGAGTGGCACGAATGCTAATGCAGATGCCTTCGCCAGCAATGCGACAGCATATCCAAGCGCCGGCAATCCGACGCGAGGCCACCATGTACCGGGTCGTCCGCGTTGGAAGAGCCAGCAGAAAACCATGAGGCAAGCCACGAGGGCAATGTCAGTCGTTGCCAACCCAGCATGTGCCAGCAAGTTTGGTTCGCAGCAGAGAACGCCGACAGCAAGACGGCCTGCCCATGGTCCGGAGATGTTGTGCGCCAGTTTCCATCCAAGAATCAGAATTGGCCACCAGAAGAGCAGTGTGCCCAACCTGGCGACTGGCAGGATGCGCCCGATATCCGCCGCCGCGTCAAATGGCTGTCCCCGAAGTCGCTCCCAAACGAAAACGGGCAGCGTGTTGGCGTCTACTGGCAGTGGCATCGTGCCGACTCGCATCAACCCGTGCGTGCTGCCGGTCCGCCAATGGGTCAGACCCAATTGCAGGTAAAGAGGCTCATCAAATGTCGCGCTCAGCCTGCTCGCGGAAATAACGATAACAGCGGAACTTACCAAACCGCAGAACGCGATCCAGATCACGTCGATACGAGAAATCGACATGTTGCACTTGGGATCAACACTCATGGCCACAGTGTGTATTCGAATTGGCAAGCTGGCTCAAGCCCAACCAACCTAAGGCGGGCTCAGACAACGCGAAAAGGCTTTGTTTTCCAGGGATTCTCGATGGTTTGCACGGTCAATCCGAAATTGAACATAAGGCGCATTATCGGACGTTGTAGTAAGGCCTGGTTGAACGCTCAAACAGACATCGCAGTTTTTTCGATGTCCGATAATCGCTGTTATGTTCAATTACGACGATGCGGCAGTTTGGGTGGACTTGCCTTGAATTAGTTGCCTCAGCAGATTGGATAAGGATGGCGGCCTAGAGATGCGAGACAATGCAATGGCTGGATATTCCGGCACACCGCTGGCCAAGAAACTCGGCATCGCAGGCACTGGACAGCGCGTGCTCTTGGCGAATGCGCCGACCGGATTTGTGGGCCAACTGACTGGCTTACCCGATGGCGTCGAAATCGAAATGGCGATAAACAAGGGCCAATCGTACGACGTCATCGTTTGGTTTGTCACGAACCGGAAGACCCTTGTCACCGGCCTTGCTGCCCTTCGCGCAAGTATGTCCATCTCAGGAGGATTGTGGGTCGCATGGCCGAAGAAATCATCGCGCGTGGCCACCGATGTGACCGAGGACGTGATTCGCGAATTGGCGCTATCAAGAAAGCTGGTCGACAATAAAGTGTGCGCCATCGATGATACCTGGTCCGGGCTGCGGCTGGTGATTCCGGTTGCACTGCGACCCAAGAAAGCCAATGGCAAATGACACCTGCATCCATGCCGCGGAATCGGCTACGAATTGGAATGGTCGGACTCGGAATGATCTTCGACGAGACCTATCGTCCGTTGTTCGAACAAATGCATCGCCATGGCATGTTTCGCCGGGACTTTGGGTATGTGGAAGTGGCGCTGTCGGCTGTCGCCAGCCGGACCGGACAGCGAGCCGAGAGAATCCGCGATGCAGCCGGACCGAGACTACCCCCCTTTCGAAGTTTCGTCGAGCCGGATTCAGTCGCTCAAATGCTTGGGGAAGTGGATGTCGTCTGTGTGGCGACTCCGGACGATCGGCATTTTCAAGCGGCAATGGCGGCGATCAAAGCCGGCAAGCACGTATTGATCGAGAAGCCCTCGGTGCTTGACTTGCCACAACTCGATCGACTCGTTCAGGCGGCGCGGGAAAGTGAGGTTTTGGCAAAAGTCGTCTACCACAAATTGGCGGACCCGGATCACAAAAAGCTGCGAACTCATGTGCTCAACGGCGTACTGCAACACGTGAATAATGGCTATTGCTCGCTTCTTGAACCGAAATCAATCAGCGGCGGGCAATTTGCCGAATGGATATCGGGCCGCAATCCGGCGACCTACGTTGCCGTTCATTACCTCAAGCTGATTGATTTCACTTTTGGGCCGAATTGGTGCCTGGCGCGAGTGGGTGCAACTGGCCAGCGGGGCCTCGTCGGAAGTGCGAACGGACCGACTTGGGACTCCGTTCAACTTCAAGTCGTGTACACCCACGGCGATGGCCGCGAGGCGGCCTTTGACATACACACGAGTTGGGTGACCCCAGACAACTTCCCAGGCTATGTAGAACAAGAAGTGCAGTTTCGATTCGACAACGGAATCTGGAATGCCCATCAACGGAAGCGCGGCGTCGAATTGACGGTGGAAGATCGATCGCCGGCGGAGTTCAAGTACACTCCCAATCACCATTACAATGGCACTTTCATCGAGCCTTGGGGCGAGGCAACGCAGCGAGGCTACGGAGTCGAGATTCTGCATCGTTTCTTCGAAGAGGCGGCATATGTCGAATACGGCGGCGATCGAGTAGATCGAAGCCGGCGCATCCGTGAGATGTCAGCATTGGCCTACAATGATCTCTCTGCCGATCGAAATGTTGTGGCAATCGTTCAGGCACTGGAAGAGGTGCTGCGGGAGCAGGCAAATGGAAGTCCTGGCTGCATGGTGGAAGTAAACAGTCCCGATGGCGGATTGGTGCTGCGGCGTCCAGGTCAATCAGGCTGCAAAGTTCTCTATGCTCAGCAGGTGTGAATCGAGGCAGACAATGGCGGATACTTCAATTCATCACGCAAACGAGCCGACTTCGAATTTGAGGCGAGACGAAATTACGGCGTTTGAGCCGCGTACACTACGGACCTACACGCCGACTCAGGCGGTAATTGCCAAGAGTGCTGGGATCTTTCATTGGACGCCGGAAGGCCGTCGGCTCTTTGATTTCAGTTCAGGTGTGCTCGTGGCAAATCTCGGACACAATCCGACGGAATGGATGAAACGATTCTTTGAGTTGATGCGATGGCCCGTTTCGGCGCACTTCAATGATGATTCTCCAGTAGGTTATACCGCTGCCCTTCCAATGACGGCCTACAACGCGATTACCGAGGTCGAAACGGAGGCCAGCAAACGGTTGGCGGCACTCGTTCAAAGCTGCCCAGGCGGCAAGCGCCTCGAACAAGTGCTTTGGGCCGCATCCGGTTCCGAGGCGATTCAAAAAGCGCTTTGGGCTGGAATTGCTCGCGACCGTACTCGGCCAATGATCGTGGCGACGCGATATGGCTTTCACGGTAAGAAAGGAATTGCCGGCGCTGTGACCGGTTGCGAGACCGATAGCGAACGAGACCCGCGCGTTCGATTCATCAGCTTTCCGATGCAAGAATGTCGCGATGTTACTATGCGGCGAACCGCGTTCGACCCTGCCCCGTACCAACGAGAACTGGATGACTTGCTCCGTCAGTTTGGTCGTCGCATCGGAGTTCTCATTACGGAACCTTATCTGGGCGGCGGCGGTTCGTATCACCCGCCGAAAGAGTATTTGCAACTCTTGGAACGGTTTTGCCGGGAAAACGATGTCGTTTTCATACTGGATGAGGTCCAGTCCAACTTTGGTCGAACCGGCAACATGTTCGCGTATGAGACATATGGGCTTGAACCGGACATCGTCGTCTTGGGCAAGGGCCTCGGAAACGGTGTTCCCGTTGCCGCAGCGGTTGGAAGGCGCGACATTTTCGGGGCACTTGAATATGGCGAAGGGTCAGACACGTGGAGCGCCAACCCGCTTTGTTGTGCGGCGGTTCTCGCGACCATCGAATCTTTTGAGAAATCCAATGTCATTTCCGCAGCACGAAAGTCGTCTGCCGCACTCGAACGTGGGCTCATTCGTCTGAAGGAGTTACCGTGCGTCGCAAATGTTCGTGGCGAAGAAGGCGGAATGGTGTGGGGCGTCGAACTGTGTGATTGGGGCGGAAGATCGGCGGCAGATTGGGCCAATCAGTGCGTGTTGGCCTGCTATCGGGGAGACGGTACGACCGGTATCCATTTGCTTGGACCGTTGGCGAAGAAAGTGTTGAGAGTTGCGCCCCCACTCACGATACAGCCAATCGAAGCCGAAGAATCGGCCAGGCTCATGTACAAGTGCATTCGTGAATTGGTCCAATAGGAACCGTCATGAGCGAACTGTTGGCGCAGATCATTGATCAAATCGCAGCCGGACTGGGAACCTACTCGTTCGTCGTCCGCGGCGCCCTGGCAGTGATCCTGGTCAGTCTGATTTGCGGCGGAGTCGGTTCGTTGGTTGTCGGAAATCGCATGGCGTTCTTTAGTGACGCCCTGGCGCATTGTGCGTTTGCAGGCGTTTCACTTGGGATACTACTGTCATTTGTCATCCGCGGCCGCCAATCCGAATCGGCGCTGGAGTGGTTAGCGCCGGTGTTCATGGTCGGCTTTGGCGCCTTGATCGGCGTTTCGATCGCCTTTGTGCGTGAGAGAACCGCGCTGGCAAGCGACACCGTCATCGGCGTTTTCTTCGCGGGCGCCATAGGCATCGGCGCCCTGCTCTTCCCGGCGCTGAAGACGATTACGAATCGCGACGCTGAGGTGTTCTTTTTCGGTAACTTGAACATTCTGCATGAGCCCGAGCTTTTGCGACTGGTTGTATTGGCCGTTCTGACCGTTGTGGTGCTGGTGCTAAGGTACAATCAACTGTTATTTGCCAGTTTCAATCCTAGCCTTGCTCGATCGCGACGGATTCCTCTGAAGTTGTACAACTATTTGTTCATCGTACTCCTGGCGCTGATAGTGAATCTGTGTTTGCAGGCCGTTGGTGTGCTCCTTATCAATGCCATGCTCATCGTACCGGCAGCGACGGCCAACAATATCAGTCGGAACATGAGACAAATGTTCTGGTGGACGATCGGGCTAAGCCTTCTGACGGGACTATCCGGACATTGGATAAGTACTTTCGCCGAAATCCCATTGCAAGCAGGTGCGAAGTTCTACCCGGGAGCCAGCGGGTGCATTGTCGTGTTGAGTGTGCTTGCGTTTGGAGTTTCGATGGCGCTTTCACGTGTGATTCGGGGGCGGCAATCTCGCTGATGGCGAAAGCGATTCACTAACGCTGCCCTGCCCTGCATGTGCGGCCTGCGAACCGGCTTTGATCAATCAGCGTACTAATTTGGTCAGTTCATCTAAACCGGACGGCTCACTGTGGACGAAGTAAAAAACTTCATCATCGACTTCATGTCGATTTTCTTTGAGGCAATGCCGTTCATTATTCTCGGCGCCATCCTCGCCGGCATATTGGAAGAACTTCTGCCGCAGACACTGATTTCGAGGCTCGTGCCGAAGAACAAGTTTTTGGCCACGCTGTTCGTAATACCAAGCGCCCTGCTGGGCCTGATCTTTCCGATGTGCGAGTGCGGCATTGTGCCCGTGATGCGACGGCTGTTACGAAAAGGGCTGCCGCTCAGCTGCAGCATCGCATACATGCTGGCTGGCCCGATCATTAACATTGTCGTGATCATGTCAACGGTTGTGGCGTTCGCTCCACATGGAAAACCCGGACACTACATCATCGGTTTGCGCATCGGTCTGGGGTTTCTCGTCGCCGTGGGTACGGCGCTCATCGTACAACGTCTTCATTCCAAGTATGGCAATTCGCTTTTGACGGACCTCACCCGACCGCAACAAGGCGGTGAATCGCCGAGATCACTGACGGTCATCTCGCAGCCTGGTGATGATGAGGCAGAATCGTCGCCACGAACCTGGAAGCAGCGGCTGGCAAACATTACGGAGACGGCGCTCCACGACTTTGTCGACATCTCAGTCTTTTTGACTCTTGGCGCTGTGCTGTCGGCTATTTCGCGGCAGTTCCTGACCGAAAAGAACATCAATGAACTAACGACTGGTTATCCGGTATTGTCGATTCTGGTCATGATGGGCGCTGCGGTGCTCATGTGCCTTTGCAGTGAGGCGGATGCATTTGTTGCGGCGAGCTACAAGACCATGCATCCGGCCGCGAAATTGTCCTTCTTGGTCTTAGGGCCGATGCTCGATCTGAAATTGATCATGCTGTTTACGCGAGTATTTCGATCCAAGCTCATTTGGACGTTGATTATTTCACTGATCTTGCAGGTCCTGGTTTACACAACGATCGTGTACTTTGTTTGGCAAAGTCGCGCACTTCCTGTGTCTGCAGTACCCGTCGGTTAGCGGAGGATTCCCATGGCACATGGTCACGAACATCATCACGGTGAAAGCTACTTTCTGGATCAACTGTGCACCGTTGCAGCTTGTGGTTTGCTCGGCGGATTGACTTTGGTAATGTGGAAGACGGACTTGCTTTTCGCAGGAAAATTCGAGACTCCGTTGCTGGCGAGTCAATTTCGAATTCCCGTTCTATTGGGTTCAACTGCTTTGCTCGTTGTGGTTGCCCTTCGAGGACTTTCATTGTGGTTTGAAGTCGCCGCCAAGAAAGCGAAGGCAGCGGCCGTGAATGAACCACACACGCATGACCATAGTCACGGACATGACCATTCGCACTGCGACCACCAGCATCACAAACACGACCATTCCCATGAACATGGTCACGGACACTGCGGACATGAACATCATCACCATGGCCACGAACATGGTCACGAACACTGCGGCCACGAACATCATCACCATGCCAATGAACATGGCCACGGACATGCCCATCCGCACTCGCATGCCCATCACGATCATGCGCATGGGCATGATGATCATGATCACGGATTCGCCCCGTGGCGGTATGCGGTGCTGCTGATGCCCCTAATGTTGTCAGCACTACTTCTGTACTACCACTTTCAGGGTTTGGAACTGACCTATAGCAAGGACCGGATTGCCAAAATGCTAGGCACGGATGAAAAAGTCGAAGGCGGCGATGCGATGGCATCGAAAGGCAGCATCCCGCTTCGATTCGATGAGCTTACCGTTGCCGCTGCACTTGCGCATAGACGCAGTTACTTCGAAGGCCACGACGGCACTTTGAAAGGTAAATTTCAACCCGTCAGCGACAAGGAGTTTACGCTATTTCGTCTCAAGATTACGTGCTGTGCTTCGGACATGATCCCTCTCAAGGTCCGAATCATCTCATCTGAGATTTTGCCTCAGGACATTGGCTCAGGAGATTGGATTGAGGCCACCGGCCAGATTCAATTCCGGAAAATCGTTGGCAAAGAGGAGTATGTGCCGGTGCTGCTCACTGGTCCGGGCGGCATTCGCCGAACGACCGCCGGCGCCAGTTTCTATGAATAGCGTCGAACCGAACTCCGAATTCTCGATGTTGCTGGAGGCCATCGCGTTCGCGGCACGCGCCCATAGGAATCAAATTCGGAAAGATGGCGCGACTCCGTATGTGAGTCATGCCGTTCGCGTGTGCCTGATTGTTCGGAATGTCTTCAATGTTGCGGACGCGAACGTCCTGACGGCGGCCGTGCTTCACGATACGATCGAAGACACAACAACCGATTTCGACGATCTTTCGAGACTGTTTGGTTTGGAGGTTGCCGGCTGGGTAGCAGCGCTAACGAAAGACATGCGGTTGCCGGATGAAGTCAGAGAAACCGCTTACGAGGCTGCAATTCGCGATTCACCGTGGCAAGTGAAGATATGCAAGTTGGCCGATATCTACGACAACTTGATTGACTCGCGGAAACTTGATGTTGCACATCAGGCACGGACACGAAGTCGCTCCGTTCGTTACTTGCGAGCGATTCAAAACGACCCAACACCGTGCGTGGTCAACGCAGTCAAGACTGTGCAAGACCTGTTGGAATCGTAGCCTCAATCGCAATAGAATTCGCCGGTTGGACCTTGCCCTGCCCTGCCCTTTCGGGCCATAATGACCCCGGGAGTAAGCGATCCGACATGATCCGGGCTCGTTGCCATTCACCAAGAGGCAGATGCTCCAATGAAAGACCTCCGTCGAATATTGCTTGTCTGCGTCGCTGTCGCACTGCTGAACGTTTCGTCTGCTTGGGCATTTCACATGTGCCCATTTTGTCCGTCCGCCAGTTCAACGCTGACTCGCGATGCGGCGGATGCGCAGCTAATCGTTGCCGGAACTTTGACAAATGCGAAGTTCGATCCGAATGCGACCTTCCAGGGTACGACGGAACTTGTGATCGAGAATATTGTCAAGGATCACGCATACCTGAATAACAAGAAGTCGATTGTACTGGAAAGGTATTTGCCGCTCGAGAAAGATAAGCCGACGAAGTACTTGATCTTTGGCGACGTGTTCAACGGCAAGCTTGACGCATACCGGGGCGTGCCGCTCAGCAAAGACAGCAAGATTGACGTTTATCTGAAGGGCGCGCTTGAGATCAAAGACAAAGATGCGTCGACCCGGTTGTCGTACTTTTTCAAGTTTCTCGACGCAACCGAAGTTGATGTATCGCAGGATGCGTTCATGGAGTTTGCCGCGTCCGACTACAAGGACTATCGCCATCTGGCGGAGAAACTGTCTCCTGAAAGTATTGCCAAATGGCTCCAGGACGAGGGAACGCCGGTATCGAGGTTTGGGCTATATGGATCGATGTTGGGGCACTGTGGCAAAACGGAACATGCAGACGTACTTCGACGAATTCTCGAAGACAAAGACAAGCGATTGCTTTCCGGTGTTGACGGAATACTAGCCGGTTACATCATGCTCCGGCCGAAAGAGGGTTGGGAATATCTTCGACGAACTCTCAGCGAAAAGGAAAAGGACTTCATGCAGCGGTATGCAGCGTTGCGAACCGCGCGGTTCTTTTGGGAGTTTCGCCCAGATGTGATCAGTCAGAAAGAGGTAATTACAGCCGCTACGCTCCTCATTGAACAAGACGACATTGCCGATCTCGCAATCGAAGACCTTCGAAAGTGGGAAGCATGGCACTTGACCGACCAGATTCTAGGGCTCTTCGATCGCAAGTCTCATGATGTGCCGATCATTCGTCGTGCAATCATGCGATTCGCGTTGTCATCGGCAAAGAACAACTCGAAATCGGCTGAGTTCGTAACAGCTATGCGAAAGAAGGAAGCTGACTGGGTCAAGGACATCGAGGAGTTACTGTTATTGGAATCGACTCCGAAACCCGCTCCGGCTCCCAAAAGCAAGTCGCCCGAAAAGCCGCTGACGAAATAGACCTTCAGTTGGCCGAGGATCGGCCATCAATCAGCCAGGATGGCAATGATGAAAAAGTCGAGCAAATGGATTGCATGCTGTTTCGTGCTTCTCCATATTGGCGCAACTTCTGCGTGCACATTGTGTGGTGGTCCGGATGCACAGGTCACGTTGCGAAGACAAGCGCAAAAATGCGATGTCGTAATCCTCGGCCAGATTGGAACGGCGCGCGAATCGCCAGAAGCGATCGGGGGCGGAACCACCGAATTCCAAGTATTGCGAGTCATCAAGGGCGTTCAGGGTTTGCCTCGTCGAGGAAACATCTCGTTGCCGCGATTTCTCGCCGATGAAAGGAAAGAACAGCGGTTGTGGCTCCTTTTCGGCGACGTGCGAGATGGCCAATTTGACTACAGTTCCGCCAGAAGAGTACGAGACATAGCCGTCGGTGAATATCTCACGGCAGTGTTCACTTCACTTCCGGAAGCGCGACTTGAACAATTGACGTTCTTCGCAAATCGATTGGATCATTCGGTTGCCGAGATTTCCAGTGATGCGTTTGCGGAGCTATCTTTAGCCACGGATCGCGAGATAGGCGACCTCGGAAAATCGCTCGATGCAACAAAGATTCGGCCGTTGGTGACATCGACAAAGACGTTGCCCGAAAGATTGGGGCTTCTTGCCTTCTTGCTTGCCGCATCCGGTAAGAAGGACGATGCCGTCTTGCTCAAATCGCTTTTGGATCGATTCGATGATCGAAGCCGCCCGGCATATGGTGGATTGCTGGCGGGTTACATCGTGCTCGCTCCGGAGGCCGGCTGGCAGTTTGCAAAGTCGCTGATTGGTGATTCGACCAGACCATTCCTTCAGCGATATGCAGTATTCGGCGCCATTCGCTTTCTTCAAGGGTGGAGGGGCGATTCGGATCGTAACCAGGCGCAAAGGGTTTACGAAGTTGGGATTCGAAGCTCTGACTTGGCCGATATGGCGGTTGAAGATCTTCGCCGGTGGCAGTGGTGGGGACTGACTCCTCAAATCCTGGCACTTGCGACTGCAAAGTCTCACGAAGGTCCTATCTGGCGCCGTGCGGTATTGCGGTACGCACTTTCATGTCCCGATTCGGCGGCTGCGAAATTTGTTGCCTCAGAACGACAACGAGACCCAGAATTCGTCAAGGAAATGTCCGAGTCGCTGCAGGATGAGGCCAAACAGTGATCGCAGACCAATTATAAATATGTGTTTGACTAATTGATTTTCTCGACTGGTATTGCCCAAATGTCCAATCCGCCCTTTCCACCGTTGCGGTCGGAAACAAAGTAGAGCAACGAACCATCGCGCGTCAGATTGGGCGACATGTCGCCCTTTGTTGCCATCGTGTCGTTGACCTGCTTTAGTTCTTCCGGGTTCGACCATTTTCCATTTTCCAATTTGCTTCGGAATAGACCGGTCCTGCCCTTTTCAAGTGGGCCCTGCAAGTACATTGTCTTGCCATCCGGCGAAAGGGTTGCATGGTGGAATCCGTCGGGAAATCCGACCTGCTCCGGTTTGTTGAAAGTCATCTTGGCTTTGCCGGCCGAGGCGGAATACAGCCGCCAACCTGACTGGGTCTTTCGACTGAAATACAAGGTGCCGTTTGCTGTGAGCCAGGGGTACATTTCGTCGTCAGCCGTCGAAAAGTGCAGCGGGATCGCCACGTTGACGTCGACGTCGGATGGTCCCTCCCGCAGTTTCATGAAAAGGTCGAAGTTGTCGCCGCGGCCATCCGGCTTATTCGCGTCCTTATTCGTCGCGTAAATCATGTACTGCGGAAAGGCCGATGTTGATTTTGTGTACGACACAAAAATGCTGCGATAATCTCCTCGATGTTGGGTAAGCTCTTCGAATGGCTTGGCTCTGTTCCAGCTTTGGCCGTTGCGTGCTGCTGAATGGAGTTCGCCGTTACGAGTGAAGTACAAGTGGCCAACGCCGTTTCGAACTGACGAGTGTGGATAGTCCTCATCCTTCTCAGTGTTAACAGCCAGATTCACCGGCTTGAAGGAATCGTTCGACTGAGCGGAGGCAAATTGGCAAAAGGAAAACACAGCGCCAAACATTAGTCCGAAGCGGAACATCAGGAACCCCTTCCGGCTATTGAACAAGTAACGCCACCAAAACTCTGCGTGATGCACCCTTGGTCGTTAGCCGGATACAGATGGTCCGACTTCCAAATCAAGCGAAACCACACAGATTAGACGAACGTCGGCGGCTCAAGTTTCATGATCTTCGAGATGTTACCCACATGTTGCACTTCTTTCACAATTGGATCGAATTGCTATCTCGACGAAGTCGGTTACAATCCGACGTAGCATGCAGCCATAATTGTTCTACTGTTGCCGTTTGCCTAAATGCCCAATCAGTCATGTTGGCTGGTCTCGGGGCATCGGAGCATATCGAAGTGACAACTTCGGGATCAAGTTCAAGTTTTCCGACGGCCCCGTACCGGCTGCCGTTACGTCTGCGAATCACCGTTTTGACGGTCTTAGCACTGTTAATCGTCTTGGCAGTCACGCTTGCAGTCTTGAGACCTTGGCGGCATTCGATTGACCAACCGTTCGGCGAAGAGCCAATCGAAGCCGATACTCAAGGGCCGCCCAATCCAGGATACGTTGGTGCTCAAGCTTGTTTCAAATGCCATAGTGCTCGTGTCCGAGAGTACCAAAACACGTTGCATTATCGAGCATGTGTGGAAGTTGACGTCACGAGGTTGCCAAAGGGTTTCTCGCCAGGGTTTGGCGGCGTGTCGACTCCTGACGGTAAGATTCGATTCCAAATGTTAAGGGACGGCGGCGACGCATTTCTGACTGCCTCTCGGCCAACCACGGGAGGCGATCAAAGCGCAAGAACCAAGCTCTCCCTTATTTACGGTGTCTCCGGCAATGGGGATGAAGTGTATCACGCCTGGCAGGAAGACCGGCTCTTCTACTTGCCGGTAGGTTGGCTGCATCCGTTGCAACGATGGGGTGTTTCCAACAATCCTGTCGGCGCAGGCAATTTTGGGGAAGAAACCACACCGCGTTGCCTTGAGTGCCATAACACGTGGGTCAGCCATGTGCCCGGCACTCGCAATCAATATCGCAAGGATGACATGATCCTTGGTGTATCATGCGAGCGCTGCCACGGTCCAGGTCGAGAGCATGTTCAGCATCATGAAGCACATCCGCAAGACGCTCAGGCGAGGTCGATTCTCCAACCAAGCAATCTCTCTCGCGAACGATCCATCGACTTGTGTGCGCAGTGTCACAGCAACGCGGCAAAGGGACGAGGGCCGCCTTTTTCCTATCGGCCGGGCGAGTCGCTGGAAAAATATTACAAAACGATCGTCAGCGCATTTCCCGAAGACGACCATGTAACAAACCAGACTCGCTACATGCGCGAAAGCAAGTGTTTTCAAAAGAGCGAAACTCTTACATGTGTAAGTTGCCACGACCCCCATCGCAAAACGGATCATGCGTTGGCTCAGAAATCGTGTGCAAAGTGTCACAAGCCGGTCGATTGTCGTGAGCAACCAAGGCTGCCGGAACCGGTCCGAGCGAACTGTATCGGTTGCCATATGCCTGATCGGTATTGGGTGAATGTCTACTTTCATACGAGTGACGATCTGTACGTACCGCCAATGCGGCGTCATGCCCATCGAATCGCCGTATATCCCGAAGCTCGCGATGAAGTCCTGCTAGCATGGCGGCGGACTCAGCAGGACGATGAAAGCAGGAAGGAAACCGCAAGACTGAACGAGGTGATTGCGGCGCATTGGACCCGCACGGCCGCCCAGTGCCGCTCGCAGCATCGATTCCGCGCGACGATTACGGCGCTACGTGAAGCCGATCGAATTTCGCCTTCTCCGGAATTGCGCCGGCAGATGCGTGAAATAGCACAAGAACGAATCCACCTTGAACAGTCATTGAAGGCCGCGATCAAGTTGGCGGACGAACGCCGACAATCTGAGGCGATCGCCTCCTTGCAAAAAGTGCTCTTAGTCAAGCCAAACCTGGCCATCGCACACGGAAAACTCGGAACGCTGTACGCCGCGGTCAATCGAAGCGATTTGGCGTTCGAGCATCTTCAAAAAGCTGCCGAACTGGATTCAAGCGATCCTTATGGATATGCCATGATGGGCTGGCTTGAGTATCTTCGAGGGCAGTTCGATACAGCCATTTCCTACTATCAAAAAGCCGATGAGGTCGAACCGTTCAACTCAAAGACCAACTATCAGCTTGCATTGTGTTTGTTGGCTGCAAATCGGTTCGAAGATGCGCGGGAACGATTCTCTACCGTCATCAGAATCGACCCAAAGCACCCCGGCGGTCATCAGGGCATAAGTCATGCCTTTCGCCGACTTGGCAGATATGACGAGGCGATACGACATGGCGAACGCGCGGTGCAACTCACCAAACGGCAAAGTGCGGACATCTTGCTGACTCTTGCAGATGCGCTGGCATCGGCAGGCCGCAAGGCAGACGCTGTTCGGATCGGCGAAGAGGCGATGTCTGCGGCTCAGTCGCATGAGCCTGCCGCCGCTCCTGCCGTCCGCAGGCGCCTGGAGGAACTTCGCACCGAAGCAGCGAAGTCCAAGTAGCCGTCTATTGCTTTGGCAAAGAACCTAATAGCGCCAGGACGGCCCAGTTGGTCGCTGCGTTCGAGATGAACTGAGACTTCCCGCCAGGATCCCCATTGTCAAAAAACACCTGAATCGGTTTGCTTCGTGTTTGAACGAACCAGCTGCCATCCGGCAACTGGTGCTGCACGAGATAGCTGACTCCACGAGAGACGGCACGCGATTGATCATCTAACCCCGACTTTTGAAGTGCGATCAATGCCAACGCCGTTGCATAGGCGTCTCCCGGTAACTCCGGCAACTGCGACCAGCTTCCATTCGCATTCTGTTGTTGGATCAAACCTGATTGCGATTCTTCAATTCGTTCCTTTTCGACTCCGCCTGCGATCAACGCTCGAAGATGAAAGGTTCTGTCTTCCATCGATTTTGGGCGGTTCTTCAGCAACCACTCGATTCCCTTGCCTCTAGCAGATTCGATACGGGACTTTTCATTTTCAGAGAATGCTGGGTCGTTCCGCCCATAGACGCTAAGCGCTTGCAGTGCCAATGCGGCGTTCGTGAAGGCGCTGCCCTCGCTCGGCGGTCGGTCGGTAACGGCAGGCCAGGAGCCATCCTTTGCTTGTCGCGCAACCAGAAACAGGACAAGAGCCCTCGTCAAATCACTGGCGGGTTCGTCGGCAGATTCGAGCGTCATCAGCGCGTATGCGACGGTTGTGTTTGCTCCGCCGACGCCCTGCCCTGACGCAATTTGTGCGATTTTCGATCGAAACGACTCGCGAGTGAATTCGATCTGAGCGGTAAGCAATGGACGATCGATCGGCAATCCACGGTCGCGTGCAGCTGCAAAAATCGGGATACAAAGCTGATGATGGCAACTGAAACAAGTTCGATTGGCTGCATACCGATCTGCTGCAGTTCCGATCCGGTTCAACCCGCGTGACACGGCCTGACGGACTTTGTCGATGCGGACAGGCTCATCGGCAAGGGCGCTGGCAGTCCATGCTATCGCCACAAGCGAAGTACAGATCCAGCGCATGGCTAATCCTCGGTGGGCCAGTACACCGCAAATCCTCGAACTTGCAATTGAATTCGGTAGAGGGACTTACCGGCAGTGACATAAAGAACATTCCGATCTTTGCCGCCAAAGACACAATTCGTCGGCGATTCCGGGACTGGAATGAACGCGAGTTTCCTGCCAGCCGGCGAAAATACATAGACTCCGCCATCGTCACCGCTGCCGGCCGCACCGTAGACGTTTCCATCGGCATCACAGCACATGCCGTCGATGCCGCGTCTCTTTCCAAAGTCGTGCAGCAAATTTCGCATTCCCGGCTTGCCGTCGGCGCCAATTGGATAGGCCCAAAGTTGTTGGCCCTTTCCCGGATCGGAATTTGCCACATAGAGAGTCTTCATGTTGGGTGAAAGCACCACGCCATTTGGTTTCGCCAAATTCGTCAGGAAAGCCTCGGTGTTTCCAGTCGGCGAAATTCGGTAGACGTTTTCTCGGTCGATCTCGCGCGGTTCCGAACCGACGTAGCGAGGGTCGCTGAAATAGATCGTGCCATCGCGTGCAATAGTCAGATCGTTTGGGCTGTTCAGCCGCTTGCCGTTCCAATTGTCGGAAAGGACGTGGACTTTTCCGTTTGCGTCGGTGCGAGTCACGCGGCGATTCCCGCCGGTGTTTGACCCTTCGCACGCAACGAGTCTGCCTTGTACATCGAAGTCGAGTCCGTTCGCACGACCGCTTGGTTCACGAAAAACGTTGGTCTTGCCGGTACGCGGGTCAAACCGCATGATCCGGTTGCCGATGTCTGTGAAGTAAATGCACCGGTCCGGACCATATGCGGGACCTTCGGTAAACGAACCGTCTCCCCACAGCTTTTCGAGTTTTGCGTTTGCCGTTACGATTTGGTTTTCTTCGGAGTAGACCGTCGCGCCTACTGCGGCAATCATCGTAAACGCCAGTAGTTGTCGCATCGCTGTCTACCTCGGTTTGAATCTGTTCTTGGGAATCGACCATGAGTCGTCGAAAAGGCCGGCTTGAACGACTTCGGGCGCTTTACCTGACTCGGCGATCTTCAACAACGCGAAGTCGCCATATCTCGGAAAGAGTCTTGCGTTGGTGCCTCGCAGGTCTTCCGAACGGAAGGTGTGTCCCGAATTGAGCACGACATACCGATGCGGATTTAGCGGACTAGGATAGACCAAAGCCGGCACGTGCGTTGCGGACTCAACAGATGTTCCAGCGAAAGCGATGTTGTTCTTCGTCCATTGCATCGGTAGATCGCTCATGACTTGCGCGATGAGTCGATTTGACGCTGGATCGCCAAATAGAATCAGATGTTTCGTCGCAATGTCCTCGTCCGTCACTTCAACGTCGTTTTTGATCGGAAGTTCGCCGCGGAAGAACTTGTCCCAATCGAGCTGAAAGCGCTTCAATTCTGCCTCGGCATGTTGCTGAACAGCCGTGTGCCACGGGACGCCAGTCCCGCGAACACAAACAAATCCGTCCATGAATGCGTCGTCGATCGGCCCTTGCATGTTGTGGAATTTCTGGAATTGTCGTAACTGCGCCGTCGACAGCCGCTGTGGCAGAGCATTTTCCCACCGGTCGCCACGCCTTTCCAAGAACACGGCGTGCGTCGAACCGACGATAGTCGACGGCGTCGCTTGCACTCTTTCGCCGTTGATTCGAATTTGTTGCACCGAACTGACCGATCCCGGCAATGTTAAACTTAATGCTCGTACGTTCGTACAAGTCACGTCGAATCCGTCGTTGGTGCGGGCGGCGGCGACATGCGTCCGTTCGTAATGGCGATCTAATCGCAGAATTTCGACCCAATCGCAGCCAGGATACTTCAAGGTATACGTGGTGAACTGTACTCGATTCGGATACTCCGTTCGGCCTTTTCCAATGCCGGCAAACTTCAAGTATTCTGATTCGGCGAGCTTTTGCTGCTCCGGCGGAAACTTGTGCTCAAGATCCTTCCCGATTAGCAGAGTCATTGGAATTCGTAACGGTTGGAGTTTTGCTTGAATGATTCGTGCAGCCTGTAATTGAGGGTCCTTGTCGCCGGCATATGCGACTACCGGAACCATTGCCGCATTTTCCGCATATTCAAGGGCATCGTAGATCTTAAGGCACGATTCTACATGCGCCGGCAATTCGGCCGGCAGTTCCTTCCAGTATCCTCGCGTCGTCGAAAAACCCGCTCCCGGTCCGATCACGCACCAACGATCCGGACGGTGCAGTCCGAGGTGCCACGTACCTGCCCCTCCCATCGAAAAGCCTCTCAGAACGACGCGGGAAGGATCGAGTAGTTCGCCGCGGCCTAATAGGCGTTCCGATGCGACGAACGCGTCAATCGCCTCGAAGACATCGGTTTCCCCGGCCCAACGATAAGCGTTGTTGCATCGACCAAAAATATCCAGTTGCACGAATTGCGTGCCTGACGGCGCGGGCTTGGCGGCGAGTCGTTGCTGAATGAATTTAACTTCGGTTAGAGTGTTGTCTCTGCCATGTAAAACGACATCGAGTCGCCATCGGGACTTTGGGTCTTTGCCGTAGTCGGCAGGATATGTCACTGAATAAGGTTGCACCGAGCCGTCAATCCGAGAACGGTAGCCCCGAACGGCGGGAGTTGTGCCAGGGAAATACCATGGTGAGTCGCCTCTTAGTGCTTGTTGTGATCGCAACAGGCCGGCATCGAGCACTTGCAGTGTCCAGTCGCCGGAGCGGTCATGGTAGAATTCTCGATGACGAACGATCCACTGGGCTGCCTTAAGAAACACTTGTGAATCCGCGAGCGTTGGATCACGAACACCTTGACGTTGCATCGTTTCGACGGCTCGGGCCAGTCGCGTCGTGCGTTCAGCAATCTGATCTAGAGTGGATTTGTCGGGCGCCTTGACGCCGGGCGGATCGAACTGCTGAGCCAAGCCGTACGAAACCCAAGTGAAAGCAATCACGCACAAGTGAGGTAAGTGCTGCATGTTCTCCGCCAATTGAAATTTACAAGGAAAGCAATTCTGCCTGCTCGGTTGGCAATCTCATTTTTTCAATTCTTGAAAACGTCAGGTTCGCCAACCTGTGAATCGTCGCTGTCGATTCTTCTGCTAGAATATCCTGGTGTTCGAAACCTTGTACAAGGAAAATCCCATGAAACTCATGTTGCTTTGTGTGCTTGTCTTAGCGCTCGCAATGGCTGTCGCACAGAATGCGACCGCTGCCAATCCGGTCGTTGTCATGGAGACAAGCCATGGTACGATCAAGATCGAGTTGTTTGAAGAAAAAGCACCGATTACTGTCAAGAACTTTCTCGGCTACGTCGAGGACAAGCACTTTGACGGTTTGATTTTCCATCGTGTCATTAAGACGTTCATGATCCAAGGCGGCGGCTTTCAGCCTGGCATGAAGGAACGCAAGACCAAAGCGCCGATTAAGAACGAAGCCAGCAACGGCTTGTCGAATCTGCGCGGCACCATTGCCATGGCCCGAACAAACGATCCGGACAGCGCCACGGCCCAGTTCTTTGTCAACGTCGTAGACAATAAGTTCCTCAACAAAGGACCTGAAAGCGATGGATACTGTGTGTTTGGCCGCGTAATCGAGGGGATGGATGTCGTTGACAAAATCAAAGATGCGAAGACCGAAACCCGCTCCGGCCATCAGAATGTGCCGACGGAAGACATTGTCATCAAAACCGTTCGAAAGCAATAGGTGATTGAAAGTGCAATCCCAGGGTCTAGTATCCAGTAAGTCCTGGGATTCACTGAATCTCTGTGGCTGATAGAGCCGACACTGTAATTCGCGGTTGTCATCGCGGTACGTGCACGAGGTAATTGGAAATGTTTTGGCAGCACCTTCTGTGGGGCATTGTTGCATTTATCACGGTGTGTGTCGTAGGTACATTTATCGAGTATCTCGTGCACGTTCTGATGCACAGGCGTTTGCTCAACGGCAAGATTCACACGATTCATCACAAGAACGGTCTTGGCCAAGGTGTATGGGGCGAATTCCTGGCTTACTTTTTGCCGGCGATGCCCGTGCCAATTCTCGTCACAATTGCTTGCTACTTTGGCAGTCTCTGGAGTTATTGCATTGGCTTTTGGATTGGATATGTCTTCATCTGTTTCGTCTGTGCCTATTGCCATCAAGCGTCACATGAGCACCCTGAGCTAATCTTCTGGATGCCGCAACCGCAACACCACGTACACCACCGCGACGACATGTGGTTTCACAACTACGGCGTGAGTTCCGACCTTTGGGACCGATTATTCGGGACCTATCTGAAAGTGGAATACACAACGCCCAAGAAAATGACCCAACTGCGGCCGCGAGATTTCTTTCAGTTGAAGTGGTTTTAGAGAATTCGGCGGTCACTCCGCTGGTTCGACAAATGCCGACATCGCTCCTTTACATCTTGGAATGTGCGGATCTGGTCCGAACGCATGAATCTGGTCCCTTTTCAATTCCGCCCGTTCCAAGGACGTCGTGCAAACGACAGCGCGGCCTGACTCATGCACTTCAGTCGCAATCTTGAAACCCTTCGGTTCCGGGTGCGCAAATAACTCCTTCATCATCCGAATGACGTATTCGAAGCTGTGATCGTCGTCATTCAGAAGAATCACGTGGTACGGCGGCTGCCGGCGCGTTTGAATCGATTCGGATGAATCAACGGATGGGAGGACGGCCGTGTCGCTCATATTGCGTTACCCTGCATGCCTGCGGGAGCGTCGTCCCTTCATGAAACTGTCGAAAACAAACCCACTAAGATTTGCTGCATCACAGTATACCGCAATTCCCCGGCTAAGCCGAGCCATTTGTTCAACGAAGTTTTTCAGGCCAAGGTAGAAAAAATCCTCGATGAGTGCGACGGTGCTGATTCGGATGCCGGACTGCGAACAACGTCTGACTTCCGACAGCGTCGCCAGCGCAGTTCGCTCGTTGGGCGGATATGCGAGAACAAGCTGGCCGCCTTCGGCGTAAGCGGTTGGTTCGCCATCCGTAATGCAGATGATTTGCTTGTTCGCCGACGTGGACCTTCCGAGAATGCGCCGCGCCAATTGCAGGCCGACCTGAATGTTGGTGAAGTGCTCTGGAACCGACTCGTCGATTTGGTCGATTGGGACTTTGAGCAACACACGGTGATCAAAGACGGTGACCGGTTTTGGCGCCGATTCAGCCAATTGACGTTCCGTCAATTTCGACGCATACGTGAAGAATCCAACGGTGTGCAATGAATCGCCTTGGAAACGACCTCGCACCAGCGCTTGCAGCGCCATGGCGACCCGTTTTGCCTGTTGGAATTTTCCGTATCTTGCCATGGACCCGCTCATGTCCAACAGCAGGACCGTCGTGCAATTTGTTTGCAGTTCAGTTTCGTGCACAACGAGATCATCTTCCGAAATATGCAGTTCATTCGCGCATCCTTGTCGCGCCATCGAATTCTTGAGTGATTCCTGAATATCCACATGCGCTACTGGATCGCCGTAGTGATAAGGTTTTGTGTCATCGAGCCTGTCATGCCCGTCGCCACGCATTCCGCATTCGTGCCGTCCGTTCGCCGCTCGACTGTGTATTTGAAACAGGTCGTTCAGCGCGCGGTCTTGCATCCGCCGAATTCCTCTTGCAGTAACGGCAAATTGTCCTTCTACGTCGCGTTCAAGAAAACCGTCGCGAACGAGTTGCAATAGCAGTTCGTTTTCGCGCTCAGTCGACGCGTCGATGTGTCGCAACGTGTTCTTTCCATATTCGAGGAGATACTCAGCAAGTGCGTCAAAAGTCTGAGCCGATTCGTTCGAAGTGAATGGCTTCGAGCCGTCCCAGGCTGAGTACTCGAACATGGCCATCCGAAAGTCCTGATTGTGTCAGCACTAGTCATCACGTCCGGGAATTCGTTTCAGCGTTTGGGTAATCGGTCCGGTAGCCGTTGAGATCCTTCCGGACTCGGTGCCTTGCGCCGAAGCGTCTTCCAACCTGCCGAAACAAACTAGGGCGATGTCGTCCGCCTGGAATTGGCCATGTGAATGTAGTTGAACGGCTGCGATAATCCGTTTGCCGATCAATTGCGGTGTATTTGAGTCCGCATTGCGATTCGTATCCTCGAGTATTGCCTGACGCACTCGTTCGTTGCCAAAGGGCTCGTTTTGCAGATTCAAAGCGTCGGTGACACCATCCGTAAAGACGATAACGCAATCTCCGGGTTCTAGCTGAATGGTATTGCATTCATATTCGGTGCCTTCGATCATCCCAAGAGGGAACCCCGTGGACTTATTCGAGATTGCGTCTTCGAGCTTGCCGGTTGCCTTGCGAAACACAAGCGGGCTGATATGCCCTGCGTTGGCCACCGTAACTGTATGATTGATCGGGTTGACAAGACATGCGGACAGCGTCACAAAGCGATCCATCATGCCCGCTTGCAACAGCTGTTCATTCAACCGACCCACAGCTTTGGCGATGTCGTGATTCGCCCACATGCAGAATCGCGCCTCGGCACTAAGCTTCGCCATCAGAAGCGCAGCAGGCATTCCTTTTCCGGCCACGTCGCCGAGCAGTATGGCGATCCTATCTTCCGTATGTGGGATAAAGTCGTAATAATCACCGCCAACGTTCTTTGCGGCCTGATAAAAAGCGTAGAAGGAGTAACCAGCAATTTCAGGAAGCCGCTGCGGCAAGAAGCTTCGTTGGACGCGACGGGCAAGCTCCTCGTCCTGCTGCTTCACGGCCAAGTCTACGGCGATTTTGTGCAGCTTCGCGTTATCGAGTGCGATGGCTGCCTGATTCGCGACGCTCGCAAGAAGTTTCAGATCGTCCTGCGTGAAGGTGCGCGAACGGTCCTGGCTATCCAATTGGATGAGGCCAAATGCATGCCCTTCTTGATTGATCAGAGGGGCACACATCACGGAGCGAATTCGAAATTCGGCGATCGACGCTGACAGTGCAATTTGGCCGCCGCTCTGTGCGTCTTCGAACAAGATGGCCTGGCCGCTTTCGAGGCAACGCCGCACAATGCTCTTGCTAAAGCGGGCGCTCGTTTCGGTATTTGCCCGCCGCGCCTTGATCACTTTGGCAATGAGCTGATCCGACGCTTCGTCCCGCATGATGACAAAACAACGGTCCGCCTGCCGAAAGACGTTAAAGAGGATTTCGGCAACCAAAGGCAAGAGCGTGTCCTCTTGCATCATTTTTCCCAACGCGCTGCCGATTTCAACCAACGCTCGCAGTTTTTCGCTCGGTTGAGTTTCGAGCAACTGTTGCTGGGACATTCGACCAATGGACGCGTGTACTGTCGAAGGGCTATCGACTTGATCGTCTTCGATTTCGATGCTGGATGGAGTGTTTTCATTATGAAATGTAAACATCCAATCGCAAATCTTGATCTTGTCGTTGTCCTTGAGCAAGACTGGTTTCTTGACCTCAATTTCCTGGCCGTTGAGCACGGTCCGATTGCGGCTGCCAAGGTCTTCGAGATAAAAGTTCTCAAGAACCTTGTTGATCTGGGCATGCTGCCGGCTGACATCATTGTTCGGTATGTGGACCTGGCAATCGGGGTTGCGGCCAAGCACCGTCAATTCGGATTTCAACTTGATCCGATGTCCGGGATTGTTGCCCTTGAGCACCAACAACGATGCCATGTCGTCCACCTGTGGCAAGCGATAAACAACGGAATTCCGATTCCTTACAACGGTTGCGCCAATGATTTGTGGATTCTAATCGGTTGCAAACGGGAAAGCAAGGAATGCTGGCGAACCAAGGGCCAAATTTCACCTAGTTGGAATGTCTCCTACGGTCGAAACCTGACTCCGGCATGGCAGCGTTCTTGCGATGGCTGGCGTCGATTTCTGATTCAGGATATGATGGCACGCTCAAAGGTCGGACGATTAGGAGCGAATTACGAAGCGAGTGAAACCGTTCGCCCGATCGGCAGGTACATACCATTGCGAGCATGCCTTGATCGATGATCGCATACTGGTGAAGCGGTGTTTGGAGGGCGAGGCCGACTCTGTCCGCCAGCTTGTCGAACGGTTTCAAACGGATGTACTTGGTTTGTGCTTTCGCATGCTGTGCCATCGTCAGGACGCGGAGGACGTGACTCAGGAAGTGTTTCTGCGGGTTTTTCGCAGCTTGGGCAAGTGGGACTCGAAACGACCGTTGCGACCGTGGATCATGGGAATTGCGGTCAATCGATGTCGGACGTGGGTCGTGCAGCGATCCCGCCGCCCAGAGATTGTCGATTACTTGCACGAAACAGTTGCCGACCGAACGCCGATTGATGCCGGTGACTTGTCCGAAGAAATCGCAGCGGCGATATCGGAGTTGCGGCCTGAGTACCGAATGGCAGTGAATCTATTTCATGAGATGAGCATGCCCTACGACGAAATTGCCGAAGTGTTGGGAACTCCAGTGGGAACAATAAAGACTTGGTTGCACCGAGCTCGGTCCCTGTTAATAGCTCGTTTGCAAAAACGAGGAATCATGACGGAATCGGCTGAAGCCCAGACCAAAGCATTTGTCGGCAAGGTTCAAGGAAAATGAGCAGTTCATCAGCACATTTATGCGAACAGTTTGCTGAGGCTATGCAGCGAATGCTGGACGGCGAAGCGAACTCGTTGTCGGAACCACTTGAATCGCATCGAATTGAATGCGACGATTGCCGCCGGTTCGCTGAGTCTGCTGCGAATCTCACGGTGGCGCTGGCGGATCTGCCGCGTCTCGAAGCCGATGAGGTGCTTACAAGTCGCATCATTGCCGCGGTTGAAGCAGATCGGGCAATTCCACCACCAAAACGGCATCTGACTCGACGAATTGTCACTGCTATCGTGGTCATTGCGGCATCGATAGCCGTGTTGTGGTTTGCCGGCGAATGGACTTCAGTTGGCCGGACAAACCAAATGGTGTCGTCACACAGCGTCCGGCCGCCCGCTGCCAAGGTTAAGAGCAATCCGAGTTCGTTCGACATGAGAGACAATCTCGAAGTGGTGGCGGAGTCGATCGCGTCTTTGACTCGGCGAACTGCCAGCGACGTAATTGGGCCTGCTCGCGATGTGTTTGGACTCGGCGTGGAGATGGACTGGTTGCGAGGACCTGCAGAAGTCCGTGATCATGCGAATCCGGCGATGGACTCATTGCAAGAACTTCGCCACGGCGCTGCGGCAGGATTCGAGCCCATTGCAGAAAGTGCCCGGCGAGCGCTGGCCATGTTCACTCGAGACCTCCCCACGAAACCATCCACGAAACCATAGTTATGAGCTTCTTTCTCCGCACCTTTTTTCTTGCCGTTGCTGCCGTTGGTCATTTGATCTTCGTGGGAGAATCGGCGCACGGCAGCGAGTCCAGCGATCCTTTGCTTCGGCTTGTTCCGGACGATGTTACTTTTTGCGTCGTCGTCGAAAAGCCGCGCGACACGCTTGCATCGATTTCCAAGGGTCCATTTTTCGAAATGGTACGAAAGAGTCCTCTGGGTGATGCAATCCGCCAGATACCGGAGTTGGAACAACTTCGACAGTTTGAAAAGCTGTTGGCGACGCAACTTGAAATCGATGTCACTCAGGTATTCGAAAATTGCTTTGGCGATGCACTTGTTCTGGCGTATCAATCGGGCCCTCACGGGAGACCGGAGTTGGAACGTGGTGTAATCATGAGTTGGGTGCGAGATAGGAAGCTTCTTGATGCCGTGTTGGAAAAACTAAACGCCGCTCAGAGGCAATCTGGCGAACTCAAGGAAATCAGCGAATTAACGTATAAAGGGCAAAAGTATTTTCGGCGAATCAAGAACAAAGGCGCCGACGAGTACATGATCCTCAACGGTTCCGTGCTTGCGTTTTCCGCGCAGGAATCGATGATTCACCGAGTCTTGGAAAGGATCGGGAACGTCAGTGGAACTCCCTCTGGTCTGGTCGCTCAGCGATTGGAGAAGTCCGGTTGCCGTGGCGCCACTGCTGCAATCTGGATGAACCCACGAAGTTTCGATGCCGAAATCGCGATCAAATCCAAAGAGTCGAAAGGCAACGAGGAAGCGTTTCTTCGACCTTTCCATGAATTCTGGCTGGCGATCGATGGCATAGTCTTGGGACTTCACCTTCAAAATCACATAGAGGTCTCGCTTGCGCTTGATCTAACTCCGGGAAAGCTGTCGCCCGCGATCCAATCGGTGGTTCTAGGTGACGACGCGCCGAGCGAGCTCTGGAACTCCTTCCCGGCATCGGCAATGCTCGCGGTCAGCGGTCGCACCAATTTTTCGAATTTGATGAACCTCGTCGGTGGAATGATGTCGCCTGAGGCCAAAAAGGCGCTTAATGCGTCGATCGTACAATCTCTCGGACCGGTCTTTGGCAAGAAGTTCATTCATCAGATTCCCAGTTTGATCGGCCCCGATTGGGGTTTTTGCATTGCCCGGCCTGCCGATTCCAAGCAGTTGTTCCCGGATGTCACGGCTGCTATGCGAGTCTCCGACGCAAAAAGGGATGCCGATGCCGTGCAAAACTTAGTGACGGGCGTCGATTCCTTGGCGACAATGTTTCGACTCGACTACAACGGCAAGCACGCCGACCAATTGACTAAGAAGATTCTCCGTCAAAACGGCGAGGAAGTGCATTTCCTTGAACCAGAGAGTACCTGGCCTTCGGGCCTGATGCCGGCCTATGGATTGAAAAGCGGCTATCTTGTCGTTGCCAGTCGGCCTCAACTCGTCAGCGGGTTCGGGTCCCCCAAGGGCGCTGATTCCCAAGCCACTCAGGAATTCCCTCTCTTACGACTCTCCCTTCGTGAATGTCGGAAATACTTACGGGATCGCAACGAGGCCATTGTTGAACTGGCCAAAGCCGGGGGAAAGCCAGCCGATGAATCAATCAGCCAACTTCGAAACGCGGACCTCGTCCTACAATTCCTGGATCGATTTGAGATTATTCAGCGACCTTCATCCAAGGGCAGCCTGCGTTTGGCGGCGCGGCTCCATCTTGCGGCTCCGCTTCGTCCGTAGTTGACACGATCGCGCCACTTCTCTGTACGACGACTATCATTGACCGAAACCATTACCGGCACCGTCGAGGCAAATCGATGAACGAACGCGTTCCGGAGATCGTCATCATTGGCGGTGGATTCGGCGGCTTGTATGCGGCTCGCGGAATGCGCAAGTTGAAAGCGAATGTCACGCTAATTGATCGCCGGAATTTCCATCTGTTTCAGCCGCTCTTGTACCAAGTCGCGACAGGTGCACTGTCGCCTGCCAACATCGCGGCTCCTCTTCGTGCCATTCTCAAGCGGCAGAAAAACGTCCGCGTCGTTTTGGGCGAAGTGCGGCACATCGATGTTGACGACCGCTGCATATCGTTGCAAGACGGTGAGACAGTTAAGTACGACATGTTGGTCGTGGCGACCGGCGTGCGGCATCAGTATTTTGGCCATCCCGAATGGGAAAAGATCGCTCCCGGACTGAAGACGATCGAAGACGCCACGGCGATTCGCCGCCGCATCTTGCTGGCGTTTGAGCGAGCCGAACGTTCCAGCGACGACGCTGAGAAACGAAAGCTCTTGACCTTTGTCGTCATCGGCGGCGGGCCGACCGGCGTTGAAATGGCGGGGGCGGTCAACGAACTTGCAAAACAGACGCTTCGCCGCGACTTTCGGCAGATTGACCCAGCTTATGCTCGAATCATTTTGATCGATGGCGTCGATCGTGTCTTGCCCACGTTTCCAAATGACTTGTCCGCCAAGGCTGCCGAGTCGCTGCAACGAATCGGCGTTGAAATATGGACCAAGTCTACTGTAATCGCAGTGCAATCCGGTCAGGTGACTGTGCAACGGCAGGACTCACCTTTTTCGAATGAAGTGCACATTGATGCAGCCACGGTCATTTGGTCGGCAGGGGTTCAGGCTTCTCCGTTGGGAAAGGTGCTGGCGGATGCAACTGGTGCGGAATCGGATCGGGCGGGGCGCATCGCGGTGCATCCCGATCTCACCATTGCTGGTCATCCGGAGGTTTTCGTCATCGGCGACTTGGCAGTGTGCAAAGGCGAGGATGGGAAGCCGTTGCCGGGCGTCGCGCCTGTTGCGATTCAGCAAGGCGAGTACGTGGCGAAGCTGATCGAACGGCGCATTCGTGGTGAAACGGTACAGCCGTTCCGTTTGCGAGACAGGGGGCGTATGGCGACGATCGGTAGAGCTTCCGCAGTTGCGATCATTTTCGGAAGGCACCTGTCCGGGTTTGTCGCTTGGTTGGCTTGGCTCTTCATTCATCTCATGTACCTTGTAGCATTTGAAAACCGCCTGTTGGTCCTGATGCAGTGGGGCTGGAGCTATTTCACTCGCAGTCGTTCGTCGCGTCTCATCACCGGCGATGCCAATCCGCTTGACGAACCGCCCGATTCACATGACAATCAACAAGGTCAATCCCACCCGCCTCGCTGAGACTCTTCGCATGTTGCGCAAAACCTTAATCGTTAGTTGCTTCGTGTTGATCGTTGCCAATCGGTTGACGGCGGCAGAACCTGCCGTCAACTACACGCGCGATATCAAGCCGATTCTGTCTGACCGATGTTACGCCTGTCACGGTCCCGACGAAAAACAGCGCAAAGCAAAACTTCGCCTCGACGTTCGCGAGAGTGCTGTCAAAGAGGCCATCAAGCCAAAGAACGCCGCAGGAAGCGACTTGATCGCGCGAATTGCCAGTACCGACGCGGACTTTCAGATGCCGCCGCCGGCTTCAAAAAAGCCGCACTTGACCAAAGAGCAAGTCGAGTTGGTCAAGCGCTGGGTCGATCAAGGCGCTGCCTTTGAAACGCATTGGGCCTACGTGAAACCCGCCCTCGTTGCGTTGCCCAAAGCGGTTGACGAGTCCTGGAACCATAACTCGATTGACCGCTATATCGCCGTTGAACATGTTCGTCGCGGATTTCAGCCTGCTCCTCAAACAGACCGTGTGACGTTGATTCGCCGGCTCAGTTTCGATTTGACCGGCTTGCCGCCAACGCCGGCCGAAGTCGTTGCGTTTGTTAACGACAAGTCGCCCGACGCCTACGACAAGTTGGTCAAACGTCTGCTCGATTCGAAGCACTATGGCGAGCGCATGGCCTTGTACTGGCTCGATTTGGTTCGTTACGCTGACACCGGCGGGTATCACAGCGACAATCATCGCGACGTCACGTTGTACCGCGACTATGTGATCAATGCGTTCAACGCCAACAAGCCGTTCGACCAATTCACCATGGAGCAGTTGGCAGGCGACTTGTTACCGAATGCTACGTATGAACAAAGAGTCGCCAGCGGCTACAATCGCTTGCTCATGACCACGGAAGAAGGCGGGGCTCAGCCAAAAGAATACACTGCGAAGTACCAAGCCGATCGCGTCCGCAATGCGTCTGTCCTCTGGCTTGGCGCCACGATGGGGTGCTGCGAGTGCCACGATCACAAGTATGATCCGTTGAGCACCAAGGACTTCTACAGCTTTGCGGCGTTTTTTGCGGACATTCGGGAGAAGGCCGTGGGCCGGCAGGATCAGACGCCGCTGCCGACGACCCAGCAAGAAGCGGAACTCAAGAAACTCGACATACAGATTGCAGAACTCAAGTCGAAGCTGAGCGCGCCCTCGAAGGAACTGGATGTCGCTCAGTCCAAGTGGGAGGCCGAGGTCAAGGAGAAGAAACAGGCCGCGAAACTGCCGAAGGAAGTGGCCGCGGCAATCAATGTGGATGCGGCCAAACGCAACGCCAAGCAGAAGCAACTCATAGCCGAATTCTATCGCGCCAACATCGCGCCTGGTTTCAAGGAATTGCAGTCCGAACTCGCGGCGGCTCAGATGGAACGTGACCAGATCGCACGGGCGATTCCGACAACACTCGTGTCGATGACCGGTCCGCCGCGAACTGTGCGAGTGTTGCCGCGAGGAAACTGGCTCGACGACTCGGGCGAGGTTGTGCAACCGGCCGTGCCGCCGACGCTAGGCGCGATTACGGTCAAGGACCGAACGGCCAACCGCATGGATTTGGCCAAATGGCTGATCTCGCCGGAAAATCCGGTCATGGCTCGCGTAATCGTCAACCGGCTTTGGAAACTCGCGTTTGGTCAAGGAATCGTGAAATCGCTCGACGACTTTGGCTCGCAGGGATCGCCGCCTACTCATCCCCAACTGCTCGATTGGCTGGCGCTCGAGTTTCAGCGAAGTGGCTGGAACGTGAAGCACATGCTTACGCTTATGGTAACATCGAACGCCTATCAACAATCGGCCACTGCGTCGAAGGATACGCGCGAGCGGGATCCGGGCAATCTGTGGCTTGCCCGGCAAAATCGTTATCGCATCGATGCAGAATTCGTGCGGGACAATGCCCTCTTCGTTGCCGGCATGTTGTCTCCTGCCGTCGGCGGCCCCAGCGTGAAGCCATCGCAGCCGGCCGGCTATTGGGCGTTTCTCAATTTCCCGGTCCGTGACTGGCAAAAGGACTCGGACGAGAAACAGTATCGTCGCGGCTTGTACACCTATTGGTGCCGCAGCTTTCTGCACCCTGCCCTACTCGCTTTTGATGCACCATCTCGCGAAGAGTGCACCGTCGATCGGCCTAGGTCGAGCACGCCGCTGCAAGCCTTGGTGCTGCTGAATGATCCGAACTTCGTAGAAGCGGCACGTGTCTTCGCCCTGCGTGTCTTGCGCGACGGAGGTAAAAGCGATGCGGACAAACTGAGTTTCGCCTACCAACTCGCTGTTTCGCGTTCGCCCAAACCGGCGGAGTTGGAGATCCTCAACCGGTTGCTCGCCAAGCACCGCAAAGAGTTCACAGCCGACAAGGCCGCCGCGCAAAAACTGCTCACGGTCGGCGACTGGCCAATGCCGAAGGATGTCAATCCAACGGAACTTGCCGCATGGTCGTCGGTGACACGTGTGATCTTGAATTTGCATGAGACAATGACACGTAATTGACTCTTGTTCTGACGGTTGCTGTGCGAGTCTACGATCCGAATTCGCGAAAGGCAAAAGCGCACAAACTCATGCAGACTTGGAAGAGCACGAAGTTTGTTCCGAAGATGAAACATGCCAGCCATGTTCGCAGTCGAAACGCGAATTTCATGCCGACAAATGAGGCGGCGTTGGCGAATACCCATCCAATTGGGAACTCCCCAAGGCCAGCCAGGCAGGTGATTGCAGCGACTACCAGGCATTTCAACCAAATAACGGCCCAGTGTTGAGTTTTCAGTTTCGGCGGCATTTCGCCACAAAAGACTGACAGGCTCAGTCGATGTGTCAACACGCTAATGGCGAAGCCAACCGCATGTACGTGCCACGGTCTCAAGGGGGTGCGCCTGGCGATTCATTGAGTGTTCAGATCCTTCACGCATTCTGATGACCGATGCTGCAGTCGGATTATTAACCGACAATTGCCGCGACGTTCCGATCGTTGCTGCGTGCGGAATATTCGGGCGACGCAAGTCCTATGCACTGCCGTCAAGCTAACGCAATTCCATCGAACTCATTGCATCACAGGTCAATCTCTCACCCCATCGGCATATGGTCTTTTCCCGGCAGTTGCACCGGCGCCGGCGAGCCTTTGCCTCCGCGGATGAGCGTGACGAGGTCTTCGGTCCCGATCGGCACCGGCATGGCGAAGAACTCGCCGTAGCGAAAGCCGCAACGCGTGCCGATGGCAGCGGCCTGCCCGCCGATGTAGTGTGCCAGTTTGTCAAACCGATCCTTGTCAAACTGCGACTCATAACAACGAATCGCGGCCATCTTCTGCTCGAACGTGTCGCTGATGTCCACGATAAAGCTGCCAGGCCAGTGACGCATCTCGGCGTCGAACGGGAAGGTCGTGTAGACGAGGTGCTGAATGCGAAACGGCGGCAACTCGCCGAACCGATCGTCCCATTTCGTCAACTGGGAATAGAATCGCGAGGCCTCAATCAGTAACTGTCCCTGATAATGATCCGGAGAGGCGGCTGGTGTGCGCCCGGCGGCGCCAATGACAATTTGCGGCCGGTAGCGCCTCAGCGCCGTTGCGACTGCGTAACGATTCTCCGGGCAGTCCATGAGCACGCGGTTGGGCAAGTCGAGGTTGATCCGCACCGGCACATTCAGTGCTTGCCGAGCGGCTTCAGCCTCGCGTGCACGAATCTCCAAAGAGCCTCGCGGAGTGGGTTCGCCGCTGGTCAAGTCGATCATGCCGACGCGGTAGCCCTGCCGCACCAGCTTGGCAAGCGTGCCGCCGCAGAGAATCTCCAGATCATCCGGATGCGGCGCGATGGCAACTACGTCGAGCGATTCCGCAGAATTATTCATCGTGGACTCCATAATCTCGAGACAGGTCACAAAGATCACAAAGGAGTACAATGCTCACAAAGAATGCAACTTGATAAATACACTCATTGCCTTTCTTTATGATCTTTGTGACCTGACTCTATCTGTTCAATCTACCGGCAAACCTACGGCTCGCATCAGTGCGACCGCATTGCTGTGTTGGACGCCGCCGCTTTGCATTCGGTAATCGAACGCCATCTTTCCACCTTCGAGTTGATCGGCAAAATGCACATTCTGCGCTTTCGCGCCGATCGATTCGGCAATTCCCGCCAGAGCTAGATCGTGCGTCGTAACCATGCCGAGCGCGCCGCGTTCAAGCAAGGCTTGAAGAATTGCCACGGCTCCGACGAATCGATCATGCGAATTCGTGCCGTGCAGTAATTCATCGAGCAAGAACAATAGCGGCAACGGCCCGGCGGCGAGCGCGACAATCTGCTGAATACGCGTGATCTCCGCATAGAATCGAGACTTGCCGGCCTGCAGCGAGTCCTGAATCCGCAACGTCGCGCCAATGGCAAAGGGGCACAGCCGCATTGACTGGGCACGTACTGGCGCGCCGGCAAGTGCCAACACGACATTGATGCCGACGGTTCGGAGCATCGTGCTTTTGCCGGACATGTTGGACCCGCTGACGATCAAGAGCCGCGTACCCTCCAGGTGCACGTCGTTGCGAACGCAGGACGTTTTTGGCAAAAGTGGATGCCCAAGTGCCATCGCCTGACAGCACACGCCGCCTGTTACAATCTCCGGAAATGGATCCGTGTCGTTTTCGAATGCAAATCCGGCGACCGACAGCAGGGCCTCGAACTCGCCAAGTATGCGAAACCATCGCTCGATCGATGCGCCGCACTCGGTCCGCCAGCCCTCGAGCCGGTACGCCATCTGTGTGCCCCACATGAGCACGATCGAGATTGGAAAAAAGAACTGATTACGGCGTGCGTTCAGCAAGTCCACCAGCGAAACGAGCGCCCGCAGTTGTTGCGACGGCAGAATTGTGCCGACATTCAGTTGACTTTGCAGGTCGGTCAAAAGCGTCGCCGTAAATCGCTCGCGTTCCAACGAGCCCAGGATCTCGGTTAGTTCCAAGAGGTCGCGCGCGCGTGCTTCAATTTGTTTGAGAACCTGATTGGTTCTGGACATCAACACAAGCACCACGATTCCTTGAGCGGCGCCGATCACGCTCAAAATCCACCATGGCAGAAGATCAAAAACCGTGGCCGCGAGTGCAAACGAAAGCAGGATCGTCAGTGCGCTGACGACAAGCCGGCCCCATTGCGGCAACACGCTCGGTTCACTCGCCCATTGCTCCAGTTTCGACGTATCGATGCCGGCTGGAATTCGGCCGCTGATGCCCGCGAGCCGTTCACGTAAGCCCAGGCGCGGCCGCAGGTCTGAGACGGCTTCTTGGCGTTTTCGAATCACTTCCGGGGTCGCCGGTTTCAACAACCATTGAGCCAATGTCGATTGTCCAACGGCGGTACGAGCTTCGCAAAGTCGCTCAAATAGGGAGCCATTCCCGAACAGATCGAGGTCGGCGGCATACAAATGTTCCTCGGTCAGGAATTGAGTACCGACCTCGCCCTGCCCTTGCCATCGTTCTTCCACGCGAGCCAAACCTGATTCATGAAATGCCACACCGAGTTGCGCCCGTGCGTGCCTGCCCCGTACGCGCCCAACCACATTTGACAGCACCGCGAGTACAACGATTGGAATGGGCAACAGCCAGACCGACAGCCAATGCGTCACCAGCAATTCGCCTACTTCCACGGCCAAGATTGCAGCGACAACGACCCGCGCTCTGCCGAGACGATCGAGCTGAGCTTGCAGGCGCTCGGCTTCCTGGCGATGACCTTCGGCAGCGTGTGTATAGGCGACAGCCGCTGAATCCGACGTGGACATGGACTCAACCATTGAAGTTCACTGCCCTTACTTCTTTCTGGCGAAGCGAATGCGGCAGCCGCGTGCCAGTGTCTCGGCGGTGGACACACTCTTCCCGGCCAGAGTCGCCTGAACCGCATCTTCCAAGTAGAACTTGCCGGCGGCGGAAGGCGGGCTCTTGTCGTCCATCGCACCCATGTACACGACCTTGCGGTTTCTGTCCAAGACAAAGAACTCCGGCGTCTTGTCGGCGCCATACGCTCGGGCGATCTTCTGAGACTCGTCGTAAAGGTAGGCGAAGTTGAATTCGCGTTCTTTGGCGCGGTCCACCATTCGCGGCAAGCGGTCCTCTTCGATCGTGTTCACGTTGATGGCGACGACGGCAACCTTGCCCGCATGCCTCTTGGCGAACGCCATGATGCGGTCTTCGTACTCGACCGCCATTGGGCAACTGTTGCAAGTAAAGACCACGACAACCGCATCCTTGTCTTTCAAATCAGCAAGCGAATGTTTCTTGCCGTCGACGCCAGGAAGGTTCGACCACGCGGGCGCCGCATCGCCGACATTGAGCGACTTGTTGAACTCGCCCGCACAAAGCGTGGCAGGCATCCCAAACATCAACGTCACAATCATGAATCGCAACATATAGCCCTCGACGAAAACCGTTTTGCAGTCCGCGTCGTTTTACGGGATCGACTCGGTCGCTGCAATGCGGGCGATCGGCGACTTGTCGGACCTGCTCTTTCTCGGAGAATTGGCGAAGCCAGGAATTGCGGATCGCAGTTTGCTGGTCTCGTCAGTTCTCATTTTGCTGAAGATCTTCCAATTCATATTCAACAACCCGATCGTCAATCTCCGCGGAATCGCGAAGTTGCGGTCCCAATCTCAACATGGCGTATGCGGCGCGCATTCGAATCTTAGGATCTTCGCATTTGAGCAATTCGACGATGGTCTGCGCCGCTAACGACATGTTCTCGGATGCTTTTCCAGCAGCTTCCAACATGTATTGTGCACGGTGCCGGGCGATAACCTTTCGAAACGCCGGTCGCCGCAGCAAGCGATAAATCGTCATGGTGCAACACCCATACTTCGCGGCGGCGTCTTTGACCGAAAGCCCAGAGGAAAGATCAAACGCCAACAGCAACTTTTGTTGTTTTGTTAACATTTGTTGACACTTTTAGACAGAATTTCATAATTGCGATGCAACAACGGCGCGCACCGCATGTGTATCGCGATTCGACCTGTTCCAAAGTCAAACCGCGACCGTCAATGAATACTGTACAATTGAATATAATGCGATGCAACGTTGGCAGTTAGCTTTTTGAGATTGCGCGAACAAATCAATCGGGACTTGAATACCGACATACGCAAACTTGTCTTGCGCCGATGTTCCAGAGACGCGTTGCCGGTTTGCTTGTTGAAATCAAGCCTTGAGCGAACCAATGCATTAGTTTTTCTTGCAATCGGTTGATGGAAGGTTATCATCACCAATCGTTTGCCTCCGCTGCCTTGTTTCTCGACTTAATGATGATGTCTGAATCGGCTTTTCGCACGACGTGGCTTCATGATCGACTCGATCGCTGGCTCGCCGGCGCGCGCGGTAAACCCGATTTCGCAAAGACGGTGGAATTGAAAATTGAGCCGCGAGCCTCAGCGAGCGGTGACGCGAACGCGAAAAGTAAACCGACGACGCCGACAAAGTTGTGGGCCGCGTTAGTGTTGAGCGGGGTCGGTCGATAGCAGGCTACTTTGCGAAGAAGTCGGCCACCCATTTCGGATTGGGGACGCCGGTCAATGTAAGCTTGCCGAACAGGGTCTTGCCGCTGGGCGCACGCAACTTGACCTGTCCGACGTCGGCTCCTTCCACGGCGAGGCCGATGTCCTGCCCGCCCAGGCGCAACGACACCCGTTTCGGCGTGACCGTGAGTCGAAATTCCAGTTGCCGATTGACCAGGGAATCGGACAAGATTTGCGTGGTGTCGGTACCCTTGTCGTTGACGACCAGAAAGGCCCGCGTGTGCGAGCCGACCAACGGGCGGTAGCCGGCGCGAATGCCGCCCGTTGTCGAAACATAATCGCCCGGCATGTTCGTCGATGCCACGGTTCCCGCGACGATGACGGACTTGAACTTGACGACGTGCGTCATTTCCTGGCCGGCTTCGAGCTGGACGGCGGTTCGAACCGTCGTCAGCTTGTCGCCGCCCGCGTCGAAATCTTTGAGTTGGTCCTTGTTTGAGAAGTCATAAGTGAGTGCGAGTTCGCCGGATTTGGCGTCAAAATTTGCGTACTTGGCGCCGAGCTTTTTGAGCATCTGGGGCGTCAGGCGCGCCTCGTTGGCAGCGCCGGCCGCGGGCTTCTCGTTCAGGAGTTTGAGCAGTCCGTCAATGGCCACGGCGATGCGGTCCTCGTCGGCCTTCGCGGCGGCGTTGGCCTTCTTCGCTTCCAGTAGGGCGACGGCGGCCTTGATGGCCTCTTTCGACGTGGATTTCTCTTCGCTGCGGACCGGTTGCGCGGCGACGGAAGTGAGTGCTGCACAAACAATAACTTGTAATATACAGTACCGGAACATATCGACTCCTTATCGGTTCTTGTGGGGCCAATGTGGGAGTGTGATCACGTGCAATCCCTGCCCTTTTTATCCGCTGGGAATCGACGTGACCAGTATCGGGCGGACCCGAAGTACGGCCGCGGCCCGACGGATTTTCCTTGCAAGCGCACGGACGCCGAACGCCGAGTCATGGGCCGCTTTCGTGCTAAGTGGGGTGGGGAAATGAGGAGGCCGACCATGATTCGCCGAAAGTTGCCGAGCCTGATGCTCCTTGTGGCCCTGTCCGCGACGGCCCAGGAGCCGATGCCGCCGAAGCTCACGCCCGAGGAGACGCAGCAACTCGAGGCGCGGGCGCAACAGCTCATGGCCGACGGCGTGAAGCAGTACCAGTCGGGCAAGCCGGCGGAGGCGTTGAAGTTGCTGTTGGAGGAGTTGAAGCTCCGTCGGCAACTGCACGGCGAGGAACCGCACCCGGCTCTGGCCAATAGCCTGAATGCCGTCGGGTTCCTGTTGGCGGCCACGGGACAGCCCGTGCGGGGGCTGCCGTATTACGAGCAAGCCTTGGCGATGACCCAGAAGCTGTTCCCGGCGTCGAAGTACCCCGACGGACACCCCGACCTCGCCGTCAGCCTCAACAACCTGGGCGGTGTGCTGCAGTCGATGGGGCAGGCGGAGCAGGCCCTGCCCCACTTCCGCGACGCCCTGGCGATGCGTCAGAAGCTGTTCCCGGCGTCGAAGTACCCCGACGGACACCCCGACCTCGCCGTCAGCCTCAACAACCTGGGCGGTGTGCTGAGGTCGATGGGGCAGGCGGAGCAGGCCCTGCCCCACTTCCGCGACGCCCTGGCGATGATGCAGAAGCTGTTCCCGGCGTCGAAGTACCCCGACGGACACCCCGACCTCGCCAGCAGCCTCAACAACCTGGGCGGTGTGCTGCGAGCGATGGGGCAGGCGGAGCAGGCCCTGCCCCACTACCGCGACGCCCTGGCGATGCGTCAGAAGCTGTTCCCGGCGTCGAAGTACCCCGACGGACACCCCGACCTCGCCCGCAGCCTCAACAACCTGGGCTTTGTGCTGGAGTCGATGGGGCAGGCGGAGCAGGCTCTGCCCCACTACCGCGACGCCCTGGCGATGTATCGGAAGCTGTACCCGGCGTCGAAGTACCCCGACGGACACCCCCACCTCGCCGTCAGCCTCAGCAACCTGGGCGGTGTGCTGCGGTCGATGGGGCAGGCGGCGCAGGCCCTGCCGCACCACCGCGAGGCCCTGGCGATGCAGCAGCGGCTGCTGAGACGTGAACTGGCCACCGCGTCGGAGGAAGCGGCCTTCGACAAGGTCAACGCCCAACCGCTGTACCGCGATGCCTACCTGAGCATCACGCGAACCGCCGGGACCTCCCCCGATGAGGTCGTCGCTCAACTGTGGCCGTCGCGCTCGATGGTCACGCGCTTGCTCGAACAACGGCAGGCCAATGCTCGAGCCGCCGGCACCGAGCTAGGAGCGAAACTCGACGAACTGCGTGGGTTGCGTCGTCGCCTCGATCAGTTGCTGCAAGACTCCAAGATGAAGCCAACGGATCGCGACAAGCTCCTGGTCGTCGTCGCCACCGAACGCGATGCCCTCGAACGCGAACTCGTGGCCAAGGTGCCGACGTTGCAGCGTTGGCAGGAACTCGACAAACTCGGTCCCGCCGATCTGGTGAAGGCCTTGCCGACCGGGGCCGTGTTCCTCGACGTGATCCGCTACACCCTCTTCGAGTATGTCGAGAAGAAACAGAAGCGTTCGCTGCGTTACGTCGCGTTCGTAACGGTCAAGGATCGTCCGATCCAGCGCGTCGAACTCGGTGACGCCCAGGCCATCGACGCTGCGTTGCGACAGTGGCGTTCGGCGATCGAGTCTCGCGAATCCTCACCCGCCGCCGAGACGTTGTCGCGGTTGGTGTGGCAGCCGTTGGCGACGGCGATTCCATCGGGAACCAAGACGCTGTATCTCGCCCTGGATGGCGACCTCACCCGCCTGCCGTGGGCCGCTCTGCCCGTTGGCAAGGATCGCGTCTTGCTCGAAGAGTACGCGCTCGCTCAGGTGCCGCACGGTCTGTTCCTCCTCGATCACCTGAAGCACGGCAAACCCACCACCGGCGCCGAATCGCTGTTGGCCCTGGGCGGCATCGACTACGGTTCGAGCAACTGGCCCGCCCTGCCCGGCACGCAACGCGAAGTCGAGACGCTGGCCAAGATTGCCCCCGGAGCCTTTACCCCACTCACCAAGGGCGAAGTCACCCCCGCGAAGTTGAAGGAAGCCTTGGCGACCGCCGGCTACATCCACTTCGCGACGCACGGCGAGTTCAACGCCGACGCCCTCACCGCCGAACGCCAACGAGCCGCCAAGGCGATGGAGTCGCGCTTGCAGGGCGACGACTCCCGCAAAGTCGCCGCGAAGAACCCGCTCGGCTACGTCGGTGTTGTGTTGTCTGGCGGCGAAGTGCTGTCGGGCCTGGGCATCGTCGATCTGCCGTTGCAGCAAACGCGGCTCGTCACCTTGAGCGCCTGCGAGACCGGCCTCGGCGAACTCACCGGCGGCGAAGGCGTCCAGGGACTCCAGCGCGCCTTCCACCTCGCCGGTTGTCCGAATGTCGTCGCCTCGCTGTGGAAAGTCAACGACTCTGCGACGGCGGCGCTGATGGCCAAGTTCTACCACGAGATGTGGGTCAACAAAAAACCACCGATCGAGGCGCTGCGCGAAGCGCAGTTGACGATCTACCGCCACCCCGAACGTATTCCGGCACTCGCCGGCGAACGCGGCAAGCCGGATTTCACGAAGACGGTGGAGTTGAATCCGGAGCTCGAAGCGAACGCGAAAGGTAAACAGGCGACGCCGACAAAGTTGTGGGCTGCGTTTGTGCTGAGCGGAGTGGGACGCTGAGAATCTTCGCTTGCGAGTTTCGACATTACAAGCCTCCTTCGTCTGCTGCGTGTCAGTCGGCGAGTGTTAGAACAAGACTTCGTGTCCAAGAATTGTTCGAACTAGCGCAAGCCTTGAAGAATTATCCCCGACAGGAGTCGAACCTGTAACCTTCGGCTCCGGAGGCCGACGCTCTATCCAATTGAGCTACGGGGACAATTGCTTCGCTTAATCTTAACGTCACTTCCCATGTTGGCAATCTCCAGACACGGCCGCTGGAGCTTCGGTTCGTTTCCATGGCACATAGCGAATCAGCAGCGCACCGAGAATGATCGCAGCGCCAATCAGGTCAGTTGTGAGTATCGGTTTGGGTTTGCTGGCGATGAGCCATGCCCAAATCGGGCTGAGCGGCACTTCCACAAGAGTCAGGCAAGCGACTTCCTGCGGACTGATCGATTTCAGCGAACGAGTGATGAGCCAATACGGCAAAGCGAGTTGAATCGTCCCGAACAACATGAGGCAAGCGAATTGAGCTAACGATGGTACTGACACGAGGAAGACAAACGGCAACAACGCGGCGGCAGAGGTCAGGAAGTTGATGGCCGTCAACCAGCGCGAAGAATGGCCTTTGAGAAGTCGCAGCCATACGAGCACTGCGGAGTAACTTAGACCGCTGACGATGCCCAGCGCAACGACGGGCAATTGACCGTGCTGCCAGCCGCCCCAAACGATCGTGGCGACGCCGATTGCGGCGATGGCGACTGCTACAATGGAACGGCGCTCGATCTTCTCGCCGAGCCAGATTGCTCCAGCGATCAACGTCCACATCGGCGCGACATACTGCAATGCCAACGCTTTTGCCACGTTGTCGATAGCCATTGCCGTCACAAATGTCACATTCATGATGGCAAATGCAATCACCATGAACAACATGCTGCGTTTCCATGTAACCTCAGAACGCTTCAAGCCTGGAAGGAACGCCAGGCCGGCAAACAGTGCACGGTAGAACGCGATATGCAGCGGATGGACTTCGGGAACGTGAAGGTTTAACGCGGTCTCTTGACACAGTGCCGTGTTGAAGACGCCGTTGAGGCTCCAGAGCGCACCGGCTGCCAATGCTAGAATTCTTCCAATCGACTGCGAATGCTTGGCAACGGTTTCCGATGGAGGCATCTCAGAGAATCTAGTTGCCGGCGCCGTTTCGCTCAAGAGTCACGTACGAAGAAGCGGCACACGACGGCCGCGGTGAGGCAAAAGAAAGTGATCGCGGCGGCGATGGCGGTCAGTCGGCTGCGAAACCGCATTTGTCTGCCCACACCGCCGTTTGGGTCTTTAGACAAGTCGCTCGCGAGGCAATGAAACTCAGGGAAATCAAGAATCGGGCGGTAATGCCGGTCGCGCTGACGCGACGCCAGCAGTTTGCCGGTGAGTTTGCCGGAGCGAACCGCGTCGATAACTTGTTCGGTCGTCCCCTTTTTTAGGCAGAAGTCGCCCTTTCGCCCTTTGTAACTCAAGTACCAAACTATGGCATCACGAGGCGTTTCGGGTGCGTCTTTCTGTTGTAGGCGCAAGTCAGGTCGCGTCGGCTCGGTCGAATGCGCGAGCGTCGGACCGCAGCGTATCAGCGTCAAGTCGCCGTAACTTGGATAACCGACTGCCAGTCCGGTTCGCTCCAAAGCGACAATTAGATCGCCGGCGGTTTGGTAGCGGCGCCGCGGATCGCGTGCTAGCATCTTGTGAAGGATCGTTTCGAGAGACTCAGGTATCTTGGGATTTAGCAATCGCGCCGGAGTAAAAGTACCGGCTTCTTTCATCCTTGTGATTTCACCGTGATCGTCGCCGGGGAACGGCACTCGTCCGGTGGCCAGGTGGTAAAGAGTTGCGCCGAGGGCAAAGATGTCGCTGCGGCCATCAACAAAGTGCGCGTTTCTCGCTTGCTCCAACGGCATGTAATTGGAAGTGCCAAAGCCGGCAAAAGTTGCAGTAAGCGGAGCGGAGGATTTGTCGTTCCACTTGACGAGCCCGAGGTCAGTCAACCTGGCTTCGCCGTCCGGCGAGAGCAAGATGTTCGCTGGCTTTATGTCGCGGTGTACAAGTTGTTCCGCGTGCAAGTGCTCCAAGGCTCGCGCGATTGCAAGCGCTATGTGGGCGACATCAGTCACATCCAGACGGCCGATCCTGTCGAGCAAGGCCTGAGCATTTGGGCCGTCCACGTACTCTAACACCAGGAATCGACGACCGGTTTGTTCATCCTGACCGGAGTCGAGGCCAAGGACGATGTTTGGATGATTCAATCTCGTGCAAATCTTGGCTTCGCGTTCAAAGCGATCGACTTGGACCTGATCCTGCGCCAAGTCAGCGGCCAGAATCTTCACGGCAACAGGAAAACCGGCCCGACCGTCATAGCCCAAGTACACGTCGCTCATGCCGCCGTGGCCGAGCAGGCGCAAAAGGCGATACCCGGCAATCTGGTGCAGACTGGCGGGTGGCGGCACCAATGGAGGCATCAAGTTTTCGGCGACACGGCTCATCGTCGGCTTCCGGCCAGTTGCGGCAGCCCGTGGCGGGAAAGTTCGCTTTCCAGCACAATCGGCTCCAGCATACGCTTGAGAATGTCACTTCGCAATAATCGAGGTTGCGCGAGCGCTCTATTCCATTAGACGAAATTCGTGAAGATATGTTTCAATATTGCGGTCAAATTGATGCGGATGGACAAATAGTTCCAGATCGCTCGGTCGTTCCACCTCAATTTGTACGGATCGGATGGTAGCGATTCCGGCAAGCATAGGCCATGTTTCGACCTATCTTCAATGGCCCCATGTGCTTTGGATGCCGCTGTAATTATTGGGCATCTACATCTGACTTCGAAACAAGGTAACTTGATTGGAATCCGCTTCACGAATGCCTTTGCCAGCTCAACGCGTGTCCGTGTAGTTGTTACGATGGTGTTGCACTGGTTTGCCGGAAATTACGAAGCCCGCGCACGTTTCTGACGTGAACCAACTGTGTTGGCTGGGCGTAGGATGTGCAAAGCTGCGACTCGATTCGGCAGCACGTGGCCATTTGCGCTGATGTGAACTTGTTCGACTGGGCGGTATTTTGCGCCATTCGGCATACAACGAGGAGATATGGACTCTACGAACGGCTCGTCTCCATCTCCAGTCACGTTGGCGCCGGCTCAAGTCACGACGGAGATTCGACGGCTTGAACAGAACATCAACGGCGTATTGCTCGGCAAAGCGGATTTGGTGCGGCATGCGCTCATTGCTGTTTTGGCCGAAGGCCACCTCCTTATCGAAGACATGCCAGGGGTCGGCAAGACACTGCTGGCGAAGGCGCTCGCCAAGAGCCTTGATTGCACGTTACATCGAATACAGTTCACGCCCGATTTGCTGCCGAGCGATTTGATCGGCACGAGCGTCTTTCAGCAGAACACGGGCACGTTCGTGTTTCAGCCGGGCCCGCTTTTTGCCCAGGTGGTGCTCGCCGACGAAATCAATCGCGCCACCCCGCGAACGCAGTCGGCACTGTTGGAAGCAATGAGCGATCGCCAGGTTTCCGTCGACGGCTTCACCCATTCCCTTGGGCCGCCGTTTCTGGTGGTCGCTACACAGAACCCATATGAATTTGAAGGCACCTATCCGCTGCCGGAAAGCCAACTGGATCGATTCCTAATGAGGCTGCAAGTCGGCTACCCGGACCGGCAAGCGGAGCGGGACATTCTTTCGAGCCACCGCAATGGTGAACCGGTCGATCACCTCAAATCCGTCATCAAGTCGGCGCACTTGGTCGAATTACAGCATGCCACGAGAAGCGTGCGCGTGGATGCCGCTCTCGCCGACTATGTGCTGGACATTGTTGATGCGACGCGGAAGCATAACGACGTGGCGCTCGGAGCGAGTCCGCGTGCATCGCTCGCTCTTTATCGGGCAAGTCAGGCGTCGGCCCTTATCGAGGGCCGCGATTACGTTGTTCCAGATGACATCAAACGGTTGGCAGTACCAGTCCTGGCGCATCGACTGCTGGCACATGCGACGCGTCAAGGTGCGGGCAGTCAGCCGGCGGACGATCTGGTGCGCCAGTCAGTCGAGAAAACGCCTGTGCCTCGGTGAGCCAAATCGCAAAGGGGGCTTTGGGTGATCAAGTTGCCCCGTGAAGGTCAATTCTGGCTGCTGGCTATTGTCATTCTTTTTGCCGCTGGCTGGATGAAGGGCATCAATCTCATTTTGCTCTTAACGCATCTAATGGTGTGCCTCATTGCTCTAAATTGGATTATCGCTTTTCGCCAGGTTCGCGGGCTTCGAGCGGAACGGCGTGCGCCGGCGCTCTTGTTTGCCGGCGAAGAATGTACGTGGGATGTCCTGCTTACGAATAACCGTGAACGCGCATCCCACGGTATCGTTTTGAACGATTCCGGAATGGCGCACGACCAGCAGATATTCGTAGCGAGGCTCGAAGAAAAATCCGAGGTTCACCTTGGCGTCCGTCAAGTGTTTCCAAATCGAGGACGCTATTCATTAAGGGCGATCTCTGTCGAGTGTTTGTATCCGTTCGGGTTGACGGGACGTGAACGTGTCGTTGGAGGCGCTGAAGAATGGGTAATACTTCCGCAGCTTGGACGCTTGAATGCGGGCCGGTTTCGCCGTTGGCTCGCGACAACTGCGAGAGGTGACGGGCGCATTCACCGGCTTGCACGGCCTTCCATGATTCGCCAAGACGATTTGCACGGATTGAGACCCTTTCGACTTGGAGACAGCCCGCGGTGGATTCACTGGCGAACCTCAGCTCGTCGCAACCAGAGGATGGTGCGAGAATTTGAGGAGGCGGCTGGGCAAAATCTGGTCATCGTGTTCGACACGTGGAGCCCGAAGCCAGGGCCGCCGGCGTCGAGTGCAGACTTTGAAGATGCTGTGAGCCTTGCCGCGGCCGTTTGCAACGAGTGGTGCTCACAGCGGCAGGATCAATTGGTGCTTGCGGTTGCCGGCGCGACGCCGACCGTCTTATCCGGATACACGTGTCGAGCCACACTCGTTCAAATGCTTCGGCGGCTGGCCATCACGAGCGGCGAGGCCGATTACTTGATTCAGCCGCTTTTGAGTGCAGCTTCGAAGCACCGGCACTCGGATTCACCCGTACTGGTAATTGGTGCAAGAAAAAAGTCACCGCTCGTTTCGGGGCTGGCGTTGGCCTGGCATCGTCCGGTATTATGTTTGACGGCGGATTCCGCGCGTGAGTTCTATGAGCCGCCCCGTGCGACGATTCCCCCGACCGCTGTACGGGAGACAACCGTGCGTGCGAAACGAGGGTGATTCCTATGGCACAAGTATCATCTTCAGGAATGCCAGAGCCGACCGCCTCAGGACCGCGAAGCAAGGTCGAATCGCTGTTTCTGCTTAGCACCTATGTCACATTGGGACTTGCGTGTGCGTGCATTACCTACGCTGAATTGACTTTGATGAGGCAGATCGTTTTTTTTGCTGCAATCACCGTTGTGGTGTTGATTGTGTCATTTCTGCTCGAGGGTAAATGGTCGCTGTCGTTGCGTGCAGCGAATCTTCTGGGCGGCGGCATCGCCGCGTTTACTGGAATCTGGATCGCGATTCAAATGCAGCGGCCGACGGGCGGCCTCTTGGTGTCATTGCCGTTTCCGACGGTGTTGTTGCCTTATCTCGGACCCGTGATGATGTTCTTGCTGGTGGCGAAACTGCTGCGGCCGAAGCAAATTGGCGATCACTGGGGATTGCAGTTCATTGGATTGGTCTGTGTGGCGCTTGCTTGCGCTCTTGCCGACGATGCGATGTTTGGCTTCTTGTTGATCCTTTATTTCATCAGCGGGTTGTGGTGCCTGGCCGTCTTCTCGGTGTATCGACAGACTAAGGCGGGTCGTGAGCGAAATGCGGGGTCTGGATTGCCCAAATTCGGAAGGACGTCGCTCTGGACCGTTGCGGCCATTTGCGGCGCATTTGTTCTATTCATGTACACGCCGCGATCGGCGAGTCAGTGGCAATTGAGTGGTTCGCAAAAGCAGCGAATGGAAGTCGGGCTATCGGATGACCCGACGATTGACATGAATCGGACTGGTCAACTCGAACTGAATTCCGAGACCGTTTTCGAAGTCCGTGCGACTAATCAAAATGGCTCCGAAAAGACTGATCTGAATCCGGGAATTCGTTGGCGGGGTCCTTCGTTTCGCTACTACACAAACGGCAAGTGGCAAAACATCAACAGCGGCATTACCGCCGCCATGTCGCCGCCACGCGTTGCTACGATGGGCAATGCTCCGCAGCCGCCTCTCAGTGGAAGAGCCCCTACATACGTCCTTCCGGATTTGGGGACAGGCCAGTACTTTCTCGAATACACGATTCGCGGTCGCATTGGACCAACGGCTTTCCTTGCTCAACCGATCGTTATTGCACCGAATGGCGAACTCCCGGTCATTTCGCTGCGGTCGAGCGGCCCCACACCGTGGCAATTGCGGCCGGACGGCACTCTTACGCCCACAGATGCCATGAATCCCGGAACCGGAAAATATCGGCAAGTGCTTCCTCGAGATGCCGATCCGGAGTTGTCGACTTCAGTCGCATATCAAAGACAAAACTTGCTCGCGCTTGCTGATTTGCCGGCAAGTGTTCGTGCTTTGGAGCCTTGGACAAAGGAATTGATTCGAAGACTTGTTGCGAGCGGCCGGCTGTCGGCGGAATGTCTCGAACGTCTCGGACCGGATGATCGTATACAAGAACAGTATCACGAAGAAGTTGCTCGTTCGCTCGAGTCATTTCTGGCCGATTCTGGTGAATTTCGCTACTCCCTTACACTCGAAAGAGCCGACGAGTCCGTTGATCCGGCGCTTGACTTTCTCTTCTACACGCGCACCGGGCATTGCAATCGGTTCGCCACGGCTCTAACGCTGCTATTGCGGGCGCTACGGATTCCCAGCCAAATCGTTCTCGGATACCGTGGATTTGAAACGGTCGTCGATGGGCAGTACGACGTCAAACAGTGCCATGCCCACGCCTGGGTCGAAGTGCTTGTGCCGCGGCGCGGCCCGACGCCGGCGCACGGTCTTCGCCGAGGACCCGAAAGCTGGCACTGGCTGTCGCTCGATCCAACTCCCTCACAAGAAGCACAAGCGGCATCGGCTTCTGCCAGCAGCAAGTGGTGGACCAGCGGTAGTTGGGATCGGGATAAGCTGTTTCGGTCATTGATCCTGAATTTCTCTGCCGACAGTCGCGACGAGTTAGGACATCAGATTTGGCAAGTTATCCTGACTTCGTGGGGACAATTCCAAGACAGACTATTGGACGAATCTGCGGAAGGATGGCGATTTCGAACGATGCTCCTGCTAGTCGGCGCCGCCATGGTGTTGTCGATTGCATTGGTTTGGCAGTTCATACGTTACCGCCGGTGGCGAAAATTGCATCTTTCATTGAGAGCGGAAGTGGCATTTCACCGCCGAATGCTGCAAATCTTGGCCCGCCGAGGTTGGAAGCCGACGCAATCGCAGACACCGCTGGAATTTGCACGTTCGTTGGCGACTCCATTGGCAGCCCTTGCAAACGGTCCTTCGTTGATTCAAATCGTTGATGAAATCTCAAGCCTTTACTATCGCGTCCGTTTTGGCTCGCAACCGCTCTCGATCGACGAAGGACGGCGAATCGAAGGAGAATTGCGCATTCTGGCCACACAAACTTCAGCCGCTCGTTGAAGCCGTTGCTCTGTCCATGTAAAACGACGGAATTACGCACTGGATCGAGCATACTTATGCATGGCAATTTGTCAGTTGCACGCCTGTCGACTTCTGACACCGCGCTGCTTGTCATCGACGTACAGGAAAAACTTCTTCCGAAGATCGACGGCGCTGCGGCCCTCGTGCGAGATATTGCGTTTCTGATCGATTGTTGCCGTGTGCTGCATGTTCCGGCGTTTGTCACGGAACAATACCCAAAGGGACTCGGTTCGACGATCGCGGAGTTGGCGAAACGACTGCCGGCTGATCCGCCGCAGAAGATGGCGTTCAGCAGCTGCGCGGTCCCGACTTTGACGGCAGACTTTCGCGCCGATGGTCGAACGAAGATACTCGTATGCGGCATCGAAGCGCACGTTTGCGTCATGCAAACGGTGCTTGACCTGATCGCGGCCGAATTCATTGTTTTTGTTGCGGTCGATGGCATCGGCAGCCGTTATGCCTCTGACCGACAAACTGCGATTCGACGCATGGAACTTGCAGGAGCTATTCCGGTGACGTGTGAAATGGCGGCATTTGAACTGACGGTTATGGCCGGTTCGCCGCAGTTCAAAGAGATCAGTCGCCTGGTGCAGCAGCGCATGCAGGCCATATCAGCCGATGGAGCGAATCACGAATGACCGAAACGCGCATTCCTGGACAGTTGAGTCCCCCCCCACGCCTTTTGATGGGGCCTGGGCCGTGCGACGCACACCCTCGTGTGCTCAACGTGATGGCGACGCCGCTTCTGGGCCATCTCGATCCGCAGTTCCTTGAAGTCATGAACGACGCGCAGGAGATGCTGCGAGCAACATTTCGTACGAAGAACCGACTTACCCTTCCCATCAGCGCCACCGGAATGGCCGGTATGGAATGCTGCATGGTGAACTTGCTCGAACCTGGCGACAAAGCACTTGTTTGCAGCAAGGGCTTCTTTGGTCAACGCATGGTGGAAGTTGCCGATCGCACCGGCGCTGCTCTGACTGTGCTTGAGCGGCCTTGGGGCCAGGTATTCGACGTCCAACAGCTTCGCGACGAAATCAAGAAGACCCGACCGAAGGTTGTGAGCATCGTCCATGCCGAAACGTCCACTGGCGCTTGGCAGCCTCTCGATGGCCTCGGAAAGATCTGCCATGAATTCGATGCGTTGTTGGTTGTCGATGCGGTTACGTCGCTCGGTTGCGTGCCGTTGCATTTGGATGAATGGGAAATTGACGCCGCCTACAGTTGCTCGCAAAAGGGACTGAGTTGCCCTCCCGGGCTGGCGCCGGTCTCATTCAGTGATCGAGCGACCGACGCAATCGCAAGACGTCGAACAAAAGTGCAAAGTTGGTATTTGGACCTGTCAATCGTTCAGAAGTATTGGGGCAACGATCGAGCATATCATCATACAGCGCCGATCAGTATGAACTTTGCCCTTCGCGAAGGGCTCCGCCTCATTCAAGAAGAAGGCCTTGAGGTGCGATGGGCGCGTCACATGCGCAACCACAAGGCGTTAAAGGTTGGGCTGCTTGCAATGGGAATGGAATACACGGCGACCGAAGGTCATCAGTTGCCGCAACTCAATGCCATTCGCATTCCCAGCGGAGTGGACGATCTCAAAGTACGACAACAACTGTTGGCGGAATTTGGAATCGAGATCGGCGGCGGTCTCGGCGAATTCAAAGGAAAAGCCTGGCGAATCGGGTTGATGGGATACAACAGCCGCCCGAACTGCGTGTTTCAGGTGCTGGCCGCACTGGAGCAATGCCTGGTTCGCCAAGGTGTCAACATTTCGGCGGGCGCCGGCGTTGCGGCGGCCATTCGTGAATACGCGCGTTCGTGAACTTGGAGTAAGTCGTGGCGATTGGATTTCCACCAAGCTTTCAGGACACGATCGAATATCGTGTGCCGGAAAAGCAACTCCTGAGAGCGATTGAATTTGCCCTCGAGGATTTGCGATGGAGCAATTACCGCGACGGCAAATGGCGCTTTGTCGCCACGATCCCGTTTCAGTTCTTTGTGACGCCGGGAGAGAAGATAACGATCAACGTGGAGGAAGGCGGCCTGATTGTCGCCCGCAGTGAAACTTCGAATCCGCTGCAATGGATTGACTGGGGTCGGAATCGGTCGAATGTCCGGCAGTTTTTTGCCGCACTCGATGACATGCTCGAAGAGATGAGCCGCAGACGGCGTAGAGATGATCGTGACGAGGATTTCGTGTGATGAACAGCGATGTATCCGCTTGCGATAGTGGCGACGGCTTTCCAACACTTCGGTTGCGCCGATTGCGGTCGAATCCACTTTTGCGGGCAATGGTGCGTGAAACGGAACTGAATGCCGCCGACTTCATCTTCCCGCTGTTCGTGCGGCCCGGCCAAGGCGTCCGACACGAAATTGCGTCAATGCCAGGCAACTATCAGCTAAGCGTCGATACGCTGGTTGATGAAGTCGGTGCGGCAATCGACCTTGGCATTCACTCGTTCATCCTCTTCGGCATTCCCTCATCCAAGGACGCAACCGGGTCCAGCGCATTGCGCGATGACGGCATCGTGCAACAGGCATTGCGAAAGCTGCGATCCACTTTTTCGCAACGAGCGCTGTTGATCACGGACGAGTGTTTTTGCGAATACACCGACCATGGCCACTGCGGAATATTGCACACTCGCGACGGAGTGTCGGACGTTGCCAACGATCCAACACTGGAGATCCTCGCACAGCAATGCGTGAGCCACGCTCGGGCCGGCGCCGACATCGTTGCCCCATCGGGCATGATGGACGGCATGGTTCGTGCGATTCGGCAGGCCCTCGACGCGGCGAGTTTTCAACACATTCCAATCATGAGTTATTCGGCGAAGTATGCGTCCGGGTTTTATGGGCCGTTCCGCGATGCGGCCGAGTCGCCTCCGCAATTCGGAGACCGATCGTCGTATCAAATGGACCCGGCAAATAGCGACGAGGCAATACGAGAGGTCAGTCTCGATTTGATGGAGGGCGCCGACATGATCATGGTTAAGCCGGCGCTGTCGTACCTCGACATTATTCGACGAGTCAAGGAGCGGCATCAGGTGCCCTTGGCGGCGTACAACGTCAGCGGCGAGTTCGCGATGGTCAAGGCGGCCGGGCGCTTGGGGTGGATTGATGAGCGGCGTGTCACGATGGAGATTCTAACGAGCATTAAGCGTGCCGGCGCAGACATCATTTTGACGTACCATGCGCGTGACGCGGCCCGCTGGCTTCGCCAGGGCTAGCGTCCCAAGCCGGAGTGTGTGACCATGCAAGTCGGCCACAAGATGGGACCGTTCGTCGTCGAAGGCGAGGTTGGCGCCGGCGCGATGGGCAGCGTCTATCGTGCAAAGTTTACCGAGACCGGCGAAACAGTTGCGATCAAGATGATCTCCATGGCGCTGGTGGCGAACGAAAACGCCGTTCGACGTTTCGAGCGTGAAGCCAAAATCCTTCAACAGCTTCGACATCCAAATATCGTCCGTTTGCATTCGTTCGGTCGCTACAAGGGCACGCCTTTTATCGTGATGGAGTACGTCGAAGGCGAGTCGCTGGACCATGTGCTTGCACGCCGCGGGCGCTTCAGTTGGGAGGACGTCGTCCATCTGGGCCGGCAAGTGTGCTTAGCGTTGCAACACGCGCACGCGAAAGGCATTATTCACCGCGACCTGAAGCCATCCAATCTGATGATGCTCGAAGATGGTACGGCGAAACTCACGGACTTTGGCATCGCCAAGGACACCGACGTGACGGCGCTGACTGGGGCCAACTGCACCGTTGGCACCGCAGCCTATATGTCCCCCGAGCAGTGTCGCGGCGAAACCGTAATTACCGGCAAGTCCGACTTGTATTCACTCGGCGTTGTGTTCTTTGAGTTGCTCACTGGGCGAAAGCCGTTTCAAGCGGAGTCCCCGGTGGACATGTTTATGAAGCACGTTAATGAGCCGCCTCCGAGACCAAGCCGGTTGGTCACCGATATTCCTGTGTGGCTCGACACGCTCGTCCTTCAGATGTTGGAGAAAAAGCCGGAGCATCGGCCGCTTGACGCCGAGATGGTCGTAAAAGCGTTGGACGAGGTGATTCAGAAAGCAGGCGGCGGTCACAGCGCGGCTGTCGACGCCGTGTCGGCTCGCGCCGTCGATCGCCGCGTGCAAACCAGTTTACCCGACGAAAAGGACCGCGAGGCGGCTCGCTCGCTCCGATCGACGCTCGGTAAGAAGAAGATTCGCAAGAAAGGTGCGGGCACTGCAAAGTGGACGATTCTGGCGGTTTTGCTCGGCCTGCCACTGCTTGCGATTGTATTTGGAACCGTGCTGTGGTTCGCGTTGAGACCGCCGTCTGCGGACGATCTTTATGCCAAAGCGCAAAAGAAGATGGCCGACCCATCGACATATGGCGAGGCGTTGGCCGACCAATACGGAAAGGACGGTCCGGTCCGCAAGTTCCTGACGTACCACGCTGATCACGCGCTGGCGGATCAGGTGCGTGAATGGGAGCAAACAGCGGAAACCCACCTGATCATGCATCGACTCAATCGCATCATGACCGCAAGAGGACCGTTGGCGCCGCGGCCGCAAAACGGATTTGAGCGTAATGCCGTCAAGGCGATACCGTTCGACGAGTTCGGTGATGCGATCAAGGCGTCGAAGTTCTGGTACGAAGCGCAAAAGGCCGTAAGTGACGACGATCCCAGAGCGTTCTTTCAAAAACGGCTGGCGCAGGCGCGCATTGCCGACTTGAACGAGAAATGGCGAGTTGAAGACAGGTCCATTCCATCGGACGTGAAAGATCCGGAACAACGCATGAACCTTTACAGAGAGCGCCTTCTTCTCAAGAAGCTCGAGGAAGTCAAGGCGATGAAGTCCGAACAAAAATTCGAGGAAGCGAATCAGTTGCTCAAGCTGATGAATGACTTGTACAACGATGAGAGTAATCCACGAGTGAAAGAACTTCTGAAGAGCGGCACAGTGGGCGACGGTGGGCCCACCGGCCGCAGTGGCGGGAGTGACAATGCCGGACCGAAAGAAAAGTCGTGATGCATTTGCTCGCGCCCGCAACCTGATCCCAGGCGGCGTCAATAGTCCGGCGCGCGCGTTCGGCGCCGTAGGCGGTGAGCCGTTGTTCATCGCGCGCGGCCAAGGCTCGCGTATCTTCGACATCGACGGGCATGAGTATATCGATTACATCGGTTCCTGGGGCCCTTTGATTCTCGGTCATTCGCATTCGCGAGTCGTTTCGGCAGTGGCGGAAGCACTGGTCAACGGCACTAGCTTTGGAGCGCCGACGGAGCGAGAAACAGAACTTGCCGAGTTGATCTGCAGTTGTATCCCGTCGATCGAAATGGTGCGATTTGTAAGCTCCGGCACTGAGGCCTCGATGAGCGCCATTCGACTTGCTCGGGGCTTCACCGGCCGCAATGTCATCATCAAGTTTGCCGGCTGCTACCATGGTCATGTTGATAGTCTGCTCGTTGCCGCCGGCTCGGCTGCTCTGACCCATGGTGTGCCCAGCAGTCCTGGCATCCCCGCCGGTTGTACGCAAGACACGCTGATCTTGGAGTACAACGACACGCAAAGTCTGACCGACGCATTCACCGCTCGTGGCTCGGAAATCGCGGCCGTCATCGTCGAGCCGATACCCGGCAACATGGGCTTGGTGACGCCGTTGCCTGAGTTTGTCGCCGCGATGCGAGGTCTCACTGAAAAGCACGGCGCGCTTTTAATCCTGGACGAGGTGATCACGGGATTCCGGCTTGGCTTGGGAGGCGCGCAGGCGATTCTCGGCGTGCGGCCTGACCTCACCGTGTTGGGCAAGATCGTCGGCGGCGGCCTCCCGGTTGGCGCTTACGGCGGACGTGCAGACGTGATGAAGAAGATGATGCCGGCCGGTCCGGTATTTCAGGCTGGCACGCTGTCCGGCAACCCATTGGCGATGGCCGCAGGCATTGCGACTATCCGCGAACTCAAGGAAAATCCCCCGTATGACCGCTTGGCCCAATTGACGCGGACGCTCTGTGAGGGGCTCGATAGTGCTGTTCGAGATTCAGGCCTTCCCTTTCAACTAAAGAGTCTTGGCAGTATGTGGACGCTCTTCTTCACATCCGAGCCAGTAGTCAACTTTGCCTCGGCGAAGAAGTGTGACACAAAGAGATTCGGCAGGTTCTTCTGGGCGATGATGGATCGCGGCGTTTATCTGCCCTGCAGCCAATTCGAGGCAGCGTTTTTGTCGGCGGCTCATACCGAGGCCGACGTGGCTTCGACGATTGCTGCGGCGCGAGACGCATTGACCGCCATTTGACAATGGACGGTCACACGTCAAAGTACATCATGAATTCGAACGGATGCGGTCTTTGTCGGAGTTCGCCCACCTCTTTCGCTCTTTTGTACCAAATCCAAGTCTTGATCACGTCCTCCGTAAAAACGTCGCCATGCAACAAAAACTCATGATCTCGTTCGAGATGCCCAAGCGCCGCTTCAAGCGAAACCGGAGTCTTTGGAACGTCGGCAAGCTCCTCCGGCTCGAGATCGTAAATGTCTTTGTCCAACGGTTCGCCGGGGTGAATCTTGTTCTTGATGCCGTCGATGACCGCCATCAGCATGGCTGAAAATGTAAGGTAGGGATTGCCGGCGCCGTCCGGGCATCGGAACTCGATGCGCTTGGCCTGAGGTTTGGGTGAATAAACGGGAATGCGGATCGCTGCCGAACGGTTTCGGCTTGAATAGGCGAGGTTGACCGGAGTCTCCGCGCCATGCACCAGGCGTTTGTAACTGTTCGTCGTCGGATTGGTGATGGCACAGAGCGCCGGCGCATGTCTCAACAGTCCGCCGATGGCATAAATCGCTGCGTCGGAGATGCCGGCATAGCTGGAACCTGCGAAGAGATTACGGCCGTCTTTCCAAAGCGACATGCTCACTTGCATGCCGCTGCCGTTCTCTTGGAAGAGCGGTTTAGGCATGAAGGTCGCGGTCTTGCCGTGCTTGTGTGCGACGTTTTTGACCACATACTTGAATTTCATGACGTTGTCAGCGGTCCGAACGAGATCGTCGTAGCGGATGTCGATCTCGGCCTGACCGCCTGTGGCCATTTCGTGATGCTGCCGCTCAACGCGCAACCCGCATTGCAGCATCGTCAACATCATCTCGGAACGCAAGTCATGTGTGGCATCGGCCGGCGGGCAAGGGAAATAGCCTTCGCGGTAGCGCAACTTATGGCCTAAATTCGGCTGCTCCTTTCGCCCGGTGTTCCAGGCGCCTTCGACGCTGTCGACAAAGTAATACGCCGCATGCGGAGTCTGATCGAAACGAACATCGTCGAAAAGAAAGAACTCCAGTTCGGGACCGACAAAGGCTGTGTCGGCGATGCCCGTTGACTTCATGTAGTTGACGGCCTTGCGAGCGACGTTGCGCGGGTCGCGTGTGTAGTCCTCTTTGGTCAACGGGTCCTGAATGTTGCAAATCATCGTCAGCGTGACGTCGCGCGTAAACGGGTCGATAAACGCAGTGTCCGCGACGGGCAGCACCAGCATGTCCGACTCGTTGATGGACTGCCAGCCATGAATGCTGGAAGCGTCAAAGCCGAGCCCGTCTTCGAACATGAATTCTTCGAGCGTGTCAGCCGGAATAGTGAAATGCTTCCACATTCCGGGAAAGTCCATAAAGCGAAGATCGACCGCTCGGACCTCGCGCTCGCGAATCGTCGCCAATACTTCTTTGGGTGTCACTCTGTTTTGCCTCATCCAATCAATGGTGATTATTTCGACTCGGTGTTGGAGAGTGCGACGCCGGCAAAGCCGAGCGCCTTGAGCTTGCCGCGTTCGTCAGGCCAGTTATTGATTTCCTTGAAGACCTTGCCGCGCGAAACGAGCTTTGCTTTTTGCCGCGCGACAGCGGCGATGGCGAGCGCCTGCCCGATGCGATCCGGGTCGCCGACAGCTTCAGCCCAGGCAAAGTCCGGCGCCTCGGAATTTTTTGCTCTTCTTTGCACGACGAGGTATTGGGCCCAAGCCTTGAGCCCCGCATCTTTGATCGCGGAGATGAACTTCTCGGCCAGATCTTCACGGCCGGAGGTTAATGACAACTGCGCCAATCGCAAGATCAGCCATGCGGGAACGGGCCGATCCTTGAGTTCCGATTCGAGGTGCTTCGCACAAGCCTCAAGGTCGGCGTGGTCCTTTCCTTCCGACTGAAAAACGACGGCAGACGCAACGTTGGCGCCGGCACGCAGACGCTCTTCCGGCTTGCCGGCACGCCAGGCAAGTGCCCTAGCCTCTTGAATCTGCCCCTGCCGCGCCAGCCCTTCTGCGTACCCGACGCGCGTTGCCGTCGAAATGATCGCTTCTTTTCCCGCTGGAGACGCGATGGCTCGACTCTTGTCTTGCGCGAGTTTCTTTTTCTCCGCCGGTGCATCTTGCCCGCTGAGCGCGAACCACAGGGCGATGAGTGAAATTGCCGACTCATTGGCGCCCGACGCCGATGCTTGCATTGCCAATTCCTCAGCTTTTTCCCGATGTCCAAGTTCAATTAACTCGAGCCCCATTACGGCCATGATCTCCGCGTGCTCATCTGGGCCGGCCAACGCCGTAAGCGTTTGCAAACCGGCCATGTGGTTGCGCTGAACGAGTCTGCGCGTCATAACGCGGCAGGCATAAGAGCGCATGTCGCGGCCGTCTTCGCCAGTGATGGGGGGCAACTTGGCGAGCGTGTTGCGAACGGCGGCCACGAGTTTGTCACGGTCCCATTCAAGCCGGGTGCCCGCGTGGGACTCTTCTCGGGTGCCGGTCAATTCGGCCAATAGCGACGCGATCTCAACGAGTGCCGCCGCCCTCTCGAACGAATTGATCGGTTCGAGAAACGCACGGGCTTCTTCCAGATGCGCTTTCGCTTCCTTCGCTTTGCCTTGATCGATCTCCTGCGTTGCTGCAAGGACGCGCACCATGCTGCCGGCCGGCGTTTTGTCGAGCTTGTTCTTTTTGCCGGTTTTCGCGTCCTTGAACTCGTGGGTCAAAGCCAGTTTCATCGACTGGCCGGCCCGATAGTCGTCGTATTTCCGCAAGCTGAATACGACGCCCCATACCAACAATCCCACGGCGACCACGGCCAATGCCGCCCATTTGATCCGCCGCATCCAACTGGGCGATTCTTCTTCCTCGTCGCGTTCGGTGGCGCCCGCGCCAACTAGCGCTTCGCGGCTGACGGCTGCGGTTTCTGCATTGCCCCACGCGCCTTCAAGCTGCTGTTGATCGCGTCGGGCCAGCGATGGTTTTGCTTCGACCTGCCGCCAATCTTTGGGGCCCTTCTTTTCAAGAAGAGGCACTTTGAGGATTTTGCGGCATTCTTCATTCATGCATGGTGAATTCTTGCCGGCGAGTTTTACGTCAAACTGATTCTCGTGATCACAGAACTTGCACTTGAGCGGTATGGTGCCGCTATCTGCTTCGGTCTGTGCGGCCTCGGCAGCTGCCGCAACGGTCGATTCCGAGAAAGCCGCCGCTGCCATTGCATCCACCTCAGCGGTGGATCGTTTCTTTTCGCCTGCCTTGACCGTCGCTGCCGGTACGACCGCGGACTGCCGGCAACTCGAACACGTGACGCGTTTGCCTGCAGTCTCGTCTTTGAGCTTGTACGACTTCTTGCAATGAGGACATGTGAATGCGATGGACATGGATCGTTCCGTGCGCTCTGAGCGGTACGCGACCTCCGTAAGCTGCCATTATGCCTGAAATGCCCGACAGCGGCAACAACTCACTGTCTTTCCGCCTATTCGTTCCACCCTTGAGAAAAAAGCAATGTCGACCTACTCTGCGTGATGCATGTTTGTCACCATTCAACCGAATGTCGCAAGAACCGAAAAGAGGATCACAATGACCAAGTTGACACAAAGGCGCACATAGAAGACTTTACAGAATGGAAAGCGCTGCTGAAGCGAGGCATCGGTACATTTCAGCAGCATTCCTTTGTGAGCTTTTTGTCTACCTTGTGTGCTTTGTGACCTGCATTTCTTCTGGCGCCAACTGGCTGAACGGTTAACATTTTTGTTCGACCGGCAATGACACCAACCACGGTGCGCAAGACCGCTCCTCGGCCAGAAAAACTGTGCCAATCGTGACAAATTGCGACATTTTGTGACACCGGATGGTCGCTTTTCGCGCACCGCGAACGCAAACGCGATTCCGCGCTTCGTCAATCAACCGAACCAACGCTACGATCCGGTTTGGGAATGTCAAATGCAAGTGTTGTGAGTCCGCAGCGCCAGCAAGGGAATTGCAGATTCGCAATTGCCGATTGCCGAATGAAAAACGGAGTTCCTGCTTTACGCAACTGGATCGCATTCTCAAATCAAGGTAATATGCACGGCTGCCAGTGTCGAACGAATCGCCTGTGAGTGAAGACAATACAACGACCGGCTGAGCCCTGATGCAGGACATTCCAAAGGAGAGCCGTTGAATTTGAGGGGAAGTAAATGAACTGCGAGATCGTCTTCTTGGCCGATCTCGCGGTTCAATGAATTGCCTGCTGCGTTCATTTTTCATACCGGTTCGCTCGCAGGATCGTGCCGGCGTCGTTGTAGCGGACGCCAAACTTCTTGAATGCTGCGTGTGCTGCCGGAGCGCAGAATTGACGCATGTAAAACGTCTGATTGACGACGAAGTGATGAATGCTGTGCGTGCTGCCGAAATTGCAGCAGAACAGATTCAGCGGAAACAGATACCAGGCGTTCAGCACCTGTGTTTCCTGCAGGCGGTTGTCGATGTCGCCGTAATAGTGCATGTTCGACGAAATAATCTGAACACAGACCTGCCGCAGCATGTTGGGCAGGATGAACACGACGGCTATGACATCGAGCACTGAGACGGCGCCGCTGAACGCGGTCGGCAAGCTCGCACCGGTCCTTGTCGCGATTCCCAGGGCGACGTGCCCGATCAGCCAGCCATATAGTGCCACGAGATAAAACGTCGCAACGGGGAACAGCGCCTTGTAGAACTCGCTGGCCTTGTAAAAGGGAATCCGGCGAAATTCCTTTTGTCGGAACAACGACGCCAACCCGGGTTCCAGCATGGCCAAGAGCTTCAGCGGGCCGAACTTCATGCCGTTGCCGATGAGGCGCTCCTCAAAATCTTCTTCGTGCCTAGACGTTTTGTGATGGTTCAGATGCATTCGCCGGCGAAACCAGGGATGGGGCAAGTTGCCCAGGAACGGCCAGACCGCCAACATCATGAGATTCTGCACGAATGGCTTGGTCCTGAAATACGGATTGTGAATCAAGTCATGTTCGATCTCGCGAATCACCGACAGGCAGATCGTGTTGAGAAACAGGCAGACGTACCAGGGAATCACGCCACAAATGTACAGAAGCGAACAGGCGACGACGGACCCGGTTGTCAGCAAGAAGAAACCGGTCCCCATCGCGTCCTGGTGATTGAGAATGGGAAATCGCCGGCGCAGGTTTTTATCTGCATCCTTGATCGTTGCGGTGATCGCGACGATCCGTTCATGGTCTGTCATCGTTGCGGCTTCTTGATAATCGCGGGTCTCTTCGCAGGTTGCCATGGTACACCTCATTTCTCGAATCGTTTCGTTGGATGCTCCCCTTACTTTTGAGATCGCGATTGTGACAGCGAAAAAGCTCTGTCACAAAAAGCACGTTCATTGGTAATGGTGTGTCGAAATGACTGTTCCGCAACGGAGTTAGAAATGCCTGCCCAAATGACCGTAAACCTCTGGAATCGCGGCTCGCAATCCAAGTTCGACCGAATGCCGATTCACCTGGACTCACGACCGATTCCGCGTACGAATCCCCGAATCGGTCTGGCCTTGAGCGGCGGCGGGGCGAAATCGGCGGCCCACATCGGTGTCATTCAGGCGCTGTTGCAGACCGGCGTTCTTATTGACTTGGTTGCCGGAACCAGCGGCGGCGCGCTCGCCGGGCTCTTCCTTTGCGACGGGCATTCGCCTGCAAGCATGTCCCGGATTCTCAAAGACGAACTGGTGATTGGCCGTTTCTGGCGCATGTTGCCATGGGGTAAATACTGGCAGCTTTCGCGGCTGTTTCGGCGCGGCAACCTGACGCAAATGCTCAGTCGCCACATCCGAGCCAGGAAGTTCTCTGAACTGCGCATTCCGTTTTTTGCCACTGCGACTGACCTTCTTAGCGGCGAGCGCGTGGTCTTGCAGGACGGCGACGTCGTTCGCGCGGTCATGGCCAGCATGAGCCTGCCGGGATTAACGCCACCGGTTGAACACGAAGGTCGAAGACTCGTCGATGGCGGCGTGTTGCACTATATCCCCGCAGATGTGTTGCGCGAAAACGGCGCCGACATCGTCATCGGCGTCGACCTGGGCGGCTGCAACGCTCCAAGCGACGAATGGAAAAACTGGAATGAAGGCGACGGATCGCTTCAAGTGCTGCGAAGAGCGTGGGCCATTCAAAACCGTGAATTGGCGCGGCGTCAACTCGAGGAAGTGGATGTCGTCATTCGGCCGGAAGTCAATGGCTTCGGCATTGCAGACCTTTTGAAAATGGAGCGACTCATAGACCGCGGCGTTGAAGCCGGCGCACGCGCTGCCTCTGAAATTGATCACGTCATTTCAAAGTGGGAAGCTCGCCAACGGCGCAAACATGTTTCGGCCGTTCAGGGTCGCTTTGAAGAAGCGTCGTAAAGTGCATGGCGGTTCACACCAACGGCAGGCGACGTCGCCCATGGGCGCCGTTTCCGTAAGCGGTGGCCTGTTCATGTTCCCAGCGCTGGAGTTCCTCCATCAACGCGTCGACCATTTCGTGTTCCAGCACGTGGCGGACGATTTCGCCTTTGCGGTAGATTACGCCCTTGCCGTTGCCGGCCGCGATGCCGATGTCCGCTTCTTTCGCTTCGCCGGGGCCGTTGACGACGCAGCCGAGCACGCTGATTTTCACCGGAGTCTTGCGACCTTCAAGGCGCTTTTCCAGCTTGGCAATGATGTCCTCAAGGTTGATGGCGAGGCGGCCGCAAGTCGGGCACGCGATCAACTCCGGCTTGCGTACGCGGCGGCCGGTCGCCTGTAGAATGTCGAACGCGGCGGCGATCTCCGGCACCGGGTCGCCCAAGAGGCTGATGCGGATCGTATCACCGATGCCGTCGAGCAGAATCGGGCTTAGGCCGCAGGCGGACTTGATCACGGCATACGGCGGCTTTCCGGCTTCAGTCACTCCAATATGCGTCGGATAATTGGCTTGTTTGGCATAGAGCCGATACGCTTCGACTACGGTTTGCACGTCGCTCGATTTCAACGAGATGATCATGTCGCGATAGCCCTCGCTTTCGGCGATTTCGATGTAACGCAGAGCGCTATCGACCATCGCCGGCGGGCATGGGTAGCCGTACTTCATGGCGAATTCGCGTTCGAGGCTGCCGGCGTTGACGCCGATGCGCATGGGCACGCCCTTGTCCTTGCATTTCCGCAACACTTGGCGAAATCGGTCCATGCCGCCGATGTTGCCGGGATTGATGCGAATTTTGTCGACCGGATGGTCGAGCGCCGCGAGCGCCATCTTGTAGTCGAAGTGAATGTCGCAGATCAGCGGGATTTTCGTGCGTCGTTTGATTTCACCGAGGACGGCTGCATCCTCCGGCTTCGGCACGGTGACGCGCACGATTTCGCAGCCCGCTTCTTCCAGGCGGTGAATCTCAGCCATCACGGCTTCGATGTTGCTGGTATCCGGCGTCGTCATCGACTGGACCCAGATTGGATTCTCGCCGCCGACGGCGAGATTGCCGACCTGCACTTCGCGCGTTTTGTGGCGACGGAACGGTGCCTCGTAGAGCGTGGTTGGCGGCGTCGTTTCCATACATTCGTGTCCTTGGAATCACCGTAAATCAGCGTTGTCGGAATCGCAACATGCGCACGCACCTGAATTCATCATACCCACAGTGGGTCGAAGCGGCATAGTCGGCGTGCGATTGCCTGGACATTAGCGGCGAGGTCGCCTAGAGATAGGTCATTCCAATGCCCCGATCTGGTAGCGAATGGCCGCAATCTCCAGTCTCGATCTAACGATTGTCGTTGTCTACATCGTCGGCACAACGCTGCTCGGCGCCTGGTTCGGCCGCAAACAACGCGATGTGCAAACGTATTTCGTCGGCGGCCGATCAGTCCATTGGAGCCTGGTGCTCGTTTCGATCGTCGCCACGGAAACCAGCACGGTCACGTTTCTCAGTGTGCCCGGCACAGCCTTCAACCCGAATGGCGGCAACCTCACGTTTCTTCAGTTGGCGATCGGGTACATCATCGGCCGCGTCGTCATCGCCCGGTTCCTGTTGCCGCAGTTCTTGGGCGGCAACCTGTTGTCGGCGTATCAGGTGTTGCGGCAACGCTTCAGTCCGACGTTGCAACGATTGGCCTCGTCATTGTTCCTCATTACACGCACTCTAGCCGACGGCCTTCGCCTCTTCTTAACCGCCCTGCTCTTGCAGCAGTTCACCGGTTGGAGCATGGAATTGTCCATTCTGGTCATGGGCATCGTCACATTGGCGTACACGTACCTCGGCGGCATGGAAGCGGTCATTTGGACCGACCTCATTCAGTTCGTCATTTATGTGCTTGGCGCACTAGTGGCGGCCGGGCTCATCATTCACCTGCTTCCGGGCGGCTGGAATGAGTTCGTGCGTGTCGGTTCCGAGCATCACAAATTCGAGCTCTTCGATTTCTCTCAACCGAGAACCAGGGCCTTTAGCTTTTTCGCCGGTGTCATCGGCGGCGCTGTCTTTACGATGGCGAGCCACGGCGCCGACCAACTCATGGTGCAGCGTTATTTGTGCAGCCGTACCTTGTCGCACGCTCGATTGGCTTTAGTCTCCAGCGGGCTGGTGGTCTTTGTTCAGTTCACGTTGTTTCTTTTGATCGGCGTGGGGCTTTTCACGTTGGTGCAATCGGGAATTTTGGTCGTCGAGCCGGGCACTCGCAACGACGCCGTTTTCGGACAGTTCATTGTCACCAAGATGAGCCGAGGACTGATCGGTTTGGTGATTGCTGCAGTGCTTGCGGCCGCGATGTCGACCTTGTCGTCGTCCCTCAATAGCTCGGCAGCCACGGTGGTTTCCGACTTCCTTCGACCTTGGCGGCCTTCGTGGAGCGACGCCAGGTATTTGAAATGGTCTCGGCTAATGACGGTTGGCTTCGGCGTGCTACAAATGGCTGTGGCGCTCGTTGCGGTTGCGATGAATCCGAAGCAAAGCGTCGTGGAACTCGTGCTCAGCATTGCCGGAGTAACGACCGGCCTGGTATTGGGACTGTTTCTGCTGGGGTCGCTGCTGGTGCGAGTGTCTTCGACGGCTGCGATTGCGGGCTTCGTCGTGGGAGCGGGTTCGGTCGCGGCCGTTTGGATACCAGGCGCACTCGGTCACGTGCTATTGGCGTGGCCGTGGTTTGCGCCTCTCGGTGCGGGCAGCACCGTGTTGACGGCGTTAGCCGTGAATCAGCTTTTGAGGCAAAATGGACCTCGACAATCTGGTGACCGAAAGCCGTAACGCGGCTGCCGAGCGATTGGATGAAATGACGGCCATCCAGATTGCGCGCTTGTTGAATACTGAAGATCTTCTCGTCGCGCCTGCCATCGCGAGTCAGCTCGAGGTGATTGCACGAGCAATCGACGCTGTTGCCGACCGTTTCCAGCACGGCGGCCGGTTGTTCTATGTAGGCGCCGGCACCTCAGGCCGTTTGGGCGTGCTCGATGCTTCGGAGTGCCCGCCGACGTTTCAGACGCCGCCCGAGCAAGTCATCGGCGTCATCGCCGGCGGTCGTGATGCACTCGTTCGAGCAGTCGAAGGCGCCGAAGATGTTCCCGAAGACGGTGGTCGCGATCTCCGGGCTTACCAACTGACGGCGAACGACATCGTTGTCGGCATCGCAACCAGTGGTAGGACACCGTACGTTTTGGGGGCCGTACAAGCCGCACGAGCAGCCGGCACCCTGACGATTGGGATAAGTTGCAATCCCGGCTCTCCCCTCGAATCAGCGGTGGACATTCCAATTGTGATCTTAGTCGGCCCCGAAGTGATCAACGGCTCGACGAGGCTGAAAGCGGGTACGGCGACAAAGCTTGTGCTGAACATGCTTACGACTGGCGCGATGGTTCGCATCGGCAAAACCTACGGCGACTTGATGGTGGATTTGAAGGCATCGAATGAAAAACTTCGCGCTAGATCGAATCGGATCGTTCGGATCGCCACCGGATTGGACGCAGATGCAGCGGCAACACTGTTGAGGTCTTGCGGCGGCGAGGTCAAAACCGCCATCATCGTTCATCAGGCGAAGTTGTCGGTCTATCAGGCGCGGCAACGTCTTGCAGAAGCCGGTGGAAATGTGCGATTCGCGCTTAGCGGCGTCAACTCGACTGCTCCCGCAGTTTCTTGGTCCGATCTTGTAATTGGCATCGACGGTGGAGGGAGCCATACGGTTGCACTGGTGGCAGAGCGCAAAAGCGGCGTCATATTAGGTCGCGGTATCTCCGGACCGTCGAACATTCAGGCAGTCGGTGCAGGCAAAGCGATTGCGGCGTTGGACGAAGCAGTTGGACGCGCTTTTGCCGATGCGAAAAGACCTCGAGGCAAGGTTGCAGCCGCGGCTTTGGGCATGGCCGGCGTCGATCATTCGCAAGCAGCCGCTATTGTCAAAGATTGGGCCGATCGAGCTCAACTCGCCGATTCTGTACGCATCGGTAATGACGCGATATTGCTGCTGGCCGCTGGAACGCCCGAGGGTTGGGGGCTTGCTGTGATCGCGGGCACCGGCTCAATTGCCTTGGCTCGACATGCGGATGGCCGACTCGATCGCTCCGGTGGCTGGGGATACCTAATCGGCGATGAAGGCAGCGCTTATGGCCTGGCGCTGGCGGCAGTCAAAGCGGTCGCACGTCATCACGATGGCTGTTCACCGGAGACGGCATTGACGCAGCGGATCCTATCGGCAATGTCTCTCTCCGAGCCGCTTCAGATTATTGAGGCAGTTTATCGCAGCGGCTGGGAGCGTTCGCGGCTCGCGACGCTCGCGCCCCTCGTATTGGCAGCGGCAGCAGAGGGCGATCCCGTTGCGCAGTCTATTGCTGAAACCGAAGCTGGGTCGCTCGCAAAAACAGCGGCGGCGGCGGCAAGGAAACTTGATCTCCCATTAGAGCGTTTACCCTTGGCCATGACCGGCGGGACATTGTCCGATGCCGAATATCGACGCTGGTTTCTTGCTGCACTTCGCAGCAACGGCGTGAACGCGGCCCCAGTGACGATTGTCGATGAACCGGCGACTGGGGCTGTTCGAATGGCTTGCGAGCTTGCAACTGCCCGAAAGTGAATCGACATGACACCTGCACCGTTGCCGGTAGAAGGCCGATATCTGGATCTGGCGTCGAATACGCCGCTCGTGCCGGTACGACTCGAAGAAAATGAGGCGTCTATTTGGTGCAAACTCGAGTTTCTCAATCCCAGCGGATCGACCAAGGATCGCATCGCGGCCTTCATCCTCGGCAAGGCATGGCGACAAGGCCGGATAACGGCACAGAGTCTTGTCGTCGAGGCGTCGAGCGGTTCAACCAGCATCGCAATGGCGCTTGCGTGCGCTCAACTCGGCGTCAAGTTTCTGGCGGTGATGCCGGAGGGCGTCAGCAACGAACGGTCGCTGATGATTCGTTCGCTCGGCGGTTCGGTCGAATTTACGCCACGCGCCGACGGAATTCATGGCGCTATCAAACGAACCGAACAACTGGCTCAGCGCCCCGACGTGTTCTTGCCGCAGCAGTTCGAAAATCCTGACAATGCAGCCGCCCATCGTCAACGCACTGCCGTCGAGATACTGGCACAGGTGCCAGGCGGCTGTGTCGACGGCGTCGTCAGCGGCGTCGGCACCGGCGGCACGCTGGTGGGACTGTTCCAAGGATTCGTGGATTCTGGGTGCGCTGTGACGCCGTTCGCCGCCCGGCCGATTCACGGCAAGGCCGTTCCGGATGTGGAATGTTGCAGCTTTAGTACACGAATCCCTGGAGTAGTAGAAGGGATTTCGAAGATCTATCGGCCGGAAAACTTGCCGGGTTTGGTCGAGATTGAGGTCGACGACTCGGCGTCGATGGCCACGACCAGGAAGTTGATCTCCAAGGGATTTCCGGTCGGCCCGAGTTCGGGGATGAACTTCCTCGCGTCTTTGGAGGCGGCGAGACGCCTGGGCCCGCGCGCTTGCATTGTAACAGTGTTTCCGGATCGGATGGAGCGGTATTTCTCGACCGAGTTATTTCAGATTTGGCGGTGATCCGGCGTCTTTGCTCGCTCGTTGGGCCATTCGGGCTTCGATGAAGGACCGTACGCAAACGCCGATGAATACGGCACACGCGATGCCCATTGCCAGTTTCGCCGTCATGGCCCGTTCATTGACTGGCTTGTCCTGCCCCAGTTTGATCAAGTCCAGGACTCCCATGCCGAGGCCGCCGAGCGCTCCGATCATGGCAATGACGACGGCGAGGTGCATCGCATGTTTGCGAAGGTTGTCTTTGAGCGCGGCAACGAGTCCAAGCAATGTTATTGGAGCGCCGATAAAAGATGGTATCAGAGCAGTAATGCTGGGATTGGCGGCGTCGGCCGTCAGATAGTTGATCACGCCGTAAAGCACCATCAACAGGCCGAACAACATCGTCATCGTGGTCATCGGTCGTCCTCGCATAAGATTGGCGACGGGTTCAACCTAGCAGCATTGGTTTGGTCGGCAATCGACAAATGCCGTCAACAAAACGGGTCACTTGACGCAATGGCTTGGTTAGGTATAGTGCCCGTGCCCTTGCGGCATTGGGGCAAACGGAAACGCATCTATTTGGCGAACCGATACGGACCTGCACGGGAGCCAAACCTTTGATTCTTGCGGGGCTTGCAAGCCCATCCTCGCGTTTTCGGACGTGAGATTGTAGTGGGATCCAAAAACCGCGAGTGAGGCGCCCATCTGTTACCGCGGGTTCACCAAAAGCGTTTCACCCGATGCCGCAAGGATTTTTTTGCCAAAATCTTCAGCTCTTTTCAGCTCAAAGCACCGAAACCGGAAACTCGCTTAAGGTGATGGCTTGCAAGCACTTGCGGATGTGGATCAACGGAACATCGAATCGATATTAATTATACTAAAATAAATTGATTCAATTACGAGTCGGCGTAAGTCTCGAAATGGTCAAAAGATGGAGCTGCGCGGAGAGCTCCGCGCGCTTTGTCTGTTTTTCGATTGACGACCCCAAAGTCGAAATGTAACGTAGGCCCATGCAATTGATTTCCCCGTCATTTTCGGGGTGATTTCGGAAGGAATCGGGTCATGAAGGTTTCCGCTGTTGAAATTCGAAACGACGGAAACCGACTTGACTGCTCCTTCGATACGGGGCTTTCGATGCCCTGGCCTTTGTGGAAGCGAGCGTTGCTCTTCTACAGTTCCGCCTGACGGATCGACTCGCAGCGATCTGTCGAATGAAAGTGCGATCATACTTTTGGGTACCTGGCCTGCCGCAAGGTGGGCTGCGGCATGATGCTTTATTCTTTTCCTCCGCGATGGATCGCGTAGGGGTTCGTCACGGAGGATCAAAAAAAGCCACCAGCCGGTATTAACCGATCCGCCAAGAGCCAGGATGGCTCAACGACAGGCGACCATGGATGGCGAGGTCGGGTGGGAGGGGGCGTACGACTCGCGTACCACCTCAGTGATCGGTGCAACCGGTGACTGGTGCCCTGCAGGGATCGTGGGGCCACGACTGCACGGCAGGAATCGCATGATGTGGTTCCTGCCGTGCATTTTTTTGACCCCCTTTCGCCTAGAACCTTTTGCAGGCTGCTCCTATCCTCTCTATTAACCGTCCGATTTGGCGTATCGCTGCTTTCGGCGTTGCAGCGTCGCAATTGCACCTATTGGTACCTTCATGCCGGTCGATTTTCTGTCTTTGATCGATCAACGTGTCGTTATTCTCGACGGCGCAATGGGTACCAGCATCCACCGATTTGATCCTGCACCGGCCGATTGGGGCGGCGACAAGTTCGTCAACCTGTCCGACCATGTCAATCTGACGCATCCCGAATGGATCGAGGAAATTCACCGATCGTTTCTCAAGGTCGGTTGTGACGGCGTTGAAACCAATACTTTCAACGGCAGCAAGCATGTGCTTGCGGAGTTCGGCGTCGCTGCCGATTGTTATGCGCTTAACAAACTCGGCGCGCAATTGGCCCGTCGGGCTGCCGACGAATTCAGCACATCGAGCCATCCTCGATTCGTCATCGGGTCCATCGGCCCTGGCACCAAGACGCCATCGTTGCTCAATCCGTCGACGTTCATGTCGTTCGACGAGCACCATGCGTCGTATGCCGAGCAGTTCCGCGGGCTAATCGACGGCGGCTGCGACGTGCTGTTGATCGAAACGTGCTTCGACATTTTACAGGCGAAGGCGGCTATCATTGCCGCACTCGACGTGATGCGCGAGCGCGGAGTGCGTTTGCCGCTGATGGTCTCAGTCACCATTGAGCGGAACGGCACCATGTTGCCCGGCACCGAAATGGGCGCTGCGCTAACCACGCTGCAGTCTTTCTCCGAGATTGATGTCATCGGGCTGAATTGCGCGACCGGTCCGGACTTGATGCTTTCGAGCATTCGATTCCTGAGCGACCGCTGCTCGCGGCGGCTCAGTTGCCTGCCGAACGCCGGGCTTCCTGAAAACGTCAATGGCGCGACGCATTTCCCGCTTCAGCCGGCCGACCTGGCGATGTGGTTGGGTCGATTTGTTCGCGAATTCGGCGTAAACATTGTAGGTGGTTGTTGCGGCACCACGCCGGAGCATCTGGCGGCCGTCGTCGCGGAATTAGGCGGCGTAATACCGAAGTCACGCCAACCGATTGCCGAGCAGGCCGCTTCCAGTCTCTTTCAGTCGATCGACCTGCACCAGGAACCGAGACCTCTGCTCGTCGGCGAACGGACCAACACCAACGGTAGCAAGAAGTTCAAACAGTTGCTGGAAGCGGAGGATTGGGACGGCATCGTCGATATGGGTCGCGAGCAGGAACGGGAAGAAGTTCATGTGCTCGACGTGTGTACCGCATTCGTTGGCCGCGACGAAGTGCGCGACATGACCGAGGTGGTGCGCCGATTCAACGCCGTGATTCAGAAGCCGCTGATGATTGATTCGACGGAAACGAACGTCGTAGAGGCATCGCTGAAACTGATTTCCGGCAAAGCGATTATTAACTCGATCAACCTTGAAGACGGGCGAAAGAAGCTTGACGTTCTGGTCCGGATGGCGCGGCGATACGGCGCCGGATTGGTCGCACTGTGCATCGACGAAGTAGGCCAAGCCGACACGGCGGACTGGAAATTCGAGGTTGCGAAACGCATCTATGACATTTGCACGACGGAATTCGGTGTTCCTCCGAGCGATCTACTGTTCGATCCGCTCGTGTTTCCGCTGACGACAGGTCAGGAACAGACGCGCAAAAGCGCCATCGAAACATTCAACGCGATACGCCGTATCAAACAGGAGTTGCCGGGCGCGTTGACTCATATTGGACTGTCGAACTGTTCTTTTGGATTGCGACCATATGCGAGACAGGTGCTCAACAGTGTTTACTTGCACTATGCGCTGGAGCACGGCCTCGATTCGGCGATCTTGCACGCATCGAAAATTCTACCCCTGGCGCAAATCGACGCCGAAGGAAAGGACATTTGCCGCAGGTTGCTGTTCGACGACCGCAACGACGGCGACCCACTGCAACAGTTGATCGCGCATTATGGCGACAAGAAGGCCTCAACATCTGGCGGCACGGCGAGCCTCGGCGACTCGGTAGTAGAGCGATTGCGGCAAGCGATTATCCAAGGCCGCCGTGAATCGCTCATTGCCGATCTCGACTCGGCACGGCAGGCGCATTCGCCGATCGACATCATCAACAGGATACTGTTGGAAGGCATGAAAGTCGTCGGCGAGTTGTTCGGCAGCGGGCAGATGCAGTTGCCCTTCGTCTTGCAGTCGGCTGAAGTCATGAAAGCGGCAGTGGCGTACCTTCAGCAGTTTATGGAAAAGGCTGACGTTTCCGAAAAAGGCCGCATCGTCCTGGCGACGGTCAAAGGCGACGTACATGACATCGGCAAGAACCTCGTCGATATCATTTTGACCAACAACGGCTACAAGGTTTACAACCTGGGCATCAAGCAGCCCATCGACTCGATCCTAACGGCTGCAAAAGAACATGAAGCCGACGCAATCGGCATGAGCGGACTGCTCGTCAAGTCGACGGTCGTGATGAAAGAAGATTTGCTGACGCTCAACGACAAGAAAGTGTCCATGCCCGTCATACTTGGCGGCGCTGCATTGACGCGGCGCTATGTCGAAGAGGACTTGCGCCGCATCTACCGCGGCCGCTTGTTCTATGGCGAAGACGCCTTCGACGGATTGCGGATCATGGACCTTCTTGCGGCCGAGCGAGCCCACATACCCGCCGGCAGCCGCGCCCTGGCGCAACTGGCCGGTCGAAAGCACGTCGAGCATGAACCCGTTGCCGTGGCAACCATCGAACGCGAGACGAAAGCAGCGGCAGCCTGTTGCCGAGTTCCTGTTTCGACCAATGGCGCAGTTCGCGCTCATGTTTCGCCGGCGCCAAACATCCCGCAGCCGCCGTTCTGGGGGAGCCGGATCGTCACCGATATTTCCATCGAAGAGGTTTTCGAGTATCTGAACGAGCGAACGCTCTTCAGTACGCAATGGCAGTTCGTGAAGAACCACGTCAATCCGGCCGAGTATGAACGGCAGATGCGGGAAGTCGCGATTCCCGCATTGGCCCGGCTCAAGAAGGAGTGCATTGAGCAGAACATCCTGCAGCCGGCCGTTGCTTATGGTTACTTCCCTTGCGTTGCAGACGGCGACGATCTGGTCATACTCGATTCGGATCTGCGATCCGAGCGGCTGCGGTTTACGTTTCCTCGGCAAAGCGATTCCGAGCATCTGTGCTTGAGCGATTACTACGCCACGCAAGGATCGGGGCAAGTTGACGTCGTCGCGCTGATGGCGGTCACGGTTGGGCACGAAGTCAGCAAGCGGACGAAATTGCTATTCGACAGCGACAAGTACACCGATTACCTGTTCCTGCACGGTCTTGGAGTCGAAGCGGCCGAAGCGTTGGCGGAGTGCTTCCACCGCCGGTTGCGCCAGGAATGGGGCATTGCCGGCGATGACGCACCGGAAATACGCAAGCTGTTCAAGAAGCACTATCGCGGTTGCCGTTACTCATTCGGCTACCCGGCCTGTCCTGCGCTCGAAGACCAGGCCAAACTGTTCACACTGATCGAGCCGGAACGCATCGGCCTGGCGCTCAGCGAACAATTCCAACTGGAACCGGAACAATCAACGACGGCACTTGTGGTGCACCACCCCGCTGCGAAGTATTTTAATGTGGAAATGCGGAGTGCGGTGGAGTGAGTGGTGATCGTCTTTGGCCGATGCCTTAACACGAAATGGGATTGCACTGTCTACTCACGAGTCAATTGTCGTCCCGAATGAAACTATTCGGAATTGGGTGACATTAGTCTGTCTTACTGAGGTGATTGTATTCCATCGCATTCATCGCACTTCGCACTTGCTTCAAGATGTAAAGGCCTCCAAGCAGTAACGCGCAAATTAGCCCGGATACGCACACAATTGCGGCACCAAGGTTCATATTCCAATAATGTACTGTCCCATAACCGAAGCCGATCGCTGGTATTATATTGAAAATGGTTAATGTAACGACAAATCGAATCCATCGAAGTTGTGAGCCGGAAGAAATATCTGTGTATTCGGATTCAGCCGTTTCGTGGTGATCGTCACCTACATCAGATTGACTATCTGGTTCCCATTCGATGTTGCCTTGGTCGCCGTAAGGCGACTCATTTGACCGATCAACGAGTTTCGAGATCGGCTGATCGCTAACTTGATCAGCGATTGGTGTGTCTCGGTGCCAGTCCTTTTCGACTGGGTTGTTGACCTGATTGGCCTTTTGCTCCACAGTCTTAGGCCGTTCCTTCTCTCGAAGGAGTATGCCATGGATTGGTTTGTTGGATGGCGGCTTTGGCACAATTAACTGTTGCGTACACTTGGGGCATTCGACGATTTTTCCGGCATACCGAGAGTCTACGGTCAATTTGCACCGGCAGTTTGCGCAGAGGAATCGAATCGGCATGGTGGAGCCCCCGCGATCAATATCGGAATTCAGCGCATGCGTGCCACAATAGTATAGCTGGAATGTGGTAAGTCCGACTGATTTCCTTGTCATACACGGGCTCAAATGGCTTCACCGTCCCGTGAACACGACGCCGCCGCGGCCGAGGATCATCTCGAGTTCGTCGAGCGGCAGGCGAGCGGGATCGACGCGGAATTCCTCACCGAGCTTGAGGCGAGCGCGGCGGCCGGTATCATCGACTATTTGCAACTGCACTGGGCACGGACCTGACGATCGGCGGAGGACCCTCGCCAAAGCATCGATGTGGTCGGGCTCATGGTCACGCAAATTCATTCGTAGAAGCATGCCCGTGGTCAGTTCGCGGCGGGCTTGTTCGACGGTGAGCAACTTGGACAGCACGAAGATCGATTCATCGCGGTCGGTCCTTTCCATCATGGCCTGGGCAAGCAAGATGCGATCTTCGGCGAACATCTCTCGATACCGTTCATAGTTTTCCGGCCACATCACGCATTCGGCAGCGCCGGTGAAATCCTCGATCTTGCAGCGTATGTACGGCTTGTTCGACTTTTTCGAGATGAACGACCGCAGTTGCGTCATCATGCCGCCGATGCGAACTTCGCCCGCTTCGAGACGGCGCGCATGATCGACGCTGTGCGTCACAAATCGCGCGAGTTCTGTTTCGGCTTGTGCCAGCGGATGGCTCGACAGGTAGAAGTCGAGCGCTTCTTTTTCATACTTGAGCTTCTCAGCTTCGGGCCATTCCGGAATGTTCAGCAACGCTTCCGCATGGGCTGTTCCATTTTCCGATTCGGCATCCATCACGTCGAAGAAGCTGCGCTGGCCACGTTTCCTGTCCTGGGCTTGATCCTCGGCGGTTTGCAGCGCTCTTGGCAGCACTTGCGTCAATGCAGACCGGCGGCCGAACTTGTCGAAGGCGCCTGCCTTGATCATCTTCTCGATTGCCGCTCGCGGCACGGCGCGCTGATCGATATTCTCACAGAAATGGAAAATATCGCGGAACGGGCCGTGTTCCATGCGGGCGCGGACAATATCCGCGGCGGCGGCTCGGCCCAATCCCTTGATCGCGATCAGGCCGAAGATGATCTTGCCGTCGCGGACCGTGAAGTCCGGCTCGCCTTGATTGACGTCGGGCGGCAGTACATCGACTTTCAGATGACGGGCATCGGCGATGTGCTCGACGAAGACGTCGCGTTTGTTGCCGTCATCAATTTCGCTTGACAGAAGCGCCGCCATGAACTCGGGCGTGTAGTGGCATTTGAGATATGCCGTCTGGTATCCGATGAGCGCATACGCGGCTGTGTGGCTCTTGTTGAAGCCGTAGCCGCCGAAGTGGACGATCAATGCGAAGATCTGATCGGCTTGCGAGCGGGTTAGGCCTCGTTCAACGGCGCCTTTGATGAACTCGGCTTGCCGTTCGTCGATGATCTCCTGTTTCTTCTTGCTGATCGCTTTGATGCAGGCATAGGCGCTGGAGAGATCAATCCCGCCGAGGCGATTGAGAATGCGCATGATCTGTTCCTGGTAGACCATGACGCCGTAGGTTTCTGCGAGGATCTCCTTGATGACCGGGTGCGGATCTTCCCATCGTTCGCGGCCGTGCTTTCGGTTGACGTACGCGTCAACCATGCCGCCGCCGAGCGGGCCCGGCCGATAGAGCGCCATGATGGCAATGAGATCGCGAATGTTGTCGGGCTTCATCCGCTTGAGCAACTCGCGGATGCCCTCGGACTCAAGTTGAAACACGCCCTTGGCGTCGCCGCGCTGCAGCAGCTTGTAGGTCTCAGCGTCGTCGAGCGGCAGCTTCGACAGATCGATCTTTTTGCCGCGGGTTTGTTCGATCATCTTGACGGTGTTGTCGAGCACCGTCAGTGTGCGAAGGCCCAAGAAGTCCATCTTGAGCAAACCGACGCTTTCGAGATCACCCATCACCCATTGCGTCGTCAACAGCGACACGTTGTTCTTGCCGGAAGAATCGTCGTTCTTTCGAACGACGCGTTGCACGGGCACGTAGTCGGTCAACGGTCCGTTGGCGATGACGATTCCCGCGGCATGAGTGCCGGCGTTGCGATTCGTGCCCTCGAGTTTGACGGCGATATCAACCCATTTTCGTACTTCGGCGTCGCCGTCATACTCCTTGCGAAAGTCCGGCGAATCACGCAGCGCTTCCGGCAGCGTCGTGCCTAATTTCGGCGGAACCAGTTTAGTCAAGGCGATCACGCGATCGAGCTTGATGTCGAGAACGCGGCCGACGTCTTTGAGCGCCGCTTTCGCTGCCATGGTGCCGAACGTCGCGATCTGCGCCACACTGTCCTCGCCGTACTTTTGTTTGACGTATGCGATGACTTCTTCGCGACGGTCCTGACAGAAGTCGATGTCAATATCCGGCGCTTCGCTTCGTTTCGGGTCGAGGAATCGCTCGAACAGCAGGTCGTACTCGAGCGGACAAACATCGCTCAAGTGCAATACGTAACTCACGAGAGCGCCACAGGCGGAACCGCGTGCGCCGGCGGGAATGCCCTTTTCACGCGCGAAACGCACGAAATCCCAGACGATCAGGAAGTACCCGGCGAAGCCCATGCCGCAAATCACTTCGAGTTCGTGTTTCAGCCGGTCGACCGCCGCCTTTTTCGGTTTGGCGCCGTAGCGTTCCTTCAGCCCGGCCTCGGCGAGTTCGCGCAAATAGTCGTCCGCCGACTTTCCCTTCGGCGTCGTGAAGACTGGAAAATGTCGCTTCTTGAAGTCGAGCTCGATGTGGCAGCCGTCGGCAATTGTCTGGCTGCGTGCGACGGCGTCCGCATGTTCGGGAAAGCGCTCGTACATTTCAGCCGGACCTTGCACATAGAACTGGTCGCTGCCGTAACTCATGCGTTTTTCATCGGACAGTTTCTTGCCGGTGTTGATGGCCAGCAACACCTCGTGCGCGAACGCGTCGGCCTGACACAAGTAATGCGCATCGCACGTGGCGACGAGCGGCCAGCCTTTGCGCTTTGCGATTTCGACGGCTCCGGCTGCACACTGTCGCTGGATGTCCAGCCCGTTGTTCTGAATCTCGATGTAAAAGTGTTTGCCGAATCGCTTTGCGAACCACGCGGCAACGTCGGCGGCTTCGTCCAACTGATCTTTGAGGATCAATTCCGAGAATTCGCTCGAAGCGCACCCGCTCAAACAGACCAGACCGTCTGCATGTGCCTCAAGAAGTTCCTTGTCGATGCGTGGAACGTAGTAATAGCCCTCGGTAAATGCAATCGACGCCATCTTGACGAGGTTCTTGAAGCCCGTGGTATTGCGTGCCAAAAGCGTGAGATGGTACCCTGCCTCGCCGCGTTTGCGAGCGTCCTTTTCCGTGCGTTTGCCCGGCGCCACATAAGCCTCATATCCGACGATCGGGTTGAGCCCGGCCGACTTGCACTCGCGGTAGAATTCGATCGCGCCGAACAGGTTGCCGTGATCGGTTAGTGCGATTGAATTCATGCCGAGCTTCTTGGTTTGCTCGACCAGTTCGGGTATGCGATTCGCCCCGTCAAGCAGGCTGTAGTGGCTATGGCAATGCAGATGGACGAAGTTCTTATCCATGGGTCGCTTTCGTCGGCTAACCAATGACCGATGTGATCCAATATCTACTGCAAGTTCGGTTTAGCGGTGAGAATCGCAGTCGCAAGTGGGAAAGACTTCAGAGCAAAGCAAACTGATTATCATGTTTGAATTCGCCGCCAGCTCACTCCAGCAGCGTGTCCGGCTCGGCGACGCCGCGTTGGTAGCGGGCCAGCAACATCTGCACGGCCTGGATTTTTTGCCAGTCATCGAAGCTAATGCGGACGAGTGTGCCGTCGTCGTTGGCGCTCACTTGTTCCGTGGCGCTGCACATGCCGCGGTGTAGATAATCGAGAATCTCCGCGAGGCGGGCCGCTTGGGCAGGCGACAGTTTCTGCGGCAACGGCGGCAAATCCCGGTCGCGGGGCTGCCAGGGCGGCGGCTCGGTATGCGCCTGTTGCGTGTTCAGCACAAGGTCGGCGTCAGGCCCTGTCGGAACCAGGTCGCCAACCGTCTTATCCACCTGCGGAATATCGGTCTGTTCCTGCAACGAACGCACGGCGACGCGGCGGCTCGTGATCTCGGCATGCGATCCGAACAGAAGCGTGGATCGGCCCAGCGCGATCTGATCGCCGGGCCGCAATCGCCGAATCTGCACCGGCGCGCCGTTCACGCGCGTGCCGTTGGTGCTGTCCAAGTCGGTGATGATGATGTCTTCATTGTCGAGCTGAACCTTGGCGTGATAACGACTGACGCGCTCGTCGTTGAGCCGCAGCATATTGCCTTCTTCGCGGCCGATCGTCACAGGGATCGGCAGGTCGCGAAACACCCTGCCCTTGTCGATTCCTTCGAGCACCTGCAACGTAATCGTCTTCATACTGTTTCCCGATTCCGCTCGCACATCGTATCTAACTGAGATACTAACATATTGCCGATGGCGGTTATAGATTATTTGTCCTATGGGTCGAAACGGCTGCGTCAAACACATCCAAACTCAGTTCACCCTCATTTTGCATCGGCACGCGAATGCACTGCGGCAACTGTTTGAACCAAGTCACTTGCCGTTTGGCGAACTGCCGTGTCCGCAACTGGATCAGTGCAATCGTCTCGGGCAAACTGCGTTCGCCTCGTAGATGTTCAATGATCTCGACGTAACCCAGCGCTTGCTTCGCCTCACGGCTCAAAGGGCGGCCAAGTGCCAGCAGTCGCGTCGCTTCGTCGATCCAGCCGGCGGCGATCATTTTCTCGACCCGATCATCGAGCCGGGTGTTCAACACGGAACGCGGCCAATCCAGCCACCATGCAAGCGGCGTATGCTTCGAGGCTTCGTCGCTCCACTCCGTTTGCCAATGACTGATCGGCCGGCCTGTTAGCTCAAACACTTCCAATGCCCGCACGACACGGCGCACGTCGTTCGGATGCAGCCGCGCGCCGGTCGTAGGGTCCACGGCGACGAGTTGGCGGTGCAACGTCTCTACGCCGTCGTGCACTGCAATTGCTTCAAGTCGAGCGCGAATCTCCGGCGATCGCGCAGGTCCGGCGAAAAGTCCGCACAACAGCGCTTTGAGATAAAGCGGCGTTCCACCGACGAAAAGCGCGATTCGACCGCGTCCCTCAATGTCGCTCACGGCAGCAGCAGCCTTTTCAAGCCACCAGGCGACATTCGCCGTTTCCCATGGCTCCAGCACATCGATAAGGTGGTGCGGCGTCTGTGCTCGTTCCTCTAACGACGGTTTGGCCGTTCCGATGTCCATGTACCGGTACAGGGTCATGGAGTCCATCGCCACGATCTCGGCGTTCCATCGCTGAGCCAGCCTTGCCGCGAACGCACTCTTGCCGGAACCAGTGGGGCCGGTCAGGATGCGCACATTTCGGAAGCAGGCCGGAGACACCGTCACGTCAAATCTCCAGAGCAATCGCTGTTCTACAAATCGATCCAATTCCTCACATGGCGGGTCAATTTCAAGCTTCACCACCGAGACACCAAGGACACAAAGAACACAAATTCATTTTTCTGTGATTCTACTTTGTGCACTTTGTGCCTTTGTGGAGAACAGCGTCTTCGTTGCGACTTGGCCGCACCACGAATACATTGGATTCTATCGTGCTCAATCACTGCCGAAAGGAAAGCCGAGTGCCGGTCATCGAAATGTCCCTGGCCCTGCCGTGCGCTGCCTCCACGCTGTTCGACTTTCTGTCGCGGCCGAGTCATCTCTTGGAAATCTCGCCGCCGGACCTGCAGATCGAAATCGTGAACGCGCCCAATCGGCTGCAGCTTGGCACGCAGTTGACCGTGCGCGGCCGGCGCTGGGGCATGTCGCAAACCTTTGTCAGCGAAGTCACCGCGTTCGAGCCGCACGCGTTGATTGTGGAGGAGCAGCGCAGCGGCCCGTTGCGCCGCTTTCGTCATGAGCGTAGGCTCAAAGATAGCGGCAGCATCGTGCAACTGTCGGAAATGCTCGAATATGAATCGCCCGGCGGCATGATGGGACTGCTCCTGACCGCCGAGCGCATCGAGCGTGAATTGCGGCCGTTGCTTGCATTTCGTCAGCAAAGAATTGCCGAGCTTTTCGCTCGACCGGGGACCTGATCCATGTCGTTGATGCTGGATGACGAAATTGAAATACTGCGGCCGGACTTGCCTCGGGGTCGGTTTCGCGGCGTGCTGTTCGACTTCGACGGCACGCTGTCGCTGATCCGCGAGGGTTGGCCGCAGGTCATGATCCCCATGATGGTCGATGTACTTCGCGAGACCGGCACGTCGGAAACGGCAGAGCAACTGACGCAGGTGGTCGAAGACTTCGTGATGCGGCTCAACGGCAGGCAGACAATTTACCAGATGATGCAACTCGCCGATGAAGTTCGAAAGCGAGGCGGCACCCCGCTCGAACCCATCGCGTACAAGCACCGTTACCATGACTTGCTCATGCAGCGGATTCGCGGGCGGCTCGCCGATCTCGAAGCCGGTGACGTTCACCCGACCGATTGGACCGTGCCGGAGAGCCACTCGCTGCTCGAAAGCCTGCGGCGGCGCGGCGTGACGTTGTATCTGGCCAGCGGTACCGACATCGCCTTCGTACGGCGGGAGGCGAAGCTCCTGGGCGTTGCCGAGTTCTTTGGCCCACATATTTATGGAGCGCTCGACGACTACCAGAACTTCTCGAAAAAGATGATCGTCGAAAAAATCCTCCGCGATCATAACTTGCAGGGCGACGAACTGCTGGGTTTCGGCGACGGCTTCGTCGAGATCGAGGAAGTGCGCCGCGCCGGCGGCGTCGCGGTCGCGGTCGCCAGCGACGAGGTGAATCGCGCCGGCGTTAACCAATGGAAACGGAACCGGCTGGTGCAAGCCGGGGCCGATGTGGTCATTCCGGAATACAGGCGGCATGGGAGGCTGCTGGAGTATTTGTTTGCGGACATCGCATGATCGGACTGTGAGTGATTCAAACATTTTTGAGCACGCAGCGCAAGCAAGTGGATTGCCGATTGAAGATTGCCGATTGCCAATTGGAATAACGAATGGCAAATCGGGCTGAGCGGAGTGGCCAGTCCAACGCCGCCATGACAAAGCAGCGTTCTCAATGGCATCGCCCCATGCATCACCGACCCATGTCAAAAAGTGCCTGACAGCATCACACACGACATCAGCGACCCATGCCCAAAAGTGGCGCGCAGACTCAAACCTTAATCGTAGCTTTTCCGTAACTCCTGATCGAGCCATCCGATCGGTCGATTGTAACGGCTGCGAACAAAAACAGTCATAGTTGTGGTGTTGTAGTGAGATACCTTGATGTCGCGTGAATATGCCGTTGGTCGTAGCACAATGCGCAGTAGTGCTGGTCGTCGTGTGCGTAATCCCGCCGGACGCATGCCCACCGGCACGGCCCAAGGTAAGTGCCTTTTTCCAAGTGATCCGAAGAAAAGTGTCGTCTCGCATGACCAGTCTCACCATCACTTGACGCCAATTACAAACCCGGCCAGCCCAATCCGCGCGCAGCGGCCCGCATAAGTGTCCGATCCGGATGGCGAAAAGCAAATCAAGGGGAAGGGTTTTTGCGATCCGGCTGCGTCACTGGCCCGCCGTTGACGGCGGGTTCTGGATCAAACGCTCAATGGTGAGTGGCAACGGGTGGGGCCCGTTTACGGGCCATTCCGCTCAGCGGTGCTCGGCCCTCCGTTGAGGGCGGGTTTCCTGATCCCTCCCCACTCATCGGCGATTCGAGTAAACCATCACCAATGCCCCATCCATTCTTTGACCGTTCGCGTTTGCGCATTAAACCGCTGGCCGAGCGCCGGCATGACTTGACGCTCGACTGCATCTTGCCGCTGCACGCGGAATTGCCGGAGTTTACGCACCCTGCCCTGCCGGTGCTGGGAGAACGACTTGTTGCCGCGCGTGAGTCGTGCGCCGCTCGCATCCTGCTTATGGGAGCGCACGTATTGCGTGCCGGCGTCTCGCGCTATCTGATCGACCTGATGGAACGCAAGATGATCGATCATATTGCAATGAACGGGGCTGGGCCAATCCATGATTGGGAGTTGGCGCTGATCGGCGCGACCACCGAGAGCGTCGCTCGATATGTCTCCTCCGGTGAATTCGGCCTCTGGCGTGAAACAGGTGAGATGAACGACGCCATCGTTGCGGGCCATCACGACGGCCTGGGCCTGGGCGAGAGCATCGGCCGGGCGATTCGCGGCAGTCGATTCCCCTTCCGCGACGAGAGCATTTTGGCCGCCGCGGTACGGCTGAACGTGCCGGTCACGGTGCACGTCGGCATCGGGTACGACATTTTGCACGAGCACCCGAATTGCGACGGCGCTGCCCTCGGCGCGACCAGCTACCGCGACTTTCTAGTTCTCGCACAAACGATTTCGCGGCTCGAAGGCGGCGTAGCGCTCAATTTCGGCAGCGCCGTTATGGGGCCGGAAGTCTATCTAAAAGCGCTGGCCATGGCCCGCAATGTCGCTCATCAGGAAGGCCGTCGTATTGCGAAATTCACGACGGCGGTCTTCGACCTTATTCCGATCGAAGGCGACACGCGAGCCGAAGCGCCGAAGACCGATCCGCGTTATTACTACCGGCCGTGGAAGACGATCCTGGCTCGCACGGTTGCTGACGGCGGCGAGAGCTTTTACATTCAGGGCGATCATCGAGTGACGCTGCCGCAATTGTGGAACGCTGCGCGACGTGCAGAAAGCGCCATATCCTGAGCTACGATGCTGACCGACACTTCTCTCGAGCAGGTGCTGACTCGCGTTTCGGCGATGACCATTGCCGTGCTCGGCGACCTGTTTCTCGATCGTTACCTCGACATCGACGCTCGATTGGATGAGCCGTCCCTCGAAACAGGACTCGTCGCATATCAGGTTGTTCGAGTGCGCTCGCAACCTGGCGCGGCGGGAACCGTTGTCAACAACCTCGCTGCCCTCGGCGTCGGGCGCATCGTACCGATTGCGATCATCGGCGACGACGGCGAAGGCTACGAATTGCGACAAGCGCTGGCCAAAATGCCGGCCGTCGATCCATCATGTATCCTGGCGCGAGGAGATCGCCGCACTCCGACCTACACGAAGCCGATGTACATGGAACCGGACAAATCACCGCGAGAACTGAACCGGCTCGACATCAAGAATCGCACACCGACGCCATATGAATCAGTTCGAACAATCATACAGACGATAGATAGTCATTTTCATTCTTTTGACGCCGTGATTGTGCTGGATCAAGTCAGCGAAGAAGACTGCGGGGTTGTCACTGCGGACGTTCGAAACGAACTGGGCCGGATTGCAGCGGCGAATCCGGATAAGTTCATTTTGGCGGACAGTCGTGAACGAATCGGCAGTTTCCGCGATGTGTCCCTGAAACCGAATCGGCGCGAGTGTCTGCAAGCCGGCGGCGGCGGCGCGGATGTTGCGGCAGCGGCGCAGAGGCTCGCGCACCGCTGCCGTCGCAACGTTTTTTGCACGTCCGGCGAAGACGGCATCGTCGTGGCCGAGGCCGATTCGCCCTTTCCGTATTCGGTTGCCGCGTATCCGGTCAGGGGGCCAATCGATCCGGTGGGCGCGGGCGACAGCGTCAGCGCGGCGCTCGCATGTGCAAAGGCATCACGGCTGGGTGACAGTGCAGCGGCCGCGTTTGCCAATCTCGTCGCCTCAATCACGGTGCAGCAAATCGGAACCACGGGTACGGCGACGCCGAATCAGGTGCGCGCTCGATGGCAGGAGATTCAAGCAGGAGGCGAATTAAGATGACGGAGCCGACTGCGAGGCCGCAAGCGGCAAGCGGAGGCGGCTGGTGGAACCGCACGGTGATCGGCGCCGGAATCACGAGTTTTCTCGCCGACCTGAGCTACGAAACGTTGCTGGCGGTGCTGCCGCATTTTCTCGCGATTATTCAAGTGCCGGTCGCATTCTTGGGCATGATGGAAGGTGCTGCCGACGCGATTTCAAGTTTTGTGAAACTCGGCGCCGGCTGGTGGAGCGACCGAATCGGCCGGCGAAAGCCACTGGTCGTCGCCGGGTACGCAGTGTCTGCGGTCATGAGCATCTTGACTGCGGCGGCGGTGTCGTGGCCAGCGATCCTGATCGGCAGGTTGCTGGCGTGGCTAGGCAAAGGCGTTCGCGGACCGTTACGAAATGCACTCTTGGCCGAGGCGGTCACTCCGGCCAATCGGGCCAAGACTTTTGCCATGCACCGAGTCGGCGACACGTTGGGCGCAATCATCGGTCCAATCCTGGCGGCCTTGTTCATCAATCAGTTTCCCAGTTCGATGTTCGAAGATCCAACCTACAACTATCGCATTCTTTTCTTACTGACGGCGATTCCGGCGATTCTTTCGGCCCTGGCATTTGCCCTCGCAGTGCCGGAAAAGAAGCGGCTTGATCCGCCAAAACACAAGCTCTGGGCGGTGCTGGGACTGCTGCCGATGCCTTTGAAACGATGGCTTATCGGCGTCGGCGTGTTTGGCATCGGCGACTTTTCGCACACGCTGCTCATCGTCGCGGCCGGTCAGTTGCTTACGCCTTCTCAAGGAGCGCAGCAGGCCGCGGTACTTGCGACCGTGCTTTACGCGGTTCGCAACGTCGCACACGTGCTGGCAGCGATTGCGGTTGGATCGCTCAGCGAACGAGTTGGCCGCAACCGCATGTTGGTCGCCGGGTATGCGTTGGGTGTTGCGACGATGTTGGGGTTTGTGCTGGCGTTTGTCATTGGAGCGAATCTGGCTGCCGTTGCCATCCTGTTCGTCATGGCCGGCGCGTACCTGGCCGTCGAGGAGACTCTGGAGCCGACCCTGACCGCTGATATGGTCCCGGACGAAAATCTGCGGGGCACCGCCTTTGGCTTGCTCGGAGTGGTAAATGGCGTCGGTGATTTCATCGCAAGCGCCGTCGTCGGACTGATTTGGTGGTTCAACCCGGCGTTTGGATTTGCGTTTGCGGCCGCAGCAATGGCGATCGGCGCCGTATTGACGTCGTTATGTCCCAGAGGATCCGTTCGATGAAGAACATTGTTGAATCAATCTTCTGCAATTCGGTCATGCTCCTGACCGTCGGCGGCGCGAGTGGAGGTTACACGACTTTTTCAACGTTTTCACTCGAAACGCTCAAACTATTGCAGGAGAATCGAGTCGTGCTGGCGGCTGCCAACGTCATCGCCAGCGTTTTGGGCGGGCTAATCGCGGTTTGGGTGGGACTGCGAATCGCAAAGGGCTGAAAAATAGGCGACAAACCCGAATTTGGAAAAAAGTCATGTGAAGGGGCATTCATGGTTGCGAACCCTTGACTTGGTCGTTACCATTGATTGCGGATGCGGAATCGGTTTTCGACATTAGGTCGATCGACTGGTGGCAAGGATGAGATTCTCGTGTCCCCTTTCCACCTCGCTTGAGACTTGCGAAATCTGGTTATTGATTGGCGGCTGAGTCAGTCTTGGAAGACGCGGCCCGTTTGTCTGCACTGTAGGAGGCTGTTATGTCCATCTCAACAATGGCGATCCCCGCGGCAATCGAGGTTTTGCGGCAGAGCGCCAATCCGCTTTTGCGCGGCCTGCTCGTTGTGGAATCGGACAGCGAGATCGTGATTTCAGGCACATTGCCGACTTATTATTTGAAGCAGCTCGCCCAGGAGACTTTGCGCCCGGTTCTAGCCGGCCGCAAGTTCATCAATCGGATCTTTGTGCCTGAGAATGAGGTCGAGTCGGATTAGCGATCAAGTCAAGTTGTCTGCATCGTCTTCGCCATCCGACTCTTCACTTGGGAAGTACTTGGCAATTAGTTTGCGGACGGTGGCTCGAGCGAGTCCCAACCAGCGCGACGCCGCCAGGCGATTCCCGTGAAGTCGTTCAAGCACTTCTTTGATCAATAACGGTTCGATGCTTGCCAGTAGTGCGTCGTGCAGTCCCGAAGGTTCTGCTTTCCCTGCCGCAGCGACTTGCCGGTCGACCCAATCTCGCACGATTGTCTCAAGATCGCCGAGCGGATTGTGCTGGGGCGCCAGGCCCATTGCGGGAAAGTGCTCCGGCTGAATCGGTCCGCCGCGGGCCAGAATGGCGGCATGTTCCAGAGCGTGTCGCAATTCACGAACGTTTCCCGGCCAAGGCCGAGATTTAAGCATCTCCGCCGTTGCCGGCGTCAGAGGCAGCGATCGGGGTTCGATGCGATGAAGGAAATGTTCGGCCAACGCAAGGACATCGTCGCCGCGCTCGCGCAAGGGCGGCAGAGTGATCTGAAAACCGTTGAGTCGAAAATAGAGATCATGCCGAAAGTTGCCTTCGGTCACTTCGTGCTGCAGGTTGCGATGCGTCGCCGAAAGGATGCGTAGCTGCAGCGGCTGGGCGAGATTGCCGCCGACCGGCATCACTTCATTGAACTCAAGCACTCGGAGAAGCTTTGCCTGGACGCCAAGCGGGATATCCGCGACTTCATCCAGAAACACCGTGCCGCCGTCGGCCAGCGCCAGAAGGCCGGGCCGAGCCGTCGCGGCGCCGGTAAACGCGCCCTTTACGTGCCCGAAGAGTTCGCTTTCCACAAGGTTTGGGTTGAGCGCGGCAACATGGACTGGAATGAACGGTTTGGCGCGTCGCTGGCTGTGTCGATGAATGGCCCGAGCGACGAGTTCTTTGCCGGTGCCGCTTTCGCCGGTGATCAACACGCAAGATTCGCGGGGCGCAACCAGTGCAATCTGGCGAAATACCTGCTGCAGCGGCAAGCTCTGTCCAACGATCTCCTCACCCGGCATCTGCGGAGTCGCGGCGGCTGTTGGACGCTCCGATCGGTTGAGCGCTCGTTGAACCAGGGCGAGCGCTTGATCGAGGTCGAACGGCTTCGCGAGGTAATCGAAAGCGCCGCCTTCCACAGCGCGGACCGCCGTTGACAAGTTGCCATGAGCGGTCATGACGATAATCGGCGCGTCGTCGGTCAGGTCGCGCAGAAGTTGTAGCGCTTCGAGTCCGTCCATTCCAGGCAGGCGAACATCAAGAAAGACCACGTCGGGACGTTGTCGGCGAGCCGCGTCGATTCCTTCCTCGGCCGATGCGGCGACGCCGACCTGATAGCCGCCGCGTTCAAAAGCACGTCGCAGCGACCAGCAAACCGCCTCTTCGTCATCGATGAGCAACAGCCGCTTCGCTGGCATTTTCGTCCTCAGGTTGCACCGGCCTCAAAGCCGGAAGCTCGATTGCAAAACAGGTTCTGCCGTCGACGCGATTCCATGCGATTCGCCCGCCATGTTGAACGGCGACTTCGTGGGCGACCGCCAAACCCAGCCCAATGCCCTCCGGCTTGCCGGTGACAAACGGCTCGAATAATCGGGCGGCGATCCGCTCCGGCGGGCCAGGGCCGGAGTCCGTCACTTCCAGGTGAATGCGATTATCAGTTGAAACTCGCAGTTGCACTTGCACCGATCCGCCGGGGCCGGCCGCTTCGACTGCATTGCCGATGACGTTGAACACGAGGTGGCCAAGCCTTCCAGCGTCGCCGAGCACGTTGATGGGATGGTCAGTCGGCTGCCACTGCAGGTCAATACGGGCATGGCGGCATTGCGGGAGCAACAGGCCGATGGTTTCGTCGATGATCTCGGTCATGGAGCAAGGCTCGCGTGCTTTGCCGTCGCTGCCTAAGTCGAAAAATCGCTGCAGATCGGCCGTCACACGCGTCAGCTGCCTGAGTGCGACGTCGAGCGCCTCGGGATCGCCGCCGGAACAAGTCTGGGCATGCAGTTGCAGCGCGAGTTGCGCGCCGGTGACGCCATTGCGCAATTGATGGGCCAGCCCGCCGGCCACCTGCCCTAATAGACGCATTCGTTCGGTTCGACTCACTGTTTCTTGCAAAAGGTTCAGCTTCGCGGCCATCTCGTTGACGGATTTAGCGAGATCACGCAATTCGTCGTCACGCGCCGGCAGCTTCATCGGGCTGAAATCGCCGGCAGCGATGACGCGTGTGCGCTGTTCCAACGCCCGGACTCGTTGAACGAAACGATGTGCGACGCCCAAGGTCAGCACGACTGACGCGATGCCGCCGGCCAGTCCAAGCAAGAGGATCGGCCGAACCGCGTGCCAAACGGCGCTGTCCAATCGCGACTCCGGGTACAGAACGTACAAGCGAGAATCAGAATTGGGATGCGTGTACCGAAGCGCGACTTGTTTGAGCAAGAAGCCGTCCGTGCCGACACGGACGATTCGGGTCAGCGGATGTCCCGCGCTCTGATCTAGTTCCTTTTCGTGAATCATAGAAGCGTCCAGTGTCGCAACGCGCTCGCTGTTCGAATGAATCAACAGAAAATCAGCGCCGGACAGACCTTTCATCTGTTCCAATACGTGCAGGTTCAATGGATACTGACCATCGCGGAGCGTCGTTGCGATTCCATCGATTTGCTGTGCAATCTGCCGGCGAGCACGTTCGGCCGAAGCGTTTGCCGTCCAGGCACACATTGCGAATAGACCAATGAGCAACAATGCGAGCGGCAAGAGCAGTTGATAGCGGATACTCAATCGCATTTGCTTATGTACCGCACTTGGACCATTCACTTATACACACTTTTTCCACTGCCGCCGAGTCCCGGCCGCTGACGGCTGACTGCGGACTACTGACTACGGACTGCTCTCCATAGAATCTCGCCGATGCAAAGTCGGCGAGCACTCTGGTGGCGTGTTGTGCAGATCATCATTGCGGTGCTGATCCTCGCCGCAGTGGGTTGGCACTTCTACAAGATTCTGCGTCAGCCAAATTTGCGGAGCGCCGAAATCCGCATCGATTGGGCGTGGATTGTTGCATCGGGTGCATTGTACTGCATTGGGCTGATTTTTTGGGGCGGCTTTTGGTTTCGACTCGTGCGTCAATATGGCGATCCACTTTCGATACTTGGCGCCGCCCGGGCCTATGCAACAAGTCATCTTGGAAAATATGTGCCGGGCAAGGTAGTGGCTGTCATTGCCCGCGTCAGCCTCGCACGGGCCGACAGCGCTCGCGCCGGAGTGAGCGTCCTTACTGCTGTGTACGAAACGCTGACGACCATGGCCGCCGGAGCGATGATCGCGGCCATATTGCTGCCATTGCTGCGGGCCGGCGATTCGGCGCTCGGCTGGAAGGCCTTGGGACTATTGGCGATAGCCGGCGTGCCGATCCTGCCGGGCGTGTTCAATCGATTGGGTAAGCGAGCGGCGAAGCCTTTTCTGCCCGCCGACTCGCCGCCGCTGCCTCCGATGCGCGTGACGACGCTGCTTGGCGGTTTTTTGCAAACGAGCGTCGGCTGGTTGTTCCTGGGCGGCAGCCTGTTCGCGATGATGCATGCACTTCCCGACGCCGCATTTGCAATGACCGGCCGATCATTGTTGCTGTGCATCGCGTACATGGCCATTTCATATGTCGCCGGGTTTCTGGCGCTGCCGACGCCGGGCGGGCTGGGTGTGCGCGAAACGATCCTGCAGCAACTGCTGCTGGCTGAGTTGGCCCATCTGGCATCGGCGGACGCTGCGGCTATTGCCGTCCTTGCGGTCCTGTTGCTTCGACTGCTTTGGACTCTTTGCGAAATCATTCTGGTAGTCGTAACGTTCACGGGTTATCGTATCTGCAATTCGAAACGCCCAGTTGGAGCATTGCCGGCAGACACCGATCAGAAAGCGACCGCATGATCTCGATTGTTGTTCCCGTATTCAATGAATCTGAGAGTCTCGAAACACTGCACGGCGAGATCGATCAGGTCGCACGCAAAGCCGGCTTGGATTTGGAAGTGTGCTTTGTCGACGACGGCAGCACCGACGGATCGTGGGAAATGATTCGGTCGCTCGCCGCCAAAGACATCCGAGTTCGCGGCATTCGCTTTCGCAAGAATTTCGGTAAAGCGGCGGCGCTCTCGGCCGGGTTTGAGTCGGCTCGCGGCGACATCATCATGACTTTGGATGCCGACTTGCAAGACGACCCCGCAGAGCTGCCTCGATTCCTCGAATCGTTGAATCAGGGAAAGGACGTGGTCAGCGGTTGGAAGCGCGTTCGGCACGATCCCTGGCACAAGGTCTTTCCGAGCCGCGTTTTCAACTTTATGGTCAGCGCCATTACCGGCGTGAAGCTGCATGACCACAATTGCGGAATGAAGTGTTATCGTGCAGCAGTCTTTCGCGAGGTGCGTCTCTACGGCGAGTTGCACCGGTTCATCCCGGTGCTTGCGTCCGCGCGAGGATTTCGAGTCGGCGAGATCGAGATCGGGCACCGGCCACGGCGTTTTGGAGTGTCCAAGTACGGCGTTCGGCGGTTTGTCAAAGGATTTTTGGATCTTCTCACCGTCAAGTTCCTCACGAGCTTCAGCCATCGACCGGCACACGTTCTCGGCAGCATCGGGCTATTGTTCTTCGTGCTTGGCGGCCTTGGCATGGCGTGGCTGGCGGTGACCTGGGTTATTCGACTTTTTAGGCCTGACATGTTCCCGCCTTTGCACGAGCGCCCATTGCTCATCTATGCGCTGGCTGCAATTTTGCTTGGCACGCAAATGCTGAGCATGGGATTCCTCGCGGAAATGCTGACCGCCCACAATGCTCGACACTCCGACGAATACAGCATTGCGGAGGAAACGGCTGCGTCGAAATCGGAGCAGCAATGAACGGCGCACGCGATCTGGCTTATCTCATGCTTGCCATTACAGCGCTTGCGGCTGTGGGCGGCCGCATCGCGCGGATCGAACTGTTCTTTGAGCCGAGTTTTTATCGCAAAGCCGGCGACACGTCGCCGGACGTGCCGCCCCGCGATTGGCCGTCCGACCGGCCGGCGTCGATGCCGACTTTGTCGTCCAATGACCGGTCGAGATGGTGCACCGTGCGGGCGCTCGTGGACGATGGAACTTGGATCATCGGGCGACGCGATCCCGCTTTGAAGTCGGCATCCAACCATTATGGCGACACAGGGATCGTATTCGAAGACGGCTGGAAGACCGTCGACAAAGTGTTGAAGCCCGGCACTGGAGAATTCTATTCGAGTAAACCGCCGTTGCTGACGGTCGCTGTCGCCGCCGAGTACTGGATCCTCAAGAACTTGCTCGGATGGAGCATCGCCAAAGATTCGAAGCTTGTGGTTCGGACCATATTATTCACGTTCAACTTGTTGCCCCTGGCAGTCTATCTGTGGATGCTCAAAGTACTGTTGGATCGACATGCTCGTAGCGACTGGGCCAGGCTGTTTGTGTTCGCGGCCGCCTGCCACGGTACGTTCTTGAATACGTTTTCAGTCACGCTCAATAATCACACACTGGCGGCGTGCACTGCCCTCGCTGCGGTCTTTCCATTGTTGAATCGCGCCTCCACCGAACAGAAGTTGTTTGCCATCTTGCCTGTGCCCGATCGAATGCCGACGGGCGCCTTGGCGTTGTCGGGGTTGTTCGCTGGATTGACCGCAAGCCTTGAATTGCCGGCGTTGGCGTTTTCGGCCGCGCTGTTCGCATTGTTTGTCGTTCGGTCGCCGGCCAGAACGATGTTGGCGTTCCTTCCGGCTGTCTTATCGCCGCTAATCGTGCAACAGGGGCTCAACTTCATGGCAATCGGGCAGTGGGAACCCGTTTATGCCAAGGTCGCAAGCGAATGGTATCGATACGAAGGTTCCCACTGGTTGCTGCAACCGGGACAAGTCAAGCATGGCATCGACTGGGCCTGGCAGCATGAGTCGCGGCTTGCATATGTGTTTCATGTGCTTGTGGGCCATCACGGGCTGTTTAGTCTTACACCGATTTGGATATTTTCGTTCGCGGCGATGGGCATGGCGACATATCGTGTCTTGCGGCGGCGAGCCGATGATACCCAGTTGCCACAGTTCTTTTCGCTCATGACATTGGTCATTTCGTTGGTCCTGCTTGGGTTCTATCTAGTGAAGTCGAATAACTACGGTGGCATGACCAGTTGCCTTCGCTGGTTGCTGTGGCTTGCGCCCTTGTGGTTGATCGCTATGCTGCCTTTGGCCGATGAAGTCGGCAAGCGGCCCTGGAGCCGGCGGTTCGCATACTTGGGTCTCGGTATTGCAGTGTTTTCGGCCACCTATTCGGCCTGGAATCCGTGGCGGCATCCATGGCTGTATGATCTGCTCGAAAAACTTGGCATCGTGCGGTATTGAAATCGCAACTCCGCCGGACGCCGGCAGTGTCGCACCCGTGCCGCATGATACAATGAAGGCACAGGCTCGCAGCCACTTGGATTCGCTGAGCCGAACGCATCGGCTCGGAACAACGTACTTGTAGACAGCACTGCCGACCGTTGGCGAGTCATCCCTTAGACTTGGGCAATCGTGATGCCGGCAACTTCGGCCACACCTTCAGCTCGACTGGTCATTCGCCGTGAAGACGGATTCGGAGAAGTGTTTGAACTGAAGGCCGGCCAGCGCTGTACGATCGGCCGCTCCACGAACAACCGCGTTGTCCTCAAAGACGAGATGTGCTCGAGAGAGCACGCAGAGGTTCTATATGCCGATCAGCGTTGGTATCTTCGCGACCTCGGCAGCTTGAACGGCACTCGGGTCAATGGCAAGAATGTGAAGGACGACGTGCCGCTGACTCCGCGCGACCTGATCAATCTGGGAAACTCAGACCTCATATTCGTCGAGAATGTCGATCAGCTTCCGGAGTTGCCTCGCAAGGCGCCTGCCCGAGCCGAAGAGAAGTTTGAGATTCGCCACCGCCTGAGCGAGACGCACTATCTCCCAAGTGAAACGCCTCGCGCCACGCTCACCGGCAACGAAGAAAAAGCCAAAATCGTCAGCAACTTCAGGAGCCTGTATCAATTGGCACTAAAGATGGCAATTGCCGATTCAGAACAGGTTCTGGTGAAAGACGTTCTTGATGCACTGATGGAACTTGTTCAGGCCGACGTTGGCGCAATCTTGTTCCTTGGAATAGAAGGTGAGCTCAAACTCATCGATTCTCGCTTTCGAAATCCGAAAGTGAAAGGGTATCAGCCCGCGTCGAGTTATGTCAGCAATGAGGTGATCCAGTCTCGCAAGGCAGCATTGGCAGAAGACATTGCCCAGGATCGGCATCTGCGGATACGCGAGAGTCTGACAGATTTGCAGGCCACCAGCCTCATCTGTACGCCGATCTTGTTCCGCGATCAGTTGTTGGGGCTCATTCATCTATACTGCATCGATCCATCTCATCGACTTGACAACGATGATCTGGACCTTTCAGTGGCAGTTGCTCAACATCTGGGCCCGGCATTGTTTCAGCTGCGTCGTCGCCTGACTGCGGAAAATCGCGGGGCAGGCTTGTCTGCGGAGAACCGCTCATTACGAGACCAACTGCGAATTGAAACCATGCTGGTCGGCGCCAGTCAGTCGTTGAAAGATATCGAGTCGCAGATTGCACGTGTCGCTGAGACTTCTGCCACGGTGCTGATCCGTGGCGAAAGCGGCACAGGCAAGGAACTCGTGGCTCGCGCCATTCACAACGCCAGCCCGCGGCGCGACGGGCCGTTCGTCACGCTCAACTGTGCTGCATTGACGGAGACGTTGCTCGAAAGCGAACTTTTCGGACATGAAAAAGGCGCGTTTACAGGCGCGACTGAACGCATGATCGGCAAATTCGAAGCCGCCAATCAGGGCACGATTTTCCTCGACGAGATCGGCGAAATGGCGCTGGGCACGCAGGCGAAATTCCTGAGGGTGCTCGAAGGTCATGCATTCGAACGGGTCGGCGGCAATACGCAAATCCATGTCGATGTTCGCGTCGTGTCCGCGACCAATGCTGCGCTTGAAGAAGCGGTTCGGTCCGGCGGATTCCGCAGGGATTTATTCTTCCGGCTTCAAGTCGTTGAGATTTCCGTGCCGCCGCTTCGTGATCGCCGCGAGGACATTCGTATTCTGGCTGAGCATTTTCTCTCACGATTTGTGAGGGAGACCGGACGCAAGATCAAGGGCTTTTCGGACGATGCAGTGCGAAAGCTCGAAACTTATCATTGGCCCGGCAACGTTCGTGAACTGCGAAACGTCATCGAGCGTGCCGTGGCGCTCGGGCACGGCCCGCTGTTGGAAGTCGGCGACATCTGGCTGTCCAATCTGGAAATCGACACGCCCGATGCCGCCGCTGTCGCGTATGCACCAGTGTCCCTGGAAGAAATCGAAAAACGCCAGATCATAGCCACACTGGAACATACCAACTGGAATAAGAGTCAGACGGCGCAAATCCTGGGCATCGAACGATCAACCCTTGATCGCAAGATCAAGACGTTCGACTTGCAGCGGTGAGATGACTTTGGAAGCAGGCAACTCGAATGGCTCGTGATCGACAGGCTGACGAATTCAACGCGGATTGGCTTGCCGGCGGCGAGCGGCCCGACGAGGCGACTTGCAGAAGTTGCCAAGCTCCACTGGACCCAATGCGTTATCGGGTTGCAATCTGCACCCGATGCGAAGCGGCGGAGCTTCCCACACAAGCGGTTGCGGTAGTGCCGATCAGCCAACCGCAGGTTCCGCAAAAACCGAGCAGCGATCCTGTGACCGTTCCATGTCCTAACTGCGGCAAGCGACTTCGAATTACCGCAAGTCTCTGGCTGAAGAAGACTCGCTGCCCGGCATGCAAGAACATCTTTCGCCCGAACCCGATTGCGTGAATCGGCAAGATTCATTGTTTCGATGCGTTCTTGTTCTTGAAGTCAATCCAAAGCCCATAGAGCGTAAGTCCAAGCGCCATCATGACGGTTACGCCGCAGAGCATCAGCGTGCCGGTGACGAGCGGATGACTCGTGCCGTGCGGCGGGGGGAACTTTTCATTCGTGGTCGGCATGAGATGGGACGAGGCGCCAATGAATGCGGCTACAAGTCCCGCAGTGCCATTGGTCCAAGTTCCGATCTGCAAGGTGACGAACCAGGCTTTCCATGCGATTGGATTGAGGCGTATCTCACGGACCAGCAGGCCGGCCACGATCATAAGCACACCGTTTGCGGTGTACTCGATGTGCGCCATGACCAATCCGCGATACCAACTTACTGCAGTTGGCGGAAGGAATCCGATGATGCAACCGACAGTGATTTGCAATACACCGAGGAACAAAGTCCAACGGCGAATTCTTTCACGTAGTTCGTCACTTACCTGAGACATCAGCGCGTCCTTGCGCACCAAGTTGTGTCATTCGATCGGCACGGTCGGCGCGCCGTTGCCGGTCCAGACCCAGCCATAGCGGGTGTTGCTGGGATCAGGATTCGCACGGAACTCGTCGCGAATTCGCGTCAGCTTATCGGCCTTGATCGCTTTTCGTTTTGCTTTGACATCGATGCCGAAAAGTTTCGCGGCATTGAGGCCGAGAATCTGGTCTTTGACGGCGTCCGTCAGGTCCGGGTACTTGTATTTGTCAATGAACTCTTGCTTCATCTTCAGCTTGCGCAAGCGAACGATCTGGCTTTGCGGGCTGCCGTTCCAGATTGAGTCGGTGCCCCAGAGGATATGATCGGCGCCGGCGGTCTGAATCATCTGGCCGAGCATGTGCAGACACCGATCCGGATTCGATGACGACAATTGATCAAACGTGCCTCCGAGTTCGAAGTAGATGTTCTTGATGCCCGGATTTTTTTTCAGGATGCGAAGAATGTCGCTGGTCCAGGGAATTTCCTGCGGATCGTTCGACTTCTTATCCACGACCTTTTCGCCGGTGCCCTTCCCTAACCAGAACCCGCCGCGATACGCCGAGTGATAAACGATGAAGTTCAGGTCCGGCCAATCTTTCGCTGCTTTTTCAAGGTCGAACGGCGTGCAGGCTTTTTCGTTGAATGCACTAAGCGGCAAACCCTTGTGTACGCAGAGGTTCTTGATGCCCAATTTCTTCGTGCGCTCCCAGAATGGATAGGCCAATTTTTCGTCATCCATGAACCACGCTTTTTCACCCAATTCGGCGCCCGTGTACATCTTCCAGGCATCAATCTTGAGTTCTTTGACCTGCCGTTCCATCTCATCGAATTCGCTCTTACCGAGATTTGGCCTTAGCAGCCCGTGTGAAAGCACTCGTTGCGAGCCTGCGATGTCGTTGACGTATTTGCGGGTGGCGACCATTTGATCCGGCGGCAGAGGATTCTTGTCCCAGTCGCGGGTCGGAACGCCGCTGATGACGGCCATCGTAGTGTCGCTGTCTCCGAACAGCTCTTTGACGTAATGAGTGCGGCAAAGAAGCTCAAGCTCGTTCTTCGGTTTGTTCTTGCGCCCCGCCAGGATCATCTTGAAGAAGTTGCCGACTCGGATGCCGTCCGGCGTCTTATACCAATTGCCGTCAAGGTTGATGTGATGTGTTTGTACGTCGAAGATGAACTGATCTTTCGGCCAACGCTCTTCAAACGCGGTTGCGTCCTCCGCTTCCTCCGCTCGTACGTCATAGCAGTCGCCGAAAACTTGATTCAGGGCGAGCAGTGCCGCCGCCATTCCGCAGCCGCGGCTCAAGAACTTCCGCCGGTCAAAGCCGAGCCGCCGGGAATTTCGATCGGTCAAATCACGTAGTCGGGATTCGAACTGTTGTTGTTGCGGCGATTGCGGAGGAGGAACAAACTCCTCGTTCGAAACGATCCGAGTCGGAATCGGCGACCGGAAATCACTGCCGGCGTCGAGGTCGCATTGACGTACCCACATGGTTCAGCCTCCCCGGATTTCGACGAAATACGTTCGTATTGACTGTACCAAGTGTGCTTCGTGGAAGTTTCAAATCAATGATGGGCTGCTTCATGATGCCCATGTGCGGCTTCCGAATGCCCGTCATGCCCATGATGTGCATCGTGATGGTCCGCGTGGCCATGGCCATGTTCGGGCGGGCCGACCGGCACATCTTGCGGAAACCAGTGATACCGAAACTGCACCCAACCGCAGAAAAGACCCACGCCGACGACGGTCAGAATCGCAACCAACTGCCAAAGGAAATTCGGCAGGTTGAAGAACCCCCATACCGACAACTCGCTCGGGGCAAATTGAGACCACAAGAGCGCGGTAAACACGAGCAGCAGCGCAAGTGGGATCCACGCCCCTTCGGTTAGTGCTGCAGATGCTTTTTTCCAATGGATGCCAAACAAGCAAAAAGCGATCCACGCAAACGCAACCGCGAGAAATAGCAGCCAGTGCACGAGTTCGATCTCCGTGGGTAATTCGCTAAGATCATTGCCACAGTAGGCAGACGAGTGACGATTGTCAACCGATGGGCAAGGAGTTGGTGATGCCGTTGTTTGGTGCGCACATGTCGAGTGCCGGCGGATTGCACAATGCGATCGTCGAAGCTGAGAAACACTCGTGCGAAGCCGTGCAGCTGTTCACCAAGGCGCCAAGTCAGTGGCGTGCTCCGGCGATCACAGCCGAAGCGGCGGCGCAATTTCATACCGTGCGCAGCGAAACCGGCATCCAAGCGACGATGGTGCATGACGCGTACCTGATCAACCTTGCCTCGCCGGATGATGCAATTCGGCAGAAGTCGATCAGCGCTTTCGCCGACGAGGTCGAACGGGCCGAGCAAATCGGCGCTGACTTCCTTGTGATGCACCCAGGCGCCCATATGGGAATCGGCGAAGAAGAAGGCTGTGCTCGTGTCGTCGAGGCGATGAACCAGGTGATCTCAAGAACCGATACCCGGCGCGTGCGTATTCTCGTTGAGACGACCGCTGGGCAGGGTACGACGCTTGGGCATCGCTTCGAACATATTGCGACGATTCTCGCGGGCATCGACGCGCCGGAACGATTCGGCGTTTGCTTCGACACGTGTCACGTCTTTGCCGCCGGCTATCCACTGTCGCCTCGGCGGGCGTATCTCAAAACATGGCGAGAGTTTGATCGTTTGATCGGCATCGAGCGCCTCTTTGCGTTTCATCTGAATGACAGCGCCAAGCCAATGGGCAGTCGAGTCGATCGGCATGCGCACATCGGCCTCGGGGAACTGGGGATTGAGCCGTTTGCATTCATCGTTCGCGATCGTCGCTTTCGAAAACTCCCGATGGTATTGGAAACGCCGAAAGGGGCGCATCCGAAAGATGGGGACTGGGACCACGTGAATCTGGCGACGTTGAGACGGCTGGCCGACGGTGAATAATCACGAGATTCGAGCATTTCGCTACTCACGTTCAAGACGGACTTTGTGTTACGTCGATAACAGAGGATGTTGATCCGAGCCAAAGCGCCCAAATTACCGTGCTTTGCACGGTGCGATGAGGCCGATGGCCGACTGGAAGCAGTCCGTTGCCGACGTATTTGGGCCCAAGGACTGGGTATCGAATGCGACTCGCGCACGGCTGCGAAGCTTCGATCCGGCTACCCCCGAGGCCGGAAGTTGCGTCCGCTCGGCCGTCCGCGGGGCTCCGGGTCATGGTTCGTAAAGTTGGTTCAGTTCCTAATTGGTCTCGCCCCCAAAAGGTTGTGACGATTCGGGCTGCGCCTCCTGCTCGCGAGCCGCCGGAGTCCCCGCCTTTCACTTCAACATAGCAGCCTCTTGAAATCGGCAGTGGCAGCCGTATTCCAGTCCGCATTACGCCCGATTCGCCTGGCCTGTGTTCTTACTGGAACCCATATTGAAATGATTGAGACTATTATTCAGGACGTTCATGCTCGCGAGATTCTCGATAGCCGCGGCAATCCGACCGTCGAAGTCGAAGTTTACTTGGAAAGCGGCGTCGTCGGCCGAGCCGCAGTGCCCAGCGGCGCCAGCACCGGCGCCCATGAAGCCGTCGAACTGCGAGACACCTCTAAGCCGCGATACGGGAAAAAAGGCGTCGAACAGGCGGTGTTGAATGTCACCGAACACATTGCTGCGAGGCTAATTGGAGCGGATGCGTCGGAACAAGTGGACCTCGACCGGGCAATGATCGAGATCGATGGCACTCCCAATAAGTCCAAACTTGGAGCCAACGCCATCCTCGGTGTGTCGATGGCATGCGCGCATGCCGCAGCAGTGGCCATCGGGCTGCCTCTCTTTCGTTATCTCGGCGGCACCAATGCGAAAGTCCTGCCCGTGCCCCTGATGAATATCCTCAACGGCGGCAAGCATGCTGACAACACCGTCGATTTTCAGGAATTCATGATCGCGCCGATCGGCGCACCCACGTTTCGTGAAGCGCTCCGCATGGGCGCCGAGGTTTTTCATTCGCTCAAGAAAGTGTTGCATTCGAAGGGGCTGAACACGTCCGTCGGCGACGAAGGCGGTTTCGCTCCGAATCTGCCGAGCGCCGACGCGGCGCTCGAGGTGATTCAGACGGCCGTCGAAAAAGCAGGCTACAAACCGGGAACCGATGTTGTTTACGCTTTGGATGCTGCGTGCACCGAGTTGTTTGAAGAGGCGAAAGTTAAGCACAGTAAAGAGGGCTACTGCTTCTTCAAGAGCGATCCGAAACGGGTTGCAACCTCGGATGAGATCATCGATCTTTGGAAGTCGCTTTGCGCCAAATGGCCGATTCGATCCATTGAAGATGGTTTGTCGGAAGACGACTGGTCCGGCTGGCAGAAACTGACGGCTCAATTGGGCTCGAAGATTCAGCTCGTCGGCGACGACTTGTTCGTCACCAATACGCAGAGGCTGCGCGACGGCATTGCCAAGAACGCCGGCAACAGCATTCTGGTCAAAGTCAACCAGATAGGCACGTTGACCGAGACCTTTGACGCCATCGAACTCGCGAAATGCAATCGATTCACGACGATCATCAGCCATCGCAGCGGCGAGACCGAAGACGTGACCATTGCGGACATCGCGGTTGCCACGAACGCCGGTCAGATCAAAACGGGATCGGCAAGCCGCACCGATCGAATCGCGAAGTACAATCAGTTGCTTCGCATCGAGGAGAGCCTCGGCGACGACGCAGTGTACGGTGCGAAGTTTCTCAACTGGGCGAAGTAGCTTTTCATGCCAACGATTTTCAGCGACCCGCCGCTTTGGCTATTCGGCCTGTTGGGCCTTGCGGCCGGTGCGCCGATCGTCGCCGCGTTTCTATTGCCGCAGAAAACCGACGCAAAGGCACAAAGTAGACAAAGGCGCATCTGTTTTGCCGCGGCTGCGGTCGCAGTCGTTGCGCTGGCCGGCCTGGTAATTTGCGATCGGCTGTTCGAAAGCGACCGTGAGCAGATCGTACGCAAACTTCGCGTGATGAGCGTTGCAGTTCGGGAGAACGACTTGAATCGAGTTTTCGAGCACATTTCGCCGCGATTCAAAAAGGGCGCACATGACAAACAGTCGTTGCGTTCGTTCGCTGACTCGGCCCGCCGAGCGGGGCAAGTGACGGAAATCAAGATTTGGGATGAAAACCTGGAGTCTCTCGAACCCGAGACCGGCCGCGCGGTTGTTCGATTCAGCGTCAAGTTTGTGGGCAGCGCCGGGACTGACGTGCCCTATATGTGCCGTGCCCACTTCTCAAAAGAGAGCGATGGCCAGTGGCGGCTTCATAACTTTGACATCTACAATCCGCTTGTCGATCAAAACACGCCGATGTCGATTCCCGGATTGCAGTGACCTGTCCTTATGAGCGTTCTTCGGGCGTCTCGGGCGCAGACGGGTCGAACCACTTTGGATTGAAGGTGATTCGCTCACGGTTCTTCATGGCGAGGTTGGCCGTCATCGCAATGATCGCGTCTGCCATGGCAACTTTGCCATGACACCGAGGCAGTCTCTGCCGGTAGCTTTTGCCGTCGTCGGTCTGGGCATAACCGACTTTCGGATCCCATGTTCGAATGCAATACGCAAAGTCTTCCATTTCCTCGCGATAGCCGCGGCTTATCGGTCCTGGTCCGCTGCCGGCGGGACCCGCCGCGGGCCCGGCGGACGTGCTGGCTGCCGGTCCCCAAGTGCCTCCGCTGTCGAGAGCCGCTTTTCCAGCCGTGGTCACCGTGACTTGCGTCGCTTTCGAGTCGCCGGACTTCTTTCGTGGGTCCTTCTCGGAATAGAGCATGACCTTCTGCTCGCCCTCGACAATCATCGTACCGCGGGTGCCCATGACGCACTCGCCGTAGGCTTCGAACCCATTCGTGTTGATTGACGAGTACGTGACCACGACGATGTCGTTCGGATCGTTGCCCTTGGCAACGCCTCGCGGGTGGTTCTTGCCGGGAAATTCAAACGTCACAAAGATGTGATCGTCGGACTCGCGGGGGTTTCGCTGGCCGTTGTCTTTGATGTCGTCGAAGAAGAATCTCCCGCCGACTCCCATGACTGCGAGTGGCTGCACCTTGCCGAGGAAGATGCTGCATGCGTCGAGTTGATGCGAGCCGAGTTCCGCCATGAGGCCGCCACCGGTCTTATCATACAGTCTCCATCGCACCAGCTGTTCGACGCTGTCGTACCCGTAGCGTTGCAATGCCAGGGGATCTTTCAAGGCGTCGTGGTCCATCTGGTATATCGGCTGAAACCAGCCGTCGCGCAATGTCGGCTGAGAAACGCCTTTTGCCAGCGCAGGCGCGTCGGCCTCGGGCGACCAGTCCCAAGAAAAATTCCTATGCCACAAGGCGCGAATGTGCTTGATGTCGCCCAGCACGCCGGCATCGATGATGTCGTGCGCGTGCGAGTACAGCATGCTGTAATGGCGCTGGTGGCCGATCGAAAGCAGGCTGCCGGTCTGCTGCGCCACCTCGATCATTTTCTTGCAATCACCGATCGTGCGAGCCATCAGCTTCTCGCACAGAATGTGAATGGGCCGGCCTCGCTCCTTGCCGATCTTCATGCACTCGATGGCTACAGGTGCGTGCAAATGCAAAGGGAGTGCGATAACGACCGCTTCGATGTCCTTCTCCTTCATCAACATTTCGCGGTAGTCGGTGTAGAGGTGGTTCGCAGCTACGTCAGCCGCAGCACGAGGACCGTAGATCTTCTTGTAGCCTTTTCGCAGAGCAACTTTCGGATCGCCGTTGATGATGCGATCGCGGTTGTACGGACGGATTTCACATATAGCGATGAACTGGAGATAGTCGGGATTGTGTTCGCCCAGCAAAACGCCGCCTTCGTCGCCGCCGCCGATTAACGCAGCTTTGACGGGCTTTCCTTGCATGCTCTGATATCCGAAATAGACGGCTGCCGAAACCGGGACGGCAGCGCCGGCTGCCAAGGCGGCGCCTTTCAAAAAGCGTCGGCGAGTCAAGCCGTCGGCGACGCGTGCGAAGTTGTCCTGCCCCAACTGACGTTGCTCAGGAGTCAGATCAATTGCCATGGCCGTTACTCCAGTTTCCGAAAGCACAGGTTCGCAAAGTCGCTAGTCCGAGTCATCTTTTCTGCGGAGGAAGCTGTGTATCAATGCGTCTATTCCAAAGTATCGTCCCGTCGGCATGAATGCCAGCATAAACAAAGCCAGCATTTCAATCACATTCTTACTGACAAACACATAATTTCCTTCGGCCATCGGCGGCGCCGGCAGCCACGGCAAGGATGGTGCGGTCAGAATTGTCATCAACAGAAACAGCGCGCCTCCGAAACTGGCTGAGCGAGTAAACAACCCTAACAGCAAGCAGGCGCCGATGATCGTCAATCCCCATCGCGTTGACCAATCAATGAAAGCGATGAGTTGTGGCTTCGCCTCCGTCTTTTGCAAGTTCAACGTTTGCTGTTTGGAAACTGAGTCCTTAACCGTATCGTCAAGTGCCTTGCGCATTTCGGCTGTCTGGTCGTCAATCTCCTTGGTTAGTTCGGCTCGCAAATTGCCGATTTCTGCTCGCAACGCATTGCGACTCGATTTTTCAACATCCTTGCCCATCGCCCAAAGTTTCACGTCCTGTCGATTTCGATAATCTCGCAGCTTTTCGCGATACTCGTTGGTCCGTTCGATCACCGTCAGATTCACGTCCAATGTGCCGGATGGATATGCCCGTTTGAATTCCTTCTTCTTGGTAGTAAACGATTCCACCAACTTGCCCTTTTGCTGGTCGAGTTTCTTGGACGCTACTTCGGCTTCCGGCGCATCCAATTCGTAGGCCTGCGTGAAGCGCGCGAGATACGCATTCCATTCCTTATCCAACGCAGGCGGCATGCGGCGGTGCGGTGGATACTTGGAGGCATCCTCGCCGCTCGGAATGGCGCCAATATCCAGTCGCGCGAGCGTCATGTCGTCCATGTCGACGAGTTGCCCGCGAACCAGCGTTGCTACCGGCCCCCTGCCCTCTCGAAAGAATCCTTCGCTGGTCCAGGGTCGATTCGTTTCTGTGGGTCCGGTGAAAACGCTGCGGTGTTTCTCAACGGCTTCAAACAAGAAGTGCCAGCCAATGGCCATCCGCAAGAGCACGAGGAACACCAACGCCAGACGCTCTTTCATCGTGATTCTCCGCCGTCGCCTGCAGCAATATTTGCGTGGTCAAACTCGCGTGAGTTCCAATCGGCAAAAACGGTTGGCACATCCGCCTCTTCCGGCAGGATAACCGCACTGAGGCCGCTGTTCATTTGACAAACAATTCGCGTCTTTTCCAAACCGAGCACATAGAGAGCGGTCGCGTATGCGTCTGCGGCTGCTGCCGTTGCTGCTGTCGCTGACGCGCTGGCGATTCCTTCGGCGGGGCGGCCCGTCCTCGGGTCGATTACGTGGCCGAGTCTCCGCTTGTTGTACTCGAAATACTGGAAGGTGGCCGCTGAAGTGCCCAACGCTCGGTCGCGAAGGTAAACAGTGCCGATGCCAACGTCGTCTTTCCATGGGTGTCGTAAGCGCACCGGCCAACCGCGATTACAGCCCGGCTGGTTTCCGGCAGCGTACACGCTGCTGCCGCCGGCGTGAACAAGGAAATCGCGGATGCCGTTGGCTCGCAGTTGTTCCGCCGCCCGATCCAGCGCGTAACCTTTGCCGATGCTGCCGAGGTTGATCTCGACGCCATCACGAAGATAACGCACGGAGCAGTTGTCACGATTCAATTCGACGTGCCGCATGCCGACGGATTGCATCGCCGCCGCGCGTTCCAGGGCTGTCGGCATCCTGCCTTTGCGGTGTAGATAACCCCAAACGCGAATCAGTGGTCCGGCCGTAATGTCAAACGCGCCCCAAGTGCCGAAGTGAATCGACTCTGCGGTTTGCAATAGGCTGAATACGTCTGGTTCAACGATGACCGGACCAGCGGCTGCGGTTCGATTCAAGACACTGATTATGCTGTCATCACGAAACACGGACAGGCGAGACTCAAGCAGATCGATGAGTTCGAATGTCTGATCTGCGGCAGCGTTGCCGCCTCGTGTGCCAAAAGGCATCACGATCTCGAACTCGGTCGCCATCGCACGGCGCGAATACCGAACAAGCGACGCCGATGCAGGCGAGGTCGCAACGTCAAATGTCGGCAGAAACGGCGCCAGCAATTCTCCGGCCTGGCGAATCATCGAGTCTTCAGCAGTTAGCCGTCGCGAATGCATGGCAGGTCGTTCAATGCCCTTGAGAAGTACTGTTGACATGATTGCACAAAAAAAGCGGCCCCACAAGGAGCCGCTTCGTTGATCGTCATGGAAACGCTGTCAGGTCAAGAAGATTCGCTGATTTCGTGGATCATCGGCTCCAGATGCTTCGTGTTGCGTTCAATCGCCAGAACAATCGTGCGTTCTTCGACGCCGTCCGGCGACGTGGCTACTGCAGGAATGATCTGTCGGCTGTCCGGCAGGCTGAATCGCATCGTAAACGTACCGTCCGGCCGCAACTTGACGGGCTCGCCCTGTAGCGTCACTCTCGCGTTCGGCTCTGTCTCGCCGTACACGATGAGTTCAGCATCCAACTTGAAGAAGAACCGAGGCTGTTTCTCCGGAGTGAGGGCGCCGGAACCAAAACTGGTCACCGAAGGCGAACCCATCGGCCTTCGTAGCCGTTCTTCGAACAGTTGCTTCAATTCCGAAGTGGCGCTGGTCGCATTGGGATCGAACCCGCTGGACATAGCGAAAATTCGATCAGCTTGTTTGGTGTCAATGTCGCTCCAGTTTTCGTCGACTTCGTCGCTGACGTTGGCTTTCGGCGTTTGAACTACGTTCGATCGTGCCAGCACATAGAATTGGCCGCGTCGAGACACATAGCCAACATCGACACGATAGGATTTCGGGGGCTGTGCGACTTCGACGTACCAGTTTTGGCAGCCTCCGTGAATCTCGATGTCACGAATCAAAGCTTCCGACGTGCTGGTCGTGTCGTGTGAACTCACATCCATCACGCGAAGAATGGGCTTTGCGGTGTACCAGTCCTGGCCAAGTGCGGCTTCAGCCCGCTGGATCGACTGGTGGGTCAATTCCCAATAAACGTGCAACCAAAACGGATCGCGCACCATAACGACGATACGGTCCTTGCCGTAACCGGTCGGAAGGTGCTTCGGAACTTTGGCTGAGAGATCCTTGGTCGGTACGCCGATATCGAACTTGGCGTTTTCGACGCGTTCCTCGTTGCTCATCATGCCGGCGCCGGAACCGCTGCGAGCCGCGGTCTTCTGTAGTTTCTGCGATCCGTTGATTTCGCTCTTTTCCGGACGAAACTGCTCTTTGACGAAGGACTGCTTTGCTGCGGGACGAGTCGCCTTAGTTTCCTTTGTCGATTTGCCCGATCGCGAACGCCGGATGATGGCGTCGATGAGATCTTCCTTGCTCAGGTCATTCCATTTGGCGACGCCGCCTTTGCGAGCGCGTTCGGAAAGCTGCTTCTTGGACAGCACCAGCAACTGATCACGAGTCATGCGAGGCTCTCCGGCAATGCCGCAATGGGATTGCCATTGTTCGAATCCTAACTTCCATGCTCGAAGTCCCAACGTTCCATCGCGGGAGAGCTTCGGGTACATCCATTTCCATGTGAATTACAATGGAACCCGAATCAACGAATGGATGAGATCAAACTGCTAACTGCACAAAATTCCAGGCAGCAATTCGGTAATCAGTCAGCGATCGTCGCGCGGAACAGCGAGTACGCCTTTCCGTACAAAGTAACACGATTTCACAACGGAATATTTTGGAACATTCCGCGCAATCGGTTTACCTCCCATCACTTAGATCATCCTAAGGATTTGAACGTTCAATGTCAACGAATTTCGCGGTCAATTCGACTGTTGCGGGCTAATAAAGCTTTGACTTTGAGGTCAGCTGAAGTCGCATTGTTTGCTTGGTGCATTTCTTTGAGTGGGCCTGCAGGTCGACATCTCTTTGGAAACAACCGAACATTGTGAAAAAAAGCACGAAGTGCCTTGACTAATTGCAGTCGGGAATGAGAATAGCCGCGTGACTGGCGGAAAGTGATGTGACCGAACCGATCCAAAATCGGCGCAACCTTGCCCTGTACCTTGAATTCACACAGGTCGGATTCGCAATGGTCGTGCCAATTGGGCTCGGCTACGTTTTGGATCGGTGGATTGGTTGCTTGCCGTGGTTCACGGTTGCCGGTGTCGTCGTAGGTCTAGTAGGTGGTTTGGTTCAGTTGTTTCGACTCGTAAGTCGGCTCGATCGTAACGAACCACCGAACTCGCGGGATGCAACGTGAAGGCTACTTTGCGATGGTTCATCCTGGGGTCTATCGTAGGGTGGATCGTTTTGGCCGTGATTTCATTCCTACGGGCCGAAACATCTGGGTTGATTTGCTCGTCGATCGGTTGTGCGATTTGTTTCGTACCGACGTGTCTGTCGTTGGTGCTGGCACATTGGAGTGCGGATCGAAAAGGTGCGAATCAACTGATGGCGGTTTTCGGCGGCATGGCGCTGCGAATGTTGTTCGTGCTAGGCGTTGGATTGGCGGCGTTCTTTCTGATTCCCTGGTTTCGTGAGTCGAAAGACCGCGAGTACATTTACTGGGGCAATATTCTGATAAGTTATTTGTTCTCTTTGGGTCTCGAAACATTCTTGTCGGTGCGAAATCGACAAGACGGACAGATTCCGAAGGAGGTAGGAAACTAGGATGCTCCTTGCCTCTCTCAATCCGTTCGAACACGTACTCGATACCGAACATTGGCATTTCTTTGAGACGATGCACCTTGGCTTCAAGTTGCCCATCGGCACGAAGTTCCTGGTGCTGCAGCTAATCGCTGCCGGTTTGATGTGCGCATTCTTCATCCCGCTTGCAAGAAAGATCAAGGGCGGCCAACCACCACGAGGCTGGTTCTGGAACGCGTTGGAAGTCTTGCTTACATACATTCGCGACAACGTTGCGAAGCCGTGCCTGGGCGATCACGATTGCGACAAGTACACGCCGTTTCTGTGGACGATCTTTCTTTACATTCTGTTCTGCAATCTGTTGGGCATGTTTCCGTTCATGGGTTCGCCGACCGGTAGTTTCTGGGTCACGAGCGCCTTGGCGATTTGTGCATTTGCCGTCATTCACGGCGCCGCCATTATGAAGCACGGCCCGATTCACTACTTGCATTCGTACATGCCTCACGTCGATGCACCCGGCGGGTTCTTTATCGGATTGTTCATTGCGGGCATCGAGATTTTCGGACATTTGATCAAGACGTTCGTGTTGGCGACTCGTTTGTTCGCAAACATTTTCGCCGGGCATACGGTACTGGCTGTGATTCTGCTGCTCATTGTGATGGCCAAGGATGTCGGCTTGTTGTTCTGGCCGATTGCCATCAGCAGCGTACTCGGTGTTACTGCACTCAGTTTCCTTGAGTTGTTTGTGGCTTTCTTGCAGGCCTTTGTGTTTACCTATCTGACGGCGATCTTCCTGGGTTCAACCTTGCACCCGGAACATTAGTCCGTCGGTTGTGTGTACTTTGGAGTTTCGGATTCTTCACCATCAGTTGGAGTATTGATCCCCATGAAGACGTTTCGTGTACTGGCTGTGGTCCTGTTGGCGTTGTTCCTGCTGGCCGCACCGGCGATGGCACAGGAAAAGGCGGCTGTTCAGGAACATTCAGCGTTGTTCACCAAACATGGCAGCGCAGGCATCGGCGCCGGACTCATCATCATCGGCGCCGCGTTCGGCTTCGGTCGAATCGGTGCGGCCGCTCTTGAAAGCATGGCGCGTCAGCCCGAAGTGGCGAAGGACGTTCGCGGCACCATGATCGTCGCCGCAGCCCTTCTCGAAGGCGCAACGTTCTTTGCGCTTCTGATTTGCTTGCTATTGGCTGTCGTCTAGTTTCTGGCGCCCGATTTCAAACCGACCGACGAGGTGAATATGCGTCGTTTTTCGGTCATCGTTCTCGCTGCCGCAGCACTGCTTGTGCCGCGCGCTGCCTATGCCGCCAAGGCGGAAGGCGGCGGCGATCACAAGCATGAGAAGCACGAACCGGTGAAGCTCCAGGTCGAGCACCGAGGCGCCGACAAAAAGTCGAAGACCGATGTCTTCGATATGAGCAAGGAAGCTGATCAAAAGGCGTTCATCGATCTAGTGAGCAAAGCGGAACACCCCCACATCACGATGGAAGAAAAGATCGACGTGTTCGGCTTGAAAAAGTGGGACACCGGAATCTATTCGATAATCGTGTTTGTACTTGTGTTCTTCGTTCTTGCCAAATTTGCCTGGAAGCCGATGATCCAAGGCTTGAACGAGCGGGAAGAGAAGATCCGCAGCGCGCTCGATCAAGCCGAGCGAGTGCGCAAAGAAGCGGCTGACCAGCATGCGCTGCTTACCGCACAGATTCACGCCGGCGCTGCCGAGGTTCGCGAAAAGATCGAAGAGGCCCGTCGCGACGGCCAAAGACTTGTCGAAGAGATGACCGCCAAGGCCAAGGGCGACATTCAAGCGGAACGTGACCGCCTTCATCGTGAAATTCACACGGCGAAGGACGCGGCAATCGAAGAGCTTTGGGAGAAGTCGGTGTCGCTGGCGTCGAAGCTTTCGACGGCGGCGATTCGTCGCACCCTCACAGCCGACGACCATCATCGGCTCTTGAATGAAACACTGGCTGAGTTGAAATCAGCCGGATCTCGAACGGGCGCAATATGACCCAGACCGAAACAAAGCGCGAGACCGTGCTCGATTCCGGTGAAGGGAAACTTGCGCGCGTTTACGCCGAAGCGTTATTCAATGTCGCTGAGAAGTCCGGCAAGGGCGACCTGCTTCTGGAGCAGATCGAGTCGCTTGTGCATGACTTGTTCAGACGGCAGCCCCTGCTGGAAGCGTTTTTTGATTCAAACGCAATCAAACGCGATTCAAAGGCGAAGGTGCTGCGGGCGACGCTTGAACCGGCGCTTGATTCGACCTTTTTCGACTTTTTGATGGTGTTAAACGAGCACGATCGGCTCGGCTTGATCCGGTCGATTTGGGTTGCCTATCGCCAACTTCGCGATAAGCGTGCCCGACGGGTCCGTGTACGGGTTCGCAGCGTGTCTCCGCTTTCAAACGATCAACTGGCCCGATTGCAGCAGGAAATGCGCGATGTTTTTCAATTGGAGCCGGTCATCGAGACCAACATTGATGAAGGACTGCTCGGTGGAATGGTCGTGCAGGTCGGCGATTGGCTCTTTGACGGTTCCGTTCGAACCAGACTTGAACAATTACGCAAGCAACTAATGGTGAGAAGAAATTATGAGATTCAAGGCAGACGAGATCGTTTCTGTATTGACTGAGCAGATCGAGCAGTATCGTTCGCAGTTGGATGCTCGTGAAGTCGGACGCGTCCTTGAAGTCGGCGACGGCATTGCCCGCGTCTTTGGCCTCACCGGAGTCATGTCCGGCGAACTGGTCGAGTTCTCACGCACCGGCGTACGCGGCGTCGCGTTCAACCTTGAAGAAAGCTCAGTCGGCATCATCATTCTCGGCAACTACTTGGAGATCGCTGAGGGCGACGAAGTACGAACCACCGGTCAGTTGCTTGACGTTCCGGCTGGTGAAGCGCTCGTCGGGCGCGTCGTTGACCCGCTTGGCAACCCGCTGGACGGACTGGGGCCGATCGTTACGACGCACCGTCGCGCGGTCGAGTTTACCGCTCCCGGCATCGCCGGCCGCCAACCCGTGAATCAACCGTTGCAGACCGGCATCAAGGCGATCGACAGCATGACGCCGATCGGGCGTGGCCAGCGCGAGTTGATCATCGGCGACCGCAAGACCGGCAAGACGGCCATTGCAATCGACACGATCATCAATCAGCGCGAAGAAAATGTGATTTGTGTTTACGTCGCCGTCGGCCAGAAGGAATCGACCGTTGCCGGCATCGTTGAAAACCTTCGTAAACACGGGGCGATGGACTACACGATTGTCGTCGTCGCATCGTCGTCCGACCCGGCGCCGTTGCAGTATTACGCTCCATACGCTGGCTGCGCCATGGCCGAGTACTTCATGTACGAACTTGGCAAAGACACCCTGTGCGTTTACGACGACTTGTCGAAGCAAGCTGCCGCCTACCGCGAACTTTCATTGCTGATGCGCCGCCCGCCAGGCCGTGAAGCTTATCCCGGCGACGTTTTCTATTGCCACTCCCGCTTGCTCGAACGATCAGCCAAGTGTGTTGAGCGATGGGTCATTTGCCATAAGGATGCCGACGCCGCCAAAGTGATTGATGATTGGTCGGTGGTGCGAACAGCCGACAATAAGCCCGTTGTCTGGTACGGACGGCACGGCAAGCACGAGGCGGAGCAGGAAGCCGCCAAGAAATCCGATCACAAAGTGTTCAAGGTCTTCAACTCCGGCGGATCGTTGACGGCGCTGCCTGTAATCGAAACGCTCGAAGGCGAAGTGTCCGCTTACATTCCGACGAATGTGATTTCAATCACCGACGGCCAGATCTACCTGCAGCCAAGCTTATTCTTTGCCGGTGTGCGGCCGGCCGTTGACGTCGGTATTTCCGTGTCGCGCGTCGGCGGCAATGCTCAGATTCCCGCGATGAAGGCAATTGCCGGTGGTTTGCGGCTCGACCTTGCAAACTTCCGTTCGCTCGAAGCTTTTGCTCAGTTAGGCACGGAATTGGACAAAGTTACTCAGGGGCAGTTGGATCGCGGCTACCGAATCGTCGAAGTGCTGAAGCAGGCGCAGTTTGAGCCAATGCACGTCGTCGATCAGGTGCTCAGCATTTTTGCGGTGACCAAGGGCTACATGGACGATGTGCCCATCAAGAAAGCCCGCTTGTGGGAAACGCAGTTCTTGGCCTTCATGAAAGAACAAAAGCCTGAACTTCGCAACGAACTCAAGCGAGATCGCAAGATCTCTGACTCGCTTGAAGGAAAACTTAAGGCGGCGATTTCGGAGTTCAAGCCGCAGTTCAAGGGCTAATTGGTTTGCAACGCTGAGCGGCGAGGGGCGAAATGGCGAAGATTCGCGAACTTGTGCAACGCCGAAAGGCAATCACCAACATCCGCAAGATTACGCGGACGATGGAGTTGATTGCGACCGCGCGTTTCAAGAAGGCGCTCGACCGAGCGACCGAAGCCGAAGCGTACACTCGCAAGATCTCCGAATTGGCGGAAGACCTGAGCGCCAGCGGCGCAGACGTGAAGCATCCCCTTTTGGAAACCAGGCCGGTCGTCAAGAACGCCCAGTTGCTCGTATTGTGTTCGAATCGCGGATTGTGCGGCGGTTACAACGCAAACATCCTCCGGGCCGCCAACGAACGCATCAAACAGTTCAAGGCCGATAGTGTTGCCTTGCATCTCGACCTGTCCGGCAAAAGAGCCATCGCGGCGTACCGTTATCAGGGCATCGCAGCGGCGAATTCATATACTAAGTTCGAAGACAAGCCGCAGTTCGCTGACATCAACGAAATAGCCGAACGGTACATCCAGCTTTATGTGTCCGGTCAAGTCGATCGCGTCGATGTGGCCTACATGAAGTTTCTCAATGCCGCTCGACAGACGCCGGTGGTTGAGACGCTGTTGCCGCTCAAGCCGGTGACAACGACGAAGTCGTCGTCCAACGTGGAATATGAGTTCATGCCGGCGGCGGCGGAGATCCTCGAAGAGATTCTGCCGGAGTCGTTCAAAGTTCGGCTATTCAAGTGTTTCTTGGATTCTGCGGTGAGCGAGCAGATTGCCCGCCGCGTTGCAATGAAGGCAGCGACGGAAGCGGCGAATGACATGATCAAGAATCTGACGCGATTGTACAACCGGTCGCGCCAGGCACAGATTACCAAGGAAATCGCGGAGATTGTGGGTGGTGCGGAAGCACTGAAGTAATTCCAAACGGCTGGCCGGCGTAATGTGCGCGGAAGCGGCTCGTTTCACGATGAGATTCGATTCAACGAATTGGGAGTTGCAATGGTTGCGGCGAAAAGCACTGGACAGGGTCGGATCATTCAGGTGATCGGTTCGACATTCGACGTGGAGTTTCCGGAAGCTCAGCTTCCCGAAATCTATAATGCCGTGCGCATCGAGTCCAATAACAAGGGCATTGCCATTCGCCTCATCGGCGAGGTGCAACAGCACCTGGGCGGCGGCCGCGTCCGCTGCGTCGCATTGGGCACGACCGACGGCCTCATGCGAGGACTCGACGTTCAAGACACCGGCAAGCCAGTGCAAGTCCCGGTCGGCAAAGAGACCTTGGGCCGCGTCTTCAATCTCGTCGGCGATCCGATTGATGGCCGTGGACCGGTTGGGGCATCGGAATTTCGACCGATCCATCGCGATCCGCCGGAGTTCAAAGAACTTTCCGCGAAGACCGAATTGTTCGAGACCGGCATCAAGGTCATGGACTTGCTCACCCCGCTGGTTCGAGGCGGCAAAGCCGGCCTGTTCGGCGGTGCCGGACTGGGCAAAACCGTTATTCTCACTGAGTTGATCGCTCGCATCGCCAGTCAGCACGGCGGCTACTCGGTGTTCGCCGGTGTCGGTGAACGAACCCGTGAAGGGAACGATCTTTGGTTGGAAATGCAGGAGACCAAGATCGGCAAGACCGATCGTTCGGTTATCACCCAAACCGCGATGGTCTTCGGTCAGATGAATGAGCCGCCGGGTGCACGCCTTCGCGTGGCGCTGTCAGCGCTGACAATGGCCGAGTGGTTCCGCGATTCCACCGGCGCCGATACCCTGCTCTTCGTCGACAATGTGTTTCGTTTCTCACAAGCGGGCTCCGAAGTGTCGGCACTCCTGGGCCGTATGCCAAGCGCAGTAGGTTATCAGCCGACCCTGGCGACTGAAATGGGTCAGTTGCAGGAACGCATTACTTCGACAGCCAAGGGCGCCATTACCTCCGTTCAGGCCGTGTACGTTCCGGCGGACGACCCGACTGACCCGGCCCCGGCCAACACGTTCCAGCACTTGGATGCGTTCATCTATCTGGAACGTGCAATTGCGGCTCGCGGCATTTACCCTGCAATCGACCCGCTGGCGTCCAACAGCCGCTTGCTCGATCCGCAATATGTCGGCCAGGAGCATTTCGAAGTCGCCCGCCGTGTGCAGCAGATTCTGCAGCGATATCGCGAACTGCAGGACATTATTGCGATTCTCGGCGTCGAAGAACTCAGCGAAGAGGACAAGATGGTCGTCCATCGCGCTCGGCGCATCGAACGATTTCTGTCTCAGCCGTTCATCGTCGCTGAGGCGTTCACGAATAGGCCCGGCAAGGTCACGCCGATTGCCGAGACCATTCGCAGTTTCAAGGAACTATGTGACGGCAAGTGGGACCACTTGCCCGAAGGCGCATTCATGTACGTCGGCGGCATCGACGAGGCAGAAGAACAAGCGAAACGCCTGACTGCAGGAAAGTAGTTTTCCATGGAAACGACGAAGCAACGCGATCAATCGCTTCAGTGTGTTGTCGTCACTCCCGAAAAGGGGCTGCTTGACGAGCCGGCAGAGTTCATCGCCGTGCCGATGTTCGACGGCGAGCTCGGTGTGTTGCCTGGTCGTCGGCCCATGATTGGCCGGTTGGGAATCGGCGAACTGCGCGTTCGTTCGAGCAGCGGCGTTAAGCGGTTTTTCATCGACGGCGGCTTCGTTCAGGTCCGCGGAAAAACGGTCACCGTGCTTACGCCTAAGGCGCAAGCGGCCGATGAGCTTAACTCCGCCGCAGTGGACAAAGCAGACGAAAGCGCCAAGGCGCTGCGTGCATTGACGCCGGAAGAACTGACGGCCAAGGAAAAGGCGTTGAAACGAGTCCGTGCTCAGCGGCGCATCATCGAACGATTATCGCGGCCCGGCATCTCGTTGTCCTGACTCTTGATGCTATTTCCTTTTCTTGCTTTCTCCTCGCGGCTTGGTCTTTGAAGGAGTATCGGGCACGCTCGATCTCAACAGGCTCAGCAAGAGTCTTTCAGGATTGTCATCGTCCGTCGAGTGTGCCACAAACAGCCAGCCGTTGTTCCACCACATGACGCCTTTCCAAGGCCCGGACACGTAGATCAGTCGTTTGGAAGTCGCAGTTCCGCTCACGGTTGTCATTCGAATCACTTTTTCCTTGCTGTTGACGGCCTCACGAGCAGTTTCAAATAACTTGTCTTTCTGGTCCATTTCGACTTTGGCAATGAATATCTCGACTCGTTTGTCGCGCAACCGGTACATTGCGGCCGATCCAGCGGCCATCAGTTCCAATTCTTCAATCGCATTTCGATCTTCAATGCTCTCTCGGCTGTAGTCAAGGATCGCCGGAGGAAAGAAGTCTTCTATCCGTGCTGTATCCGGCGGAGGCGTCCATGACGATTCGACAATCTTCCAAAGCTCATCCTTGGTTGTGCGGTCCTGAAACAAACCGGATAGTTCTTTGACTTTATCGGTCGTGTAATGGACCAGCCATGTCAATAGCCCGGCGCATCCGAGAAACGAAATCAGCAATAGCCCTGCACAGGTCAAGAACACTCGTCCGCGTCGCTTCGGCGCGGTCGCTGGAACGGATGTCGGCAAAGGTGCAGTCGGAGCCGCTGTGGGCGCCGATGTCGGCAGAACCTGATCCGCGTGATCCAAAGTTTCCGCTGTTGGGATGCGCCAGGGTTCGAGCGCACGCACCACGTCGTTCGGCGTGGCATAACGAGCTTCCGGCTTTTTCGACATCATGCGGCCAACTGCACGAACGACGCCGGGCGGCACGTCACTGCGGCATTCGCTGATCGGTCTTGGTTCTTGTTCTTGATGCGCGATGAGCTTCTCAATTACTGTGTCGCCTGCAAACGGCGTCTTTCCGGTGAGGAGGAAATACAAGGTGCAGCCCAGACTGTAGATATCCGCGCGAATGTCGGCCTTGCGAGGATCAGTCGCTTGTTCTGGCGCGATGTAATCTGGAGTGCCCATAACGCTGCCGGCTCGCGTCAATCCGGCGGAAACGCCATGCCCGCTCTTGGCATTAGCGTGAGGTGCAGCGTCGCCCCCCGTTTCGGCGGCGAGGCTTTCAGTCGCGAATCGCGCAAGCCCAAAATCAAGTATCTTCAATTGACCATCGGGAGTGCTCATCAAATTCTGTGGCTTGATGTCTCGATGGACGTGGCCGTTGAGATGTGCGTGTTGCAAACCGTCGGCTGCCTGACAGATCCACTCGCATGCCGTGGACACCGGCAATGGCCCCTGCTCCGCAACAACGCGGGCCAAGCTCTTGCCGGGCACGTACTCCATCACCAGGAAATGTGAGCCGCCGACTTGCTCAGCGTCATATGCCGTGACGATGCTGCGGTGATTGAGCCGGGCCACTGCCTGCACTTCCCGGTGAAACCGGCGAATGGCGTCGTCATTGCCGGTGAGATTCTCACTGAGAACTTTCAGCGCGACGGTTCGCTGCATGAGCAAGTGTTGGGCCTTGTAAACTGCGCCCATGCCCCCTCGGCCAAGCAATTCTTGTACTCGGTATCGTGGATGGTTTTCAAGAAACGTCGGCACTGTCGAGCTTGACATCGACAATTCAGTTGGATTGGCTGGGGGGAGAGTGGCGGCTTCACCGGAAATCGAGACCGTTGCAGCAACATCCGGCATGGGGATCGGTGCAGCGCCGCAAGTCGGGCAAATGGCCTGCCCTTCAGTAGGCTCGAATCGATGGCCGTTCGGACACATCAACTGTGTCAGCATATTCGTAATTCGTTTCGACGGTACGAAGTCTTGCGCAATTCGAAGCCAGTTCAAAGGACAAATTAACATTGACCGAGTGCGAATACAAGCAACGGCAGACAATTCGCCCAACGATTCGTAAGCTCAGCCATGTGGGTACGACATCCGATCGAACCGGTTCTTCTTTTGATGATGCGTCGTCATTGCCGACGCGTCCCGACGTTGCATCTGTTCCACCGACCGATCCGTTGGGGCAGATGCTTTGTGCGGATCAACGATTGCGCTGGCAGCAAGGCCAGCGAGTGCCCGTTGAGGCGTACTTTGAACACTACGCCGATCTCAAAACGAATTCTATCGCACTAAAAGATCTCGTTGCCGGGGAGATCGACCTGCGGCGAGAACTTCACGAACCACTGGATTTTTCAGCATTCTGCATGCGATTCCCCGACTTGATCGATTGGCTGAGACTTCGATTTGATCGATTGCGCACACCGGATTCATCCGACGATACCGAACGAGAAGACGATGAGTCGGAAGACAATGGCGCGTGGCCCGACTTGCCGGGGTTCCGCGTTCTGGAAGTCATCGGGCGCGGAGGCGTCGGACGCGTGTTCAGGGCCCATGAAGCCAAGCTCAATCGCATCGTCGCATTGAAGACGCTGTTAGCGGGCGCACACGCCGGGCCGAAGGCGGTCGCTCGGTTTCGCACCGAAGCCGAGGCCGTTGCGAGATTGCAGCATCCGTTTATCGTGCAGATATTTGACATTATTGAGCATCATGATCAACTCATATTGTCGTTAGAGTACGTCGGCGGCGGCAGTCTCGCGAAGCGAATTGCCGGCCGGCCGCAACCAATCCGCGAAGCCGCCGAGTGTGTCAGCACCTTGGCACAAGCCGTGCAATACGCGCATGATCGCGGCATCGTTCATCGCGACCTCAAGCCCGGAAACATCTTACTAACCGACGACGGCATTCCCAAGATTGCCGACTTTGGACTAGCAAAGCGCATGGACGACGAGGGCAGTCATACCAAGACGGGCACAGTGCTCGGCACGCCGGATTACATGGCGCCTGAGCAGGCGGAAGGCAAAACTCGCGACATCGGTCCGCCGACCGATATCTACGCATTGGGGATCATACTCTACGAAATGCTCATTGGTCGGCCTCCGTTTCGAAACGAGGCCATGATCCAAGTACTGGACGCAGTACGTTTCAATGCTCCTACCTCTTTGCGCCAGTTGCGTCCAGATGTGCCGAAGGATCTAGAAACGATATGTCTTCGTTGCCTCGAAAAGACCGCGAATCGAAGATACCCGAGCGCCTTGGAACTTGCAGAAGATCTAAAGCGATTCTTGAACGGGCAGCCGATCAAGGCGCGACCTTCGGGGTTCTGGTCTCGGATTCGATCATGGTTCGGCGGCTGACCGTATCAGCGCTTTGCGTTACTTGCCGGTCTCGACGTAATCTCCGCGAACAAATCCCGAGTCTCTTGGCGCTTCGTACCGAATCTTGTATTTGGTCAAGTCGATTGGTCTGGCATCTTGAAGTCGTGATTCGAGCACTGCATCCAGAACAACTGAAGTGAGCAGCGTGCGTTCGATTGGGACGGCCGGCTTCTTGGTTTCGAGAAAGCTCTCGACGTGCATCGTCAGCGCTTCGAGAAAGGCTGCGCCGGGCGGGGGCGGCAGGTAGAATAAGGTGGACTCGATCTTTCCATTAACCTTGCCGGCAAATGTCGTGTCATCGACGTGGCCGTTCAGGTTCAGAACCAGCGCAGGCGTTCCGTCTTGATACGTGATCAAGAACGCGATTGGCCCTTTCAGAAAAGTTGGCCGTCCAGGCGGCGGATCGAAGTGTGAGCAGTTCTCTCGCATGTTGCCGTTGTTACGCGACGGACTTCGACTGAGTGCAGCCTCCAGCAGGTCGTGCCAAGAGCGATCCCGATCGAGGAAGTCCCACACGGCCTGTCCCAATAGGCACCGAACGGTTCGCACGCCGGTTTCGCCGCCGTGGCGGCGTTCCATCATGCATTGCAACGCCTCCAGTCCATGGAATCCGAAGATTTCGATCTCGCCGCGGGTAACCACAAGTCCGCGTTCGATTCTGCTTCCCAGTTCGACTTCAAGTTCCGGCCTGCGCCAAGTGATCGGAAGGCTCGATCCAGCCATCAGCGGAAACTTCATCGTGTGCGCCGTTTCCACCATCTCGGCTGCCTGCCCGCGATCGTAGGAGAGGTGCTTGTCGCAGAACACTGGCACTACCTTTTTTGATTGGCGAAACACCTCGACGATCTTCTGAAACAACTCATGTCGAGGATAAAGCTTCTGCAGGCGAGCGTTATACGGATAATCGCCATGTTCTGCGATCAGCAACACTCCATCGACAGCCAGGTCTTGTGTGCCAAGCGTCAGGCTCTGCCGTACCGTGTCCTTGAGCGCGAAACCGTGTCGGATGGAAAGTTGCCGGCTCAGGTCATTTGCCTTTTTCTGATCGACAAACATTCCTGCAATCGACCAGTTTGGGAAATGGTACTTCTTGCCACGCAAGTAACCGTCGAAGAATCGGCCACAAATGTGGTACGCATGTGAAAGGTAGTGATACGCGGTCGTAACCACTGCGAGTTTCTTCTCGGGCGGCTTCGGGCGAGGCGGGGGATTCACGCGAGGGTGCTGCGGCCTGCCCTGCCCGATCGCTAATGCGGCGGCACCGACTGCGATGAATCCGCGTCTGTCAATTGTGTCAATATGGCGCATGTCCGTCCTCGCTGAGTGGCAGGCGAGAGAAACCGAAGTCGCCGGAGTTGGGATGTTCAATCAGGAGATGGTCGAAAGAAGAACCGGCAGCGACATTGTAGTCGCTGCCGGCGGAAACAATTCGCAGCGACTACTTTTTGGCGCCGATCGTCCGAGCCGCTTCCATGAAAGTGCGGGCCTGTCGCTTGTTTTCAGTCTTGTTCGCGGCCTCACGCAGTACAGGCAACGCGCTTCGGGCGTTGGGGCCCATGTGGCTCAAGCCTCGCGCTGCTGCTTCGCGAACGGGCATGTCCTTGTCGTTCTTGACGAGATTGCTTAGGACCTCGACCGCTTTTGCCGGATCTGCGGGATCGACCTTGCCAAGTGCTTCGGCGGCAGCCGCCCGGAGCTTCGCATCGGAATGCTTGCATGCCTCGATCAAATAAGGAATCGCATCGGCCGCCCAGGACTTCTTGATTTGACCCAGTTCGCCAAGCTTTGTCGCGGCTTCAATCTTTGCTTTGACGTTGGTGCTCGATTTCAATTCTTTCGTGTACTTTGCGGCATCGTCCTCTTTGCTGGCCTCGGCGAACGAAACCAAGATCAAGCAGGACAACAGTCCGACTGTACAAGCAAGCTTTCTCATGGCAATTGACCTCGTTGTTTGCGAATGCGGCTCTTTACTTTGGAACGTCGGCAGGCCCAAAAAGTTCCGTTATCCGACTGGAACCTGGTACCGGTGCGTCGGAACAGGTCTGCCAGGACGAAGGCTCTGAGTTTGCCGAAACTCTATCCCAATATTGTACTTGTGGCAAACGTGCTCCGCAACTTCGATCACGGTTTCTTGCAGTCGATCCGGATCGATCGCTGCTCGTGCGTTAACGATCACATCAGCTTCGGAAACTTCCACATTGGAGGCCAACGATAGCTCCGTGCCGGAGTCGTTGCTGACTGCGTTGACGACCGCGTAGACGCCGTCAGCCATGCCGATAACTTTGAGGTGTGCAATCTCGCCGCTATTCTTGATTCCGGTCCGAACGCCATTGAGTAATTCCAAGAGCACCTGATCGAGAGGCCAGTTGTGACGACCTGTCAGTCGCATGTTGCTGTTCAGCCAGCCGAGTTCGGCCTCCCCTTCAGCGTAGGTGTCATAATCGATTTGGAGAATTCGCCGGCCGAAAGCGCCTTCTTGATCGAGCAGTTCCGTCAACGCATCGAACCCTTGTCCTGTGCGAGCAGACAGTTGCACCAATGGCGTGTTTGGAAAATGGGATCGTATCAATTCCTCAATCTCGGCTTTTTCATCATCGTGAAGTTGGTCGATCCGGTTTAACACAATCGCATCAGCTTCTTCGAGCTGTTTGCGAAAGATGTATGCCGCCTTCGGGGAAAATCCCCCCTCGTTTTCATCACGGAGAATCTTGCGCCCATGACTGGGTTTGAACAACACGGCATATGGACCGACGTGAAATCGATCGCCATAGAGCCCACGAAGCGGTTGAATCACCGTCGCAACCAGATCGGTGCAGCTGCCGACCGGTTCAGCGAGTATCACGTTAGGTTGCTCGTCATCCTGCAGCTTGCCGATCACGCTTATCAAATCGTCGAATTTGCAGCAAAAGCAAGCGCCTGGAACTTCGGCAACTGGCAGGTTCTGGCTACGCAGCGAATTGGTGTCGACTAATCCTTCCGCCTGATCATTGGTCACGATGCCGACTCGAAGCCCTTGTGACTGATAATGCCGGGCCAGCCGAGACAGCGCCGTCGTTTTTCCTGCACCCAGAAATCCGCCGAGCATGATGAATCGCACGGGTTGCATCTGGTCTTCCCCTTTGAGATTCCGCCGTATCAATCTAGTGACGAGCGCTTGGTTCCTCAAGAACACAAACCTCCGTCAAGAATCGGAGTTCTTTCTTGCCGACGTGAATCAGGTTCGCCATGATGACGCCATACGTCATGCTTGTGCGAACCTGTACCAGAGCGTCCGATGACACGATTCTTCATTCCGGCGTTTGTCGCCATAGTGATTTTGGTATCTGACAACAACGCGCTAATGCTGGCCGAAGACAATGTGGCCCCGGCGGGATTCACTGCCATGTTCAACGGTCATGATCTCATGGGTTGGGAAGGAGCGATCCCGATTGCCAAGCGATTGAAGCTCTCCGGCGTCGAACTCAAGGAAGCACAAGAGGCGGCAAACAAACGTATTTTGCCTCATTGGTCAGCCGAAAACGGCGTATTGGTGAATGACGGCAATGGCGACAATCTTGCATCCGTCAAACACTACAAGAACTTTGAACTGTTGCTTGATTGGAAGATCGAACCAAAAGGCGACAGCGGCATCTACCTGCGAGGTCTGCCCCAGGTGCAGATATGGGATTCCGATACGCTGGACCCCAAGCGATTCGCGAAGGACCTCAAAAAGGGCTCCGGCGCACTTTGGAACAACGCGAAGAACAATCTCCCGCTCAAACGGGCAGACAAGGCGGCCGGCGAATGGAATACGTTCCGAATCATTATGAAGGGCGATAAGGTGACAGTTTGGCTCAATGGAGAACTCGTCGTCGATCAAGCGGTACTGGAAAACATTTTTGACCGAAAGTCGCCGGCGTTCGAATCCGGCCCGATCGAGCTGCAGCGACATCCGAAACAAGACGGCACGCTTGGCAAGCTATGGTTCAAGAACATTTACATCAAAGAGCTTGATTAACCAAGCAACTGACGCAGATCCTAGAATCTTGGCACTATCCAAGTCCCGACGAGGCGGTCATGCCAATCCCTTTGTGGCGTCCAAATTGTCTGAATGATGCCAACTGGCAACATGGCGATTCCGAACCACCACATCGTCCAGCTAAACCAAGTTAGCCAGCGCATCGATTCGCGGGACGCCGGGGCAAACCAGTTATTCCGATATTGGGCGTCAAGCGCCAGTGCTCCGCCCAATAGTGCAATCTGAGGCGCCCAAAACAACAGACTGCGAAGCGCGCATTGCCAGTATGCGGCGGCACGACCATCGGCCCGCACCAACTGCATCCCGAGCAGCCGAAAGATCAACCCCCCACGAGTCAGAGTGGACCAAGCTATGCCAAACAAAGCAAAAATGCATGGAATGCCAATTCCAGCCAATGGGCTAGGTTGAAATTCGACCGTCAGGTTTGTTCGATTCGATGACCACAACTCTTGCCGGCGCAGGTTTTTTCCAAAGCCCTTCGAGAACGACTCGGAATTCTTGACCTGATTGCGGATCATTCCGCCGCTCGGAATGAACGTCCACTTTTGACGTGCCGCGAGCCATTCTGTTTGATTCGTATGCCATTCACTCGAGATGTCCCAGTTTTTTCTTTCGGCATGATGCACCGCGAGGCCGCCCAGTCGCAATTCCGGAGACGGCTGTATCCCGGCAACGGCGACTTGGGTCAAAGCGTCTGAATCGAGTTTCTCTTTTAGCCCGTCAAGCCGTGATTTCGTCAAGGCGACGCCGGAAGCCGCAATGATCAACGGTGCAAATTGCATCATGAGAAGAAAAGAGGCAAAGAAGGTCAAACTAATTGCAGTTGCTATAGCTGCATGTACGAATCGGCGAGCGCGAGAAACCTCCTGTGGCTTTTGTTTGAGTTCCTTGAGCAAAGAATGGATTTCTCCCAGCGGCCTCGGGTCAGTCAATAACTTGCCAAACACATTTTGTGCTGCGAGCGGCATTGGCGCACAAAACCGGTGCTTGTTTTCATTGAGGAGATCTTTCCCCTCCATTAACAATGATGACGTTCTCTTCAACAGCGTCAGGCAGCGAGTTTCCTCATTCGGTTCAGTAATCAGGTTGTCATTGTCCAGCGCGGTGCCGAGCAGTTGCATGTGGCCGCGTGCATCGACCAGAACTTGATTGGGGGAGAGTTTTTCCGGGACGGTGTGTTCGACCAAGGAACGCACTAATTCATCGGCGAGTTGATCGAGAATGATGAGCGAGTCCGAATATGAAAAGCGACCCCGAACTCGGACCAATGCGGAAATCGAAGTTCCAGACGGCGCCAAGAAAGCGTCCCAACGGCATTCGCCATCCGTGCCGCTTGCAATGTGTCGCAATCGCGACGTGCGGTTCAAATCACGTCGTCGCGGATCAAGATGCGCGGCATCGAGCGGTCGAACCCAAACCCAAACGCGGCGACCGAGCGAGGGATCATGACCGACGAAAGTCTGTTCATTGTCGAGCCATTGGATAATTCCCTCGATCTGATATGGGCCGACGATCAAGGGCATGTCCGGTCGGCGCGTGGTCGGCAACTCGCTCTGACAAACTGCAAACGACGGTATTGGCGGCGGTTTTGGCAACTCGACGACTCGCGTGCGGCTGGCGAGTTCATGCAGCCCCCGATACCCGGAGCGCTCCCGCATCGGATACAGCAGAAGCAGCAGGCCGAGAAAGTACGCCACGTTTGGCGCAATCGACAAAAACAGCAGGAAGACAAGATCGAGAAAGGAAAAGGACTTCATGCTCGCATCGGGTTGGTAGGCGATGAGCATGAATATGGTCAACCAATTGCCGAGTTGGATGAGATTGAAAAACGTCAAGAAACGAAACAGAGAACGGACCGGCCCTGGTGGATCGATGCCTTCGATCTTGCAAGTGCGCAATCCGAGCAGTCGTTTCCCGATGGTCCAACCGAGCAGTCCTTCCATTACACCGAAATACATCAGCCACAAGAAGGCTTCGATTGCGAATGCTTCGGCGGTCATTCTGGCCATGTGATCCATGGCGTCTTCAGGGTTGGCGAAACTGGATCGGCCAAGGAAGCCGTAAACGACCGACATTTCCACAATCTTGATCAATACAACGTCGATCAAATAAGCGCCGAACCGTAGGCCGAGGCCGCCGCGCGACACGTTGCCCGGCAAGAATGGTGTCAGCGCCCGGTGCAACGCATCCAGGTCCTGCCACCGCTTTTCAGAGTCGCGATCCAGACCTTTCAGAAGGACTCGCTCAAGTGCCGGCGAGATTTCGGGCCGCAATTTTCGCGGCGACGGCGCCGGTTCGGAGACGATTCGTGCGACTGCGGAGAGCGCATCGCCGCCGGCGAACGGCGCTTGACCGGTGAGAAGATAATAAAGCGTCGCGCAAACAGAGTAAGTGTCAGCCTGCACCGCGAGCGGTTGCCGTTTGATCTGCTCGGGCGATGAAAACAGCGGCGTGCCGATGAACGTACCGGTCCGGGTCAGGTTGTCGTCGTTGGCGGCCATTTTTGCGAGGCCGAAATCGCCGATCTTGACGCGACCGTCCACGTCGAGAAAGCAGTTGGAAGGTTTGACATCGCGGTGAATGACGCCGATTCGATGCGCTTCTTGCAGCCCCTCAATGACGTCGAGGATTTTGACGATTGCGTCCTGAATGGGCAACGCGCCGCGATCTTGAACCAGGTCCGCCAGCGTCGAACCCGGCATCAACTCCATCACGATGTACGGCTGCCGTTCCTCTTCATCGGCCGCCAGCACAAACACGCATCGTGGATGTGCAATCGAGCTCGCAAGCCTGCCTTCCAGTCGAAATCTCTCAACGGCGACGCGAGAAAGAGCGAATTCCGGTTTTATTAGCTTCAGAGCGACGCGTCTGCCCGAGTTGGAGTCCTCGGCTTCGAAGACGCTGCCCATTCCGCCGCCGCCCAGTCGTTTGACCAATCGATAGTCGCCGACCTTTGCAGGCCGCTCGCTGGAATATTCGGCCGCCGCTCCTTGCGGTGGCAATGTTTTATCAACGGCGCGAAACTCACCTGTAATTTCCGGCGCTGCCGGTTCTTTGAGAATTGTCGGCGCCAAGCCTGGATCTGACGAAACGGTAGAAAGGTTTTGGCCGCAATAACCGCAAAAGCGCGGCCGCTCATCGGAATAGTCGATCGAGTGCTGACAATGCGGACATATCAGTTGCATAGTCGATCGTCGCTCTAACCGAGTGCTTTATGAGGCCGGGCAACGGTCATTCGTTACAATTCGGGCAAGCGGATATCCCTGCCGACGCCGCCGCGCAACGGAATATTTCGCGGCTTCGACTTCACAAGCGCTTCCTGCGGCGGTAAAGGTTCTTCGCTTGGCGCCTCGACTTCTTCAACCTTCGCTGCTGCATCGCGCATTGACAAAGAAATGCGGCGGCTTTCTTTATCAACCTGCTGCACCTTTACTTGAACCATCTGACCTTCGGTGACATGGTCGCGAACGCGCCGGACCCGAGTCGACGCAATTTCGGAAATGTGCACGAGTCCTTCGACACCGGTCTCGATTTCGACAAACGCGCCGAATTCGGCAATTCGTGTTACCTTCCCTTGCACAACACTGCCCGGCATGATGCGGGTTTCGAGCGTGTCCCAAGGACTCGCTGCCAGGGCGCGGAGACTTAGTGAGATCTTTCGGTTGTCGCGATCGAGCCGCATGACCTTTACTTGGACCGATTGCCCTTCGGTTACGAGGTCTTTCGGATGATTCACTCTTGCCCAACTCATTTCCGAAATCGGCACGAGGCCGTCAGCGCCGCCGATGTCGACAAAGACACCGAACTCGCGAATGGATCGCACAATTCCGGTTCGAGTCTGGCCCTCTTCGATTTCCGACCAGAACTTGGCGCGCTGCTCTTCACGCTCGCGCTCCAAGAGTGTGCGCCGGCTCACAACGAGGTTGCGCTCGTCGGGTTTGACTTCGCTGACGACACAGCGGAGCCGCTGGTTGACGAATTGTTCAGGTTGCTCAACCCGATAAAGATCGAGTTGGCTCAGCGGCATGAAGCCGCGAATTCCGTTGACTTCCACTGACAGCCCGCCTTTGTTGACGGCGGTCACTCTCGCTTCAACGACCATGCCGACGGCAACGCTTGACCAGTCGACGCTTTGAACGGCGCCACGCTTGGACAACTTGAGCAGTCCATTGGCGCCATCGTAACCTTCGATCTCAATTTCAATTTCCGCCCCGACGGTCGGCGGCTTACCGTCGAACTGTTCCAGCGACATCACGCCCTGGCTGCGACCTCCGGGCACGTCGATAAACACATCGTCGCCATGGATCGCGATGATTTTGCCCTTCTTTGGCCCAGAAGCCGCTGTTGCCTTCGGCTTTGAGGGTTCTGCAAGAAAAACACCTTCGTCGAACCCGGCCATGGCCGCGTTCAGGTCATCTTCAATCTGAGCGTTCAGCTCGCGTACGTTTGGCCCACGCAGCGACAAATCCTCGAGAGGCTTCATTTCGGCCGGCTTGTCGGCTCGCGTTCCTGGTCGTTCTCGCCGTGGCCGAAACGGCCGACGTTCATCGCCGGTCGGTTGTGGCTTCAAGGTTGCCGGCGCTTCGGCGGCCGGCTGTTGGGGTTGATGCTCCGACATGCTGCGAATTCCTTAGTTGACGGGCCGGCAAAGTCCAACGAAACTACGTGCTGGCCGAATGGATATTCTATGTAAGGCGCATGCCCTGGCACGATGAGGCCAACTATTCGTCTACCGAAAGTGCCCCAGACGGAGTCTCACTCGGTGATGGTCGTCACTTCCTCGACTATCACCGGCCGGGCCGAGTCCAAGTCGGCGCCGGACATTTCGACGTGCATTCGCGCGATTCCTGATTGCAATGCCGACATGCTCAGGGTGACCGTAATCGTCTCTCCTCCGCGGACCGTAATAGAATCGAGAATGATTCGATTCTTGTCCTTGTCGAACTTGTGCGGAATGGACGCACGCTGGAACTCCATCAACACGATTGGATAGTCGACCTTTAGAACAACGTTCTCTGCCGTAGTCTTGCCCGTGTTTTGCACCCGAAGCGTGTAAGTCAGCGCAGCGCCCTTGCGGCCTGGGTCGGCCGATTCGATGACCGCCAAGCGCAAACCGATTGCACCGAGGTAATCAGTGACCACTCGAGATGAGGATTGCGAACCTTTGGCCAACGCAGCAACACGATGTTCCGTCAGCCCGGTTTTCGTTGCGATCACATCGATTCGATACGTACGTGTGCCCCCCACTTCGAGTCGCGAGATGTTCCATTGAACTCGATCCTTGAAAGACTCACTGTCCTGCGACGCTCGTTGGACCGAAACGCCGGGAGGCAAATGATAAACAACAGCGACGTTGTCGAGGGGGATCGAGCCGCTGTTTCGCACGACAGCTTGCATCGTTGTTGATTGTCCCGCGTAGCCCTTGTCCGGTCCTGTCAGCGCGACTTGCACTTCGGCCTTGCCGACATCGACGCTGAATTTGGATTCGCTTCGCGTCTTGCCGTCGGTTACAACTGCGACGCTTGACAGCTTCCCGGCTCGCTTGGCGATGAGCGTATAGGTCACGTCTTTGTGCTCTCCGGGCTTCAGACTTCCGATATCCCAACTGCGATCCGTAGCGCTGCCGCGTTCGTTGCCTTCGTGCTCAAGGCCTTCGGAAACGGTCTCACGAAGCACGATATTATGGAGCGACACTACACCGGTGTTCTCGACGACCAGGCGACACGGGATCGCCTCGTTCTCGTGCGCATGACTTGCCGCAAATCGCCGCAGACTGAGCTGTGGGCCGCGAACTCGAGTCATCACTTGTTCGCCGTGCTCAAACCGAACGCGCGCGACATTACTAACATCGCCGTCGCCCGTCGGCTGGAGTGACAATTCAATCACTCGCTGTGCGCGGGGCTCTAAAGTGCCGAGCCGCCAACGGAGGATGTTCTCACGGTTCTCTGTCGGTTCCGGCGCCGCTTTGACAAAGGACGCATTGGCGGGAATCGCGTTGGACACAAGCACGTGATGAGCAGCCGCCGACGAGCGGTTTTCGACCGTCAACTTATAAACGATAAGTTCGCCGGCTTTGATGCTCTCCGGCGCTGTAACCGTGATCGAAACCGTCGGAGTCGTTGCCGGGGAAGCCGCTGTGTTTATCGCCGGTACATTCCACGCCGCCGGTTCCGCACCGCCGTTCCACAAGCGCCTTGGAACGGGAACTGAATCAAAGCCATCCGACATGCGGTTCGGCGGTCGCGAGAAGTCGTTTGGTCTTGCCAACGGCGGCTCTTCCGTCGCGGGAAGGTTCTGAGGCGGGATCATGTGTTGTGCGCTCGCTGAACTCAGCGCCAGCAATGTAACGCAAAAGGATCGCAATGCTGCCGTTCGAATAATTGTTGTCATAGCGTGACTCACAACACGTGGCGTGTATTCCACTTGCGGGCCATTAATACCCCAAATTCACATTCATCGATAGACGAACCTGCCATATTTGCTTCGGCCCCACCTTAGGCGATTGCAGATTACGCTCGCTCAGATTCCACAGGCTAAATTTCCAACACGACTCAAAGCATACGATCAAAAACCCAAATTCTGTGTCAAGTATCGCTCTTTGGGTTTTCCATGCTCTCGTGCGTCTTTTGAAAATGCATAGCCGCCTCCTCTGGATTTAGGTTCATCACTGTCCTTCCCATAGTTGACCATTTTCCACCCGCGAACGAGAAGACTGCAGTAGCTGCTCGAAGGTTACCGACGGCCGGCAGCCCTTCCATGTCGCTGCCTGGAATCGCTTCAAATTGAATTGTGACTTGAAGCAAGCCGAGCCAGTCGCCGTTGGCACGATCGCGCACGAGCCGAAACTCGGACCCATAGTCGCAGTGTTTCCATCGCAATCCGCGAGGCTTACCGGAGGCTGCCGCGGTTTCGAAGAATTCCGCCTGCAGTCGGTCGCGTTCCTTTTGGAACAGTTCGACGGCTCTTTGAGACACAGCACGTCGGCCGGCTCGTTGCATTGGCCCCCAAACGGCTGCAATGGCCGCTGCCAGGAGCACGACGACGACGACGCTGACCGCTGCCTCAACCATGGATTCCTCGAAAGTATCCCTTTGCAAAACAACTAACTTCGATAGAGTATCTCGCAACGAAGATTCGAATACTTTTGCAAAGGGCAATGGCAATGGTTGAGCGGCGAAGTGAACTCAAACGGCGTTATCATCGCAAGAAAAAGATGGCGAAGCTCAAGTCGAAGCTGGCCCACGCCAAGACCGACGGCGATCGCGTGAACGTCCTGCGAAAGATCCATGCCATCAGCCCCGATTGGGTCGAGCCGAAGCCGGCAAAAAGTTAGGAATGAAAATCAAGGACAAACGCCTTCCTTGCGGATTGTCCACAACCTTAGCCGAGCAACTTCAAGTCTTCCCAAAACCCGGGGTACGTCTTTGCGACGCAACCCGGGTTGTCAACGACAAGTCCTGGAACACGTAACCCAGCAAGTGCCAAACTCATGGCCATTCGATGATCGTCGTAAGTTTGTACGCATGCTCCATGCAATAGTCCAGGCACTATTTTTAGCCCGTCGCTGAGTTCTTCAACGTCTGCCCCGATCCTTCGGATTTCTGTCGCCACGGCCGAGATACGATCCGTTTCTTTGTGCCGAATATGACTGACGTTTCGAATCGTGGTCGGTCCGTTGGCAAAACAAGCAACGACGGCAAGCGTCATCACCGTATCGCTGATGTCGTTCATGTCGGCGTCGATGCCATGCAGTTCACGTCCATGCACAGTGATGCCGGATGAGCAGTATTCCACTCGGCAGCCCATCTGCTTCAGCAATTCGACAAATCGCACGTCTCCCTGGAGCGAAGCACGCGTGATCTCCGGTACGGTTACGGAACCGCCGGTGATCGCGGCCGCCGCCCAGAAATAACTGGCGCCGGACGCATCCGGCTCGATGGCGATTTCGCGACGAGAGAACTTCTGCCAGCCAGGAATGTCGAATCGAGTGAGGTCTGCGGTGTCCAGTTGAAGTCCGCAGTGCCGCAAGAACTCGATGGTCATTTGAACGTAAGGCTTCGAGACTAACGTGCCGTCCAGGCGAATGGACGTATCACCTTCGACAAACGGCGCGACCAGAAGCAGCGCGCTGAGAAACTGGCTGCTTGTGTCGCCCCGGATTGTCACCGTGCCGCCGGATAGCCCCTTGGATTCGATGCGCACTGGCGGGCAGTCATTTCCGAATTCGCATTGGACTCGAACGCCTAACTGGTCCAGGGCTTTCAGCAAATCGCCGATAGGCCGTTCGCGCATCCGTGGCACACCGTCGAGTCGATAACTGCCGGCTTCCAAGCAAACGAATGCGCTCAAAAAACGCATCGAAGTTCCGGAGTTTCCGACAAAGAGCGATGCCTGCTCGACTGGGATTCTGCGAGCGCCGGGTGAAGGATGTACGGTGATGCAATCGCCTTCATCGAAAACTTCGACTTGTCTTCCCAATGCACGCAGTGCTTCGGCCATAACGGCAGTATCATCCGATTTCAGCGCGTTGTGAATCGTACAACAGTTTTCGCCGAGCGCCGCCACAATCAGCGCGCGATTTGTCAGACTCTTTGACCCCGGCACGGCAATCACGGCCCGCGGGGGTCGCGCCAGCGGCATGATCTGCAATTGTTGCGGGTATTCTTTCAAGGGGACTGGCTCCCGCATTCGTTGATCTCAGCCGGGTACGTGACTCGCACCAGAAATAGGCCTTCCGCAGGTGCGGTCGGGCCAGCTTGCCGGCGATCGGCCGCCTGAAGTATCTCGGCGACGATTTTTTCGGGCCAGTAGCCTCGGCCGACGTTGATCAATGTGCCGGCGATCGCTCGCACCATGTTGTACAAAAATCCGTCCGCCTCAACGTCGATGTAAATGAAGTCGCCGATTCGATTCACTTGCAAATGCAAGATGGTGCGAACGCTCGTCAATCGATTCGGCCATTCCGTTTCGAAGCTGTGAAAGTCATGGCGGCCCATCAGTGGCGCACTCGCCCGCATCATTGCAGCGGCGTCGAGCCGTCGTTTGCTGTGCCAGGAATAACGCCGCAAAAACACATCGTGCACGTGCCCGTCATGAATCACGTAACGATACATCTTTCGAACGGCGTCGCGATTGGCGTCGAAAGCAGGAGATACGACAGATGCTTCGCGGATGACAACGTCAGTCGGCAGGTTGGAATTTACGGCTCGCAAAAGGTCGTCGGGCGCGTGGCCAAAATTCGAATGAAAATTGACGACCTGGCCTATCGCATGTACGCCGGAATCGGTGCGTCCACTGCAGTTGACTCGCACCCGTTCCTCTCCTGTCACCGAGGAAATGGCTTTTTCCAAGGTCTCCTGCACGGTACGTAGGCTAGGTTGCGTTTGCCAGCCTTTGAACTCCGTGCCGTCATAGCTGACGGTGAACTTGAAATTTCGCATGACGACGGCTTACTTGAACAGAACCTCGGCAATCTGCACGGCGTTCGACGCGGCACCTTTTCGCAAGTTGTCTGCGACCAGCCATAGGTTGAGGCCGTGAGCAACACTTGTATCTGCACGGACGCGGCCGACAAATACTTCATCGCGCCCTTCGGCGTGAATTGGCTGTGGAAACGAACCGTTTTGCTCATCCATCAGCACTACGCCGGGTGCCTTGGCGAGCGCTGCTTTGGCTTGATCCACGTCTACGGGCGACGTGAACTCGACATTAACGGCTTCACTGTGGCTGACCCGAACCGGGACGCGGACGCACGTCACCGTAACACCGAGGTTCGGTTGACCGAGAATCTTCCGAGTTTCGTTAATGACCTTGTTTTCTTCTTCGGTATAGCCGTTCGGATCGAGCGTCCAATCGAGCGTGATCACGTTGCCTGCCAATTGGCCCTTGTGCGCGGTCGGCGCCGGCACCGGCTGCTTCTTGGCATATGCGTCCATCTGCGCATCCAAATCCTGAAGGCCTTTGGCCCCCTTGCCTGACGATGACTGGTACGTTGCGACGACAACCCTCTTGATTGCTGCAAGTCGAGACAGAGGCTTCAGTGCGACCGTCAATGGGATCGCAACGCAATTCGGGTTCGCAACTATTCCCTTTGGGATTTTCGACAGGGCTTCCGCATTGACTTCAGGAACCACCAGCGGCACATCCGGGTCCATTCTCCATGCTGAGGAATTATCGACGACGACTGCACCGGCTTTCGCGGCCAAAGGACTGAATTCGCGGCTGATCGACGAAGGCGTGCTAGACAACACCAAGTCGACGCCGGCAAATGCTTCCGCACGAATCGGTTCGACAGCGTAATCTTGACCTCGAAACCGCAGGGACCGTCCCGCCGACTTGGCACTCGCAAGAAACTTGATGGACTTGATCGGAAAGTTGCGCTCGGTCATCACTTGTCGGATGAGTTCGCCTACAGCACCTGTGGCGCCAACGACTGCAACACTCGGGGGCACAATTGGACTCCGTTTACAAATCAAAGAAAATCAGCTTGGTTGATTCCAACTGAAACAATCAGCTAAGCGCAAGCGCATCTCGCACATAGCTTACGATACGATTTGTGAGGAAATTTAGGCAAAAAAGGTTCGAGTATTTGCTCAAAGTGCATTCGTCAAAGGAGTACATACCGCCCAACGCCATCCCGGCCGATTATTCCTCGGCCGAAATCTTTTGCTCTCGGCTAACACTTTCCGAGCGCGCACGCTAGTCTTGTCGCTCGGAAAATTTGCCTGCGAGGTTCAGGTCAGCCAGTCGGTCCGCCAGTTGGCGGCGCCGGGTCCGTAGGAGACTGAGCGGGCGGAGTCACATCGCCATCGCTGCCAGGGACCGAAGGATCCGATCCTGGGACAACGATTGACGGGGTTTCTCGTTCTTCCAAACGCTCAATACCCAATCGAACTTTGCGCAGCATACCAACCCCCAAGCAATAAGGAGTAGTAGGACGATCACTGCGGCTTTGACAGGCCCTTTTTCAGCGAGGTGCGTAACAAGTCGATCGCCTTGGTTTTCATTTCCACGCTGTGTTTTGATATTTGGGCGTACAGGCTGCCGATCTGGTAGACGTTGAATGCTGATTGATCAAGTGCAAGGCAATACTCGGCTTCCTTAACCGCGTCTTCTATTCGGCCGAGCCGTGCCAACAGCACGCCGCGTGAGGCATGTGCTCCCAAATGCTCCGGGTAGCAATCCAAAAGCTGTTCACATGCGGTGAGTGCCGTGTCATATTGTGATTCGTACGTATGCAGAACGTGCACACGATTAATCAGTGCATCGCGATTTCGCGGATTCAGCGCGAGCGCTTCGCTAAAATCGGCAAGCGCTTCCTTCGGTTGCTTATCCATGCGCTCAAAGCCGCGAGTCGTCCAGCCGATATCGTCGGTTGGCGTTCGACTGAGCCCTTTGGACTCGTCGGCACTCGCCAAATCGAGCCGATTCAGCGCGCGGCGAGCCTTGGCGCGCAACAGGAAGGCGCGACTCGACTCGGGATCGATCTTGATCGCCTGAGTCAGTTCCTGCTCTGCCCGCTCGTGTTTCTTCAGCCAGATGGACGCCAGGCCCTGATTGATGCGAGCCAACACGAAATTCGAATCGCGCTCGACCGCGCGCGTGAAGTCTCCGTGAGCCGCGTCGAAATCTCTTAGTCGCACTCGAACGATGCCGCGGTTGTAATACGCTTTGGCAAAGTCCGGCTGAAGTGCGATGCAAACGGTCCATGCCTCGGCCGCGAACCAATCCTGGCCCAGACCTTCGTGACAAAGACCACGCATGAACCACGCGAGAAAGTGCGATGGATCGCGCTGAGTGAGTTCCTTAAGCAGCCGAAGACCGTCGCGATATTTTCCGACTGTGACCGCATCAGAAGCCAGGCTGTAAAGATCAGCATCGTCGACTTTCGCCAGGTCGACGTGATCTACCTTTGTGTTTTCGCGATCAACGAAGGCATGTCGCCCCGCGTTCTGGAAACACTGGAGCGCCAATTGCCGCCAATGGTCAGCCTGCTCTCGCATCGCCGGCTGCTGCACGTCGTTGGCGTGCTGGCGGCACGATTCGGACATGATCCACATTGTCTGACCGAGAGTCGACAGCAATTCCATGCGTTGAGTCTCGGATAGCTGCTGCACTTTCGGTGAATTGAGCCATGCATTGGACCGTTCGACCCCGTATTGCCGTGCCATTTCTTCGACAATTCGCATTCCGTTGGCCCGCGTCTGAACGGACTCGGATCGCGAGAAAAGGTTCATCTGGGCAGCGAGCGACTGTTTCTGCGTGTCCTTGAACAGCAGCACGGCCTCCGCTCGTTGTGTCTCGCGCCGGCGTTCGGCGATCTCAAATTGCTTGACCGTTTGCAAAGTCAATGGCAGCAGCACAAGTACACTGGACGCAAGTGTCACCAAAGCCCCGGTCCAAAGGCGCGGGTTGCGTTTGCGGAATTTCTCTACTCGTTCACGAACGGAGACTTCTCTGGCAAACTTGAGCGGCCGGTTCTCGAGTTGGCGATCGAGGTCTTCCTGCACTTCGGAGGCGGACTGATAGCGATGGTCGGGATTGGGCGCCAATAGTTTCTGAATGATCGCGGTAATCGCCGGTGTCGTCAAAGGGTTGTAACGCTTCGGATCAATCCTGGTTTTGAGGCGATCCTGGATCATCGCCGGTGCGGCTTCCGCAACCTTGCCTTTTGGAAGGCGGAACGGATGACGGCCGGTGAGAAGTTCGTACAAGATCACACCAAGCGAATAGAGATCGCTTCGTTGGTCGGGGCAGTATTTCTGGCCCGTAAGCGATGCCAATTGCTCCGGCGACATGTAAGGCAGCGTGCCGCCGTTGCGATATCGATTGAATGTTTGCGGGCTGCTGCTGGTGGCGAGATTGAAATCGAGGAGCATCGGCTGGCCTTCGTCGGTCAGCAAGATGTTGGCCGGCTTCAGGTCGCGATGCATGATGTTTCGGGAGTGCGCATGCGCCAGCCCATCCGCGACACGTGCGGTGATCCATAAAGCCGCCTCGACGTGCGTCATGCGTGCAAGCTTATCCAGTTCTTCGACGGACTTGCCGGTAATCGGCGTCGTGCTCGCAGGGCAGTCGTGCAACGTCATGGCGCCGGCACCGTGAAGCGTCGAGCCATGCCCGTGGCCGCTGTCGGCGTCGGAGTGATACCGCCGCGAATCGCTGCGTGAAAAGATCGTGCTAAGAAAGACTCTGCCTGATTTTGGTAGTTTTCCAGCCGCCGCCCGCAAGCCTTGTATGATCTGTGCGAGCGTCGTCGCGCCGTAATATGGCATACAGACAACTTGAAATGTGCCGACCTTATGTGCCGAGTAGATCGGCATGATATTCGTATGCTGCAATTGAGCGAGCTTCTGTGATTCACCGTTGAGTTCCAGCGACACTTTCAGCGCAACTCGTCGCTGGGCCAGGTCGAGTTGTTCGGCGAGAAATACGCGGCCAAAGGCGCCACGGCCTAGCTCTCCAATAATTCGAAATCCTGCGAACTTGTCGCCTTCACGGGGATAGGCGTTTGACGATGCCGGAATTTCTACGGCCGGCAATTGTTGAATTGCTTCTTCGATTTCACGGTTTGGCACACAACATGTGTTCGGTGAGTCCTCGGCCTCATCTGCCTTCTGATTCGGCCAGCGGCTAATGTTCACACCGAATCGATCCCGATATTCAGTTGCAGCGACCGACTCACCGGCTTACAGTCTCTGGCGGAATTCTTCAAATGCCACTTGTTGAATTGCGTCGCTGTCGTTTCTGAGTTGTGGGAATTCTTGCAGATACATTTCCAAAGTTCGAGGCATGCGCTTCGACCAGCGAAGTTCCATGTCGATTCGAACGAGTTCGCAGAGCACCGGCAAAAACAACGAGTCGGCAACGGAAGGGAGAAAACTTCCGATGTCGACAGATTCCTGTCGCTGCCATGCGGATTCAAATGCTTCGATTCGGCTTTCAACGTCAGCATTCCAGGCCGCCTCAGTCATCATGGGCATCGGGCGATTCCTCCAACAGTGTGCTAAGTCGCGATCGACAGGATTGAAGCAGCCGCTCGACGGTTCGCTTGGAGCGTCCCACCATGCCGGCGATTTCTTCCACTTCGTATCCTGCGACTCGCAGTTCCACGATCTCACGTTGTGCCTGAGGAATCCGTTCCAGTGCTTCATCGGCCACCAGTTTATGTAGAGGCGGAGCACCGCCTGAATCCTGCCGAATTGCCGCCGGTTCCAACGAATCACCGTCATCAAGTCCGCAAGTCAATCGAACATCGCGTTTCGCCGCCAGATGGAATGAACCCTGGGTGCGAATCTTGTTCACGGCGATGACCAGAAGTAGCGGCCACAACTCCTCGCCGTCCGGTACGTCGTAAACGCCTCGCGCTGCTCCCTTGAAAAACGCATGAAAAACCGATTGCAGAATATCGTCGGCCTCGATTCGCCGTGCCAATGTCGCGGAACACTTGGTGCGAATCAGTTGCCGAAGCCGTTTCGAGTACTTGCGATACAGCAATGTCGCCGCTTCGCGATTGCCGGTGCGAAGTTCCTCCAGCAGAGCGTGATCCGACGGAGGAGAATCAAGCAGGCAAGTCGAAGACGGACGATCGAATTCCTGAGATAGCATGACGGGGACCTCGATCACACAAGGTAAGGGACCTCGCGGGGATCCATCCGCCACGGAAAACACGAGGATCGGCAAGATTGACCGATCAGGGGAAATAGTCCGTATGAACCGTAGGATATTTTTTTGCCGAGAGTCGCTGTTAGGCAGAATTTTCTGAAAAAACGATGTGGAAACTCTGTGGAGTTCTAACGGGTTGTAACGAATCTGACGGGTCTAGCGGATTTGCGATGCGATTTGTACAGGGTTGGACTCAACTCGGCTCGAGGTTGCGTGTACATTAGACCACTGATTCCCAAGCTGAATCGCCAATTGTTCCATTCCATGCCGCTCGGAATGGTAATGCCCTGTCAGAATCAACCCAATGCCCTTGCTTATGGCCGCTAGGCAATCATGGAACCGGGCCTCACCGGTTACTAGCACGTCAGCTTTTGCACTAGCTGCATCTTCAAGAAAGCTCGCACCCGAACCGCATGCAATCGCGACTCGCTTGATCGCCTTGGCACCTGACCCAACAAATTGAACCGGCGCGTCGTTCAAAAGCAGCTTGGTCAATGATGCAATTTGTTCCAGTGACTGTGGCTCGATGTCGCCGACGCGACCGCTGCCGGAAGTTGAGACTGACGTGAGCAATGGGTAGATGTCGAACGCTGGTTCTTCGTAGGAGTGGGCCGTGCGCATCGCCCGAATCGCGTCCGCGACCAGGTTTTTCGGGCAGACACATTCCAGGCGCCATTCCTGTACTTCCTCGCGTTTGCCTTTCTCTCCTATTGCCGGGTTCGTCGCATCGGTTCCGAAGAATGTGCCGGCACCGGCGAGGCGGAAGCTGCACTGTTCGTAATTGCCGATGACGCCGGCGCCGGCGTTGAAAATTGCAGTGGTAACTCGGTTCAAGTCAGCGTCGGGCACGAATACAACCAGTTTGCATGAGTCCGGTGCATTAGTTGGTCGCAATGCCGTGACGTTGCGAAGTTTCAATACGGTTGCCAGTTGATCGTTGATTCCGCCAGGGCAATCGTCGTACGCAGTGTGCGCACTGTAGACCGCGATGCCGGCTTGGGCCAACGCCAATATCATCCGGCCTTCCGGCGTCGCGTCTGTCAGCCTTTTCACCGCGTGGAACAAAATCGGATGATGCGTGATGATCAGATTCACTCCGTCGGAAATCGCCTCGTCAGCAACATCCGGCGAAAGCGTGAGACAAGTCATTACGCGACGCACTTGCGATGATCGGGAACCGAGCAATAGGCCGACGTTGTCCCATGCCGCAGCGCGATCAATCGGCGCAAGTGAATGCAGGAATTGCATGACATCGGCGACTTGGACCATGGCACTTTCTCAGGCGCTGCGGCGGAATCCGCCCCAGTTGAACCAGCGTTTCTGAAATGACTCGAGCACGCTCCGCTCGTTGTCGGAAAGGCTCGACATGGCTCGATCGCGGTCTCGATCCGGTTTCTCTTCACGCCAACGTTCTAGTTGCCCCTGCACGGCGAGGCCAACCAGAGCCAGGACGATAATCGTAATGTTCAACGCAATTGAATGGCTTCGTACCCAGTCGGCCGCGACAAACGTGTCTCTGGTCAACGTTTCAGCCATGAGCAAGGCGCAATGCACCGTGATGATCGCTCCGATGAAACTGGACAAGAGCATTAACTGAAACCGGTAAAGCAGGATGCCGAGGATGCCGCCGATGAGAAAGCAGATCAGCGGTTCATGAAATGCCGGCACGATCAGATGCACGATGTACCCGCAACCGATGCCGCTGGACGCAAATGCAATGAAGCGGGACAGGTCGATGGCGAGCATGCCTGCGGAAACCGCCAGGAGCAACCCAATGGCGAAGGTGCGAGGTCCGCCGAATTGCCCCAGGTTAAGGCCATAGATGCCGGCCAACACGGTCGTGAACAGCACTACCCAAAAGCGGTGCCATCGCCACCCGAAGAGCCATAGCAGAACACCGAATGCAATTCCCATGGCGGTGATGGGAAACGAAAGTCCTTTCGCTTCTACCAATAGATCCGGGGCAATCAAATGCATCCGTGCATTCCTCGAAAACAATGCAAGACGATACCGCTTTGGCTGGCAAAGTGTCAATCGCACCTCGGCGGCTTTTGAGCGGCCGGCACCTGGGCTATTGCGAATCAGCAGTCGGGCGAATAATCTATTGGTGAAGTACCCAACTACTTTCATGGAGTTCATTATGCGGCAGTTACTTTGGGCTACGCTTTCGGTCGGACTCATTGTCGGCGCGTCCACGCGCGGCATTGCACAAGACGACGCCAAGGACGTCATCAAGAAGGCCATCGAGGCGTCGGGCGGCGCCGAAAAGATCGACAAATACAAAGGCTCGAAATCGACCGGCAAGGGTTCGATACAGATCCAAGGCCTGGACCTGGAATTTACGAGTGAATCCGTCACGATGTTTCCGGACAAGAGTAAGGAAGTCATCAAAATGGACGTAATGGGCCAGACCATCACCATCGAACAAAAGCAGATCGGTGACAAGTCAAGTCTTACTGTCAACGGCATGGCGATGGACTTGCCCGACGCGATGAAGGAAGAAATGAAGCAATCATCTACGTATGAAGCGGTCCAGCGGCTCACTCCATTGCTTTCCGATGCGGAATTCAAGCTCAAGTCGCTCGGCGCAAGCAAGATCGACGGCAAGGATGTCACCGGCATCGAGGTCGGCGGCAAAGGCCTCAAGGAAGTGAAACTGTTCTTTGAAAAGTCGACCGGGTTGATTCTGCAGGCCGAACGTCGCGGTTTTGATCCGACTGGCATGAAAGAAGTCAAGCAGGTCATGAAGTTCCTTGAGTACAAGGAAGTCAATGGTCTCAAAAAGCCTTGGAAAGTGTCGGTGACCAACGACGGCCAGAAGTTTATGGAAGCAACGACGACCGAAATGAAGCTTCTGGAAAAGGTGGATGACAAAGAGTTCAGCGACTGAGCCGAGTTAACGGGCCCACCATCGTCATGATGGTGGGCCTTTTTATGCGCACACACAACCTTGAATTTGTCGTGACGGGTTCCGAGCGCGGTCAAACGTTGGCCGCCGTGCTCAAGGTTCGTCTTCACGTGTCCTGGTCGGCTGCGCGCGAGATCATTGACAAAGGACAGGTCAAAATCGCGGGGATTCGCTGCAGCGACCCGGTCCGGCGTCTCAAGCCGGGTCAGCGTGTGGCATTGGCAACGGCGAATCGAAACAAACCAAAGTTCGCGGCAAAACCGGCGCCCGAATCGACGCCTCTGCCGGCTATCGCCATTCGTTACATCGACGATCACATACTGGTGGTCGAGAAGCCTTCCGGTCTGACGACGATGCGGCATGCGTCGGAAGCGGCCGAGTTTGGCGCTCGCGGCCGGAAGTTCCTTCCGAAGACGATGGCCGACTGGTTGCCGCAAATAGCAGGCGACGGTCTTCCGATCATCGCCGTCCACCGAGTCGATCGCGATACGACTGGGCTCGTCGTCTTCGCAAGAAATAAGCAGGCTGAGCAAGTCCTCGGACGTCAGTTTCGCGCTCATTCGATTGATCGGCGGTACTTAGCTTTGGTTCGAGGCCGGCCGAAACCCGGGCGGATCGAGTCCATGTTTGTGCTCGATCGTGGCGACGGCCGACGCGGCAGCAGTCCTACAGACGGCCAGCGTGCCGTTACGCACGTTCGCATCGTCGAGGAGTTTGGACCGCTGACTCTCGTCGAGTGCCGGCTCGAAACCGGCCGCACACACCAGGTGCGCATTCACCTTGGAGAGTTGGGTACGCCAATCTGCGGCGAGACTGTGTACGACCGGCCGCTGCATGGCGCTCCCCTGCCCGATCCAAGCCGTGCGACGCGAATCTACCTGCATGCGGCGCATTTGGGATTGCTCCATCCGGTCACTGGGCGTGAATTGCACTGGGAATCACCTGTGCCGGACGACATGGCGGAAACAATCGGACGATTTCGCTCAAATCCCGGTTCAACGAAAAGCGAACACGAGCATGCCCAGTGAGAATCCGAGCAACAGTGCGATTGCAATTGCCGCGATAACTAACCACACCAGACGTCTGTTTGTGGGCGGTAAGGGTTGCAGCGGCTCACGACGTTTCGGGCCATCAGTAGCAACCGGCGTCAACGATGCATATGCAGACGGCAATGTGCTGTCGGAAACCCGCTCATTCTCATCGTCGAACAACGTTGACCATGGCGACACGCCGGGTTTCGTCACGGGCCCACGAGGCGTGATTTTCGGCCATCCAGCAATTCCGCCGGCATTGGCAAGTGAGAATGGCTCAAGTGCTTTCGCGAGTTCTATAGGCGTTTGAAATCGTTGTGCCGGCTCCTTCGACATCAGTTTCGAAACAACCGTCTCCACTTCTGCCGGAATGTCCGGCCTGATTGTGTGAATCGGCGGCGGCGCTTCGCTCGCGTGCCGCACCAGTTTTTCGAGCGACGATCCGCCGGCGAAAGGAACCTGCCCGGTCAGCAGATAGTAAAGCGTGCATCCGAGGCTATACAAATCCGAACGTATGTCGACTTCGTGCAGGTTCTTCGCTTGTTCCGGCGAAAGGTAATCCGGAGTTCCCATCACCGCATGTTCGACGGCCGGGATCGAATCTTGGCCTTCGTGACCGTGGGCCTCAGGGATCGGCTCATGAAGCCGCGCCAGTCCGAAGTCGAGAATCTTGACGACGTCCTGCCCGCCGGCGTTGTGCAGCAGCAGGTTCGCCGGCTTGATGTCGCGATGCACCATGCCCAACTCAAACGCACACTGTAGCCCAAGCGCCGCCTGACGGATGAAGTCGCAGGCTTGGCCGGTCGGCAGCGGGCCGCGCTCGTACACCAGTTCCTGCAAGTTCGGGCCGTTGACATATTCCATCACGAGGTAGTGCCGGTCACCGCTTTGGTTGGCGTCGTAGGCGGTTACAATGTTCGGATGGATGAGTCTCGCTGCCGCTCGCACTTCACGCTGGAACAGGCTGCGGCTGCGTTCGAATTTGGTCAGGTGATTGGCGAGCACCTTTAATGCCACCACACGGCGCATCGTCAGGTGTTCGGCCTTGAAGACGCGGCCCATTCCGCCTCGGCCGATTTCATCGAGGATGCGGTATTGGCCAAGCAGAAACCCGTCGGTCCGCCCTGCCAGGAGCATCTCAGCTTGAAAGCGTGTCAGCAGGCCTTTCTCAAGCAGCATCTTGGCGATGGTTCGGCCGCGATCCGATTCGGCGGCGAGCGCGTACACCTCCGTCAGCTGTTCGAGCGAAAGCAATCCGCTCTCGCGCAAACGAGTCACAAAAGTGTCTCGGCTTATCTGCTGTGATGCTGCCATCAATCCTACTCGCAAGATCGTTTCGACGGGGGAAACGCTCGGGCCCAACAGTCAATGGCAACCAACCGGAGCCTAGCGCTTTCAAGTCTTTCCGACCCAAGTCATCGTACGCAAAACCGAATCGCACTGGTGTCGTGTGCCCAATTGTACACTATACGCGCCCGGGCTTACTCCATTTGTTTGACGCTTCCCAATCCCAATTTGGTTCACCTGTTCACCAAGATTACACAGTTCGCCCTAACCGTTGTCACAAGAGTCGTTCCGCTGAGTAAGTATGGGCAGAGCCGAAACGAAATCACAAACTGGGAGCACATCATGATCTTCACGAAGAAACAAACTGGTCTTCGCCGACTTGCAACCCTGGCGGTGCTGGCTGCATCGCTCCTGGGCGGCCAAGCTGCCTTCGCACAAAACAAGGCAGCCATTCGAGTCAAAGAAGTAATCCAGATAGAACAAAATGGCGACAGCAAGTTCCAGATCGACATGAAGCTTCAGATCGGTCCTTACACCAATCTCAAGAAAAACAATCCAAACACGGCGCTGTTGATGCGAAATCTCGGTCTGGGAAACCAGGGCTGGCAGGAAATCAAAGAAGTCAAAGGCGAATGGCTTGACGGTGAAAGCACGGTCAAGATTCAGTACAAGTGTCGCGGCATGTGCCGCATGAGCAAAGACATGTCCTGGGAAGTGCCGGTGGCCGAAGAAGCCGACCTGGAACTTTCCGATATGCATGACAACATCGCCACGCTGACGGGCGCCACCGACAGCCCGCTTGGAATCATCGCATCGACGACGCGCTTGATTCTGCCCGGCACCGCCAAGGACATTCGCCTTCTCAAGTCGCCGGCGCGCGTCGCCTTTCGCTTGCCGTCTCACACCGGCGGCAGCAAGACCAGCGTGAGCTTCGACCTCGAATCGAAGCCGCAGATGATGAGCAGCCTGGCGAAGGCCCACTCCAATCCGAAATTCTCCAACATGTGGGTCGCCAAGTCGCGGCTTGAGAACACCGGCGATCAATGCCTTACCAATTTCAAGGTCCGCTTCCGAGTGGTCGACTACACGAGCGCCTGGAGCCAATGGAACGTCGTTCCGCAAGTGGTCCCCGGCCAGGTCGTCAATGACGCCTACTTCCCGGTGATGGATTCCGACAAGGTCGCCAAGTTGAACTCGTCGGCACAGGTGATGGTCGAAGCCCAATACCAGTACAAGACGGCGGACGGCAAACTGGTTGAAGACTCCGAGACCAAGCAAGTGGAACTTCTCGGCCGCAACAACGTGTTCTATTCCAGCTTGAAGGAAGAAGAGCGAGTCGGCTGGCACGATCTGTTCAATCTCGGCCCGGCCATCCTCGCTTCCTTTGTGACGCACGAAGATCCAATCATGCAGCAAATCGCCGGCTGGATCAGCGGCCAGGCCGACGGCGCCGCCAGCGCCTACAGCGATCAGGAAGCGTTGAAGTTTCTCACGGCAGCGTACGATTTCATGACGGCCAACAAGATCGCTTATCAATCGCCTCCAGGACATCTGAAGGACGGTCAGGTCTGCCAGAACGTCAAGTACGGCCGCGACGTGCTGCGAAATCGGGCCGGCACTTGCATCGACCTGGCGATCCTCTGGGGTTCGATCACTAAAGCGGTCGGCCTCAAGCCGGTGCTGTTCCTGATCCCGGGCCATTGCTTCCCGGCCGTCAAACTGCCCAGCGGCAAGCTGCTTGCGATCGAGTCCACGATGGTCGGCAAAGCGAACTTCGAAGCGGCTGTGAAACGGGGTATGGAAGAGATGCTGAAGTGCCTCGACGGCGTAACGCCGAATCATCAAGTGGACATCGAACTGTTGCAGACTCAGGGTCTGGCAGCACTGGAACTTCCGACGCTGCCGGTTGACACGCTTGAAAAGTGGGGCATCAAGCCGGTGACGTACACGAAGCCGCAGCAGCAACAACCGCAGGCGCCGGCGAATCGCGGCGGTGCACAACGCCAGGTCGGCAAGCTCGTTGGCGGAGTGTGGACGACGATGCTCAACGGTCAGAATGGCTCCAAGGTTCTGCAAGCTCTGGGATTCACCGACAACGGCGAGTGCCTGTGGATGATCAAGCCGGAAGGCGACGAAGCCGTCACCAAGAAGGGCACTTACACCTACGATGGTGACACGGTCAAGTTGATGATCGAAGGCAATGCGTTTGGCGCTCGCATCGAGTGGAAAGACAACGACCACATGACTTGGATTGAAACCGAAGCCCAGCACGAATTCACCCGCCAGCTTCAGCAGAGTAACAACAACGGCGGCGGCAACCGAACAGTCAACAACACTCCAGCGCAACACAAGCTGGCCGGCGGCGTGTGGAGAACGGTGATGATCGACGACAACGGCGGCAAAATCTACCAGGGGTTCACGATGGGGGAAGATGGCTCATTTGTGTCCAGCTTCGAGAACGAGCAAGGTCAGAAAGCCGAAATCCGCGGCTCATACACCTACCAGAACGGCAACATCACGATCACGGTCAACGGCAACACCGAACGTGCCACGATTACCTGGATCGACGCCAACAAGATGATCTACTCCCGCGACGGCAACAAGGTTGAGTACACGCGATCGGCGCAGTGACAGGAGTCAGCAGTCAGCAGTGAGAAGTCAGCGGTTGGCGGGATGCCGGCCGCTGACTTTTTCGTTGGTTGGTTCAAGAGACTGATGAAGTTAGGATTACCGGCCGTTGCCTGTGTGCCGACGACAGCACTCGCTTCTTTCGCCACACTTGATGTAACACATTGGATTCATATGAACTCTAACAATTTGCAAAATTGGTTGTTGAGATTGGCACTGATTTGTGGAAGATGTTGATCGAGTAGGTAACGGGATTGTTTGACGCGTTGCCGGGGAAAGCACGCACCGCCCAAAAAACACAGCTAATCCAAACAACGCAACTGGCTCAACTCCAGCTGAAGACGCTTGAATTGTGAATCCCTCATCGTTCCAAGAGCACCGTGATCGTTCAACCGGAGGATCGCAATGAAACGTTTCAGGATATTGCTCGCGTCGCTGCCACTCCTCTTGCTGGCGTTTTTCTTCTCCAACACATTGGTTGCCCAGAAAGGCGACAAGCCGAAAGGCATCGAGTTCGTATTCGACGAGCGCGCCGGCCGGCCGATTGCAAAGGGGCAGCTTCTCGTCACCCTCCACGACGGCGTAAAGATCGACGACCTCAAGCCGATATTCGAGCGGATGGAGGCCCCGTTCGAAGTCGTCGGCCGCATAGACAAAGTCAACTATTACACCCTGGCGACCGACCATGCGCGCTTGCCGGAGATCAAGCAGAGGCTGGAAAACCATCCCTATGTCGCGTCGTCCGCATTCAATGACGTGGTCGAAATTGAGCGCATCTTCAACGACCCGATCTTCAAGAAACCCGACGACATGAAAGAGGCCAAGGACAACTGGAACCTCTACCGCATCAACGCACCCGAAGCCTGGGACATCACAACGGGCGGCTCGGTCGTCGCCATCATCGATTCGGGGGCGTTGATGGATCACGAAGAGCTTGTCGGCCGCACCACGAAGCCGTACAGCTTTTCGACCGGCAACGAGACGATGCAAGGAGGAATGAAGAAGCTTAAGGCCGGGAAAGGGTACCGCAACGAGGATCCGCGCAATCACGGCACGCACGTCGCCGTCACCATCGGCGGTCAGGCGGACAACGGCGTCGGGACCGTTGGGGTCGCACCGCGCAGCCCGCTCATGCCGCTGCAGACCCTCTTCTACGTGGAGGCCTTCCCCAAGGAACAAGCCGGCGTGATCACCTCCTTGGGCGACAACATCAGCCGGGCGCTCACCATGGCGATCGACCGCCAGGCGTCGGTCATTAACATGAGCCTGGGAGCTTATAACAAGGAGACCGTCGACCTGTGGCGAAAAGCCAACACGGATCTCGAGAAGCAAGATCTCGCGAACCGGCTCTTGGCCCAGGCCGAGGGTCGCGCCAAGGCCGTGGCGCCGATGATCGACCGGGCCAATCGCTCCGGGGTCATCATCGTGAACTCCGCCGGCAACGAGAACATCCCCGCAGAGTTTGGCTACCTCACCTTCACGCGCCGCACGATCAGCGTCGCCGCCACCACGCGCGACGACACGCGCGCGATCTTCTCGAACTACGGCGAGTCGACGACGGTGTCCGCGCCGGGCCACGAAATTTGGAGCGGTTTCGCCGAGCCGAACAAGCCGTACGAGTTCCTGTCAGGCACGTCGATGGCCTCGCCGCATGCGACGGGGGTCGTGTCGCTCATGCAATCGATCGATCCGACGCTGAAACACGCGGACGTGATGGACATCTTGATCAAGACGGGCCGGCCGCTCGAGACCGACGTGCCGATCGGACCGCTGATCAACGCCAAGGCGGCCGTGGACGAAACGCGGCGGCGCAAGAAGGAGATGATCACCATGCCCGAGCCGCCGCCGCTTATTCAGCCGCCGCAAGTCAACCCGACGCTGCCGAGGCTGCCGGACGACGGCATCGCCATCCTGGGCCGGCCGGCGCCGTGGAACGATTCCAACATTCAGCGCATCATCCGCGTTTGGCTGGCGTTCGCGATCGCCCGCCCGCCCGCCGGCACTGATCCTGACGTGCGCTGGTTTTTCAATCGCTTCGGGCAGCCCGTCAACAATCAAAACCTTCTCCAGACGCCGCGCCCCGTCTGGTTCCAATTCAACTTCCGCATGCTCTGGGAGAACGCCAATCGGCTCGAATCGCTCAACATGGGGACGCTCTTCGAGTTCACCGCCGGCACCCTGCGCCAGGGAAGGTTCGATCCGGCGCCGACGCGCGTGCCGGAAAAGGTTCGTCCCAAGAAAGAGGATCCATTGCCGCGGCCCAAGGGGCTTCCGTTTGATCCGGCCCTTGGCAAGACGAAATGGGAAGGCAAGAACGCCAAGGGCGAGCCCGTGAAGTTCGACTTCAACGACAAGGGAGGCGTCACGATCACCCGCGATGGCAAACAGACGCTCTACACCGTCAAGATCAATCCGTACGCGCAACCGATGCTGATCACGTTCTATCCGCATGGAGGCGGCGATCCAATTCGGGCCCTGCTGAACTTGAAAGACATCGGCGACATTGACTTGGCGACCGACTTCACGAAAAAAAGGCCCGCGGCGTTGACCAAAGAGCTGACCCACGCGCTCAAGCGCACTGACATCGACAGGCTGCCGGTCGTTGCCGTGGCCGCCGGGTTCGGGGACGGCGACGGAGCCCTAGTGGACGGTCGCTTTGCCGCGGCCAAAGTGAGTAGCAATCGACTGGAAATTGAGTTTAACAGTGGGCGCAAAGCAGGCGGCAAGGAAACCGATCCGATTATCGGTTGGGCGATCAAAAAGTATGACACTCCGGCCGCTGCTCGTGCATTCGTCGCCGACATGGGATCGAAGATTCCCAATATCCCGAGTCAGAATGGATTCCGCGTCATCGAGCGAACGATCACGGCCGACCGAATCGTCTTCGCTACCGACCTGAAGACCGACCGGAACCAAGGCTCTATGTGTTCTCATGTCCTCGTCTACCGTGACTTCGTGATTAACTTCGGCCGCGTGGAGCCGAAATCGGGGGTCGATTTTGGGACCGAAGCTGCCAACGTGATCAAGAAGAGCAAGGAATTGATCGAACTGCGCTTTCCGCCGAAGTAGTACCGCAGCTTTGGATGTCATGCAATGAGTTCAACTGATTTCGGAGGTCAGCCGAAGATGTCATGCAAGTCTAACCGGATATTGAGCATTGTCGTCACGGCCTCCCCACTTGTTTCCATCCAAACTGCGAGATTCGATGATTCCAAGGTGACGGTGAAGGACGACTGGCTTGGGGTTTTTGTGGCCGAACGATCTGTGACTGAGCGACGTCATCTGGATATTTCGAACTCAGCGGGGGTCGTCATCCTCGGTATATGTCCGGAATCACCATCGGAACTCACAGGGTTGCAGCCCGGGGGATATTGTCGTTCGAATTAATGGCCTTGAGATCACGAAAGCAGAACATGTCTTCGGTTGGAAACGACGTCAATCGGAGTTGAAAAACGCCGCGCTATTGTTTCGCAAGCGGTTGTCGACGAATCTCAACAAATCGTTCGAGCAACTCGATAAAGAAATTGGACCAGATTCTTTGAGAACGGAAAATGAAGTGACCTTGGAATTTTTTCCTGGCAATGGCCGCGAAAGCAGGCGATGCGCCATCGGCCTATGCTCTGGCGACTCTTTGCTGCGACGGACTCGGCATCACCAAGAGCGCCGAAATTGCATTCGCTTGGTTCGAGGTTGCGGCCGAAAAAGGTTATGGGCCGGCCCAGTACGAGGTCGGCGTGATGTGCGAAAAGGGTTCCGGCACGACCGCCAACTCCGCGATAGCCAAAGAGTGGTATCAGAAGGCCGCGAAACAGGGCAACGCGGAAGCGATTGCCGCCCTCAAACGCCTGGACGGAAAATAGTCGAACATGTGCAATTGGATGTGCACGATTGAACGGTAAGCGTGATGGAGTGGCGACAAAGTACGGAATGCCGGTACCGCATACTGTAAGTTGGCCTCGTACTTCCGACTTTCGACATCCCAGTTCCGACTTTCAAATTCGGCGCTTGCCTTTTGCTGTCGGCATGAGAAGATGCAGCCTCTCACGCCGACCGCAGTTGGACCCGCCGATGCCGAGTTGGATGAAAAGAATTCAGGAACAGACGCCGGGCTTCGAACAGGAAGTCGTGCAGCGCTGTACGCACGGCCTGATTGCGCTCGCTCGTCGCAAGTTGCCGAAACAGTTGCAGGCTCGCATCGATCCGGAAGACGTGGTGCAATCGGTCTACCGCAGCTTCTTCCGACGGCTTCAAGACGGGCAGTTTCAATTCGATGAAGCCGAGGATTTGTGGCGGCTGCTGGCGGCGATGACGTTTCGCAAGGCGATCAACGTGCGCAAACACCATCTAAGACTCCGTCGCGACGCTCGTCGAGAAGCGGCATCCACCGGCGATGACGATGCGCCTACGACGATCGAGCAACTGGCCCAGCCGGAAGAAGGCGACGTCGATTTTCTGATGGAATCGTTGGACCATTTATTGCAAGGTCTGCCGGAGATTTGCCGCGAGGTCGTCGTGCTTCGGCTGCAAGGATACACAATCGATGAAACTGCGGCCCAAGTGAAGCGATCTCGCCGAACCGTGTTGCGAGTGCTTGCTTGCATCTCGGAATCCGGCAGTGCGGAGGCACCGGCGGCATGAGCAGCATGACTTCGTTTCGTGCCGGCGGCTCCTGGCGACGATTTGAAGCCGTCTACGAGCGCTTTGAACAGGCATGGAACGAACGAGCCGAACCCTCGAACGAAGACTATCTGCCGCCTCCCGTCGCTCCCGAACACGGCGAGGTTGCCAAAGAGCCGATGCGCATTGATTTCGAATCGAATGCGGCCAATCGGCGATTAGTTCACGGATTTCCGGAAATTCGTACCGAAATTGATTCTTATCGACGCCTCGCTGCCGCTTGCGACTCAATCGCCTGAAGAGCGGTCATCCGACGAGTTTCCGGCGATGCGGAACTGCTACGCTGACCGCGCTCCAAATCCGGGCGAAGTCAGCGCTGCGTCGTCTCGAAGCGATGAGCGAAAGTTCCGGCAAACGACCCTGGTTTTCGAACCGCTTGTTTCGATTAGTCAGCGATCGGCGGGAAGTCAGACTGAACATCTTGCTGACTTCCACCATCACGGTAATATACAGTCATCGACCCGGAGAGGTGGCTGAGTGGTCGAAAGCACCGGTTTGCTAAAGCAGATTTGACTAATTCACTTTTGCCTGTAAATCGCAGTATTCGCCTAGAAAAACGTCTCTTTTTGTGCTTCGCGCCACTTCCGCAGAATGTCCCAAGATGGCGGTTTTTGGTGCGGTCCGGTTGTAATTACAACCGCCTCATTCTGCCGGCGCGGAACAAGTCCACGTTATCGTGGATCGTCCGCCACATTTCGACAATCTGCTTGCGTTCCTCGGCGGGCATTGCCGCTTTGCCGGCGGCGCCGCGATTATTTCGCCGCTGCCGTTTGGGACCGTCCGATAGACACGTCGGGGGGGATCGTGCGGCAGGCGGTGAATGGTGCGGATTGGTGCCGTGTTTCGGGCCAGCGGGCCAGCGGGCCAGTTCGTCCAGTTGCTCGGTGAGTTCGAACCGTTCGGCTTGTCGGATTTCAGGTACGCCTTCCTTTTCTTCAAGCCAAATTTCGCAAAGGGCCTATCGTTTTTTACATGCCGGATTTGACGAATCGCCTCTCTCCGGCAATTCGCGCCAGCATAGCAGAAACAGGCGGCATTGTGCCGATGTTCTCCCGGCGGGCTTCCCATCGGTTGCCGCGCTTTCGCCATCCCCACAGCTCGAAACGTCCGCCAGCCGCCAGCCAGGTCCGCAGGCCGGATGATGCAAGCGCCTTGCGGCGGCGGTGCGAAATATGGCCGGCGGTCGTGCATTGGATCAGCAGCGGGCCAGGATCGCCGGAACGAACCGCGATAACGTCGCCGATGCCGAACAGATCGCGGCGGATGTTCACGCCGGGGATCCAGCGTTCGACCACTTCGGCCACGTAGCCGGATCGTCGCAAGGCGGTCAGTGTTCGGGCCGTTGGCGTCATGCCGCCCCTCGGTTCATCGGCGGCTTCATCGTGCCGACGTAGGTTTCGCAATGCTTCGGCGGCGGTTCCATTGCCAGGATCGCGGCATCGACGGCAGCGGACACGTCCTTGTAATCGTCGCCCTCGGCCACGGCTTGCCACGGCCGGCCGGGTAAGCGCAGGTAGCCGGTGATGGGTGCAGGTTCGGTGCGTGTGGTCATTGGTTGCTTCTCCGATCATGCCGTTCCGGTGAGATCGAGCGCGTCACTTCGACCGCATGGCGGCGGCATCGTTCGCATGAACAGCCTAAGCCGGCCGTGAGGCGGCAGGTCTCATAACAGAATCCAGGCGGCAGCGAAGGCTTTCGGCCGGCAGCTACGGCTTGGCAAATGGCACAAGTGCATTCGCTCATAGGTCTGTTTCTCCCATTGCCTATTCAGTCCGGTCCGGTCGGACCGAATACAGTCCGCCTTCGGCGGCTTTGTGTATTCAGTCCAGTCCCCCCCTTAGGGGGGACTGAATACAAAGCCGCCGTTCCAGGCTATTCAGTCCGGGCCTCTGGACTGAATGGACCGAATAGCCGTTTTTCATGCCGGCCGCCAGAAACGAAACGGGTCTTTCGGCGGTCTGCCAGTTCCTGTGCGGTTCCAGTTCGCGGCCTCTGCGCCGGCCACAAGGATGCCGCGCACTGCGCTTTCCCTCGGCCGGCCGGCCGGCAGTTCATCGTGAATCTCGGCGGCAGTTGCACCCGGCGGTTCGGTTGGAAGCACTGCACGGATCGCTTCGGCCAATTCACGGTCGCGCTCCGCTTTACGGTCGCCCAACGCCGTGTAGCCGCTCCCGTCGCCGGCGAGTTCAATGACCACTTCATCCGGCACCTCATCGAATCGACCGAAGCCGGTCAAAACGCGCCGGCGGTCTTGCCGGTCATCCGGAACGTATCTTCGCAATTCCATCAAAATGTCAGCAGCCCCGTCCAATGCGGTGCTGCCGCGAGCGCCCTTGCCCTCGGTTTGGTCGCTCTTGCCCATGTGGTGCACCAGCATCACGGCCAAGCCGGCGCGGGTGAGTAAGTTCAACGGCGCGAGCGTTGCAGCCACTTCGGCCGCGTCGTTTTCGTTTTTCCAGGGCGCGAAAGCGCCTAGCGTGTCGAGCACTATCAGGCCGCAACCGTTGGCAGCGAATTCGCTCAAATATGAGATGAACTGTTGCCAGTCGGAAAACGTCGGCTTCGCATTGAACGGCCGGCAAAGGAAAAGGCAATTCTGCAAGCCGAACGAATCGCAGCGCCGACGCCAGATTGATTCTGATTCCTCTGAAACTATCAGGCACTTTTCCTCGGCTGTTTCACGGCCAAGAAACGTTGTGCCGCTCGCAAGCGCCGTGAGCAAGTGGGCCAGCATTGTGCTTTTGCCAGCTTTCATCAGCGCCGAAAACAACGTGACATGACCACGCGCCAGCACGCCACGCCAAAGCCATTCGACATCTTTTGCGCCGGCGGCAAGTTCGGCGGCGGTCAACGGCTTCGGCCAGCGTTGCCGTTCGGTTTCACCGGCCACGGCGTCCAGCGCGGTCCGCGCCTCGGCAACCATGTCCGCCACGGGCCGCGAACCGTCGGCCACGTCGGCCGAAAAACGCTCAGAAAAATATGATAATCTTCGCCGTGCGGCAGCCTCGGCCACAATGGCCGCGTAACTGGCCATGTTTGCCGGCGTTGCCGTCAATTCGTTAATGTCGGCCAGCGCCGTCGCATCGTGCTTTTCAGCGCCGTCCATCGCTTCAAAAACCGTCACAATGTCCGCCGGTCGGCCTTGTAAGTGCAGCGCCACGGCAGCGCGGGCGATGCGCTGGTGCAAGTCGGTCGAAAAGTCGCCGATGCCAATTTGTTTCAGCGCCGGCATGATCGTTGTGTTGTCGTGCAACCAGCAGGCCAACAGCGCCCTTTCGGCGTTCAGCGCGGCCGGCGGCGGCATCAGCTTGCCGTTTTTTTCGTGGTGCGGTAACATGGCGGTGCATCCTGTTTTCGCGCCGTCGGCGTCGCGTCGAATCGCGCCGGCGGCGTTTTTTCGTTCTAACCTACTTTGTAAAATTGAATCACGTCGGATACGGGGCGGCGCCGCTTCGCCTCGGCGCCGGCGGTGCTGCGGTCCGCGCGGCCTCAAACGCGGCTAGGGCCTCGGCGGTCACGCGCCAGCGCGGTTTCTTGCCGGCCAGTTTGCGGCCGACGTTCATCGCCGCTAGTTCGCCGGCGCCGATCCACGCCAAGACCGTGTGCGGTCGCACCCCGAAACGCTCGCATATCTGTTTGACGGTGTAGGTCATTGGGCGGCCTCGCTTTCGGCCGGCGGTCCGAGCCGTTTGGCGCGGCGTAAAGCGCGATCGCGCGCCGCGATGGATCGCCGCAGCAGTTGCACGGCAGCGCGCTCAGCGTTCAGATCGTCGAGCCGTTTGGTAAGTTCGGGCAAGGTGAGTTGCCGCAGTTGCAGCAGCAGGTCTGGGGCCGTCGTAAGTGTGTTTGTTTCCATGCCGGAATTGTGGCAATCGCGGCATGGCGTATCTACGGCCAAGCAAAACCAGCGGTTTTGCCTTGAAAATGGCACTTTGGCGTAATTACGCCAAGTTGAGCCGGCATCCACGGCCGGGGGATGTGTCGATCAGGTCTGCCAATTCGTCGGGCAGTTGTTTCCGCAACCTATCCACGCGCGGAGTAATTAGCTCGGCGTCATGCTTCTCGCAGTCTGCAGCGCTAATCCAGTTGCCGGCGTTATCTGCCAACACTTTCAACCAGCGTAGCGCTTGCTCACTTCTTACGTCATGGCGCCTGCCGTCAAGGGTCGCGCTCAGTGCCGCAAGGTCTACGGTCAAGCGCGGTGGCAGGCTTAGCGGTTGCCGCTCCGGCAGGTCGGCCGTCGTCGCTTGTGGCGCTTTGTTGAGACGTTGGGTAACGGAATCCAAGAATTCACGAAAACGCCGGCGCAATGATCGGTCTTTCGAAAGATCAAAGTCGAATCGAGTTTCGTTTAGCTGGTCACGCAGTTCAAGCAAAGCGTTCTTCCGGTCGCTGTCGAGTTGCGATTCCTCAATTTCCGGACAGTACTCCATGAGGTGGCGGCCGGCAGGCATCAGCAATTCAAGGATGCTCATGCCGGCGCGTTGGATTGCATAGCGGTCTGCGTTCGCCGGTTCCAGGCAGCGATAGAGCCGGTCGATTGCTTGAGCGAGTTGCGGAACATCACGAACTGAGACGGGCATGGCTTTCGGCATCTTGGCGCCCTCTGGAAAGAGCCGACGGCCGGCGCCGCGCTTTCCAGTTCGCGGCGCCAACACGTCGGCAAAGGCTAGTTTGATTTTACTGCTGCTTCGGCTGAAGCGAACAGCCACTTTCGGACATGATCGGCCACGGCCGCCAGGCGGTCATCGTCCACGCCATGCGTATACGTCGCGGCCATGCTGCCATCGACATGGCCCATGATGTAGTTTGCGGCAACCGGGTCTTTGGCGCCGTCGGCTATCGTCCGGTGAACGTGCCGCAGCGTGTAGAACCCGAAACGCGGCTTGTGCATTTTCATCGAACGTAAGAAGCGCGTGAAAGTGACGGCAACAAGGTCCGTGCGATTGCCCTCTCGAATCAGTATCCACGGCCGGCCGCGTTCTCCGACGAATACGAAGTCCTTCGCCTCTGGCAGCGGTTCGCGGCGGTTCGCCAGGACGGTCCGCAGGGCATCGACGGTTTCGGGCCACAACTTGCAACGCCGTCGAATACCCGTCTTAGGCCTTGCGAAGTCGATCCAGCCGGCATCCAGGTTCACGGCGTTCAACGGCAACGCGGCTACGTCGCCATTGCCGAATCCGCAGTTGAGGGCCAGCAGTGCCATCGCTTGCAATTGCTCGTCGGCGGCGTCGATCAGTTTTCGCAGGTCGGCGGCGTCGATCATGCGCGTGCCATTCTTCGCACGATGCCGGCGAAGAACCGATGCCGACGGTTTCTTGAATTCAGGTCCGAACCGGACCGGCGCCGGGATCAGGCCGGCGTCGAACGCATACTTGAACGCCGTCCTTGCTTGCTGGATCAGGTTGCCGACACGGACCGGGCCGTAATGATCGGTAAACGTAGTCCGCAGCTTGGCGAAGTCATCGGGGTGCAAGTCTGCCACGAGACGGCCGGCGCCGAACATGGCAATCAGCCGGTCGCACATATCGACATACTCATCGTACATTCGCTGCCCGATTTCGCCGGCTTGCAGTTGCCGCAGCTTGGCGGTTCGGAAATGGTTGCACAGATCGGCCACGGTCAAGCCGGCGGCAGCGTCAGTCGAGGGTCTCAGTGATCGGCCGGCGTGCAAGTCATCGGCCACGGCTTTGTACAGCTCGAGCGCGTTTTTCCAGCCGTCGCCGTCCACGGCCACTAGCTCGCCGTTGAGACGTTTGGCCCATTGGCCGAAGTAATGGACCGTGCCGCGAATCTTCTTACACCACTTGCCGGAAGGGTGCGGCGTCAGAGGGAACATCGGGTAGGGCTTGGCGGGTTTCTTCGCTTGGCGGTTGTGGCGGCGGGTTGTAAAATCAGACATGGCATCGCCTCTCAGGTTAAGGGCAGGTGATGTAGCCGTCGGTAGGTCGAAACTGCCGGCGGCACTTTACTTCCGTATAGTGTACAGGTTGTAAAAACGGTTGTAAAGAGAAAAACGACAAATTTGCAGAATATGCAGAAAGGCCTAGAAAATGTAGGGTTCGGAGAGGTGGCTGAGTGGTCGAAAGCACCGGTTTGCTAAATCGGCGTAGGGGTAACACCTTACCGCGGGTTCGAATCCCGCCCTCTCCGCATTTTGTTTTTCCGCATGATGATGGTGCTCGCGCGGGGTGGCGTAACTTGCCGCCCTGTCGTTGCTTGCACCGACACGATTTTCAAGTTTGCCGAATCCACCTCGCCAGCCGCTAGTAAACTCCGCTTGACTAAGCATGATCCTTGGTAAAGAATACTTTACTAGCGACAGAGTCCGGTAAAGAAAGCTTGACCAGCCATGAAACGAACCACGGGCCATTATCGAGTCACGAGCATCGCCGGCGAACAGGTTCGCGCGTTCCTTCCATTTCCTTTGCCGCCGGCCAGACCCCCGCTCCAGATTGACGAGGCATGCCAGTCTGCATTGACGCAGGCCGATGCGGCAGTCGGGCAGTTGGCGGTTGCCGGCAAGATGGTCCCGAGCGCCGAGTGGTTCATCTACGGATTCGTGCGCAAAGAAGCCGTGATCTCATCGCAAATTGAAGGCACGCAGGCGACACTCCGCGACATGCTCGCATTCGAGGCCACAAAGAAAGCGGATCGGCCCGACGACGTCGCCGAGGTCTGCAACTACCTGGACGCCATCACTTACGCCCGCCGCGAATTGGCCAAACCCAAGGGCCTGCCATTAAGCACCCGATTGCTATGCGAGGCACACCGACGCCTCATGCGCGGAGTTCGTGGCGAAGAAATGCAGCCGGGAACAATCCGAACTTCCCAGAACTGGATCGGCGGCACGCGACCAGGAAACGCGCGGTTTGTCCCACCGCCGGCCAACGAAGTGCCCGATGCTCTGACGCAACTCGACAAATGGATTCACGCAAATGACGACCTGCCCAAGCTCGTCCGCGCCGGTTTGGCACATGTGCAATTCGAGACCATTCACCCGTTCCTCGACGGCAACGGAAGAATTGGGCGACTCCTGATTGCACTGCTGGTTGAACACTGGGGGTTGCTCGATTCGCCGCTACTCTACTTGAGCCTGGCATTCAAACGCCATCGACCGGAATACTACGCGCGTTTGTCGGCCGTTCGAACCGACGGCGATTGGGAAGGGTGGACTCTGTTCTTCCTCGAATGCGTCCGAGAGGCCGCGAATGACGGCGTTGCAACGGCCGGCAAACTGTTCACATTGTTGACGAACGACCGAAATCTGTTGCTTTCGCAAAAGGCCACAACGATTCCTGCGATTCGATTGTTTGAGAAATTGCCGAATAACCCGATGGTGACGCTGCCCCTGGCGATGGAAATCCTGGACACCACCAAACCAACCGCTTCCAAAGCCATCGAAGTGCTGCGAAAGGCAAAGGTGCTTCATGAAACCACGGGCAAACAACGAGATCGACTTTACGCCTATGGCAATTACTTGAACCTCATCACGGGCGACACGGAATAGCGCGAATCAGCCATCGACATCTACTTCCCCACACCGCTTAACACAAACGCCGCCCACAGTTTCGTCGGCGTCCGCTTGTCAGCACTCGCTGAGGCTCGCGGCTCAATCTTCAACTCCACCGTCTTTGCCTGATCCGGTTTGCCGCGCTCGCCGGCCAGCGCCGGAATGCGCTCGGGATGTCGGTAGATCATCAGTTGCGCCTCGCGCAACGCCTCAATCGGCGGTTTCTTATTCACCCACAGATCGTGATAAAACTTCGCCATCAGTGCCGCCGTGGCGGCGTCGCTGACTTTCCACAATGATGCGACGACATTCGGACAGCCGGCGAGGTGGAAGGCTCGCTGCAACCCTTGCACCCCTTCGCCGCCTGTGAGTTCCCCGAGGCCGGTTTCACAGGCGGACAGCGTAACAAGTTGCGTTTTTGTCAGTGGGAGGTCCACGATGCCAAGGCCGGACAACACTTCGCCGCCGCTCAGGACGACGCCGACGTAGCCAAGCGGATTCTTCGCTGCGATTGCCCGAGTGTCGGCATTCTGCGGTCCTGACTCAACGTACTTCGCGGCACGTTGACGATCCGAGGAAAGCGAGGCGGCTCTGAATTCGCCGTGAGTTGCCAGATGTATGAAGCGGAACTTGGTCATTAGCTCGGTGACTTTGCTTTGCGTTGCCATTGCACCACTTGCGATATGGCGTTCACTGGTTGCCATCGCCGCAATCGCACTCAACTCGGTCTTGGTGCCCGGCAATGCCGGCCAAGTGCTGCTGCCGTAATCAAGTCCGCCTAATACGAACACGTAGTTGTCGGCAGTTGGCGACCCCGGATTCTTGAATCGTTGCAGTTGATCCAACAGCCACAAACCGTGCGGAACCATGGCAGTTGCGTAGTCTTCGAGCAAGACGCGGTCTGTTCTTACTGGCTGCCCACTTCCGTCCGGCCCGGCGGTTGATTGAATTGGCAGGGCAGCCCACGGCATCCGCGCGAGGTCGCCGTCGGCCGTGATGTATAGCGTCTTCGCCCCTTTTGGGAGTTGCGGAGCAAGTTTGTTCCAGACAAGTCGTTGGATGTCGGCAACCGCTCTAACACCGTCATTACCAGCAGAACCAACATCGCCACGACCATCGCGCTCGCGTTCAATGGAAGCTCGCCAATTGCGAATGGCCTCATCGATGTTCTTCGCGTCGCCCAATTCGACACGAGCAATCTTGGACGCGCCGGCAGTGCCACTACTTGGCTCGTTACTTAACACGAACGCTACGTAGCTCGGCGTGCGTTTTTGTTTCCATTCAACAAATTCAATACGGACGTAGCGAATGACATCGATAAACACGGCGCCCGGCGGCAAAGCTTTGATGAGGTCAGAAGGACCGACCTTGTCAAGTTCGGCGCGGTGTTTCATCACCGGAATCGTTGCGATCAAGTCACGTTCCAACGCGTCTCGTTCGTTTGCAACGGATGTGAGCAGCTTGTCGCGTATTTCGGGCTGAATTCTTGTTTCTTGCAATAATTGATCGAGGCGCCGACGCAGGCCGCGAAGTTTGTTGAGTTTGTCTCCTGGTTCGGTTCCGGCGATACGCGCAGCGGATTGCCGTTGTTCCAGGAGTCGCGTGACCATCGACCGCGACCGCCACAGGGTTTGGCAGCATACGTCAGCGGTCATGGAGCTGCCGAGGGTGGCGCTCAGAAATCCATCCACATATGTACCGTGGGAGCCGATCTTGTCGAAAGCGGCTTCTTCCGACGCAGTCGCTAGTTCGCTCCACAGCATTTGCTGGTGCATCTCAAGGCCGCTGCGCAAGACGTCAAGCGCGTCGTTGCTCCTGCCAGAGGCCATTAGAACAGCACCCAGATTGACCGAACAAATTCCAAGCAGAGGATGACCAACTGGAAACTTTGACTTCGGATACAGCTTCTTTGCCATTTGGTGTGCCTGTCGATAACTGGATACTGCGTTTTCGATCTGTCCGTTCAGTAGGAAAGCACCGCCGAGGTTGTTGAGACTGACAACCAGTTCTCTGTGTCCATCTGGATACTGAGATTCGGGAAACAGCTTTTGCACCATCTCTCGCGATTGCTTGTAATAAGCAGTCGCATCTTCCACCCGATCCAATGACGAATAGACGAGACCGACGTTATTGAGACTTCTCACGAGCGATGGATGGCCGTTGGGAAATCGCGAGGGGGGCAGCAGTTTCTGGTACATGTCCAGGCTTTGTCGGGAATAGGTCAGCGCAAGTTCTTTTTGATCGAGCGCAATGAGTGTACTGGACAGATTGGTCATGCTGCGGGCAATCTCCGGATGACCTGAAGCAAACTTCGAGATGGGATAGAGTTTCTGTTTCATTTCGAGGCTTTGCCGCTGGAACACAATCGCCTGATCGAATTGACCCATGAGATAATAGAGTGTGCCAAGGTTGCCGAGGCCTGATGCCAGTTCAGGATGCCCGTCCGGAAACTCCGATGTGGGAAAGAGTTTTCGCCTCAGATCCAGACTCTTCTGGAGGAAGGGGAGTGCCTGTTCGAATTGCCCCATCGCGTTGAAAGCCGTTCCCAAGTTGCTCACGCTTTGTGCCAAGTCGGCATGGCCTTCAGGAAACTTGGACGACGGATAGAGCTTCACTGCCATTTCCAGGCTTTTTTGGTAGTAGAAAATCGCTTGCTCCAGTTGCCCCATCGCACTCAGTACGAAGCCCATGTTGTTGAGACTTGAGCACAGCTCCGGATTGCCGGCGGGAAACTCGGACTCGGGAAACAGCCGCTCGTTCATCTCCAAGCCTTGCCGGTAGCTCGGCAAAGCCTCTTCTGCTCGTCCCATTGATTGAAGGACATAACCCAAGTTGTTCAGCGCGACTGCTAGCGCTGGATGACCTCTTGGATGGTGAGAAGCTGGAAAGAGTCTTTGGTACGTCTCGAGTCCCTTCCGGTAAAACGGCAGTGCTTGTTCCGGCTGACCGATCGCCTCCAAGCCAACTCCAAGGTTGCTGTAGCTCAATGCCAAATCGTAATGTCCACCGGGATACTTCGCCGGCGGAAATAGTTGTTCGCGCAGCGACAGCGCTCGTCGCCATTTCTCGACAGCGAGAGCCGGTTTGCCTTGTTGATACAGTTGCGCGCCGTCGGCATTTAGCTTTACTGCCTCTTCCGCGAGCTTCTGCTCCTCCGGCGTCAGCATCGGCGGCTTTGGTTCTTGGGCGACTGACGGCGCGATTAACAACAGAAAAATGCCAATAGCAATGGTGCGCATCTCGTTTCTCTCAGATAAGACTCGGCCGCTTACTTCCCTCGAAGACTCGCTTTGTGCGCGGCTCAGATTCATTTCCCCACGCCGCTGAGCACAAACGCCGCCCACAGTTTCGTCGGCGTCCGCTTGTCGGCACTCGCTGAGGCTCGCGGCTCAATCTTCAACTCCACCGTCTTCGCCTGATCCGGTTTGCCGCGCTCGCCGGCCAGCGCCGGAATGCGCTCGGGATGTCGGTAGATCATCAGTTGCGCCTCGCGCAACGCCTCAATCGGCGGTTTCTTATTCACCCACAGATCGTGATAAAACTTCGCCATCAACGCCGCAGTCGCGGCGTCGTTGACATTCCACAACGACGCCACGAGATTCGGACAGCCGGCTAAATGAAAG